>OLIJ01000005.1_pt1 | contig 415907 bp, 376 predicted proteins | sample 1609731 | NCBI WGS metagenome assembly OLIJ01 (sample SAMEA4350159, study PRJEB24818) | metagenome | biome: human; feature: gut; material: faeces | place: Denmark | collected 2013-09
ATTTGCCTGGCGGCACTAGCGCGGCGGTCCCACCTGACCCCATGCCGAACTCAGAAGTGAAACGCCGTAGCGCCGATGGTAGTGTGGGGTCTCCCCATGCGAGAGTAGGGAACTGCCAGGCATCAAACAAGCAGAAGGCCATCCTCACGGATGGCCTTTTTGCGTTTTTGTCCTTTCTAATCCTGCCCCCGTTTTTCATCAATCTCGACTAAAATAGTCTTATCCCTTTCATCCGGAGGACGTTTTTTGCCGAACCCGCCTTTCAACTACGAACAAGATTTCAACAGCACGGACTTCCGTGAACACCCGGAGCGCTACCAGGTAGGTCGCGGCGAACAGGGTGTACTGCTCGTTGAACCCTATAAAAGCGAGATCCTTCCCCTGTGGCGCTTCAAAACACCGGAAATAGCAGCGCGCTCCGCACAGCAGATCATGGAAAAGTTCGAGGAGTATCGCCAGCAGGATGATTTTGTCGGCATGGACATGGCCCGCAAATTCATTCAGATGGGCTATACGCGTGCCAGACGCTACGCGAATCACCCCGGCGGACGAAAATACGATGAAGATAAAAACGTTCTGCCGCGTGAAAAGGACCCCATAAAAGCCGAAGCCGCGACCATCTTCAAGAAATACTGGGATAACCTGCGCGCCGATGACGATTACCTGCGTCGTAAAAAAGCCCATCAGCAAAAATACGGCTGATCCTCAGTCGCTTATTCCATACGCTACCTGAAACTTTCTCAACTGGCATATGCAGGCTCGACATTTCCCGCATTCCTGGTTATTGTCAGCTGTCTGGATGTCTAAACGTTTAAACGTATGCAGTGAGGATATAAGGTTATGCCGATTCGGGTACAGGACGAGCTACCAGCCGTCAATTTCTTACGTGATGAAAACGTCTTCGTCATGACGACATCCCGTGCAACAGGTCAGGAGATCCGCCCGCTGAAGGTGCTGATCCTCAATCTGATGCCAAAGAAAATCGAAACGGAAAACCAGTTTCTGCGCCTGCTCTCCAACTCCCCCTTGCAGGTCGATATCCAGCTGCTGCGCATTGATGCCCGTGAATCACGCAATACGCCCACGGAACATCTGAACAACTTCTACTGCAATTTCGATGAGATCTGTAACGATAACTTCGATGGGTTGATCGTCACCGGCGCGCCGCTGGGCCTGGTTGAATTTAATGATGTTGCCTACTGGCCGCAGATCAAACAGGTCCTGGAGTGGGCCAAAGATCATGTCACCTCGACGCTGTTTGTCTGTTGGGCGGTACAGGCCGCTCTCAATATTCTCTATGGCATCCCTAAGCAGACCCGCAAAGACAAACTCTCCGGCGTTTATGAACACCACATCACCCAACCCCATGCGCTGCTGACCCGCGGCTTTGATGATGTCTTTCTGGCACCGCACTCCCGCTTTGCCGATTTCCCGGCGGCGCTGATCCGTGATTACACCGATCTGGAGATCCTCGCCGAGACCGCTACCGGCGATGCCTACCTGTTCGGCAGCAAAGACAAGCGTATCGCGTTTGTCACCGGCCATCCGGAATATGACGCCGACACGCTGGCTGGCGAGTATTTCCGCGACGTGGAAGCCGGGCTTAATCCTGATGTGCCGTACAACTACTTTCCGGATAACGATCCGCAGAACGTGCCGCGCGCCAGCTGGCGCAGCCACGGCAATTTGCTGTTCACCAACTGGCTTAACTACTACGTCTACCAGATCACGCCGTTCGATCTGCGCCATATGAACCCCACGCTGGATTAAGCGTTTCAGCTTCTCTAAAAGCACCTGCGGGTGCTTTTTTTATTTCTGAAAAACACTTCACACTCCGATCGAATTTTAATCCTTTTGTTATCAAATGGTTAATGCATTATTAATTAAAAAATGGAAATTGTTTTTGATTTTGTATTTTCGTTGAGTAATCTTAAACGTGCTGAACGAAAACTGCACAGTCTGAATTTCATCAGCGATGAGGATCATTCTGGATCAACAACGAGGAGCCATGGCATGACACAACAGGCAACCACTACCGAAGAACTGGCCTTCAGCCAGCCACATGGCGAGCAGGAAACCCAGATCCTGACGCCCGATGCGGTGGAGTTTCTTAGTGAACTGGTGACGCGCTTTACGCCCAAACGCAACGCCTTACTGGCTGCACGCCTGCAACAGCAGCAGAAAATTGATAACGGCACGCTGCCTGACTTCATTTCGGAAACAGCTTCCATTCGTGAAAGCGACTGGAAAATTAGCGGCATTCCGGCGGATTTACGTAACAGACGCGTCGAGATCACCGGGCCGGTCGAACGCAAAATGGTGATTAACGCCCTCAACGCCAATGTGAACGTCTTTATGGCTGACTTTGAGGATTCACTGGCACCGAACTGGCAAAAAGTGATCGAAGGCCAGATCAACCTGCGCGACGCGGTTAACGGCACCATCAGCTACACCAACGAAAACGGTAAAATCTATCAGCTTAAGCCTGACCCGGCCGTACTGTTTTGCCGTGTGCGCGGTCTGCACCTGCCGGAAAAACACGTCACCTGGCGCGGCGAGCCGATCCCCGGCAGCCTGTTCGACTTTGCGCTCTACTTCTTCCATAACCATAAAAACCTGCTCGCTAAAGGCAGCGGCCCCTATTTCTATCTGCCGAAAACGCAGGCCTGGCAGGAAGCAGCATGGTGGAGCGAGGTGTTCAGTTATACCGAAGACCGTTTTACTCTGCCGCGCGGCACCATTAAAGCCACGCTGCTGATTGAAACGCTGCCCGCGGTTTTCCAGATGGACGAGATCCTGCACGCGCTGCGTGACCATATCGTCGGCCTCAACTGCGGTCGCTGGGATTACATCTTCAGCTATATCAAAACGTTGAAAAACTATCCGGATCGCGTGCTGCCGGATCGCCAGCAGGTGACGATGGATAAGCCATTCCTCAGCGCCTACTCACGGCTGCTGATCAAGACCTGTCACCGTCGCGGTGCCTTTGCCATGGGCGGCATGGCTGCGTTCATTCCCAGCAAAGATCGCGAACGCAATGAGTGGGTGCTCAACAAGGTCAAAGCCGACAAAGAGCTGGAAGCCAAAAACGGGCACGACGGTACCTGGATCGCGCACCCCGGTCTGGCTGACACGGTGATGGACATCTTTAACCGCGCACTCGGCGATAACCCCAACCAGTTACAAGTGACCCGCGCCGACGACGCGCCAGTCACCGCCGCTGAACTGCTTGCCCCTTGTGACGGTGAGCGTACCGAAGAGGGCATGCGCGCCAACATTCGCGTGGCGGTGCAGTACATCGAAGCCTGGATCTCCGGCAACGGCTGCGTGCCGATTTATGGCCTGATGGAAGATGCCGCGACGGCAGAAATATCGCGCACCTCAATCTGGCAATGGATCCATCACGAAAAAACGCTCAATGACGGCACGCCGGTAACCAAAGCATTGTTCCGCCGCATGCTGGCCGAAGAGATGCAGGTGATCCAGGAGGAACTGGGTGAACACCGGTTCAGCAGTGGACGATTCAGCGATGCCGCGCGCCTGATGGAGCAAATCACCACGTCCGACGAGCTGATCGACTTCCTGACCCTGCCGGGTTACCGCCTGCTGGCGTGATCCCCACATAATAAAAATGGAGCATCTGCGATGAAAACCCGTACCCAACAAATCGAACAACTACAACAAGAATGGACTGACCCGCGCTGGGAGGGCATCCGTCGCCCGTACAGCGCTGATGAAGTGGTGAAGCTGCGCGGCTCGGTTAACCCCGAATGTACGCTCGCTCAACTGGGTGCCGCCAGAATGTGGCGTCTGCTGCACGGCGAGTCGAAAAAAGGTTATATCAACAGCCTGGGCGCGCTGACCGGCGGTCAGGCCCTGCAACAGGCGAAAGCCGGTATCGAGGCGATTTATCTCTCCGGCTGGCAGGTAGCGGCCGATGCCAACCTCGCCTCCAGCATGTATCCGGATCAGTCACTCTATCCGGCGAACTCCGTGCCGGCGGTGGTGGATCGGATCAACAATACCTTCCGTCGCGCGGATCAGATCCAGTGGGCGGCGGGTATTGAGCCGGGGGATCCGCGCTATGTGGATTATTTCCTGCCGATCGTGGCGGATGCCGAAGCCGGTTTCGGTGGCGTGCTTAACGCTTTTGAACTGATGAAATCGATGATCGCTGCCGGTGCCGCCGCCGTGCATTTTGAAGATCAGCTCGCCTCGGTAAAAAAATGCGGGCATATGGGCGGCAAAGTGCTGGTGCCGACGCAGGAGGCTATTCAGAAACTGGTAGCGGCACGTCTGGCAGCTGACGTGATGGGCGTCCCGACGCTGCTCATCGCCCGTACCGATGCGGACGCGGCCGATCTCATCACCTCCGACTGCGATGAATACGACCGGGAATTTATTACCGGTGAACGCACCAGCGAAGGCTTCTACCGTACCCGGGCGGGCATTGAGCAGGCCATCAGCCGTGGCCTTGCCTATGCGCCTTATGCCGATCTGGTGTGGTGCGAAACCTCGAAACCGGATCTGGAGCAGGCGAAGCGTTTTGCCGACGCCATTCATGCCCGCTTCCCCGGCAAACTGCTGGCCTATAACTGCTCGCCGTCGTTCAACTGGCAGAAAAACCTCGACGACACCACCATCGCCAGCTTCCAGCAACAACTGGCGGAAATGGGCTACAAATACCAGTTCATCACCCTCGCCGGGATCCACAGCATGTGGTTCAACATGTTCGACCTGGCCCACGCCTACGCACAGGGTGAGGGCATGAAGCATTATGTTGAAAAGGTCCAGCAACCAGAATTCGCCGCCGCGAAAGAGGGTTACACCTTTGTGTCCCACCAGCAGGAGGTGGGCACCGGTTACTTTGATAAGGTGACGACCATTATTCAGGGCGGCGCATCTTCCGTCACCGCGCTGACCGGTTCCACAGAAGAACAGCAGTTCTGACGTGCTGTTGCCCGGTGGCGCGAGGCGTACCGGGCCTACGGATCCTGTCGTTATGTAGGCCGGATAAGCGAAGCGCCATCCGGCAACCCCTATTTTGAACGAGGGCAAAAGATGTCCCGTGACCTGGAACTGTTAATCGCCCAAACCATTCTCCAGGGCTTTGACGCGCAATATGGCCGCTTCCTGGAAGTCACCTCCGGCGCACAGCAGCGTTTCGAGCAGGCAGACTGGCACGCCGTGCAGCAGGCGATGAAAAACCGTATCCATCTCTACGATCACCACGTTGGCCTGGTGGTCGAGCAGTTGCGCTGTATTACGGATAACCAGACGCTCACCGCCGGATTTCTGCTGCGCGTTAAAGAGCAGTACACCGCCTTGCTGCCCGATTACCCGCGTTTTGAAATCGCGGAAAGCTTCTTTAACTCCGTCTACTGCCGTCTGTTCAGCCACCGCCAGCTGACACCCGAACGCTTGTTCGTGTTCAGCTCGCAGCCTGCGCAGCGCCTGCACGTCACGCCGCGACCACTGGCAAAAGACTTTACGCCACACCATGGCTGGCACGCGCTGCTCCATAACGTGCTGGAGGATTTACCCCTGCGCCTGCCGTGGCAAAACCAGGCGCGTGATGTGGGCTATATCGTGGCGCATCTGCTGGAAAATCTGGGTGAAGATCGATTAGGGCAGGCGCGTTTGCAGGTGGCTAACGAGCTTTTCTATCGCAACAAAGCCGCGTGGCTGGTGGGAAAGCTGATCCTGCCTGACGCCACCGTGCCGTTTTTACTGCCGATCCACCGCTCCGATGACCACCGGCTGTTCGTCGATACCTGCCTGACCACCAGCGCCGAAGCCAGTATCGTCTTTGGCTTTGCCCGCTCGTACTTTATGGTTTACGCCCCCTTTCCCGGCGCGCTGGTGGAATGGCTGCGGGAGATCCTGCCCGGCAAAACTACCGCCGAGCTGTATATGGCCATCGGCTGCCAGAAGCACGGTAAAACCGAAAGCTACCGGGAATATCTGCACTATATTGCCGACAGCGATGAGCAATTTGTTGAAGCGCCCGGCATTCGCGGCATGGTGATGCTGGTGTTTACCCTGCCGGGATTCGACCGGGTGTTTAAGGTCATCAAAGATCGCTTCGCGCCGCAGAAAGAGATGGACGCAGCCCACGTGCGCGCCTGCTACCAGCTGGTAAAGGAGCACGATCGCGTCGGGCGCATGGCCGACACTCAGGAGTTTGAAAATTTTGTGCTGGAGAAGCGGCGAATCGATCCGGCGCTGATGGCGCTGCTGATGCAGGAAGCGCCGGGCAAAATCACCGACCTGGGCGACAACATCGCCATCAGCCATCTCTATATCGAACGGCGCATGGTGCCGCTGAACCTGTGGCTGGAGCAGGTTGACGGTCAGGCGCTGCACGACGCCATCGAAGAGTACGGTAACGCCATCCGCCAGCTGGCCGCCGCCAATATTTTCCCTGGCGACATGCTGTTTAAAAACTTTGGTGTGACGCGTCACGGCCGGGTGGTGTTCTATGACTACGATGAAATTTGCTATATGACGGAGGTGAATTTCCGCGACATTCCACCCGCGCGTTATCCGGAGGATGAGATGAGCGCCGAGCCATGGTACAGCGTGGCCCCCGGGGATGTTTTCCCGGAGGAGTTCCGCCACTGGCTGTGCGCCGATCCGCGCTGTCGGGTGCTGTTTGAAGAGATGCACGCCGATCTCTTTCGCGCCGATTACTGGCGTGGGTTACAGGAACGCATTCGTCAGGGCTATGTGGAAGACGTTTACGCCTACCGCCGCCGCCAGCGTTTCAGCCAGCGTTACGGGGCGGGTATGACGGAGTTGTGATATTCGTAGGCTGGTGTAAGCGAAGCGCCACCCGGCCTCGCTTCGCTGCAACACCACACTACCGTGTGCCACCGTACGCCAGCGTCACTTCTTTCGCCGCTTTGATCACCAGTGCGCCCAGCTCCGTCACGCGATCGTCGGTAATACGCGAAATCGGGCCGGAAATGGAAATCGCCGCAAAAGGCTCGCGATGCTCATCGTAAATACAGGCCGCCACACAGCGCAGACCCAGCGCGTGCTCTTCATCATCCAGCGAATAACCGCGCTTGCGCGTCTGGGCCAGATCTTCTTTCAGGTGCAGCGGCGACACCAGCGTGGCGTGAGTATAAGCATGCAGCCCCTGGCGGTGCAGCAGTCCGGTGACCTGCTCCTCAGAAAGCTGCGCCAGAAAGGCTTTCCCCGCGCCGGAGGCATGCATCGGCAGCTTGCCGCCAATCGGTGCCGACATGCGCATTAACTGCGTACACTGCACCTGATCGATAATAATCGCCTGATGATCGCTTTGATCGAGCACCGCCAGATTCACCGTCTCGCCGGAATCCTCCATCAGTTTGCGCAGGACAGGATGCACAATCGCCAGCAAATTACGGCTTTGTAAGAAACTGCTGCCGACAACGAACGCATGTGCGCCCACCGACCAGTGCCCCAGATCGCCCACCTGACGGACAAAGCCCAGCTGCTGCATGGTGGTCAGCAAGCGGTGAGTCGTGGAATTCGGCAAGCCAGCCTGCTGCGCCAGCTCTGTCAGGGCCACGCTGCCGTGTGATTCAGCGATCCACTCCAGCAACTTCAGGCCGCGCGTCAACGACTGCACCTGGCCGGTGGCCTGCTGGGCAGCGGCAGGGACGGGTTTTCTTCCGCGTTTGGCGGGAACAGTGGCAACCATGGCAGACTCCATTTTCTGTATCGTGGAAATCATTTTCGTTTTATTTGATTATAATGCAACCATCCTCTTACTGATCGGATGAGTCCATATGAACATGTCTCATGTTCAGCGCTGCTCTCTTTTCCGTCACAAGGGATTATGACAGTATGGTCTGCTGGCCTTTCTGGCCTGGTTGAGCGTCGTCGGGAGCACTCGTGAGCAGCAAAGTTGAACAACTGCATCAGCAGTTAAAAAAACGCATTCTGGTTCTGGATGGGGGCATGGGCACCATGATCCAGGGCTACCGTCTGAGTGAGCAGGATTTCCGCGGCGAACGTTTCGCCGACTGGCCCTGCGATCTGAAAGGTAACAATGACCTGCTGGTGCTGAGCAAGCCCGAGGTGATCACCGCGATCCACAACGCCTATTTCGAGGCGGGCGCGGACATCATTGAAACCAACACCTTTAACTCCACGACGATCGCCATGGCGGATTACCAGATGGAATCCCTGTCGGCGGAGATCAACCGCGAAGCGGCGAAACTCGCCCGCGCCTGTGCTGACGACTGGACTGCCCGCACGCCGGACAGGCCTCGCTATGTGGCGGGCGTCCTCGGCCCGACCAACCGCACCGCGTCCATTTCCCCCAACGTTAACGATCCGGCATTCCGTAATGTCACCTTCGATCAGCTGGTGGAAGCCTACCGGGAATCGACCCGCGCGCTGGTGGAAGGGGGCAGCGATCTGATCCTCATCGAAACCGTGTTCGATACTCTTAATGCCAAAGCGGCGATTTTCGCCGTCAAAGCTGAATTCGACGCGCTGGGCATTGAACTGCCGATCATGATTTCCGGCACCATCACCGATGCCTCCGGGCGCACGCTGTCCGGGCAGACCACCGAAGCCTTCTATAACTCTCTGCGCCACGCCGATGCGCTCACCTTTGGCCTCAACTGTGCGCTTGGCCCGGACGAACTGCGCCAGTACGTGCAGGAGCTGTCACGCATTGCGGAATGCTACGTCACCGCGCACCCTAACGCCGGGTTGCCTAATGCCTTCGGCGAATACGATCTGGATGCCGACACCATGGCCTCGCAGATCCGTGAATGGGCCGAAGCGGGCTTTCTGAACATCGTCGGCGGCTGCTGCGGCACCACGCCGGAACACATTGCCGCCATGGATCGCGCCGTGGCGGGATTAGCGCCGCGCGCGCTGCCGGACCTGCCGGTAGCCTGTCGCCTGGCAGGTCTTGAGCCGCTGAACATCGGCGCAGATAGCCTGTTTGTGAACGTCGGTGAACGTACCAACGTCACCGGCTCCGCCAAATTCAAGCGCCTGATCAAAGAAGAAAAATATAACGAAGCGCTGGAAGTTGCCCTGCAACAGGTGGAGAGCGGCGCGCAGATCATCGATATCAATATGGATGAGGGGATGCTGGATGCCGAAGCGGCCATGGTGCGTTTCCTCAATCTGATTGCCGGCGAGCCGGACATTGCCCGCGTGCCGATTATGATCGACTCCTCAAAATGGGAGGTGATCGAGAAAGGCCTGAAATGCATTCAGGGCAAAGGCATCGTCAACTCCATTTCCATGAAAGAGGGCGTCGAGGCTTTTATTCACCATGCAAAACTGGTGCGGCGCTACGGCGCGGCCATGGTGGTGATGGCGTTCGATGAAGTCGGCCAGGCCGACACGCGCGCGCGTAAAATCGAAATCTGCCGCCGGGCCTATAAAATCCTTACCGAAGAGGTTGGTTTCCCGCCCGAAGACATCATTTTCGACCCGAATATCTTCGCCGTCGCTACCGGTATTGAGGAGCACAACAACTACGCCCAGGACTTTATCGGTGCCTGTGAAGACATCAAACGCGAACTGCCGCATGCGATGATCTCCGGCGGCGTGTCGAACGTCTCCTTCTCCTTCCGGGGTAACGATCCGGTACGTGAAGCCATTCATGCCGTGTTCCTCTATTACGCCATCCGCAACGGCATGGACATGGGCATCGTTAACGCCGGACAACTGGCGATTTATGACGATCTGCCCGCTGAACTGCGCGATGCGGTGGAAGACGTGGTGCTTAACCGCCGCGACGACGGCACCGAGCGCCTGCTCGACCTGGCGGAAAAATACCGCGGTAGTAAAGCCGACGACGGCGCGAACGCTCAACAGGCCGAATGGCGCAGCTGGGACGTGCGTAAACGTCTTGAGTACTCGCTGGTCAAAGGCATCACCGAGTTTATCGAGGCCGATACGGAAGAAGCCCGCCAGCAGGCTGAGCGCCCCATTCAGGTGATCGAAGGCCCGCTGATGGACGGCATGAACGTGGTTGGCGATCTGTTTGGCGAAGGGAAAATGTTCCTGCCGCAGGTGGTGAAATCCGCCCGCGTGATGAAACAGGCGGTGGCATATCTGGAGCCGTACATCGAAGCCAGCAAAGAGAAAGGCAAAACCAACGGCAAAATGGTGATTGCCACCGTGAAGGGCGATGTGCATGACATCGGCAAAAACATCGTTGGCGTGGTGTTGCAGTGCAATAACTACGAAATCATTGATCTGGGCGTGATGGTGCCAGCCGAGAAGATCCTCAAAACCGCCCGTGAAGTGAATGCCGATCTGATTGGCCTGTCCGGCCTTATCACACCGTCGCTGGACGAAATGGTCAACGTGGCGAAAGAGATGGAGCGCCAGGGGTTCACCATTCCACTGTTGATAGGCGGCGCAACCACCTCAAAAGCGCACACGGCGGTGAAAATCGAGCAGAACTACAGCGGGCCGACGGTATACGTGCAAAACGCCTCGCGCACCGTGGGCGTGGTATCCGCGCTGCTGTCCGACGAGCAGCATGATGATTTCGTCGCCCGGACCCGCAAAGAGTACGACACCGTGCGCATTCAGCATGCGCGTAAAAAACCGCGTACCCCGCCGGTGACGTTACAGGCGGCGCGGGAAAACGATCTGGCTTTCGACTGGGAAAGCTATACCCCGCCAGTGGTGCATCGTCCCGGCGTACAGGAAGTCAGCGCCAGCATTGAGACACTGCGTAACTACATCGACTGGACGCCGTTCTTTATGACCTGGTCGCTGGCCGGAAAATACCCGCGCATTCTCGAAGATGAGGTAGTGGGGGAAGAGGCGCAGCGCCTGTTTAAAGACGCCAACGACCTGCTGGATAAACTGAGCGCCGAAAAATCGCTCAATCCGCGCGGCGTGGTCGGGCTGTTCCCGGCGAACCGGGTGGGCGATGACGTGGAAATTTACCGTGACGAGTCCCGCACGCAGGTGCTGACCGTGGCGCACCACCTGCGCCAGCAGACCGAGAAGATTGGCTTTGCCAACTACTGCCTCGCGGATTTCGTCGCCCCGAAACTCAGCGGCAAAGCGGATTATATCGGTGCCTTCGCAGTGACCGGCGGCCTGGAAGAAGACGCGCTGGCCGAGGCCTACGACGCGCAGCACGATGATTACAACAAAATCATGGTCAAAGCCGTCGCCGACCGCCTGGCAGAAGCCTTTGCCGAATACCTGCATGAGCGGGTGCGCAAAGTCTACTGGGGCTACGCGCCGAATGAAAACCTCAGCAATGAGGAGTTGATCCGCGAGAACTATCAGGGGATCCGCCCGGCGCCGGGTTATCCGGCCTGCCCGGAACACACCGAAAAAGGCACCATCTGGGAGCTGCTGGACGTGGAAACGCACACCGGTATGAAGCTGACGGAGTCCTACGCCATGTGGCCGGGCGCGTCGGTATCGGGCTGGTACTTCAGCCATCCTGACAGCAAATACTTTGCTGTGGCGCAGATCCAGCGTGACCAGGTGGAAGACTACGCCCGGCGCAAAGGAATGACGGTCACAGAGGTGGAGCGCTGGCTGGCGTCGCACCTGGGCTACGACGCAGACTAACCGCTGTCATATTTATTTAATAATAAACAAGGCACCTTCCCGGTGCCTTGTCTCTTTATTGTGTTTAAGACCTTATACTTAACCTCAAGCCCTCTCTTAAGCGCGAGAGGAAAGGAGTGTAGGGAAAGATATAAGGAGGCAACCATTCCGTGTTAACGCTGTTACACCTGTTATCCGCTGTCGCCCTGCTGGTCTGGGGGACCCATATTGTGCGCACCGGCGTCATGCGCGTGTTTGGCGCACGCCTGCGTACCGTGCTCAGCCGCAGCGTGGAAAAGAAACCGCTCGCCTTCTGCGCGGGGATTGGCGTCACCGCGCTGGTACAGAGCAGTAACGCCACTACTCTGCTGGTGACATCCTTCGTCGCCCAGGATTTGGTCGCGCTGGCCCCGGCGCTGGTGATCGTGCTTGGCGCGGATGTCGGTACGGCGCTGATGGCTCGTGTGCTGACGTTCGATCTCTCCTGGCTGTCGCCGCTGCTGATTTTTATCGGCGTGATTTTCTTCCTTGGCCGCAAACAGACGCGCGCCGGTCAGGTTGGGCGCGTGGGCATCGGCCTTGGGCTGATCCTGCTGGCGCTGGAGCTGATCGTGCAGGCGGTGACCCCCATTACCCAGGCCAACGGGGTTAAAGTCATTTTCGCCTCGCTGACGGGCGATCTGATGCTGGATGCGCTGATTGGCGCGATGTTCGCGGTCATTACCTATTCCAGCCTCGCGGCAGTGCTGCTCACCGCCACGCTGACGGCGGCGGGGGTGATTGCCTTCCCGGTCGCGCTATGTCTGGTGATTGGCGCGAACCTTGGCTCGGGTCTGCTCGCCATGCTCAATAACAGCGCCGCCAATGCTGCCGCCCGCCGGGTGGCGATGGGCAGCCTGCTGTTCAAACTGGTGGGTAGTCTGGCGATCCTGCCGTTTGTGCATCTGCTGGCTGGTGCCATGGACCGGTTGCCGCTGCCCGAGTCCGAGCTGGTGATCTATTTCCATGTCTTCTACAACCTGATCCGCTGCCTGGTGATGGTGCCCTTTGTCGGCCCGATGGCGAATTTCTGTAAGCGGATCATTCGAGATGAGCCAGAGCTGGATGCGCGCTTAAAACCGAAGCATCTGGATACCTCGGCGCTGGATACCCCCGCGCTGGCGCTGTCCAATGCCGCGCGCGAAACGCTGCGCATGGGTGACGCCATGGAACAGATGCTGGTGGACTTCAAAAAGGTAATGCACGGCGAGCCGCGCCAGGAAAAAGAGCTGCGTAAAACGGCAGATGACATCAACGTGCTCTATACCGCCATCAAGCTTTATCTCGCGCGTATGCCGAAGGAGGAGCTGGCGGAAGAGGAGTCCCGCCGCTGGGCGGAGATCATCGAGATGTCCCTTAACCTCGAACAGGCGTCAGATATTGTCGAGCGTATGGGCAGCGAAATCGCTGATAAATCGCTCTCCGTACGCCGGGCGTTTTCGCTGGAAGGCTTAAATGAGCTGGACGCGCTGCTGGAGCAGTTGCTCAGCAACCTGCAACTGGGGATGTCGGTCTTCTTTTCCGGCGACGTGCCCAGCGCCCGTCGCCTGCGTCGCCGCAAACACCGCTTTCGCATCCTCAACCGGCGCTACTCTCACGCCCACGTTGACCGGCTGCATCAGCAAAACGTGCAAAGCATCGAAACTAGCTCCCTGCACTTAGGGCTGCTGGGGGATATGAAACGTCTGAACTCGCTGTTCTGCTCCGTGGCCTACAGCGTAATGGAACAACCGGACGAAGACGACGAGCGCGACGAGTATTAATCACGGCGCGGCATGCCGGTGCCGCGCTACCGCACAAATCTGTCGGTGCACCTCACAAAGCCATTTTTTCTGACGCGGCAGGTAAGGTATATTCCGCTTTTACAGGAGAATTTATGCTGCCAGACTCATCAACCCGATTAAACAAATACATTAGCGAAAGCGGGATCTGCTCGCGTCGCGAGGCTGATCGTTACATCGAACAGGGAAACGTCTTTATTAACGGCAAACGCGCCGCTATTGGCGACCAGGTCTCTCCCGGTGATGTGGTAAAAGTTAACGGTCAGTTGATTGAGCCGCGGGAAGCGGAAGATTTGGTCTTTATCGCGCTGAATAAGCCGGTAGGCATTGTCAGCACCACCGAAGACAGCGAAAAAGACAACATTGTGGATTTCGTGAACCACAGCAAGCGTGTTTTCCCTATCGGACGACTGGATAAAGATTCGCAGGGGCTGATTTTCCTCACCAACCACGGCGATCTGGTGAACAAAATCCTGCGCGCCGGTAACGATCACGAAAAAGAGTATCTGGTGACGGTCAACAAACTGGTTACCGATGAATTTATTCGTGGCATGGGGGCAGGCGTGCCGATCCTCGGTACGGTAACGAAGAAGTGCAAAGTCAAAAAGGAAGCGCCCTTTACCTTCCGCATTACGCTGGTACAGGGGCTAAACCGACAGATCCGCCGCATGTGCGAACATTTTGGTTATGAAGTGACGAAGCTGGAGCGTACGCGGATCATGAACGTCAGCCTGAGCGGTTTACCGCAGGGGGAATGGCGCGATCTGACGGACGATGAACTGATTGGCCTGTTTAAGCTGATTGAAAATTCCAGTTCGGAAGCGAAGCCAAAAGCAAAGGCAAAACCGAAAGCACAGGCCGCGAAAGCGCCCGTGGCAAAAGCCGCAAAACCCGACGACAAGAGCCGGGCAAAACCTGCCGGGAAACGCTTTGTGCAGCCGGGCCGTAAGAAAAAAGGGCGCTAAACCCTAGCGCTTACCGCGCGTGGAGGTGTTCGCAGACCAGGAATAGGTCGCCTCCGCGTCCGGTTTATAGGCTTTTTGCTTTTTCGTCTGACGAACCTTTTTCGCTGCCGCTTCACGCTCCGCCATCAGTTTATCGATGTACTCTTTTTTCACGTGATTGGTTTCAGAATTGGTGAGCAGACGCCCATGTGATATGCGTGCACGATCGAGCAGTGTTTTCAGCTCGCGCTGTTCACTTTCCGTCATGTCTTGTTGTGTCAGTCTTGCAATGGCCATGGTGGCGATCTCCTGAGGGAAGTGTCACGAGTGTACGTGATGAACGCGATCCATGCAGTAACCTTCTTCGCACAAAAAAATGCCGGGTAAAAACCCGGCACAAAAGCGTGATAAACGACAGCAGCAATCTTACTCAAACAAATTGTGATGCAGCTTCTGCACCACCTGTTCCGCCTCGGCACCCGGCACCAGGAAACACAGGTTATGGCTGGATGCGCCATAGCAAATCATGCGGATATTGAACGGCTCCAGCACGCCAAACACCTCTTTGCCCACGCCGCAGGCTTTGGACAGATCGTTGCCGATCAGCGCCACCAGCGCGAGATTTTCCTCTACTTCCACACGGCACAGCGCCGACAGCTCCATCAGCAGCGATTGCGTCAGCAGCGTATCGCCGGTGGAGGTGGAGCCGGTGGTGTCCAGCGTCAGCGCCACGCTGACTTCTGAGGTGGTGATCAGATCCACGGAAATATTGTGACGGGCGAGGATACCGAACACCTCCGCCAGAAATCCGCGGGAGTGCAGCATGTTCAGACTGTGCAGGGTGACCAGCGTCTGCTTGCGACGCAGTGCCAGCGCGCGGAACAGCGGTGGATTCTGGGTTTCGTTGCATACCAGCGTGCCGCCTGCCAGTGGATCCTTGCTCGACCCGACAAAGACCGGAATATCGCTGCGCACGGCGGGCAGGAGCGTGGCCGGATGCAGCACTTTCGCGCCGAACGTCGCCATTTCGGCGGCTTCTTCAAAGGCGATTTCGTCGATGCGTTTTGCTGACGGCACCACGCGCGGATCGGTGGTGTAAATCCCTGGCACGTCAGTCCAGATGTCGACACGGGTAGCGTGCAGGGCTTCTGCCAGCAGCGCCGCCGTGTAATCGCTGCCGCCACGGCCAAGCGTGGTGGTGCGGCCTTTTGCTTCGCTGCCAATAAAGCCCTGGGTGATCACCAGACCTTCTTCGAGGCGCGGCGAAAGCTGTTGTTTCGCCAGCTCCGCCAGTGCAGTAACGTCCGGCTCGGCACGACCAAAGCGGTCATTGGTACGCATGATTTTACGCACGTCAAACCAGCGGGCATCGACGTCGCGCTCGCGCAGGATCTCCACAAACAGCAGGGTCGACATCAGCTCACCATGGCTGACCAGTTCATCGGTCAGTGCGGTAGAGGTCGCCAGCGACGCGGCTTCCGCCAGCGTGGTGATGTTTTCCAGCAGGCGGTCAATTTCCTCGCGGATGATATTCGGATTGCGCATACGCTCCAGAATGTCGAACTGGATTTTGCGAATGGCGTCCAGCTTGACGAAGCGTTCGGTAGCCTCCAGCCCCTCTGCCAGCGCCACCAGCAGGTTAGTGACGCCCGCCGAGGCCGACAGCACCACCAGGCGCACGTTGTCGTCAGAGAGCACCACATCGGCGCTGCGGTTCATGGCATCAAAATCAGCAACGCTGGTACCGCCAAATTTGGCGACGATGAGCGGGGATACAGCTTGTGTCATAACGACCTCGTGTCAGGGAGAGAAAAGCGACCATGGCACAAGGAAAATCAGAAACCGGTGCAGGCGCATATATATCATTTATAAATAAAAGGCGGGGCCGCCAGTGTCAACGCCGGGATTATGCGGATTATTCATGTTCTCCGACCTCCCAGGAAATTAACTTATAACGGCTATACTTTGCGCGGGCCTTCCTCTTAACGCGACGATCCCCATTACACAAAAACCATCACAATTTTTGTGCGCAGGCGCTACAATCGACCGCAGTTAACATTCTCAAATCAGAAGAGTATTGCCATGAAAAACATTAACCCGAAGCAAACTTCTGCCTGGCAGGCACTGCAAAAACACTACGACGCGATGAAAGATGTCACCATCGCTGAGCTCTTTGCCCAGGACGGCGATCGTTTTGCGAAATTCTCTGCCACCTTTAACGATCAGATGCTGGTGGATTTCTCCAAAAACCGCATCACTGACGAAACCCTCTCCCTGTTACAGGATCTGGCCAAAGAAACCGATCTGGCTGGCGCCATCAAATCCATGTTCTCCGGTGAGAAGATCAACCGCACAGAAGATCGCGCGGTGCTGCACGTCGCGCTGCGTAACCGCAGCAACACGCCAATCCTCGTTGACGGCAAAGACGTGATGCCGGAAGTGAACGCGGTGCTGGAAAAAATGAAAGCCTTCTCGGAAGCGATCATTTCCGGTAGCTGGAAAGGCTATACCGGTAAGCCGATCACCGACGTGGTGAACATCGGTATCGGTGGCTCCGACCTCGGTCCGTTCATGGTGACCGAAGCGCTGCGCCCGTACAAAAACCACCTCAACATGCACTTTGTTTCTAACGTTGATGGTACTCACATCGCGGAAGTACTGAAGAAAGTGAACCCGGAAACCACGCTGTTCCTCGTGGCGTCCAAAACCTTCACCACCCAGGAAACCATGACCAACGCCCTGAGCGCGCGCGAATGGTTCCTGAAAACCGCCGGCGATCAGCAGCACGTTGCGAAGCACTTCGCCGCGCTGTCCACCAATGCGAAAGCGGTGGGCGAGTTTGGTATTGATACCGCCAATATGTTCGAATTCTGGGACTGGGTGGGCGGCCGTTACTCCCTGTGGTCAGCGATTGGTCTGTCGATTATCCTCTCCGTTGGCTTTGACAACTTTGTGGAACTCCTGTCCGGCGCGCACGCCATGGACAAGCACTTCGCCACCACGGCACCAGAGCAAAACCTGCCGGTACTGCTGGCGCTGATCGGCATCTGGTACAACAACTTCTTCGGTGCTGAAACCGAAGCGATCCTGCCGTACGACCAGTACATGCACCGTTTTGCCGCCTACTTCCAGCAGGGCAATATGGAATCGAACGGCAAATATGTTGACCGTAACGGCAATCCGGTGGATTACCAGACTGGCCCGATCATCTGGGGTGAGCCGGGTACCAACGGTCAGCACGCGTTCTACCAGCTGATCCACCAGGGCACTAAAATGGTGCCGTGCGATTTCATCGCTCCGGCGATCACCCATAACCCGCTTTCCGATCACCATCCGAAGCTGCTGTCTAACTTCTTCGCCCAGACCGAAGCGCTGGCGTTTGGTAAATCCCGTGAGGTAGTTGAGCAGGAATATGCCGACCAGGGTAAAGATCCGAAGACGCTGGAGCACGTCGTGCCGTTTAAAGTGTTCGAAGGCAACCGCCCGACTAACTCTATCCTGCTGCGCGAAATCACGCCTTTCAGCCTGGGCGCGCTGATTGCACTCTATGAGCACAAAATCTTCACCCAGGGCGCGATCCTCAACATCTTCACCTTTGACCAGTGGGGCGTAGAGCTGGGTAAACAGCTGGCGAACCGCATCCTGCCGGAGCTGGGCGATGAAAAAGAAATCAGCACCCACGACAGCTCAACCAATGGTTTGATCAACCGCTATAAATCCTGGCGTAAATAAGGCATTGCAGGCCCGTGCAGGCGTAGCGTCGCCGGGCCATTTAAAATATCTATCTCTACTTAAAGCCGATATTTCTATCGGCTTTTCTTATCGGACAATTCCCGTTGTCTGTGTCTTGCCGCAAATTCCTTTATTGAGTTTAATCTGAAAATCCTGAATGCCCTGTTATTACCTGAGGGTTATTTTAGGATAATACGTAGTTTAAAAACTCAGCAACTCTATTTTATGCTTTTGATTTTAAAGGATTTATGATTAAAACAGGCAGTTTGTTCGCTGGGATTTGTCTAATTATCTTAAAACCTTGCCGCTATTTCCCTGCTACGCAATTCACCTGCCGTAGTTGTGTATACTCGATCGCGCCTGAGTCCCTCTCAGGTAAAAATCCATTCATTCAATGAAGGGAAATTGATATGCGTAAAGTCCTGTATGGCATTTTTGCCATTTCAGCGCTGGCGGCGACGTCTGCGTTTGCGGCACCGGTGCAAGTCGGTGAAGCAGCAGGGTCGGCTGCAACGTCGGTTTCGGCGGGCAGTTCGTCTGCGACAAGCGTCAGCACCGTGAGTTCTGCGGTGGGTGTCGCGCTAGCAGCGACCGGCGGTGGTGATGGTTCCAACACCGGAACCACTACCACAACGACCACAAGTACCCAGTAATCAGGGGTACATTAACCATAACCACACTTCGGTGTGGTTATTTTGACCCTGGAGAATTGTTGTGAAGCGAGCCGGAATTGTTCTGCTTTGTCTGTTGCTTCAGGCGTGCTCAGGCACGACCAAAGGACTGGGAAGCGCGCTGTGGGATAGCCTGTTTGGCACCCCTGGCGTTCATCTCACGGATGAAGACATCGCGGACATGCCCTACGCGAGCCAGTACATGCAGCTCAACGGCGGACCACAGCTTTTTGTGGTGCTGGCGTTCGCAGAAAACGGCCAACTGAAATGGGTGACGCAGGATCAGGCCAGTATCGTGACCCAGCATGGCCGCATCGTTAAAACACTGATTGGCCAGGATAACCTTATTGAAGTGACCAACCTCGCCGCCGATCCACTGGCAAAACCCAATCAAGTGCGGGACGGCGCAAGCTGGACGCGGATGATGGGCTGGACGGAACACGGCCAGGTGCGCTACGCCACCGCGCAATCGACGTTCCGCTGGGCGGGTACCGATACCCTTGCGCTCGGCAGTAACGTCACCGACGTTCGCGTGCTGGAAGAAGAGGTGTCCACCGATCAGAAAACATGGACTAACCGTTTCTGGATAGACAGTGAAGGGCAAATCAGGCAGTCCACCCAGTATCTGGGCGCTGATTATTTCCCCATCAACACAATGTTGATTAAGGCTGCAAAAGAAAAATGAAGGCACTTATCACATCGTTACTTTTCACCCTGATGTCGCCGCTTGCCATTGCAGCGGGCACCATCAAGGTGTATTCCCCGGACAGCACACAGCCAAAAACATTAACCGATGCCCCTTTTCTGATCGATTTAGTCGGGCAGCCCCGGCTGGCAAACAGCTGGTGGCCAGGTGCTGTGATCAGTGAAGGCAAAGCCACGGTGATTGCCAAACAGCGTCATCAGGCGCTGCTGGCGCGTCTTGGCGCGCTGGCGAGTGAGGAAGAGGGCGACGATGCCGCCGCCATCAACAGCGTACGCCGTCAGTTACAGGCGGTGAAAGTGACCGGGCGACAGCTGGTGCCGCTCGATCCGGATCGGGTGCGCGTCGAACCGACGGCCAACCGCCCGCTGGAAGGCGAGTACACCCTGTGGGTGGGACCGCAACCTGCCACGGTGACGGTCGCGGGGCTTATCAGCAGCCCGGGGAAAAAGCCCTTTCAGCCCGGGCGCGATGTGGCGGGCTATCTCGATGACATGAGTCTGCTCAGCGGCGCAGAACGTAGCTATGCGTGGGTGATTTATCCCGACGGGCGAACCGAGAATGTGCCTGTGGCGTACTGGAACCGGCGGCATGTCGAGCCGATGCCGGGCAGCGTGATCGTGGTCGGCTTTGCCGAATCGATCTGGAGCAGCCAGTACGAGGAGCTTAACGCCGATATTCTTTACTCCCTGACGCATCGGATCCCGGATTAATGAAAAAAATCTATCTCTATAGTCTGCTGGCGCTGGGGGTGAACGCGGCGTGCCATGCAGAAACCTATCCGGCCCCCATTGGCCCGTCGCAGTCTGATTTCGGCGGCGTCGGCCTGTTACAGACGCCTACGGCGCGGATGGCGCGGGAAGGCGAAATCAGCCTTAACTATCGTGATAACGATCAGTACCGCTACTATTCCGGCTCGGTGCAGCTTTTCCCGTGGCTGGAAACGACCCTGCGCTATACCGATGTGCGTACCCGTCGGTACAGCAGCGTGGAGGCGTTTTCCGGCGATCAGACTTACAAAGATAAAGCCTTCGATTTAAAACTGCGCCTGTGGGAAGAGAGCTACTGGCTGCCGCAGGTGGCGGTGGGCGCGCGCGATATTGGCGGTACCGGCCTGTTTGATGCCGAATACATCGTGGCGAATAAAGCCTGGGGACCGTTTGATTTCTCACTCGGCCTCGGCTGGGGGTATCTCGGCACTGCGGGAAATATCAAAAACCCGCTGTGCAGCTACAGCAACAAATACTGCGTGCGCGACAACAGTTACAACCAGGCGGGTTCAGTTGATGCCAGCCAGATGTTCCACGGGCCGACATCGCTGTTCGGCGGCGTAGAGTACCAGACGCCGTGGCAGCCGCTGCGCCTGAAGCTGGAGTACGAAGGTAACAACTACGAGCAGGACTTCGCCGGCAAGCTACCGCAACGCAGCAACTTCAACGTCGGGGCGATTTATCGCGTCACCGACTGGGCCGACGTTAATGTCAGCTATGAGCGTGGCAACACCGTCATGTTTGGCGTGACGCTGCGTAATAACTTCAACGATCTGCGTCCGAGCTATAATGACAATGCCCGTCCGCAATACCAGCCACAGCCGCAGGACGCCATCCTGCAACACTCCGTCGTGGCGAACCAGCTGACGCTGCTGAAATATAACGCCGGCCTGGCGGATCCGCAGATCCAGGTGAAAGACGATACGCTGTACGTCACCGGCGAGCAGGTGAAATACCGTGACTCGCAGGAAGGGATTGAGCGCGCCAACCGCATCATCATGAACGATTTGCCGGATGGCATTCGTACCATCCGCGTCACGGAAAACCGGCTGAATATGCCGCAGGTGACCACTGAAACCGACGTCGCCAGCCTGCAACGCCATTTACAGGGCGAGCCGCTGGGACATGAAACCGAACTGGTGCAAAAACGCGTCGAACCGGTGGTGCCGGACTCCACCGAGCAGGGCTGGTATATCGAAAAATCCCGCTTCGATTTCCATATCGATCCGGTGCTGAACCAGTCCGTGGGCGGCCCCGAAAGCTTCTACATGTACCAGTTGGGCGTAATGGCGACCGCCGATCTGTGGCTGACCGACCACCTGCTGACCACCGGCAGCCTGTTCGGTAACATCTCCAACAACTACGATAAATTCAATTACACCAACCCGCCGAAGGACTCGCTGCTGCCGCGCGTGCGTACCCATGTGCGTGATTATGTTGAAAACGACTACTACGTTAACAACATGCAGGCCAACTACTTCCAGTACCTCGGCAACGGCTTCTACGGCCAGGTGTACGGCGGTTATCTGGAAACCATGTACGGCGGCGCGGGCGCAGAAGTGCTGTGGCGTCCGGTCGACAGCAACTGGGCATTCGGTATTGATGCTAACTACGTGAAACAGCGTGACTGGCGTAGTCCGAAAGAGATGATGAAGTTCACCGATTACACCGCCAAAACCGGGCATCTCACCGCATACTGGACGCCGCCGTTTGCGCAGGATGTGCTGATCAAGGCCAGCGTCGGTCAGTATCTGGCAGGGGACAAGGGCGGTACGCTGGAAGTGTCAAAACACTTCGACAGCGGCGTGGTGGTGGGCACCTATGCCACCATCACCAACGTGTCACCTGAAGAATACGGCGAAGGTGACTTCACCAAAGGCGTGTATGTGTCGATTCCGCTGGATCTGTTCTCGACCGGCCCGACCCGCAGCCGCGCTGGCATCGGCTGGACGCCGCTGACGCGTGACGGCGGTCAGATGCTGGGCCGTAAATTCCAGCTGTATGACATGACCAGCGACCGCTCGATTAACTTCCGCTAATAACGTGCCGGGCGGCGCTGCGCTTGCCCGGCCTACCTGACTAAGGGTGTACCGGGCGGAGACTGCATCTTGCCCGGCCTACATCCACTCAGTAGGCCCGGTAAGCGCAGCGCCACCGGGCATTACCGCAAAATAAAAAGTAGATCCAGATCACACTTCTGCGTTATACAGTAAGCTCGTCACTGTAATGAGGTGCTGTATGACATCGCTAAGTCGCCCCCGCGTAGAGTTCATCTCCACCATTTTGCAGACTGTCCTCAGTTTAGGTCTGCTCAGCCTTGGTCTGATCCTGGTGGTGTTTCTTGGCAAAGAGACGTTGCACCTGGCGGATGTGCTGTTTGCGCCAGAGCGAACCAGCAAGTACGAGCTGGTGGAAGGTCTGGTGGTTTATTTTCTCTACTTCGAATTTATCGCGCTGATCGTGAAATACTTTCAGTCCGGTTATCACTTCCCGCTGCGCTACTTTATCTATATCGGCATCACCGCCATCGTGCGGTTGATCATCGTCGATCATAAATCACCGATGGATGTCCTGATCTATTCCGCCGCGATCCTGCTGCTGGTACTGACGCTTTGGTTATGCAACTCGAAACGCCTGAAACGTGAATAAAAAAGGCGGCCCGCAGGCCGCCGAATGACTATCACAAGTTAGGGTTAATACAAGTTGAGGATAACAGTGGCATATCACGATGAAACTTAGCCTTTCACCCCGCCCGCCGTCAGGCCATTCACCAGCCAGCGCTGTGCCAGCAGGAACACCACGGTGATGGGGATTGCAGAAAGTACAGCCGCAGCGGCAAAGTCGCCCCACAGGTAGTTTTGCGGGTTGAGATACTGCTGCATACCGACCGCCAGCGTGTAGCTGTTAACATCCCGCAGCAACAGCGAGGCGACCGGAACTTCGGTAATAGCGGCGATAAACGACAGAATAAACACCACCGCCAGAATAGGCACGGAAAGCGGTAACAGCACCAGACGGAATGCCTGCCAGGGGGTCGCGCCATCCAGCGACGCCGCTTCTTCCAGCGAACCATCAATAGTTTCGAAATAACCTTTGATCGTCCACACATGCAGCGCGATGCCCCCCAGATAGGCGAAGATCACCCCGCCGTGGGTATTCAGCCCGATAAACGGAATGTACTGCCCGAGGCGGTCGAAGAGGGCATACAACGCCACCAGCGACAGCACCGCCGGGAACATCTGGAAAATCAGCATACTTTTCAGCAGCGTTGCTTTACCCGGAAAACGCATACGGGCAAAGGCGTAAGCGCAGGTGGTGGAGAGCGCCACAATCCCGATGGCGGTGATCCCCGCAATTTTGATCGAGTTCCACAGCCATAACAGCACCGGGAACGGCGGCGGAGTTACGCTGCCATCGGCGTGCTCAATGCTAAAGCCGAGCGCCAGTTTCCAGTGCTCCCATGACACCTGATCCGGGATCAGGCTGCCGGTGGCGAAGTTGCCCGGACGCAGCGAAATCGCAATTACCATCAGCAGCGGGAACATGATGGCGGCAATAAAAATCAGCAGCCCGAGGTGCGTGATCAGAAGGCGCAGCTTTTGTGATTTGGGTTGTACCATAGCCATTTACAGTGCCCTCCTTAGTCAAATTTCATGCGTGTGGCTTTCAGGTTGATGATGGCAAGCGCCCCCACCAGCAGGAAAATCAGGGTGGCAATCGCCGCCGCCAGGCCAAAGTCCTGTCCGCCGCCGCCTTCAAAGGCGATGCGGTAGGTATAACTGACCAGCAGATCGGTATAGCCCGCAGGCGTAGTGGTGCCGAGCCGATCCGGGCCACCGTTGGTCAACAGCTGGATCAACACGAAGTTGTTAAAGTTAAACGCAAAGCTGGCGATCATCAGCGGCGTCAGCGGCTTGATCAGCAGCGGGAAGGTGATCTTAAAGAAGTTCTGCATCGGACTTGCGCCGTCCATCGCTGAGGCCTCGTAGAGATCGTCCGGGATCGCTTTCAGCAGCCCCATGCAGAGGATCATCATGTACGGATAGCCAAGCCAGGTGTTGACGATGACGATCATCGCCCGCGCGGTTGTCGGATCGCTGAACCAGGCTGGACGGATGCCAAACAGGCCGCTCAGCATCATGTTGATCTCACCAAAGCTCTGGTTGAAGAGGCCTTTAAAGATCAGGATAGAGATAAACGATGGCACGGCGTAGGGCAGGATCAGTAGCACGCGATACAGCGCCTTGCCTTTGAGGGATTCCCACTGTACGACGCAGGCCAGCACCATGCCGACGGCTACGGTCAGCACCACCGTCAACAGCGAGAAAATCACCGTCCAGACGAAAATGGCAAAGAAAGGTTTCTGAATGCCCTCGTCAGTAAAGACGCGCATAAAGTTCTTCCAGCCGATGGTCACGGTGTAGCCGGGGCTGAGTTTTTCGTCGCCCCAGTTGCCGTCCGCGTTCACTGCCTGGAAATAGCCGATGTCATTGTTCGGGCGGTAAACCACGCCGCTCTGGTTATTGGTCAGCGCGCCGTCATCGCCGCGGGTATACAGCGGGCGAGTGCCGGAGAACTGACGTAATGAACTCATGATGACCTTGCTGTCATCGGGCAGCACGGCGGTCAATTGCGTCAGCGCCTGACGGTTCTGGGTGATCACGCGCAGATTCCCGCGTTCCCCCTCCGGCAACGCCGGGACTTCTTTCAGTTTCAGCGTTTTTTCACCGCCGAACGTAAAGGCGTCTGAGAGATAATTTTTGCCGCTTTCGCCGTCGGTCAGCGCCAGCTGCCAGTCGTTACCTGCCTGATAAAGTCCAAAGTTAAAGGTCTTTCCGGCCTGGTACACGCGATCCATCAGCACCTGCTGCGCGCGCTCCTGAGTGAGCTGGTTGGTGCTGCTGTAGTTAGTGAAGGCAATGGCGATGGTACAGACAAGCGGGAACAACACGAAAAGCCCCATACCCGCCACGCCAGGATAGACATAGCGCCAGGCATAGGTTTTGCGATTCGCGAAAATATACAGGCCAGCAGAGCTTAAAATCAGCGTCATGATGGCAAACAGGTACTCTCCCTGGGCGTACATTAAAACCACAAGATAGGCCACCAGCAGGCCGAGCAGGGCGATGGTTGCCCATTTTACGGTCTCGCTTTGCCACCAATGACTCTTTCTAACGACATCCATGGGGATTCATCCTCTACCACTGTTACCACGGTGAAAACCTGTAGGCCGGATAAGACGCATGGCGTCGCCATCCGGCAACTGCACTTATCAGGCCTACATTTATTACTTACTTAGTTACACGGCCCTGTGCGTCTTTCAGCGCGGCGTCAACGGTCTGACGACCACTGGCGGCGTTGATCACTGCGGTACGCACGGCATACCAGAAGGCAGACATCTGCGGCACGTTCGGCATGATTTCACCGGTCTGCGCGTTCGCCATGGTGGCGGCAATGCGCGGATCTTTCGCTAACTTGTCCTGATAAGATTTCAGGGCCACCGCGCCTAACGGCTTGTCTTTGTTCACTTCTGCCAGACCATCGTCGGTCAGCAGGTAGTTTTCCAGGAACTCTTTCGCCAGTTCTTTGTTCGGGCTTGCGGCGTTAATGCCTGCGCTCAGTACGCCAACGAACGGCTTAGAAGCTTTGCCTTTGAAGGTCGGCAGCATGGTCACGCCGTAGTTCACTTTGCTCTTGTCGATGTTGGCCCATGCCCACGGTCCGTTAATGGTCATTGCCGTGTCGCCTTTGTTAAAGGCCGCTTCGGCGATGGAATAATCGGTATCCGCATTCATGTGTTTGTTTTTGATCAGATCCACCAGGAAGGTCAGACCTGCTTTCGCGCCCGCACTGTCAACGCCGACATCTTTCACGTCGTATTTGCCATTTTCATACTTGAACGCATACCCGCCGTCAGCGGCGATCAGCGGCCAGGTGAAGTACGGCTCCTGCAGGTTGAACATCAGCGCGCTCTTACCTTTCGCCTTCAGTGTTTTATCCAGCGCCGGGATCTCTTCCCAGGTTTTCGGTGGCGTCGGGACGAGGTCTTTGTTGTAAATCAGTGAGAGGGCTTCAACGGAAATCGGGTAGGCGATGATCTTGCCGTTGTAACGCACCGCATCCCAGGTGAACGGGAAGAGTTTGTCCTGGAAGGCTTTGTCCGGGGAAACTTCCGCCAGCAGGCCAGACTGCGCGTAGCCACCAAAGCGATCGTGCGCCCAGAAAATAATGTCCGGGCCATCACCGGTCGCGGCAACCTGCGGGTACTTCTCTTCCAGTTTATCCGGGTGCTCAACGGTCACTTTAATGCCGGTATCTTTCTCGAATTTCTTACCCACTTCGGCCAGGCCGTTATAGCCTTTATCGCCGTTGATCCAGATAACCAGCTTACCTTCTTCAATTTTGGCGAGAGCCGGTGCGGTCAGCATCATCGTCGCGATCGCGGATAATGCCAGAATGCCTGCGCCAGTTTTGATTTTCATAAATCCCGTCCTTTTTGGTGATGTGCTCTGACTATTTCGAACACAGGTACACAGAGGTGGCTTAACGGGTCTTAGTCTCCTGGTTTGGCAAGCGCTTCTCATCCTCCTTCGCCCTACGCCCCACCCCCGCTTTGTGTGATCTGCTTTGCATAAAACGCAGTTATGCGGTGCAGCGCACACAAAAGTGTCGCCATTTTTGCAATCGCCATCACGAATTTCGCCGATGCACGGAACTTGTGGGGGCAGAGCCGGTCGCCTCATCCTCCCGTCTCCTCCCCCATAAAAAAGAGAAGGGTGGAGGATCCACCCGCGCCATCGTTGCCGCATAGTCCCCGCATCTTGAAGGTTTCAGCGTAGTAACAAAGGGAGAAGGGCATGGCGAGCGTGCACTTGCGCAAGGTAACGAAGGCCTGGGGCGACGTAGTCGTTTCGAAAGACATCAATCTCGACATTAATGAAGGCGAGTTTGTGGTGTTTGTCGGTCCATCGGGCTGCGGTAAATCGACTCTGCTGCGCATGATTGCCGGGCTGGAAACGATCACCAGCGGGGATTTACTGATTGGCGATACCCGTATGAATGACATTCCGCCCGCCGAGCGCGGCGTCGGCATGGTGTTCCAGTCGTACGCCCTTTATCCGCATCTGTCGGTGGCGGAGAACATGTCCTTTGGTCTTAAGCTCGCGGGCGCCAAAAAAGAGATCATTAATCAGCGGGTCACGCAGGTCGCCGAAGTACTGCAACTGGGGCACCTGCTGGATCGTAAGCCGAAAGCGCTTTCTGGTGGTCAGCGTCAGCGTGTCGCCATTGGCCGTACGCTGGTGGCCGAGCCGCGCGTCTTCCTGCTTGATGAACCGCTGTCAAACCTCGACGCCGCACTGCGCGTGCAGATGCGTATCGAGATCTCCCGCCTGCACAAACGGCTGGGACGCACGATGATTTACGTGACCCACGATCAGGTCGAAGCGATGACGCTGGCCGACAAAATCGTGGTGCTGGACGCCGGGCGCGTAGCGCAGGTCGGCAAGCCGCTGGAGCTTTATCACTACCCGGCAGACCGCTTTGTGGCGGGCTTTATCGGTTCACCGAAGATGAACTTCCTGCCGGTGAAAGTGACCGCCACGGCGATCGACCAGGTGCAGGTTGAACTGCCGAACCGTCAGCAAGTGTGGCTACCGGTGGAAAGCAGCGATGTGCAGGTTGGTGCCAATATGTCCCTTGGCATTCGTCCGGAACATCTGCTGCCGAGCGATATCGCCGATGTCACGCTGGAAGGCACCGTTCAGGTTGTCGAGCAGTTGGGCCACGAAACGCAAATTCATATTCAGATCCCCGCCATCCGTCAAAACCTGGTTTACCGCCAGGCTGACGTGGTGTTGGTAGAAGAGGGTGCCACATTCGCTATCGGCTTGCCGCCGGAGCGTTGCCATCTGTTCCGTGAAGATGGCACCGCTTGTCGTCGGTTGCACAAAGAGCCAGGCGTTTAAGCATTCCCATTACAAAGAAAAGCAATGCTCTCAGGAGATAGAACGATGATTACTCTGCGCAAACTTCCACTGGCTATCGCCGTTACAGCAGGCATTCTGTCTGCTCACGCTGGCGCGGTCGACTTTAAAGGTTATGCCCGTTCGGGTATTGGCTGGACCGGCAGCGGCGGCCCGCAACAATGCTTCCAGGCAACGGGTGCACAGTCTAAATACCGTCTTGGTAACGAATGTGATACGTACGCTGAAGTTAAATTAGGCCAGGAAGTGTGGAAAGAAGGCGATAAGAGCTTCTATTTCGACTCCAACATTGCCTATAACTCTTCACAGCTGAACGACTGGGAAAACGACAATACCCCGGCGATCCGTGAATTCAACGTCGTAGGTAAAAACCTGATCGACTCCCTGCCGGGCGCGAACATCTGGGCTGGTAAGCGTTTCTATCAGCGTCATGACGTGCACATGATCGACTTCTACTACTGGGATATTTCCGGTCCGGGCGCAGGTCTGGAAAACATTGACGTTGGTATCGGTAAACTCTCCCTCGCCGCCACCCGTTCTACTGAGTCCGGCGGTTCATCCGCAGCGGCTGAACGCGATCCGGTGACCGGTGAAAGAACCTATAACAATGACGTGCCGAACGACGTGTTCGACGTGCGTTTAGCGGGTCTGGAAACCAACACCGACGGCGTACTGGAGCTGGGTGTTGACTACGGTCATACCAACCTTCCGGATAACTACACCCTGCGTCAGGGCGGCTCTAAAGATGGCTGGATGTTCACTGCTGAACATACCCAGAGCATGATGAAAGGCTTTAACAAGTTTGTGGTGCAGTACGCCACTGACTCCATGACTTCCAACGGCAAAGGCCGTCCGGAAGGTGGCAGCATCAATAACGACGGCAGCATGATCCGCGTGCTGGACCATGGTGCGATCACCCTGGCCGATCGCTGGGATCTGATGTACGTCGGTATGTATCAGGATATCGACCGCGACGACAACAACGGTACCCGCTGGTGGACTGTCGGCGTGCGCCCGATGTTCAAATGGACACCGATCATGAGCACCCTGCTGGAAGTGGGTTACGACAACGTGAAATCACAGCGTACCGACGACACCAACAACCAGTACAAAATCACCCTCGCCCAACAGTGGCAGGCGGGCGACAGCATCTGGTCCCGTCCGGCTATCCGTGTCTTCGCCACTTACGCGAAGTGGGATGAGAAATGGGGCTACGCCAACACGACCGCTGATACCGCTGCCGGTTACTCAAGCGGCGTAGCGTATAACGACACCTCCGCACGTACCTTCAGCCGTGGCGACAACGACGAAGTGACCTTCGGTGCTCAGATGGAAATCTGGTGGTAATCACCCGATAACCTGACGTAATGATCAAAAGAGGGGCGCAAGCCCCTCAATCCTTTGGGTGACGCGCGCTATTGCCTGGCAACCGTGGCACCTGTGAATTCAGAGGTGAAAACAATGAAAATGAAAAAAAGTCTCGTTGCATTCTGTCTGAGCGCCAGCCTGCTGGCGGCCTGTCCGCTTTCCGCGCTGGCGGACGTAAACTTTGTACCGCAAAACACCAGCAGCGCCCCGGCTATTCCGGCGGCGGAGCTACAGAAACTGACCTGGACGCCGGTTAACCAGTCTAAAGCCCAGACCACCACGGTGGCGACCGGTGGACAAACCATTAACGTGCCGGGGATCAGTGGCCCGGTGATCGCCTGGAGTGTGCCGGCGAATATCGGTGAACTCACCCTGACACTCACCAGCGAAGTAGATAAGCAAACGCAGGTCTTTGCGCCGAACGTGCTTATCCTTGACCAGAACATGACGCCATCCGCCTTCTTCCCGAGCGACTATTTTACCTATCAGGAACCGGGTGTGATGAGCGCCGATCGGCTGGAAGGCGTGATCCGCCTGACGCCTGCGCTGGGTCAGCAAAAAATCTATGTGCTGGCCTTTACCCGCGATCAGGATCTGCAGAAAACCACCAAACTGATCAACCCGGCGAAAGCCTATGCCAAAGGCGCGGGTAACGCGATCCCGGATATTCCCGATCCGCTGGCGCGCCACGTGACCGACGGCAAGCTGACGTTGAAAGTCAAAACCAACAGTGGCTCAAGCGTACTGGTCGGCCCGCTGTTTGGCTCCTCCGGCCCGGATGCGGTGACGGTGGGTAATACCGCTGCTCCGGCTACCGCCTATAGCGCACCGGCAGCACCTGTTGCGGCGCCAGCCCCTGCGCCGGCAGTTAAGAAAGAACCTGTGCTGAACGAAACTGAAAATTACTTCAACCAGGGGATCCGCCAGGCCGTTGCCAAAGGCGAGATCGACAAAGCCCTCAAATTGCTCAATGAAGCAGAAAGCCTGGGATCAAAGTCTGCCCGTTCAACCTTTATCAGCAGTGTAAAAGGCAAGGGGTAATTTCTCCCCGCAATGCTGATTTTGCTGTTTGGTGCGCCTTTACGGGCGCACCTTTTTTTGTGCCCTGCGCGCGCTGTTGCGTAGCTGTTACGCTTTTGCAAAGGACATCCCCCGTCACCGCCGGTTCTGCGATACAATACTTTTACGTTTTGTACCGGAGAGTAAGGCATGTCACACCCTGCGCTAACGCAACTGCGTGCGCTGCGCTACTTTGACGCAATCCCCGCGCTGGATCCGCAACTGCTCGACTGGCTGTTGCTGGAAGATTCCATGACCAAACGTTTCGAGCAGCAAGGCAAACAGGTGAGTGTGACGCTGATCCGCGAAGCCTTTGTCGCGCCGGATGACATTCCGGAGGAGCTGCCGCTGCTGCCTGCTGAAGCACGCTACTGGCTACGGGAAATTTTACTCTGCGCTGATGGCGAACCCTGGCTTGCCGGGCGTACAGTGGTGCCTGAATCCACGCTCAGCGGTCCGGAGCTGGCGCTGCAAAAGCTGGGCAACACGCCGCTCGGTCGTTATCTGTTTACCTCGTCTACGCTTACCCGTGACTTTATCGAAATTGGGCGTGAGGATACGCTGTGGGGACGCCGTTCCCGCCTGCGTCTTGGCGGGAAGCCGTTACTGCTGACGGAACTGTTTTTGCCGGCATCGCCGTTGTACTAAGAGGAAGAGAAAATGGAGTGGAGTCTCACTCAGGATAAGCTGCTGGCCTTTCACCGCTTAATGCGCACCGATAAACCCATCGGCGCACTGCTGCTGTTATGGCCCACGCTGTGGGCACTGTGGGTCGCCACGCCGGGCGTGCCGCCGCTGTGGATCCTGGCGGTATTTGTGGCAGGTGTCTGGCTGATGCGCGCGGCGGGCTGCGTGGTCAACGATTATGCCGACCGTAAAATCGACGGGCACGTTAAGCGCACGGCGAACCGTCCGATGCCCAGCGGCGCGGTGACGGAAAAAGAAGCGCGTACGCTGTTTGTGGTGCTGATCCTGCTGGCTTTTGTGCTGGTGCTGACCCTGAACCTGATGACGATAGCGCTCTCTGTGGCGGCGCTGGCGCTGGCCTGGGTGTATCCGTTTATGAAGCGCTACACCCATTTACCGCAGGTGGTATTAGGTGCGGCCTTCGGCTGGTCCATACCGATGGCGTTCGCGGCGGTGAGTGAGTCCTTACCGCTGAGCTGCTGGCTGATGTTTGTTGCGAACGTGCTGTGGGCAGTGGCGTACGACACGCTGTATGCGATGGTTGACCGGGATGACGATCTGAAAATCGGCGTCAAATCGACGGCCATTCTGTTCGGACGTCACGACAAATTGATCGTCGGCATATTGCAGGTAATAGTGCTGGCGCTGATGACAACCGTAGGCTGGCTGAACGGACTGGGCTGGGCTTACTATGTATCGATAGGGCTGGCCGGTGCGCTGTTTATCTATCAGCAGTGGCTGGTGGTAAACCGCGATCGTGATGCCTGCTTTAAAGCGTTTATGAACAATAACTACGTAGGTCTGGTGCTGTTTTTAGGGCTGGCAGTGAGTTATTTACACTAAAAATAAAGCCCGGCTGGCCTGTGCCGCCGGGCTTTAATTTATACCGCGTCCGTCTGACTGGTCGCGCTTTCAATCGTTAAGCGCACATCAGAGGTCACCAGATCGGCGAGCAGCTGATACACCTGCAAGGTTTTCGACGGATCCGCATCACCCGTATCGCTGATATAGCCTTCATCACGCAGCGTCAGCACCAGCGTACTGAACACCGCCTTATCGAAGAATTCCGGCGCGTTAATGCCGTGCAGCACCGACAGACGCTGCGCCAGCGTGCGGCTCTCTTTTTCCAGCGTACTGCGGTTGATGGACGGGTTCGCGCTCAACAGCCAGAACGTAATGGCATAGCGTTGCAGCGTTTCACGCGCACCGGCCGCCAGCAGTTGCAGCGTGCGGGAGCGTGACGGATTGATATGCAGACGATCGTCTTTTATCACGATCAGCCCCTGACGCAGCAGCTCAGTGGTCAGGGTATCCAGTACGTCCCCTAACGCCTCTTTTTCCCAGCGCAGGAACAGCTCGGCTTTCAGCATCGGGTAGAGCGCTTCAACATGATGCAGCATCTCCTCGCGGGAGATATGGCGATGCTGCGTAATGATGGCGGCCATCAGGGAAGGCAGAACCAGCATATGCGCAATGTTGTTGCGGTAGTAGGTCATCAACACCGCCTGCTCGCGCGGCAGAATGATGATGTCACCGATGGTATCTTTCTCGACTTCAAACTTGTTCATTTGCAGGGCGTGATCGATAAGTCCTGACGCCGTGGCCGTCGGCACGGTAGCGTCTTCCGAATAAGGCGCATTGCGCAGCAGATCCAGATAACAATCCAGCTGTTCGGTCAGTTGCTCGCGGGTCAGTGAGCGCTGACGGGATGCCAGCAGCGCCGTAGAACACAGGTTCATGGCGTTTGCCGCACCGGCATTGTTAATGCGCACCATCAGCTCGGCGGCGATGGTATTCACCGTCGGCGTCAGCCATGCCGGACGTACCGCTTCAATCGGATCGATCGCTTCGCGCCAGTCCGGCACATGCTGGTTGAGATACGCGTTAAGCGGCATCGGCTCGCCGAAGTTCACGTAGCCCTGACCCAGGTTACGCAGCTTGCTTAAGCCACGCACCATCTGCATCAGGTTCTCTTTCTCTTTGGTCGCACCCCGCAGCTCTTTGGCGTAGGTTCCCACTTCCATGACGTGCTCGTAGCCGATGTAAATCGGCACTAACGTAATAGGACGGGTGCCGCCGCGTAACATCGCCTGGAGCGTCATCGACAGGGTGCCGGTTTTCGGATCGAGCAGACGCCCGGTACGGGAACGACCCCCTTCCACGAAGTACTCCACCGAATAACCCCGGCTGAACAGCTCGCCGAGATACTCACGGAACACCGTCGAATAGAGTTTGTTGCCCTTAAAGGTTCGACGGATAAAGAACGCGCCCAGACGGCGGAAAATCGGCCCGGCAGGCCAGAAGTTCAGGTTGATCCCGGCGGCGATATGCGGTGGCACCAGTCCCTGGTGATACAGGACGTAAGAGAGCAGCAGGTAATCCATGTGGCTGCGGTGGCAGGGCACATAGACGATCTCGTGACCGTCGTGGGCCAGCTGACGCACGCGCTCGGCGTTATGGACATTGATCCCCTGATACAGGCGGTTCCAGGTGAAGCTCAGAATACGATCGGAAACGCGGATCATTTCATAGGAGAAGTTCGCCGCAATCTCTTCCATCAGGGCGACGGCATTTTGCTGTGCCTTTTCGTGGGAGATTTTTTTGCTGCGCGCTTCATCTTCCACGGCGCGGGCAATGGCTTTCGACGCCAGCAGTTTGTTGAACAGATCCTGACGCGCAGGCAGGCGCGGACCCACCGCGGCCAGTCGCTGGCGGGCGAAATGCATACGCGCGACGCGGGCCAGTTTCTGGGCAATAATTTTGTCAGTACCGTGCTCGGTGGCCATGCGGCGCAGCGAAACCGGCGGCGAGAAGCGCACAAAGCTGTCGCGTCCCAGCCAGGAAATGGCAACAAACTTCTGTACGCCGTTCAGCATCCGCAGGGGCGGGTTCACCTCGCCCTTTTCACGACCCGGCGAGCGGCCAAACATCACCGACACCGGCACCATCTGCACGTCCAGATCGGGATGGCTGCGGTGCAGGTCGAGATAGTCGTGGAACAGTTTGATGGACTCTTCTTTCGGCGTGTACCAGGTAAACACGCGCGGGCCGCTGTGAATAAAGATGTAACGCGGCAGCAGAGTGCCGTCGATTTCGAGCGGTTCCAGCGGATCGGGCAGATCGTTTGCCAGGCACTGCGCGCGCAGGGTCAGCAAATCTGCTTTCGAGTTGTACGGTAAGACGTACATAATTGGACGCGAGGTATCAAGTCCCAGTTCCTGAGCAGGTTCTGCCGGAATGGACTTGCTTTTTACCAACGCGCCTAATGGTAAATTAAGTAATTTGTAGTAAATTCGTGGCCAGCCGGACATATACGATGTGAAGCCTCTGGTTAATAATCCTGTCGCGCCGCAAGAATATCAGAAAGCGCGCGTAAATTCTGTTGTACCAAGGTCTGCTTGCATAGACATTGACGCTAATTACATAAAAAGGTTCTTTTTGATGGCCAATAATACCACTGGGTTCACTCGCATCATAAAAGCAGCAGGGTACTCCTGGAAAGGGGTTCGCGCCGCCTGGATCAACGAAGCGGCCTTTCGCCAGGAAGCGGTGGCGGTGATCCTCGCGATTGCCATTGCCTGCTGGCTGGACGTGGACGCTATCACACGCGTGCTGCTGATTGGCTCCGTTGCGCTGGTAATGATAGTGGAAATTCTGAACAGCGCGATTGAAGCGGTGGTGGACCGTATCGGCACGGAAATGCACGAACTTTCCGGCCGCGCAAAGGATATGGGCTCGGCGGCGGTGCTGATGTCGATCCTGCTGGCGCTCGCCACCTGGGGCATGCTGTTGTGGTCGCATTATCGATAAGGCTCGCATAAATCAACAAACCCCTGTTATTTGCTCATAATTTGGTTCCAAAATTGACTTTGACTGTATATACTCACAGCATAACTGTATATGCAACCAGGGGGCGGTATGAAAGCGTTAACAGCCAGGCAGCAAGAGGTGTTCGATCTCATCCGGGATCACATCAGCCAGACAGGCATGCCGCCGACGCGTGCGGAGATCGCGCAACGTTTGGGGTTCCGTTCCCCGAACGCGGCTGAGGAACACCTTAAGGCGCTGGCGCGTAAAGGTGTGCTGGAGATCGTTTCAGGCGCGTCTCGCGGTATTCGTTTACTGCTTGAGGAAGTCGATGGACTGCCGCTGGTCGGGCGTGTCGCGGCAGGTGAACCGCTGCTGGCGCAGCAACACATTGAAGGCCATTATCAGGTCGATCCCAATCTGTTTAAACCGAATGCAGACTTCCTGCTGCGGGTTAGCGGTATGTCGATGAAAGATATCGGCATTATGGATGGCGATCTGCTGGCGGTGCACAAAACCCAGGAAGCCCGCAACGGCCAGGTCGTGGTGGCGCGTATTGACGATGAAGTGACCGTTAAACGTCTCAAACGTCAGGGTAACACCGTGCAACTGCTGCCGGAAAACAGCGAGTTTTCCCCTATCGTGGTTGATCTGCGCGAGCAGAGCTTCACCATCGAAGGGCTGGCCGTCGGCGTGATCCGTAACGGTGAGTGGCTCTAAACTCTTCTTTCCACGCGGCGGCAACCTCATCATTGCCGCCGTGCGTTCGTTCTCCTTCCGGTAATTCAACGTGGCCTTTCTGACGACTTCTGACAAAGCGTTGTGGCGTCTTGCGCTGCCGATGATTTTTTCCAATATCACCGTTCCGCTGCTGGGTCTGGTCGATACCGCCGTTATTGGTCATCTGGACAGCCCGGTGTATCTGGGCGGCGTGGCGGTTGGCGCGATGGCAACCAGCTTCCTGTTTATGCTGCTGCTTTTCCTGCGCATGAGTACCACCGGTTTTACCGCCCAGGCCTTTGGCGCAAAAGATCCCCAGGCCCTTGCGCGGGCATTAGTGCAGCCTTTACTGCTGGCGCTGATCGCCGGTTTCGCCATCGTCCTGTGTCAAACCCCGCTAATTAATCTCACCCTGCAGATCGTAGGCGGCAACGACGCGGTGCTGGAACAGGCACGGCGTTTTCTGGAGATCCGCTGGCTGAGCGCCCCGGCATCGCTGGCGAACCTGGTGCTGCTCGGCTGGCTGCTGGGCATTCAGTATGCCCGCGCGCCGGTGGTGCTGCTGGTCGTGGGCAACGTGCTTAACATCGTTCTCGATTTATGGCTGGTGATGGGGCTGCACATGAACGTACAGGGGGCTGCGCTGGCGACCGTGATTGCGGAATACGCCACCTTTGTGGTTGGCCTGCTGATGGTGCAGCGTGGCCTGCGCCGACGGGGGATCAGCCTGGCGATGCTGAAAACCGCCTGGCGCGGCAATATACGGCGGCTGCTGGCGCTTAACCGCGACATCATGCTGCGCTCGCTGCTGCTCCAGCTGTGCTTTGGTTCTATCACCGTGATGGGCGCACGTCTGGGGGGCGATATCGTGGCGGTAAACGCCGTGCTGATGACGCTGCTGACCTTTACCGCTTATGCCCTGGATGGCTTTGCCTATGCGGTTGAAGCGCATTCCGGGCAGGCTTACGGCGCACGCGATGGCAGCCAGTTGCTCAGCGTCTGGCAGGCCGCCTGTCGGCAGTCGGGGATCGTGGCGCTTGCCTTTGCGCTGGTCTACGCGCTGGCGGGCGAGCAAATTATTTCGCTGCTGACGTCACTGCCGGATCTGCAACGGCTTGCCGGGCATTATCTTGGCTGGCAGGTGATCCTGCCGGTGATCGGGGTGTGGTGTTATCTGCTCGATGGCATGTTCATCGGGGCCACGCGCGGCACAGAAATGCGTAACAGTATGGCTGTCGCCGCCGCCGGATTTGCTCTGACGCTGTTTAGCGTGCCGGTGCTCGGCAATCATGGCCTGTGGCTGTCGTTAGCCGTGTTTCTTGCGCTGCGCGGTATTACGCTGGCGTGGATCTGGCGTCAGCACTGGCGTAACGGCACCTGGTTTTCCTGATTACACAGGCGTTTTAGCGTGCCGATGGTTAAATATTCCGAATAATCTCCGCTTCAGCACATCCTTAACTACAATAATTATCACGTTCAGCAGATATGAACGCATTGATGGATGATGAATATTTTTCGTATTCAAACCGAACGATGAGGAAATCATTATGAATAAAGACGAAGTCGGCGGTAACTGGAAACAGTTTAAAGGTAAAGCGAAAGAACAGTGGGGTAAATTAACTGACGATGATATGACTGTCATCGAAGGTAAACGCGACCAGCTGGTTGGTAAAATTCAGGAGCGTTACGGCTACCAGAAAGACCAGGCTGAGAAAGAAGTGGGTGACTGGGAAACCCGTCACGATTACCGCTGGTAATCAGGAACTTCTGAGGCGTTAGCATTACAGCTACCCTGCCCGAACGGTACAAGGATGTACCATCCTCACACGAATCCCCCTTCCAGATAGTCCACATCCTAACGCGGTTTTTTCTTCACCTGAATGCTGTGATCGTGCTGACAGGCACCCTGATGACGGCAGGCTTCTACTTCCGAACAGGCCACACACAGGCCGTGCGCTTCAATGACATTATGGCGCAGCGCAAAACCCATCCGTGCCGCCAGACCATGCATAATATCCTCTACGCCTTCCGCAGCTTCTTCTTTCACTGCCCCGCAACGATCGCAGATAAACATGGCCGAGGTATGGGACGGGTTATCAAAGAGATGGCATAACACATAGCTGTTGGTGGACTCCACCTTATGCACAAATCCCTGTTCCAGCAGGAAATCCAGCGCACGATAGACCGTCGGCGGTTTCGCCTGCGGCTCTGAAACGCGCAATAAATCCAGCAAATCATACGCGCTGATCGCCCCTTCCTGCAGGCTCAACAGCCGCAATACTTCAAGGCGCTGTGGAGTCAGGCGCACATTGCGTTGCACACAGAGCTTTTCAGCCTGCGCTAACATCTCCTGCGAAGTGGTCTTATCCATTGGCATCCTCTGGTGGCCGGGTGCGGAAACGTACACTTTACCATGTTCTGCCTTAAACGCCGAGATCCCCACGCAGGTGTGCTATACCTGAGTCATTATTGACACGGGAGTAAACCGCATGAAGAAACCCGACTGCATACGTCACTGGCGGGAGGTCGAAGGCCCGGACGATGCTACTTACCCGGACAGCGATGAACGTTTTTCCATTGGCGCCCCCCTTGCCCGCAAACTGGGGCTTACCCGCCTGGGTATTCACCATGAACGCTTACCCCCTGGCCGACGCACATCCTATCCGCATGCGGAAAGCGATGAAGAAGAGTTTATCTACGTGCTGGAAGGGTATCCGGAAGCGTGGATTAATGGCTATTTATGGAAACTGGAGCCGGGGGACAGTGTCGGATTTCCTGCCGGAACCGGGTTGTGCCACACCTTTATCAATAACACCACCGAAGAGGTGCGACTGCTGGTGGTGGGCGAGGCCAATAAAAAACATAACCGCATTTACTATCCGCTTAATCCTGAATATGCCGCCACGCGGGACGATCGCTGGATAGACCATCCTCCTCAGTTTTTTGGTTCTCATGATGGAAAACCTTCACGAAATTAATTTCGTCTTCTATAAATTAATAGGCCCGTCAACGGAACGGGAAAGCACCGAATAAGACCATTAGCATCAAATTGTCCTTTAAATTGAATTAGCCGTATTTAACATCGTTGTTCACAGCAATAGTTCATCCCCGTTCGGGCGATAACTGTCGGGGTAAAGATGTTCAATTATTCAAAGAAGAGCAAACTGTGAAAAAAACATTCAAATATTCAATGGTTACTCTCGCTGTCTCCTTTTTTGTGGCAAATCAGGCGTCAGCGGCCAATACCTGGGCAGAAGCGCGTGGCGACGCAATGGGTGGTACGGGTGTCGCTTCAGCGAGTTATGGCAGCGGCGCACTCATTAACCCGGCCTTACTGGCCAAAGCAAAGCCGGATGACAACGTGACCGTTATCCTGCCTGCTGTGGGTGCGCAAATTACGGATAAAGACAATCTGCAGGATGAGATTGACGAGATTAATGACAAAGTTGACCGCTATAGCGACATTGTCGATAACCTCACGCCAGTAGATATTATTACGAACCCGCTGGGCACCATTGGACAATTCCAGAGCGCGGCAAAAGATCTGGCCGATGAGCTGGAATTCCTTGATGGTAAAACCGCGCGGGCAAATGCTGCCGCAGGTATCGCCGTCAGCATTCCTAACGACGTGCTGTCGGTGGCATTCGTGACCAAAGCACACGCCCATGCGCGCGTCAGTTCGAATATCGATCAGCAGGATATTACTTATCTGCGCAGTATTCAGAACAGCCGGCTCGTGGCAACGGGTGAAGCGCTTAATGCCGCCCTGTCGCCAAATGGCGCTGACGAAATCAAAGAGAACCTGAACTCCACCGCCTCGGGTCGCGCAGCCATTGTGTCAGATTACGGTGTTGCCGTTGCCCGTCAGTTCCAGATTGGCGACGTCCCGGTTTCTGTCGGTGTAACCCCGAAATTCCAGAAAACCTGGGTCTATAACTACACCACCTCGATCTACGATTACGACAGCGATGATTTCAAAAGCAGCCGCTACCGTACTGATGACAATGGTTTCAACGTTGATGCCGGTGTGGCGGCAGACTTCGGTGAAAACTGGACCGTGGGTGTGAGCGGACAGAACCTGATCTCACGTGACATCGACACCAAAGACATTCGCGTGCGTAATGGTCGCACCGGCGAAGTCAGAAACTACAAAGACACCTACCAGATCAGCCCGGTTGTGACGGCAGGTGTGGCATGGCATAACGATCTGGTAACGGTAAGCGCCGATGGCGATCTGACCGAAACCAAAGGCTTTAAGAGCGAAGAAAACTCCCAGTACGTCGGCGTAGGTGCTGAAGTCCGTCCGCTGAGCTGGATGGCGGTGCGTGCCGGTTACCGTGCAGACGTGAAAGACAACGACAGCAACGTCTTCACCGGCGGTGTGGGCTTCACGGCGTTCGAACGTGCGCGTCTTGATCTGACCGGTATCGTCGGCGAAAACGAAACCTGGGGTGCGGGCGCACAGCTCAGCATGACCTTCTAAGTTAAACCGGACCGGGGGCGCAACGCCTCCGGTCTGCGTGTGTGTACCCCCGAAATGAGTGTGTTATAGTAGCGCCCCTTTTTCATGTTGATGCAAAAATGTACGCTATGGCACCCGTAAACCCGTCCACTGAATTCGCTTCCTCCCGCTTCTCCATCGCGCCGATGCTCGACTGGACGGACAGGCATTGCCGCTACTTTTTGCGTCTGCTGTCCCGCGATATGCTGCTCTATACCGAAATGGTCACCACCGGTGCCATTATTCACGGCAAGGGTGATTATCTGGCTTACAGCGAGGAAGAACATCCGGTCGCGCTGCAACTCGGCGGCAGCGATCCGCAGCAGCTGGCGCAGTGCGCGAAGCTGGCGGAAGCGCGCGGCTACGATGAAATCAACCTTAACGTCGGCTGTCCGTCCGACCGCGTACAAAATGGCATGTTCGGCGCGTGCCTGATGGGCAACGCGCAACTGGTAGCCGACTGTGTGAAAGCCATGCGCGATGTGGTGTCGATCCCGGTGACGGTAAAAACCCGTATCGGCATTGACGACCAGGACAGCTATGAATTCCTGTGCGATTTTATCAGTACGGTCTCCGGCAAAGGCGAGTGTGATACCTTTATTATCCACGCCCGTAAAGCCTGGCTGTCGGGCTTAAGCCCGAAAGAGAACCGCGAGATCCCGCCGCTGGACTACCCGCGCGTATACCAGCTCAAGCGTGATTTCCCGCAGCTGACGATGTCGATTAACGGCGGCATCAAATCGCTGGCAGAGGCGAAAGCGCATCTGGAACATATGGATGGCGTGATGGTAGGCCGCGAGGCGTATCAGAATCCGGGCATCCTGACTGCCGTTGACCGTGAGATCTTTGGGCGCGATCGCGCGGATGCCGATCCGGTCGATGTGGTGCGCGCCATGTATCCTTATATTGAGCGTGAACTGAGCAAGGGCGCGTATCTGGGCCATATCACCCGTCATATGCTCGGGCTGTTCCAGGGCGTTCCCGGCGCGCGTCAGTGGCGTCGCCACCTGAGTGAAAATGCGCATAAAGCGGGCGCAGACATTCGCGTTGTTGAACAGGCGCTGGCGCTGGTCGCGGATAAGCGTTAAAACTTCGCCAAAAAATGGTCAGATTCACCACGCCTCGCGTTGATAAGCGGGGCGTTTTTGTTTTATATCAATAGCTTAATGTTGGCATGATTCTTGTAATAGACCTGATAAGAATGAAAGAAACGTCTTTCGGGAGAAAGCCATGCTTGAACTACTGTTTGTTATTGGATTTTTTGTCATGCTGATGGTGACGGGTATTTCGCTGCTCGGCATTATCGCTGCGCTGGTGGTCGCCACCGCGTTAATGTTTGTCGGCGGACTGTTTGCGCTGATGATTAAACTGCTGCCCTGGCTGTTGCTGGCGGTGGCGATTGTGTGGGTCATACGGGCGATAAAAACGCCAAAAATCCCACAGTATCAGCGCAATAAGCGCTGGCGTTACTAAGGTTATGCGCGGTTGATCACAACCTCGTACATTTCCGGGGCAGCTTCGCTTAAACCGCATAGGAATTAGTTATCAGTTCTGGCACTATTGCGCGGTTAACGAATTCATCGTGCTGTCCCCTACAAACAGCCGAACAAAAAAAAGAATGGGCCTCCTGATGGAGGCCCTAATTCTTTCAGGGGATCAGTAAACTTGAGCCCTGTGTGGCACGACTTTCCAGCGCCTCATGCGCCCGTTGCGCATCTGCCAGTGCAAACTTCTGATCCTCCGCCACGTCCACTTTGATCACGCCGCTGGCGATCAGCGAAAACAGCTCATTACTCGCTTCTTCCAGTTCTTCACGGTTAGTGATGTAGCCTTGCAGGGAAGGGCGGGTCGCAAACAGTGAGCCTTTCTGATTCAGAATGCCCAGATTCACGCCGGTCACCGGCCCCGACGCGTTGCCAAAACTGACCATCAACCCGTGACGTTGCAGGCAGTCCAGCGACGACTCCCAGGTATCTTTCCCCACCGAGTCATACACCACGCGTACTTTCTTCCCGCCGGTGATCTCTTTTACCCGATCAACAATGCTCTCTTCCCGATAATTGATCACCTGCCAGGCGCCCGCCTGCAATGCGCGCTGCGCTTTTTGCGCGCTGCCCACGGTGCCAATCAGCTTACCGCCCAGCGCTTTTGACCACTGGCAGGCAATCAGACCTACGCCGCCCGCGGCGGCATGGAATAAAAAGGGTTCGTCGGGTTTGATCTCGTATGTTTTACGCAACAGGTAGAACACCGTCAGGCCTTTCAGGAAAGAGGCGGCGGCCTGTTCGAAGGAGATGGCGTTGGGCAGGATGGCTGCTTTATCGGCAGGCACATTATGCACTGAGCTGTAAGCCCCGAGAGCAGATTGCGCATACACTACCCGGTCACCGGCTTTAATATGGGTAACGCCTTTACCCACTTTGCTGACCACGCCTGCGGCTTCCGTACCCAGTCCACTCGGCAGGGACGGCGGTGGATAAAGGCCGCTGCGAATGTAAGTATCGATATAGTTGATACCGATGGCTTTGTTCTCAACCTGGACTTCGTTTTCCGCCGGATCGGTGGGGGTGAACTCCACCGCTTTCAGTACCTCAGGGCCACCATGCTTGTGAAATTCAATTCTTGTTGCCATGCTTCCTCCTGAACTCTGTGGTAATCTTTCGACCCAATCATCATCTCGGTAACTCCATTCACTATGGCAGGAAATAAACCCTTCAACAAACAGCCTGAACCTCGCGACTTCAAGGTCGAAGGGATGAAAGTCCCCCCGCACTCGATTGAAGCGGAACAGTCGGTGTTGGGCGGTTTAATGCTGGATAACGAGCGCTGGGACGATGTGGCCGAGCGTGTGGTGGCGGAAGATTTCTATACCCGTCCGCACCGCCACATCTTCACTGAGATGCACCGCCTGCAGGAGATGAGTAAACCCATCGACCTGATTACGCTCGCGGAATCGCTGGAGCAGCAGGGGCAACTCGACAGCGTGGGCGGCTTTGCTTATCTGGCTGAGCTGTCAAAAAATACGCCAAGCGCAGCGAACATCAGCGCGTATGCTGACATTGTCCGTGAACGTGCCGTCGTCCGTGAGATGATTTCGGTGGCGAATGAGATCGCCACTGCCGGTTTCGATCCGCAGGGCCGCAGCAGTGAAGATCTGCTCGACCTGGCCGAATCGCGGGTATTCCAGATCGCCGAAAATCGCGCCAACAAGGATGAAGGTCCGAAGAGTATCGATCAGATCCTTGAAACCACGGTCGCGCGTATTGAGCAGCTTTTCCAGCAGCCCCACGATGGCGTGACGGGCGTGGACACCGGTTATCAGGACCTGAATAAAAAGACCGCTGGCTTACAGCGTTCGGATTTGATCATTATCGCCGCGCGTCCGTCGATGGGTAAAACTACCTTTGCGATGAACCTCTGTGAAAACGCGGCGATGTTGCAGGATAAACCGGTATTAATCTTCAGTCTGGAGATGCCTGCCGAACAGATCATGATGCGTATGCTGGCGTCGCTCTCCCGCGTTGACCAGACCCGCATTCGTACCGGCCAGCTTGATGACGAAGACTGGGCGCGTATCTCCGGCACGATGGGCATTCTGCTTGAAAAGCGCAACATGTATATCGACGACTCCTCCGGCCTGACGCCGACGGAAGTCCGCTCCCGCGCGCGCCGTATTTTCCGCGAACACGGCGGGCTGAGCCTGATCATGATCGACTACCTGCAATTAATGCGCGTGCCGTCGCTTTCCGAGAACCGTACGCTGGAAATCGCCGAGATCTCCCGCTCGCTGAAAGCGCTGGCAAAAGAGTTGCAGGTGCCGGTGGTGGCGCTCTCGCAGCTTAACCGCTCGCTGGAGCAGCGCGCCGATAAACGTCCGGTCAACTCCGACCTGCGTGAATCCGGCTCTATCGAGCAGGATGCCGACCTGATCATGTTTATCTACCGTGACGAGGTTTATCACGAGAACAGCGATCTGAAAGGCATCGCGGAAATCATCCTCGGTAAACAGCGTAACGGCCCGATCGGTACGGTACGTCTGACCTTTAACGGCCAGTGGTCACGCTTTGATAACTACGCGGGTCCGCAATACGACGACGAATAACCAATCTGGCTGGATGCGTTACAACGCCAGAATCAGTACTCATTAATGAAGGAATATCAATGCAAGCGGCAACTGTAGTCATTAACCGCCGCGCTCTGCGTCACAACCTGCAACGCCTGCGCGAACTGGCTCCCGCCAGTCGCCTGGTGGCAGTCGTGAAAGCGAACGCCTACGGACACGGTCTTCTTGAGACCGCGCGAACGCTCCCCGATGCCGATGCCTTTGGCGTCGCCCGTCTTGAAGAAGCCCTGCGCCTGCGCGCGGGGGGCATCACCCAACCGATTTTACTGCTGGAAGGCTTTTTCGCCGCCGACGACCTGCCGACGATTGCCGCCGAGCAGTTGCATACCGCTGTTCACAACAACGAACAGCTGACGGCGCTGGAAAACGCGCAACTTAGCGAACCGGTTACCGTATGGATGAAGCTCGACACTGGCATGCACCGACTCGGCGTGCGGCCGGAAGAGGCGAACGCGTTTTATCAGCGCCTCTGTGCCTGCAAAAACGTCCGTCAGCCGGTGAACATCGTCAGCCATTTTGCCCGTGCCGATGAACCGGAATGCGGTGCCACCGAGCAGCAGCTCGATATCTTTAACACCTTCTGCGAAGGCAAACCCGGTCAGCGATCCATTGCCGCCTCCGGTGGCATTCTGCTGTGGCCGCAGGCGCATTTTGACTGGGTGCGCCCCGGCATCATTCTTTACGGCGTTTCGCCGCTGGATCACAAACCCTGGGGGCCGGACTTCGGTTTTCTGCCGGTCATGTCTCTGACTTCAAATCTTATTGCCGTACGTGAACATAAAGCGGGCGAGCCGGTAGGCTATGGCGGCACCTGGATCAGTGAGCGTGATACCCGTCTGGGCGTGGTAGCGATGGGTTATGGCGATGGCTATCCGCGCGGCGCGCCGTCCGGTACGCCGGTGCTGGTCAATGGGCGGGAAGTCCCGGTCGTCGGACGCGTGGCGATGGACATGATTTGCGTCGATCTAGGCCCGGACGCCCAGGACAAAGCGGGCGACGGCGTCATCCTGTGGGGGGACGGCCTGCCCGTTGAACGTATCGCAGAATTCACAAAAGTGAGCGCTTACGAACTTATTACCCGGCTGACCTCGCGGGTGGCGATGAAATACGTGGATTAACGATTTTACGGAGAAAAGGTGTCCCTGACTGAAGGCCTTGCCTGTTTTACCTACGCCGTTTCCGTCTGGCTGGCGGCACGCAACAATGTAAATACCTGGTGGACAGGGATCATTGGCAGCCTGCTGTACGGCTGGGTCTTCTGGTCGGTACAGCTCTATGCTGACGTAACCCTACAGGTCTTTTTTGTCGCCACCAGCATCACTGGCTGGTGGCACTGGCAGAAAGGCCTGCGCGGCGAAGTTTTACCCATCAGGAAAACGTCTGCCCCACATTTGCTGATGCTGCTGGGTGGCGCGGTACTTATCGCTGCCGGATACGGCCTGTTACTGCACACCTTCACCAACGCCTGGTCTCCGTGGCTGGACTCGCTGATCCTCACGTTCAGCATTCTGGCGCAGTTTATGCTGATGGGGCGTCGCCTTGAAAACTGGTACGTCTGGCTGGTAGTGAATACCATCGCGGTTCCGCTTTATGCCTACCGCGATCTGACCTTAACGGCGGGCCTGTATCTTATTTTCTGGTGTAATGCCTGGCATGGCCTGTGGAAGTGGCGCAGGGAGTTGGCCAGCCAGTGAAACGCTTTACGACGGGACTCATCGTAGGCAAGTTTGCGCCGCTTCACTGCGGCCATGAAACCTTGATCCGTGAGGCCGTCGAACAGTGTGAAACCCTGCTGATCCTCAGCTATTCCGTGCCAGAATTACCGGGATGCGAACCGCATAAACGGTTGCGCTGGCTGCAACAGCAATTTCCTGGGTGCCATTCTGTCGTGCTCACGCCGGAGATGGCCTGTTCGCTGGGCTTACCTCCTATGCCGCATAACGATGATGACGCAGACCTGCACCGGCATTTTGTTGCCTCGGTGTGCGAGCAGGTTTTTCAGTGTCATCCCCAGGCAGTTTTCACTGCGGAAGCTTACGGAGACGGGTTTGCCGCCGTACTCAGTGAACGTTTCCAGCAACCGGTAGCGCATGTGCGTTCATACCGGCCGTCGGGCACTGATGCGCCATCCGGCACCTTGATCCGCGCCGATGTCCATCGCCACCGTGCGCTGCTGGCACCCCCGGTTTACCGTGACTTTGTACAGCGTATCTGTCTGCTGGGCGGTGAATCAACGGGAAAAAGTACCCTGACCGTTGCGTTGGCAAAGGCGCTGGGGACGGGGTTTGTCGCCGAATATGGCCGCGAGCGCTGGGAGGAAAAACAGGGCAACCTGGAGTATGACGATTTGCTGCACATTGCCTTTGAGCAGGTACGACGTGAAGAGAGTGCCGCCGCGCATCGTTATCTGGTGTGCGATACCTCGCCGCTGACGACGCTGTTTTATACCTTGTACTTGTTCGGCCGCGCCCCCGAGGCGTTGTTTCGCCTGGCAGAACGTCCGTACGCGCTGATTGTCCTGTGCGAAGCTGACTTCCCCTTTGTGCAGGATGGCACCCGCCAGGATGAGTCATTCCGCCTGCGTCAGCAGGCCTGGTATGAAGATGAGCTTACCCGCCGGGGCCTGCCATTTATCCGCGTCCGGGGAACGGTAGACGAACGTATTCAGCAGGTGAAAAAGGCGCTCGCCGCTTCCGCGGACCTCACCATTTAACGAGGTATTCACATCTCTCTCGATCTTCCTGCGCTTCCGGTTTATTGTGGTTATCCGCACCGTAAACCTGGAGAACCACCGCGTGTTTCAGAAAGTTGACGCCTATGCTGGCGACCCCATCCTTTCGCTGATGGAACGTTTCAAAGAAGATCCCCGTAGCGACAAAGTTAACCTCAGCATCGGGCTGTATTACAACGAAGACGGTGCTATTCCCCAGTTACAGGCGATTACGCAAGCGCGGGCGCGCCTGAATGCGCAACCGCAAGGTGCCTCGCTTTATCTGCCGATGGAAGGCTTAAACGGCTACCGTCACACCATCGCACCGCTGCTGTTCGGTGCCGATCACCCGGTATTAACGGCGCAACGCGTTGCCACTATTCAGACGCTGGGCGGCTCCGGGGCGTTAAAAGTCGGTGCCGACTTCCTGAAGCGCTACTTCCCGGATTCCGGTGTCTGGGTCAGCGATCCGACCTGGGAAAACCACGTCGCCATTTTTGAAGGCGCGGGTTTTAACGTCGATACCTATCCGTGGTTTGATGCCGATACCAACGGTGTACGCGCAGAGGCATTACTTGAAAAACTCAACACCCTGCCAGCGCAAAGCATTGTGCTGCTGCACCCGTGCTGCCACAACCCGACCGGCGCAGACCTGACTCATGCCCAGTGGGATGCGGTCGTCGAGGTGCTGAAAGCGCGTAACCTGATCCCGTTCCTCGACATCGCCTATCAGGGCTTTGGCGCGGGCATGGAAGACGATGCCTATGCCATCCGCGCCATTGCCAGTGCAGGGCTGCCCGCGCTGGTCAGCAACTCCTTCTCGAAGATTTTCTCGCTGTACGGCGAGCGCGTCGGCGGGCTGTCGGTGGTCTGTGAAGACGCCGACGCCGCGAGCCGCGTGCTGGGACAGCTGAAAGCCACCGTGCGCCGCAACTACTCCAGCCCGCCGAGCTTTGGCGCGCAGTTAGTGGCGACAGTCCTCGGCGACGAGGCCCTGAAAGCCAACTGGCTGGCTGAAGTGGAAGCCATGCGCCTGCGCATCCAGGCAATGCGTCAGGAACTGGTCAACGTCCTGAAAGACGCGGTGCCGGGGCATAACTTCGATTACCTGCTCAGGCAGCGCGGTATGTTCAGCTATACCGGGCTGAGCAGCGCCCAGGTAGATCGCCTGCGCGATGAGTTTGGCGTATACCTGATCGCCAGCGGGCGCATGTGCGTGGCCGGGCTGAATGCCGGTAACGTGCAGCGTGTGGCACAGGCTTTTGCCGCTGTAATGTAAGTACTCGCTTACTGGCTCTCTCTTCCGGCGTGTCCCTGTCGGAAGAGGGACCATAATGCGATCCTCCTTCTGTTTCCCGCCTCTTTTTTAAGAATATTCTTCCTTTCACCTGTCCGGGACGTTAAGGTCGGGTAAATTTTTTGACCGTCCGCTCAGGTTGCAATGATTGCGGACTGACAATGCAGGGAAAACTATGCGCAAAATCACACTTATCCTCAGTGCCTTCAGTTTGCTGTTCACCCTTAACGGCTCCGTGACGGCGCATGCTTCGTCGCCATCACCGCTCAATCCCGGTACCAACGTAGCGCAGCTGGCCCAACAGGCTCCGGTGCACTGGGTATCCGTGGCCCAAATCGAAAACAGCCTGCTGGGACGCCCGCCGATGGCCGTGGGTTTTGACATTGATGATACCGTGCTGTTTTCCAGCCCTGGTTTCTGGCGCGGCAAGAAAACCTGGTCGCCGGACAGCGAAGAGTATCTGAAGAATCCCGCGTTCTGGGAAAAGATGAACAACGGCTGGGATGCGTTCAGCATTCCGAAAGAAGTGGCCCGGGCGCTGATCGCCATGCACGTTAAGCGCGGCGACAGCATCTTCTTTGTTACCGGGCGCAGCGAAACGAAAACGGAAACCGTCTCGAAAACCCTGCAGGATGACTTTCTTATCCCCGCCAGCAGCATGAATCCGGTGATTTTTGCTGGTGACAAGCCGGGGCAGAACACCAAGACGCAGTGGTTGCAGAGCAAGCATATCAAAGTGTTCTATGGCGACTCCGATAACGATATTCGCGCGGCGCGCGAGGTCGGCGCCCGCGGTATCCGCGTGCTGCGCGCCTCTAACTCCACCTACAAACCCCTGCCACAGGCGGGTATGTACGGTGAAGAAGTGATCGTCAATTCCGAATACTGATCCGCCCACGGCAGTCACAGGATTGCCGTTTTTTTCATCTCTCGCCGCCGAAACCTGGCTGAAAGCGAACTCATGCTGCACACTTAGAAAGATTTATTTTCGACAGGGAGCAGCACTTGAGGTGCCAACAACCAGAGGAACCAAGATGACCAATGCGGAACTACTGCCCTATTGCATGGGCAAGGCGGGAGCGGAGCAGAGCGAACACAGCGACTGGAAAGCCACGCAGATTAAAGTGGCGGATGTGCTGTTTGCGATGGTGCACGAAACGGAGCACCGCCCGGCGGTAACGCTGAAAACCAGCCCGGAGCTGGCAGAATTACTGCGTAACGAACACAGCGATGTGCGCCCCAGCGCGCGTCTGAATAAAGCGCACTGGAGCACGGTCTTTCTGGATGGATCGCTGCCGGATTCGCAGATTTACTATCTGGTAGACGCCTCGTATCAGTTGGTGGTCAGTGCGCTGCCCGACGCGGTCAGGCAGCAACTTTCCGTCTGATTATTTCAGCATCGGTTTGAGGAAGCGCGCCGTGTGCGAGGCTTCGCACTCGGCTACGGTTTCCGGCGTACCGGAGACGAGGATTTCCCCGCCGCCGCTGCCGCCTTCCGGCCCCAGATCGACGATCCAGTCTGCGGTTTTGATCACGTCCAGATTATGCTCAATCACCACGATGGTATTCCCCTGATCGCGTAACTGATGCAGGACTTCCAGCAGTTGCTGAATATCCGCAAAATGCAGGCCGGTTGTCGGTTCATCAAGGATGTACAGCGTCTGGCCGGTGCCGCGTTTTGACAGCTCACGCGCCAGCTTAACGCGCTGGGCCTCACCGCCGGACAGCGTGGTGGCAGACTGGCCGAGACGAATGTACGTCAGCCCAACGTCCATCAGCGTTTGCAGCTTACGCGCCAGTGACGGTACGGCATCAAAGAACTCACGGGCTTCTTCGATGGTCATATCCAGCACTTCGTGGATCGTCTTGCCTTTGTACTTAATCTCCAGCGTTTCACGGTTATAGCGTTTGCCTTTGCACTGGTCGCACGGCACATAAATGTCCGGCAAAAAGTGCATTTCGACTTTGATCACGCCATCGCCCTGACAGGCTTCGCAGCGCCCGCCGCGCACGTTAAAGCTGAAACGCCCCGGCGTATAACCGCGTGAACGGGATTCCGGCACACCGGCAAAGAGTTCGCGCACGGGCGTAAACACGCCGGTGTAGGTCGCGGGGTTAGAGCGCGGCGTACGGCCAATCGGGCTCTGATCGATATCGATAACTTTATCGAAATGCTCCAGACCCTGAACCTCACGGTAAGGCGCAGGCTCGGCGATGGTCGCGCCGTTCAGCTGGCGCTGGGCAATCGGGAACAGCGTATCGTTGATGAGCGTCGATTTACCTGAACCGGACACGCCGGTAATACAGGTAAACAGACCCACCGGCAGCGTCAGGGTGACATCCTTCAGGTTGTTGCCGCGCGCACCGGTCAGCTTAAGCACTTTTTCCGGATCCGCAGGCACACGTGCTTTCGGGATCTCAATCTTGCGTTTACCGCTCATGAACTGCCCGGTCAGTGATTCCGGCACGGCCATGATGTCTTTCAGCGTACCTTCTGCCACCACCTGACCGCCATGAACACCCGCGCCAGGGCCGATGTCGATAACGTGGTCTGCGGCGCGGATCGCATCTTCATCATGCTCAACCACGATCACCGTGTTGCCAAGATTACGCAGATGGATCAGCGTACCGAGCAGGCGTTCGTTGTCGCGCTGGTGCAGACCGATGGACGGCTCATCCAGCACGTACATCACGCCGACCAGGCCAGCACCGATCTGGCTCGCCAGACGGATACGCTGCGCTTCGCCGCCGGACAAGGTTTCTGCCGAACGGGACAGCGTCAGGTAATTTAGCCCGACGTTCACGAGGAATTTCAGACGATCGCCAATCTCTTTCAGCACTTTTTCAGCGATTTTTGCACGCTGACCGGAAAGTTTAAGATTGGTGAAAAAGTCCATCGCATGACCGATGCTCATATCGGAGATAGTCGGCAGCGGCGTGTCTTCCACAAATACATGGCGCGCTTCACGACGCAGACGCGTTCCGTCACAGGTGGTGCACGAGCGGTTGCTGATGAACTTGGCCAGCTCTTCACGTACCGCGCTGGATTCCGTCTCTTTATAACGGCGCTCCATATTGTGCAGCACGCCTTCGAACGGATGGCGACGCACGGACGTATCGCCGCGATCGTTCATGTACTTAAATTCGATGTTCTCTTTACCGGAACCAAACAGCACCACTTTGTGCACGGTGGCGCTCAGGCTGGCCCACGGGGCTTCCACGTCGAATTTGTAGTGTTCGGCAAGCGAACGCAGCATCTGGAAATAATAGAAGTTACGGCGATCCCAGCCGCGGATCGCGCCGCCAGCCAGCGACAGCTCCGGGTTCTGGATCACCCGATCCGGATCGAAATACTGCTGCACGCCCAGCCCGTCACAGGTAGGACAGGCCCCCGCCGGGTTATTGAACGAGAACATACGCGGTTCCAGCTCATTCATGCTGTAGCCGCAAATCGGGCAGGCGAAATTCGCGGAGAACAGCAGTTCGCCTGCCTTCGCGTCGTCCATATCGGCGACAATCGCCGTCCCGCCGGAGAGATCCAGCGCGGTTTCAAAGGATTCCGCCAGACGCTGCGTCAGGTCTTCACGTACTTTAAAGCGGTCGATAACCACTTCGATGGTGTGTTTCTTTTGCAGCTCCAAGGTCGGCGGATCGGAGAGATCGCAGACTTCGCCGTCAATACGTGCGCGGATATAGCCCTGGCTTGCCAGGTTCTCCAGCGTTTTAGTGTGCTCGCCTTTACGATCTTTAACGATCGGCGCCAGCAGCATCAGCCGCTTGCCTTCCGGCTGCGAGAGCACGTTATCGACCATCTGACTGACGGTTTGCGCGGCCAGCGGAACGTTATGATCCGGGCAGCGCGCTTCGCCCACGCGGGCAAACAGCAGACGCAGATAGTCATGAATTTCGGTAATGGTTCCGACCGTGGAACGTGGGTTGTGCGAGGTCGACTTCTGTTCAATCGAGATAGCCGGCGACAGCCCTTCGATATGATCGACATCAGGCTTTTCCATGAGCGACAGGAACTGCCGCGCATACGCCGAAAGCGATTCGACGTAACGACGCTGCCCTTCGGCATACAGGGTGTCGAAAGCCAGTGAGGATTTGCCTGAACCCGAAAGCCCGGTCACAACAATGAGCTTGTCGCGTGGGATGACGATGTTGATGTTCTTGAGATTATGGGTACGCGCGCCCCGTACTTCTATTTTATCCATTCACCTTTCCCGGTAGAGATTCGGCTGCCACAGCGTTATGCATCCATTTCTGTAAGCATAGAACACGCCCGGCGGTCGGAACTGAAACGATTAATTATGACACAATTTAACCTGAATGGATATACAGTGTTATGATGCGCCTTCCAGGTGGTACTGCAACAATGTCGCGACGGTACGGTTTACTGGAATCCGCCTCGCAAGGTATCAATCGCGCGGTTTGTAATGCTACAATCGCGCGTTTACACTATTAAGAAACGTATTCAGGAGACACGACCATGGCCAGCAGAGGCGTAAACAAGGTGATTCTCGTCGGTAATCTGGGCCAGGACCCGGAAGTACGCTACATGCCGAGTGGTGGCGCAGTCGCCAACATTACGCTGGCGACGTCCGAATCCTGGCGTGATAAAACCACCGGTGAGACGAAAGAGCAGACTGAATGGCACCGCGTCGTGCTGTTCGGCAAACTGGCTGAAATTGCCGGTGAATACCTGCGTAAAGGTTCTCAGGTGTACATTGAAGGTTCTCTGCGTACCCGCAAGTGGAACGATCAGAGTGGCCAGGAGCGCTACACCACTGAAATCAACGTACCGCAGATTGGCGGCGTGATGCAGATGCTGGGTGGACGCCAGGGCGGCGGCGCACCGGCAGGTGGCGGCCAGCAGGGCGGCGGTCAACAGGGCGGTTGGGGTCAGCCTCAGCAGCCGCAGGGCGGTAATCAGTTCAGCGGCGGCGCGCAGTCTCGCCCGCAGCAGCCGTCTTCAGCACCGGCGCAGTCTAACGAACCGCCGATGGATTTTGACGACGATATTCCGTTCTGAATGACATAAAGTAATTACTGTTAAGTAATTCATAATCAGGTTTGTTTAATAGATTGGTTTTACAGGCAATAAGTGAAAAATAAAGCCCTTTGAGTGTGTAAACATTTGAAGGGCTTTTTTGTTTTAGATAGTTTTGTCTCTTTATAAAATCGTATAATAATTAATATTGTAAAGATAGAGTTTTATGGCTATCCTTGTTTTGTCAATAAGGGTGGTGTAATGAAAATAGAGCTAGTCACACACAAAACGGGTGAACAAATACCAATGATGCTGGATGCTTCTGGTATGCCAGTTATCTTACCCAATGAGTTTGTCCTTTCCAGACGATCCCTTAGTACCAATACATTGGTTCGGAATTTGAGAGAGCTGTCAGTGCTCTACCGTTGGCTGGATAAATCAAATTGTGATCTATCTGCGAAATTACTGGCTCAAAACTCATTTAACGAAGCGGAATTAAAAGGTGGTTTGATCGAAGCGTTAAGAATCGATCAGGCAAATGGGCGTATAAGTGCAGTAGCGCCTAATACCTTCAATCAACGGTTAACAACTATCCGACAATTTTTCAGTTGGTGCATGGACGTCCTGACTAGTCAGCTGCCCCTATCTTCCTTGGACTATGATCGTTTAAGGGAGAGAAAATCATTTTTGCTTAAAACGCTCGATGGTAGCTTTATGTCTGCCACACCAATGAGAAAGAGTCTTCGAAAGGGCCTAAATGAGTCAGAAGTTGATTTCTTGTTTGCGGTATTGCACCCCAATGCTGAGCAGGGTTATGGGCGAGATTCTGCTGTAAAATTTAGAAATTATGTATCTGTTGGGCTGATGCTATTTTGTGGTTTAAGGCCAGGTGAGCTGCTTAGCCTCAGGGTAGAGGATGTCCAGGTTGGTGCGATTTCGGCGATAAAGGTTGAGCGTAGACCTGCGGACCCACTAGATGTAAGACGACCGAGGCCTCAAATAAAGCGCAATGGTCGAGTCATCCCGATTGAGAATAAGCAGCTTGCATTTGCTTTGAATGAGTACATTGTTACTTGGCGTGAAGTACTTGAAAGTAAAAGCCAAGACGAATCAGACTATTTAATCTTGAGTGATGAGGGTTCGCCTTTGTCGCAATCCTCAATTACACAGTTCTTTCAATTGTTGCGATCGCAATACGCAGACTATCTTCCTGAAAACTTAACGGCCAAGTCTCTCAGGCATACATTCTCATCCCGGCTTGAACGGGTGTTGCGTGCTTCAGGAATGGATGAGCAGCGCAGAAGGGAAGCCCTAGCCTTGCTTCGTGGCGATAGTAGTTTGGATTCACAAGATACTTACATAGCCCAGGAAGTGGAAGAACAGGCAATCAAGTCACTGAAGCGGTACCAGGCTGAAATAGTGTCAGGGAGGACGCCGGATTGAATACTAGATTATCGAAACCTCAGGCCGTCGAGCAGTCTTGGCCTGAGATAGAGAAGCTAATTACCCGTGAAGGAAAGGAAGTTGATATATCCGGTGATACTTGGAGATTGCCCTATTCTGCGAGGGATAATTCAACCCTGAATTTCACAAAGATAACTAACTCTGAAATCAGAGAAGCGTTCAAAGACCATGTTGCTGACCGACTTAAACGAATATCTACCCATGCGGGTTATGCTGCGTATCAGGATGTTTGGAGAGAAGTTCTGAGACATTGGGGGAGCCCAGTATCTCAAGTTGATACTGAGTCGCACTTAATTGGTCTGTTTGAAACCGCTATCAATCGCGCCCGCTCACGAAAAAGGTTGTGGGCAATGTATAGGCCCGTACAGTGGTACATTTGGAGTGCGGACAACAAGTCAGAATGTGGCTTTTCGGAAATTTATGCGCAAGAACTTGAGGCATTAGAGTTGCCAGGGAATCCGAAAGGAGAGGCTGTTCGGATGGAAGATCCCGAAAGTGGTCCTCTGCACAAGTCTCTTGAGCTACCTCTGTTAATCAATGCACTTAAATCGGATGAGGGGCGATCATTAGAGTATTTGCAGCAGAGGGTTGTGGTTGCGCTCTCAATAGCATTTGGACGCAATCCAGCTAACTTAACTTTTCTGCGTGAGTCTGATTTTGAATGTCTGGTTCCCGGAGGTGAGGACCCCTGCTACATCATTCGCATGCCGAGAATTAAAAAGCGATTTGTAAATCCAAGAGACGATCTTTTGGATGAATATCTCGATCCGCATTTTGGTGCCATGATTGAGCAGTTGATTGAAGTCAGTAAGTTAGTTCCGCTGAGCTTTGCAGAGAGGGCCTTTGTGAATCCGGAAGAGCGACCATTGCTTATTAACAGGAATGGAAACAAAGCCGCCATTTTATCCAAAGACATTGATAACGTATTTAATCTGACAAGCAGCGATATAGCTCGTTTGCTTAGTGCGTTCGTGAAACGTCACAACATTATCTCGCCGCTTACTGGCGAGCTAATGCGCGTTACGCCAAGGCGGCTACGTTATACCTTGGCAACTGGTTTAGCAGCTGAGGGAATCAGTAAGCGTGAGCTGGCCAGAATACTGGATCATACCGATACCCAGCACGTGAATGTTTATTTTGAAATGGCCGGCAAAATAGTTGAGCACCTAGACAAAGCAACCGCGAAAGGTTTCTCGAAGTACCTCAATTTTTTCAAAGGCAGGCTAATCGATAGTGATGAAGATGCTGTCAATGGTGAGCGAGATGACAAGCATCTAACGTTTGTAGATGATCAGAATCCTGCTGATCAAGCTGATATTGGCGTGTGTGGTGAATCTAGCGTCTGCCACCTTGATCCCCCCTACTCATGTTATTTGTGCCCCAAGTTTCAGCCATATCGTCATGCTGATCATGAGCATGTCTTGGAGTGCCTGCTGGCCGGTCGCGAAGAGCGTTTGAAGAAGTACGAGAATGCGCGATTGGGCATACAGCTCGATGAGGTAATCGCAGCGGTCGCACAAGTAGCCAAACTCTGTGAGGAAGGGGGGCATCATGTCTGATGGTCGCTCTAATCGCAAGGCCAAGGTCGTCCCTTTCGTTGCTCGTCTTGAGCGTGACAGGAATGAAAATCTCAACTCTTTAGTCAGCAAAGCAAAGCTAATGAAGCTGGAAGGGTTTGAGTCGGTTGTTTGGGAGGACCCCGAGTGGCAAGTCGATGCAGGTCGCCTAGTCAAGTTAACTGGTAAAAATACGAAATCAGCCTCTTTTGGTTTTTCGCTATCTCCGAAGCTGGGTTCAGCGCTACTAGACGGTTGCTGGGAGCTGGTTGCCAAAGCATTGTTTGTTCTCAGGTTCCACAGAAAATATCAATCAGCACCGAATCAGCGCAGTTTCATTACCGCTATTGGATATGTCTCATTTGCAGCTAAACAGCTAGGGCAGGAATTAGTTGGGCTTACGCCAGAGGCTCTGGATAATGCGTCTGGTTTAATTTCAAAACACTACAGTGAAACCACTGCCTACAACCTTCACAAGCATGTTGCAGAGTTCGCAGCGCACTGTGATTCGAATGGTCTATGTCGGGTTTTATTTCAGTACAAATACGCCAAAATGAAGCGTCCCGCGAGCACGGGGGGAATAAATCATAAAAGGTTAGATGATCCTGAGGTTCTGGAGACGAGGTCGGACAAACTTGTCGATCCCGCTGTGTTTCGAGTCATTGGCGAACTCTACTTAAACGTTCCCAAAGAGCATAAGTATCGCTTCTATATTCTGATGTTGACGCTACTTGCTTGCACAGGAAGGCGATTCAGTGAGATTTCACTATTACCCAATCAGCAATTGTCTTCTGATGAAGATGGTAACGCCTATATCGAATACTTTCCGCGAAAGGCAAGTCGTGGTGACGTTTTCACACCTAAGCGTAGACTTTACTTGCCGTCAGAAGTGACCCCCATCGTTGGTGATGTGCTCGTTGAGTTAGCGGAAATTACATTTGAAGCGCGTTTAACAGCGGAAGAAATTCACAAAGTTGGTGAGCCTGATCTAAGGTTTCTGGATGGCATACCTGAAGCTAAAAAGCTCTACGCGGCTGATTTAACTGAATTGGGGATCAGTCATACTCTTTTGGGCACAACTGGCTGGCTCAGGAAGCAAAACCTCGCGTGGCCAGATCATAGCGCATTAACCAAGCAGGGAATTAAGCCTGCAAACCCCATTTTTTACACTTACAAAAGTGGATTGGTTGAATACTGTTTCCGTGATTTCTCGGGAGCATATTTATCGGCTCTTCATACGGACCAATTTGGTAAAGAATACTACCTAAAAGATCTTTTATTCATTCGTTCTCTTGGACTTTCCAGCGGAAGCTACGCTCATTGGCTGGCCACAAGTTGTAGCCAGTCCATGTTTACTACATTTCTCCGCTATTTCCCTGCGCTCGCCGCCGAATGCGCCTCCAGCAGTATCGAGGTGGACTTCACCAGTCATCACTTCCGCCATACGCTCAATACTCTGCTTGATGAGGGCGGGTTAAGTGACCTGCTGCAAACTGAATGGTTTGGTCGAACGAACCCAAGAGACACCAAAGCCTATCAGCATGCATCCCGTGAAAAACGAGCACTGATGCTCCGTGAAGACATCAAAAAAGGTTTGGTTGGAGGTCAGTTAGCTGAGCAAATCAAAGTGGTTCCGGTAGAAGTACAGGATGCCATTCTGAAAGCACGAATTCAGGCCGTACATGATGTGGGTACAGGTATCTGCATCCACAATTTCTCTCAAACCCCCTGCGAGCGCCATTTGCAGTGTTCGGCGGACTGTAAAGACTACGTGTGGGCTAGGGATGATAAGGGGCGTCTGGACGAGCAGAAGCGCCAGTATGCCCTTACTGCGCTGGCACGAAAAAATGCTGAAAAGCAGTTGGATAGCGCCAAGCCGAAAAAGAGTGCCGACTGGCTGGCACACAACGATAAAAAACTTAAAACACTGGCTTCCCAACTGGCCGACAACGGGGTGGAGCACTTTGATCCCGAACAATATTTACACGAGGTAGAGCATGGTTAAGCGCTTCAGACGCATGTCCGACAGTGACATCAATACAATCGTTGCCGATTTGGATCGCTGGGCGTTGGGTGAGCTTGGATCAAAACTCACCTGGGCTGTGCTAGAAGAGCGCTTTGGCTTTAGTCGCCAGTCGCTCCAAGCTAAATCTGAGATCAAGGCCGCCTATGACAACGCCAAACGAGCACTGTCGGGCGGATTGGTGAAAACCAAAGAGCAGGCCACTAAAGAGGCCGAAGAGCTTCAGGTAGAGGTAGATCGCCTCAAAGCGGAGCTAGATGCCTACAAGCGAAAAGAAGAGCTATGGCTGCGCCGCTGGCAGCAAATCGCCTTTCATGTGCGGCAGAAAGGGATGCAGATGGCTAGCGTTGATAAGGCCCCACCAGAAGGGGCTGAGCTGCCCTCAAACACTGAAACCGCGCAGATACTCCGGCCGTTTGATAAAGATATACCGCCATCCGGGCGGATCTAAGGGTGTGACACACAAAGGAATTGCGATCCTGTGGTTTTTTATATAAATTAGCTAAATTATCTAGTGGTTAGTGTCGCGCAGGCTGAAAAATGAACGAACACGAGATTTACGAGCGGATCAAGCAGGTCCTGGCGGATGCCCCCCGCAATCAATACACCGCTGAACTTCATCTGCAAATGATCAAATATGCCGATGAACTTAAGAACATCACTGCCAAAGAGTTTTGTGAAGGGGTGGGGCTGCGGAGCAGCTTCGGTACGGAATTTAGCAAAATGCGTAATCTGACTCAGCGCCTAAAAGCTGCTGGATTGCAGACTGAGCTGATCTAGCTCCTCGGCGAGCAAAGGCGTTAATACATGGGTAAGCAATATGAATAAAAAACAACTCACGGAGCGAGACATCTGCACCAAGTTCATCACGCCTGCGCTTGAACAGTCCGGATGGGATATTGCTACGCAAATACGCGAAGAGTTCCCGCTAACAAAGGGGCGGATTATCGTCCGTGGCAAACTACATACCCGCGCCAAACACAAACGCGCCGACTATGTGCTTTTCTACAAGCCCAACATCCCTATCGCAATCATTGAGGCCAAAGATAACAACCACAGTTTGGGCGATGGCATGCAGCAAGGCTTGGGCTATGCCGAGATGCTGCAAGTGCCGTTCGTGTTTAGTTCTAACGGCGACGGCTTTCTGTTCCATAACAAAATAGCCAAAGATGGCGTGATTGAGAGAGAGCTTGCCCTGCATGACTTTCCATCGGCTGAAACGCTATGGCAATGGTGGGCAGAGCACAAAGGCCTGAATCAGAAACAAAACGAACTGGTCACTCAGGATTATTACAGCGACGGAAATAACAAAACACCACGCTATTACCAACTACTGGCCATTAACAAAACCATCGAAGCCATTGCCAATGGGCAAAACCGTATTCTGTTAGTCATGGCAACCGGAACGGGTAAGACTTTTACCGCGTTCCAAATTATCTGGCGGTTATGGCGCTCCAAAGCCAAAAAGCGCATTTTATTTCTGGCTGACCGAAATATATTGGTCGATCAAACCATGACCAACGACTTCAAACCCTTTGGTTCGGCCATGACCAAGATCCAAAAGCGCCAGGCCAATAAATCCTACGAAATCTACCTTTCTCTCTATCAGGCCGTTACCGGCAACGAAGAAGAGAAAAATATCTACAAGCAATTCAGCCCGGATTTCTTTGATCTTATTGTCATTGATGAGTGCCATCGTGGCAGTGCAGCGGCCGATTCTGCCTGGCGAGACATTCTTGAATACTTTTCCTCGGCCACGCAGATAGGCCTTACAGCCACACCCAAAGAAACCAAAGAGGTCTCGAATATCGACTACTTTGGTGAACCGATTTACACCTACAGCCTGCGCCAAGGTATTGATGATGGCTTTCTTGCGCCTTACAAAGTCGTGCGCATCGATCTGGATAGAGATTTGACCGGTTGGCGGCCCGACAAAGGTATGACCGACAAACACGGCAATGAAATTGAAGACCGCATCTATAACCAGAGGGATTTTGATAAAACTCTGGTACTGGAGCAGCGCACACACTTGGTCGCAAAAAAAATCACTGAATTTCTAAAGCAGACCAACCGATTTGATAAGGCCATTGTCTTTTGCGAAAACATTGATCATGCCGAGCGTATGCGCCAGGCATTGGTCAACGAAAACGCAGATTTAGTCGCGCAAAACAGCAAGTACATCATGCGCATCACTGGCGACAACGAAGAAGGTAAAGCCGAGCTGGACAACTTTATCTTCCCGGAAAGCAAATATCCGGTGATCGCCACCACCTCCAAATTGATGACCACGGGCGTGGATGCCCAAACCTGCAAGCTCATTGTGCTCGACCAGCGCATTCAGTCGATGACAGAGTTCAAACAGATTATCGGGCGTGGTACTCGCATCAATGAAGATTACGGCAAGTACTACTTCACCATCATCGACTTTAAAAAGGCCACTGAGCTTTTTGCCGACCCAGACTTTGACGGTGATCCGGTTCAGGTTTACGAGCCATCCGGTTCTGATTCTCCCGTTCCGCCAGATGTTCCTCTAGATGAAGGTGCCGGGGAAGCGGGAGATTCAGACTTGGAATACCCCAAACCCGATGGCGAGCGCGACTGGGGTGGCATTGGTGAGCCCGGTGAAGATGAGGATGGCGGCGTGCGGCGTTATGTCGTGGCGAATGTACCGGTAAAAGTCGCCGCAGAGCGCGTGCAGTATTTCGATGCCAACGGCAAGCTCATTACCGAATCCTTAAAAGATTACACTCGTAAAGCGGTCACAAAAGAATTCGCCACACTGGATGATTTTCTGCGCCGCTGGAGCAGTGCGGAAAAGAAACAAGCAATCATTGAAGAACTTGCCGAGCATGGCGTGTTCTTTGAAGCTTTAGCTGATGAGGTGGGTGAAAAATCGGGTAAAGCCTTCGACCCATTTGACTTGGTTTGTCACGTTGCTTGGGATATGCCACCGCTCACGCGAAAAGAGCGTGCGGAGCAGGTAAAAAAACGCAATTACTTTACGCAATACGGCGATCAGGCTCGCAAAGTGTTAGAAGCGCTGCTGGACAAATATGCCGATGAAGGCGTGGCTCAGATTGAAGAAACACAAATTCTGACCATTGCGCCTTTCACTCAACTTGGTACCCCCCTGGAAATCATTCGAGCCTTCGGTGGCTTGGAGCATTATCAGCAAGCCATAAACGAACTGGAACAAGCGCTGTATAGCTCTTAAAAACAGAGAGCGCGAGACAAGTAGCGCATAAGAAATTACTGGAGATAGAAACACAATGTCATTGACCACCCTTATTAAATCCATTCAAGACATCATGCGCAAAGACGTAGGCGTCGATGGTGATGCCCAGCGCATAAGCCAGATGGTTTGGCTGATTTTCCTGAAGATCTTTGATGACAAAGAACAGGAATGGCAACTCACCGTGCCCAACTACAAGTCGCCGCTACCTAGCCGTTTTCGCTGGTCATCTTGGGCCAAGGATGCTGAGGGTATCACCGGTGAAGAGCTCATCGACTTCGTTAACAACGACCTGTTCCCAGCGTTAAAGAGGTTAGCTACCGCAGCCGGTGTAACGCCACATGGCAAAGTGGTGGGTTCAGTCTTTGAGGATGCGTACAACTACATGAAGTCGGGTACGTTACTGCGCCAGGTAATCAACACCATAGAAGAAGATGTCGATTTCAATAAGTCGGACGATCGCCATTTGTTTAACGATATTTACGAAAAAATCCTGGCCGATTTGCAGTCAGCGGGTAACGCTGGCGAGTACTACACCCCGCGTGCTGTGACCCAGTTTATTGTGGATATGATTGACCCGAAGTTAGGCGAAAGCATCCTCGACCCGGCTTGCGGTACAGCAGGCTTCCTCACTTGCGCCATTGAGCATTTGAACCAGCAAATCAAAAAAAATGAAGACAGGCAGTTGCTACAAGAGACGATCCACGGTGTTGAGAAAAAGCCCCTGCCGCATATGCTAGCGATGACCAACGTCATGCTGCACGGCATTGATGTGCCCACCAATATTCGCCACGACAACACACTGAGCCGACCACTGAAAGACTATAGTCCAAAGGATCGTGTTGACATCATCATTACTAATCCACCTTTTGGTGGCACGGAAGAGGATGGTATTGAAAGCTTTTTCCCCCGTAAATATCAAACCCGCGAAACTGCCGATTTATTTATGGCGCTGATCATGCACTTACTCAAGCATGATACTGGAAGAGCTGCCGTAGTTCTGCCCGACGGTTTCTTGTTTGGTGAAGGCGTAAAGACCACCTTAAAGCGCGAACTGCTGGAAGAATTTAATCTGCATACCATTGTGCGCCTGCCTAAAGGCGTCTTTGCGCCCTACACCAGTATCGCCACGAATATTCTGTTTTTTGAAAAAGGTGGCCCTACTAAAGACGTTTGGTTCTTCGCGCATCCTTACCCAGAAGGCTACAAATCATATTCGCGTTCTAAACCATTAACCATTGGTGAGTTTGATTTAGAAAAAGCCTGGTGGGGTGGTACTGCACGCAAGGGCCGTAAAGTAACGGAGTGTGCGTGGAAGGTATCAGCAGAAAAATTAGCAGAGCGGAACTACAACCTAGACTGCAAAAACCCGCATGAAGTCGAAGTAATTCATCAAGACCCAGCGGAGTTGATGAGCGAATACCAAGAAATTGTTCGGCAATTGGAGACGGCGCAAACAGCACTAAAAGAAGAGCTAATGGCCTGCTTGGGGGTAAAAGCATGACCCAAGCCGTGCATGATCTGCTAGAGCAGCACTTTGATACCGCCTTTGCTGCCCCTGACGGCATTGCCAAGTTGCGCGAACTGATTTTGACTTTGGCTATGCAAGGCAAACTGATTGAGCAAGACCCCGATGACCCATCTGCCAGTGAGTTGCTGAAGGAAATCGAAGCGGAGAAGCAGCGCTTAATTGCTGATAAGAAAATTAAAAAACAAAAGCCATTGCCTCCTATCAAGCCTGAAGAGATTAAGCATGGGTTGCCATCTGGCTGGGAGTGGGTACGACTAGGCGATATAGGAAACTGGAAATCAGGTTCGACACCAAGTCGTTCTAACTCAAGTTATTATGGCGGCGACATCCCATGGGTGAAATCAGGTGAAGTTAAGCAGGGGCGAATAAAAGCAACAGAGGAAACCATAACGCAAGTTGCATTGGAAAAATGTTCACTTGGACTTAATCCCGTGGGCTCTGTGCTTGTCGCAATGTACGGTGCGAATATAGGTGAAGTTGGTATTCTTGAGATTGAAGCTACGACTAATCAAGCGGTATGTGCTTGTCAGACATACGCACATTTTGATGAGAACTACTTGGTATATCTGATCACCTCGATGAAGCCATATTTCTTGAGTCAAGGCGCAGGAGCTGCACAGCCAAACATCTCCAGGGAAAAGATTATTGCAACTGTCTTTCCTCTTCCGCCTCTGCCTGAACAACACCGCATCGTCGCCCGAATAGACGAACTCATGGCACGTTGCGATGAACTGGAAAAGCTACGCAATGATCTTGAAGAAAAGCGCCTGAAGGTTCACTCGGCCGCCATCAAACAGTTGCTGGATGCTCCCGAAAATACCGGCTGGCCATTTATTCAACAGCAGTTTGGCGAACTCTACACCGTAAAAGAAAATGTGGCTGAGCTTCGCAAAGCCATTCTGCAACTCGCCGTCATGGGTCGCCTTGTACCGCAAGACCCCAATGACCCACCTGCGAGGGAGTTGTTGAAGGAGATTGAAGCTGAAAAGCAGCGTTTGATTGCCAAGAAAAAAATTAAAAAGCAAAAATCATTACTACCGATTAAGCCCGAAGAAGTGCCTTATCTGCTGCCGCGGGGGTGGGCGTGGGTGAGAGTTGAGGATGTATTCAATACCACAAGTGGAACAACATTTGACGCTGCTCTGGAGAAAGAGGCAGGGAGCTATGCCTATGTGAAGGTTGGAGACATGAATCTCCAAGGGAATGAGCTTGTTATTGAAACATCTTCCCGATACGTAGATCCCGATGAAAAAATGCTCCGTTCGCTAATTTCAACTGGAAGTGTAATATTTCCAAAGCGAGGAGGAGCGATTGCCACAAACAAAAAACGGATAATCCGTAATCCTGTATTTGTAGATCTAAATATTATGGCTATAACGCCTATTTTTGGGGTGCTCACAGAATATGCATATCTATGGTTATCAACTCTTGATCTGGCTTTATTAAACACAGGAACAAGTGTTCCTCAGATTAACCATAAAGACATAGACCCTTTGCCCTTTCCTATACCTCCTCTTGCTGAACAACACCGCATCGTTGCCCGTATCGACCAGCTAATGGGGTTATGCGATAAGCTTGATAAGCAGATTGAAGCGGCAACTAACAAAAAAGAACAGTTACTCAACGTCGTGATGGCGCAGGTATAAGGAAATCGGATGCGCTTAAAATCACTCTATATCAGTCAATACAAAAACCTTCGAGATTTCTCATTAAGTTTCGATGGCAGTAGCTTTATTGATGTGTTTGTCGGGAAAAATGGCACGGGTAAGTCGAATCTGTTTGAAGCCTTGATAGAGATCTTTCGTCATATTGTGGAATACGACAGGACTAAGGTGGATCTTGGGTTTAGCTATCGGCTTGTGTATGAGATTGATAATTCAGAAACGGCAATAGAGTGGAGCTGGGGAGAAATTGATGATGTTGCACTCCGTGATCGCCCGAAAGATCGCGGTTTAGTGATTAATGGACGCAAGCGGAAAACTATCGGTAAATCTCGAGTGCCAGACAATGTGCTGATTTATTACTCTGGGCACAATAAAACTGTTGCTGGCTTGGTGGCGCAATATGAAGAGAGTTTTCGCCAGCGAATAAAACGTGCGGATTTTGATGAAAGCCGTTTTTTTATCGGTATCGGACCGGAGTACAAAGAGCTGCTGCTCGCCGTATTGTTAATGCAGCAAGATGCCTGCAAAGCACGCCAGTTTATTTGTCAGAAGTTAGGTATCGATAATGTTGCAACAGAATTGCGCTTGGTTTTAGAGCGACCAGAGTATGCGGCCGATACTCGTTTTGATATTGAGCTGAACGATGAAACAGACCGCTACTGGAAGCCGGATGGCATTACCAAAACCTTTCTTGATAGATTGCACCGCTGCATCAATACCGCATCTGGAAGCCCGGTGAGGTCTGAAGGGTATTTTCCGTCTGATGATCGCTACGTGCTTTACTTTGGTATCGAAAAGATCCAGCGAGAATTTACGGATTTAAGCCCTCAGGAGTTATTTCGTCAGCTAGATAATTTGAAGACACTGGGAATGCTCGCAGAAATTACCATTCCTTTACAGCTCGAAAATGGCTTCGATGCTGCCGTTTCTCACTTCAGCGACGGCCAGTTCCAGTCGGTATATATCTATTCCATTACCGAGCTGTTTAAAGATCGAAATTGCATCACTTTGCTGGATGAGCCAGATTCATTCCTACATCCAGAGTGGCAATTTGATTTCTTGAAACAAGTTTTTGAAATCACTGACACAGCTGCGAAAACAAACCATGTGTTGATGAGCAGCCACAGTGCAGTTACGCTTATTCCGCACGAGAAGAAGCGAGTAAACCTATTTGATATACACAACTCGAATGTGGTTTGCAGATCTACCAGTAAAGATTATGCAATAAGCAAGCTGTCGTCGAGTCTGATTAAGTACAAGGAAGATGAGCAAATACTGAGTATCCTCCGAAATATTCGTATTGAGGGAGCCCCCGTACTATTTACTGAAGGAAGTACTGATCCCGATATTTTAAAAGAGGCGTGGCGAAAGCTTTTTGATGAACCACTTCCTTTTGTGCCTATCTATGCGTTTTGCTGCGATTACTTGCGCAGAGCGCTTCAGGATAATCGAATAATTAATGAGATGGGCGGTCGTCCACTATTTGGTCTATTTGACTTTGATGAGGCGTATAACGAGTGGAATTATCTTAACCAAAAAGATAGCTGGGCATTGCAGTGTGATGACCCCTATCTTGGGTTGCGCACTGAAAATGTTGCTGAGAAAGTGCATGCATTTATTCTTCCTGTACCAAGAATTGCTAAGGTTGAAGCGCAGGTCATGAAAACAGCCGGGTCAAAAGAGCATTTTGCGCATCAAGCAGTTATGGGGATTGAACACCTTTTTTATAGTGACCAAACAACTCAGTACTTTGAGACTAAGCAACTTCCTGGTGGAGGAGAGATCGTAACCTTCTCTGGCAATAAGACAAGGTTTGCACGGGAGGTTATACCGACCTTAGATGCTACCTCATTCGAGGTATTCCGTCCGATGCTTGAGTTTATTAGATCCAAGTGCCAACCATAAGTAGAATCTGTGGTTGGCATAGTGTGATGAGGATTACGCAGAGTTACGAATTTGGCGCGAAATTTGATCACCATACAAGGAGCCACCAAGAACACGGTTAAGATGATCCCAAAGGAAAACAAGCCTGAGTTGCCACTTTTCTTCTTGGACGGAGTGACTAAAATCGTGAAAGTTATTCCATTTGAGTGGTGTTTTTTCTCATATCTAGTGAACCATTCTACTTAGCTTTTATCCGATCATTGACAGTATCGAAGGGGAATCGTAGATGGGGCAGACCAAGTACGACATCACCGATTGGACACTCTACAACTTAGCCTTGGGTAACCGAAGGCTGGCTTCACATGTGGATGATGCGTCGATATCCAATGACCAAAAGAAGTGATTGCAATGTCTTATTTCAAGTAACTTATCAGCTTGATGCGTGAGTTTTCGGGACAAGCCCTGAGCTCTGAAACTCTGACAAGTGCCATGTGATAGTTACATATGTACACTTTTTGGATTTAGAACAACGTGACCTTAACTTTCACATGTGAAAGTTAGCGAGTCACAGCTTAAAACCGTGATTTGAACCATCCGGCAGATCGATATGAAGGCGAAGTTTTCCTCCTGCTGATTCAACAAGCTGTTTCAGTCTCTGTAGGCTATCGATCGTGTAGTTACCAATGTGGCAGTCTGCATCAGCCCCGATAAGTTCTAGTAACTCGATTAATTGGATATGTATTAGCTGTTTTGAAGCTGTTTTCTGAGCAGATTCAACAAGATTTTGAGGTTGTTCTGCAATAATATCTTCCAGTGTTCTGCCCATCTTTTGCTCCTTTGGGGGCGAGCTGAAAAACTTTCACATGTGAAAGTTCTTCTTAGAACCTCATGTTTGGATAGTTTAACCCACTCATAAGTGAATAATCATACTTCTCATCTTATCCTTTGCTCAGGAAAACTTGTCTTTTGCACCTTAAAAGGGCAATTACAGAGTTTTATCCTTTTTGGTCCCTGTCATACTCTTTACTCACTGTCAGCGCTCGCTGGCTATAGCGGTAGCTGGCCCTAAACAGCAATACCTTACCCTCGGGAGGCTATCTCTCAAGGTACTCCTCCATAATCACAGGAGATAATCATGGCCAACTGGATATTCCAAGATCCAGTTGGCGTTTTGTTGATTAGGTGCTGTCGCCGAAAGTGTCAAGATGCTATCTTTACGCTCAGCGGCGAACACTCCATAATTCTTGCTCAAATCGTTGACAATATTTGAGTTTAACTTAACAAAATTGGCTTTTTTTACAATAAAAGGCAATACTTTTAATAGCTTGAATGGCTTTTGGCATAACTTTATGTGAACTGCCGTTTTGATCCCGTTGAGCAGTACGCAAAAAGCCCCGCATTGACGGGGCTTTTGTTTTTGGTGCGATGCGATCAGGTGATCACGACCGGCCATTCTGGCGGTGTATGACTGGATGCTTCAATCATCACTTCTTTAATATTGTTCCAGATGGTTGCCACATCAACCAGCGTAATGCCAAGCAAACCGGTGGCAAACCAGCAGGCGGCAATCACACCCAGCCCGCTGCTGATCACCGCAAGGCCGATGTAATCAGACTTGCGAAAGCGAATGTTTAACGTGCTGGCAAGAAACATCAGCACCGCGCTCAGTAACTGCCATCGTAGCAATACCACGCCTGTGGTAATGGTAGCCATCAACCCATCCTCAGATAACGAATGTAACGTGATTTAAGTTTCACAATTTATGTGAACTATATCACATTTGCTGTTTTATTCGCCAGTGATCTGCGTCAATTTTGCTCACCCTCTGCGCCGTAGCGGGAAACCGGGCGCGCCGCTATTACCCGCAGGCAACCTTTATCTGCACAAAAAATGTCTACATGACAGAAACAGAAGGGCAACAACATTATTTTTTTATTATGCTTATTCTTTGCACGGCATTCACTTTTCCCGTTTAAAAAATAAACATCTGCCGTGCGCCATTTTTATCTCCCTGTAATTTGCCTTAATCAGCGATCCTCTGTTGAGTAATCTTAAACATTGTCTACCTGCTGGATATTTATTTTCCTTAATATATACAGGGTGAACACTTTTAGTTTGCCTTACGGACGAATATTATCGTCATAAGCAGATATTAGGTTTCTAATGAAAAAAGTCAGTTGCTAATGTCTAATGATTCATGCAACGTAATCACCTGTTAATCAAAGCATCCTGTCGTTATTACAGGCACACATTTTGCAGGGATATTAGGCGGAAATGAATCATAGCGCACTTTGCAAGGTGCTGAGGATCGTCGGGATCATCATGGCAGTTATACTGCCTGTGATGCTGGCGCTATGGTTTGCACACATCCGGGCCGTTAAAGAAACCGGGGCGGAACTCCAGGCATTTGCGCAACTTGCACTGGCTAAAACCGAACTGGTCATCCGCCAGGCAGATATTGCGTATGACGAAGCCGAGAAATTCAACGGACAGCTTTGCTCGCCGCTCCACCGACAAAATATGCTTAATATTATTCGCGGGCGGCTTTATCTGGCAGATTTAATCTACACCCAGGGCGATCATTTTTTATGCTCGACCAGTATTACGTTGCCTCAACCCTATATTATTCCTGCTGCTGATTATAAACGTAAACCGGATGTCGCTATTTATTATTATCGCGACACGCCTTTTTATGCCGGATATAAAATGGTGTATATGCGGCGCGGTAATTACGCCGTAGTGGTGAATCCGCTATTTTATAGCGAAGTGGCATCAGACGATCGGTCATTAGCCTTTGCGGTGTATGATAATGTCAGTAAAACCTTCTTTTCCACGAGCCCGAATGCCGATGTTAAAACGCTGGCTGAGCACTTACAAAGCAATGCATTAAATTTCCGTAGCGCTAATCGCTTTTATACCATTGCCCATTCCGACAAACGCCCGGTCTCGATGATCGTCTCGACATCCACCACCCGCTATTACGGTTTCCTGTATCATCAGGCGATGCTGATGATCCCTTTAGCGCTGCTCGGCAGCCTTATCCTTTTACTGGGCTGCTCACGAACCCGACATGAATTTAACTCGCCACGGCGTTTACTTCACCGGGCGTTGCTCAAACGACAGCTCAAGCTGCACTACCAGCCGATTATTGATATTAAAACCGGAAAGTGCGTAGGTGCAGAAGCCCTGCTGCGCTGGCCGGGCTTCAACGGCCCGGTGATGAGTCCCGTCGAGTTTATCCCGCTGGCTGAAAAAGAAGGGTTGATTGAGCGCGTCACCGATTATGTTGTTGAAGAAGTCTTTACCGATTTGGGACATTTCCTCGCGGCCAATCCGCACCTCTATATTTCGATTAACTTATCTGCATCGGATTTCCATTCATCACGCCTGATTGCGCTTATTTCTGATAAAGCGACACACTACGCGGTGCGAGCCGAGCAAATTAAGATTGAAGTGACCGAGCGGGGCTTTATTGACGTGCCAAAAACCACGCCTGTTATTCAGGCTTTCCGCCATGCGGGTTATGAAGTGGCGATCGATGATTTCGGTACGGGCTATTCCAACCTGCACAACCTCTATTCCCTCAATGTCGACATTCTCAAAATCGACAAATCCTTTATTGATACGCTGACCACTAACAGCACCAGCCATCTGATCGCCGAGCATATTATTGAGATGGCGCACAGTCTGCGTCTGAAGATCATTGCGGAAGGTGTGGAGACGGCGGAGCAGGTTACCTGGCTGTTAAAACGCGGCGTGCAATTCTGCCAGGGCTGGCACTTTGCGAAAGCGTTATCGTCGCAGGATTTTATTACCTGGGCGCAGCAGCACGACTAAGCGCTTGTCCCATTAGTCTTAATAAACGCCTGATGGGACAAGCGCGAGTTCGGGGGTTACATCTGATGACGATAGTCGCTGGGCGTTCTGTCAAATTCGCGGCGGAATACGCGCGAAAAAGTTTGCTGGGAGACATACCCCAGATCCATTGCAATATCAAAAATGGGTCGCTGTGTAGAACGCAGCGCTTCGGCTGCCAGCAGTAACCGGCGCTGGCGAATGTAATCGCCCAACGTCTGATGCATCACTGCGCGGAACATCCTTTGCAGATACCACTTCGAGTAACCGGATTTTCTGGCGACCACATCAATGTTCATGGGTTGGTCGATATGTTCATCAATCCATTCAATAAGTGTCTGAATAATTTGCTGATGGGACATACTAGCCTCTTTCTCAGTTCTGCCGCTGTCGTTTTGTCTGCGGGCGAGTATAATTCCTCAAGTTAACTTGAGGTAAAGCGATTTATGGAAAAGAAATTACCGCGTTTTAAAGCGCTGCTCACCCCAGGCGAAGTGGCAAAACGTAGCGGCGTGGCGGTATCGGCGCTGCACTTTTATGAGGCGAAAGGGCTGATCAAAAGTGTGCGCAACAGCGGTAATCAGCGGCGTTATACCCGTGATGTGCTGCGTTATGTGGCGATTATCAAAATCGCGCAGCGTATCGGCATTCCTCTTGCCACTATTGGCGATGCTTTTGGCGTATTGCCGGAAGGGCATACGCTAAGTCCGAAAGAGTGGAAACAGTTGTCATCCCAATGGCGGGTGGAACTGGATCGACGTATTCACACGCTGGAAGCGCTGCGCGATGAACTGGATGGTTGTATCGGCTGCGGCTGTCTGTCACGCAGTGACTGCCCGCTGCGCAATCCCGGCGATCGGCTGGGCGAGCAGGGCACCGGCGCGCGCCTGCTGGAAGATGATTAACCTGATTTATTTACGTGATTCATACGGACGTATCACGAGTTGGCGCGCCACGGACTTCACTTTCCAAATGCCATTTTCTCTTACCATACAATCAATGATGATATGTTCCGCCTTTTTGCCAAAAGCGATGTAAACATTGGTGCAAACGGGATCGTATTCAGCCGATACAACCGTAACGTTTTGTAACCAGTCTTCACCCGTGTCTTGCGCTTTAAGAAAGAAATCAGCATCGTAAAATTCTTCATCAGCATATCTGGGATCCTGAGCGTGGCGTAGTTCGTTAAGTGAGTCAGCGGTGACATATTTATCTATTTCGTTGCTGTCAGTTATAGGAAATTTGCCTGCTGTGACTTGCTGTATATACCATTCATTAAAGTGCCGTGCTGCTTGCTGAGGTTCATGGCTTGCTGTCATATCCGGCTGGGCGAATGCGCTGGCGGAAAAAAGAAGGGACATAATGATGCTGGTTTTCATATCAATAATGCCTGTAAAGCTGAAACGCCGGGCGGCTCTTTCTATATGCCGCACCTGGGTACATGGAGCGCTGGGCAAAGTCACTTAACCATTGGTGCCCGTCATAAATGCACACATGCCCGTCAGGGTGACCGCTGATTGACTGAATAACAACCACATCGCCTAATTGTGGTTCACCTGAGACTTTAAAAAAACCAACCTGAGTCAAGGTCAGCCCCATATTTTTGGCAGAACCAGTGCCGTGAATAGGAAGTCCACCCGCAATAATTGCATTTTTTACAAATAGTTCACATTTACGATGGCTTTCGTGATAGACATGATTTTTTGCAAACTCTACAGCTGCGTATTTATTCCATGACATACCCAATTCCTTGTCTTTTGGTCGACTGCCGGGCAACGTTACTCCGATTATTTATGGTTTTTTTGTCATTTATGGCTAATAAAAATTAATGAAGTAACACAAAAAACTAAAGCGCCGTTACGGCGCTTTAGTTTGTTTTCCGGTCTTTTGTCTTTCGCTCTATCCCACGGGTTTGTGGGAGGGTCTCCCCCGACATCGATACCCCTCATTCTGACATAAAACACGGGAGGTTCCGGTTTGTATCGACACTTTAAGTGTATGCCACCGGCACCGTTTTGCCAGGGGAGGCGAGGGGATTATTGCCGAAATTTTTCACGCATGATGCACAATTTTCTATAGTAAGTAAGTGCCAACTTAACGGAGTAAATCATGCTTAAAGTGCATCATCTGAATAAGTCCCGTTCACAGCGCGTGCTATGGGCGCTGGAAGAACTGGGCGTGCCGTACGAACTGGTGCGCTACCAGCGCGAAAAAACCATGCTGGCACCGGAAGCACTGAAAAAAGTGCATCCGCTGGGAAAATCCCCGGTGCTGGAAGATGACGGACGCATTATTGCCGAGTCCGGGGCGATCCTTGAATACTTGCAGGAAAACTACGATCCGCAGGGAACGCTGAAACCCGCCGATGCCGATCAGCGGTTGCGCTACCGTTTCTGGCTGCATTATGCCGAAGGCTCGCTGATGCCGCCGTTGCTGATGAAGCTGGTGTTCAGCAGCCTGGGTAAACCGCCAGTGCCGCTTGGTTTTCGTACCCTCGGCAAAGCGCTGGGACAGGGCGTACAGAAAGGCTATCTCAATAAGCAGATCGAAACTCATGCCCGCTATATAGAAGCGGAACTCGGTAGCCAGCCATGGTTTACCGGGGAGTCGCTCAGCATGGCCGACATCCAGATGAGCTTCCCGGTGTTTGCCCTGCTGGCCCGCGGTGGCGTCGATCACCTGCCCAACTTGCAGGCCTGGAAGAAACGCGTCGAAATGCGTCCGGCCTGGCAGCGTGCTATTGAGAAGGGTGGACCATTCGAATTACCGGGCGAATAACCGATACGCGACGACGCTATACGCTCAGATATTGTTAATTAATGCACTTGTGCACGGTGCATAAGTGCGCTAGCATCCTTGCAGACAGAGCAGGGAGGCATAAATGAAATGCTAAAGCAGATTGGCAGCTTCCGTGATGCATGGCTGGAAGAATTCTTCAGGCACTCAACGCCGCATCGAACCATTCCGCCGGGTATTCATACGACGCTGGCGCGTAAACTCGACATCATCAATGCCGCCAGTTCATATCGTGATTTACGTTCGCCGCCAGGGAATCGATATGAAGAGCTGAACGGCAAGCTGCAAGGCTATTCATCGATAAGAATAAATCAGCAGTACCGGCTGATTTTCCAATGGGTGGACGGGAAAGCGGAAGATCTTTATCTGGATGCGCACAACTATTAACAGCAGGGCAGGCCGATACTGCCTTATCAATAGCGACTTAACGTAATACTCAAAGGATCCATCATGAAACAGGCAACCAGAAAACCCACTACCGTAGGTGACGTCCTGCTGTATGAATACCTGGAGCCCCTTAATCTGAAAATTAACGAGCTGGCCGAAATAGTGCAGGTCCATCGCAATACGGTGAGCGCACTGGTGAACAATAACCGCAAGCTCACCACCGATATGGCGTTTCGGCTGGCCAAAGCCTTTGACACGTCCGTAGATTTTTGGCTCAACCTGCAGGCAGCGGTCGATCTGTGGGAGGTTGAGAATGATATGCGCGCCCAGGAACAGTTCAGCCGGATTGTGCCAGCGTCTGATTTCATTGCCCGCCGTAAAGCTGAACAAAAGAAAGTCGCCTGATTTCAGCGACAACGTTTGCGCAGCGCCTGCTGCTTTCTTCATCGTCCTGAGCGAAATTTCGTAAAAAGGCGCAAAGTTAAGTTGAAATGCCCCTGTAGATGGCTGGATAATCGTTTGCCTTTTTCAACAGCCGTTTTGTTTGCGCGGAGTTAAACGTTTGCTTTTTGTGGCACTGCTTTGCCACAACGTAGCACATGGAGATGACGTTTAATCTGGCAGTGGATTGTCCGCCACGCAAACCAGCGAATATAAAAATTCTCAGGGGATGTTTTCTATGTCTACGCCTTCAGCGCGTACCGGCGGTTCGCTTGACGCTTTATTTAAAATCTCTGCACGCGGCAGTACTGTCCGTCAGGAGATCGTAGCCGGTCTTACCACCTTCCTGGCCATGGTTTACTCCGTGATCGTCGTGCCGGGTATGCTGGGCAAAGCGGGCTTTCCGCCGACGGCGGTGTTCGTTGCCACCTGTCTGGTTGCCGGGCTGGGTTCTATTGTAATGGGCCTGTGGGCGAATCTGCCGCTGGCGATTGGCTGCGCCATCTCACTGACGGCCTTTACCGCCTTTAGCCTGGTGCTCGGCCAGCAAATCAGCGTACCGGTTGCCCTTGGCGCGGTCTTCCTGATGGGCGTGCTCTTTACCGTGATCTCCGCCACCGGTATCCGTAGCTGGATCCTGCGCAACCTGCCGCAGGGCGTGGCGCACGGCACCGGGATCGGTATCGGCCTGTTCCTGCTGCTTATTGCCGCAAACGGCGTCGGCCTGGTGGTGAAAAACCCTATCGACGGTCTGCCGGTGGCGCTGGGTCATTTCGCCAGCTTCCCGGTGATCATGTCGCTGATTGGCCTCGCCGTGATCATTGGTCTGGAAAAACTGAAAGTGCCGGGCGGCATTCTGCTGACCATCATCGGCGTGTCGATTGTCGGCCTGATTTTCGATCCGTCCGTACACTTCTCCGGTATCTTTGCCATGCCATCGCTGAGCGATGAACACGGCAATTCGCTGATCGGTAGCCTGGACATTATGGGCGCGCTGAACCCGATCGTGCTGCCGAGCGTACTGGCGCTGGTGATGACAGCGGTGTTTGATGCCACAGGCACCATCCGTGCGGTAGCCGGTCAGGCAAACCTGCTGGATAAAGACGGTCAGATTATCGATGGCGGCAAAGCGCTGACCACCGACTCTCTGAGCAGCGTCTTCTCCGGTCTGGTGGGCGCAGCCCCGGCGGCAGTGTATATCGAATCGGCGGCAGGTACGGCGGCAGGCGGTAAAACCGGTCTGACGGCGATCACCGTCGGCGTGCTGTTCCTGCTGATCCTGTTCCTCTCTCCGCTCTCTTACCTGGTTCCGGCTTACGCGACCGCTCCTGCGCTGATGTACGTTGGTCTGCTGATGCTGAGCAACGTGTCGAAAATCGATTTCGCCGATTTTGTCGATGCGATGGCCGGTCTTATCACCGCGGTGTTTATCGTACTGACCTGTAACATCGTTACCGGCATCATGATCGGCTTCGCCTCGCTGGTGATTGGCCGTGTGGTATCGGGCGAATGGCGTCGTCTGAACATCGGTACCGTGGTGATCGCGGTTGCGCTGGTGGCTTTCTATGCGGGTGGCTGGGCGATTTAATTTGCGCGCTGACTCGAAGAAAAGGGTGGCATTTGCCGCCCTTTTTACTTTTTAAGGCACATCCTGTTTCCATTACATTAAGCTGCATGTTCTATTATGAAAGGCATGATGCCTCGTCATCGATTATAAAGAATCATCGCAAACAGGGAACGCATGGAAATCTTCTTCACCATACTCATCATGACCCTAGTGGTCTCACTCTCGGGTGTAGTCACCCGTGTCCTGCCCTTCCAGATCCCCCTGCCGCTGATGCAGATCGCTATCGGCGCTATGCTGGCCTTACCCACCTTTGGCCTGCATGTGGAGTTCGATCCGGAACTCTTTCTGGTGCTGTTTATCCCGCCGCTGCTGTTTGCGGATGGCTGGAAAACCCCCACGCGTGAGTTTCTGGAGCACGGGCGTGAAATATTTGGTCTCGCGCTGGCACTGGTGCTGGTCACCGTGGTCGGCATTGGCTATCTGATTTACTGGGTGGTGCCCGGTATACCGCTGATCCCGGCGTTCGCGCTGGCGGCGGTTCTGTCGCCAACCGATGCCGTGGCGCTGTCCGGCATTGTCGGCGAAGGGCGCATCCCGAAAAAAATTATGGGCATTCTCCAGGGCGAGGCGCTGATGAACGACGCCTCAGGCCTGGTGGCCCTGAAGTTTGCCGTCGCGGTGGCGATGGGTACCATGGTCTTCACCGTTGGCGGGGCGACCGTGGAATTCTTCAAGGTGGCGATCGGCGGCCTGCTCGCAGGCTTCGTTGTGAGCTGGTTGTATGGCCGCTCGCTGCGTTTTCTCAGCCGCTGGGGCGGCGATGAGCCTGCCACGCAAATCGTGCTGCTGTTCCTGCTGCCGTTCGCCTCTTATCTGATTGCGGAACACATCGGTGTGTCCGGTATTCTGGCCGCGGTGGCGGCCGGGATGACCATCACTCGCTCTGGCGTGATGCGCTCTGCGCCGCTGGCGATGCGTCTGCGCGCCAACAGCACCTGGTCGATGCTGGAATTCGTGTTTAACGGCATGGTCTTTCTGCTGTTGGGTCTGCAACTGCCGGGCATTATGGAAAGCTCGCTGGCGGCGGCAGAAGTCGATCCTAACGTTGAAACCTGGATGCTGTTTACCGACATCGTCCTGATTTACGCCGCGCTGATGGTGGTGCGTTTCGGCTGGTTGTGGACGATGCAGAAATTCAGCCAGCGCTTCCTGACCAAAAAGCCGATGGAATTCGGCATGTGGACGACGCGCGAGCTGCTGATCTCCACCTTTGCTGGCGTGCGCGGGGCGATCACCCTTGCCGGTGTGCTCTCCATTCCGCTGCTGCTGCCGGGCGGGGAACATTTCCCGGCACGTTACGAACTGGTCTTTCTTGCCGCCGGGGTGATCCTGTTCTCGCTGTTCGTCGCTGTGGTGGTCTTACCCTTGCTGCTGCAGCATATGGAGATTGCCGATCACGCGCAGCAGGCGAAAGAAGAGCGGCTGGCGCGGGCGAAAACCGCTGACGTGGCCATCGTCGCTATCCAGAAAATGCAGGAGCGTCTGGCGGCCAACGCCGAGGAAAATATCGATGACCAGCTGCTGACCGAAGTCAGCTCGCGGGTGATTGGGAATCTGCGTCGCCGGGCCGATGGCCGTAATAACGTCGACAGTTCGCTGCAGGAAGAGAACCTCGAACGCCGCTTCCGCCTCGCGGCGCTGCGCTCAGAGCGGGCAGAGCTGTATCATCTGCGCGCCACGCGGCAGATCAGCAACGAAACGCTGCAAAAACTGCTGCACGATATGGACCTGCTGGAAGCGCTGCTGATAGAAAACAAGTAATAGTCTGTCCCCTCTCCCTCGGGAGAGGGGCGGGAGCAAAACCTACTTTTTCAACCGCGATACCAGTTCAAACTCTTTAAAATTTACCGGGCGCTGCTGCTGCATGGAGATATTCCCGGCGATGCCGGTCAGTATCGACATCGCCCCGGCGCGGTGATCGGCAGCCCGCTGGAGCGGATCGTGGGTGGCAGGGCCAAACAAATCCGCCAGCATGGCGTTATCCCCGCCGCCGTGCCCGCCCTCACCGAGGGCGAATTCCGCTTTCCACGGCGCGGCAAACATCGGGAAGACCGTGATGTCGCAGCCTTCCAGGCTCCCTTCACTGGCGCGGTCACCGCCGGCGTTAACGTAAGATTTCTCAACCAGCTTCATCTCCAGGCGACCTTCGCTGCCGTTAAACACCACATTCAGCCCTTCCCAGGGCAGATATGCGTTTAAGGAATAGGTCAGCTGCACCTGATTCTGGTATTTCACCAGCACCGACAACGTATCTTCGATGGTAATGCCATCGCTGAACACGCTCTGATCGCGGAAATAGTTATCCTCATGCTCGGCATCCAGATACAGCGCTTTCAGCTGGGGATTGTCTGCCATGTGCAGGGCAAAAGGATCGTCCAGGGCGGCGGCGTAGCCGTGGACGCGGGGATAGAACTGCGTAATGCCGCGCCGCTCGGCGTTCTCTTTACCGTAAAAACGCAGGCTGCCTTCGGCATAAACGCGCTGCGGATAGCTCCCCAACCAGAAGTTCATCAGGTCGAAATGGTGAGTGGATTTGTGCACCAGCAGGCCGCCGCTGTTACGCTTTTCCCGGTGCCAGCGCCGGAAATAATCCGCGCCGTGTTCGGTATTCAACAGCCATTCGAAATGCACCGAGTTGACCTCGCCAATGGTGCCGTTCATCAGCAGTTCGCGCACTTTGCTGTGGTGTGGCGCATAACGGTAGTTAAAGGTGACACGCACCTGGCGGCCCGTCTCTTCGATGGCGTCGAGGATGCACAGCGCGCGCTGCTCGTCGATGGTCATCGGCTTTTCGGTGATGACATCACAGCCAGCATGCAGCGCCCGCACAATGTAATCGTCATGGGTGCGATCCATGGTGGTGACGATAATCACGTCCGGGCGCGTTTCGTGGATCATCGCCTCAAACTGCGAAGCGTGCCAGGTGGAGACCGGTGCGCCACCTTCCTTCTTCAGCAGCTGATTGGCGTACTGCATACGTGTGTGGTTGGTATCGCAGAACGCCACCAGCGTGGCGGTCTCTTTCCACTGACCGCCGATAGCCGCAATGTACATCCCGGCACGTCCGCCCGTGCCGACAAGGGCATATTTTTTCATACCGTCCTCGATTAATTACTGAATGAAATTATTGGCTTAACGCATAAGCCTGAACTTCAGTCAGCATAAAAAGCGGGCATGGCGTTGTCGTGGCGCAGCAGAGGGCAAAAGAAGGTCAGGGCAGTGAACTGCCGCAAAGTGTGACGGGGGTAACGAAACGGAGCGGGGGAGTGTGACAAGGATCGACTTTTTTCCCGTTCGGGACGTGATGTTGCTCACACGGAGAGAAACCCCGGCCCGCAGGCCGGGGGAGAAGACTGATTAATGCGCGCGGCCCTGGTCGATGCCAATGCCGGTTTGCGAACGGATAAACTGGGCGCGGAACTTCTCGCGTTCCAGCTTCCCTTCCGCCGTATTGTCGGTTGCTGAGAATACCCAGATCCCGATAAAGGCTACCGCAATGGAGAACAGCGCCGGGTACTCATACGGGAAGACGGCGCTGGCGTGGCCGAGGATCTGCACCCAGATTGTCGGGCCAAGCACCATCAGCACGACAGCGGTGATAAGCCCCAGCCAGCCGCCAATCATCGCGCCACGCGTGGTCAGTTTCGACCAGTACATCGACAGCAGAATGATCGGGAAGTTACAGCTTGCCGCGATGGAGAACGCCAGGCCGACCATGAAGGCAATGTTCTGATTCTCAAACAGGATCCCCAGCAGGATGGCGATCACGCCCAGCACCAGCACGGTGATTTTTGACACCCGCAGTTCGTCACGTTCGGTCGCGCCTTTACGGAAGACGTTGGCGTACAGATCGTGTGACACCGCCGATGCGCCTGCCAGGGTTAAGCCCGCCACGACCGCGAGGATAGTCGCGAAAGCCACCGCCGAGATAAAGCCAAGGAACAGGTTGCCGCCCACTGCGTTGGCAAGGTGCACCGCCGCCATGTTATTGCCGCCAATCAGCGCGCCGGTGGCATCTTTAAACGCCGGATTTGCGCCCACCAGCATGATCGCGCCGAAGCCGATAATAAAGGTCAGAATGTAGAAGTAACCCATAAAGCCGGTGGCGTAAAACACGCTTTTGCGCGCTTCACGGGCATCGCTGACGGTAAAGAAGCGCATCAGAATGTGTGGCAGACCGGCGGTACCAAACATCAGGCCCAGCCCCAGCGATAGCGCAGAGATCGGATCCTTCACCAGCCCGCCCGGACTCATGATCGCCGTGCCTTTCGGGTGCACCGCCATCGCTTCGGTAAACAGGTTATTGAAGCTAAAACCGACGTGACGCATCACCATAAAGGCCATAAAGCTGGCACCGAACAGCAGCAACACGGCTTTGATGATCTGCACCCAAGTGGTAGCCAGCATGCCGCCAAACAGCACGTACATCACCATCAGCACGCCCACCAGCACCACGGCGATGTGATAGTTCAGGCCGAACAGCAACTGGATTAGTTTGCCTGCGCCGACCATCTGGGCGATCAGATACAGCGCCACCACCACCAGCGAACCGCAGGCGGACAGAATACGGATCGGCCCTTGTTTCAGGCGGTACGATGCCACATCGGCAAAGGTGTAGCGCCCGAGGTTACGCAGACGTTCGGCGATCAAAAACAGAATGATCGGCCAGCCCACCAGGAAGCCCAGCGAGTAAATCAGGCCGTCGTAGCCGGAGGTAAAGACCAGCGCGGAAATCCCCAGGAAAGACGCGGCGGACATATAATCCCCGGCAATCGCCAGACCGTTTTGCAGGCCAGTGATGTTACCGCCTGCGGTGTAGTAGTCGCTACGGGTACGGGTGCGTTTCGACGCCCAGTACGTGATCATCAGCGTAAAGGCGACGAACACCACGAACATGATGATCGCCTGCCAGTTCGTGGGCTGGCGCTGCACCGCACCGGTCAGGGCATCTGCCGCCTGCGTGGAGAAAGGGAGGATGGCGGCGGCTGCCGTCAGTAATCTCTTCATGGTGCGTTTACCTCGCGGATCACGGCATTGTTCAGTCGGTCAAATTCACCGTTCGCCCGCCAGACGTAGACGCCGGTTAATATAAACGAAATCAGGATGACGCCGACGCCAATAGGAATGCCGCGCGTCACGCTGGTGCCCGCATACAGCGGTGTACCCAGCCAGCCAGGCGCGAAGGCGATAAGCATGATAAAGCAGACATAAATCGCCAGCACGATCAGTGACAAAATGACGGCAAACCGTTGCCTTTTTTCGACCAGTTCCCTGAAATGCGCGTTGTTTTCTATCCGTTGATAAATAAGCTCATTCATCACAGATTCTCCAGAGGCTCCCTGTGTCTTTCGCGCCGCAGGTGCGTTGGCCGCGCTCGCCCACGCCCAGTCACATAGTGAACTATGCTCCTGGGGATGTGCTCGCTTGCCGCCTTCCTGCAACGCGAAATCCTTCGGGATGGTTTTTATATTTTCCCTCCCGGTAAAAGGAGGGGTAGGGGTAGGATTTACTGGCCCGATAAGCAGCGCGCTATCGGGCATTTATCATTATGACGGCATCGTAATGCCCTGTTTTTCTTCCAGCAGTTTTTCCACTACGCCCGGATCGGCGAGGGTTGAGGTATCGCCCAGGTTACTGGTGTCACCGGCGGCAATTTTGCGCAGAATGCGGCGCATGATTTTGCCGGAGCGGGTTTTGGGCAGCGAATCGGTCCAGTGCAGAATATCCGGCGTCGCCAGCGGGCCGATCTCTTTACGCACCCAGTTGCGCACCTCGGTATACAGCTCCGGCGACGGTTCTTCGCCGTGATTCAGCGTCACATAGGCATAAATCGCCTGGCCTTTAATATTGTGCGGAATGCCCACCACCGCCGCTTCGGCGATTTTCGGGTGCGACACCAGCGCCGACTCGATTTCTGCCGTGCCCAGACGGTGACCAGAGACGTTAAGCACATCGTCTACACGCCCGGTGATCCAGTAGTAGCCGTCTTCGTCACGACGCGCGCCGTCGCCGCTGAAATACATATTCTTGAAGGTGGAGAAGTAGGTTTGTTCGAAGCGCTCATGATCGCCAAACAGCGTGCGCGCCTGGCCTGGCCATGAATCGACAATCGCCAGGTTGCCCTCGGTGGCACCTTCCAGCGGATTGCCTTCGTTATCCACCAGCGCCGGTTGTACGCCGAAGAACGGCAGGCTGGCGGAACCGGCTTTCAGTTCGATGGCGCCGGGCAACGGCGTGATCATGAAGCCGCCGGTTTCCGTCTGCCACCAGGTGTCCATCACCGGACACTTTTCCTTGCCGATTTTCTTCCAGTACCACTCCCAGGCTTCCGGGTTAATCGGCTCGCCAACGGAGCCAAGGATGCGCAGTGAGGAACGGTCGGTACCGTCAATTGCCTTATCGCCTTCCGCCATCAGGGCGCGGATCGCTGTCGGCGCGGTGTAGAGAATATTGACCTGATGCTTATCAACCACCTGCGCCATACGTGCGGGTGTCGGCCAGTTCGGCACGCCTTCAAACATCAGGGTGGTCGCGCCGCAGGCCAGCGGGCCATACAGCAGATAGCTGTGGCCGGTCACCCAGCCGACATCGGCGGTACACCAGTAAATATCGCCCGGATGGTAATCAAAGACGTATTTGAAGGTGGTCGCGGCATACACCAGATAACCGCCAGTGGTGTGCAGCACGCCCTTCGGTTTACCGGTGGAGCCGGAGGTATAAAGGATAAACAGCGGATCTTCAGCGTTCATCGCTTCCGGCTGGTGGTCGCTGCTGGCGGTCGCCATCACATCGTGCCACCACAGATCGCGGCCTTCCTGCCAGTCGATTGAGCCGCCGGTGCGTTTAAACACCACCACGTTTTCAATGGTGGTCACCGCAGGATTTTTTAACGCGTCATCGACGTTTTTCTTCAGCGGGATGCTGCGCCCGGCGCGTACGCCTTCATCGGCGGTGATCACCAGCCGCGAGCTGGAATCCACAATGCGTCCGGCGACCGCTTCCGGCGAGAAACCGCCAAAAATAACCGAATGCACCGCGCCGATACGCGCGCAGGCCAGCATCGCCACCGCCGCTTCCGGCACCATCGGCATATAGATTGCCACCACATCGCCTTTTTTGATGCCCAGTTTCAGCAGGACATTGGCAAAGCGGCACACTTCGCCGTGCAGTTCGCGGTAAGAGATATGTTTGCTCTGGCTGGCGTCGTCGCCTTCCCAGATAATCGCCGTCTGATCGCCACGGTCAGCCAGGTGGCGGTCCAGGCAGTTAGCCGCCAGGTTGAGCTGGCCGTCTTCATACCATTTAATCGAGACGTTGCCAGGCGCAAAAGAGGTGTTTTTCACCTTCTGATAAGGCGTGATCCAGTCCAGAATTTTACCTTCCTCACCCCAGAAGGCGTCAGGATCGGTGATGGATTGCTGATATTTCGCTTGGTATTGTTCTGCATTAATCAGGCATTTTTCCGCGATCTGCGCGGGAATAGGGTGTTTGTGGATTTGGCTCATGGCTTTTGTTCTCCTTGTAGGATGTTAATAATATGTCACACAAACGTTAATTGTAGGGGCTTTGGGAGCTTTGTTTACTTTTTGGGCGGCAGATCACGCATTGTTTGAGTGTATGAAAATGCAGCAGATGATGCTTAGTCGGGAAATAATTTACGATAAGGACTATTGCGATTACAGGAATTAAAAATTCATCTATTACATATAGTTATGCAAGATAAGTGGCATAAAATCCGCTTATTGAGAAAGAAACCAGTGAAAGTCCCTGAACTTAAAGGGTTGCGCCGGATACCACGCAAATGGTACTGATAATGCGCGTTAAAAACCCCCGCTTTTGTAAGAAACGCTAACCATACCCGGTTCTGTATGTCTCATTTATGAGCATGGAATAGCGCTTCATTAAGGATGTCACTTGTTATGAAAAATGTGAAAGTCAGCCTGGCCTGGCAGATTTTGCTGGCCCTGGTGCTGGGTATTCTTCTGGGTAGTTACCTGCATTACCAAAGCGACAGCCGCGAATGGCTGATTGCGAATCTCCTGTCACCGGCAGGCGATATCTTTATTCACCTCATCAAAATGATCGTCGTTCCTATTGTGATTTCCACGCTGATCGTGGGGATTGCCGGCGTTGGCGATGCGAAGCAACTGGGCCGCATCGGCGCGAAAACTATTCTTTATTTCGAAGTGATCACTACAGTGGCCATCATTCTTGGCATCACACTGGCGAATGTGTTCCAGCCGGGCGCGGGCATTGATATGTCGCAACTGGCCACGGTGGATATTTCGAAATACCAGAGTACAACGGCAGAAGTGCAGAGCCATGCTCATGGCCTGATGGGCACCATTTTGTCACTGGTGCCGACCAATATCGTATCGTCGATGGCGAAGGGCGATATGCTGCCGATCATCTTCTTCTCGGTGCTGTTTGGCCTCGGCCTGTCGTCGCTGCCTTCCGCGCACCGTGAGCCGCTGGTGACGGTGTTCCGTTCCATTTCCGAAACCATGTTTAAAGTCACCCATATGGTGATGCGTTATGCCCCGGTGGGCGTGTTCGCACTGATCTCAGTGACGGTGGCAAACTTTGGTTTCGCCTCGCTGTGGCCGCTCGCCAAGCTGGTGATCCTCGTGTATGCCGCGATTGTGTTCTTCGCGCTGGTGGTACTGGGCGCGGTGGCGCGTCTGTGTAAGTTAAGTATCTGGACGCTGATCCGCATTCTGAAAGAGGAGTTAATCCTCGCCTATTCCACCGCCAGTTCGGAAAGCGTACTGCCGCGTATTATCGAGAAGATGGAGGCCTATGGCGCACCGGCGTCGATCACGAGTTTTGTGGTGCCGACCGGTTACTCCTTTAACCTTGATGGCTCGACGCTTTACCAGAGCATCGCGGCGATCTTTATCGCCCAGCTGTACGGTATTGAGCTGTCGCTGGGGCAGGAGATCATTCTGGTGCTGACGCTGATGGTGACCTCCAAAGGCATCGCAGGCGTACCGGGCGTCTCCTTTGTGGTGCTGCTGGCGACGCTGGGCAGCGTCGGGATCCCGCTGGAAGGGCTGGCGTTTATCGCCGGTGTTGACCGTATCCTCGATATGGCGCGTACGGCGCTGAACGTGGTGGGTAATGCGCTGGCGGTGCTGGTGATCGCCAAGTGGGAACACAAATTTGACCGCAAAAAAGCGCTGGCTTACGAGCGCGATGTGCTGGGCAAATTTGATAAAACCGCGAATTCCTGATTTGCTTAAAAGATGCCCGGCGGCGCAAGCTTGCCGGGCCTACGTCGTAACCTGTAGGCCCGGTAAGCGAAGCGCCACCGGGCAATACCCCTCTCTCGTTATCCCATCGCGCTTTCGCGCAGACTGGCTTTTAACTTATCGTACTCGGCGATCACATACTGTTCCGCGGCACGCTGGTCGGCAATCCGCTCAACGTTGACGGCGCAGTACTTGTACTCCGGCGTTTTGGTTATCGGGCTTAAGTTCTCCGTCACCAGCTCGTTACAGGCACCAATCCACCACTGGTAGGTCATATAAATCGCGCCTTTATTCGGGCGATCGCTGACCTGCGCGCGGGTGATGATGCGGCCTTTACGGGAGTTCACCCAGATCAGCGCTTCATCTTCGATGCCCAGACGCGCCGCATCGGCGGTGTTGATCTGCGCATAGCCAGGTTCATCCGCTAACGCCGCCAGTGCCGCACAGTTGCCGGTCATTGAACGACAGGAGTAGTGGCCCACTTCGCGCACCGTCGACAGCACCAGCGGATACTCGTCGGTCAGCTTGTCTACAGGCGGCACCCAGTCGCAGGTGTAGAACTTCGCCAGCCCCGTATCAGTTTCAAACTTCTCTTTAAACAGGTATGAGGTGCCCTGATCGGCGTCCGACGTATCGCGGCACGGCCACTGGATATAACCCAGTTCGCCCATTTTGTCGTAGGTGGCGCCATAGAAGTCCGGGCAAAGATGACGCAGTTCATCCCAGATCTCCTGGGTGTTGTTGTAGTGCATCGGATAGCCCATACGGGTGGCGATCTCACTGATGATCTGCCAGTCCGTTTTCAGGTCCCACTGCGGCTCCACGGCTTTGAAGAAGCGCTGGAAGCCACGATCAGCCGCGGAATACACCCCTTCATGTTCGCCCCACGACGTTGACGGCAGAATGACATCCGCCGCCGCGGCGGTTTTGGTCATAAAGATGTCCTGGACGATCACCAGTTCCAGATCCTCAAAACCTTTGCGCACCGCCGACAGCTCGGCGTCGGTTTGCAGCGGATCTTCCCCCATGATGTACGCCGCGCGGACTTCGCCATGGGCCGCACGATGCGGCAGTTCGCTGATGCGATAGCCAGTGTGCGCCGGCAGGCTGGCCACGCCCCAGGCTTTGGCGAATTTCTCGCGGTTTTCCGGCACGTGCACATATTGATAGCCAGGATACGTGTCCGGCAGCGCGCCCATATCGCACGCGCCCTGCACGTTATTCTGCCCGCGCACCGGGTTAACGCCCGCGTGTGGCTTGCCGAGGTTACCGGTCAGCATCGCCAGACTGGTCAGGGAGCGCACGGTTTCCACCCCCTGATAGAACTGGGTGACGCCCATGCCCCACAGGATCGCCGCGCTTTTCGCCCCGGCATACAGCCGTGCGCAGGTGCGGATCTCTTCGGCGCTGACGCCGGTGATCGCTTCCACCGACTCCGGCGGATAGCCTTCAACAATCTTTTTATACTCGTCAAAATCCTGCGTACGCGCGGCCACAAAGGCATGATCGTAGAGATCTTCGCTGATAATGACGTGCCCGATGGCGTTAAGCAGCGCAATATTCGAGCCGTTTTTCAATGCAATGTGCATATCCGCAATGCGCGCGGTTTCAATTTTGCGCGGATCGCAGACGATAATTTTCGCCCCGTTCTTTTTCGCGCGGATCACATGATTGGCGACGATAGGGTGGGAATCCGCCGGGTTGTAGCCAAAAATAAAGACCAAATCCGTATTATCAATTTCTGTGATGGCATTACTCATCGCGCCATTACCGACCGACTGGTGCAGACCTGCAACCGATGGGCCGTGTCAGACGCGCGCGCAGCAGTCAACGTTATTGGTACCAATAACGGCGCGCGCGAATTTTTGCATCACATAGTTGGTTTCATTGCCGGTGCCGCGTGACGAACCGGTGGTCTGGATGGCGTCAGGGCCGTACTTCTCTTTAATAGCGGAAAGCCGGCTGGCGACGTAATCCAGCGCTTCACTCCAGGATACAGATTCCAGTTTGCCGCCGCGCTGGCGACGGATCATCGGGGTTTTCAGGCGGGGGGTGAGGATCTGGGTATCGTTAATAAAATCCCAGCCATAATAGCCTTTGAGACACAGGGTACCCTGATTGGTTTTCCCCTGCGCCGCTTCCGCCCGGACGATTTTCCCGTTATCGACCACGAGGTTGATTTTGCAACCCGAGGCGCAATAGGGGCATACCGTGACGACTTTTTTCATCGGACTCGCTCCAGTTTTTAATGCGCGTATACGCGCTCTCGCACCCGTTATGCAGGTTACATGCCACATTGTTCGTGCGGGTATTGGCGCGGTACGCGGGACCGGTGAGCGGCTATCCCCCTGACGAAAAGCATCCTGTCGTCACATTTGACGTGTCGACGCGCGGGCGATGTGACCGGGATTAAATTTCCGCAATGTCGCGACGTATTTTGCCGCCGCCGCCATGCAGAATGGTCAACACTAAGCACATGACGTTAAGCGGGCGCGGAACATGAAACCGGTAATTCTGGTGGTCGATGATGACACGGCAGTATGCGAACTGTTGCAGGACGTGCTGACTGAGCACGTCTTTAGCGTGCAGGTTTGTCATAACGGCCAGCAGGCGCTCGTGGTTGCCGCCAGCGTGCCGCATCTGTCGCTGGTGCTGCTGGACATGATGCTGCCGGACATCAACGGTCTGCTGGTGCTGCAACGCCTGCAAAAGCTACGTCCGGAACTGCCAGTGGTGATGCTGACGGGACTGGGCAGCGAGTCTGACGTGGTGGTCGGGCTGGAAATGGGCGCAGATGACTATATTGGCAAACCCTTTAACCCGCGCGTGGTAGTGGCACGGGTGAAAGCGGTGCTCAGGCGTACCGGTGCGCTGGCCGCCGAGCCGGTGCTGGCCGGTAAACGGGCGGATATGATGTTTAACGGCTGGGGGCTGGATACCACACGCTGCGAACTGAGCAATCCGCAAAACGAGATCGTGCCGCTGACGCAGGGCGAATATGCGCTGTTGCTGGCGCTCATGCAGCACTCCCGCCGGGTACTCAACCGCGAGCAACTGCTGGAGCTGACGCACAGCGAAAGCATGGACGTGTTTGACCGCACCATTGACGTACTCATCATGCGCCTGCGCCGCAAAATCGAACGCAACCCGCATCAGCCCGCGCTTATCAAAACTATTCGCGGCCTCGGCTATGTGTTCGCCGCCGATGTGATCCATAACGAAAAAGCCGCTTAAGGTGCGAAGCCAGTCCCGCTGGTCCAGGTAAAGGTTTTTGCCCGGCGGCGCAGGCTTGCCGGGCCTACAGGGATGGAAGCATGGTAGGCCGGTGTAAGCGCAGCGCCACCCGGCACAATTGCCCCTCACTTGCGCCACATCAACATTTCGGTGTGATCAATTCTTATAATCATCATACTTTTCCTGCACAGGTTCCCTGTCGTGTTCACACTCCGCTCGATGCTCATCGGCGTACTGCTCTGTTTTTCCGCGGTCGCCTTCTCTCAGACTGACCCGACGACGCTCACCACCGCCTGGCCGGTAAACGTTGGCCCGCTCAATCCTCATCTTTACACCCCTAACCAGATGTTCGCCCAGAGTATGGTGTATGAACCGCTGGTGAAATATACGGCGGATGGCGGCGTGGAGCCGTGGCTTGCCACCCGCTGGACGCCTTCCGCAGACGGAAAAACCTGGGTCTTTACCCTGCGCGAAAACGTCACTTTTTCCAATGGTGAGCCTTTTAACGCCGACGCCGTTGTGGCGAATTTCCGCGCCGTGCTGGATAACCGCGCACGGCACAGCTGGCTGGAACTGGTGAATCAAATCACCGATGTCAAAGCCCTCAGCCCGCTGCAACTGCAAATCACGCTGAAAAGCGCCTACTACCCCTTTTTACAGGAGCTGGCGTTGCCGCGACCGTTCCGTTTTATCGCCCCGTCGCAGTTTGTCGATGGCGGCACGAAGCAGGGTATCAAAGCGCCTGTCGGCACCGGGCCGTGGATGCTGCAATCGTCGCGCCTGAATCAGGATGATGTCTTCGTGCGTAATCCGCGCTACTGGGGTAAAAAACCGGCGATCGGCAAAGTGGTGGTGAACGTCATTCCCGATGCCACCAGTCGCGCCATTGCGTTTGAAACCGGGGAGGTGGATCTGCTGTACGGCAGTGAGGGGCTGTTGCCCCTCGACACCTTCGCGCGCTTTGGCACAAACCCGGCGTACCACACTCAGCTTTCTGCGCCAGTGGAAACGGTGATGCTGGCGCTCAACACCCGGCTCGGCCCTACCCGTGAGCTGGCGGTGCGTGAAGCACTCAATTATGCGGTGGATAAAAAAACCATGATCGCCACCGCGCTGTACGGTACGCAGCAGGTGGCGGATACGCTGTTCGCCCCCTCGGTACCCTATGCGAATATCGGCCTTAAACCGCGAGGCTACGATCCGGCACAGGCCCGCGGCCTGCTCGATAAAGCAGGCTGGACGCTGCCCGCCGGAAACGCTATCCGCGAGAAAAACGGCCAGCCGCTGCGCATTGAACTGGCCTTCACCGGCACCGATGCTGAAAGCAAAGCAATGGCGGAGATTATTCAGGCGGATCTGCGCAAAGTCGGCGTCGATGTTCAGCTTATCGGCGAAGAAGAGAGCAGTATTTACGCCCGCCAGCGGGACGGCCGCTTTGGCATGATTTTCAACCGCACCTGGGGCGCACCTTACGATCCCCATGCTTTTATGAGTTCCATGCGCGTGCCGTCCCATGCGGATTACCAGGCGCAGCTGGGGCTGCCAGATAAGGCGCTGATCGACCGGGAGATCGGTCAGGTGCTGACGCAGCAGGATGAAAGCGCCCGCCAGGCGCTGTACAAAGACATCCTCACCCGCTTGCATCAGGACGCGGTCTACCTGCCGCTCAGCTATGTGTCGGTGATGGCGGTATCGCGGCCTGATCAGGGAACCATTCCCTTTGCGGCGATGGCGTCGGAGATCCCTTTTGAACAGCTGAAACCGGTGGCGCAGCCATGATGCTGAACTGGGTGTTACGTCGTCTGTTGCTGCTGATCCCGATCCTGCTGGCGGCGTCGCTGCTGGTCTTTCTGATGCTGCATCTTGGCGTCGGCGATCCGGCGATGGATTATTTACGCCTCTCCGGCGTGCCGCCAACACCGGACGTGCTGGCCGCTACCCGGGAAATGCTCGGGCTTAACGCGCCGCTGCCGGTGCAATACTGGCACTGGCTGATCCGCGCCGTGCGGCTGGATTTCGGCGTTTCTTACGCCACCCAGCGCCCGGTGCTCGACGATCTGCTGCATTTTCTGCCCGCGACGCTGCAACTGGCGGGACTGGCGCTGGTGATGATCCTGGTGATCTCCGTGCCGCTCGGCATCTGGGCGGCGCGTTATCCCAATCGCCTGCCGGATCATATCGTGCGCGCGATCGCTTTTCTTGGTGTCTCGATGCCCAATTTCTGGCTGGCATTTCTGCTGGTGATGCTTTTTTCCGTGAAGCTGAACTGGCTGCCGGCAATGGGCTACGGCGGCTGGCGTTACATGATCCTGCCGGCGGTTTCGATCGCTTTTATGTCGCTTTCCATCAACGCCCGTTTGCTGCGCACCAGTATGCTGGAAGTGGCGGGGCAACGGCATGTCACCTGGGCGCGGCTGCGGGGCTTAACGGCGGCGCAAACCGAGCGCCACCATGTGCTGAAAAATGCCGCCGTTCCGCTGGTCACCGCGCTGGGGATGCATATCGGCGAGCTGATTGGCGGCACGCTGATCATCGAAAGCATTTTTGCCTGGCCAGGCGTCGGGCGCTACGCTGTCTCCGCCATTTTTAACCGCGACTACCCGGTCATCCAGTGCTTCACTCTGCTGATGGTGACGGTGTTTGTGATCTGCAATTTGCTGGTAGATATGATCAACGCGGCGCTGGATCCCCGTGTGCGCAGCCATGAAGGACACCCCGCATGAACACTGCATTTTTTGCCCGCTGGTCGGTGCGCATAGCGCTTTCGATCATCGCTCTGCTGCTGATAATTGCGCTGACCAGCCAGTGGTGGCTGCCATTCGATCCGCTGGCCATTAATCTGCCGGAGCGGCTGCTGTCGCCGGACAGCCACCACTGGCTGGGCACCGATCATCTGGGGCGCGATATTTTCAGTCGTCTGCTGGCGGCGACGCGTATTTCTCTCGGCGCGGTGCTGCTCTGCCTGCTGCTGGTGCTGACCATCGGCATGATCGCCGGTGGCGCGGCGGGGCTGCTGGGCGGGCGAATCGATCAACTGATCATGCGCATCGCCGATCTGTTTATGACCTTTCCCACCTCGATCCTGTCGTTTTTCCTGGTGGCGATCCTCGGTACCGGCATCACCAACGTGATCATCGCCATCGCCCTGTCGCACTGGGCCTGGTATGCGCGCATGGTGCGCAGTCTGGTACTGTCGCTGCGTCAGCGGGAATTCGTGCTGGCGGCGCGTCTCGCCGGGGCCAGCCGGGTGCGGATTTTTATCGAGCACATCAGCGGCGCGGTATTGCCGTCGCTGCTGATCCTCGCCACGCTCGATACCGGTCACATGATGCTGCACATCGCCGGCATGTCCTTTCTCGGCCTGGGCGTTACCGCGCCAACGCCGGAGTGGGGGATCATGATCAACGATGCGCGGCAGTATATCTGGACGCAGCCACTGCAAATGTTCTGGCCGGGGCTGGCGCTGTTTATCAGCGTGATGAGTTTTAACCTGGTGGGCGACGCACTGCGCGACCATCTCGATCCCGGCCAGGCCGCGCAGGAGAGCCACGCATGAACACACTGACCCTCGACGGGTTTTCCTTTTATGCCGACAGGTGCCTGGTGGATGACGTCTCGCTGACCCTGCGTCGGGGACGGGTACTGGCGCTGGTGGGCAACAGCGGCTGCGGTAAATCGCTGACCTGTAACGGTGCGCTGGGCGAGCTGCCTCCGGGCGTGCGGCGCACCGCCGGACAAGTGCTGCTTGATGGCAGGATCGTGGCGGCAAGCGCGTTGCGCGGCAGGCTGGTGTCCTGCGTGATGCAAAATCCGCGCAGCGCCTTTAATCCGCTGCGCACTATTCGCGATCACGCCAGGGAAACCTGTCAGGCGCTGGGTAAAAACGGCAGCGATGCGTTGCTGCTGGCACGGCTGGCGGATGTGGGGCTGGAGCAGGCCGCCCGCGTGCTGTCGCTTTATCCATTTGAGATGAGCGGTGGCATGTTACAGCGGGTGATGATCGCGCTGGCGCTGCTCGGCGATGCGCCGTTTATGTTTGCCGATGAGCCGACCACCGATCTCGATGCGGTGGCGCAGGCGCGCATTCTCGATGTGCTGGCAGACGTCATGCAACAGCGCGCACCGGGCATGTTGCTGGTGACGCATGATATGGGCGTGGTGGCGCGGCTGGCCGATGACGTGGCGGTGATGGAGCAGGGGCGGATAGTCGAGCAGGGTACGGTGGATGAGATCTTTTACCGCCCGCAGCATCCGCTTTCGCAGCGGCTGGTCAGCGCGCATCTGGCGCTTTATGGCGAGGAGTTACCGCAATGACGCTGATCGCCATTAACCAGGTTTCCCACGGTTACACCTCCGCGGGGCTGTTCAGGCTCGGACAGAAAAAAGCCGTGCTGGAAGACATTTCCCTTGAGATCCGTGCGGGAGAAACTCTGGCGCTGCTCGGTCGCAGCGGCTGCGGTAAAAGCACGCTGGCGCGGCTGGTCACTGGCCTTGAAAAACCGCAGCGCGGCGAGGTGCGCTATCAGGGGCAGAATATTCACCGTCTGGCCCGCGGCGACGCACAGCGCTTTCGCCAGGATGTGCAGATGGTTTTCCAGGATGCCCTGAGCGCGGTGAATCCGCGCAAAACGGTGGCAGAAATTGTTGCCGAACCGCTGCGCCACCTGACCACGCTGTCGGCAGACGAACAGCAGGTGCGTATTCGCACGACGCTTGCCAGCGTGGAACTGGACGCGACGTTCATGGGCAAACTGCCGTCTCAGCTCAGCGGCGGGCAATTACAGCGCGTATGTCTGGCCAGGGCGCTGGCGGTACAGCCGAAATTACTGGTGCTGGACGAGGCGGTATCGAACCTCGATCTGGTGCTGCAGGCGCATATCGTGGCGCTGCTGAAGCAGCTCCAGACGCAGCTTAATATCGGCTTTCTGTTTATTACCCACGATCTGCGGCTGGTGAAGCGCTTCTGTCAGCGCGTGATGGTGATGGACGACGGCCATATTGTTGAAACCCGCCCGGTGGATGCGCAACTGTGCTTCGCTACCCCTGCGGGGATCGCTTTACAGCAGGCGGTATTGCCCGCTTTTCCGCTACGCTAACAGAAGGGACGTGTATGCAGCGCATCACCATCACCATTGACGATGATTTACTGGCAACGCTCGATCGCCTGAGCGACAAACGCGGCTACCAGAGCCGCTCGGAAGCGTTGCGGGATATTGTGCGGCAATCGCTGGCGGAAGAATCCGCGACAGAGGCCGATCAGCACGGCTATGCGGTGCTGAGCTATGTTTATGAGCATGAAACCCGCGAGTTGTCATCACGGCTGGTGGCCGCCCAGCATCAGCACCATGATTTGTCGGTGTCGACGCTACACGTTCACGTCAGCCATGACGACTGTCTGGAAGTGGCGATCCTGAAAGGCAACTTGCAGGCTATTCAGCGTTATGCCGATGAGATCATCTCCCAGCGCGGGGTGCATCACGGCCATGTGCAGTGCATTCCGGATTAAGGCTAGCGCCCGGCGGCGCAAGGCTTGCCGGGCCTGCATGCGCGTCTGGTCAAACACGTAGGCCGGGTAAGGCGCACGCCGTCACCCGGCAACCCACGCTTATTTCACCGTCCAGCCCTTATAGGTCCCGACGCTTTGCTTGTCGATCATCGTCACCGGGATCAGCACCGGCTCTTTCGGCGCGGGTTTGCCCTGCAAAATGTCGTAGCCGATTTCTACCGCTTTCGACGCCATCACCTGCGGATCCTGCGCGGGCGTTGCTACAAACAGCGAATTATCACGCTTCAGCGCTTCTTCGCCATCCGGTGAACCATCCACGCCGACAATAAAGAACTCTTTACGTTGCGCCTGTTTCGCCGCCAGATCGGCACCGATCGCTGTCGGATCGTTAATCGCGAACACGCCGTCAATCTTCGGATTCGCGGCCAGCAGCGAGGTCATCACTTCCAGCCCGCCTTCACGACTGCCTTTGGCGTTCTGGTTATACGACAGCACCTTAATTCCCGGATGGCGTTTGAATTCAGTCTGGCAACCTTCCACGCGGTTTTGTACCGCTGACACCGGCGGTCCGTTGATGATCACCACATCACCTTTGCCTTTCAGACGATCGGTGATGTATTTACAGGCAATTTCCCCCGCCTGGGTGTTATTGGAGGTAATGGTTGCGTCTGCACCTTCTGCCGCCACGTCAACCGCCACCACCACGATCCCCGCCTCTTTCGCGCGTTTCACCGCCGGGCCGATGCCTTTGGAATCCGCCGCGTTAAGGATGATCATGTCCACTTTCGCGGCGATAAAGTTATCGATCTGCGACACCTGCTGGCCGAGATCGTACCCGCTGGAAACCAGCGTCACTTTCACGTTATCCCCCGCCAGTTTGCGTGCTTCCAGCTCCGCGCCTTTGGTGATCTGCACGAAGAACGGGTTCGCCAGATCGCCCACGGTCACACCAATGGATTTCAGTTCTTTTGCCTGCACAAACGGGCTGGCGGCAAGCAGCGCGCCTGCACAGAGCGCGGTCACTAATGGCTTCAAACGCATAGGGTAGTCCTCAAGGTAAGATGTTGTTGTTATGCACTTTGATGATGTCGGGTACGGTATTTGTCGATCAGCACCGCAATGATGATCACCGCCCCTTTGATCACCAGTTGCCAGAAGTAGGAGACGCCCATCAGCGTCATGCCGTTGTTAAGGGTGGCGATGATCAGCGCGCCCACCAGCGTACCGGTGATGGTGCCGATACCGCCGACAAAGCTGGTGCCGCCGAGAATAACGGCGGCGATGGCGTCCAGCTCATAGCCGGTGCCTAAGTTGCCGTTGGCGCTGTACAGCCGCGAGGCGCTCATCACGCCGCCCAGCCCGGACAGCAGGCCGCTCATGCCATAGACAAATAACAGCACCAGCCAGACTTTGATGCCGGTCAGTCTGGCAGCCTGCATATTGCCGCCGACGGCGTAGATGTGTACGCCGAGCGTGGTGCGCCGCAGAATGAACCAGCACACGGCAATGACCGCCAGCGCGATCACCACTAACCACGGCACCGGGCCGAGATAGTTATTGCCGATCCACTCAAAGCTGATGTCGGAGTTGATCACCGTGGTGCCGTCAGCCAGCAGATAAGCCGCGCCGCGCAACGCCGTATAGGTGCCGAGCGTGACGATAAAGGGCGGCAGACCGGCAAAGGCCACCAGCGCGCCGTTGAACAGGCCGAGCACCATGCCGAGCATCAGCGCGGCGGGGATCGACAGCATGGCGAACTCCGGGATCAGCGATACCACCATCGCCGCGACCGCCGTGGTGCCAAGGATCGAACCCACCGACAAATCAATGCCGCCGGTCAGGATGATGAAGGTCATGCCCGCCGCCAGCACAATGTTGATCGACGCCTGGCGGGTAATATTCAGCAGATTACTTTCGGTAAAAAAGTTGGGGGTGATAAAGCCAAAAACGGCGACGATCAGGATGAGTATCGGCAGGATCCCCACCGTTTGCATCAAATCGCCCATCAGCATTTTTTTCGCCGATCCCGCTTTTGCCGCCTGGTGTGGCGTGGTTACGGAAGTCTGTTTTTCATTCATGGTGCACCGCCTGATCGACGCCGGTTGCCAGCGTCATAATATTTTCCTGAGAGATAGCGTCGCCGGGCAGCTCGCCGACAATCGCCCCCTCGCGCATCACGTAAACCCGGTCGCTCATGCCGACGATCTCCGGCAGTTCGCTGGAGATCATCAGGATCGCCACGCCTTTGCGCGCCATCTCATTCATGATCCGGTAGATCTCGCTTTTCGCGCCGACATCGACGCCGCGCGTGGGTTCATCAAGGATCAGAATGCGCGGGCCGATGGCCACCCAGCGTGAAATCAATAGCTTCTGCTGATTGCCGCCGGACAAGCCGCCCGCCCGCACCTGCGCATGGGGGACGCGAATATTCAGCAACTGAATGGCATCGTCGGAAATGCTCTGCGCTTTTTTACGATCCAGCATGCCGAAGTTCGCATCGCGCTCGAGGGTCGCCATGGTGATGTTCTCGGCGGCGGCCAGCTCTAAAAACAGCCCCTGCTCTTTGCGGTTTTCGGTTAAAAAGCCGATCCCCAGATCGATAGCCGCGCGCGGAGAGTGGATCACCACTGGTTCACCGTCGATCTCAATCACCCCGCCGGTGGGCTTGCGTACGCCGAAAATGAGCTGGGCCAGCTCCGAGCGGCCAGCGCCCACCAGCCCGGCAAGCCCGACGATTTCGCCGGATCGCACCTGCAAACTGGTGGGCTGGATTTTTTTGCCGTCGGTCAGGTGATGAACGTTAAGGCGCGGGCTGCCGAGGGGAATATCGCGGTCTTTATTAAACAGATCGCTTAACGGGCGGCCCACCATCATGCGCACCAGTTCGGAGGCGTTCAGGTTTTGCCGTAACAGGCTGCCAACGTACTGCCCGTCACGCAGCACGCTGACGCGATCCGAAAGCTCATACACTTCCGCCATACGGTGGCTGATGTAAATAATCGCCATACCTTCATCGCGCAGGCGCAGGATCAGTTCAAACAGACGCTGGGTTTCCCGGGAGGAGAGGGCGGCGGTGGGTTCATCCATCACCAGAATGCGGCTGTTGCGGTGCAGGGCGCGGGCGATTTCAACCTGCTGCTGTTCGGCGATGGTCAGCTTCATCACCAGATCGCTGGCACTGAACTGCGCGCCGAGGCGGTCGATAACCGTTTGCGCCTGCATCATCATCGCTTTGCGCTGTACCAGCCCGCCGCGTGACAGTTCGCTGCCGAGGAAAATGTTCTCTGCCACGGTGAGGTTAGGCGCAAGCTGCATCTCCTGATAAATCAGCGTGATGCCTGCTGCCAGCGCATCTTTCGGGCTTTTAATAGCGTACGGCTTGCCGTCGATGAGAATGTCGCCGCTGGTGGCGGTATAAGCCCCGGCGAGAATTTTCATTAACGTGCTTTTACCGGCGCCGTTTTCCCCCATCAGCGCGTGGATTTCACCGGGCCAGACCGTTAAATCCACGCCTTTAAGCGCGTAAAACTTGCCAAAGGCTTTGGCAATATTGCGCATGTCGAGTACCGGCGTTTTACTCATGACGAGATCTCTGCGTGGGTTAATAAACGCAGTCAACCATGCGTCTGTAAATGCTCCATGTCAGACGCCGTTCATAATTGTCATATTGCGAAATAGTTAATGGTGATCACAATTACGCAACGGGAAGATATGCGATTCTCACCCTCTCGTTACCACGGAGCCTGCTATGTCCTACCGCCGTACCCCTTTCTTCGCCAGCGCGCGCGGGCGGCTGCTGTTTTTCAATCTGCTGGTGATGGCCGTGACGTTGATGGTCAGCGGCGTCGCGGTGTTCGGCTTCCGTCATGCCAGCCAGATCCAGGAGCAGGTACAGCAGCAAACCCTGGATGACATGACCGGCAGCATGAACCTCGCGCGGGACACGGCGAACGTCGCCACGGCGGCGGTCAGGCTGTCGCAGGTCGTGGGGGCGCTGGAATATCAGGGCGAGGCGCAAGGGCTGAAAGCGACGCAGACGGCGCTCAAAGGTTCTCTGGATCAGCTGGCGGCCGCGCCGCTGGCGGGGCTGGAACCCGCGCTGGTCGGGCGTATTATTGCACGCAGTAATGAATTACAGCGCAGCGTGACGCAGATGCTGGCGCGCGGACAGCGACGTCATTTACAGCGCAACGACCTGCTCAGCTCGCTGTATCAGAACCAGAGCCATTTACGCCATTTACAAACGCTGAGCCTGCGCAACGGCAGCCATCAACCCGATGAACGGCTGCTGATGGAGATCGACCGGCTGATTGAGGCGGCGATCCAGACGCCATCCCCGCGCCCGACGGTGCTGCAAATCAATGACGTGATGCGCCAGTTACCCTCACAGATCGACGACCCGACCGGCAACGCAATTCTGGCGGACTTCACCCACGAACTGCGCAAGCTCGGGCCGCTGGCGCAACAACTCGACGAAAGCGATCTGGCGATTAACTGGTACATGTACCACATCAAAGCGCTGGTGGCGTTTCTCAATGGCGACATCAATCAATACGTGGCGCGTGTGGCGCAGGCTTCGCAGGAGCGGACGGCGCAAAGCCACCATGAACTGCGTTCCGGGATCCTGTTTATTAGCGCGTTTGCGCTGCTGGCGCTGGTGATCACCGGCTTTGCCGGCTGGTATATCTATCGCAATCTCGGCTCTAATCTGACGGCGATCTCCCGCGCCATGTCGCGGCTGGCGCGCGGCGAGCAGGACGTCTCGGTGCCGGGCCTGCAACGGCGCGATGAGCTGGGTGAACTGGCGCGCGCGTTCAACGTTTTTGCCCGCAACACGGCGTCACTGGAGCACACCTCGCGGCTGTTGCGCGAAAAAAGTACCCAGATGGAGATCGACCGCACCGTGCGCCAGGGGCTGGAAGAAGCCCTGCTGCACAGCCAGAAAATGAAAGCGGTGGGGCAACTGACCGGCGGGCTGGCGCATGATTTTAACAACCTGCTGGCGGTGATCATTGGCAGTCTTGAACTGGTCAGCCCCGACTCGCCGGAAATGCCGCGTATCAGCCGCGCGCTGAAAGCCGCCGGGCGCGGGGCGTTGCTCACTCAGCGTCTGCTGGCATTTTCCCGCAAACAGGCTCTGCATCCACAGGCGGTAGAGATGCAGCCGCTTCTGGAAAACCTTGCCGAACTGATGCGCCATTCGCTGCCTGCCACCTTAACCCTGTCCATTGAGGCACAAAGCCCGGCGTGGGCGGCGTGGATCGACGTCGGCCAGCTGGAAAACGCCATTATTAACCTGGTAATGAACGCCCGCGACGCCATGGAGGGCCAGAGCGGTGTCATTCGGCTGCGCACCTGGAATCAGCGGGTCACGCGCAGCGATGGCCGTCGTCAGGATATGGTGGCGCTGGACGTGATCGACAGCGGCTGCGGGATGTCGCAGGCGATCAAAGCGCAGGTGTTTGAGCCGTTCTTTACCACTAAGCCCACCGGTAGCGGCAGCGGCCTGGGGCTGTCGATGGTCTACGGTTTTGTGCGCCAGTCGGGCGGACGGGTAGAAATCGAGAGCGCGCCGGGAGAGGGAACGACGGTACGGCTGCATCTGCCGCGCGCCACCCAGCAGGCCGTTGCGCTTCCCGAGCCGGAAGCGACGCCGGACCGCGACAGCGCCGACAAACTGATCCTCGTGCTGGAAGATGAAGCTGACGTGCGCCAGACAGTGTGCGAGCAGTTACATCAGCTGGGCTATCTGACGCTGGAGGCGGAAACCGGCGAGCAGGCGCTGGACATGCTGGCGTCGTCGGCAGAGATCGATATGCTGATCAGCGACCTGATGTTGCCCGGCGGCCTGAGCGGCGCAGAGGTGATCCATCACGCGCGCCAGCACTGGCCAGCGTTGCCGTTGCTGTTAATCAGCGGTCAGGATCTGCGCCCGGCAGACAATCCCGCGCTGCCGGAGGTGGAGTTGCTGCATAAGCCTTTTACCCGCGCACAACTGGCGCAGGCGCTGGGCAAGGCGCTGGCAAAAGCCGGATAAACTCAGCACATTTCCACCTGCGTATTCCGCGGCAGCGCCAGCAGGCGGTCGCCACAGGTGAGAAGCAGATCGATATCCAGCGGAATGGCGTGCAGGCGATCGGCCAGCGCGTGAACGATGCAGGACGGCAGTTGCGGCGCGATCATGCGCTCCTCATGAATGCCTTGCCCGGTCAGGCGTAGCATTCGGCCCCCGCTTAAGCCGCTCACCTGGACGATCAGCGTGATACAGGTGGCAGGCTGCGCGGCGGCAGCGGCGAAAAGGGCGTCCAGTTCGGCGGCGCTGAGGGTGTCATCCGCCAGCGCAAGGGTCGCCAGACAAGGCTGTTCTGCCAGCGTCGCGCGGGTATGCAGGCGCAGGTTCTGGATCACGAAATCGTTATGCAGCGGTGCGGACAGCCACACCGGTGTGTCAGGATCGGCCAGCGTCAGCAGGGCGCTGGTGGTCGCCAGATTGAGCGGCTGCCAGCCATGTTTCAACTGGTGCAGGCCGACGATGACGCCCGGCTCGCTCATGGCTTTTAATAAACGACGAAAACTGTGCTGCGCGTCCTGCACGTTATGATTCAGTGTGGTCGTGGAAGGCATTCAGTGCTCCATAGTGAATTCGATCATGTCGGCGCGGTTGAGACTGACGGAGTACTCCGTCGCGTTCACCTCACCGGCACGGTGATTACGTGTCCGCACACACAGCAACGGGGCCATGTTAGGGATTTCCAGCAATTTGCTCTCTTTCGCTTTCGCCTGGCGGGCGCTGATCCGCGTCTGGGTGCGCGTGAGCGTCAGGCCAAGTTTTGCCTGCATAAAATCATGCAGGGAGCCGCTGGAGAAGGTTTGCAGCGTCGGCCACAGGGTCAGGTCGGCAAAATAGTGATCGATAAGGCACAGCGGGGTGCCGTTGACCCGGCGCAGCGTGCGCAGGTGGATCACGTTATTACCCTCCTGAATGCCAAGGGCTTGTGCAATATGGTCAGACGCCGGGCGCAGCACCGCCAGCAGCTTTTCACTGGTCGGGTGGCTGCCCTGATCGAGCAGATTCTGACTAAAGCGTGCCTGGGCGTTCAGCGGGTAATCGAACGGGCGCATCAGCAAAGGTGTCGTGCCGTTGGTCGGGTTGGACATGGTCATCATCATCAACGCTCCGGATGCAGGGCTTACGCAAAATACGCGCGCCTTTCTGATCATCAACGGCGCACGTGATGGCTGTCAGAGTGGCAAGGAAGTGTGACGTTTCGGTTAAGGGAAGATGACGGAATGATGAAGCCGGGAGGAGGGGCGGCGCGGGCGGGAAACGCGGTGTTCCCCGCCGCCGGGGATCAGTTCTTTTTCACAAACTCAGATTTGAGTTTCATCGGACCAAAGCCGTCGATTTTGCAGTCAATATTATGATCGCCTTCTACCAGACGGATGTTCTTCACTTTGGTGCCAATTTTCAGCATCGACGAGCTGCCTTTGACCTTCAGATCTTTCACGACCGTCACGCTGTCGCCGTCGGCCAGCAGATTGCCATTGGCATCCTTGACGATCAGAGCGTCGCTGTCATCAGACGCGCTGGCGTCGTTCCACTCGTTCGCGCATTCCGGGCAGATGTACATGCCGTTGTCTTCATAGGTGTATTCAGAATTGCATTTCGGGCAGTGGGGGAGTTGCATGATGTTTCCTCAATATGAAGGCTAATGGGGGTGGAAGTCCGTCCACCGAAAAATGGCAGGCTGCCAAAAAGGTCGAAGATTGTACACCAAATCCTTACTCTTGTCGGTGCTATTCTTTTTTCACCAAAAGTGACAGAGTTGACACACCCTGTCAGGCAGTTAAGCCATGCTTAACAAATGAGGTACGCCAGTGCATGAATAGCGGCTAATTTTCGATATTCTCAGGCGGAAATTGCCACTCTGAACCAATTCATATATGGTGAGATCACGCATCCGGTGTTATTAAAAAGCAGCTTTCGGCACCTGCTCTGTCTCCTGCCGAAGTCGGCGAATTACCTCTCAATTTGGGTGGGTAAATAAATGAAGATATATCCTGGTTACTCTTAAAACGGGTCCATGCGCTGCCGCTGTAGTTTCTGTGAGAAAAAACGGTAACGCGCTGATTCGCTTCATAATTTAGAATTTTTTACTGAGTCTTGTCAGGTAGTTATCTTTTTTCAGATATTTTTCCACGCGTAATTAAAAAAGCCGACACTACATTAAACAAACCGCTCGGCTAAATAAAAGTTATAAAAATTTGCGTTAAGGAAAGACTTTTATCATGCACACACAGACAGTTTTTGAATTAAGCCAGGAAGCCGAAAGGTTGTTGCAGCTTTCCCTGCATAATCTTCATTCGCTAAAAACGATGCCGGTAGCAACGCTTGATGATGCGCTGAATACCGATATAAAAAACGCCTCCAACGTTCACCCTTTGCATTTCAGCGCGCGTGGAATTGATGCACAGCAGGCGACGCTGAGTAACGAACTGCGCAAGATCACCCGTCTGGAGATGGTGCTCGCTATCGTCGGTACCATGAAGGCCGGTAAGTCCACGACGATTAACGCCATCGTCGGCACGGAAGTGCTGCCGAACCGCAACCGCCCGATGACCGCGCTGCCGACCCTGATCCGCCATACGCCGGGGCAAAAAGAGCCGGTGCTGCATTTTTCCCACGTCGGCCCCATTGATACCCTGACCCAGCAGTTGCAGATGCGGCTGTTTGGCGTCGATCGCGAAAAGCTGGCGCAGAAGCTGGAAATTGATAAGGACATGCAGACGCTGCTGGATCGCATCCGGCAGGGCGATGCCTTCGATAAACACTATCTGGGCGCACAGCCGATTTTCCACTGTCTGAAAAGCCTCAATGATCTGGTGCGCTTGTCGAAAGCGCTGGACGTGGATTTCCCGTTTTCGTCCTATACCGCGCTGGAGCATATTCCGGTGATTGAGGTGGAGTTTGTGCACCTCGCCGGGCTGGAAAAAAACATGGGCCAGCTGACCCTGCTCGACACCCCGGGGCCGAACGAAGCCGGTCAGCCGCATTTGCAGCAGATGCTGAAAGAACAACTGGCGCGCGCCTCGGCGGTGCTGGCGGTGATGGATTACACCCAGTTAAAGTCAATTTCCGATGAAGAAGTGCGCGAGGCGATTGCCGCCGTCGGCAAGTCGGTACCGCTGTTTGCGCTGGTCAATAAGTTCGATCAGAAAGACCGCAACAGCGACGATGCCGAACAGGTACGGACGCTGATCGCCGGCACCCTGATGAAAGGGCACATTACGCCGACGCAGATTTTCCCGGTTTCCTCCATGTGGGGTTATCTGGCAAACCGTGCGCGGCATGAACTGACCCGCAGCGGTAAGCTACCCGATCCGGAAGAGCAGCGCTGGGTGCAGGATTTTGCTGAAGCGGCGCTCGGTCGCCGCTGGCGGCTGGCCGATCTTGATGACAGCGCGCACATTCAGCACGCCGCTGAACTGCTGTGGGAAGACTCGCTGTTCGAGCAACCGATCCAGAAACTGCTGCATGCCGCACATGCCAATGCCTCGCTCTACGCGCTGCGTTCCGCCTCCCATAAGCTGCTCAATTATGCCCTGAGCGCCCGCGAGTACCTTGATTTTCGCTACCAGGGGCTGACCGTGGCGCTGGAAAAGCTGGAGCAGAACATCACCCGCCTGGAAGAGGATACGCGTTTGCTGCACGCCTGCCAGGAGCAGGTCAGCGACGAAGTGAATCATGAAGTGGAGGACGCGCTGGCCGCCGCCGATCGGTTTATCAACGGTGAACAGGCGACGATTATCAGCGAAATCGACCACTATTTTATGCACAGCAGCCGCTCAGAAGAGGCGGGACATTTTGACGCTGACGAGGAGTTTGGCGACGGCAAACTGGTGCTGGAAGATGAAAGCCAAGCGCAGGTGGCGCTGAGCAAGATCCGCTCTGCCTGCGAGGTGATTTTGCTGGCGGCGCAGGATCGCATCACTCGGGAGCTGGCCCAGCGTTTCGACCAGCTGGAGTATACCCTGACGCGTTCGCTGCACGATGCGATGCGTCCGATAGAAACCCGTATCAAAGAAGAGCTGAGCCACGCCGGTTTCCGCGCGCGCATCAGCTTACCGGCGTTTCAGGCCAGCACGCTGAACTTCAATACCCGGCAGCTGTTTGCGGATGCCATCGCTGCTGAAGATCGCCCTGCCGGGCAGTCGCGGGTCAGCGGCGTGCGTGACAGCATGACGCGCTGGCTGAATAATCCCGGCTGGGGCTGGAATGATTTTGTCATCACCCGCACCCGCTACGTAATCGACATCGCCTCGTTGCATCAGAACCTGGTCAATCATGTGGCTCACTTTTGCGCGCAGATCCGCAAAGCGCTGGCGGCGCAGGTTGATATCTCTGTTACGGCGGGAATGGCGACCTTTTTCGCCGAGTTTTCCCATAGCTTATCAGGGCTACAGGAAAGCCTGCGTGACAGCCTGGCCATCCGTCAGCAAAATGAATCCACCACGACGGCGCTGCGTCAGCATCTCCGCCAATGCATCACCACAGCGAACTGGATCCATGAAGATGCTCGTCTGCTTCGCGATGATATTCAAACCCTGTTTGCGGCAGATCAACCATGAAAAACCGACTTCTTGACGGACCCGGGCAGACGCTGGAGAGCATTCAGCCAAAATTTATTGTCGATCTGGTGCAGGGGATTGATGCGCCTCGCCAGGCACAGATCGTGCCGCAACAGCAGGCGTTCCGCGAGCGGCTGACGCAGGAGATCATGACCCAGACGCAGCTGCGTCCGTGGGCGATGTCCGGCATGTATCATGAAAACGATGCGCTGCGCCTCGGGCTGGTGGAGAAACTCGCCAGCATGTTTGATCCGGGCCAGCTGGCGCTGGCGCGTATTACGCAGCGCCTGACGGTGTTACTACATAATGTCGAACGGCGTCCGGGGCTGACTGCCGCGCTGCAAAAACAGTATGACGATCTGCTGTCGCACTTCAGCCTGCGTGCCGCCTCGAAAGAAAAAGCCCTGACCCAGCGCGGGCTGATGGTGCAGGCCGGGTTGCACAGCGAGCAGATCTTTACCCGCTGGCGCGCCGGAAAATATGACGGCTGGTCGCTGGCCGGGCGCTGTTTTATCGCGCTGGAGGAGCTGCGCTGGGGGGCGTTTGGTGATGCCTGTCGCTTAACCCGCCCGGAAGTCTCCAGCCTGCTGAAAGACAATCTGCGTATTATGGCCGCTGACTTTATGGCGCAGGGCATTGGCGCCTCGCCCGCGACCCGTCATTTCTATCATCAATGGTTAACCACGCCCGCCACGCCGGGTCTGATGGACAACAAAGATCTGCTGGGCTGGATGGGGGACTGGTGCGATGCCGATCGTCATCCGGTCTGCTGGTCGGTGACGCAAAGCTGGCAAACGGTGGCGCTGGGTATGCCGCGACTCTGTTCTGCGACGCGTCTGGCGACGGCGCTGGTGGAGGAAGTGTTTAGCGAGGGGGCGTAATTCCCCTCCCGCCAGGCGAGAGGGGAAGACTACGTTAGTGATGCAGCGACTCCGCCGCTTTTTCCTGCTCAACCGCTGCTGATTGCTGCGGATTTCCATAACGCTTCGCATAGAGCGCGGTAATGATCGGCACCAGAATCGCCGTCACAATCACACTGGCTGCCACCAGCGCCGTGGCCGAGGCCGCAACCGGTTCAAATGCCGGGTTAATCTGCGCGATAATCACCGGGTTTGCCACCGCCGCACCTGCCGCCGATGACGCAGCCACGCCCGCCGTACCGTTACCACCGCCAATCCAGCGGTCCGCCAGGATCAGCGGAATACCGGTGATGATAATGACCGCCACGCCCAGGAAGATCCCCAGCAGGCCCGTATTCATAATCACATTCAGGTTGATGGTGTTACCCAGCGCGAAACCGAAGAACGGGATCAGCACCGGAGTGGCTTTGCTGAAGAATGCGCGGAAATCGTGATCGAGGTTGCCGAGGGCAAAACCAATCAGGAACGGCAGAACCGCGCCGATGAAGTGATGCGGTTCAAACGAGGCCAGACCGGCTGAGCCGAGGATCACCATGGTCATCAGCGGACCGGATTCCAGCGACATCAGCACGAACGCGCCAGACTCTTCTTTGGTGCCGTACTGGTTCATCAGGCTGGCGTACAGGCCGCCGTTGGTCATGTCCATCGCCGAGACGATAGCCAGCACTGAAAGACCTGCGAAGAAGCCTGCCTGGATCCCGGTTTCAGGAATAAAGGTGGCGGCAATCACTGCCACAATCCATGCAACGGCAATTTTTGTGAGCACTAACGTACCGGATTTGCGCAATACCGTGCCGGTTGCGCGTAAATCAATGGACGCGCCAATACAAAAGAACCACACCGCGAGGATCGGTACGGTGCCGGTAATCATACCCTTGGTGAAAGAGCCAAAATAAGCGCCGGTATCCGGTGCCAGCGTATTTAAAATAGCCCCCAGCAGCAGGGGAACCAGCATCATCCCGCCGGGGATGCGTTCGATCGTGGCCTTGATTTTCATTGGTGATCCTCATGCTTCATCGCGCCATGCACGCCCGAGAAGCTAAAAAATGTAAAATTAATAAAATCAATAAGATGATTCGCTGATGAGGACGTTTATTCCCATCGCGGGGATCGCGTTATATGCCGACAGGTGCCGCCAGTGCTTTCCTCTTAACGTGTAACTGGCGATATCATGCGACCATCGGAATATTGATTCAATGAAAACGAAACACTGTTTTAGTTATCTAGATCACATATTTCATATAAAGATTCTTAAAGGCTCCAGTAATTAAAAAGCCTGTAAAGAAGATGTAAAAAGAAGGTGTTTTTGGGTGGGAGAAGAAGGTGCCTGAGAATTGCCTTATTCCCATAAATACCAGGGATTTGTCAGCAATGCGTAAATATGTGTGAAGTTGATCACCGTTTTAAACCCTGTTAGGGTAACGAGGTCATTAACTGCCCGAACAGGCGTCAACAGGTTTGGCTGTCCAGACTTTAGCCAGCTTATGTAACCAAACCTGCTACGCTTGATATAAAGAACGCAATCACCCGACAACCATTTAATGCGCAGTGTAATGACGACAGTTTTTACGCTTTCGTTGGCTGTGCGTTCAGGGCAAAGTCCATGAGGATAAAGGATGTTAAAAAGGAAAAAAGTAAAGCCAATTACGCTGGGTGACGTGACCATTATTGATGATGGGAAACTTCGCAAAGCGATTACCGCCGCATCGCTGGGTAATGCGATGGAGTGGTTTGATTTCGGTGTTTATGGTTTTGTGGCGTATGCGCTCGGTAAGGTCTTCTTCCCGGATGCAAACCCCAGCGTGCAGATGATTGCTGCGCTGGCGACCTTCTCTGTTCCCTTCCTTATTCGCCCGCTGGGTGGATTGTTCTTCGGCATGTTAGGCGATAAGTATGGCCGTCAGAAAATACTCGCCATGACGATTGTCATCATGTCCGTCAGTACCTTCTGTATTGGCCTCATCCCGTCATATGCCTCTATTGGCATCTGGGCACCGATCCTGCTGCTGCTGTGTAAAATGGCGCAGGGGTTCTCGGTGGGTGGCGAATACACCGGGGCGTCGATCTTTGTGGCGGAGTACTCCCCTGACCGTAAGCGTGGCTTTATGGGCAGCTGGCTGGACTTCGGCTCTATTGCCGGTTTCGTGCTCGGCGCGGGCGTCGTGGTGCTGATTTCAACCGTTATTGGTGAGGAGAACTTCCTCGACTGGGGCTGGCGTCTGCCGTTCTTCCTGGCGCTGCCGTTGGGTCTGATTGGTCTGTATCTGCGTCATGCGTTAGAAGAGACCCCGGCGTTCCAGCAGCATGTCGATAAGCTGGAGCAGGGCGATCGTGAAGGGTTGCAGGACGGGCCGAAAGTCTCGTTTAAAGAGATTGCGACCAAGCACTGGCGTAGCCTGCTGGCCTGTATTGGTCTGGTGATCTCCACCAACGTGACCTACTACATGCTGCTGACCTACATGCCAAGCTACCTGTCCCATAACCTGCACTATTCCGAAGATCATGGCGTGCTGATTATCATCGCCATTATGATCGGCATGCTGTTTGTGCAGCCAGTGATGGGCCTGCTGAGTGACCGCTTTGGCCGCCGTCCGTTTATCATTCTGGGCAGCGTGGCGCTGTTCTCACTGGCCATCCCGGCATTCATTATGATCAACAGTAATATCATCGGGCTGATTTTTGCCGGTCTGCTGATGCTGGCGGTGATCCTGAACTGCTTCACCGGCGTCATGGCGTCGTCATTACCGGCGATGTTCCCGACGCATATCCGTTTCAGCGCGCTGGCGAGCGCCTTTAATATTTCGGTGCTGATCGCGGGTCTGACGCCAACGCTGGCCGCCTGGCTGGTGGAAAGCTCAGAGAACCTGATGATGCCGGCGTATTATCTGATGGTGGTGGCGGTGATTGGTTTCATTACCGGTATTACCATGAAAGAGACGGCGAATCGCCCGCTGCGTGGCGCGACGCCTGCCGCCTCGGATATTCAGGAAGCCCGTGAGATCCTGCGTGAGCATCACGACAATATCGAGCAGAAAATCGAAGATATTGATCAGGAAATCGCCGAGCTTCAGGAGAAGCGTACCCGCCTGGCGCAGCAGCATCCGCGTATAGACGAGTAACGTCCTTTTCCGCCCTCTTCTGCGGAAGAGGGCGGATGATCAACATCCCGCCGCAATAAAATCTCCGTTCGCACTCACCGGTATCACGGTTAAAACAGCACCGCCGCAAACAGCGTAATCGCGATCCCACCGACGATTTTCAGCAATGATGACCAGAGTAGGGGTTACGCCACATTAAGGTAGCGGGTTAACTGGCGCTGATGGTAGCGCGCCAGCAGCAGTACCGTAGTCAGCGCGCCCAGCAGGGCACAGAACATGTCCGACTGGGTATCCCACGGATCGCCCTGGGTGCCGAGGAAATCGTCCGCGCCCTGGCCCATTGCCAGTGCCGCCCACCATTCGATCAGTTCATACATGGCGCTGATCGCCAGCGCAATGCAGCACACCACAAAGCCAAGCATTTTACGCCCGCGCACAAAGGCACCGCGCACCAGGATCTCCCGCGCCGCCAGCGCAGGCACCAGTCCCTGGAAAAAGTGACCGAGTTTGTCATAAGGATTACGACTAAGCCCCAGCCAGGCCTGCACATCAAAGCCAATCGGCACTTTCGCGTAGGTGTACATACCGCCGACCATCAGAATAATGGCGTGGAAAAAAATCAGCGTATACAGCAGCGGCGTAAGGGGATAACGCGCATGGGTGGCCCACAGCAGCGGCACGAGGATCAGCACCGGCGTGACTTCCATCAGCCAGGTAATTTTATCGCCGGCGTAAATACCGGTGTAGACAACAATCAGCGCAAGCAGCAGCGCAGCAAGTTTTAAACGTGAGGATGGCATGGGTTTTCATCCGGATGAAAACCTTAACTATTGACCGGAACGGCGGCGGAAACAACCTGAAAATAACAGGGGCCGTTGTCGGTTATCTTACTGGCCGGGTGCTTAAAGCCTGCGGCATAGCCTTTTAATCCACGTCGACCAGCGTAGAAAACCTGAGCAAAACATCGTTAACAACGGCTTCATCTATGGATTCAATGAATTGTGCGTGGCGGGCATTAAGATCAATCATCCGTGCCTGATTGAGAAGAACCACACCCTGTGTTGTGCTGCCAGAGCCGGAAAGCGAAACGGTAAACCCTGCCTGGCGAGCATAATTACCGCCCTGGGTAACCGGTGCGACGAAAGCCATACCCAAATCGTTAAACAGTTTTTTCGTCAGAATTAAAGCCGGACGGGGTTCCCGCTGCTCGCTGCCGACAGCAGGATTAAAATCAACCATTACCATATCACCGCGCTGCCATCCCTGCTTACGCTTTACCATATTTCATTCCCCACGGGCGCATCCTTACCCCACACCTCTTCTTCGCTGGTTGCTGGTGCACTGGCATCGCACTGTGCGACCAGTTCTTCAAGCGTGTAACGTTGGCGTACCGGTGTCAAAATAAGCGCGCCGTCCCGGACTTCTGCGTCCAGAGACTGACCCACACCGACACCTAGTTGTTTGAGAAGCAGGGCGGGAAGTACAACGCCATTACTGTTTCCCCACTTTTTGATGGCTATGCTCATTGCGAACCCCTCATTTGTTTATACAAAGTATAACTTTCGGGTCTGAGGTATTCAACATATCCGCAGATAAACTGTCACCTGTAACGCAAGGACAATGCGCAGAAAGCATTATTAACATCGCCAAATAGGGTACGACAGTTTTTGACCCCCCTTTGCGAGACGCGCCGCAAATCGTACAGCTGGATCCTTTTACCGGGTTGTCCCACGTTGATTTACCCGATGTGCAGTTCACGGATGCACTCCAGAAAGACCTTCATGGCAAATGAAATATGCCGGTTGTGCGGAAAGTACAGAAATAAACCCTGCGATGCCACGTTCCACTCTTTCAGCACCTTAACCAGCCTGCCTGCCGCAAGATGGTGCTGAACATAAAGCTCTGGCAGGTAAGCCACACCCTGACCGAGGCAGGCAGCGTCCGCCATTAATGCGCTGTTGTTCAGCATCAGCCTGCCGGGGACATCCAGCGACAGCGCATCGTCACCTTTTGCAAATTCCCAGGCATAGCGCTTGCCGCCGGGCAGTCGCTGACGGATACAGCGGTGGTGCAGCAGATGCTGTGGCAGGGTTAACGGCGGCGCCTGACGCAGATAATCCGGTGAGGCGACGGTCAGAAAGCGCACCTCGCCACTGATGCGTACCGCGACCATATCCTGCGGAATATCTTCATACAGGCGTATCCCGGCATCAAAACCTTCACCGACAATGTCGCTGAACTTATTATCAACCACCAGATCCAGCTCAATACCGGGGTAACGATCCATAAACGAGTAAACCACCTTTTCTGACAACAGACTTAACGCCGCGTCGCTGCCGTTGATCCGCAAGGTGCCGCCCTGTGTTTTTCCCATTGCCGTTATGTTGCCCAGCACATCATCCATCTGCTGCTGGAGGGGTAACACCTGCTCGTAAAAAGCTTTGCCCGCCGCGGTCAGTGAGACGCTTCGCGTGGTGCGGTTAAACAACGTTACCTGCAACTGCGCCTCCAGTGCTTTCAGGGCATGGCTCAGAGTGGAAGGTTTGATCCCTGATAATTCCGCCGCCCGACGAAAGTTTTTCTGTTCCGCAAGGGTGATGAATATCTGCAATTCATTCCAGGAAGGTCTTTTCATTGTTGGCTTTTTTTCACTAATACATGCAGGTAATGGGTTATTAATCTAACAGTCATGACCCCGTATGCTGAAACCTTAATCAATGAAAGGGGACAGTTATGAACAAAGTCTGGTTAATTTCCGGCACATCCACAGGCCTGGGGCGTTTAATGACGGAGCGTTTACTGGAAAGAGGGGATCGCGTTATTGCAACACTGCGCCGGACGGAGGCGCTGCGCTCGCTGCAAACGCGTTACGGTAACCAACTGCATGTGCTGCCGATGGAGCTGACGGATACCGCAGAAGTGCGTTCGACCGTCGCCCAGGCCTTCGCGTGGGCAGGTAAAGTTGACGTGGTGGTCAGCAATGCGGGGTATGGTTTATTCGGGGCGGCAGAAGAGTTGAGCGATGCACAGATAGCGCGGCAAATCGCCACTAATCTTACCGGCTCCATCCAGTTTATACGCGCCGTGATCCCTTTTTTACGCGCGCAGGGCGGCGGGCGGATCATGCAGGTATCGTCGGAAGGCGGGCAAATTGCGTATCCCAATTTTAGCCTTTACCACGCGTCGAAATGGGGAATCGAAGGGTTTATCGAAGCCGTGGCGCAGGAGGTGGCAGCATTCGGGATCGACTTTATTATTGCCGAACCCGGCCCCACAGAAACCAACTTTGGTACCAGTCTCGATCAGGCGGAAGCCATGTCCTGTTATGAACATACCGCCTCCGGTAAAATGCGAGAAGCATTGGCTTCCGGTGATTTTAAAATTACCGGCGACGCGGTAAAAACGGTAGAGGTGATGATCGCCTGTGCTGAGGAACAGCACCCTCCGCTGAGATTGCCGCTGGGCAGCACCGCGTTTTTCAATATACGTCAGGCTCTTAAAGACCGGCTTCTGGCACTGGAAGCAGAAGAAAAGCGGGCCTGTTCCACAGACAGGTAATTGAAAAGCTATTGTCAGCGCAGACACGGATTTCACCGTCCTTGCGGATCACTACGAGCATTTTGCCGAAGCGCTGATAGAAAGCGACGATCCGGCGCTGCGCCTCGCCATGTGCGGGCGGCTCAATGCCTGCCAGATGCTGCTGCAACCCACGCTCAATGACGTTATTCCGCCGCATCTGGTCCCTCAACTCACGGTGGATACCCCACCTGCGGAACCGCCGCGTTTTGAACCGGAATCTGACCTGTTGTGTGAATACTGCCTGACGTTAACGCACGTACTGAACAGCCAGTCGCTGCCGCCGGATATGGAGAAAACCCTGACCGGATTGCTGTGTGAACTGGTGTGGTATTTCGCAGACATTATGAAAGCGCCGCGCTGGGTAAAAGGTACAGAAGCGTAGCCAGCCGTAAAATCTTGCCGGGTTCACGTAGGCCCGGCAAGCTTGCGCCGCCGGGCAAGCAGAAGCTGAACAGGTAAGCTGTAATGACATTGACATTACAGTTGCTGTATAATTACTGTTCAGACAGCTTGCGGAGGAAATATTATGCCAGCGACTCGCAGCGTTTCTGTTAAACGCGAAACACTAAATTTACGTATCAAGCCCGCCGAGCGCGAGCTTATCGATCGTGCGGCGAAAGCCAGGGGGAAGAACCGGACGGATTTTGTGCTGGATGCTGCCCGTGCCGCCGCCGAAGAAGCGCTGATTGAACAGCGCATTATCATGACCGACCCTGAAGCGTATCAGGAATTTATCATTCGCCTGGATCAGGCTCCTTCTCCGAATGCGGCACTGCGAAAAACCATGCAAACGCCCGCTCCATGGGAGCAGAAAAAATGATCACTGCCCCTGAGCCACTCCACGCCGGACACGAACTGTCTGCGTTCTGTTGCGGTGTGGAAGCTATGGATAACTGGCTGAAACAGCGGGCGATGAAAAACCAGCTCACCGGTGCATCGCGGACTTTTGTCTGTTGCGAAGATGCAGACGTAAAGGCGTATTACTCACTGGCATCCAGTGCGGTCGCTACACATGATGCACCCGGACGCTTCCGGCGTAATATGCCCGATCCAATCCCGGTAGTGGTTCTGGGACGTCTGGCAGTGGATAAGTCATGGCATGGCAAAGGATTGGGGCGGGCGCTGGTTCGTGATGCAGGATTAAGGGTTATTCAGGTTGCGGAACTCATCGGTATTCGTGGGATGTTGGTCCATGCACTCTCCGATGACGCAAGAGCGTTTTACCTGCGAACAGGCTTTGAGCCATCGCCGATTGATCCGATGATGTTGATGGTGACATTAGGGGATTTAGTGGAGAGCTTAACGCTACAGGGTGAATGAAAGCGATCAACAGAATTATAAAAGCAAAAAACCCGCCATAGGCGGGTTCTTCTAAATAGTGGTGCCCGGACTCGGAATCGAACCAAGGACACGGGGATTTTCAATCCCCTGCTCTACCGACTGAGCTATCCGGGCAACGGGGCGAATTAAACCTTAATCCCCCTGCGGCGTCAACTTTATTTGGGGAAATCGCGTTTAGTTGCTTAACTTTACGGCAGTTTGCTGCAATCTCAGCCATTTTTCGCCTGGCTGCACAAATCTTCCAGACATTACCCGCGCGGGTGTGAATGCTACACTCGGCGATCCGGGAGGACATATGACACAAGACTGGCTGGAACTGCGGCAGCACGACGAAACCGGCATAGAAACGATCCGCGCGCACTTTGAAGGGCACGCCTACGATCCGCACTGGCATGACAGCTATCTGGTGGGCATGACGCTGACCGGCACCCAGCAGTTTCACTGCCGCCGCGAACGGCATCGCAGTACGCCGGGGGATGCGTTTTTACTGGAGCCTGGCGAGATCCACGACGGCGACGCGCCGGTGGCGGGCGGCTTTACCTACCTGACTTTTTATCTCGATGAACGCTGGCTTGCCGACACCCTGCGCGGGCTGTATGACGCTGTGCCTTCAAGCTATTCGCTGCATTTTAATCGCACCATTGCCCGTGAACCGGCGCTCGTCCGGGCCATCGCGCAGACGTTTACGGCACTGCACAGCGATGAAATGCGCATCCTGCAACACAGCACCATGGACACGCTGTTAAGCCAGTTGACGCAACACTGCCAGTGGCGAAAACGGCTGCCACAGCAGGTGCAGAGCGCGGCCATTGCCCATCGCGCGCGGGATTATCTGTACGCCTTTGTCGGGGAGAATATCGGCCTTGACGATCTGGCGCGGGAAACCGGCACCGATCGCTTCACGCTGACGCGCTGTTTTAAGCGGGAGTTTCATCTGTCGCCGCATGCGTGGCTGATCCAGCTGCGGCTGGCGAAGGCGCGGGCGATGCTGGCGCAAGGGGAGCAGCCCGCCAGCGTGGCGGCGGCGCTCGGTTTTGCCGATCAAAGCCACCTCGGGCGCTGGTTTCAGCGCGCCTACCGGCTGTCGCCAGCGCATTACCGCAGGCTGTGCACAAATCTTCCAGACCCGCGCACAAAATAACGCCACAGTCAGGGCATCACCAATAAGGAGCCCTGCCTGTGAACCTGTTTTCTGCGTATCTGCCGTTTATGCTGTTTGCTTTTGTGGCGTCCATTACGCCCGGCCCGACCAATATCCTCATTCTGGCCAGCAGCCAGCGGTTTGGCGTCAAAGCCACGCTGCCTGCGGTGGCGGGGGCCTGTCTGGCGGCGAGCCTGATTGTGTTTATCTCCGGCGCGGGGGCAGGCGAGGTGCTGCGGGAGCATCCGCTGGTGCGTACGGCGATGAGCTGGATGGGGGCGCTGTGGTTAAGCTGGATGAGCTGGCAACTGTTCCGTGCACCGGCGGCGCAGTTTGATGAGGCGCAACAGCCCTTCAGCGCCAGGTCAGCGGCGCTGTTGCAGCTGATCAATCCGAAAACCTGGATGATGGCGCTGGCGGTAGTGAGCTTGTTCGCGCCTCACGGGGCGCATCCGCTGCGGGACATCACCCTGTTATCGCTGCTGTTCTTGCTGCTCTCGGTGATCTGCCTGGGCGCCTGGGCGTTATCCGGCAAGGCAGTTAACTGGATCTTCCGTACCCCGGCGGCGCTGCGCGGCTTTCAGCAACTGATGGCGCTCTGTCTGTTGCTGTCTGCCTGGGCGGGCTTGCTGCACTGAAATCAGGTCAGCGCGCCGCCCTGACGGCACTGGGCAAAGCGCAGAATATCTTCTGCCAGGCGTTGCGCGGTGTCGACATCGGTCTGGCTGCGGTTGATCAGCATCCGGCTGAGACAGCCTTCCAGCACCAGTTCCATCTGTTTGGCGACCATAGGCGCATCTTCAATGCCCATCTTTCTCAGCAGATCGTGCGAGAAATCATGGGCGGCGGTTTTTTGCTGTGCAGCCAGCTGGTGGATGGGGTGCGCCGGATCCGGGTAAAACGTGCAGGCGGCGATAAACAAACAGCCGGGGTAGCGGTGATTGGCGACGCATTCGCTCAGCGCGCCATAGCGGGCCAGTAATTTTTGCTCGAGGCTCAGCTCGTCGTTCAGCAGCAGTTGCCTGCGCCAGGTATCCACCTGCGCGCTCAGATAACGCAGCGCATCATAAATCAGCGCGTCTTTATCGGGCCAGAAGCGTAAAAATTCATCCAGTGGATAATTAATACGTTCGGTGATCATCTCTGGCGTAGTATCAGCAATGCCTTTAAGTTCAAGTAATTGCAGAGTGTGACCTAAAACATCTTCACGTTGCACGGTTTCCTCCTGCGTTATTGAACCGTTCGTCCCATTCACAGTGTTGTTTACGGCTGGCGATTGCGCAAATGCGCGGCGAAGGCCGCAGCATCCATAAAACCCGCCACCCGCAGCTCGGGTTGCTCGTTGCCATGGGCATCGAAGAACAGAATAGTGGGCAGACCGGGAACATGCAGCGACTTTAATAAAGCCGCATCTGCCGCTGTGTTCGCCGTAACGTTGGCCTGCAACAGCACGGTATCTTTCAGCGCCGCCTGGACGTGCGGATCGCTGAAGGTGTACTTCTCAAACTCTTTACAGGCGACGCACCAGTCGGCGTAGAGGTCGAGCATCACCGGTTTGCCCTTCGCCTGCGCCAGTGCCTGGTGCAGCCCGTCGAGATCCGCCACTGATGTAAAGTTAAGGTGCGCGGTGCTCTGTGCGGCGCTTACGCCAAAAGCCCAGTCCTGCAACGGCTTCGCGCAGACCAGCGCGCCGCCCAGCAGGACAATCTGCACGATGCGCATCCACGCGGCCTTTGCCGCGAGGCTGGTGATAAACGCCCAGCAAAAGAAGGCGACGCCGAGCAGCGACCAGAGTCGCAGGCCCCATGTATCGCCCAGGATACGCTCCAGCAAAAATACCGGCAGGGCGAGGATCACAAAGCCAAAGGCGATTTTCACCTGTGCCATCCACGGCCCGCTTTTCGGCAGCAGGCGGTTGCCAAAGACCGTGATCAGCATCAGTGGCAGGCCCATCCCCAGCGCGTAGAGGTACAGCGTGCCGCCGCCGAGCCAGACGTTACCACTCTGGGCAATATACAGCAGGATGGCACTCAGCGGCGCGGTGGTGCAGGGGGAGCAAATCAGCCCGGCAATGGCACCCATCGCAAACACGCCGCCGGGGGAGCCGCCCTGCTGACGGTTGCTCCACAGCGTTAAGCGGGTTTGCAGCGCGGAAGGCAGCTGTAACGAGAACAGGCCGAACATCGACAGCGCCAGCAGCGTAAAGAGGATCGCCAGCCCCGTCAGCACATAAGGGTGTTGCAGCGCCGCCTGAAATTGCAGCCCGGCGGCAGCGACGACCAGCCCCAGCGCGGTATAGGTCAGCGCCATGCCCTGTACATAAATGAACGCCAGCAGCAGGGCGCGGCCCGTGCTGAGGCGCTGTTTACCCCCCAGCACGATCCCGGAAATCAGCGGGTACATCGGCAAAACGCAAGGGGTAAAGGCGATGCCAATGCCAATCAACAGCGCCCAGAGGGCGGAGAAGGGCAGTTCGCTGCCCGGATTTTCCGTCACGCCTGAGGAGGGGGACGGTGCGGCGTTTTGCACCGCTGCCACTTCTGTCAGCGGCACCGTTTTGGTTTCTGGCGGATAGCACAGCCCGGCCTCGGCGCAGCCCTGATACGTCACGGTCAGCGTGGCATTTTTACCCGCGGCATTCACCGTTACCGGCACCTCCAGGCGCTGGCGATACACCTCGCTTTTACCGAAGAACTCATCTTCGTGCATCTGGCCTGCGGGCAACTGCGGCGGGGCGATCTCCGCCCCGACAGGGGTGATTTTGATCTGCTGGCGATAAAGGTAGTAGCCCTCTTTTACCTGCCAGTGCAGCGTCAGGTCGTGCTGGTTTTGCTGGAAATCAAAGGCAAAGGCCTGATCGGCAGGCACAAAAGTGGAACGGCCAGGCGCGTCAAACAGCCCGGCGAAGACTGAGGTGCTGCACAGCAGCAGGATCAGCGTAAGGAAGCGTTGAGCCATGAGAGGTAATCACTATCTCCGTGTGTAACCGGTAAAACCAGTAATTCGGGGGTCTGATAAGGGTGGTGCGATTTCAGGCAGGCGAGCAGCGCCTCCTGATGAGCGAGATCGCTTTTCAGCAGCATCTGCACTTCATATTCCTGTTCCAGTTTCCCTTCCCAGTAATAGAGCGAGGTCGCGCCCGGCAACAGGGTGACACAGGCAGCGAGTTTATCCGCAAGGACTTTGGCAGCCAGATCCTGGGCGGTAGCTTCATCCGGGGCGGTACAGAGCACAACAACAGCGTCAGGCGTGTTCATCGTCAATCTCGACTCGGCGAAAACAGGCACTATAGCAGGTGATGCGCGGGGATTCATGCAACGGGCCGCGAGACGGCCCGTTTTTAACGAGATTTACAACAGGATGCCGCCGACGATAAAGCCGAGGATCACGCACAGCGTGATGGCAATAACGCCAGGGATCAGGAACGCGTGGTTAAAGACATATTTGCCGATACGCGTGGAGCCGGTGTCATCCATTTCCACCGCCGCCAGCAGCGTCGGGTAGGTCGGCAGCACAAAGAGCGCCGATACCGCGGCGAAAGAGGCGATGGCGGTCAGCGGGCTGACACCCAGCAGCAGGGCGGCAGGCATCAGCGCTTTGGTGGTCGCCGCCTGGGAGTAGAGCAGCGTGGCGGCAAAGAACAGCACGACCGCCAGCATCCACGGGTAGTTGTGCAGCAGATCGCCCGCCACCATCTGAATATCTTCAATGTGATGTTTCACGAAGGTGTCGCCCAGCCAGGCCACGCCCAGCACGCAGACACAGGCGCTCATCCCGGATTTAAAGGTACTGGCGTTGAGGATCTCGCCGGTATCAATTTTACAGGTCAGGCAGATGAGCGTGGCGATGGTCAGCATAAACACCACAATGGCTTCGTTACGCGGCAGTACCGGGTTGGCGATCAGCCCTACTGTTGGGCTGATGGCGGTGGCGTACACCATGACCGCGATAATGCCGATCAAAAACAGCATCAGCGAGCGCTTCGCATGGGGCTTGATGTTGAAAATCTGGCTACCGCGCAGGCTGACTTCGCCTTTCGCCAGCCGCTCCTGATACACCGGATCGTCTTTCAGCTCGCAGCCAAGGAAGTTACACACCACCGCGGTGAGCATCACGGCAACCAGCGTGGTAGGAATACAAATCGCCAGCAGGGTCAGATAGCTGACGCCCAGCGGTTCGAGGATCCCGGCAAAGAACACGACGGCGGCGGAAATTGGCGAGGCGGTGATGGCGATCTGTGAGGCGATCACCGCGATGGATAACGGGCGGGACGGGCGGATGCCCTGTTCTTTCGCCACTTCGGTGATCACCGGCAGCGTGGAGAACGCTGTGTGCCCGGTACCCGCCAGAATGGTCATAAACCAGGTGACCAGCGGGGCTAAGAAAGTGATGTATTTAGGATGCCGACGCAGCATCTTCTCGGCGAGGCTGACCAGGTAATCCATGCCGCCCGCAACCTGCATCGCGGCTATCGCGGCGATAACCGCCATAATGATTTCAATAACGTCAAAGGGGATTGCGCCGGGCTTGATCTGAAAACAGAGCGTCAGGACGAGCACGCCCAGCCCCCCGGCCAGACCAATGCCGATACCGCCCAGTCTTGCCCCCAAATAAATCGCCAAAAGGACGATAACGAGTTCTGCACCAAACATAGTTGCCTGCCTTGTTTATTAACAAGTTGATATTAGATTGTTGTATTTTAGTAACTCTTAAAAAGCAAAAAGGCACGTCATCTGACGTGCCTTCGTGTGCCTGGCGAACAATTACTGCTCGCTTTCATCGGTGTAGCGTTTGGCCTTGTAGGCCGGATGCATCAGGTTTTGCGGCGAGAATATATCATCAAGCTCCGCCTCCGTCAGCAGACCGCGCTCCAGCACCACCTCGCGCACGCTCTTACCGGTTTCCGCACAGATCTTACCGACAATATCGCCGTTGTGGTGGCCGATAAACGGATTGAGGTAAGTGACGATACCGATAGAGTTGTAGACATAGCTTTCGCAGACCGCGCGGTTAGCGGTAATGCCGTTAATGCATTTTTCCAGCAGGTTGTAGCAGGCGTTGGTCAGGATGTGGATGGATTCAAACATCGCCTGGCCAATGACCGGCTCCATGACGTTCAGCTGCAACTGACCGGCTTCAGAGGCCATGGTCACGGTGATGTCGTTGCCGATCACCTTGAAGCACACCTGGTTCACGACTTCCGGCACGACCGGGTTCACTTTGGCTGGCATAATAGAGGAGCCCGCCTGGAGTTCCGGCAGGTTGATTTCGTTCAGGCCCGCACGCGGCCCGGAGGAGAGCAGGCGCAGGTCGTTACAAATCTTCGACAGTTTCACTGCCAGACGTTTCAGCGAGCTGTGCACCATAACGTAGGCACCGCAGTCGGAGGTCGCTTCGATCAGGTCTTCTGCCGGAACCACAGGCAGGTTACTGACTTCCGCCAGCTTCTGCACCGCCAGTTGCTGATAGCCGTCCGGGGTGTTCAGGCGGGTACCGATGGCGGTTGCGCCGAGGTTCACTTCCAGCAGCAGTTCCGCGGTGCGCAGCAGGTTTTTGGTTTCTTCATTCAGCAGTACGCTGAAGGCATGGAATTCCTGGCCCAGCGTCATCGGCACCGCGTCCTGCAACTGGGTGCGGCCCATTTTCAGCACGTCCTGGAACTCAACGGCTTTATTCTGGAAGCCTTCTCCGAGCTGGTTGATCGCGTCGATCAGCTTTTCGATAGAGGCGTATACTGCAATGCGGAAGCCGGTCGGGTAGGCGTCGTTGGTGGACTGGCATTTGTTAACATGATCGTTCGGGTTGAGGTACTGGTACTCACCTTTCTGGTGGCCCATCAGCTCAAGGCCGATGTTCGCCAGCACTTCGTTGGTGTTCATGTTAACGGAGGTGCCCGCGCCGCCCTGATAAACGTCAACCGGGAACTGATCCATACATTTGCCGTTATTCAGGACTTCATCACATGCGGCGATAATCACATTAGCTACGCTTTTCGGGATGGTCTGCAACTCCTTGTTGGCCATCGCTGCCGCTTTCTTGACCATCACCATACCGCGTACAAATTCAGGGATGTCACTGATTTTGCTGTTACTAATGTAGAAGTTTTCAATCGCTCTCAGAGTGTGGACGCCATAATAGGCATCCGCAGGTACTTCCCTTGTGCCCAACAAATCTTCTTCGATACGAATGTTGTTTAACATGTGAACCTTCTTTAATTAAAGCTACGAATGAATGCACCAAACACACAGTGGATCTGTGGTTATGTGTGATTACTGACCGACGATTATTTCCTTAATCGGCCACGTAACCGGGATCATATGCTGATCATAGCGAAATGCCGTAATCTGGATCACTTATTATCTTAGCTGATACGTTACTTTTATTGATTTGTGAAATACATCACCCGATCAATCATTGCCAAAAAATAGTCGTGCATTCCGATTGAATTCTGACGCGTCGTCTCCATTACAGGATCATGCGTGTCGCAACATTACACTGACCGTGGCGCGAAAGCCGCGGTTTACCACAGGAGAAGCCAGTGCGCTGGATACCGTTAATTGCAGTATTTTTATATGTTTACATTGAGATTACGATTTTTATTCAGGTCGCCCAGGTCTTAGGCGTCCTGCTAACGCTGGTGCTGGTGATCTTCAGTTCCGTGGTCGGGATGTCGCTGGTGCGTAACCAGGGCTTCAAGAATTTACTGCTGATGCAGCAGAAAATGGCGGCAGGTGAAAGTCCGGCAGCAGAAATGATCAAGAGCGTGTCGCTGATCATCGCCGGGCTGTTGCTGCTGCTACCGGGCTTCTTTACCGATTTCCTCGGCCTGTTACTGCTGTTGCCGCCGGTGCAGAAACTGCTGACCCTGCGCCTGATGCCGCACCTGCGCTTTTCACGTATGCCGGGCGGCGGTTTCAGCGCCGGTACGCAGGGCGGGCAGACGTTTGATGGTGAGTATCAGCGTAAAGACGATCAGCGTGACCGTATCGAACATAAAGACGATAAATAAGTGGTCATGACAGGATAAAAACAGTCGTAGGCCGGGCAAGCGCAGCGCCGCCCGGCATTTCACTCCACGCGCCGTTTTGGTAAAAACAGCCACAACGCCGCCAGCATGATGATGGCGTACAGGCTTTTCCAGCCGACCATCGCCAGCAACAGTAAACAAAGCACCCCGCCAAGCGCCGCCAGCGCACGATAGCGCCCCGTCAGTAGCCGACAGCCCGCCAGCATACACAGCAAATAGATGATGATGAAAATGCCGTTGGCATAGACGATCAGCGCATCCAGGTTGATATCCAGCAGATAGATGCCCAGCGTGCTCAGCATGCAGCAACCGATCACCGCATTAAGCGCGTTACGCGGGATCTGGTTTGCCGAGAGGCGGGCAAGATAGCCGTCCGGCAGATGCTGCGCCTGCGACCACACCAGCCGCGCAAAGCTCTGGATATAAATGTTCAGGCTGGCAAAGCAGGCGAGATAACCGATCACGCAGGCGATCCACAAGGCTTTCACGCCAAAGAGTTGCACCACGATGTCCGGCAGTGAGGTGGCGGCGGCGCGATCGGCGCTGTACGCGCTAAAATGCAGCACCAGCACGGTACAGGCCCAGTACACGGTTCCCGCCAGCAGCAGGCCAATCATCAGGGCGCGGGGAAAATCACGCTCTGGCTGTTTGAATTCCGACGCCAGGTGAGCAAAAGCCTCAAGCCCGACAAAGCACCAGAACATCACTGACAGGGCCGCGAACAGCTGCGGGGGATCAACGTCCACCAGCGCCGGGAAGGGGATAGCCGCCAGGGTGATATCGCCATAAATCCAGATCGCCGCAATCAGGGCGACGATCATTATCGCCACCAGCGTTTGCAGATTGGCGCTGGAGCGCGCGCCCCGCGAACCAATCCACCAGATGATGGCGAGCGTACCCAGCTCCGCCAGCAATAACTGGCTGTCGTGCCAGCCGAACAGCGACTGCCCGAAGCCGGTGGCGATGTGCAGCGCGGCGGGTAAACCCACCGGGATCACCGACAGAAAGAGCCAGCCGGTGACGCGAGCCAGTCGCGGGCCAAACGCCAGCCCGACAAAATGCGCCACGCCGCCAGCACTGGGGTAATGTCGTCCCAGCAGGGCAAAAACAATGGCGATGGGAAACACCAGCACGATCAGCGCAGGCCAGGCCCAGAGACTGTTATCGCCCGCCGCCAGTGCGGCCAGCGCGGGAACGGCAAATACGCCGGTGCCTAATAATGAGGTGGAGAGTAAGCCTACCCCTTGCGCTAATCCCAGTTCCTGTTTCAGTCCGCTCATTACCCTGTCCTGCCGCCATCAAAGAGCGAAGGATAGTAACATAAGCAAGGCTTATGAGCGTCGCCCGTCCCCCTCATCACTTCTGGCAGGGCGTTGTTTCCGTCAACTTTTTTACGCCCTCAGTAAAATTTTTTTCTTTTTGCCCCTTGAAGGGATGATCATGCACCCCCATCTCTGACGTCACCAGCCGGAAACCACCGTTAGGCCGGCGTCATCCATAACCGATACTGACTTTCTCAAAGGAGAGCTATCAATGAGTATTCGTCCGTTGCATGACCGTGTCATCGTCAAGCGTAAAGAAGTTGAGTCCAAATCTGCGGGCGGCATCGTACTGACCGGCAGTGCAGCTGGTAAATCGACTCGTGGCGAAATCATCGCTGTCGGTAAAGGCCGCATCCTGGAAAACGGTAGCGTGCAACCGCTGGATGTTAAAGTTGGTGACATCGTCATTTTCAACGATGGCTACGGCGTGAAATCTGAAAAGATTGACGATCAAGAAGTGCTGATCATGTCCGAAAGCGACATTCTGGCAATTGTTGAAGCGTAACCCACGAACTGAACCTACGAATTTAAGGGAAAGAAGAAAATGGCAGCTAAAGACGTAAAATTCGGTAACGACGCTCGTGTGAAAATGCTGCGCGGCGTAAACGTACTGGCAGACGCAGTGAAAGTTACCCTTGGCCCGAAAGGCCGCAACGTTGTTCTGGATAAATCTTTCGGTGCACCGACCATTACTAAAGATGGTGTTTCTGTAGCACGTGAAATCGAACTGGAAGACAAGTTCGAAAACATGGGCGCGCAGATGGTGAAAGAAGTTGCCTCTAAAGCGAACGACGCAGCAGGCGACGGTACCACCACTGCAACCGTACTGGCACAGTCCATCATCACCGAAGGCCTGAAAGCTGTAGCGGCTGGCATGAACCCGATGGATCTGAAACGCGGCATCGACAAAGCGGTTATCGCTGCGGTTGAAGAACTGAAAGCCCTGTCTGTACCGTGCTCTGATTCCCGTGCTATTGCGCAGGTTGGCACCATCTCCGCTAACTCCGATGAAACCGTGGGTAAACTGATCGCGGAAGCCATGGATAAAGTGGGTAAAGAAGGCGTTATCACCGTTGAAGAAGGCACCGGCCTGCAGGACGAGCTGGACGTGGTAGAAGGTATGCAGTTCGACCGTGGCTACCTCTCTCCGTACTTCATCAACAAGCCGGAAACTGGCTCCATCGAACTGGAAAGCCCGTTCATCCTGCTGGCTGATAAAAAAATCTCCAACATCCGCGAAATGCTGCCAGTACTGGAAGCCGTTGCGAAAGCCGGTAAACCACTGCTGATTATCGCTGAAGATGTGGAAGGCGAAGCGCTGGCGACCCTGGTGGTTAACACCATGCGCGGCATCGTTAAAGTTGCTGCGGTTAAAGCACCGGGCTTCGGCGACCGTCGTAAAGCTATGCTGCAGGATATCGCTATCCTGACCGGCGGTACCGTGATCTCTGAAGAGATCGGTATGGAGCTGGAAAAAGCAACCCTGGAAGATCTGGGTCAGGCTAAACGTGTTGTGATCAACAAAGACACCACCACCATCATCGATGGCGTGGGTGAAGAAGCGAGCATTCAGGGCCGTGTTTCTCAGATCCGTCAGCAGATCGAAGAAGCGACCTCTGACTACGATCGTGAAAAACTGCAAGAGCGCGTAGCGAAACTGGCTGGCGGCGTTGCGGTTATCAAAGTCGGTGCTGCTACCGAAGTTGAAATGAAAGAGAAGAAAGCTCGCGTTGAAGATGCTCTGCACGCAACCCGTGCTGCAGTTGAAGAAGGTGTGGTTGCAGGCGGCGGCGTTGCGCTGATCCGTGTTGCTTCTAAACTGGGCGAACTGCGTGGCCAGAACGAAGATCAGAACGTCGGTATCAAAGTTGCGCTGCGCGCAATGGAAGCACCGCTGCGTCAGATCGTGCTGAACTGCGGTGAAGAGCCGTCAGTGGTAGCTAACACCGTTAAAGGTGGCGACGGTAACTACGGTTACAACGCAGCGACCGAAGAATACGGCAACATGATCGATATGGGTATCCTGGATCCGACTAAAGTGACCCGTTCTGCTCTGCAGTACGCGGCCTCTGTAGCTGGTCTGATGATCACCACCGAGTGCATGGTGACCGACCTGCCGAAAACCGATGGCCCTGACTTAGGTGCTGCTGGTGGTATGGGCGGCATGGGTGGTATGGGCGGCATGATGTAATCATGTTGTTCTGCACCTCGCAGAAATAAGAAAACCCCCGGGCAGCAATGTCCGGGGGTTTTTCTTTATCGTATTTATTATATGATTAATAGTGTTTCCCGTAACATGCTAATGACACCTTTTGATATCTTAATAAATTCCCATAAATTGAATGTGCTATGCGATTATTTTAAGGATGTCCTTAAATTCAGGTGGGCCGTCTGGCTTAAATTTTATATCCTGAAATAATTCACGTTGCCTATAACATTTTATGTTAATACGTTCATCCCGCCGGCTAATACCCTTCTGCGACTAATAATTTGTCTTTGCTTATTTATATTGCTCGCAAAGGTATTCAGGAGATCAGGAGAAGGGATGAAAATTAACTACCTCGCCGTGTCTGTCGCACTGGCGCTAAGCGGCACGGCACATGCCGATACGGTTTATGATTATACCAACGGCAGTAATAAGAGTATTCGTGAGCGTATTGAAACAGCCAGTCAGGATGATGGCGGTAATATTATTATGAATATTTCCGGTAACGTAACCTTCAATGGTCAAAATGAACCGGACGCGCGTGATGCTATTAGTCTGACGCATAGTGTGATAAACAGTGAAGAAGACACGCCGGGGATGACAACCATAAACATCAGTACTGCGACTCTCTCACTGGATAACATCAATGATCGCGGTATTATTGTTGATAATGAAGATGGCGGCGGCAGTAAGCTAAATATCACGGACAGTGCGTTTAATATTAATAATAATAGCGCTACAGGCACCAGTTATGGCGCAGGAATTTATGTTGTTGATGGTTACGATGAAAATGCCAGGGGCATAGCAGAGGTTAACATCAAAAACGACCCAACTATTACGTCAAACATTAATATCGTCGACAACGGCGTTGGTATTTTGGCAGAAAGTAATGATGATAATGCCACTATAAATATTAATTCACCGGGATTGACGATTAATGTCGGCAATGCGGCTTCAACACAGAGTATTGGTATCCAGGCAGATGTCCGGAACGATCTGTGGACCGGAAATAATACTGGCAACGTACAGATGGATATTACGGCGAATGTTAATGTCGAGGGGCAGGATGCTACAAGTATTCATGGCTCTACCGCCGACGGGCGTACCGCGATTAACAGCTCAGGCACCGTATCGGCTAGCGGTCCGGGGGCAAAAGGCATCTACGCCGAAGCCAGCGATGAAATTACCGTTAAAACTAAAGCGCTGCAATTAACCGCCTCCGGGGAAGGCGCGCGCGGCATTGTCACCAATAATACCGGCAGCAATGGCGATACATTTATTACGCTGGGGGAGAGTACCGAGGTTAGCGGTGGATGGGGTGCCGATGCTACAGGCGTCAGCGCCACCAGCCAGAAAGAGGTGACGCTGAGCATTGCCGATACCGCCTCCCTCGGCGCGATGAATGACAGTGCGCTGGTTATTAGCGCGCCGACGGTCACCGTCACCAATAAGGGCACGCTCACCGGTAATCTGACCCTCAGTGGCGATGACGTCACGGTAAATAACAGCGGCAGTCTGCATTTGCGTAACTGGCAGGACACCGATGGCGTGCGTGATACACAAGACATAGCCGTGTCCCGTTTTGGCGGTAACGGCGTGCTTAATAACAGCGGTACCCTTTACCTCGATAGCGCGGAGGACAGCGCAGGGGTGATGCAGGCTCAGTTATTGGGCCTGAGCACCTTCTCCAACAGTGGCATGATCGACATGACCACCAATGGCAAAGCAGGCGATACGGTGGTTATCAGCAGTAGCGATGATGCCAGCATCGCCGGCAACGGTAATTATGTTTCTGATGGCGGCACCATCGCCATGGATGTAGTGCTCAACGAAGGTGGCGCGAATTCGCAGACCGATATGCTGATCGCCGATAACGTGGTGATGGGCAGTGCGAAAACCGACCTGCTGTTTCACAACACGGGCAGCGACAGCGATGCGGCGCTGACCACCGGCGACGGTATCAAAGTGGTGGATGTGCGCGGCAGCACGTCCGAAGATGCCTTTGAACTGGCAGGTCAGACGCATACCCTGAGCGCCGGTCAGTATATTTATCGTCTGGAACAGAATACCGCCGACACCGACTGGTATCTGGTGAGCGATGAAGCGAACCCTGAACCGACACCAGACCCCGAGCCAACCCCTGATCCTACCCCTGACCCGACACCCGACCCGACACCCGAGCCAACTCCGGATCCCGATCCCGCCCCGTCACCAGACAATGGCGATGACAACGGATCGATGATCCGTCCTGAGGTGGCTGGCTATCTGGCGAACCAGACGGCGGCAGTAGAGATGATGATGCAGACGTACCACGATCGTTACGACGGTCAGTTGCCGGGCGGCGAAGGCGCGCCTGCGCTCTGGGGTCGCATTACCGGCGGCCAGTCCAGCCACAACAGTGCTGGCGGCCAGTTCGATGTCGATCAGGAAAGCGTCCGCGTACAGTTGGGCGGCGATCTCTTGCGCCTGACCAGCAACGGCAGCGACGATATCCGTTTTGGGGTAATGGGAAGCTGGCAGCGCAGCGATGCCGACAGCGATAAATACTACCGCATCAGCGACGGCGCAGGGAAAACGCGCTTTAACATGGATGCGAGCGTGGAGGGTTACAGCGTCGGTGTCTACGGCACCTGGCTGAGCGACGCGCAGCAGCCGGAGCATTTCTACGTCGACAGCTGGCTACAGTATGGCTGGTACGATAACAGCGTCAGCAGCATGCAGTCTGGTATTGGTGATGATAACTACGATTCCAGCGTCTGGAGCGGTTCGCTGGAAGCGGGTTATGGCGTTGTGCTGTCGGAAAACGCCGCGCAGCAAAGCCAGGTGATCCTGCAACCGCAGGCGCAGGTCATTTACAGCGCCTACGATGCTGACAGCCACCGTGACGGCGCGGGCATGTCGGTCAGCGGTTACGATGCCGACGGCGTAACCAGCCGCCTCGGGGTGCGTCTGTGGCGACAAAGTCCGCAGCAGGTGGTGCAGCCCTTTATGGAAATTAACTGGTGGCACGGCACGGCGGATAACAGTCTGGAAATTGATAACACCCGCTATGACGACGATACGCCAGCTGACCGCTATGAAATGAAGATGGGCCTGTCCGGCAATATTACGCCGGGACTGAAGGCGTGGGGCAGCCTGGCAATGGCTACCGGCGATAACAGCTATGACAGCTACGGCGGCATGATTGGCGTGAAATACAGCTTCTGACGTGATATGACCGACAAACCCCTGCGCAGAAATGTCCGGGGGTTTTTCTTTTGGTCATCTTTTTAGTATAAGGTTCAGACAGGGACAACGTTGTCCAGCTATTACACGAGGAATAACATGCGCGTTTACGTCGGTGCAGGGATTGTCGGAGCAGCGTTGCTGCTGGCGGGGTGTAGCGCCAGTAACGAGCTGACCGCAGGTGGGCAAAGCGTTCGTTTTGTTGAAGAAAAACCGAGTGAGCAGTGTCATTTACTGGGCACCGCAACCGGTACACAAAGCAACTGGTTGTCGGGTCAGCATGGCGAAGAGGGCGGCTCAATGCGCGGCGCGGCAAATGCCCTGCGTAACGAAGCGGCAAAAATGGGCGGCAACGTGATTTTCAACGTCAGCAGCCCGACGCAGGGATTCGTGTCGAGCTTCGTGCCGACCGCCAGCGAAATGAGCGGTCAGGTATATAAGTGCCCGAACTGATCGCCGGCATCTTCTAAGATGAACCCCGCTCCGGGGTTCACTGTTTTCAGGCAGCCGATTGTTCCGCGTGCAGCCGCAGATTATGCACCGCATGCAGGCATTGCGCCTGGGTCAATGTAACCTTATTTCCCGCCGCCAGCGTTCTCACAAATACTTTGCACGGTGTGTTATCCAGTTTGCGCAGGCGATGGCTAAAGCGCAGCAGCCGTTTAACAATGCCCTGGGTGTCTTTTGAGGCGGAAGGCGCCCGCGTTTTGATGACCGAACCGCTGGTGCGCGCTTCGCCCTGGTCATTTTTATACTGATAGATGACCACCAGATAGTGACTAAACAGGCGATGTTTCCACTCAGGATGCTGATACGTATCGTATTCAAGCTGCGCGTCATTCTGACAGTCCACGTCATACAGCGGCAGAAAATCCACCATTGATGACACGCTTTCGACAACCGCGCGTAGTCCGGCATTATTCATTGCCCGAATGATTAAACTCACCAGCGCCGGAATATGCGTATCCGCAATGCTCAGGTTCAGCGTCTCGCCGTTATTGCGCGTGAACGTGATTGTCAGGCTGTTTTCGGCATCATCAAGTAATGTGACGCGTTCCACGCGCTGCTGCACGTCTGCATTTTTCAGTTCCTCTTCCACCAGCACCGGGGCATTGCTGTGCAGCATACCGGCAACGTCATCCGCTACGTTGTTGGCGGGCAGATGGTATTCAAGGCAGATCAGCAGATCTTTCAGGGGCAACAGCGGAAAAAAAAGCAGGCTGTCATTATCCGGCGCGTGGTTAATTTTCAGGGCCAGCGCAACAAAATCATTATCATGACGAATAACGCCAGCGTTCAGTCCATGAATAGTTAAGGGCATTTTCATTCTCCATGAGGGTAAAGCGATACACATCGTGAGGGCTCGGTTTGGCGAGAAAACGCGGGGCAGTATAAGGGGAGATGAAGGCTAAAAAGAGTCCGGAAGCGGACTCTCAAAGGAAGGCTTATTGCTGACGGAGTTGCAGATCCAGCGGCGTTTTACTGGGCTCACCACCGATTTCCCGTGCCAGTCGCGGTACCATATAACCCGAAACCAGCGTCAGGAGCTCACGCATAATGGTCCGCGCCTCGTCGTCGCTCACCATAAAGTGCGCCGCGCCCTGTACTTTATCCAGCACGTGCAGGTAATAGGGCATGACACCGGCATCGAACAGCGCATTGCTTAGATCCGCCAGCGTGCGGGCATTATCGTTCACGCCGCGCAGCAGTACGCTTTGATTGAGCAGCGTAACGCCCGCCTGACGCAGCAGCGACATAGCGGTGCGGAAAGCGTCGTCAATTTCCCGGGCATGGTTGATATGATTCACCAGCAGGATCTGTAGTGACGAGCGCGCAAAGCGGGCCGCCAGCGTATCGGTAATACGCGCCGGGATCACCACTGGCAGGCGGCTGTGAATACGCAGGCGTTTAATATGCGGGATCGCCTCCAGCTCGCCGATCAGCCAGTCCAGCTCATGATCTTTCGCCATCAGCGGATCGCCGCCGGAGAAAATGATCTCATCCAGCTCTGGATGCAGCGCAATATAGTCGAGTGCCGCCTGCCAGTTGCGCTTATTACCCTGATTATCGGCGTACGGGAAGTGACGACGGAAACAATAGCGGCAATTAACCGCACAACCGCCTTTCACCAGCAGCAGCGCCCGGTTACGGTATTTATGCAGCAATCCTGGCACGACGCTGTGCTGTTCTTCGAGCGGATCGGTGGTAAAACCGGGGGCGGCAATGAACTCTTCCCGTGAGGTAAGTACCTGACGTAACAGCGGATCGTTCGGGTTGCCTTTCTCCATGAGCGCCGCAAATGCGCGGGGAACACGCAGGGCGAACAGGCGACGGGCATCGCGCCCCGCGAGCAGCTCTGCGCTGGCGTCTATATTTAAAAGCTGCAGAAGTTCATCCGGATCGGTTATTACATCGGCAAGTTGCAATAACCATTCTTCTCTGGAAGGGGTGTTTAGGGTTACAATGTGTGCCATTTTTTGGCTAATACCAGTTAACAATATTTCAGAGGGCCTTATGGCGACTTACTATAGCAACGATTTTCGTGCCGGTCTTAAAATCATGTTCGAAGGCGAACCTTACGCGGTTGAATCCAGTGAATTCGTTAAGCCGGGTAAAGGTCAGGCGTTCGCACGCGTTAAGCTGCGCCGTCTGCTGACCGGTACTCGCGTTGAGAAAACCTTCAAATCTACCGATTCCGCTGAAGGCGCTGACGTTATCGATATGAACCTGACTTACCTCTACAACGATGGTGAGTTCTGGCACTTCATGAACAACGAAACCTTCGAGCAGCTGTCTGCGGATGCTAAAGCGATTGGCGACAGCGCTAAATGGCTGCTGGATCAGGCTGAATGCATCGTGACGCTGTGGAATGGCCAGCCGATCGCGGTGACCCCGCCGAACTTCGTTGAACTGGAAATCGTTGAAACCGATCCAGGCCTGAAAGGCGATACCGCAGGTACCGGTGGTAAACCTGCCAAGCTGAGCACTGGCGCAGTAGTTAAAGTTCCGCTGTTCGTGCAGACCGGCGAAGTCATCAAAGTGGACACCCGCTCTGGCGAATACGTTTCCCGCGTTAAGTAATTCCTGCCTTATCTTCAGCGGTGTGGCGCGATGCCATGCCGCTGACTTCAAATCTTCCTAAAATATTGCCTTTTTCTCCACAGCCCGGAATTTTGTCTATGCTTAACTGGCTATACACAAATAACACTGGCTATAAAAGGAATATATTATGGTTAAGAAAACAATTGCTGCGATCTTTTCGGTACTGGTACTTTCTTCCGTGTTGACCGCGTGTAACACCACGCGTGGCGTAGGCGAAGATATTTCTGATGGCGGCAGCGCGATCTCTGGTGCAGCCACTAAAGCTCAGCAGTAACAGTAGCAGCACGCGGTACGGCGCCTGCCGTACCGTTGCTCACGCTTTCTGGCAGTGATAAAAACGGCGTAAAACGATTCCCCATGCCCAGCTTCATGCGGATATTTCGTTTATAGGTATAAACCGTTTTGCCATTAATGCCGAGTCGGTGAGCGATACAGTGATTATTGGTTCCGTCCATCCACAGTGATAACACTTTCTCTTCCTGACGCGTCAGCAGCGGCGTAGCGGCCTGCGGGACCGTTTCTGTCGGTCGTGAACACAGTGCCTCGTTAATAGTACGGGCAAGTACTTCAAGCGACACAGATTTATCTAATCGTCCCCAGAGCGGGTACTGCTGACAATAGCTTTCCATCTGCGCATCATCGCCGGACGGTAATAACAGCAGCGGGCTTTGGCTACAGATCTGTAATAACGACGCTAATTGTTGTACGTGGTGTAATTCATTCGCAAAACCATAGAAATCGGCAATGACCAGATCCGGCTGCCACTGGGCAGCATGTTCTTTTGCAAGCATTAAATTGTTCAGCCCGGTCACCAGCACCGGTCCCGGAAATAGCGTACGTTGATTGAGCCAGCTCTCAAGCCCGCGGCGGGTGAAGCAACAACGGTCAATCAATAAAATTTTGAACATGTTCGGTTTCGCAATCAGGATGGGATGACGGCTTTCATTTTTTTACCCCATCATCATAGGAGAAGCGAAAAAAGATAAATGACGGATCTCCGCTGCGAACTACGCTTATTTCTTGCTTTAAGCCGTTAAAATTTGAGATAAATGAAAAAGTTGAAATAATTCTGCCTGGCGGTAACAATAATACACTTCACCCGCCTTACAGGACGACCTGTAAGCGCCATGTTCAACGGGGACGGCCCCATCTCAGGAGCCAATCATGTCCTGGTTCGTTTTATTCCTTGCTGGTTTACTTGAAGTGGTCTGGGCCATCGGCCTGAAATACACCCATGGTTTCACCCGTCTGACGCCCAGTATTATTACCGTCAGCGCGATGATCATCAGTATTGTCATGCTGTCGTGGGCGATGAAAACGCTGCCGGTCGGCACCGCGTATGCGGTCTGGACGGGTATTGGTGCCGTTGGCGCGTCGGTGACCGGCATGTTATTGCTGGGTGAATCGACAAGCCCGGCGCGCATTATCAGTCTGGTGCTGATTGTCGCCGGGATCATCGGTTTAAAACTGAGTACGCATTAGCGGTCGGTCCTGCGCTACCCAGATAAGTTTCTCCACCGCAAAGCCCTGTTGTTTTGCGGTGTTCAGCAACTGCTGTTTCACGTTATCCGGGAGCGTACGGGTACGGGACAGGATCCACAGATAGTCGCGATCCGGCCCGCAGACCAGCGCATGGCGATAGTCTTTGTCTAGCGCAATGACGTTATAGCCACCGTAGAAGGGGCCAAAAAACGACACCTTCAGCGCCGCACGGTTTTTAGATCCCGTAAAGTAAGCCCTGCCATCCGTCGATTGCCACATGCCCCGTGACGCGTTATAGCCTTTGTTAATGACGTTCAGGCCGCCATCTTCCCGCAGGCTATAAGTGGCTGTGACGTTATCCAGACCGCGTTCAAAGCGATGATCCAGACGGGCGATTTCATACCAGCTACCGAGAAAGCGCGTGGTATTAAAGTTTTCCACGACCGTGACGCCGGGGGGAGGTGTAGGGGACTGGCAGGCCACCATCAGAAGCGCGGCGCAAACGACGGCAACGACAGGCAATATACGCATGGTATTTTCCTTCCAGGATTTACTGCTAAGTGTAGAGCGTCACTGGAATTTTGCCCGGTTTGCCGTTGCGAAGCGTGACCGGGTCTGCAACATCAGACCCGGCGCTGTACTTAAAGGAAAATGACCCCGACCAGCGTCACGACGCTGAGAATGGCCGCCAGACCGTAGAACACCCATTTACCGTTGGGCACGTGGATCTTCAGGTCGTGCATCAGGTGATGAATGCGGTGCAGGCCACACCACAGCGGCAGCACAATCATCAGGAAGATAAAGGCGCGGCCAGGCAGGCTGTGAGCGAACGCCAGCACCCGCTCAAAGCCGAGCGCATCGTCAGGATACAGACCCAGCGGCAGCAGCACGCCTACCAGCAGCACCATGACGGGCGCAAAGAATGCGCCCCACATGCCGCCTGCGCCAAACAGCCCCCAGAAGACGGGTTCGTCAGAACGTTGTGGATTTGGATTAATCATTTTGGCCTCCTTACCAGTACAGGGCGACAAACAGCACCACCAGCGTCACCAGCACCGTGACAACCCACAGCCCTTTGATGATCGGCTGCGGTCCCATTTTTTCATCTTTAACGATGATATTCGCGGCTTTCGGCGCCAGTTCGAACCAGGTTTTGGTGTGCAGCAACGCGCCTGCCAGCGTGATCAGGTTAAGAATGACCACCACCGGGTTTTGCAGGAAGCCGACAAACCCCGCCCAGCTTTCCGCCCCATGCTTGAGCGCAAACAGGCCATAAATCAGCACGATGCTGAACCAGACAGTGGTGATCGCTGTGCCTTCTCGCAGCATATAGAAGCGATAAAACGGCAGGTTTTTCCACCAGGTTGACGGCACCGGCCGCACGTAAGGTTTACGTTTCGTTATCATCATGCACTCCTTAGCGTGGTTTCAGGGTGGCGATAAGAAAGTCTTTCGAGCTTTCCACTTTTCCCTGCTGAATGGCCGCCGCCGGATCGACGTGCTTCGGACAAACGACAGAGCAGTAGCCCACAAACGTACAGCTCCAGACACCGTTCTGGCTGTTGAGCTGCGCCATACGTTCTTTCTTGCCGTGATCGCGGCTGTCTTCGTTATACCGGTGTGCCAGCGTGATCGCCGCCGGGCCGATGAATTCCGGATTCAGACCGAACTGCGGGCAGGCCGCATAACACAGACCGCAGTTGATACAGCCGGAGAACTGATGGTATTTCGCCATCTGCGCCGGGGTCTGGGTATTGGTTCCCTGATCCGGCGTGCGCGGATTGCCAATAATGTACGGTTTGATCGCCTCCAGGCTTTCGATAAAGTGCGTCATATCGACCACCAGATCGCGCTCATTCGGGAAGTTAGCCAGCGCCTCTACCTTCATGCCGTTTTCGTACTCGCGCAGGAAGGTTTTGCAGGCCAGCTTCGGTACTTTATTGACCATCATGCCGCAGGAGCCGCAAATCGCCATGCGGCACGACCAGCGGTAACTGAGGTCCGGCGCAAGGTTATCCTTGATGTAGCCCAGCGCGTCCAGCAGGGAGGTTTGCTCATCAAAGGGCACGTCGTAAAACGCGCTGTGCGGGGCGCTGTCCACTTCCGGGTTATAGCGCACCACCTCGATTTTCAGGGTTTGTAGCTCAGCCATTCGCCTTCTCCTTATTCTCGGCTGCTTCCGCTTCGCCGCCATACATACGTTTCGCCGGCGGCAACGTGGTGATCTTCACGTCGCTGTATTCCAGACGCGTCGTGCCATCAGCATCGCGATAAGCGAGCGTATGTTTGAGGAAGTTGACGTCATCGCGTTCGGTACAACCTTCATCCAGACGCTGATGCGCGCCGCGCGACTCTTTACGTGCCATTGCCGAGTGCGCCATGCACTCCGCCACGTTCAGGCCATGCTTCAGTTCAAGGGTATACAGCAGATCGGTATTGAACACGCTGGAGGTGTCGGTGATGCGCACGCGTTTGAAGCGCTCCTGCAACTCCGTCAGCTTATCGATGGTTTTCTGCATCAATTCCGGTGTGCGGTAGATGCCGCAGCCTTCTTCCATCGACATGCCCATTTCGTCACGCAGATGCGCCCAGTTTTCGGTGCCTTCCTGATTCACGAGATCTTTCAGGCGCTGTTCAACATCTCCGGCCTGGGCATTGAGCGCCGCATCGTCAGAGTGCTGCGCGCTCATGGCGCGTTCCATGGCTTTTTCACCGGCGAGACGGCCAAAGACCACCAGTTCAGCCAGCGAGTTGGAGCCAAGGCGGTTTGCGCCGTGCAGCCCGACGGAGGAGCATTCGCCCACCGCGAACAGGCCTTTGATGCGCGTTTCACAGTGCTGATCGGTTTCAATGCCGCCCATGGTGTAGTGTGCGGTCGGGCGCACCGGGATGGGATCTTTAACCGGATCGACGCCCACATAGGCTTTGGCAAGCTCACAGATAAACGGCAGACGTTCGAGCAGCTTTTTCTCGCCCAGATGGCGTAGATCCAGATAGACCACGTCGCCGCGTGGCGTCGGAATGGTGTTGCCTTTGCGCCACTCGTGCCAGAAGGCCTGAGAGACTTTGTCGCGCGGCCCCAGCTCCATATATTTGTTTTTCGGCTCGCCAAGCGGTGTTTCCGGGCCCATGCCGTAATCCTGGAGATAACGGTAACCGTCTTTGTTCACCAGAATACCGCCTTCACCACGGCAGCCTTCGGTCATCAGGATGCCGGAACCCGGCAGGCCCGTCGGGTGATACTGCACAAACTCCATGTCGCGCAGCGCCACGCCGTGGTTAAGCGCGATGCCCATACCATCGCCGGTGACGATGCCGCCGTTGGTGTTAAAGCGGTACACGCGTCCGGCACCGCCGGTGGCCATGATCACCGCATTGGCGCGGATCTGCACCAGCGATCCTTCCATCATATTCATGGCGACAAGACCCCGCACCGCACCGTCATCCACCAGCACGTCGAGGACAAAGTGCTCGTCAAAGCGCTGGATCTGCGGAAACTGTAACGAGGTCTGGAAGAGGGTGTGCAGCATGTGGAAGCCGGTTTTATCAGCAGCAAACCAGGTACGCTCAATCTTCATGCCGCCAAAGCGACGCACGTTGACGGAACCATCCGGGCGGCGGCTCCACGGGCAGCCCCACTGTTCCAGCTGGATCATTTCAGTCGGGCAGTGATGCACGAAATAATCCACCACATCCTGCTCGCACAGCCAGTCTCCACCGGCGACGGTATCGTGAAAATGGTAATCGAAGCTGTCATGATCCTGCGCGACGGCGGCAGACCCTCCTTCCGCAGCCACGGTATGGCTACGCATGGGATAGACTTTTGAGATCAGGGCGATTTTAGCGTTGGGATTCGCTTGTGCCGCAGCGATTGCGGCGCGTAATCCGGCACCACCTGCGCCAATTACGGCAAGATCGGCTTGAAAGGTTTGCACGACATTCCTCCAGGTTTTAGTTATTCCGCTTCGCGCCTGACGGGCGTCGCGAAAGCATGTCCACTGCTCCATTATGGGGAGGCAGTATAACCTTGCGGGAGGAAGGGAAATTTGATGCGTTCGATTTTTTTGCCGATCCAGAGCGTGATTTATCACGCTATTTGATGGATCCAGCTGTTTTTAAGGACTGTCCGACAGGGACAATAAATTCCTGTGCAAAATTTGTCTCTCTGGCGGGTAACGGTTAGACTTCGTGCCCTTATCAGCATACGGAGAATTACCATGAGCGAGACGGCAACCTGGCAGCCGAGCGCATCCATCCCCAATTTATTGAAACGCGCCGCGAAGATTGCGGAGATCCGCCGTTTCTTTGCCGACCGCGGTGTACTGGAGGTGGAAACGCCCTGCATGAGTCAGGCGACGGTGACGGATGTTCATCTGTTCCCGTTCGAAACCCGTTTTGTTGGCCCCGGTCATTCTCAGGGGATGGATCTCTATCTGATGACCAGCCCGGAATACCACATGAAACGCCTGCTGGTGGCGGGTTGTGGCCCGGTGTTCCAGCTGTGTCGCAGCTTCCGCAATGAAGAGATGGGACGTCATCACAACCCGGAATTCACCATGCTGGAGTGGTATCGCCCCCATTACGACATGTACCGTCTGATGAATGAAGTGGACGATCTGCTGCAACAGGTGCTCGAATGCCCGGCGGCGGAATCCCTCTCTTACCAGCAGGCCTTCCAGCGCCATCTGGAAATCGATCCGCTCTCTGCCGATAAACAGCAGTTGCGCGACGCGGCGGCGAAGCTGGATCTGAGCAACATCGCCGATAGCGAAGAAGATCGTGACACGCTGCTGCAACTGCTGTTCACCATGGGCGTTGAGCCGCACATTGGTAAAGACCGCCCGGCTTTTGTCTATCACTTCCCGGCAAGCCAGGCTTCGCTTGCGCAAATCAGCACTGAAGATCACCGTGTGGCGGAACGATTTGAGGTCTATTTCAAAGGGCTTGAGCTGGCGAATGGTTTCCATGAGCTGACGGACGCGCGCGAACAGCAGCAGCGTTTTGAGCAGGATAACCGCAAGCGTGCTGCCCGCGGCCTGCCGCAGCATCCGATTGATGTCAATCTGCTGGAAGCGTTGAAAGTCGGTATGCCGGACTGTTCTGGCGTCGCGCTGGGCGTTGACCGCCTGATCATGCTGGCGTTGGGCGCTGAAAGCTTAAGTGAAGTGATCGCCTTTACCGTCGACCGGGCCTAACGCTAAACGGCACCGGCCCCCAGTCTGCGAAAGGGGGCCGGGTCGGGAGAGTTACAAACTTCCCGCCGGGCGACCACGCCCGGCAGACGTCAACGTTCTGTTCGTTGCTTTACCGCCCAGGGTTTCCAGACGCATCTGGAACGGCGGGAACGGCATCTCAATACCGTGTTCACGGAAGCCTGCCAGGATCAACTGATGGATCTCATGGCGCAGCGGCATCCGGTGCCCCATCTCCGCAGCGTAAATACGCAGCTCAAACAGCTGAATACCCTGCTGCAAATCCACCAGGAACACTTCCGGCGGCGGGTTATCGATCACCAGCGAGCAGCGTTCCGCAGCGGTGTACAGCAACTGCGTGACTTCTTCACTGTTGGCATCTGCCGGGGCAGGCACCGTCAGCACCACACGGGTTACGGAATCCGACAGTGACCAGTTGATGAACTGCTCGGTGATGAACGCTTTGTTCGGCACGATGATCTCTTTGCGATCCCAGTCGCTGATCGTCGTGGCGCGGGTGTTGATTTTGGTAATGCTGCCGGTCAGATCGCGGATCGTCACGGTATCGCCGATACGGATCGGTTTTTCGAACAAAATGATCAGACCCGAGATAAAGTTGGCGAAGATCTCCTGCAAACCAAAACCCAACCCGACACCGAGTGCCGCCACCAGCCACTGCAATTTTGACCACTCAATACCGATCATCGAGAAGCCCACCAGCCCGCCGAACAGCATCAGCAGATATTTGGTGATGGTGGTAATGGCGTAGCCGGTCCCCGGCGTCAGGTCGAGGTGCTGCAACAACGCCAGCTCCAGCAGGGCAGGGAGATTGCGCACCAGTTGCGTGGTGATGATAAACACCAGAATGGCGATCAGCACCGCGCCAAGGGTGATCGGCTCAAGGCTCTCCACGCCCTGTACGGTGGACGTCACGTCCCACAGGGAGATATTTTCCAGGAAGCCAAACGCAGAGTGGATTTCCGACCACAGCACAATTACCGACAACAGGGCGATCAGCATCAGGATGGAGCGCACCAGGCGCAGCGACTGGGTACTGATGGTATCCAGATCCACTTCGCTCTCGTCCACTTCCACCATGCCTTCGGTGCTGGTGGTGTGATGCGGATCTTCTTCGCCCCGCGCACGCTGGGCGAGGATCTCGGCGCGGCGATGTTTGGCGCGATCAAACGCCAGACGACGCCGCTGGATCAGCATCCAGCGACGAATGATGTGGTACACCACCAGCAGCAGGAACCAGATCGCCACCGAGGTCTCCAGTCGCGCCAGCAAGGCCTGCGCCGTCGCCAGATAGCCAACCATTGCCGCCAGCATCGCCACCAGTGGCGCGCTCAACAGCAGGTTCCACAACAGATGGTTGCCCATGTTCTCGCTGCTGCCGGTTTTGTCGACGTACAGCGGAATGCCGGCACGTTTCAGGCTCAGGGTAACCATCGCCAGCGCGCCGCAAATCAGCATAAAGCACAGTCGTCCCAGCGAGCCGGAGAACTCACGGTCGTTAAGATTATCGAACATGATCAGCGCCATAATCAGCGGCACAATCAGGCCAATACAGAGCAAATAGTTGCGCATACCGCGCGCCACTCGCGCCCGCGGCCACGCAAAATGCGTGACGAACAGGCCGTTTGGACGGGCAAAGGTGGCGCAGATCATCACCGCCCACAGCATCGGTACGGTGGCGGTCACGCCATCGCCAATTGCCACCGCCAGCGGATAAGGCCAGGCTTCGCGCAGGCCATAACCCAGCGTAGCCCACAGCACCGGTAGCGGAGAGGCCACCAGAATCGACCAGAACACCGTGCGCAGCGTCAGCCAGAAGTGATCCTGTGTGACCTTGCCGACACGGGCGGATGAACGCTCCAGGAAGCGGGTGAAGTGTTTACGTGAGTAGAGACTGAAGCCAACCAGGAACAGCGCGGCAAACAGCGGCAGCAGTGTTTCTTTGGTGGTCAGCATCATCAGCGTCGCTTTGCCCAACTGGCTGAAGGTATCCAGCGAGATGAGGCGGCGCAAATCCTGCACGATGTCGAGCGGCCAACTGAAGCTGATCGGGCTGACGTCTGAGGTCCAGAACAGGTAACGGTGCGTCGCCTCGTTCACCTCTTTCAGCGCATCTTCCAGTTGGGTATGCGACACCTTGAGTTTGGTTAGCTCCAGAATCAGCGTGTCGCCGCCCTGCAACAGCGAGGTCAGCAGTTCGCGCTGAGTACGCAACTGAGCGTCAAGAATGCGGCTCTGTTCGCGGGTCAGCGGCTGACCATCGGCCTGATGGATCTGCCGCAGCTGCGGCTGCTTGTTCAGCAGATCTTCATAGCGCATACGGTGCACGCGCAGCTGGGCCATTTCCGTATCCAGCTGTTGCGGTTTTGGCATCTCCGGCAGACGGGCAACCTGCGCGCGCAGCGCTTCGCCAAGCATGTTGGATGCCCCCAGCCACTGGGACTGCTCACGCAGAGTATTCAGCGCCTGACGTACCTGTAGCGTCTGTCCGGTGGCCTGGCGCTGCTGGGAGGCAACCAGATCCATGCGCTGCGCCTGCTGGTTCAGTGCCTGGGAGAGTTCGCGGTTGATTTTAAACTGATCGACAATACCGGCGGGCAGGTTGGCGCTGTTTTCCGCCAGCATTTCGGTGCTTTCCAGCGCCTGTTCAGCTTCGCGCTGACGCTGGCTGTTGAGCTGATTGCGCAGGGCCTGTAACCAGCTATCCAGCTGTGCGGCCTGCTTTTGCGCCAGTTCGGAGCGCATACGCGCCAGTTCCTGACGGTTACTGGCAGAGAGCTGCGCCAGTTCCAGTTCATCCACCAGCGCTTTTAGCCTGGCGGATTCCGCCTGGGCGCTGAGGATCTGAGCCTGAGCCAGCGCCGTCGTGCCGCTTTGCGTACCGACGCGGCGTTCCACTTCATTCAGCTGGCGACGGGCGTCGGTTTGCTGCTGAGGCAGTTGGCTTAAGGAGTCGCTGATTTCACGGGCGCGCTCCTGCTCCTGTTGCGCCAGGCGGGTTTTATCCAGTAGCTGGCTGCTGACCTGTAGAATTTCCTGATTGAGAGCGTCAGAGCTAAGGCCTTCAGGAATAGTGCGCGGTTCGTCACGCAGGTTATTCAGCTGCGCGCGTAATGTCTGGGAGGTTTTTGCGAAGTCGTCGATGACCTGCTGATACTGTTTGGCTCGCTCAAGCGAGCCATTTCGCTCGTCGAGCGCGTTCAGGGCGGCCTGAAGCGCCTCGACGGTTTCGGCCTGATCCGGCGCGTTTTTCGCGCCTTTGGCCTGCTCCAGTTCCTGAGCAATTTGTTTAGCGTCGGGGGCCGTCGCAGCAGACGCCCCCATACTGAAACTGAGGCACCAGGCCATCAGAAAAGCGATAATCAGGCGCACATCAGTTACCTTTTTTAAATCAGACCGGGTCTTTCTTATCGTCTACCAGCGGGCTGGCGTCATGCTCAGCGTCGATCTCTTCCTGCGGCAGTGGCGTCGGCTCCGGCATCACAATGGCTTCCGTGGAGACCGCCAGCGGTTCACCGATTTTAGTGACCGACAGGCTTTGCAGCTGTTCAACCAGCGCCACTTTGCCCGGCGCGAACAGGTTAATCACCGTCGAGCCAAGCTTAAAGCGACCCATTTCCTGGCCTTTCAGCAGCGCCACTGCGCCATCGCTTTCACCTGCCGGCCATGTCCAGCGTTTGATGATGCCTTCGCGCGGCGGGGTAACGGTGCCCGCCCAGACGGTTTCGATGCTGCCGACAATAGTCGCGCCGACAAGGATCTGCGCCATCGGGCCGAATTCGGTATCAAACAGACAAATGACGCGCTCGTTACGGGCAAATAAGTTTGGCACATTGCGCGCGGTCAGATGGTTGACCGAGAACAGATCGCCCGGCACGTAGATCATCTCACGCAGGATACCGTTGCACGGCATATGAACGCGGTGATAGTCGCGGGGAGACAGGTACGTGGTCACAAACGACCCGTTGCGGAACAGGTCCGCCATCAGGTAATTCCCGGCCAGCAGCGCTTCGAGGCTGTAATTATGCCCTTTGGCCTGCAACAGCTTGTCGTTTTCGATTGTACCCAGTTGGCTAATCACGCCGTCGGCAGGCATCACCAGCACGTTCGGATCGGTATTCAGCGGACGCACTTCATCGCGCAGCGCTCGAACAAAGAAGTCGTTAAAGGTGCGATAGCTGGCGGTGTCCGGCTTTTGCGCCTCTTTCATATCGACCTTGTAGTATTTGACGAACAGGTCGATAACCAGCTTCGTCAGCCAGCCTGCGCGTTTTCTTGCGCCCCAGCCTGCGAGGCGAGTGAGCCACAGTTTAGGCAGAATGTATTGAAGCGAAAGTTTAAATGAGTCTAACAAGGTAGCCTCCAGGCTAATGTTTTTACCGTTCCTGATCCGCGTAAAACCGGCGGATCCTACAAAAGGGTGACAATTCTGGCGATGCTTAGCTTAAATGTCAGCTATCGGTATCAGAAAAGTTTTTACGCGTTTTTACCTGCGACATGCTTTCCAGAATGCGGTGGTAATTTTCAAAGCGGGAGACGGCAATTTTGCCTTGCTCAACCGCTTCGCGGATCGCACATCCCGGATCGGTATCATGCTTACAGTCGCGATATTTGCAGTGGCCTAAATAATCGTGGAAGTCGATAAAGCCATGGGTGACCTGCTCAGGCTCCAGGTGCCACAGACCAAACTCGCGCACGCCCGGGGAGTCGATGACGTCGCCGCCGTGCGGGAAGTGGTACAGGCGGGAGGCCGTGGTGGTGTGCTGACCGAGGCCGGAGTTATCCGAAACATCGTTCACCACGATCTCAACCGGCAGGCCTAACAGCGAATTCAGCAGGCTGGATTTGCCCACGCCGGACTGTCCGGCAAAGATGCTGATACGGTCGGTGAGCGCTTCTTCCAGCGGTTTTAATCCGTCCTGGGTATAGCTGGACACCATCAGCACGCGATAGCCAATGTTGCGATAGATATCCATCTGCGTATTCACAAAATCGAGGCCTTTGGCATCCAGCAGGTCGATTTTGTTCAGCACGATGATAGGTTCAACGTCCAGCGTTTCACACGCCACCAGGTAGCGGTCAATGATGTTGAGCGACAGCTCCGGCAGGATAGCCGAGACGATAACAATCTGATTGATGTTCGCCGCGATGGGTTTTACCCCGTCGTAAAAGTCCGGGCGCGTCAGTACCGAGGTGCGCTCGTGCACCGCTTCGACAATCCCTTTGACGTTAACGCCTTCCGCTGCGGCTTTACCGGGACGCCAGACAACGCGATCGCCGGTGACCAGCGAACGTATGGTGCGACGAATGTTACAGCGGTGAGTCTCACCGTCTGCGGATTCTACGTCGGCATGCATGCCAAAACGGCTGATGACGATACCTTCAGCCGCTTCGCCAAACAGGTTGTCATCAAGGTCCGGTTTCTCCACAGACGTTTTTAGCCGCCGCTCGTGGTTGGCGTTGACGCGGCGCTGCTGGCCTTTGGAGAGTTTATTTTTACTCAATCGTGCTGACTCCTGGTCGCCCCTGATGGGCAAAACCTCTATGATACACGCTATTTTATACTAGTTAACCAGATGTGGCTGGTTATGCGAGAAGGGTGGAAAATAGCATGAGTGCAAATGAAAACAACCTCATTTGGATCGATCTGGAAATGACCGGCCTCGATCCAGAGCGCGATAAGATCATCGAAATCGCGACGCTGGTCACCGATGCGAACCTGAACATTCTGGCAGAAGGCCCGGTTATCGCCGTGCACCAGTCGGATGAACAGTTGGCGCTGATGGATGACTGGAACGTGCGTACCCATACCGGCAGCGGTCTGGTGGATCGCGTGAAGGCCAGTACCCAGGACGATCGCGCCGCGGAACTGGCGACGATTGAATTCCTGAAACAGTGGGTACCGGCAGGCAAATCACCGATTTGTGGTAACAGTATCGGCCAGGATCGCCGCTTCCTGTTTAAGTATATGCCGGAGCTGGAAGCGTATTTCCATTATCGCTATCTGGACGTCAGCACGCTGAAAGAACTGGCACGCCGCTGGAAGCCAGAGATACTCGACGGCCTGAAGAAGCAGAATACGCATCAGGCGCTGGATGATATTCGCGAGTCGGTGGCGGAACTGGCCTATTACCGCGAGCATTTTATTAAGCTGTAAGTTTTTTTTGGCCCCCTGTCTCACAAGGATACGGGGCCATCACCCGGATTTTGATGGCAAAATAACCATCTTGTCGATTAATGCAGCACTTGAACAAAAAAATTAAATTTTTCAGTTTGAGGGCTTGCAGCTAAAATGAATTCTCGTATAATGCGCCTCCCGTACCGATGCAGAAATTGCAACGTTACACAGAGCGGGAATAGCTCAGTTGGTAGAGCACGACCTTGCCAAGGTCGGGGTCGCGAGTTCGAGTCTCGTTTCCCGCTCCAAAATTTGAAATGGCTTTCACAGCCACGCACCACCCAAGCGGGAATAGCTCAGTTGGTAGAGCACGACCTTGCCAAGGTCGGGGTCGCGAGTTCGAGTCTCGTTTCCCGCTCCAAAATTTGATTGGCTTTCACAGCCACGCACCACCCAAGCGGGAATAGCTCAGTTGGTAGAGCACGACCTTGCCAAGGTCGGGGTCGCGAGTTCGAGTCTCGTTTCCCGCTCCAAATTTTTTCTCTGAATACTTTATCCACAGCGGAATCCCTTGCCGCGGACGATTTATTTCCTCTTTGACATATTCTTGTAAACAGACTTATCCACAGGTTTGGCTTTTTTGCACATCCCGCATAATGATTCAGGATGTGAATGAATTTTTGCTAACCATATGATAACTGTCACAAAAATTTCATTTCAAAATGTTAATCCGATCCCTTGACGAACTTCTCCGCCTTGATTAGCAATGTGTTTTTATTTTTATGCACAAGCTGTGGAAAGGTCAGGCGTCGCGCGGCAGTCCTTTTTCGACCACCCGCACCAGCCGCAATTTCTGTGGTAATTGCACCTCGACCACACAGGCATTACGCTTCTCAATTTGCTGCGCAATCGCCCACTCTATGTGTTCATCGAGTAGTGGGTGCTCACCTTTGCGCTGCTCCAGCGCGCAAATATTCGCGTCGTCCCAGGGGGCATTGCCCAGCGCGACGGCGATATTTCTCAGCCAGCGTAAATGGCCAATACGGCGGATCGCCGACCCTTCAGTCACTTTCAGGAAGTGAGCCTCGCTCCAGCCAAACAGGGTGATGAGCTCAGGGGCGTGCAGCGCTTTGCGCGGACTGAAGTCTTCTTCGTCCGTTAACTGCGAGTAGCGGTTCCACGGGCAGATTAGCTGACAGTCGTCACAGCCGTAGATACGGTTACCCATCAACGGCCTGAATTCTTCCGGGATCGCGCCTTCCAGCTCAATGGTCAGATATGAGATACAGCGGCGCGCATCGACGGTATAGGGTTCGACAATCGCGCCGGTCGGGCAGATGGTCATGCAGGCCACGCATTTGCCGCAGCCTTCTTCCACCGGCTGGTCAACGGGCAGCGGCAAATCGATCAGCAGCTCACCGAGGAAGAAGAACGATCCGGCTTCGCGATTAAGGATAAGTGAGTGCTTACCTGTCCACCCCAGCCCGGCTTTTTCAGCCAGCGGGCGTTCAAGAATGGGCGCGGAATCGACAAAGGGTCTAAAATTCAGCGATACGCACTGTTCCTGGATTTTTTCACCGAGCTTTTTTAAGCGATTACGCAACAGCTTATGGTAATCGCGGCCCAGCGCGTAGCGGCTGACATAGCCCAGCGACGGGTTTTTCAGCGTACTGGCGAACGCCGCTTTTGCAGGCAGATAATTCATGCGCACGCTGATCACCCGCAGCGTACCGGGTAAAAGCTCGTGCGGACGGGCGCGCATCATACCGTGACGCGCCATCCAGTCCATTTCGCCGTGATATTGCTTATCCAGCCATGCCTGCAGTTTAGGTTCGGCGGCGCTGAGATCAGTATCGGTGATACCGACCTGTTGAAAGCCCAGCTCAGTGCCCCACTGCTTAATATTTTGCGCTAACTGATTGAGATCGAGGGGCTGTGACATGACGGACCATACATTGAAGAAAAACCCCACCAGTATACCACACTCCATCTGGCCTGCGGATGAACTCAAACGCGCAGAAAGAGAGGCCGCCGACAGCCTCGGCCTCACGCTGTATGAACTGATGCAGCGCGCTGGTCAGGCCGCCTTCACAATCGCGCGGGAACAATTTCCCGCGGCGCAGCACTGGTTGATCCTCTGCGGTCACGGTAACAACGGCGGCGACGGTTACGTCGTGGCGCGTCTGGCTGCCGCTGCGGGCATTGAGGTGACACTGCTGGCGCAGGAGAGCGATAAACCGCTGCCTGAAGAGGCCCATGCGGCGCGTGAAGCGTGGCTTGATGCCGGTGGCACCATTCATGCCCCGACGCTGACCTGGCCGGAGGGCGTGGCGTTAATTATTGATGGTCTGCTGGGTACCGGCCTTACCGATGCCCCGCGCGAGCACATCGCCGCGCTCATTGAACACGCCAATCAGCATCCCGCGCCAGTGCTGGCGCTGGATATACCGTCGGGCCTGCTGGCACAAACGGGCGCGACGCCCGGTGCGGTGATCAACGCTGCGCACACCGTCACCTTTATCGCCCTTAAGCCCGGGCTGTTGACCGGCAAAGCGCGCGATGTGGTTGGGCAGTTGCATCATCATGCCCTGGGGCTGGAGCGCTGGCTGGCGGGGCAGGAAACCCCCATAACCCGCTTCGATGCTACGCAACTGGCAGCGTGGTTCCCGCCCCGGCGGCCCACCTCCCATAAAGGCGATAACGGACGCCTGGCGATTGTCGGCGGCGATCACGGTACTGCGGGCGCTATCCGTATGACCGGGGAAGCGGCGCTGCGCGCCGGTGCCGGGCTGGTACGTGTGCTGACGCGCAGCGAAAATATCGGCCCTATCATCACTGCCCGTCCGGAACTGATGGTGCACGAACTCACGGCACAGACGCTGGAAGAAAGCCTCGAATGGGCCGATGTGGTGGTTGTAGGACCGGGTCTCGGCCAGCAGGCGTGGGGCAAAGACGCGCTGCGTAAAATTGAGAATTTTCGCAAACCGATGCTGTGGGATGCCGACGCACTGAACCTTCTGGCATTACATCCCGATAAACGTCACAATCGCATTCTGACGCCGCACCCTGGCGAAGCCGCGCGGCTACTCAATTGCAGCGTTGCAGAAATTGAAAGTGATCGCTTACTTTCAGCCCGTCGTCTGGTAAAACGTTACGGGGGTGTTGTGGTGCTCAAAGGTGCCGGCACGGTCGTCGCCAGCGAGAACGGTGAGACAGGCATTATTGATGCCGGTAACGCCGGAATGGGCAGCGGCGGCATGGGCGATGTGCTCTCTGGTATTATTGGCGCGCTCGCAGGGCAAAAACACTCCCTGTACGATGCCGCCTGTGCAGGCTGTGTGGCACACGGTGCCGCCGCCGACAGGCTCGCGGCGCGTGACGGCACGCGCGGGATGTTAGCGACCGATCTTTTTTCCACGCTACGGCGTGTAGTTAACCCGGATGTGATTGACGTAAACCATGATTAATCGAGTGATCCCTTTACCTGACGAAGAAGCAACCATAGATCTCGGCAAGCGCGTGGCGCAGGCCTGTGATGGCGCGACGGTCATCTATCTTTACGGCGATCTGGGCGCGGGAAAGACAACGTTCGGCCGGGGCTTTTTGCAGGCGCTGGGTCATAACGGCAACGTGAAAAGCCCAACCTATACGCTGGTGGAGCCCTATACCCTCGACAAACTGATGGTCTATCACTTTGACCTGTACCGGCTCGCCGATCCGGAAGAACTGGAATTTATGGGCATCCGCGATTACTTTGCCAGTGACGCGATTTGTCTGGTCGAGTGGCCGCAACAAGGGGCAGGCGTGCTGCCTGAACCGGATATCGAAATTCATCTGTCGTACCAGGCACAAGGGCGTGAGGCGTGCATTTCTGCCGTTTCCTCATCGGGCAATTCGTTACTGGCGCGACTGGCCGGTTAACTGTAGGAATGGCGGGATGATCAATCGCGTTAAAAGCTGGTTCGCGACAATGCTACTGCTGGCCTGTACGCAGGCGGGCGCTGCGACCTTATCCGATATTCAGGTATCCAACGGGGATAACCAGGCGCGTATCACCCTGAGCTTTATGGGCGATCCGGAATACGCCTTTTCCCAGGAGAGCAAGCGCAGCGTGGCGCTGGACATCAAACAGACTGGCGTTATTCAGGGGCTACCGCTGCAATTTAGCGGTAATAACCTGGTGAAGGCTATTCGCTCCGGAGCGCCAAAAGATAATCAGTCTCTGCGCTTGCTGGTCGATCTGACGCAGAACGGTAAAACCCGGGCGGTGAAGCAACAAAACGGTGCCAGTTATACCGTGGTGTTTACTATTAATGCCGATGCACCGCCGCCACCACCGCCACCGGTCGTGGTGAAGCGCGTCGAAACGCCAGCCATTGCGCCCGCTATTGCGCCGCGTCCGTCAGAGCCAGCCCGCAATCCGTTCAAAAATGAAAATGACCGCGTAACGAGCGTGACCAGCAGCAATACGGTGACTCGCCCGGCTATGCAGTCGCGCAGCGTCTCCGGCGACAAAGTGATCATTGCCATTGATGCCGGTCACGGCGGACAGGACCCGGGGGCTATCGGCCCTGGTGGGACGCGTGAGAAGAACGTCACCATGTCGGTTGCCCGCAAACTGCGCGCGCTGCTCAATGACGATCCGATGTTTAAAGGCGTGCTGACCCGCGACGGCGATTACTTCATTTCGGTAATGGGGCGTTCTGACGTGGCGCGTAAACAGAACGCGAACTTCCTGGTGTCGATCCATGCGGATGCCGCGCCGAATCGCGATGCCACCGGCGCGTCCGTCTGGGTGCTGTCTAACCGTCGCGCCAACAGTGAAATGGCCAGCTGGCTTGAGCAGCACGAGAAACAGTCCGAGCTGCTGGGCGGGGCAGGGGATGTGCTGGCGAACAGTCAGTCCGATCCCTACCTGAGTCAGGCGGTACTGGATTTGCAGTTCGGTCATTCCCAGCGTGTCGGGTATGATGTCGCGGTGAATATGCTCGGTCAGCTACAGCGCATTGGTTCGCTGCATAAACGCCGCCCGGAACATGCCAGCCTCGGCGTGTTACGCTCGCCGGACATTCCGTCGGTGCTGGTGGAAACCGGCTTTATCAGTAATAACAGTGAAGAGCGACTGCTGGGCAGCGATGCCTATCAGCAGCAGCTGGCGGAAGCGATTTACACCGGCCTGCGCCAGTATTTCCAGGCGCATCCAATCCAGTCAGCACCGCAGGGCGGTGCCGGCCAGACGGCGAGTGCCGCCTCAGCGGGCGGCGCGTTCGTTAACTAAGGAGATTTCATGCCGATTCAGGTTTTGCCGCCACAGCTTGCGAACCAGATCGCCGCAGGCGAAGTGGTGGAGCGCCCTGCGTCGGTGGTGAAAGAGCTGGTGGAAAACAGCCTTGATGCCGGGGCGACCCGCATTGATATTGATATCGAACGCGGCGGGGCCAAGCTCATCCGCATTCGCGATAACGGCTGCGGCATCAAAAAAGACGAACTGGCGCTGGCGCTGGCGCGTCATGCGACCAGTAAAATCGCCTCCCTCGACGATCTCGAAGCCATTATCAGCCTCGGTTTTCGCGGCGAGGCGCTGGCCAGTATCAGTTCGGTATCCCGCCTGACGCTCACCTCGCGCACCGCCGATCAGCCCGAAGCCTGGCAGGCCTACGCCGAAGGACGTGACATGGACGTGACGGTCAAACCCGCCGCGCATCCGGTGGGCACGACGCTGGAAGTGCTGGATCTGTTTTACAACACGCCTGCCCGCCGCAAATTTATGCGCACTGAGAAGACCGAATTCGGACATATCGATGAGGTGATCCGCCGCATCGCGCTGGCGCGTTTTGACGTCACCATCAACCTGAACCACAACGGAAAGATGGTGCGGCAATATCGTGCTGTGCCGCCAGGCGGACAGAAAGAACGCCGTCTCGGCGCGATCTGCGGCGTGGCGTTTATCGAACAGGCGCTGCAAATCGAATGGCAGCACGGCGATCTGGGCATGCGTGGCTGGGTGGCCGATCCGAAATCCACTACCTCCGCCTTCGCCGAGATCCAGTACTGCTACGTCAATGGCCGCATGATGCGCGACCGCCTGATCAACCATGCGATCCGCCAGGCCTGTGAAGATAAGCTGGGGGCCGATCAGCAACCGGCGTTTGTGCTTTACCTTGAGATCGATCCGCATCAGGTGGACGTTAACGTGCACCCGGCGAAGCATGAAGTGCGCTTTCATCAGTCGCGGCTGGTGCACGATTTTATCTATCAGGGCGTGTTGAGCGTCCTGCAACAACAGCTGGCGTCGCCGCTGCCGCTGAGCGATGCGCCTGAACCGCGCAGCATGCCGGAAAACCGGATCGCGGCGGGTAAAAACCAGTTTGCTGAACCTGCCGTTGCTCGTGAGCCTGCGCCGGAGCGTTATGCCGCACCGGCTACCGCGCCGCGCAGTGCTCAACAGGGCGGGCAAAGTGGAGCGCATACCAGCGGGCAAAGCAATGGCGGTGCAAGCTGGCCGAACGCGCAGCCGGGCTATCAAAAACAGCAAGGCGCGCTGTATCGCCAATTGCTGGAGACGCCCGCCGTTGAGCGTAACGCCCCCGCGCCTGTACCGACGCCATCTGCACTGGATGCGCACAGTCAAAGTTTTGGTCGTGTGCTGACCATCATCGGTCAGGATTGCGCCCTGCTGGAGCGCGACGGCGCCGTATTCCTGCTGGCGCTGCCGGTGGCGGAACGCTGGTACAAACAGGCGCAGTTAACGCCGGGTAGTACGGCAGCCTGCGCCCAGCCGCTGCTCATCCCGGTTCGCCTTAAAGTGAGCGCCGATGAGCGCGCGGCGCTGCAACGCGCCCAGGCGATGCTGGCGGAAATGGGCGTCGAATTTCAGTCTGATGCCCATCATGTGACCATTCGCGCCGTGCCTTTACCCTTACGCCAACAAAATTTACAAATCTTGATTCCTGAACTGATAGGCTACCTGGCGCAGCAAATGACGTTAGACGCGGCCAATACCGCCCAGTGGATTGCCCGTAAGCTTGAGAGCGTCCACCCGCAGTGGAGTGTGGCCCAGGCCATCACCCTGCTGGCCGATGTCGAACGTCTTTGCCCGCAGCTGGTGAAAACCCCGCCGGGTGGCCTGGTTCAACCTGTTGATTTACATTCGGCGATGAACGCCCTGAGACATGACTGACCAGAGTATGGCGAGCCTGCCTAAGGCAATTTTTTTAATGGGGCCAACGGCCTCGGGCAAAACGGCGTTAGCCATTGAGTTGCGTAAAGTTTTGCCAGTAGAGTTGATAAGCGTGGACTCTGCCCTTATTTATCAAGGGATGGATATCGGCACCGCGAAGCCAGATGCCGACGAATTACGCGCGGCACCGCACCGGTTGTTGGATATTCTCGACCCGGCACAGGCGTATTCAGCGGCTGATTTTCGCCGCGATGCCCTGGCGCACATGGCCGAGATCACCGCCGCCGGGCGTATTCCGTTACTGGTGGGTGGCACCATGCTCTACTTTAAGGCGCTGCTGGAAGGTTTATCGCCTTTACCCTCAGCGGATCCTGCAGTAAGAGCTAAAATTGAACAACAGGCGGCCGAGCTGGGATGGGACGCGCTGCACAGGCAACTTCTGGAGATAGATCCGGTAGCCGGTGCGCGAATTCATCCGAATGATCCGCAAAGGCTTTCCCGGGCACTGGAAGTTTTTTTCATTTCGGGTAAAACTTTAACGGAACTGACGCAAACGTCAGGAGAGGCTCTGCCGTATCAGGTGCATCAGTTCGCCATCGCCCCGGCGAGCCGTGAACTGCTCCATCAGCGAATTGAGCAGCGTTTTCATCAGATGTTAGCTTCAGGTTTTGAAGCAGAAGTGCGGGCGCTTTTTGCCCGTGGAGATTTGCATACGGACATGCCTTCCATTCGTTGTGTGGGATACCGCCAGATGTGGTCATATCTTGAAGGCGAAATTTCATATGATGAAATGGTTTATCGAGGAGTTTGCGCCACGAGGCAGTTAGCGAAGCGTCAGATCACCTGGCTGCGTAGCTGGGACGGGGTTCACTGGTTAGACAGCGAATCACCAGAACAGGCAAGAAACGCGGTATTACAGGTAGTTGGTGCTAACGCAAACTGAATGTGTACAATTACCCCGTATCGTGCGCAAAATTTTACGCAGTTTTCAGGGCCTTCGGGTTCTAAGTACAAAACAAGCATATAAGGAAAAGATAGAATGGCTAAGGGGCAATCATTACAAGACCCGTTTTTGAACGCACTGCGTCGTGAACGTGTTCCGGTTTCTATTTATTTGGTGAATGGTATCAAGCTGCAAGGTCAAATTGAGTCTTTCGATCAGTTCGTGATCCTGTTGAAAAACACGGTCAGCCAGATGGTCTATAAGCACGCAATTTCTACTGTTGTCCCGTCTCGTCCAGTTTCTCATCACAGCAACAACACGACTGGCGGCTCCAGTAACTATCATCATGGCAGTAACGCGCAGGGGTCCTCTGCGACGCAACAAGACAGCGACGACGCCGAGTAAGGTTAGTTGTTGTTATCCATGCCGGGGAGCCAGATTATCTGAGTTCCCCGCTGGTATTTTAAGAGGGTTTACGCTTGTTTGACCGTTATGACGCCGGTGAGCAGGCGGTTCTGGTACACATCTATTTTTCGCAAGACAAAGATATGGAAGATCTCCAGGAGTTTGAATCCCTGGTCTCTTCAGCTGGTGTCGAAGCAATGCAGGTGGTTACCGGTAGCCGTAAAGCACCGCACCCAAAGTATTTTGTTGGTGAAGGTAAGGCAGTTGAAATAGCGGAAGCCGTAAAGGCAACAGGGGCATCGGTCGTACTTTTCGATCATGCGCTGACCCCTGCTCAGGAACGTAATCTTGAACGGTTATGCGAATGTCGTGTTATTGACCGCACCGGCCTGATTTTAGACATTTTCGCCCAACGTGCACGTACCCATGAAGGTAAGTTGCAGGTTGAGCTGGCGCAGCTGCGCCACATGGCTACGCGCCTGGTGCGTGGCTGGACCCACCTTGAGCGACAGAAAGGCGGGATTGGTTTGCGTGGTCCGGGGGAAACCCAGCTCGAGACCGACCGTCGTTTACTGCGCAATCGCATTATGCAAATCCTCTCGCGGCTTGAGAAAGTTGAAAAGCAGCGTGAGCAGGGACGTCGCTCCCGTCAGAAAGCCGATATTCCGACCGTGTCCTTAGTGGGATACACCAACGCCGGCAAATCGACGCTGTTTAACCAGATCACCGAGGCCCAAGTTTATGCCGCAGACCAGCTGTTTGCGACCCTGGATCCGACCCTGCGCCGTATTGACGTGGCGGACGTGGGCGAGACCGTGCTGGCGGATACCGTAGGGTTTATTCGCCATTTGCCTCACGACCTGGTGGCCGCGTTTAAAGCGACGTTGCAGGAGACTCGTCAGGCTACGCTGCTGTTGCACGTTGTCGACGCAGCAGACGTTCGTCTGCAGGAAAATATCGCCGCAGTGGATACGGTGCTCGAAGAGATCGACGCACATGAGATCCCGATGCTGATGGTGATGAACAAAATCGATATGCTCGACGATTTCGAGCCGCGTATCGATCGTGACGACGAGAATAAACCGATTCGGGTCTGGCTTTCTGCCCAGACCGGCGTCGGCGTACCACTGTTATTCCAGGCGTTAACCGAACGGCTTTCCGGAGAAGTCGCGCAGCATACGTTGCGTTTACCTCCTGAAGAAGGGCGTTTGCGAAGCCGGTTTCACCAGCTTCAGGCGATAGAAAAAGAGTGGATGGAGGACGACGGCACCGTCGGTATGCAGGTACGTATGCCGATCATTGACTGGCGTCGCCTCTGTAAACAAGAACCAGCATTGGTGGACTACGTGGTCTAACCGGCGTATCACCTGAAGACATTTCCCCTCTGGGGATATCACCGCATAACAAATATGGAGCACAAACATGGCGTGGAATCAGCCCGGTAATAACGGACAAGACCGCGACCCGTGGGGGAGCAGCAATAAGCCCGACGGTAACTCTGGGGGAAATAAGGGCGGTCGCGAACAGGGGCCGCCTGATTTAGATGATATTTTTCGCAAGCTGAGCAAAAAACTCGGCGGTCTGGGCGGGGGTAAAGGCACCGGTTCAGGCGGCGGAAATTCCGCGCCAGGTCCTCGCAGTCATATGGGCGGACGTGTGGTGGGTATCGTCGCTGCGGCCGCCGTCATTATCTGGGCAGCCAGCGGTTTCTACACCATTAAAGAAGCCGAGCGCGGTGTAGTTACCCGTTTCGGTAAATTCAGCCATCTGGTTGAGCCAGGCCTTAACTGGAAACCGACCTTCGTGGATAACGTGACGGCGGTAAACGTGGAATCCGTGCGCGAGCTGGCGGCCTCCGGCGTGATGCTGACCTCCGACGAAAACGTCGTGCGTGTGGAAATGAACGTGCAGTACCGCGTGACCGATCCGCAGCACTATCTCTTTAGCGTGACCAGCGCGGATGACAGCCTGCGTCAGGCTACCGACAGCGCACTGCGTGGCGTGATCGGCAAATATACCATGGACCGTATCCTCACCGAAGGCCGTACCGTTATTCGTAGCGATACCCAACGTGAACTGGAAGAGACGATCCGTCCGTACAACATGGGTATTACCCTGCTGGACGTCAACTTCCAGGCTGCGCGTCCGCCGGAAGCCGTTCAGGCCGCCTTTGATGATGCGATTGCCGCGCGTGAGAACGAACAGCAGTCCATCCGTGAAGCGGAAGCCTACGCGAACGAAGTACAGCCGCGTGCGAACGGTCAGGCACAGCGTATTCTGGAAGAAGCCCGCGCTTACCGCACGCAGACCATCCTGGAAGCGCAGGGTGAAGTGGCGCGTTTTGCCAAACTGCTGCCGGAATATAAAGCCGCACCGGAAATTACCCGTGAACGTCTGTATATCGAAAGCATGGAAAAAGTGCTGAGCCACACCCGCAAAGTGCTGGTTAACGATAAAGGCGGCAACCTGATGGTTCTGCCACTGGATCAAATGCTGAAGGGCGGTAACGCCAGCGGAGCAAAGACGGAGACTAACGGTGCCAACAATCTGTTGCGCCTGCCGCCTGCCTCAAACTCCAGCAGCAACGCCAGCACCGCACCGACTGCCAGCCAGGGTGACATCATGGACCAACGCCGTGCTAACGCGCAGCGTAACGACTCACAGCGTCAGGGGGAATAACGATGCGTAAGTCTATTATTGCGGTAATTATTATCGTGCTGGTCGTGCTCTATACGTCTATTTTCGTGGTGAAAGAAGGCGAGCGCGGCATTACCATGCGTTTTGGTAAAGTCCTCCGTGACGACGAAAACAAACCGCTGGTCTTTGAACCGGGTCTGCATTTCAAACTGCCGTTTATCGAAGCGGTTAAAATGCTCGACGCCCGTATCCAGACCATGGATAACCAGGCCGATCGCTTTGTGACCAAAGAGAAGAAAGACCTGATCGTTGACTCCTACATCAAGTGGCGCATCAGCGACTTCAGCCGTTACTACCTGGCAACCGGTGGTGGCGACGTATCTCAGGCCGAAGTACTGCTGAAACGTAAGTTCTCTGACCGTCTGCGTTCTGAGATTGGTCGTCTGGATGTGAAAGACATCGTGACGGACTCCCGTGGTCGCCTGACGCTGGAAGTGCGCGATGCCCTGAACTCCGGTTCTGCTGGCACCGAAGATGAAGTGGCAACGCCTGCTGCTGATGACGAAATCGCGAAAGCCGCAAAACGCGTCACGGCGGAAACCAACGGTAAAGTACCGGTGGTGAACCCGAACAGTATGGCGGCGTTAGGTATTGAAGTGGTCGACGTGCGTATCAAGCAGATCAACCTGCCGAACGAAGTGTCGGAAGCGATTTACAACCGTATGCGCGCTGAGCGTGAAGCGGTTGCCCGTCGCCACCGTTCACAGGGTCAGGAAGAAGCTGAGAAGCTGCGCGCGGCCTCCGATTACGAAGTGACGAAGACGCTGGCGGAAGCTGAGCGTGAAGCGCGTATCCAACGCGGTGAAGGGGATGCCGAAGCGGCTAAACTCTTTGCGGATGCCTTTAGCCAGGATCCAGACTTCTACGCCTTCATCCGTAGCCTGCGCGCTTACGAGAACAGCTTCCAGAGCAACCAGGACGTTATGGTGCTCAGTCCGGACAGCGATTTCTTCCGCTACATGAAGACGCCGGGCAACGCCGTACGATAAGTACCGCCAGGCTGTTTTAACTGCTAAAAACCACCGGGTTCCTCAGGGGCCGGTGGTTTTCTTATTCAGGGATACCTATAAATGAACACCACAATCTGGCTGGCACTGGCGCTCGTTCTGGTACTGGAAGGTCTCGGGCCAATGCTTTATCCTCGTGCATGGCGACGAATGATCGGCGCGCTTATTCAACTTCCCGATAATGTTTTACGTCGTTTTGGCGGCGGTCTAGTGGTTGCTGGCGTCGTTGTCTACTATATGTTGAGGAAAACGATTGGCTGAAGGAAAAGCACGCAGATTGGCCGAAATTAGCGGACAAAAAGTGCTGATTATCCGAAAAAGCGATGGTAGAATCCTTTTTTAAGCAAACGGTGATTTTGAAAAATGGGTAACAACGTCGTCGTACTGGGCACCCAATGGGGTGACGAAGGTAAAGGGAAGATCGTCGATCTCCTGACTGAACGGGCTAAATTTGTTGTACGCTACCAGGGCGGTCACAACGCAGGCCATACTCTCGTAATCAACGGTGAAAAAACCGTTCTCCATCTTATTCCATCAGGTATTCTCCGCGATAACGTCACCAGCATCATTGGTAACGGCGTGGTGCTGTCTCCTGCTGCGTTAATGAAAGAGATGAAAGAACTGGAAGACCGCGGTATCCCGGTTCGCGAGCGTCTGCTGCTGTCTGAAGCCTGCCCGCTGATCCTCGATTATCATGTGGCGCTGGACGTAGCGCGTGAGAAAGCGCGCGGTGCGAAAGCTATCGGCACCACCGGTCGTGGTATCGGTCCGGCCTACGAAGATAAAGTAGCCCGTCGCGGTCTGCGCGTTGGCGACCTGTTTGATAAAGACACCTTCGCTACAAAACTTAAAGAAGTGCTGGAATACCATAACTTCCAGCTGGTTAACTTCTACAAAGTTGAAGCCGTTGACTACCAGAAAGTGCTGGACGATGTGATGGCAGTTGCCGACATCCTCACTTCCATGGTGGTTGACGTCTCCGATCTGCTCGACCAGGCGCGTAAACGTGGTGATTTCATCATGTTCGAAGGCGCGCAGGGTACGCTGCTGGATATCGACCACGGTACTTATCCGTATGTGACCTCCTCCAACACCACCGCAGGTGGCGTGGCGACAGGTTCCGGTATCGGTCCGCGTTATGTGGATTACGTGCTCGGCATCATCAAAGCTTACTCCACCCGCGTTGGCGCAGGTCCGTTCCCGACGGAGCTGTTTGACGACATCGGCGAGTTCCTGTGCAAACAGGGTAACGAGTTCGGTGCAACTACCGGTCGCCGCCGTCGTACCGGCTGGCTGGATGCGGTTGCAGTGCGCCGTGCTGTGCAGATCAACTCCCTGTCTGGCTTCTGCCTGACCAAGCTTGATGTGCTGGATGGTCTGAAAGAAGTGAAAATCTGCGTGGCATACCGTATGCCAGATGGCCGCGAAGTGACCACCACGCCGATGGCTGCCGACGACTGGGAAGGCATCGAGCCGATTTACGAAACCATGCCGGGCTGGTCAGAAACCACCTTCGGTGTGAAAGAACGTAGCGGCCTGCCGCAGGCTGCGCTGAACTACATTCAGCGTATCGAAGAATTAACGGGCGTACCGATCGATATTATCTCTACCGGTCCTGACCGTTCTGAAACCATGATCCTGCGCGACCCGTTCGACGCATAATCACTCCAGGGGCGCCTTCATAGCGCCCCTTGTTTTTCCTCGATGTCGTCTCAATTCTAAATAAATTAGCAGCCTGGCTGGTGGCTGGTTTATCATCAATACTGTCAATACACCACGGGTGTCCCGCGTTTTATCTTATTTCCTGAGGTTGATGTGCAGTTAACGAGTTTCACCGATTACGGATTGCGTGCCTTAATCTACATGGCGTCGCTGCCGGAAGGGCGAATGACCAGTATTTCTGAAGTGACAGAAGTGTACGGTGTGTCCCGTAATCACATGGTCAAAATCATCAACCAGCTGAGCCGGGCAGGATATGTGACGGCCGTCAGGGGGAAAAACGGCGGGATCCGGCTGGGTAAGCCAGCCCGTGATATAGGTATCGGTGATGTTGTGCGTGAACTCGAGCCGTTGACGCTGGTCAATTGCAGTAGCGCATTTTGCCATATCACACCAGCCTGCCGCCTGAAAAAGGCCCTTTCCCAGGCCGTGCAGAGCTTTCTAAAGGAGCTGGACAGCTACACGCTGGCCGACCTGGTTGAAGAGAATCAACCGCTTTATAAATTATTGCTGGTGGAATGACAGAAATTTCCGCCAGAGCTGACAACGGAGGAACCGCAATGTCACAAGATCCTTTCCAGGACCGCGAAGCTGAAAAGTACGCCAACCCTATTCCCAGTCGTGAATTCATTCTCGATCACTTATCCAAACGCGAAAAACCCGCTAACCGCGAAGAACTGGCGGTTGAACTCAATATCGAAGGTGAAGAACAGCTCGAAGGGCTGCGTCGCCGCCTGCGCGCCATGGAGCGCGACGGGCAACTGGTCTTCACCCGCCGCCAGTGCTACGCGCTGCCGGAACGCCTCGACCTGCTGAAAGGCAAGGTCATCGGCCACCGCGATGGCTTCGGCTTCTTACGCGTTGAAGGCCGTAAAGACGACCTCTATCTCTCTTCTGAGCAGATGAAAATGTGCATGCACGGCGACATCGTGCTGGCGCAGCCGCTCGGCGCTGATCGTAAAGGCCGCCGCGAAGCGCGTATCGTCCGCGTGCTGGAGCCGCGCACCGGGCAGATCGTGGGCCGCTACTTCACCGACGCCGGTGTGGGCTTTGTGGTGCCGGATGACAGCCGTCTGAGCTTTGACATCCTCGTGCCGCCGGAAGAGATCATGGGCGCGCGCATGGGCTTTGTGGTGGTGGTTGAACTCACCCAGCGCCCGACCCGTCGCACCAAAGCCATCGGCAAAATTGTCGAAGTGCTGGGCGATAACATGGGTACCAGCATGGCTGTTGATATGGCGCTGCGCACCCACGAAATCCCTTACGTCTGGCCGACAGCGGTAGAAGACGAGATCGCCACCCTTAGCGAGCAGGTGCCGGAAGCGGCGAAATCGGGCCGTGTTGATTTACGCAACCTGCCGCTGGTGACCATCGACGGTGAAGACGCCCGCGACTTTGACGATGCGGTCTACTGCGAGAAAAAACGCGGTGGCGGCTGGCGTCTGTGGGTGGCCATTGCGGACGTCAGTTATTACGTGCGTCCTGGCACAGCGCTGGACGACGAAGCGCACAACCGTGGCACCTCGGTCTACTTCCCGTCGCAGGTAGTGCCGATGCTGCCGGAAGTGCTCTCTAACGGCCTGTGCTCGCTTAATCCGCAGGTTGACCGCCTCTGTATGGTGTGCGAGATGACCATCTCCACCAAAGGGCGCTTAACCGGCTACAAATTCTATGAAGCGGTGATGAGCTCGCATGCGCGTCTGACGTATACCAAAGTCTGGCATATGCTGGAAGGCGACCAGGAACTGCGTCAGCAGTACGCGCCGCTGGTGCCGCACATTGAAGAGCTGCACAACCTCTATAAAACGCTGAACCAGGCGCGCGAAGAGCGCGGCGGCATCTCCTTTGAGAGCGAAGAAGCGAAGTTCATCTTTAACGCTGAACGCCGTATCGAGCGCATTGAGCTGACCGAACGTAACGACGCCCACAAATTGATCGAAGAGTGCATGATCCTCGCCAACATCTCGGCGGCGCGTTTTGTCGAGAAAGCGAAAGAGCCGGCGCTGTTCCGTATTCATGACCGTCCGACCAACGAAGCGATCACCTCATTCCGCTCGGTACTGGCGGAGCTGGGCCTGGAGCTGCCGGGCGGCAGTAAGCCGGAGCCGGGTGACTACGCGGCGCTGCTGGAATCCATCGCCGATCGTCCCGATCATGAAATGCTGCAAACCATGCTGCTGCGCTCGATGAAGCAGGCGATTTACGATCCGGAAAACCGCGGTCACTTTGGCCTGTCGCTGCAACAGTATGCGCACTTTACCTCGCCGATCCGTCGTTATCCTGACCTCTCCCTGCACCGCGCCATCAAATACCTGCTGGCGAAAGAGCAGGGCCATGAAGGCGACAGCACCGAAACCGGCGGCTGGCACTACAGCGTGGAAGAGATGCTGCAGCTGGGCCAGCACTGCTCCATGGCCGAACGCCGTGCCGACGAAGCCACGCGCGAAGTCTCCGACTGGCTGAAGTGCGACTTTATGCAGGATCAGGTCGGCAACACCTTCTCTGGCGTCATTGCCAGCGTCACCGGCTTTGGTTTCTTCGTGCGCCTGAGCGATCTGTTTATCGATGGTCTGGTGCACGTGTCGTCTCTCGACAACGATTACTACCGTTTTGATCAGGTTGGACAGCGCTTGATTGGCGAATCCGGCGGGCAAACCTATCGTCTGGGCGACCGCGTGGAAGTGCGCGTGGAAGCGGTCAACATGGACGAGCGTAAAATCGACTTCACGCTGATCTCCAGCGAACGTGCGCCGCGTAACGTCGGCAAAACCGAACGCGAAAAAGCCAAAAAAGGCGCGCCAGGACGTAACAGCAGCCGCCGTCGCCAGGTCGGCAAAAAAGTAAACTTTGAGCCGGACAACGCGTTCCGGGGTGAAAAAGGCAAACCGAAAGCCAAAAACCCGGACAGTGCGCAGCCGAAAGCGAAGAAAGAGAAAAAGCCGAAGGCAGCCCCGTCCGCGAAAACGCAAAAAATCGCGGCGGCCACCAAAGCAAAACGCGCGTCAAAAAAGAAAGTCGCTGAGTAAGTCGGCAACAATGAAGTAAATAAAAAGCCTCTTTAATAAGGGGCTTTTTTATTTCTGCGGTTAGTTAATTTTCAGCAATAGATATTTTTTATTTGTCATTAGACGTAAAGCCTGGCGGTGTAAAGTGATCCGACTGTTATTAATTTGCTGATAAGCGAATATTCAAGGAGCTACTATGCATCTGGCCCGTTTTCCTCGCCTTTCGTTAGGTCATTTTCCCACGCCGCTCGAACCTTTAGAGAATTTGAGTAAATTACTGGGCGGACCGAAAATATGGATCAAGCGGGATGACGCCACCGGCCTTGCCACCGGGGGAAATAAAACCCGCAAGCTGGAATTTTTGCTGGCCGATGCGCTGCAAAAGAGTGCCGACGTGATTATTACCCAGGGGGCAACCCAGTCTAACCATGTACGTCAGACCATTGCCGGGGCGGCAAAACTGGGCCTGCCAGCGAAGGTACTGTTAGAAAAACGCGTAACGGATTTTGGCGAAGAGTATCAGCGATCGGGCAATGTGCTGCTTGATGAGCTGCTGGGCGGTGAAATTGTCGCTCATCTGCCGGGCGGCACTGATATGCAACAGGCGATGGACAACTATGCCGCCACGCTGCGCGAACAGGGCTTTAACCCTTATGTTATCCCCGGCGGCGGCTCTAACCCCATCGGCGCGCTGGGCTACGTAGCCTGTGCCGAAGAGCTGCTTTACCAGTCCTCCCGGTTACGCTTACGCATCGATCACGTGGTGCACGCCACCGGCAGCACCGGCACCCAGGCGGGCCTTGTCGCCGGATTTACTGCGACCAATAGCCATGTGCCCGTGCTCGGCATCAGCGTGCGCGCGCCGAAAGAGAAGCAGGAAGAGAACGTCTGGAACCTGGCCTCCCGCACCCTTGCGCTGCTGGGTGTGGCGGGCGAGTTGCCGCGCAGCAGCGTGGTGGCAAACAGCGACTACGTAGGCGATGGCTACGGGCTGCCCACCGATGCCATGCTGGAGGCGATCCGACTGCTGGCGCGCCATGAAGGTATCTTGCTGGATCCGGTCTATTCAGGAAAAGGCTTTGCCGGACTGGTGGATCTGATCCGCAACGGTCATTTCCGCCAGGACGAAAATGTGGTGTTTATCCACACCGGCGGTTCGGCGGGGCTGTTTGGTTATCGTCAGGTGCTGGAAAAATGACACCCTTCCTGCTCGGTGTGCTGGGCGGCATGGGGCCGCTGGCGACGGTGGATTTTATGACAAAACTGCTGGATGCCACGCCCGCGCAGCGCGATCAGCAGCAGATCCCGGTGCTGGCGTGGAACGTACCGCAGATCGCCGACCGGCAACAGGCGCTGGCGGGCACCGGCCCGTCGCCGCTGCCGCAGTTGCTCAACGGTATCAAAACCTTAAACGCCGCAGGGGCGAGCCACATCGCCATTCCCTGCAATACCGCCCATCACTGGTTTGACGCTTTACAGGCGGCAAGCGCCGCGCCGCTGGTGCATATCGTTGAGGCCACCCTTACGCAGATCCGTTCTGAGCACGCCACGCGCGTTGGAGTGATCGCCACTAAAGGCACGCTGGATGCGGGCTGGTATCAGCAGGGGCTATGCCGTCTGGGTATCACGGCGGTAGTGCCTGAGGCGCACGAGCTGGAAAATCTGTTCGTACCGGGTTGCTACGCGGTCAAGCGCGGCGCGTTGCACGAAGGCGGCGAGTTGCTGGCGCGGCAGGCGCAGGCGCTGGTAGAACGCGGGGCGCAGCGGTTAATCCTCGCCTGCACCGAAGTGCCGGTCGCTCTGAAAGCCATCGACTCTCCTTTTCTATCCCACGCTATTGATCCCGCGCAGGCGCTGGCGGAGCGCTGTTCATCTCTCTGGCAGGATTATCGCCATTCCTGTTGTGAATAAAAGCTTAGCAATAATCCGTATAAATAAATCACCGCCTGCTGAATATACTGGTCGGGCGCTAAATAATGAATTTCCTCACAGGATAATAAAATGAAAAAAAGTCTCTGCTTATTACTGGCAGCGGGTAGCTTATGGTCGCAGATTTCTTTTGCCGCTACGCCGGAAGAAGTCCGTATTGCTTATAGCGGCGGTTCGCAGGTATTAATGCTGGCGAAAGCCGATGGCTCACTGGATAAAGCGTTAAACAGCAAAGTGAAATGGGTGCAATTTGCGTCCGGAGCCGATGCGTTAACCTATTTCGCCAGTAATGCTATTGATATTGCCAATTTTGGCTCCAGCCCGGCGACGGCGGGCATTGTGCGTAAATTACCGGTGGAAATAATCGGCGTGTCCGGCGTGATCGCCAGCTACGAACGCTTAATCGGTAAAGACGGCATCACCCGCATAAATGATATTGAAGGTAAACGTGTCGCTTATCCGCCAAATTCCACCGCGCAATATGCGCTGGAGGCGGCGATCAGCGTCAACAAACTCGATCGCAGCAAAATTACCCTGTTGCCCCTGCGTCCGGCAGAAATGGTTGCTGCATGGAAGCGGGGCGATATTGATGCAGGCTACGTCTGGGCGCCTTTCGCCCAGGAGCTGGAATCGGCTGGCGGGCACCAGGTGTTCGCCACCAAAGATCTGCAACAGGCGGGTTACCTGATCTACAACAACTATGTGGTGCGCAAAGCCTTTGCCGAGCAGTATCCCGATGTGGTCAGCGCCTTCTTGCGCGTGCATCAGGAAAAGGTCAATGAGTTCAAAAAAGATCCTGAGCGCGCCGCCGCTATCGTGGCGAAAGAAGTGGGCGCGCCGGTGACCACGGCGGCCAATACGCTGGGCGGGCTGGAATACCCGACGCTGAGTGAACAGGGCACCGCCGCCTGGCTGGGCGACGGCACACACACCACCGACAGCGGCATCGGCAAAGCGCTGACCAAAACCTCAAACTTCCTCGCCGGCATTGGCGAGATCCGCAAGCGCGACATTCCTGCTAACTGGGATACCGCTATCAACTCCCGTTACCTTCGCGATGCGGCGGTGAACGCAAAATGAGAGTGAGTCAGCATATCGCCATCAGCGTGTTGTCGGTGGCGATCTTCTTTATACTCTGGCAGGTGGCCGCCACCCGCCAGTGGGTTGACCCGCTGCTGCTGCCGTCGCTGACGGATATTGGTCTGACGACGGAAGAGCTGTTGGCCGACGGTTACCGGCAGGTGCCGCTCTGGCAGCATATCGCGGTCAGCCTGGCGCGGGCGCTCAGCGCCTTTGCGGTGGCGATTGTGATTGGTATTCCCCTTGGCCTGCTAATGGGTCTGTCCGATGGCCTGTCGGCAGTGCTGAACCCGTTCGTGCAGTTTTTGCGCCCGCTGCCCAAAATCGCCCTTATTCCGCTGGCGGTGGTATGGCTTGGCATTGGGGAAAGCTCGAAATTCTTTCTGATTTTCATCGCCACCTTCCTGAGCGTGGTGGTGGGCGCCAGCGCCGCAGTGGAGCGCATCGGGCGCTCACGCATCCGCGTGGCGCAAACCCTCGGTGCCTCCCGGCAACAAATCTTCCTGCGCGTAGTGTTGCCGGACGCGCTGCCGGATCTGTTTACTACCGTCAGGCTGTCGATCGGCATTGGCTGGACGTCGCTTATCGCCGCCGAAATGGTCGCTGCCAGTTCCGGTCTGGGCTGGATGGTGATCAATGCCAGCTCTTACTTACGCACCGATATCGTCATGCTGGGCATTCTGCTGCTCGGCGGCATAGGTTATCTCCTTGATTTACTCATCCTCGGCCTGCAACGCGTGTTTGTGCCCTGGGCAGGGAAAGAATAATGGCTGTACAGATTGCGCTGGAGCAGGTGTCCCTGCAATTTGCGGCGAAACCGCATCCCTTTACCGTACTGGAAGACGTCTCCCTCACCCTTGAGAAGGGCGAGTTTGTAGTGTTGCTGGGGCCGTCGGGCTGCGGAAAATCCACCATTCTCAACCTCGTTGCCGGATTTAACCAGCCTGACAGCGGACGCGTGTTAAGCGGCGGCGAACCGGTGCGCAAGCCCGGTCCCTCGCGCGGGATGATTTTCCAGCAGCCCAATCTGTTTCCCTGGCTGTCGGTGCTGGATAACGTCACCTTTGGCCCGCGCCTTGGCAGCCACCGCAAAGACGACGTGAACGCGAAGGCGCTGGACTGGCTGGCTCGCGTCGGGCTGAAAGGTTTTGAACATCACGCCCCCTGGCAGTTATCGGGCGGTATGAAACAGCGCGTGGCGCTGGCGCGCGCCTGGTTGCCGGAGCCGGAAGTGCTGCTGCTTGACGAGCCGTTTGGCGCCCTTGATGCCCAGACGCGCATGATGATGCAGGAATTGCTGCGCAACGCCTGGCTGGAAACGGATACCACGCTGCTGTTTGTCACCCACGATGTGGAAGAAGCCCTGTTCCTCGCCGATCGTATCCTGATCATGTCGGCAAAACCTGGCAAGATCGTGGAAGAGATCGTCAGTCCCTTCGATCGCGATCGCGACATCGAAACCCTCGTTGAACACCCGCGCTACGGCGAAATAAAGCATCACGTTCTGCATCGCGTCCGTCAGGAGGCAAAGCGTCACCTGAGTTAACCCCCAATCAACCGACATCACGAAAAGGTGGAAGCCATGAGCATCAGTGAGTTAACCGCACGACTGGAACAGAGCCTTAATCAACACCGCGACGAGTACATCGCCATCTCAAAAGATATTCATGCGCACCCGGAAACCGGTAACAATGAATACTATGCCAGCGGCCTCCTGACCGCGTTGCTTGAAAAAAATGGCTTCACCGTCACCGCAAACGTTGCCGGTCACGAAACCGCTTTTTACGCCGTTAAGAAGAGCGGCAAACCGGGGCCGACTATTGCTTATCTCGCTGAATTTGATGCGCTGATCGACATTGGGCATGCCTGTGGACATAACATCATCGGCGTTTCCAGCATCGCCGCCGCCATTGCGCTGAGCCAGACGCTGGATAAAACCGGCGGCAACGTCGTAGTACTGGGCACGCCTGCGGAAGAGGGCGGGCTGCGCGGTAAAGGCGGCCCGAACGGCAATGTGAAAGCCCGCTTTGTGGAGCACGGATTCCTGCGGGAGGTAGACGCGGCGATGATGGTGCATCCGGGCGGCAGAACGCGTCTGACCGGGCCATTCCTCGCTAATAATCATCTGTATTTCCATTTCTACGGCAAACCGTCCCATGCGGGCAGCTCGCCGCACAAAGGGGTCAACGCGCTGGATGCGCTGGTGCTGCTCTATAACGGCATCAGCGTGTTGCGCCAGCAACTGCCGGACGGCGTGCGTGTTCACGGCATCATCACCAACGGCGGCCAGGCGCCGAACGTGATCCCTGAATACGCCTCAGCGCACTTTTACATTCGCGCAGAAACCCGTGAAGCCGTTGAAGCGCTGGAGCCACGCATCCGGGCGATCGCTGAAGGTGCGGCGCTGGCGACCGGTGCGACGGTAAAAATTGAGCATCAGGTCGGCCCGCGGGATTTCAACATCAACGACACGCTGAATAACCTCTTTCTTGAGGAGTTCACGGCGATGGGCGAACCGGTGGATCTCAGCGCCAAAGAGGGCAAAGGATCCACGGACGTCGGCGATATCAGCCATGCGGTGCCTACTGCGCATCCGTCCATCAAGATTGGCCCGGACGATTTGATCGGCCACACGGTCGCGTTCCGCGAAGCCGCCAACTCCGAAAAAGGGTACGAAGCCTTAATCACCGGCGCGCTGGTGCTGGCGCGCGCCGGGCTGCGGTTACTCACCGAGCCTGCGCTGCTTCAGGCGGCGAAGGATGAATTTGCCGGACGACCTACCACCTCAAACGCGGCCTGATCGCCACCGGAGCCAGAAAAACAATGAAAATCACATTCTCTGCCGCCGCACTGCTGCTGGCGGCGGCTTTACCCTGGGGAAGCGCACTGGCCGAGGCCGTGAACCGTAATGCGACGCTGAACATCGCTTATGGCAACCGGCCCGGCACCCTCGATCCGTATCTCACCACCAATAACGCCACCTCCGATGTGGATCGCCATATCTTTGAAGAGCTGTTCACCATCAACGATAAGTTTGAGCCGGTGCCGGATCTGGTGGCGTCCTATACGCTCAGCGACGATCGCAAAATCTACACCTTCGTGCTGCGCGACGACGTGAAGTTCCACGATGGTCAGCCGCTCACCGCCGATGACGTGGTGGCTTCCATGACGCGCTGGCTGGCGGTTTCAACGCAGGGGAAAGCCAACCTGCCAGGGGCGCAGTTCAGCAAAGTCGACGACAAAACCGTGCGTCTGACGTTGCCGGAGCCTTCACTGATCGCCCTGAATGTGCTGGCGGATGTGAAAAACATCGCCGCCATCATGCCCAAACGCTTGATCGACCAGGCCAACAGCAGCAAAAAACCGGTCACCGAGCTTATCGGCACCGGACCATACAAACTGGCGGAGTTTAAACAGGGCGAGTATTTACACCTGACGCGCTATGACGGCTTTGTGTCGCGCAAAGACCCGTCCAGCGGACTTTCCGGCGCTAAGCCAGCCAACGTAAAAGACATCTGGTTCCGCTATATCACCGATGAATCCACGCGGCTGGCCGGGGCGATGACCGGCGAATACGACATTGTATTTAACCTGCCGAAAGACAATATCGATGCTCTTACCAACGCGCCGGATCTGAACCTTGCGCGGCCCGAAAGCGGCGGTTCGCTGATCACCTATCTGTTCAACAAGCAGCAAGGGCCGTTCGCTAACCTAAAGCTTAGACAGGCGTTTAACCTCGCGCTCGACGTGCACCAGACGCTGCTGGCAGGTTACAGCGATCCGCGTTTCTTTAAAGAAGATCCGTCGCTGGGATTCCCGAATCAGGTGGACTGGTACAGCGAGGCGGGCAAGCCGTTCTGGAACCAGCATAAACTCGAGGAGGCTCGCAAACTGGTCAAAGAATCCGGCTATAACGGCGAAGAAGTGGTGATTATCGCTACTAAAGAGTATGCAGAGCTGTATAACCTGGCGATTGTCGCCCAGCAGGTGCTCAAGCAGATCGGCGTCAAATCCCGACTGGATGTCTACGACTGGCCGACGGTGCTGCAACGCCGTCAGGATCCGAAGAACTTCGACCTGTGCGCGCTGGAGTTCTCCATGCGTCAGGTGTTGCACCAGTATCCGTTCCTCGACTCCCGCGCGAAGTTCCCGGGTCTGAGCAACAGCCCGGAAATCGATGCGGCGCTTGATGGCATCAAGCAGGCAGCATCGCTGAAAGCAGCGCGACCGCTGGTGGATAAACTGAACGTGCTGACCTGGCAGTACCTGCCGGTGATCGTGCTTGGCCATACCACGCCGGAGCCGGTCGCCCTGAAGAAAAACGTGCACGGCTACCATGATCTGATTGGGCCGGTGCTGTGGAATGTCACCGTCACGCCGTAACCGGAGACGTCTATGAAGTGGTTCTTGTTTCACCGGCTGATGGCGCTGCTGCCCGTGTTGCTGGTGGTATCGCTGGTGGTGTTTTGCCTGGTGCATCTTGCACCAGGCGATCCGGTGCTGGTGATCCTCGGCAACGACGCGAGCCCGCAGGACATTGCCGCGCTGCGCCAGCAGATGGGGCTGGATCAGCCGCTGCTGATGCAGTTTGTGCGCTGGGCGGGGGCGGTGTTGTCCGGCGATCTCGGCCACTCGCTGTTTCTCAATGCCAGCGTCAGCGAGCTGTTTTTACAGCATCTCACTCCCACGCTGGCCCTTGCGCTCTACGCGCAACTGATCGCGCTGGTGCTGGGTCTGGCGAGCGGGGCGATCAGCGCCTGGCAGCATGGCGGCATGGCCGATCGTGTCATCCGCGCGCTGGCGACCTTCGGTATGTCGGTACCGGGATTTCTGCTTGGTTTATTTCTGATCTTCTTCTTCGCCGTGCAACTGCGCTGGTTTCCGGTGGTGGGTTACCGCTCCACTAATGAAAACGGGCTGCAAAACGTCTGGTATCTGACCCTGCCCGCCATTGCGCTCGGTTTTCGTATTGCCGCGCTGATCTCACGCATGACCCGCGCGGTCATGCTCGACGTGTTGCAGGAGAATTTTATTCATACCGCCCGCGCCAAAGGCGTGCCCGAACGCATGGTGTTGCTGCGCCATACGCTGAAAAACGCCCTGATCCCGGTACTGACCATCTGCGGGGAATCGTTCGCCTCGCTGGTGACGGGCACCATCGTCATCGAAAGCGTGTTTGGCATTCCCGGCGTCGGCTCGCTGGTGGTGGACTCCATCGAACGGCGGGATTTCACCGTGATCCAGGGCGTGGTGCTGCTGATCACCGTCTGTTACGTGCTGATTAACCTGGCGGTGGACGTGCTCAGCTATATGGTCGATCCGCGCCTGTCCGTTGAAGGGAGTGAAAGTCCATGACGCGTAAGAAACTCTGGCTATGGTGCGGCGTACTGGCGGGCATTGTGCTGCTCTCGGTGTGCAGCACCTTTTTCAGCCCTTACGATCCCTATGCTATCGATCCGCTCAGCCGCCTGAAGGCCCCCGGCGCGGCGCACTGGTTTGGCACCGATAACTTTGGCCGCGATCTGTTTGTGCGCGTGGCGCTGGCGGTGCGGGTGTCCTTTTCCGTCGGCGCGGCGGTGGCGGTCATAGCTGGCGCGATCGGCATGGTGACCGGGTTGCTCTGCGCCTGGTATCGCCCGGTGGATCGCATTCTGATGCGCGTCTGCGACGGGCTTTTCGCCTTTCCGTCGTTGCTGCTGGCTATCGCCATCGTCGGTGTGCTGGGGCCGAATATCGCTAACGTCGTGCTGGCGCTGTCGCTGGTATATGTGCCGTCCATTGCGCGGGTGATCCGCGGCGCGGCGCTGGTCATCAAAGAAAAAAACTTCATCGAAGCCCTGCGCGCGCAAGGGGCTTCCTCGGCGCGGATTATCTGGTTACACCTGCTGCCGAATGTGCTGTCACCGCTGATTGTGCAGATCACCTGGGTGTTCTCGGTAGCTATTCTGACCGAGGCCGCGCTGAGCTTTTTAGGATCCGGTGTGCCTGCGCCAACGCCAAGCCTCGGCAACCTGCTGCTGGAGGGAAAAGCGGTGATCTTTACCGCCTGGTGGATGACCTTTTTTCCCGGTATCGCCATTGTGCTGCTGATCCTCGCGCTGAATATTATCGGCGACGATCTGCGCGACAGCGCCGAGCCGGGCCTAAAACCGCTGCCGCAGCGTGTCCTGCGTCTGCTGAAAAAAGGGGAGCAACATGGTTAATCCGCCGCCGCTGTTAAGCGTCAAAAATTTGCAGGTGAATTTCGCCACGCCGCAGGGCGTGGTGGCCCCGGTGCGCGGCGTCTCCTTTACCGTGCATCATCATGAAACGCTGGGCATCATCGGTGAATCCGGCTGCGGGAAAAGCGTCACCGCACAGGCGCTGATGGGGCTATTGTCCCCGCGCACCAGCCGCACCGACGGTGAAATCGTCCTCGGCGGCCAACGCCTCGACACGCTCCCGGCAACGGCACGTCGTCGGCGCAGCGGCGGCGAGATGGCGATGATTTTCCAGGATCCGCTCTCCAGCCTGAATCCGGTGCTGACGATTGGTTTTCAAATTGAAGAAAGCCTGAAGCTGCACACCACGTTAAACCGGGCGCAGCGCCATGAAAAACGGCTGCACCTGCTGGAGCAGGTGGGCATTGCTGATGCCGCCCGCTGCGTAAATGCTTATCCCCATGAACTTTCCGGCGGCATGCGCCAGCGGGTGATGATCGCCATGGCCATCGCCAGCGCGCCGTCGCTGCTGATTGCCGATGAGCCGACCACCGCGCTGGACGCCACTATTCAGGCGCAAATCCTGCAACTGCTGGACGACATCAAACAGCAGAGCGGAATGGGGATCATCTTTATCACTCACGATCTGAGCGTGGTGGCGCGGCTGTGTCAGCGCGTGGTGGTGCTCTACGCCGGGCAGGTGGTGGAGGAAACGGATGTGATGACGCTGTTCGAAAATCCCCGCCATCCCTATACCCGCGCGCTGCTGGCGGCGCGGCCCTCGCTGTCCCATACGCCGAAGACCCGGCTGGAGGAGATCCGCGGCAGCGTCCCGGCGCTGGATGCGCTGCCGGGCGGCTGTACCTTTGCCGATCGCTGTCCGCTGGCGACCGCCACCTGCCGGGCGCAGCCGCCGCAGCTGCGCCCGCTCGGCGGTCACGGTCATCAGGTGCGCTGCTGGCGCGCAGAAGAAACGGGAGTCATGCCATGAATCAGCCGTTGCTGAACGTACAGCATTTGTCCAAAACCTTTACCCGCCGCGGGCACAGCGTGCAGGCGGTGCAGGACGTCAGTTTTAACATTCATGCCGGGGAAACCTACGCGCTGGTCGGCGAATCCGGCAGCGGTAAAAGCACCACCGGGCGCACCATTCTCGGCTTAACGCCAGCCTCCGGCGGGCGGGTGGATTTCAACGGCCAGTCGCTGCTGGATCTCAGCGCCGCCGGATGGCGTAGCGTGCGCAAAGACATTCAGATGATCTTCCAGGATCCGCTCTCCACGCTTGATCCAAAGCGCACCATTGGCTACAGCATTGAGGAGCCATTGATCATTCACGGCGAACGCGATGCGCAGCGTCGTAAAAAAGCGGTGGCAGCAATGCTGGAACAGGTCGGTCTGCAGGCGCAGGATGCCGGACGCTATCCGCAGGGGTTTTCAGGCGGACAGCGCCAGCGTATCGGCATTGCGCGGGCGCTGATCCTGCGTCCGAAGCTGATCATCTGCGATGAGCCGGTATCGGCGCTGGACGTTTCCATTCAGTCGCAGGTGCTGAATCTGCTGATGGATTTGCAGCGCGACTATGGCCTCGCGTATTTGTTTATTTCTCACGATCTCAATGTGGTGCGCCATGTGGCAGATCGGGTCGGCGTGATGTATCGCGGACAACTGGTGGAAGAGGCGAGCAGCGCGCAGCTTTTTGCCCATCCGCAGCATGAGTACACGCGCTGGTTGCTGGCGGCGATATTGCCTGCGCATCCCGCAGAAAAAAAGCGGCTTCCTGCGACAGTGAATGCGTAACGGGGAAGGACGCCTGGGGGTATGGTGAGTTATAATGGGCGGGAAACACCCTTTTAACCTCTACTGAGTACCCTTCATGAGTGAAATGATTTATGGCATCCACGCGGTGCAGGCACTGCTGGAACGCGCCCCTGAGCGCTTTCAGGAAGTCTTTATTCTGAAAGGCCGCGAAGACAAGCGCCTGATGCCGCTGATCCATGCGCTGGAAGCGCAGGGCGTTCCGGTGCAGGTCGCCTCCCGTCAGTTTCTGGACGAAAAAAGCGAAGGCGCGGTCCACCAGGGGATCATTGCGCGCGTGAAGCCGGGGCGTCAGTATCAGGAAAACGATCTGCCGGATCTGATCGCAAGCCTGGATAAGCCATTCTTCCTGATCCTTGATGGCGTTACCGATCCGCATAACCTCGGGGCCTGCCTGCGCAGCGCCGATGCGGCGGGCGTCCATGCGGTCATCGTACCGAAAGACCGTTCCGCGCAGCTCAATGCGACGGCGAAAAAAGTCGCCTGTGGCGCTGCCGAAAACGTGCCGCTGATCCGTGTCACCAACCTGGCGCGCACCATGCGCGTATTACAAGAAGCGAATATCTGGATCGTTGGTACGGCGGGCGAAGCCGATCACACGCTGTTCCAGAGCAAAATGACCGGCGCGATGGCGCTGGTGATGGGGGCAGAAGGCGAGGGTATGCGCCGCCTGACCCGTGAGCACTGCGATGAACTGATCAGCATTCCGATGGCGGGCAGCGTTTCCTCGCTGAACGTATCGGTAGCGACCGGTATCTGCCTGTTCGAAGCAGTACGCCAGCGCGGCTAACGGTCGGCGGACAATAAAAAGGGCCATCAGATGATGGCCCTTTTTTTATCACGGCAACGCGCTTTACGGTCTTCTGAACAGCGCGATACTGCGGCCTTCCAGCTCGAACTCTTTCTCTTTGGTAATGATCAGCCCACGTTTGGCGGTATCAGACGTCGTCAGTTCCAGCATCCAGCCCTCATCCGTGGACTGCGGGATCAGGAAGGGGACGTTGCCCTCGAACGGGTTGAACAGCACCAGCACTTCATGCCACAGCCCTTCTTCGTCCTGCAAATCGTGGCGGGTCAGTGAGACGCCCAGCGTTGAGCCTTCATCCCACTGCTCTGGCTGCTGATAACCGCCGCCAGCGTTGAACCACTTGATCTCCGTGCCGTCGCGCCAGCTTTCACGGCGCAGCAGCGGCTGCTTCGCACGCATCTTGATCAACTGACGGGTGAACTCGCGCAACGCCTCGCTGCTTTCCGGCAAATTGTCCCAGTGCACCCAGGAAATTTCGCTGTCCTGGCAGTAACCGTTATTGTTACCCATCTGGCTACGGCCAAACTCATCGCCTGCCAGCAGCATCGGGGAGCCGTGGGACAGGAACAGCGTGGTCAGGAAGTTACGCTTCTGACGTTCACGCACGTTGTTGATGCCTTCGTCGTCCGTCGGACCTTCCGCACCGTAGTTATAGGAGCGGTTATCGTTATGACCGTCGTTGTTGTCTTCGCCGTTCTCGTCGTTGTGCTTCTCGTTATAGGACACCAGGTCGTTGAGCGTGAAGCCATCGTGAGCGGTGATAAAGTTGACGCTCGCCCACGGACGGCGGCCACGCAGATCGTAAATATCGCCGGAGCCTAACAGACGCGCGGCAAAGTCGGTGGAGACGTTGACGCCTTTCCAGTACTCGCGCACCGTATCGCGGTATTTATCGTTCCATTCCGCCCAGCCCGGCGGGAAACCGCCCACCTGATAGCCACCCGGTCCGATGTCCCACGGCTCACCGATCAGCTTCAGTTTCGACAGCACCGGATCCTGCATAATGGCGTCAAAAAAGCCGCCGCGCTGGTCAAAGCCTTCCGGCTCACGACCAAGAATAGTGCCTAAGTCGAAGCGAAAACCGTCGATATGCATTGATTCTGCCCAGTAACGCAGGGAATCCATGATCATCTGCAACACGCGCGGGTGCGAGGTGTTTACCGTATTACCGGTGCCGGTATCGTTGATGTAATAACGATGCTGGTCCGGCATGGTGCGGTAATAAGAGAAGTTGTCGATGCCCTTAAAGGAGAGCGTCGGGCCGAGTTCATTGCCCTCTGCCGTGTGGTTGTACACCACATCCAGGATCACCTCGATGCCCGCATCGTGGTAGGCGCGCACCATGTTACGGAAGCCCTGAATACCGTTCGGGCCGAAATAGCGCGAGGCGGGCGCGAAGAAGCCGAGGGTGTTATAGCCCCAGAAGTTCTTCAGCCCCTTATCCAGCAGATGCTGATCGTCCGGGAACCAGTGCACCGGCAGCAGTTCCACGGAGGTCACGCCGAGGCTTTTGATGTACTCCACCGTCGCCGGATGGCCCATGCCTTCATAGGTGCCGCGCAGTTCTTCCGGGATAGCCGAATTCAGCTGCGTGAAGCCTTTAACATGGGTTTCATAGAGCACCGTATGCGACCACGGAATGTTCGGGCGGTTCTCATCCTGCCAGTCAAATTCATTAGGATCGATGACCCGGCATTTCGGCGTAAAGGGCGCGCTGTCCTGCGTATCAAACGTCAGATCTTTGTCTTCATGCAGCAGCTCGTAGGCAAAATGCGCGTCGTTCCATTCGATATCGCCTGCCAGCTCACGGGCATAAGGGTCGAGCAGCAGTTTGTTAGGGTTAAAGCGGTGACCGTTTTCCGGATCGTACGGGCCATAGACGCGATAGCCATAGAGCGCGCCCGGTTGCAGACCCGGCACGTAACCGTGCCAGATTTCATGCGTATACTCCGGCAGATCCAGACGGGCGATCTCGGTTTTCCCGTCCTGATCGAACAGACAGAGTTCAACGCGTTCTGCGTGTGCAGAGAAAAGGGCAAAGTTGACACCCTCACCATCAAAATTGGCGCCAAGCCGTTCGCTGGTTCCCGCCAGAATCTCAAAACTATTATTATCAGACATTTATTCCCTCATAACTCATTGGCTTACGTATATGACAGACGAACAGCAATCAACATTTTCAAGATGGATCTGGTCAGTCAGCACGACTTCCTCTCCGGTCAGAAGATCGCGATAACGACGGTTTGCCAGCGCCGCAGGCAGCGTTACCGCCGTCTGTGGCCAGCGCTGTGGTGTGGTCAGCGCGTCGCTCGCCTGCTGCATCGGCAGCACCAGGCGCGGCGCGATAACGATCAGCGCGTCATTGCCCTGCTGACGGGCGAAAGCGATGAGGTGATCGGCGTTGTCACCCGTGGCGGCCAGCGGTACATAGTCACCGCGGCGGAACAGGTCGGGTTTACGCTGACGATAATGCAGCACATGGGTGATCACCTGCTGCTTGAGCGCGCCGCTCATCCAGTCTGCCTCTGAGGTGGGTACCGGTTCGTCATCGCTGAACAGATGCTGTTCCAGGGCGGCAAAGTCCGGTTCGCGACGGTTATCCGGATCGACAAGGCTGAAGTTGAGCGTTTCGCTACCTTGATAAATATCCGGCACGCCAGGGGCGGTGAGCTTGATCACCGTCTGGGTCAGGCTGTTGACCAGACCTGCGCGAACAAAGGGTTGCAGCGTCTGGTAAAAGTCTTCAAGGAACGCCTGGTTATCCGGGGAGAGCAGGTGACGGGCATAGTCGAGCACCACGGTCTCATACACGTCATTGCTGTCGGCCCAGTCGGTGCGCAGCTTCGCTTCGCGCAGCGCCTTTTCCACAAACGGGATAAAACGTTCTTCCAGCGCCTGTAAACCGGCGGTGTCCTGCGGCGTCAGCGTAACCGGCCAGACGCCCGCCAGCGCCTGATACAGCATCCACGCCAGCTCCGGCTTTGGCGTCGGACCATCAAACAGCACGGTGACTTTACTGTCGTTCATCTGGTGCCAGCGCACGACATGCGCCGCCCAGTCGTCCGGCGCTTCGGTGAGGGAGTAGAGCCGCGCACGAGCATCTTCCCCGCGTTTAGTGTCATGGGTCGAGGTGCCCGACAACGCATCCGGCTGCCGTTCGAGGCGGGTTTTCATCTCGGCGTGGAAACGATCAAGAGAGAAGACGCGCGGCAGCGGTTCAGCGCCCACTTCGTTAAGGGCCAGATCCATGTGCTGCCGGAAGAACAGCGTGTCTTCCACTGACTTCGCCATCAGCGGTCCGGTAAGCTGCTGGAAACGGGTGCGGAAGGTGGCGGCGGCCGGTTCGTCGCTGGCAAGGATCGCCGCGACGAAATCGAGCGCCTCCGTATCCGGGGCGTAATCGCTGTTTTTTACCCGCGCGACCACTTTTTGCAGCAGTTGCTGGCTGGCCTGCGGCAGTCCGCTGGCAGTGCCATAGGTACGGTAAACCGGGAAGGCGACCAGTAGCTCACGCAGGGCGGCGCGCACCAGCGTTTCATCCAGCGTGCGGTGCTGCGTGGCGGCAATGTCCATCGCCAGACGCAGTAGGGTGGTGAATTCGCCTTCAAAATTACGATCCACCATCAGCAGCTTAGCAGCGCGCAGTTCGGCTTTCATATCCACCGGTTTGCCGACCGCCTCGTCGTAGGCCTGGCGCAGCGCATCCAGCTTATCGTCATCCACCAGCACGTCAGAGAGCGCGGCAATAAACTCGTAACCGGTGGTGCCGGAGATCGGCCAGTCTTCGGGAATATGTTCGCCCTTGCCGAGGATTTTTTCGACGGTGATGTAGCATTCAGGTCCTGCGGTCTCACGCAGACGCGCCAGATAGGCCTGCGGATCCGCAAGGCCATCCACATGATCCACCCGCAGCCCGTCCACCGCACCGGAATGCACCAGTTCGAGGATCAGCCGGTGGGTATCATCAAATACGGTGTCGTCTTCCACGCGCACGCCAGCCAGCCCGGTGATCTCAAAGAAGCGGCGATAGGAGAGATCGCGCGGCGCATCGCGCCAGGACATTAACCGCCACGGCTGCTGCTCGTGCAGCGCGGCGATGTCCGCCTTGTCGGTCAGCGCCAGCACCTCTGCCTCACGCCCCTGCCAGCTGGCGGGCGTCAGTGGATAAAAGTTGTCGAAATAGGCCAGCGCCGGGCGTCCGGTTTTCGGGTCGGGCTGGACGCTGATCTCACCGTTCGCCAGCACCGCCTCAAAGGTATCGCCGAGGAACGGCAGGGTCAGACGGCGTGACCAGTCGATGTCGAAGTGCCGCGCGTAACGGCTGTCTTCACCATGCTCGATCACATCCCGCCACCAGGGATTTTCCAGCGAGGCAGCCATGTGATTCGGTACGATATCGAGGATCAGACCCAGACCGGCGGCTTTCAGCGCCTGCGCCATGCGGTCAAAGCCTTCGCGCCCGCCAATGGTTGGATCGATTTCATTGGCGTCGGTCACGTCGTAGCCGTGGGTCGAGCCGCTGGTGGCGGTAAATACCGGGGACGCATACAGATGGCTGATGCCGAGTCGTTTCAGATACGGCACCAGCGCGGCGGCACGATCAAAGGTCATGCCGTTGCGAAACTGAATTCGGTAAGTCGAGGTTGGGATACTCACGATACATCTCCCGGGGCAAGACGGACAATAATGGAATTAGGGGGCAGATCGGCCGCCGGGGAGCGCCAGACATAGATGGTCTCGCCGGGTTGGTCCGGCAACGGCTGGTGCCGATCGCTGATATTCAGCGCAAGGGAGAGCGTGCCCTGCGGGAAACGCCAGGTGACGGCAAGATAACCTTCAGCCGTATCCACCACCTTGCCGCTGTTGCCGCCCGCCGTTAACAGCAGCGGAACGATGTACTGCTGACGTACGTCAAGCAGTGCCTGGGTAAAGGCTTGCCACTCCTGACCTTCCGGCGTATCCAGCTTCTGCCAGTCGAGTTTCGAACGGGCAAAGGTTTCTTCAGCGTTGGGATCCGGAACGCTTTCCCCTTCATGACCCGCATGCCCTTCAAACTCTCTGGCGCGGCCTTCGCGGACGGCTTTCGCCAGATCGCCATGAAAATCGGTAAAGAACAGGAACGGATGGGTTTCGCCGTACTCTTCGCCCATAAACAGCAGCGGGATATGCGGCGATAGCAGTAGCATCGCCAGCAGCACGCGGGTGCGTTCAGCTCCCGCCAGCGTAATCAGACGATCGCCCTGCGCGCGGTTGCCGGTCTGATCATGGTTCTGGATGAAATCGACAAAAGCAGTGGGCGGCTGGTCGGTGCTTTTCACGCCGCGCGGCTCGCCGGAGTGCGCAGAGACCTCCCCCTGATACGCAAAGCCTTCCGCCAGCGTACGGGCCACCAGTTTTTCTGGTTCGCGGGCAAAATCCTGATAATAAGCATGCGTTTCGCCGGTAGCGAAGACGTGCACGGCGTTGTGGAAATCGTCGTTCCACTCGCCGGTAAACAGCGGCGCTGAACCGTCTTTTTCACGCGGATGCAGGAAGGTGACGTTACGGCTGTCTTCGGTGGTCAGGTGTACGGGCCGATCGGTGATGCGCTCGCGAATGCGTTCGGCGATCTCGATCAGCAGATGCTTGTCAGAGGTGTCTTCGATCTGATCGATGGCGTCAAATCGCAGGCCGTCGAGGTTGTACTCTTCCAGCCAGTAGAGCGGGGCTTCCAGCATATAACGGCGCGCGGCGTCCACGTCATAGGCGATGCCTGCGCCCCAGGGCGTATGGCGCTCTTTATGGAAAAACGCCGGTGACAGCAGCGGCAGATAGTTGCCCTCTGGCCCGAAATGGTTGAGCACAATATCCAGCACGACAGACAGCCCGTGACCGTGCGCGGCGTCGATAAACGCCTTGAAATCGTCCGGCGAGCCATAGGCCGCATGCGGAGCGTACAGCAGCACGCCGTCATAGCCCCAGCCACGATTGCCGCCAAATTGCGAAACGGGCAGCACTTCGATCATGGTGATGCCGGTCTGCGCGAGGTACGGCAGTTTATCGATGGCAGCGCGGAATGTGCCCTCGGGTGTAAAGGTGCCGATGTGCATCTCGTACACCACGGTTTCTTCCCACGCGCGACCCTGCCAGTCGGTGTTCTGCCAGGCATAGTGGGCCGGATCGACGACCAGCGACGGGCCGTTCACATCGGCTTTCTGCGCGCGCGAGGCGGGATCCGGAACGGCCATGCCGTCGGGCAGGACATACTGGTACTCCGCACCCGGCGCAACGCCAGGCACGGTCAGTTCAAACCAGCCGTCGCCGACCGCATTCATTTCTTTGTCTTCCCCGGAAAGCCGGAGCATTACCCTGGAGTGACCGGAAGCCCACAGACGAAAACGCACGGCATTGGCCTCTGTGTATTCGGCCCCCCAACTTTTCGTAAAGGTTCTGGACGTCATACAATTACCCCGTATAGCTCATCAGTGAGCACAGAATCGATATGCAATGGTTAGGTTCCCCACAGCAGTTGCAAAACAATCATAGTTCAGATACGGCAACTGAAAGGGCTTCCGATAAAGAAGAGCGCGACACAACATCTGGCGGCAGAGCGGCGTCTACGGCAGCGGATGGCGCTTTTGTGATAGAGCTCCGCACCAAAAACCTTACGGCTATCCATACTTACCGACGATGCTAAAGGAGGAGGAACGCAGAATGCGCTGGCAAACCCATACTGTTTTTAATCAACCGTTGCCGCTCAATAACAGCAATCTTTTTCTTTCAGACGCCTCGCTGCGTGACGCGGTGGCCCGGGAAGGGGCGGGCTGGGACGCGGAACTGCTGGCGAGTATTGGTCAGCAACTGGGCACGGCAGAGTCCCTTGAACTGGGACGCCTGGCCAACGTCAATCCGCCCGAACTGCTGCGCTATGACGCGACCGGCGAGCGACTGGATGATGTGCGTTGCCACCCCGCCTGGCACCTGCTGATGCAGGGACTGTGCGCCAACCGGGTGCACAATCTGGCGTGGGAAGATGACGCGCGGGCGGGGGCGTACGTCGCCCGTGCGGCGCGCTTTGTGCTGCATGCGCAGGTCGAAGCGGGCACCCTTTGCCCGGTGACCATGACCTTTGCCGCCACGCCGCTGCTGCAACAAACGCTGCCCACGCCGTTTCGCGACTGGCTAAAACCGCTGTTAAGCGATCGCTACGATCCGCATGTCTTGCCCGGCGGACAAAAACGCGGCCTGCTGATCGGCATGGGGATGACGGAAAAACAGGGCGGATCGGATGTGCTCAGCAATACCACGCGGGCGGAAAAAAGCGGCGATCTTTACCGGCTGGTGGGCCACAAATGGTTTTTCTCGGTACCGCAAAGCGATGCGCATCTGGTGCTGGCGCAGGCGAGCGGCGGTCTGTCCTGCTTCTTCGTGCCGCGTTTTCTGCCGGACGGCACGCGCAACGGCGTGCGTCTTGAACGGCTGAAAGACAAGCTCGGCAACCGCTCAAACGCCAGCAGCGAAGTGGAATTTCAGGAGGCCTGCGGCTGGCTGCTGGGGGAAGAGGGCGACGGTGTACGGCAGATCCTGAAAATGGGCGGACTGACGCGCGTCGACTGCGCGCTGGGCAGCCACGGCCTGATGCGCCGCGCCTTTTCTGTGGCGCTCTATCATGCGCACCAGCGGCAGGCCTTCGGCAAAAATCTGGTCGATCAACCGCTGATGCGCGAGGTGCTGAGCCGGATGGCCTTGCAGCTGGAAGGGCAAACGGCCTTTTTGTTCCAGCTTGCAGGGGCGCTGGATCACCGCACCGATCCCCAGGCGGCGCTGTGGGCGCGGCTGTTTACGCCAGTGGCGAAATTCGCTGTCTGTAAAGCGGGCATTCCCTTTGTGGCGGAAGCAATGGAGGTGCTCGGCGGCATTGGCTATTGCGAGGAGAGCGAACTGCCGCGCCTGTACCGCGAAATGCCGGTGAACAGCATCTGGGAAGGCTCCGGCAATATCATGTGTCTGGACGTGCTGCGCGTACTGGCAAAACAGCATGGCGTGATGGATCTACTGATGCAGGCGTTCGGCGAGGTAAAAGGTCAGGATCGCCATTTTGACCGCGCCTGGCGGCAGTTACAGCAGCGACTGCGTAAACCGCAGGAAGCCCAGGCCCGGGAGATCGCCCGGCAACTTTACCGGCTGGCGGCTGGCGCACAGTTGCTGCGCCATGCGTCACCGCCCCTGGCACAGGCCTGGTGTCAGATGATGCTGGATACCCGTGGCGGCTCACTGATAAACGAGCAGGTGCAAAACCACCTGCTGTCACGCGCCACGGGCGGGGTGGGTTAAAGGCGGAACAGACTGACCAGCTGGCTCAGATGGCTGCCTTTTTCACGCAACGTACGGGCAATGTTTTCACTGCGTGACGCGCGATCGGCGTTGATGTGCGTGGCTTCGCCAATGTGCGTCATCGCCAGATTCACCTGGCCTATACCGGCGGACTGTTCGCGGGAAGCGTGGTTGATCTCGGTCACCAGTTGGTTGATATTGCCCATGTGGTCGATAATCGCCGACATCGCCTTTTGCGTCTGCTCTGACAGGGCATGACCTTCAGAGACTTTCGCCAGCGTATCGGCGATCAGCTCTTCGATCTCCTTCACCGCCTGCGCACTGCGCGCCGCCAGCGCACGAACTTCCTGCGCCACCACGGCAAACCCTTTACCGTGCTCGCCCGCCCGTGCCGCTTCCACGGCGGCGTTCAGCGCCAGAATGTTGGTCTGGAAGGCAATGGATTCAATCACCTGGGTAATGGCGGCGATACGCTGGGACGCATCACGAATATCGTTCATGGTCGCAACCGCACGGCTGACCGTCTGACCGCCCTGCTGGACCGCACCGGAGGTTTCCTGCACCAGACGCTGGGTCTGATCCATGTTTTCCGCGGTTTGCTGCACGGTGGCTGCCAGTTGTTCCATACTGGCGGAGGTCTCTTCCACGCTGCTGGCCTGCTTGTTGATCTGCTCGGTGATCTCACCGCTGTCGGCGGCCAGGGTTGACGTGCCCTGATTAATCTCACCCGCCGCTTCGCGCACCTGCTGCACCATGGTTTGCAGACCGTTGCCGATGCCGTTGATCGCCTCGATGAGCTGGCCCACTTCATCTTTGCTTTTCACTTCCAGCGTGGCGCGTAAGTCACCTGAGGCATAGTGCTGTGCCAGTTGAATGACATCGCGCAGCGGGCGGGTCAGCCAGCGGCGGATGATCACCACAAAGAGCGCCGCAAACAGCAGCGAGATCACCACACCGGCGATCAGGAACTGGTTACGCATGGCATTCACATCGTGCAGCAGCACGGCTTTATCCACTTCGCCGACGATGGTCCAGTTCCAGCCGGGCAGGGCGGTCCAGGAGATCATTCGGGTACTGCCATCGCTATCAGTGCGCTCCAGCGTGCCGGATTCGCTGCCGAGCAGCGCTTTCTGCGTGGCGTCATCCCACTGCGGACGCTTTCCTTCTTCGCGCGGATGGAACAGGTAATTACCGTAATTTTTACCGGCGTTGCGATCCAGAACGTAGAAATGCCCGCTTTCGCCGAGACGGCGTTGCAGGATCTTATCACGCATGATGGCCCATGAACGGCTGATGTCCACGCCGACAAACAGAATGGCGATGATATTGCCGCTGGCGTCTTTTACCGGCTGATACTGGGTGATGTAGCGTTTGCCGAACAGCAGCGCCAGGCCGCGATAGGCTTCGCCGCGCATGACGGGAGCCAGCGCCGGGCTGGCTTGATCCAGTTTTGTGCCGATGGCGCGATCGCCATTTTCTTTACGCAATGAGGTCGCCACGCGCACGAAATCATCGCCGCTGCGCACGAACAGTGTCGCAATGGCACCGGTACGGTTCAGGAAATCGTCCGGTACCGCATTATTCTCATGCAGCTCCGTATCACCGCCTTTCAACAGCGGCACCGTCATGCCCTGGATGGTGCGGGTTTGCGTGAGATCCACGCTGACCGGCTGCGGAACAAAACTGCTGAATAAACGCGTATAGCTTTCCACTTCCTCAGTGAGGCTGGTGTTAAACATCTCAACCATATCCACCACACCGGTGGACTGACTGTGAAGATCTTCGACGGCGAGGGTTTCGAGCTGGTGGCTGGCGTTACGACTCATCAGGAAGGTGAACAACAGGAAAAGCACTGCAACGCTCACGCCTGTCAGTAAAGAAAGCCTGGTGCCCAGACCGGCATGGCGAAATGAAGCGTTCATAAAATATCCATTGATCGAAAGGTGTGCGACGTTCAACGGCATTTACGCGCTAAAATTTAGTGAATCTATGTAACAAAAAGTAACAAGAAATTATTGACTTAGTAACAGTAAGGTAATTTAAAACCAACAAAAAGAAAAGCCACCATTAAAGGTGGCTTCGGAGAGTTACGCATACAGAATGGCCTGCACGCGCCAGTTATCGGCGCGCAGATCTTCCTGCATCGCGATAATGCGATACCAGGATGCGCCTTGCTCATCCGCTTTAAAGGCGATGACACGTTCCACATCCTGTGCACTGCCATAAACGTTATTTACCGAGATCAGGCCGATTTCATTCAGCCCGGTGACGCAATCGGCGCTGGCAAACTCGGCGGACTGCGCTGTTGTGCTCACTAAGCCAACGGAGAGCAGCAATGTGGTTAAGGCAAGCGATCGTTTCATTTGTCAGCTCCATTTAACGTTACCCTGAGTCATGGCAGGGCAATCCATCGCGTATAAATCCTCTCCTTTGCCGAAGCATCGAATTCATTGTGCACAGGAATACGTCTAAAGGTGCAAAGCAGTGTAAATCAACCTTAAAAATCAACGAGCCGTTACTGACGATACAGAATGGCCTGCGAATACCACTGGCCGGTGAATATCGTATCGTCATTAAGAAGAATGACGTAATAATCAGCGTGGGCGGCCGCCGCTTTGGCCTTAATTTCCTCCTCCGCATCCATGGGAGAACCTTTCACCATCACGCTGATGGTGCCTAAACGCTGTAAGCCTTCCGTCTGATTACGGCTGATCTCCTGCGGCTGGCTCTTCGCCGGAGGCGGGGGCTGCGGCGTGCCCTGCAATACGCTACAGCCACTCAGTAATAATGCCAGCACAACAGGGGCGAACCGACTCATCGTTATTTCCCGTTTCCTGATTGCCATAGTGTAGTTCCTCGTGAATTCCCCTTTGGGGGAATGTTCCCGAATTGTTATCTGCAACGTGATTTTCGACTGAAAATCACCCAAAAGCGTAATGGACATCTCAACATTATGGCAAAGCATCGCCGCTCCTGGCTTGCGTAAAGCAGCCCTGCGTGGCATATCTGCAAAATAACGCAGGAGAAAACGATGATTGAACTTGAGACGCGGCACCTCGCCGGGATTGAAATCCTTCACGCCACCCCCGCCGGACAGCGGGACCAGCCGCTGCCGACGGTGGTGTTTTACCACGGGTTTAGCTCATCGAAACTGGTGTACAGCTACTTTGCCGTCGCGCTGGCGCAGGCAGGGATAAGAGTGGTGATGCCGGACGCTCGCGATCACGGTGCGCGCTTCAACGGCGACGCCACGGCGCGACTCGGCCAGTTCTGGCAGATCCTGCACAGCAATCTGCTGGAGTTTGATGCGCTGCAAAAGGCACTCTATGCCGAAGGGCTGATCATCGATGGCCGGCTGGCGGTGGGTGGTGCATCAATGGGCGGCATGACCGCGCTGGGTATCATGACGCAGTACTCGCAGGTGAAATGCGTCGCCAGCCTGATGGGTTCCGGTTACTTCACAACGCTTGCCCGCACGCTGTTTCCGCCGGACGATCTGCAACAGGCGATTGCGCCGCTTGCCGACTGGGACGTCTCCCGACGTTTGCCGCGTCTGGCAGACCGGCCACTGCTGCTGTGGCACGGCGAGGAGGATGATGTTGTCCCGGCAGATGAAAGCTGGCGGTTACAGCAGGCGCTGACGCAGGCCGGGCTGGATCAGCAACTGACCTGCGTGTGGGAAGCGGGGGTGAAGCATCGCATCACCCCCGTCGCGCTGGAGGCCACCGTCGATTTCTTTCGCGCGCACCTTTAAACGCACATCACCTGCACACCCTGACTTTCAAGCTGTTTGATGATGTCAGGGTTGGCCGCTTTGCCGGTGATCACCATGTCGATCTGATCGGCGCGGCTGAACAGCATCCCGGCGCGTTCGCCGACTTTGCTGCTGTCCACCAGAACCACCAGTTTCCCGACGACATTCAGCATTTTCTGCTCTGCCATGGCGGTCAGCATATCGGTTTTATACAGGCCATCGGCGGCTAAGCCTTTGCCACTGGTAAACATCCAGTGACCGGCATACAGGCTGTTTTCGCTGCCCTGCGGGCTGAGTGTTATAGCCTGGCTTTTGTTGTACTGCCCGCCCATGATCACCACGCTCTCATGCTCCTGATCGATCAGGTAATTCGCCAGCGGCAGATAGTTCGTGATGATCTGCACCGGTTTGCCACACATTTCCCGGCCCAGTAAAAAAGCGGTCGATCCGCAGTTGATTACCACGCTCTCCCCCGGATTTACCAGCTGCGACGCAGCTTTGGCGATACGCACCTTTTCATCCAGATTGTGCGCCTGATGAATATTCATCGGCGACCAGCGCGGGCGTTGCTGGCTGATGGCCTCTGCGCCGTTACGGACCTTTTTCAGCTTGCCGCTCTCGTCGAGCTTATTGATATCCCGCCGGGCGGTGGCAGGGGAGACGTCCAGCCGCGCCATCACCTGCTCGACGGTGATGAAGCCCGTTTGTGCCAGCAGTTCCAGCAGAATTTGATGTCGTTGCGCTTCCGTCATGAGCTATTCCGATAAGTAATGATTTTTTCAGATGATATTTGAAATAGCCTGCAATTACTAAGCGTCAGTAAAAAAATGCCGGTCCGGCAGCACACGCCGCCGGACGCGAAGCCTGTGGCATCACAGGAAGGATTTAAAGGGTAAATCAGGCTCAAGGGTAAAGCAGTCGTCAAAACCACGCGGATAGTGATATTCAAACTTGTCTTTATCCAGCGGCCAGGTGAACTTGCCCCCTACCTGCCAGATGAACGGTTTGAAACCATACTGCAGGCGATCCTTTTTCATCTCCCACAGCACGCGCAACTCCTGCGGGTCGGCCTGGAAATTCGACCAGATATCGTGATGGAACGGGATCACCACGGTGGCGTTCAGTGATTCCGCCATGCGTAACAGGTCGACGCTGGTCATTTTGTCGGTAATGCCGCGCGGGTTTTCACCGTATGAGCCGAGGGCCACGTCGATCTGATGGTCGTTGCCATGCTTTGCATAATAGTTTGAGTAGTGCGAATCCCCGCTGTGATAGAGCGAGCCGCCGGGCGTTTTAAACAGGTAGTTCACTGCGCGCGCATCCATACCGTCTGGCAGGACGCCGGCGGCTTTCTGATCCGCAGGCAGGGTGATCAGCGCCGTGCGATCAAAGGCGTCGAGGGCGTGGATCTCAATGTCTTTTACCTTCACCACATCGCCCGGTTGTACCACGATGCAACGCTCGCGCGGTACGCCCCAGCTCATCCACAGATCAACGCAGGTCTGCGGCCCGATAAAGGGCACTGTCTTCGGACAGTTTTGCATCACCGCCGCCGCCACATTCACGTCAATGTGATCGTTATGATCGTGGGTGGCGAGCACCGCATCGATCTCCCGGATAGCAAAAGGATCGAGCACAAAAGGCGTGGTGCGCAGATTGGGCTGGAGCTTTTTCACACCCGCCATACGCTGCATCTGATGGCCGGTTTTCATCAGCGGATTGCCGTGGCTTTGTTTGCCGGTGCCGCACCAGAAATCGACGCAGACGTTGGCGCCCCCTTCTGATTTCAGCCAGATGCCGGTGCAGCCGAGCCACCACATGGCAAAGGTGCCCGGTGCCACCTGTTCTTGTTCTATTTCTTCGTTCAGCCAGCTTCCCCATTCGGGAAAAGTGCTGAGGATCCATGATTCACGGCTGATGCTTTCCACTTTGCTCATTCTGTACTCCTCGCTTTTCATGTCAAATGTAATCATTTAATGATTGCTATTGATTCATGTTGTCACGCTTTTTTCAGCAATGCAACGAGGGGATTTGCAGAAAATGTGCGAGTGGCGTTCATGTTTTGCGCATTTTAGACGGTGGTATATCGTTCATTCTTTTTATATCTGACTGTAAATGATATTGATTTTTTATAGTGGTGAATGCCCATTATTGTGGTGTGGAAATAAATTGCGCGGCGCATCACAAATAATCAAATGCAATCTTTTTGTGATTATTTGTGATTGGTAGAGTGTGCGCACACCCGGTACCGATGCCCGGTGCCCTTTACCCTCCGGAGAGAGTTATGGAGATCCTCTACAGCGTCTTTACCGTTTTCTTTAACCAGGTCATGACCAATGCCCCGTTGCTGTTGGGTATCGTCACCTGCCTGGGCTATATCCTGCTGCGCAAAAGCGTCGGCGTGATCGTCAAAGGCACCATCAAAACCATTATCGGCTTCATGTTGTTACAGGCGGGGTCGGGCATTCTGACCAGCACCTTTAAACCGGTCGTGGCCAAAATGTCGGAGGTGTATGGCATTAACGGGGCTATCTCGGACACCTACGCCTCGATGATGGCAACCATTGAACGCATGGGGGATGCTTATAGTTGGGTGGGATATGCGGTATTGCTGGCGCTGGCGTTAAACATTTTATATGTGCTGTGTCGTCGTGTGACCGGTATTCGCACCATCATGCTGACCGGCCACATTATGTTTCAGCAGGCCGGGCTTATCGCCGTGTTCTTCTTTATCCTCGGCTACCCGATGTGGACCACCATCATCTGCACGGCGGTGCTGGTGTCGCTCTACTGGGGGATCACCTCCAACATGATGTACAAGCCTACACAGCAGGTCACCGACAACTGCGGCTTTTCCATCGGTCATCAGCAGCAGTTTGCGTCCTGGCTGGCGTACAAGCTCGCCCCTTTCCTCGGCAAAAAAGAGGAGAGCGTGGAGGATCTGAAACTGCCCGGCTGGCTGAATATTTTCCACGACAATATCGTCTCTACTGCCATTGTCATGACCGTCTTTTTCGGCGCGATCCTTCTCTCCTTTGGGCTTGATGTGGTACAGGCAATGGCCGGTAAAACCCACTGGACAATCTACATCCTGCAAACCGGTTTTCAGTTCGCAGTGGCGATTTTTATCATCGTGCAGGGCGTAAGGATGTTCGTCGCCGAACTCTCCGAAGCGTTTAACGGTATCTCCCAGCGGCTGATCCCTGGCGCCGTGCTGGCTATCGACTGCGCAGCGATCTACAGCTTCGCGCCTAACGCGGTGGTGTGGGGCTTTATGTGGGGCACGGTTGGTCAGCTGATTGCGGTAGGCATTTTGCTGGCTTGTGGCTCTTCCATTCTGATCATTCCCGGTTTTATCCCGATGTTCTTCTCTAACGCCACTATCGGCGTATTCGCCAACCACTTTGGCGGCTGGCGGGCGGCGCTCAAAATTTGCCTGGTGATGGGCATGATCGAAATCTTTGGCTGCGTGTGGGCGATAAAACTCACCGGCATGAACGCGTGGATGGGCATGGCGGACTGGTCAATTCTGGCACCGCCAATGATGCAGGGATTCACCCTTGGCCTGTGGTTTATGGGCATCATCATCCTGATCGCGCTGGCGTACATGTTCTTCGCAGGACGCGCGCTGCGTGCGGAAGAAGATGCAGAACACCCTCTGGCAGAACCTTCTGCCTAATGAAAGGAGTTACGTGATGACGGTACGAATTCTGGCGGTATGCGGTAACGGGCAGGGCAGTTCCATGATCATGAAAATGAAAGTGGATCAGTTCCTGACACAACAGGGCGTGGATCACAGCGTGAACAGTTGCGCCGTGGGCGAATACAAAAGCGAGCTGGGCGGCGCTGATGTGATTATTGCATCCACCCACATTGCCGGTGAAATCACCGTCACTGGCAATAAATACGTGGTCGGCGTGCGCAACATGCTGTCGCCGGCTGATTTCGGACCAAAGCTGATGGAAGTGATCACGGCACACTTTCCGCAGGATCTGAAATAAGGACGTCGCATGAAATTACGTGATTCGCTGGCGGAAAATAAATCGATTCGTTTACAGGCTGAGGCCAGTAGCTGGCAGGAGGCGGTGAAAATCGGCGTCGAGCTGCTGGTGGCCGCAGACTTAGTAGAACCGCGTTATTACCAGGCCATTCTCGATGGCGTGGCGAAGTTCGGTCCTTACTTTGTTATCGCTCCCGGTCTGGCCATGCCCCATGGTCGCCCGGAAGAGGGCGTCAAACGCACCGGATTTTCGCTGGTGACGCTAAAAACCCCGCTGGTGTTCAACCACGAGGATAACGATCCGGTGGATATCCTCATCACTATGGCGGCGGTGGACGCCAACACCCATCAGGAGGTAGGCATCATGCAGATCGTCAACCTGTTTGATGATGAAGCCAATTTCGATCGCTTACGTGCCTGTCGCACCGCGCAGGACGTGCTGGATCTCATCGATGCCGCTAATGCAGCGGCCGTTTAAGAGGGACTTACTATGGCATTACCCCTGTTGCAGGTGGCGCTGGATAATCAGACGCTCTCCCACGCCTACGAAACCACCCGTCTGATTGCCGAAGAGGTGGACATTATTGAAGTCGGCACCATCCTTTGCGTCGGCGAAGGTGTGCGCGCGGTTCGCGATCTGAAGGCGCTTTATCCGCATAAAATCGTGCTGGCGGATGCCAAAATCGCCGACGCCGGGAAAATCCTCTCCCGCATGTGTTTCGAGGCGAATGCTGACTGGGTGACGGTGATCTGCTGTGCGGATCTGAATACCGCTAAAGGCGCGCTGGAAGTGGCGCAGGAGTTTAACGGCGACGTGCAAATCGAGCTGACCGGTTACTGGACCTGGGAACAGGCGCAGGGCTGGCGTGATGCCGGTATCGGCCAGGTGGTTTATCACCGTAGCCGTGATGCGCAGGCAGCAGGCGTGGCGTGGAGCGAGTCGGATATCACCGCCATCAGACGGCTGGCAGATATGGGCTTTAAGGTGACGGTTACCGGCGGGCTGGCGCTGGAGGATCTGCCGCTGTTCCAGGGTATTCCCATCCATGTCTTTATTGCCGGGCGCAGCATTCGCGACGCGGCCTCGCCGGTGGAAGCCGCCCGGGAATTTAAACGGGTCATCGCGCAGCTGTGGGGCTAAGGAGCGGCTATGTTGTCGAAACAGGTGCCGCTCGGCATCTATGAGAAAGCGCTCCCCGCCGGGGAGTGCTGGGCCGGACGCCTTCAGCTTGCCAGAACGCTGGGGTTTGATTTTGTCGAAATGTCAGTCGATGAAACTGACGCTCGCCTTTCTCGCCTCGACTGGAGCCGCGATGAGCGGCTGGCGCTGGTCAACGCGATTGCCGAAACCGGCGTGCGAGTGCCCTCCATGTGCCTGAGCGCACACCGTCGCTTCCCGCTTGGCAGTGAAGATGACCGGGTGCGTCAGCAGGGGCTTGAGATCATGCGTAAGGCGATCCAGTTCGCGCAGGACGTGGGTATTCGCGTGATCCAACTGGCGGGCTACGACGTCTATTACCAGCAGGCCAGTGACGAAACCCGGCGACGCTTTCGTGACGGGCTAAAAGAGAGCGTGGTGATGGCGAGCCGCGCCCAGGTGACGCTGGCGATGGAGATCATGGACTACCCGTTGATGAACTCCATCAGCAAAGCGCTGGGCTACGCGCATTATCTCAATAACCCCTGGTTCCAGCTGTATCCTGATATCGGCAACCTGTCGGCGTGGGATAACGACGTGCAGATGGAGTTGCAGGCCGGGAGCGGGCACATCGTCGCCGTACACGTGAAAGATACCCGTCCGGGGGAGTTTAAAAATGTGCCTTTTGGCGAAGGCGTGGTGGAGTTTGAACGCTGCTTCGCCACCCTCAGGCAGAGCGGCTACTGCGGGCCGTACCTGATTGAAATGTGGAGCGAAACGGCAGCGGATCCAATAGCCGAGGTGATCAAGGCACGGGACTGGGTGCGTGAGCGCATGGCGAGGGCTGGTTTGCGGGAGGCGGTATAATGGAACAACTCAGACAGCAGGTGTATGACGCCAACATGGCGCTACCGCGTTACGGGCTGGTGACCTTTACCTGGGGTAACGTCAGCGCCATTGATCGCGAGCGCGGCTGGGTGGCGATCAAACCGAGCGGCGTCGCGTATGAAACCATGACGCCCGACGATATGGTGATTGTTGACCTCACTGGCGCGGTGCTGCACGGTCATCTGCGTCCTTCTTCGGACACCGCAACGCATCTGGCGCTGTATCGCCGTTATCCTGCGCTTGGCGGCGTGGTGCATACCCACTCAACGCATGCCACTGCCTGGGCGCAGGCCGGGCGGGCGATCCCGGCGCTGGGTACGACCCATGCAGATTATTTTGCCGGTGATATTCCCTGCTCCCGGGCATTAACCGAACAGGAAGTCCGGAACGAGTATGAGCTGAACACCGGTAAGGTCATCATTGAAACGCTGGGCGACGCCGATCCGCTGCATATGCCGGGAATGGTGGTGTATCAGCACGGGCCGTTTGCCTGGGGTAAACACGCTGACGACGCGGTGCATAACGCGGTGGTGATGGAGGAGGTCGCGCGCATGGCGTGGATCGCCTGCGGCATTAACCCGCAGCTAAAACCCATTGACGGCTATCTGCAACAGAAGCATTTTCTGCGCAAGCACGGTCCCCAGGCCTATTACGGCCAGCAGTAAATATCGCGTAGACCTGATTTGCGGACTGTGCGAATTATTTGTGCAATTCGCTTGAGTTCGGTGGGCGTCGCAAGTATGATTACGCGTCAATTTTTCAGCCGCCTTTCAAACACGTTCCTTGCTTCCATGGGCCGCGGCTGACCCTGACAGGAGGCTGAATAATCCGTAAGGAGCAATTCGATGCGTCATTACGAAATCGTTTTTATGGTCCATCCTGACCAGAGCGAACAGGTTCCGGGTATGATCGAGCGTTACACTGGTGCAATCACTGCAGCAGAAGGTACGATCCACCGTCTGGAAGACTGGGGCCGCCGTCAGCTGGCTTACCCGATCAATAAACTGCACAAAGCCCACTACGTTCTGATGAACGTTGAAGCGCCGCAGGAAGCGATCGATGAGCTGGAAACAAACTTCCGCTTCAACGATGCCGTTATCCGCAGCATGGTTATGCGTACCAAACACGCTGTTACTGAAGCATCTCCGATGGTTAAAGCGAAAGACGAGCGCCGTGAGCGTCGCGATGATTTCGCAAACGAAACCGCAGATGCTGATGATGCTGGGGATTCTGAAGAGTAATTTCTGATGACCAACCGTCTGGTGTTGTCCGGCACCGTGTGCAGGATGCCCCTTCGAAAGGTCAGTCCATCAGGAATACCTCATTGCCAGTTCGTGCTTGAGCACCGTTCTGTGCAAGAGGAAGCCGGTTTTCACCGGCAGGCGTGGTGCCAGATGCCTGTAATAATCAGCGGGCACGAGAACCAGGCCATTACTCACAGTATAACGGTCGGTAGCGCAGTCACCGTTCAGGGGTTCATTAGTTGCCATAAGGCAAAGAACGGACTGACAAAAATGGTACTGCATGCCGAGCAGATTGAATTGATAGATTCTGGAGACTAGCCAAATGGCACGTTATTTCCGTCGTCGCAAGTTCTGCCGTTTCACCGCGGAAGGCGTTCAAGAGATCGACTATAAAGATATCGCAACGCTGAAAAACTACATCACCGAAAGCGGTAAGATTGTCCCAAGCCGTATCACCGGTACCCGTGCAAAATATCAGCGTCAGCTGGCTCGCGCTATCAAACGCGCTCGCTACCTGTCCCTGCTGCCGTACACTGATCGTCATCAGTAATCGGTCACGGTCCATTAATACGACTTTGAGAGGATAAGGTAATGCAAGTTATTCTGCTTGATAAAGTAGCAAACCTGGGTAGCCTGGGTGATCAGGTTAACGTTAAAGCGGGTTATGCTCGTAACTTCCTGGTACCGCAGGGTAAAGCTGTTCCTGCTACCAAGAAAAACGTTGAATTCTTCGAAGCACGCCGTGCTGAACTGGAAGCCAAACTGGCTGACGTTCTGTCCGCTGCTGAAGCTCGCGCTGAGAAAATCAACGCACTGGGCACCGTTACCATCGCGTCTAAAGCAGGCGACGAAGGTAAACTGTTCGGTTCCATCGGTACTCGCGACATCGCTGACGCTGTAACTGCAGCTGGCGTTGACGTGGCTAAGAGCGAAGTTCGTTTACCGAACGGCGTTCTGCGTACCACTGGTGAGCACGAAGTGAGCTTCCAGGTTCACAGCGAAGTGTTCGCTAAAGTTATCATCAACGTTGTTGCTGAGTAATCTGCAACCCACGTTTTGATAACAACGAAACGCCGGCCTTGTGCCGGCGTTTTGCTTTTCTGCCTTCCACGCTCCTGCCTTATTCTGACTGGCTATTGCTTAACCTTTTCGCGATAATAGAAAAATAAAACATTATTTTATTTTTTGGTGAAAGCATGGACACAAGCCACCAGACGCCTCTGTTTGCCCGCAAAAACGTCGTCTATATGGGTGCAGCGCTCTGCTGCCTGCTATGGGGTAGCGCCTATCCGGCGATTAAGAGCGGCTACGAGATTTTTCAGATCGCCACCGATGATATTCCGTCAAAAATCGTCTTTGCCGGTTATCGCTTCCTGTTTGCCGGGCTGTTACTGCTGTTGTTCGCCATGATGCAGCGTAAACCTATTGCTCGCCTCAGCGGTCGTCAGTACGGGCAGCTCGCCGTGCTTGGCCTGACGCAAACCTCTTTGCAGTACATCTTCTTTTATATCGGGCTGGCATTCACCACCGGCGTGAAAGGCTCGATCATGAACGCTACCGGTACGTTCTTCAGTGTGCTGCTGGCGCATTTCATCTATCAGAATGACAAGCTGAGCTACAACAAAACGCTGGGTTGCGTACTGGGCTTTGCCGGGGTGATGGTGGTCAATTTCAACAGCGGCATGGACTTTAGCTTCACGCTGGCGGGTGATGGCTCGGTGGTGCTGGCGGCGTTTATTCTTTCGGCGGCTACGCTGTACGGCAAGCGCATTTCACAAACGGTGGATCCGACGGTCATGACCGGCTATCAGCTGGGGATGGGCGGGCTGGCGCTGGTGGCAGGGGGTTATCTGACGGGCGGTTCGCTCACCGTACACGGCGCCTCGTCGGTGGCTATTCTGGGCTACCTGACGCTGCTATCGTCGGTGGCCTTTGCGCTGTGGAGTATTCTGCTGAAGTACAACCGCGTGGGCATGATCGCGCCCTTTAACTTCCTGATCCCGGTCTCGGGTGCGGTGCTGTCATCGATTTTCCTCGGCGAAAATATTCTTGAATGGAAATATGCGATTGCGCTGGTGCTGGTCTGCTCGGGCATCTGGTGGGTGAATAAAGTAAAAAAGGGGAACGCCTGACGTTCCCCTCTGCAGGTACTAACCTGACCGTTAACGCGCGCGGATAAAGCTGCCGTCCGTCTGACGGGTAAACAGTACCTGCTGGTCGCCGCTGGCTTCAATGGTAAGCCCGGTGACCACGCCGTTCGCGTTCTGACGGATTTTTACAATCTGACCGGTTTGCAGATTGCTGAGCGGTTTACCGCTACCTTCCACCTGCGCCATCGCATAGACATCCGTCGGCGGCAGATTGTGGTCGCGGAACAGCTGCGCCAGCGTTTTACCCGGCTCGACACGATAGGTGCGCCACTGCTGCTCAATGCCGGTCGGCTCCTGCAACGGTGCGCTGTTCTGTGTGGCCTGCGGCTGCTCCTGTTCCTGCTCCTGAATCGGCTCAGGCGCGATGGGTGCCACCTGACCGTCACTTTGTTGCGGCGAGGAGACCAGCGGCGGCTGTTCAGTCTGCGTGGATTGCATCTGCTGCTGTGATTGCGGCTGCGACTGCGACTGGAGGTCGAGTTGTGCATCGCGCGTGGCAGTCGGCACTGCGCTGTCGTCGGTGGTCGGCAGCAGGAATCCGATCACGATCAGCGCGGCGGCAAAAATAATGCCACGGCGATGACCCGGCGGGAGCGGATCCATGATGCGCACGTTGTCCGGCGCGTGCCAGATCCTCGCCAGGGTTGGTTTCAGTTCAAATCGCCCGGGCATGGCTATCCTCCTGCTCCGCGTCGTTAGTATCCTGTGTCACTGAGTATAGATGGGTAACTGCCTGATGAGCGTGGCAAACCGGTCTTTCGTGACATCTGTTCGGGAATAATCTTACGGCAACCATTGTTTCTTTTTCCCTGCGATTTGTCATCAATCACCGCGACAAAGTTTTACCCGTCGCAGCCTGACTGTTATGCTGCCCGCTACTTTAAATGCGATGAAAGGAAAACCCATGACAACCCCGACTTTTGACACTATCGAAGCGCAGGCAAGCTACGGCATTGGCCTGCAGGTAGGGCAGCAACTGAGCGAGTCTGGCCTGCAGGGGCTGTTACCGGAAGCACTGGTAGCGGGCATTGCCGACGCGCTGGCAGGCACTCAGCCGGCAGTCCCGGTCGATGTGGTTCACCGCGCCCTGCGTGAAATCCATGAACGCGCTGACGCAGTACGTCGCGAGCGCTTCGAAGCGATGGCGTCTGAAGGCGTGAAGTATCTTGACGAAAACCGTGAGAAAGATGGCGTGAACAGCACCGAATCCGGTCTGCAGTTCCGTGTACTGACTCAGGGCGAAGGTCCGATCCCGGCACGTACTGACCGCGTGCGCGTGCATTACACCGGTAAACTGATCGACGGCACCGTGTTTGACAGCTCTGTCGCGCGTGGCGAACCGGCTGAATTCCCGGTTAACGGCGTGATCCCAGGCTGGATCGAAGCGCTGACCCTGATGCCGGTAGGCTCGAAGTGGGAACTGACCATTCCACAGAACCTGGCGTACGGTGAGCGTGGCGCAGGCGCGTCTATTCCTCCGTTCAGCACCCTGGTCTTCGAAGTGGAATTACTGGAAATCCTGTAATTCGCCTCCAACGATCCCTCTCCCTTAACAGGGAGGGGGCGTCGTTTCTGTGCACATATGCCATTCTTTGGTTCAGAGTCGATATTTAATCTTGCAAATGCATTTGTTGCGTGTATTTTTGTGACCTAATTCGCACAGACGAAGTGATATAACACTCAGTTTAAACATTAATTTAACATCTCATTCAAAACACAGTATTCATCCCTCCGATTCTTACCTACTATCGATGAGTCAAAAATCCAGGCATTGTCACGCACGTGACACCATGAAAGGCCAGAAGAGCCTCAACAACACAGACAGGTACAGGAAAAAATACATGGTAGATCAAACAAAGGTCGCCGCTGACCAGCAGGCTCCGGCTGAACAGTCGCTACGGCGCAATCTCACCAACCGTCATATCCAGCTTATTGCCATCGGCGGCGCTATCGGCACCGGCCTGTTTATGGGCTCAGGAAAAACCATCAGTCTTGCCGGCCCGTCGATCATATTCGTCTATATGATCATCGGCTTTATGCTGTTTTTTGTGATGCGCGCCATGGGCGAGCTGCTGCTGTCGAATCTGGAATATAAGTCGTTCAGCGATTTCGCTGCCGACTTACTGGGGCCGTGGGCGGGCTATTTTACTGGCTGGACCTACTGGTTTTGCTGGGTGGTTACCGGCATGGCCGACGTGGTGGCGATCACGTCCTACGCGCAGTTCTGGTTCCCCAACTTATCCGACTGGGTGGCTTCGCTGGCGGTGATCCTGCTGTTGCTGAGCCTTAACCTCGCGACGGTAAAGATGTTTGGCGAAATGGAATTCTGGTTCGCGATGATCAAGATTGTCGCCATTGTCGGGCTGGTTGTCGTGGGCCTGGTGATGGTGCTGACCGAATTTACCTCGCCGAGCGGCGTGCAGGCCTCTTTCGCGCATCTGTGGAATGACGGCGGCTGGTTCCCGAAAGGCATCAGCGGCTTCTTTGCCGGTTTCCAGATCGCGGTGTTTGCCTTCGTGGGTATTGAACTGGTCGGCACGACCGCCGCAGAAACGAAAGACCCGGAAAAATCCCTGCCGCGCGCCATTAACTCCATTCCGATCCGTATCATCATGTTCTACGTGTTTGCGCTGATCATTATTATGTCGGTGACGCCGTGGAGCTCGGTGGTGGCGGATAAGAGCCCGTTCGTTGAGCTGTTTATCCTCGTCGGTTTACCGGCGGCGGCGAGCATTATTAACTTTGTAGTGCTGACCTCTGCCGCATCGTCGGCGAACAGCGGCGTATTCTCCACCAGCCGTATGTTGTTCGGTCTGGCGCAGGACGGGGCCGCGCCGAAAAGCTTCGGTAAGCTGTCAAAACGCGCTGTACCAGCGACGGGCCTGACCTTCTCCTGCATCTGTCTGCTGGGCGGCGTGGTAATGCTCTACGTCAATCCGAGCGTGATCTCGGCGTTCACCATGATCACCACGGTGTCGGCGATCCTCTTCATGTTCGTGTGGACCATTATCCTTTGCTCATATCTGGTCTACCGCAAACAGCGTCCTCATCTGCATGAAAAGTCGATTTATAAGATGCCGCTGGGCAAAGTGATGTGCTGGGTATGTATGGCGTTCTTCGCCTTTGTACTGGTATTGCTGACGCTTGAAGAAGATACCCGCCAGGCGCTGCTCGTCACGCCGCTGTGGTTTATTGTGCTGGGTGTGTTCTGGTTGGTTGTCGGTAAGAAACGTATGGCAGGAATGCGCAAATAGTCGCCTGTAATGCCGGATAGCGCTGCGCTTATCCGGCCTATACCCTAATCCTGGCCCGGTAAGCGTAGCGCCACCGGGCAACGGGATCACTCCCCGCTTAACGCCCGTGGAAACAGCACGTTATTTTCCAGACTGATGTGTTCCATCAGATCGTCAATCAGCTCATTAATACCGTTATACATCGCTTTCCAGGTCGTGCAGGCTTCCGGCGGCGGCGTCACGTTATTGGTGGTGTGTTTGATCACCTCCAGCAGTTCTCCCGCCTCATCATGCTCGCTTTCCATGACGTTAATCGGCCCGGCAGCCTGACTGCCCATTCCCTGTTTGATCATCGGGAAGAGGATCTGTTCTTCTTTCATCATGTGGCTGGAAAGTTCCTGATGCAGCATGGTCAGGTATTTGGTCAGGCCGCGCGGCACGTTGGGCTTATCGGCGTGGACGCGTTCAACTTTGGTGGCCTGTAAGATCAGCTCTGGCAACTGCTCGCGGTGGCGATCGTGATAACGCACGATGATATGGTCGATGATGTTCGCAAGCGGCTCTGCGCGCCAGTCTTTCTCCGGTGGCTGCTCGGCCAGTTTTGCCAGTTGCGCTTCAATCGCCTCCACGTCCAGCTCTTTGCGCGCGGCGGCACGGGCCAGCGTTTGCTTACCTCCACAGCAGTAATCCATATCGTATTGACGGAACAGGGCAGAAGCGCGGGGAATGGAAAGCGCCAGCTCACCTAAAGGTTGATCGCGAAAGGCCATGACAGTTACCTCATTAGTCGGAATATAAGGTGCATTTTAAATACATCTTTAAGCGGGCGCTATACCCCTGATGAGTGATGGGATTTATTCGCCTCATTTTGTGCGCTGCGTCACAAAAATTTACGGGTCATAACGTATTGAAACCACTTGTTAAAGTGAACATTTGGTGTCGAGTGTGCAATATCTTCGTTAAACAAGCGTTAAAACCTGCCGATATACCCCCGTCACATAAAAATCCTGCATCCGATAAAAGGTTCCCGATGTTTAAACGTGTAAAAGTAATAACCCTGTTAATCATGGTGCTTTTCGTGCTTGGCGCGATGCAACTGATTGCTGCGGGCGTGTTTATCAACGCGCTCAAAAATGACAAAAACAACTTTACGGTCTCTCAGGTTGCCAGCCAGAACGTGGCGGAATTTACCGATGCCTGGATCAGCTTAAACCAGGCCCGCGTGACGCTTAACCGCGGTATGTTACGTCTGCAAAGCAGCACCGCGAGCCAAATCAACGGCGGCGAACTGGGTGAGCTGGTGAACACCGCGAAAAACCTGCTGGCCGATGCGCAGAAGCATTTTGCAATCTACGACGCGCTGCCGGAAACGCCGGGCATGGATCCGCGCCTGCCGCCGGAGCTGGAAAAACAGTTCCAAATCTACTCCTCCACGTTGACCGAAATGAACCGCCTGCTGGCGGAGGGTGAACTGGAAGCAATGTTCAAGCAGGGCGCGGAAAAGAAACAGAACGCCATGCAGAGCGTTTATCGTGAATGGCGCGCCGTGCAGGCCGATCTGGCCAATAAAGGCGTTATCGATAACCAAAACGACTACGAGCGCATCATGTGGATCGTGGGCGCTATTATGTTGCTGGTTGTAGCCGTGATCGTGGCCAGCTGGATCGCCATGCAGCGTGTGCTGCTCAAGCCATTGCATGAAGTGATGGGCCATATCCGCCACATCGCGGCGGGCGATCTGACTCATCAGATTGACGCGGAAGGCAAAAACGAAATGGCGCTGCTGGCGTCGAATGTGCGTGAGATGCAGCAGGCACTGGCGACCACCGTCAGCGTAGTGCGCGATGGCGCGGATACGATCTTTACCGGCGCGGGTGAAATCTCTGCCGGCAGCAACGATCTCTCTTCCCGTACTGAGCAACAGGCCGCTTCGCTGGAAGAAACCGCTGCCAGCATGGAACAGCTGACCGCGACTGTGAAGCAGAATGCTGATAACGCCCGTCAGGCGACGCAGCTGGCGAAAACCGCCTCTGAAACCGCGCAGAAAGGCGGCGCAGTGGTGGACGGCGTGGTTCGCACGATGGACGAAATTGCTAACAGCTCCAGCAAAATTGCGCAGATCACCAACGTCATCGACGGCATTGCTTTCCAGACTAATATCCTGGCGCTGAACGCGGCGGTTGAAGCCGCCCGTGCCGGTGAGCAGGGGCGTGGATTTGCGGTGGTAGCCGGTGAAGTTCGTACCCTGGCAAGCCGCAGCGCGCAGGCAGCCAAAGAGATCAAAGCATTGATCGACGATTCCGGCAGCCGCGTGGACGCAGGCTCTGTGCTGGTGCATGAAGCCGGTGAGACCATGGCGGAAATCGTCAGCGCTGTCACCCGTGTGACCGATATCATGGGCGAAATCGCGTCGGCCTCCGACGAGCAAAGCCGGGGTATCGATCAGGTCGGTCAGGCTGTGGCAGAGATGGATCGCGTCACGCAACAGAACGCCTCGCTGGTGGAAGAATCCGCCGCCGCTGCAGCCGCACTGGAAGAGCAGGCGTCCCTGCTTAACGATACCGTGGCGGTGTTCAAAGTGAACCGTCGCCCGCCTGCCGCCGTAGCAAACGCGCGCCCGGCAGCGGTGAAGATGAAGCCGGTTGCCGCGACCACAGACGCGAACTGGGAAACCTTCTAAACCTGATGCCCGGCGGCGCACGCTTGCCGGGCCTACATACTTGACCTGATGCCCGGCGGCGCACCTTTGCGGTGCCGGGCTGCCTTCCAGGCCGGGTCAGGCGTAGCCGCCACCCGGCACTATCATTCGCTCACCACCCGTTTAACCCGTACCGCGATCACCACCCCCACGACCAGCAAGGCAATGCCCGACGCCGTCAACAACGGCGGGACGCTCTGACGCAGCAAAAAGGTATACAGCAAGCCCGCCAGCGTTTCGAAGACGATCAATGGCCCGAGGATCACCGTCGGCAGCTTTTGGCTGGCAAGATTCCAGCACAGCGCACCCACCCAGGAACACAAAATGGCAATCGCCGTCATCAGGCCAATAAATGCCAGCGGACGTGGACCAAACGGCAGTGCAAACGCAGGCTGATCCGCCTGTAACCACAGGCAGGCCGCAATATAGCCCACCAGCGACACCGGCAGCGTGACCAGACCCTGCGCCGTGGCCCACATCATCGGATGACGCGTCGGGTTTTCCCGCAGCCAGCGGGCATTGCGCAGTGCATACCACGCCCAGCACACCACCGACACCAGCGCGAGGGCGATCCCTGAACCATAACGCCATCCGCTGAAATTCGGCAGCCCGTGCCGTAGCTCGGCGATGTTCACACACACCAGTCCTGCGGCAATGCACAGCAGCGCGGGAGTCAGGCGCCGCCACGGTAGCTTGCCGTCGCGCTGGCTGTAGAGCAGATTCGCCAGCACCGGCAGCACCACCGGCAGCGTGCCGATGATCATCGTCGAGACGGGCGCACCGGTGCGCTGAATGGCGCTGGCGAGACAGACGTAATAAATCAGGTTGCCCGCCATGGTCAGCGCCAGCGCGGTCAGCCAGTCTTTGCGGCTTAACTGGCGCAGACGCCCCCGTCCCAGCCAGGCCAGCGGTATGGCGATAAGCCCGAGGGCCAGATAGCGTCCGGTCGACTGTAAAATCGCCGGATAATCCGGCACCAGCAGCGGCCCGACAAAAATCAGTCCCCACATTAACCCTGCCGCCAGGGCGTACAGCACACCACTAATCATTCTGCCCTCCAGGCCGTTTTGGTTGGTGATCAGTGTAGGGAAGGGCAGGGGAAGAATATTGTATGAGGTTGCGCATCAGCGGCGGGCGACCTGCTTCTGGTAGCGTACCGGCGTGATGCCATAGCGGCGGGTAAAGGCGCGGGTCAGGTGCGACTGATCGGTAAGGCCGGTTAAGGCCGCGACATCGGCGGCGGGCAGGCCGTGGGTGAGGAAGTTTTTTGCCCGCCACAGGCGGATCGCCATCAACATCTGGTGCGGGGTGACATGATAGTGCGCTTTGAACTGGCGCTGAAAATGGTACGGGCTAAGTGACGCCACGCGCGCCAGTTCGTCGAGGGTCAGCGGCTGCATATAGTTGTCGTGCAGGTATTCCCGCACCCGTTCAAACCGGTGCGTCCCTTCGGCACTCACCGGCGCATGGCGGGCCAGCGGCTGAAAGGCGTCGATCAGATCGAGCAGGTAGCCCTGTTGCGCCAGCGCATCGTCGGTATGCCACAGGGCGTGGATCAGGGCGCAGATCTGCCGCGAACGCAACGGATCGTGACGCGAGGCGTCGGCAAACCACCAGTGGCGGATACCGGTGACCTGCTCCAGCAGTTCAGGCTCCAGATAAATCATGCGGTAGCGCCAGCCGTCAGCGGTTTCCGCTTCGCCGGTATGCAGTTCATCAGGGTTCATGGTGACGACGGAATGCTCCGGGGCGACGTGCTGGGCACCGCGATAGCGAAAGCGCTCGGCACCGGCTTCTATGGCACCAATACCGAAGGCTTCATGAGTGTGTGGTTCAAAGGCGTAACGGGAGATATGCGCCTGATACAGCTCGACGCCAGGCAACTGCGGCAGGTGCCGAAAACGGGCGCGGTCTTTCTCATCGCTGAACTGTTCCGGTACGCCTTGCACATTCACTCTCCGCCTGGGTCATCCCTTCATTATTAAGGATGACCCGGCGGCGTGCTACAAAAATTAACCAGTTTGTAACCGTTACAGCATGGCTTTTATGCTGTCCGCCAGCGGCGTGGTCGGGCGACCAATCAGTTTGCTGAGGGTATGGCTGTCATCAAACAGGCCGCCTTTCGACGCCCCGGTGTCGGAATCCGCCAGCAGGCTGGCGAAGGCGTCCGGCAGACCAACACCACGCAGCGCCGAAGCATAATCTGCTTCGCTGAGGTTCTGATAGACCACGTTTTTACCGCTCTGCTTAGACAGCTCCGCCGCCAGCTCGCTCAACGTCCAGGCCGTATCGCCCGCCAGTTCATACACCTTACCGGCATGACCCTCTTCGCTGATCACTTTGGCGGCGGCAGCGGCGTAGTCTTCGCGGGTGGCCGAGGCGATTTTGCCGTCACCGGCAGCGCCGAGAAACACACCGTGTTCAAGCGCCGGCGGGGCGCTGGCGAGATAGTTTTCGCTGTACCAGCCGTTACGCAGCAGTGCATAAGGAATGCCGGAGGCCGCGAGCATGTTTTCCGTTTCGATATGTTCTGCGGCGAGGCCGAGCGGTGAGGTATCCGCATGCAGCACGCTGGTATAGGCAATGAAGCCGACGCCCGCGGCTTTGGCAGCATTAATGACGTTACGGTGCTGGACGGCACGCTGGCCGACTTCGCTGGAGGAGATGAGCAGCAGTTTCTCCACGCCGTCCAGTGCGCGGGTTAATGCCGCTTCGTCGCCGTAATCGCCCTGGCGCACCACGACGCCCTGTTGGGCCAGCGCATCGGCTTTTGCCGGGTTACGCACAACAGCCACGATCTGGCTGGCGGGAACGGATTTCAGCAGGGCGGCAATAACTAACTGGCCAAGCTGGCCGGTGGCTCCGGTGATCGCAATCATGGAAAACTCCTTCGTCTCTGGGTTGTGTTATGAGACACTATCACCCTGACTCACTTTTAGTAAGTACGTACAAAAAGGTTAGTATGAAAAAATACGATCGCCCGGCTACGCTCAGTGAACAGTTGCGCGACGGCAATCTCTTTGCCGAACAGTGTCCGTCCCGCGACGTGCTTAAACATGTCACCAGCCGCTGGGGTGTACTGATCCTGCTGGCGTTGCGCGACGGCACGCACCGCTTTAGTGAACTGCGTCGTAAAATGGGGGGCGTCAGCGAGAAAATGCTGTCGCAGAGCCTGCAATGGCTGGAGCAGGACGGTTTTATCAATCGGGTGTCGTATCCGGTGGTGCCGCCTCATGTGGAATACAGCCTGACGCCGCTGGGCGAGCAGGTGAGCGAGAAAGTGGCGGATCTGGCGGACTGGATCGAACTGAATCTGCCGGAGGTATTGGCGGTTCGCGACGAACGTGCGGCGTAAAGTGCCGGGTGGCGGCTGCGCCTTACCCGGCCTACGAGAAGGCGAACATGTAGGCCCGGCAAGCCTGCGCCGCCGGGCGTTTTGTCGGTTGATGTGCGGTGTGGCTTATTTCCCGCCTAAATCTAACTGATAAATCGCGAAACCGATGTCATCGGTACCGGTGTTTTTCATCGGGTACTGCGCCTTCTCTTTGATAAAGGCCGCGGCTTTTTCCGATGGCGAAGTCTCAAAGCGAATATCGAGCGGCGTTTTGCTGTGGATCGGTGCCAGACGCCAGTTGTTATCCGCTGCCGGGTGGATCTCACCTGCGCGCGCCGACTCATCACCTATCCATTTTGCCAGCACGGCACGGTTTTCATCCGGCGAGGCAAAGGCGATATGGCTGTCGCCGGTACCGGCAAACTTGCCGCCGTAAGCGCGGTAGTTATTGGTGGCTACGAGGAAAGTGGCGGCTGGATCGACCGGTTTACCGTTGAAGGTCAGATCCTTAATGCGTTCCGCTTTCGGGTTCACGCTCTGACATTCGCCGTCGTAGCGCGCTGGCTGGGTGATGTCGATCTGGTAGTTCACACCGTCGATCACATCGAAGTTATATGTACGGAAACCGTCCCAGTTGATCAGCGACTGAGGCTTGCTGCTGTTAATATCGATCTGATTAAACTGTCCGGCGGAGCACTCCAGCCACTCTTTTAGCTCGCTACCGCTGACTTTGACCACCACCAGCGTGTTCGGGTACAGATAGAGATCGGCGGCGTTACGGAAGGTAAGCTGGCCTTTTTCCACCTCAACAAAACTCGCCGGGTCGTTTTTACGGCCACCCACTTTGAACGGCGCGGCGGCGGACAGCACCGGCAGTTTTGCCAGATCCGGATCGCCCTGAATAAAGCGTTCAACGTAAGCTTTTTGCGCGTTGTTCACCACCTGCACCGTCGGGTCGTCCTGCACCAGTGCCAGATAGCTGTACATGTTATCGGCGGATTTACCGATCGGCTTGCTGACGAACTCCCGCGTGGCGTCGTGATCGTGCTTGAGCACCTCAACCAGCTTGCTGTCTTCGGCAGCCAACGATTTTTTCGCCACCGCATCGTAAATCGGACGCGCTTCCGCTTTCGACTGCGTAACCTGCCACTTGCCGCTGTCATTGTTCAGCGTCAGATCCACCACGCCCAGATGATCGCCCCACATGCCTGGCATCACCGACGGCACGCCGTTCAGCTTGCCGTTCTCCACGTCCGCGCCCTTAATACTGGCGAAGTCTTTTGACGGGAATACCGCATGGGCATGGCCGAACAGAATGGTATCGACTCCCGGCACCTGGCTTAAGTAGTAGACGGAGTTTTCCGCCATCGCCTGATAAGGATCGGCTGACAGCCCGGAGTGAGCCACCACGACCACCAGATCCGCGCCTTTTTGGCGCATCTCCGGCACATAGCGGCGCGTGGTTTCGGTGATGTCGTTGACCGTGACTTTGCCGTCGAGATTGGCTTTATCCCAGGTCATGATCTGCGGCGGCACAAAACCGATATAGCCGATGCGCAGGGTATGGGTTTTGCCGTCTTTATCTTTTACCTGGGTATCTTTGATGATGTAAGGGGTGAACAGCGGTTTTTTGGTCTTAACGTCGATGATATTGGCGTTAACGTACGGGAATTTTGCGCCTGCCAGCGCCTTGTGCAGAAAATCCAGACCGTAATTAAATTCGTGGTTGCCGAGGTTACCCACCGCATAATCGAGGGTATTTAATGCCTTATAAACCGGGTGCACATCGCCTTTTTTTAGCCCGTGGCTGGCAACATAATCACCGAGCGGGCTGCCCTGGATCAGATCCCCGTTATCCACCAGCACGCTGTTAGTGGCTTCACTGCGGGCGGCGTTAATCAGGCTGGCGGTACGTACCAGACCGAATTTTTCTGTCGCACTATCTTTGTAATAATCGAAGTCCATCATATTGCTATGCAAATCAGTGGTTTCCATAATGCGGAGGTCCACCGTTGCAGCCTGCACGCTGGCGGCGATCAGCGTGGCCAGGAGCGTTGCGCTAAACTTAATCATCAGAGATGTCCTTTTTAAGATCTAAGCCACAAAAGAGAATGTATTTACATTTTGTTGCTTACAGAATTGTGAATCTTGCCATAAAAGTTGTTATGGAAACCGGAATCACTATCACAGATGGCGGATCCCTTTATGATGCGATATAAGTAAAACAACGAGTTAACCCACTGAAAATAAAAAGAGGTGGACGATGTTAGATGCGATTTGTCAGCTTGCCCGCGAGGCAGGGGATGCGATTATGCAGGTGTACGACGGCCATCAGCCGATGGACGTCACCAGTAAAACCGATGACTCACCCGTCACGGCGGCCGATATTGCCGCTCACCAGATCATTGTGCAGGGGCTGATGGCCTTAACGCCGGCGATCCCGGTGCTGTCAGAAGAAGATCCGCCGTCCTGGGACATTCGCCAGCACTGGCAGCGTTACTGGCTGGTGGATCCGCTGGATGGCACCAAAGAATTCATCAAACGCAACGGCGAGTTCACCGTTAACATTGCGCTGATCGAAGAGGGTAAGCCGGTACTCGGCGTGGTCTACGCGCCGGTGCTCAACGTGATGTACAGCGCCGCCGAAGGTAAAGCCTGGAAAGAAGAGAGCGGCATCCGCAACCCAATCCAGGTGCGTGATGCCCGTCCGCCGCTGGTGGTGATCAGCCGTTCACACAGTGACGATGAACTGCAAGAGTACCTGCAACAGCTGGGCGAGCATCAGACTACCTCCATTGGCTCGTCGCTGAAATTCTGCCTGGTGGCAGAAGGTCAGGCACAGCTTTATCCGCGCTTTGGGCCAACCAACGTCTGGGATACGGCGGCGGGCCATGCGGTGGCCGCCGCCGCCGGGGCGCACGTTCACGACTGGCAGGGTAAAACCCTCGACTATACGCCGCGTGAATCCTTCCTCAATCCCGGCTTCCGGGTCTCTATTTACTGAGTAACTGACGCAGCAGGGCGATCACCTGCTGCGCTTCTTGCGGCGTCAGCGAGCCATCTTTCGCCCATTGCACCCGTCCGTCTTTATCCAGCACCGCCACCGCAGAGCTTTCTTCATCTAACTGCCAGGCTTTCCGCGCCACGCCATCGCTGTCGACAATAAACTGTGACCAGGGATAGAGCTTTTTATTGCTCTCAATGCTGCTGCGCACGAACATCGCCGAGCCGGGAATGGCATCATCGGTATTAATAATTGTGGTGGTCTGGTAGCGGTCATGGGGCAAATTCGCCGACTTAATCGCTTCAATCAGCGCCGCGTTTTTCTCTTTTGCCGACGAACGACCGGCAATATGTTGCACCACTCGCACTTTTCCAGGCAGCTGCGAGCTGTTCCATTTTTTGTAGCTAAACTCATTATTACTGAGGATCAACTCCCCCCTGTCGGCGATGCCAACCGGCGGAACGCGCTGATTGTTTTCGAAGCGATGGGCAGACGCCATCAGCGGCAGAAGCAGGCAGGTGGCTGCCAGCAGAGTGCGTAGGGTCATGAGGTTTCCTTCTGTATTATTGTTTGCAGGTGATCCGACCACTTGGTCTTAACAATTTAATCATAAGTGCGATCGATCCGGTTTTCCCGCAATCCTGATGCCACTTTGCGGCATAACGCACACATTTGTAAAAAAACGAAGACTTATACTGCCTCTGTTTCAACACGGAAAAGAATATTCTGATTAATTGTCATCAAACGGTAAATAACCTGCTGCAAACTGGGTAACAGAGGGTTTGTGATCTATAGTCATTGAGCAACAAAATTTGCGTTCATAACAGTCGGTCCGATTGTGGTACCGCAAGGGCGTAGACTCAGCAGAAGAGAGACAACAATGAAAATTTTCCAACGATACAACCCGCTGCAGGTTGCGAAATACGTAAAAATCCTGTTCCGTGGACGGTTGTACATCAAGGACGTCGGGGCTTTCGAGTTTGATAAGGGCAAAATCCTGCTGCCGAAAGTAAAAGACAAACAGCATTACTCGGTAATGTCTGAAGTTAACCGCCAGGTACTGCGCTTGCAGTCTGATTTGGCGTAATCGATGTGCTATGCAGTAGTTAGCGAATAACTAAAATGCAAACGGCCCCCAAAGGGGCCGTTGATGTTTCTGGCAGGGGTAAAAGGAATATTACGCCGCGCCTTGCTCGTCGCTGTCCGGCATTTTCGGCACCAGCACCGTCGGCTTACTGTCGATACGCGTCACCAGCAACTGGTCGATGCGGAAGTTATCAATATCCACCACCTCGAACTTAAAGCCGTTGAACTTCACCGAATCGGTGCGTTTCGGGATCTTACGCAGCATGAACATCATAAAGCCGCCGATGGTTTCATAGTTGCCAGACTGCGGAAACTCATCGATATCCAGCACGCGCATGACGTCGTCAATCGGCGTACCGCCTTCAATCAGCCATGAGTTCTCATCACGCGCCACAATCTGCTCTTCCTGCCCCTGGCCAACCAGGTCGCCCATCAGCGTGGTCATCACATCGTTCAGCGTGATAATACCCACCACCAGTGCGTATTCGTTCATGATCACCGCGAAGTCTTCCCCCGCCGCTTTGAAACTTTCCAGCGCTTCGGAGAGCGTCAGAGTATCCGGAACGATGAGGGTATTGCGGATCTGCACGCCGTTCACCAGCGTCAGGCTCTGGTTGCCAATCACGCGGTTGAGCAGATCCTTGGAATCCACATAGCCGATGATATGGTCAATATCTTCATTACAGACGAGGAATTTAGAGTGCGGATGCTGCGCCACTTTATTCTTCAGGCTCTGCTCATCTTCATGCAAATCGAACCAGATAATGTTCTCGCGCGAGGTCATGGACGACGGCACGGTACGGGATTCCAGTTCAAAGACATTTTCAATGAGTTCGTGCTCCTGCTTACGCAGCACGCCCGCCAGTGCACCGGCTTCCACCACCGCATAAATATCATCGGAGGTGATGTCGTCTTTGCGCACCATCGGCAGTTTGAAAATGCGGAAAATCACGTTTGCCAGGCCGTTAAAGAACCACACCAGCGGCGTGAAGAGGAACAGGCAGAAGCGCATCGGGTTGATGATGCGCAAAGCCACCGCTTCTGGCGCAATCATACCGATGCGTTTCGGAGTGAGATCCGCAAACAGGATGAACATACTGGTTACAAGGGTGAAGGAGATCATGAAGCTCAGCTGATCCGCCAGCTCCGGTGACATAAAGTTGATCAGCACATTGTAGAAGGCCGGCGAAAAGGCCGCATCGCCCACGATACCGCCGAGAATGGCGACCGCATTCAGGCCGATTTGCACCACCGTAAAGAACATCCCCGGCGTTTCCTGCATTTTCAGGATACGCATGGCGTTGATATTGCCCTCGTCGGCCATCAGTTTAAGTTTGAGTTTACGGGAAGCCGCGAGCGAAATCTCCGACAGCGAGAAAAACGCACTCACAGCGATCAGACAAAGTATTAGTAAAATACTGTTTAACATATCTTATCCAGCCATAGGCCAGATCCTCGAAAGGGGGAAGGTTGAAAATCTATGTGGTAAAGCAAAGTAAATGCGGGTCGTGGAAGGTTGACCCGCAATTTCAGGGGTAGTATAGCCTAAGGCGGCGTCGTGTTGCCAGAATGTACCGCGCAGCAGGCGATACGGCATCAATACGGTTGGCCCTCTCCGGTGGGAGAGGGAACACTATTACGCTGTGCCCTGCGGCGGCAGACAGACGCCAATCCCGCCGATACCGCAGTAGCCGTACGGGTTTTTATGCAGATACTGCTGGTGGTCGTCTTCCGCGTAGTAAAACGGTCCGGCAGTTTTGATCTCAGTGGTGACCGTGCGGTCATCGCCCGCCGCACGCATGGCGGCCTGGAAGCGCTCAAGGCTCGCTTTCGCCGCGGCGTCCTGCTCCGGGGTCAGCGGATAAATCGCCGAGCGGTACTGGGTGCCGTGGTCGTTGCCCTGGCGCATCCCCTGAGCCGGATCGTGATTCTCCCAGAAAACCTGCAACAGCTGCTCATAGCTGATGACGTTCGGATCGTAGACCACGCGCACGGCTTCAGCGTGGCCGGTATCACCGCTGCACACTTCGCGGTAGGTTGGATTTGGGGTGTAGCCGCCCATATAGCCTGCGGCGGTGCTGTAAACGCCCGGTAAAACCCAGAACAAACGTTCAACGCCCCAGAAACAGCCCATGGCGAAAAATGCGACGTCCATCCCGTCCGGGACATTCGTCATCGAGTGCTCATTGACCGCATGCAGGCTGGCGACCGGCATCGGCGTGTTACGTCCCGGCAATGCATCCGCCTGAGTAACAAGGTGTTTTTTATCAAATAGACTCACGGTGTGGCCTCCGGGGAAAGGGAATTGTGGTTAGGGTTGTAACGGCGCTCGTCTTTTAACACAATAAGTGCATTAAATACGGCTAAATTTAAACATAAGAAATATTGAGGTTGTCGTCTGTTTTTCAACCCGCATTGTTGAATTATTGTTAAGCCGGGAGCGGCATTTTGGTTTCCTTCCAGGGCCAGGACAAGGATATTCAGGAGAGAACGTGCCACAGATCCGTCTTATATGTGTTGCCAGTTTACTGCTGGCAAGCGGTCACGCCTTTGCGGCAAACGTCCGTTTGCAGGTAGAGGGGTTATCAGGCGCGCTACAAAAAAACGTCCGCGCACAGCTGTCGACGATTGAAAGCGACGAGGTTACGCCGGATCGCCGCTTCCGCGCTCGCGTGGATGACGCTATCCGTGACGGTCTGAAAGCGCTTGGCTACTACGAGCCAACCATTGATTTCGAACTGCGGCCACCGCCGGCCAAAGGCCGCCAGGTGCTGATCGCCCGCGTGTCGCCGGGTGAACCGGTACGCATCGGCGGTACGGACGTGATCCTGCGCGGCGGCGCGCGTACCGATCATGATTATCTCGACCTGCTGAAAACCCGTCCGGCCATCGGTACTGTGCTGAATCACCACGATTACGACAGCTTCAAAAAATCCCTGACTAACGTTGCCCTGCGCAAAGGCTACTTCGACAGCCAGTTTAATAAAAGCCAGTTGGGCGTCGCCCTCGATCGTCATCAGGCGTTCTGGGATATTGATTATGACAGCGGCACGCGCTACCGCTTTGGCGCGGTAACCTTTGAAGGCTCGCAGATCCGCGAAGAGTATCTGCAAAATCTGGTGCCCTTCAAAGAAGGGGATTATTACCAGACCAAAGACCTGGCAGAGCTGAACCGCCGCCTGTCCGCCACCGGCTGGTTTAACTCGGTGATCGTCGCGCCGGAGTTTGAAAAGTCACGCAAAACCAAAGTCCTGCCACTGCATGGCGTGGTATCGCCGCGCACGGAAAACACCATTGAAACCGGTGTAGGTTACTCCACTGACGTCGGACCGCGGGTGAAAGCCTCGTGGAAAAAGCCGTGGATGAACTCCTACGGCCACAGCCTGACCACCAACGCCAGCATCTCCGCCCCTGAGCAGCAACTGGACTTCAGCTACAAAGTCCCGCTGCTGAAAAATCCGCTGGAGCAGTATTACCTGGTGCAGGGCGGCCTGAAGCGTACCGATCTGAACGATACCGAATCAGATTCCACTACGCTGGCGGTGTCCCGCTACTGGGATCTCTCCAGCGGCTGGCAACGCGCCATTAACCTGCGCTGGAGCCTCGATCACTTTACCCAGGGCAAGATCACGAATACTACCATGCTGCTTTATCCGGGCGTGATGATCAGCCGTACCCGCTCGCGCGGCGGCCTGATGCCAACCTGGGGCGACTCTCAGCGCTACTCCATCGACTATTCCAATACCGCGTGGGGCTCGGACGTCGATTTCTCGGTATTGCAGGCGCAAAACGTCTGGATCCGCACCCTTGCCGATCGCCATCGCTTTGTAGCGCGCGGCAACCTCGGCTGGATCGAGACCGGTGACTTCGACAAAGTCCCGCCGGATCTGCGCTTCTTCGCCGGTGGCGATCGCAGTATTCGTGGTTATAAATACAAATCCATCGCGCCAAAGGATGACGACGGCAAGCTGAAAGGGGCGTCGAAACTGGCGACCGGCTCGCTGGAGTATCAGTACAACGTTACCGGTAAGTGGTGGGGCGCGACCTTTATCGACAGCGGCGAAGCGGTCAGCGATATCCGCCGCAGCGATTTCAAAACCGGTGCGGGCGTTGGGGTACGCTGGCAGTCGCCGGTCGGCCCGATCAAGCTCGATCTCGCCGTGCCCATCGGCGATAAAGACGAACACGGATTACAGTTTTACATCGGTCTGGGGCCTGAATTATGAGTTTGTGGAAGAAAATAAGCCTCGGCGTACTGATTTTTATCCTGCTGTTGCTGGGTGCCGTCGCCTTTCTGGTGGGTACGACTACCGGCCTGCACACGCTGTTTAATGCCGCCAATCGCTGGGTGCCGGGGCTGGAAATCGGCCAGGTCACGGGCGGCTGGCGCGATCTGCATCTGCGAAACATTCGCTACACCCAGCCGGGCGTGGCGGTGAACGCCGGGGATATTCATCTGGCGGTGAAGCTCGGTTGCCTGCGTGATTCCAGTCTGTGTGTGAACGATCTGTCGCTAAAAGACATTAACGTGGTGATAGACAGCAAAAAAATGCCGAAGTCCGAGCAGGTGGAAGAAGAGGATAACGGCCCGCTGGATCTCTCCACGCCTTACGCCATCACCTTAAGCCGGGTGGCGCTCAATAACATCAACATCAAAATCGACGACACCACCGTCTCGGTGATCGAATTCACCAGCGGCCTGAACTGGCAGGAGAAAAACCTGACGCTGAAGCCAACTGCGCTTAAGGGCCTGCTGATCGCGCTGCCGAAAGTGGCGGAGGTGGCCCAGGAAGAGGTGGTGGATCCGAAGATCAATAATCCGCATCCGGATGAAAAACCGCTGGGCGAAACGCTGAAAGCGTTGTTCTCGAAGCCGGTGCTGCCGGAAATGACCGATGTGCATTTGCCGCTGAATCTCAATATCGAGGAATTTCGCGGCGAATCGCTGCGCCTGACCGGCGATACCGACATTCTGGTGCGTAACATGCTGCTGAAAGTCACCACCCAGGACGGCAACATGACCCTCGACGCGCTGGACATCGACTCGAACCAGGGCATGGTCAACGCTACCGGTACCGCGCAGCTCAGCAATACCTGGCCGGTGGATCTGACGCTGAACAGCACGCTGAATGTCGATCCGCTGAAAGGCGAAAAAGTGAAGCTCAAGGTTGGCGGTGCACTGCGCGACACGCTCGACGTCGGCATTAATCTTTCCGGTCCGGTGGACATGGTGCTGCGCGCGCAAACGCAGCTTGCCGAAGCGGGTCTGCCGCTGAATGTGGACGTGGTGAGCAAGCAACTTTACTGGCCGTTTACCGGCGAGCGGCAGTATCAGGCCGACGACCTCAAGCTGAAGCTCAGCGGCAAAATGACCGACTACACCCTGTCGTTCCGCACGGCGGTGAAAGGGCAGAGCGTGCCGCCTGCCACCATTTTGCTGGATGCGAAGGGCAATGAGCAGCAGATCAATCTCGATAAGCTGACCATTGCGGCGCTGGAGGGCAAGACCGAGCTGAAAGCACTGCTCGACTGGCAGCAGGCGATCAGCTGGCGTGGCGATCTGACGCTGAACGGCATCAATACCGCGAAAGAATTCCCGGACTGGCCGTCAAAACTCAACGGTGCGATCAAAACCCGCGGCAGTCTGTATGGCGGTAGCTGGCAGATGGATATTCCGCAGCTGAAAATCACCGGCAACGTCAAACAAAACAAAGTGGACGTCGATGGCTCCCTGAAAGGGAACAGCTATCTGCAATGGGTGATCCCCGGTCTGCATCTGCAACTGGGGCCGAACAGCGCCGAGGTGAAAGGCGAGCTGGGCGTTAAAGATCTAAACCTTGATGCGGTGATCGACGCGCCGGGGCTGGATAACGCATTGCCGGGTCTTGGCGGCACCGCAAAAGGCCTGGTGAAAGTGCGCGGCACCGTGGAGGCACCGCAGGTGCTGGCAGATATTACTGCCCGTGCGCTGCGCTGGCAGGAGTTGTCGGTTGCCAGCGTACGCGTGGACGGCGATGTGAAGTCTACCGATCAGATCGCCGGTCACCTCAATGTGCGCGCCGAACGCATCGTGCAGCCGGGCGTTAACCTGAGCCTGGTACAGCTGGATGCAAAAGGCAGCGAGAAGCAGCACGAGCTACAGCTGCGTGTGCAGGGCGAGCCGGTATCCGGTCAGTTGAAGCTCGCAGGCAGCTTCGATCGCGCCACCGAACGCTGGAAAGGCAGCCTCAGCGATACACGCTTTGCCACCCCGGTCGGGCCATGGTCGCTGAATCGGGCGATTGCGCTGGATTACCGCAACGCGGAGCAGAAGATCAGCATCGGGCCGCACTGCTGGACTAACCCGAATGCGGAACTGTGCGTGCCGCAAACTATCGACGCCGGGGCCGAAGGGCGCGCGGTGGTGAACCTGAACCGCTTCGATCTGGCGATGGTGAAGCCCTTTATGCCGGAGGCCACCAAAGCCAGCGGCATCTTCAGCGGCAAGGCAGACGTCAGCTGGGATACAACGAAAGCGGGCCTGCCGCAGGGTGAAGTGACCCTTTCCGGGCGCAACGTGCGCGTGACGCAAACCATTAACGACGCACCGCTGCTGGTAGCCTTCGACACCCTTAATCTGAATGCCCGGCTGCGTGACAACCGCGCCGATCTGGGCTGGATGATGCGGCTGACCAATAACGGGCAGTTTGACGGGCAGGTGCAGATCACCGATCCGCAGGGGCGGCGAAATCTGGGCGGCAACGTCAATATCCGCAACTTCTCCATCGGCATGGTCAACGCTATCTTCTCGCGCGGTGAAAAAGCGGCGGGTACGCTGAGCGCTAACCTGCGTCTGGCCGGCGATGCGCAGAGTCCGCAACTGTTCGGGCAGATGCAGCTGAACGGGGTGGACATTGACGGCAACTTTATGCCGTTCGACATGCAGCCGAGTCAGCTGGCGATGAACTTTAACGGCCAGCGCTCGACGCTTCAGGGCGTGGTGCGTACCCAGCAGGGGCAGATCAACCTCAGCGGCGATGCGGACTGGAGTCAGCTGGATAACTGGCGGGCGCGGGTCGCCGCCAAAGGCAGCAAGGTGCGGATCACCGTACCGCCGATGATCCGTCTCGATGCGTCGCCGGATGTGGTATTTGTCGCCACGCCGGAGCTGTTCACCCTCGACGGCAGCATTGATATTCCGTGGGCGCGTATCGTGGTGCACGACGTGCCGGAAAGCGCGGTCGGTGTTTCCAGCGACGAAGTGATGCTGAATGCTAATCTGGAACCGGAAAAACCGCAGTCCGCCAGCATCCCGATCAACAGTAACCTTATCGTGCATGTCGGCAATAACGTGCGTATGGACGCGTTTGGCCTGAAAGCGCGACTGAACGGTGATTTAAAAGTTGCTCAGGATAATCAAGGACTTGGCCTGAACGGACAAATAAATATCCCCGAAGGACGCTTCCATGCCTACGGTCAGGATTTGATTGTGCGCAAAGGTGAGTTATTGTTCTCGGGCCCGCCGGATCAACCTTTACTTAATATTGAAGCGATCCGTAACCCCGAGGCCACCGAAAACGATGTTATTGCAGGCGTGCGGGTGACCGGTACCGCCGACGAACCGAAGGCGGAGATTTTCTCCGATCCGGCCATGTCGCAACAGGAAGCGCTCTCTTATTTACTGCGCGGCCAGCCGCTCGACAGCGATCAGAGCGACAGCGCGGCAATGACCTCGGCCCTTGTTGGTCTGGGGGTTGCACAAAGTGGGCAGGTTGTGGGTAAAATCGGCGAGACGTTCGGCGTCAGCAATCTGGCACTGGATACTGCCGGCGTGGGGGACTCCTCCCAGGTGGTGGTCAGCGGCTACGTACTGCCGGGTCTGCAGGTGAAGTATGGGGTGGGTATTTTTGATTCTCTGGCAACGCTCACGCTGCGCTATCGCCTGATGCCTAAGCTTTATCTCGAAGCGGTGTCTGGCATAGATCAGGCACTTGATTTGCTCTATCAGTTTGAGTTTTAGCAATGCGAATATTTGTCTACGGCAGTTTACGACGCAAGCAAGGCAACAGCCACTGGATGACCAACGCTCAGTGGCTGGGCGATCACAATGTTGAAGACTTTCGACTGTACAGTCTGGGGCATTACCCGGGCGCGGTGCCCGGTGCGGGCCATGTGCAGGGTGAAGTCTATCGTATCGATTCGGCGACCCTTGCCGAACTGGATGCATTACGCACCGCAGGCGGTGAGTATAAACGTCAGTTGATCCAGACACCGTACGGAAGTGCATGGATGTACGTGTACCAGCGTCCGGTCGACGGACGCACCTGGATAGAATCCGGAAACTGGCTGGACCGGGACCGGTATTAACATATAGCCGGACGCGGTTTGCCCGGCTGACTAAAGCACCCTGGTTTTACTACGTCTTTTAAAAGAAATAAAAAACGGACCCTGCTTATGCAGGGTCCGTTTTTAGTGATGCTTTAAATAAACCCGCGATACGGAATTATTTCTTCGCTGCGCGCTCGAAAGAGGCCACGATTTCAGCTTTAGCCGCTTCGGCGTTGTCCCAGCCGTCAACTTTCACCCATTTGCCTTTTTCGAGATCTTTATAGTGCTCGAAGAAGTGAGTGATCTGCGCTTTCAGCAGTTCCGGCAGGTCGTTCACATCTTTGATGTGATCGTATTCTTTGCTCAGTTTGGTGTGCGGAACCGCAACCAGCTTGGCATCTTCGCCCGCTTCGTCGGTCATTTTCAGCACGCCAACCGGACGGCAGCGCACAACAGAGCCAGGCTGTAACGGGTACGGCGTTGGCACCAGCACGTCAACCGGGTCACCGTCCAGAGACAGGGTGTGGTTGATGTAGCCGTAGTTGCACGGATAGAACATTGCGGTCGACATGAAGCGGTCAACAAACAGCGCGCCGGTGTCTTTGTCGATTTCGTATTTGATCGGATCGGCGTTGGCCGGGATCTCGATAACAACGTAGATGTCTTCTGGCAAATCTTTGCCCGCAGGTACGTTCAGTAAGCTCATGTTTGTTTCCTTTAAAATGTGTGCAAACAAGTGCCGGGTATTATAGCCAACTCCTTGGGAATGTCTCTGGCTGTTTTCTGCCGCGTTCTCGGTTTAGTCGCGATTCAGGAGCAATCTGACGCGCGGATTGTCCATAAAGTTAGCTGCATACTGAATAAATTTGTGGAAGCGCTTACACGATGCATTTCGCGACCCCGACGCAGGCAAAATTTCCGCAAATTTCAGGTATGCCAAAGGTCTGTTAAAACGTCACTTTTCGCGCGCTGGATCTCATCTGCTTCTTAACCTTTCATTCACTTTTCCGAAGTGTGATGTAACGCATTCTGTTACATCTCTGGTTGTCTATAGTGTCCAGGCAGGTGAAGTTATAGCCAACAATAACCCTACGAGGATGTCCCTATGTGGAAGCGCTTACTTCTTGTCACAGCAGTTTCGGCAGCCATGTCGTCTATGGCGATGGCCGCACCCTTAACCGTCGGTTTTTCGCAGGTCGGATCTGAATCCGGCTGGCGTGCCGCGGAAACCAGCGTCGCGAAAAGCGAAGCGGAAAAGCGTGGTATTACCCTGAAAATTGCCGATGGTCAGCAAAAACAGGAAAACCAGATCAAAGCCGTCCGTTCATTCATCGCCCAGGGCGTGGATGCGATCTTTATTGCGCCGGTCGTGGCGACAGGCTGGGAGCCGGTACTGAAAGAAGCGAAAGAGGCGGAGATCCCGGTCTTCCTGCTCGACCGCAACATCGATGTGAAAGATAAATCGCTCTACATGACCACGGTTACCGCGGACAACGTGCTGGAAGGCAAGTTGATTGGTGAATGGCTGGTGAAAACCGTCGGCGACAAGCAGTGTAACGTCGTGGAGCTCCAGGGCACGGTGGGCGCGAGCGTCGCCATCGACCGTAAAAAAGGCTTCGCCGAAGCGATCAGTAAAGCCCCCAACATCAAAATTATCCGTTCTCAGTCCGGCGACTTCACCCGCAGTAAAGGGAAAGAGGTTATGGAAAGCTTTATTAAAGCGGAAAACAACGGCAAGAACATCTGCATGGTTTACGCCCATAACGACGACATGGTGATCGGCGCGATCCAGGCCATCAAAGAAGCGGGCCTTAAACCGGGCAAAGACATCCTGACGGGTTCCATCGATGGCGTGCCGGATATCTACAAAGCGATGATCGCCGGTGAAGCCAACGCCAGCGTAGAGCTGACGCCAAACATGGCTGGCCCGGCGTTTGATGCGCTGGAAAAATTCAAGAAAGACGGCACCCAGCCTGAAAAAGTCACCATCACCAAATCCACGCTCTACCTGCCGGATACGGCGAAAGAAGAGTTAGAGAAGAAGAAAAACATGGGCTACTAAGCCTTTCAGAACTTGCCGGATGACGCTGCATGTAGCCGATCTGTGAGATGTGCTTTTGTAGATCGGCTAAGCGTAGCGCCATCCGGCTTGATGCAGGGGGAACCATGACCACTGAACAACACCAGGAAATCCTCCGAACAGAGGGCTTAAGCAAATTCTTCCCTGGCGTCAAGGCACTGGATAACGTCGATTTCAGCCTGCGGCGCGGCGAAATTATGGCGCTGCTCGGTGAAAACGGCGCGGGAAAATCGACGCTCATTAAAGCGCTGACCGGGGTGTATCACGCCGAACGCGGCACCATTCATCTGGAAGGCGAACTTATCGCGCCAAAAAATACCGCCCATGCCCAGCAACTGGGGATCGGCACCGTTTATCAGGAAGTGAATCTGCTGCCAAATATGTCAGTGGCGGATAACCTGTTTATTGGCCGCGAACCCCGCCGTTTCGGGTTTCTGCGCCGTAAAGAGATGGAAAAACGCGCCACCGCATTGATGGAGTCCTACGGCTTCTCTCTCGACGTGCGCGAGCCGCTCAACCGCTTTTCCGTGGCGATGCAGCAGATCGTCGCCATTTGCCGCGCCATCGATCTCTCGGCCAAAGTGCTGATCCTCGATGAGCCTACCGCCAGTCTCGATACTCAGGAAGTGGAGATGCTGTTTACCCTGATGCGCCAGCTACGCGATCAGGGCGTCAGCCTGATTTTTGTTACCCACTTTCTCGATCAGGTGTATGACGTCAGCGACCGCATCACCGTGCTGCGCAACGGCAGTTTTGTCGGCTGCAAAGAGACGCGGGAACTACCGCAAATCGAGCTGGTTAAAATGATGCTTGGTCGTGAACTGGACAACAACGCTCTGCAACGGGCGGGGCGCACGCTGCTCAGCGACAAACCGGTCGCCGCGTTTAAAGATTTCGGCAAAAAAGGCGTGATCGCGCCCTTCGATCTTGAGGTTCGTCCCGGTGAAATCGTTGGCCTGGCGGGGCTGTTAGGCTCAGGACGTACCGAAACCGCTGAGGTGATCTTCGGTGTCAAACCCGCCGATCAGGGCACGGCGCTGATCAAAGGCAAACCGCAAACGCTGCGCTCGCCGCACCAGGCCTCCTGCCTTGGGATTGGTTTCTGCCCGGAAGATCGTAAAACCGACGGCATTATTGCCGCCGCCTCGGTGCGGGAAAATATCATTCTGGCGCTTCAGGCCCAGCGCGGCTGGCTGCGCCCGATCCCACGTAAAGAGCAAAATGAGATCGCCGCGCGCTTTATTCGCCAGCTCGGGATCCGCACGCCGAGTGCAGAACAGCCGATTGAATTCCTCTCCGGCGGCAATCAGCAAAAAGTGCTGCTCTCCCGCTGGTTGCTGACACGGCCGCAGTTCCTGATCCTCGACGAGCCGACGCGCGGCATCGACGTGGGCGCGCATGCCGAGATCATCCGCCTTATCGAAACCCTCTGCGCCGACGGTCTGGCACTGCTGGTCATCTCCTCCGAACTGGAAGAACTGGTCGGCTATGCCGATCGGGTGATCATCATGCGCGATCGCAAACAGGTCGCGGAGATCCCGCTGGCGGAACTCACCGTTCCGGCGATCATGAATGCCATTGCGGCCTAAGGAGAAGCATGTGATGCCTCAGTCTCTGCCCCGTCCCGGGGAACCCAAACGCCGCTTCAGCTGGCCGGTGGGTACGCCGCAAATCATCGCCTTGCTGCTGGTGCTGGTAGTCGACAGCCTGGTCGCGCCGCACTTTTATCAGGTGATTTTGCAGGATGGCCGCCTGTTTGGCAGCCCGATCGATATTCTTAACCGCGCCGCCCCCGTCGCGCTGCTGGCGATTGGAATGACGCTGGTGATCGCCACCGGCGGCATCGACCTTTCCGTCGGCGCGGTCATGGCCATAGCCGGCGCGACGGCAGCCTCAATGACCGTCGCCGGGCACAGTTTGCCGGTGGTGATACTGGCCGCGCTCGGATCCGGCGTGCTGGCCGGATTATGGAACGGCGTGCTGGTGGCGATCTTAAAGATCCAGCCTTTTGTTGCCACGCTGATCCTGATGGTGGCCGGACGCGGTGTGGCGCAGCTCATCACCTCCGGGCAGATCGTCACCTTTAACGCCCCCAACCTGTCCTGGCTGGGCAGTGGTTCGCTGCTGCTGTTTCCGACGCCGGTGATCATCGCGCTGTTAACGCTCATCGTCTTCTGGCTGTTCACCCGCAAAACGGCGCTCGGTATGTTTATCGAGGCGGTGGGGATCAACATCCGCGCGGCGAAAAACGCGGGCGTGAACACGCGCATGGTGGTGATGCTGACTTACGTCCTGAGCGGCGTGTGCGCGGCCATTGCCGGTATTATCGTCACCGCGGATATTCGCGGCGCTGATGCCAACAACGCCGGGCTGTGGCTGGAGCTGGATGCCATTCTGGCGGTGGTGATCGGCGGCGCATCGCTGATGGGCGGGCGCTTTAACCTGCTGCTGTCAGTGGTGGGGGCGTTGATTATTCAGGGGATGAATACCGGGATCCTGCTGTCCGGTTTCCCGCCGGAACTCAATCAGGTGGTGAAAGCCGTCGTCGTCATGTGTGTGCTGATCGTGCAGTCCCCGCGATTTATTGCGCTGATTAAAAGGAACCGTGGTCATGATAAAACGTAACCTGCCACTGATGATCACGCTCGGCGTGTTCGTGCTTGGCTACCTCTACTGCCTGACGCAGTTCCCCGGTTTTGCCTCGACCAGGGTGATCTGTAACATCCTGACGGACAACGCCTTCCTCGGTATTATTGCCGTCGGCATGACCTTTGTGATCCTCTCCGGCGGTATCGATCTGTCGGTGGGCTCGGTGATCGCGTTTACCGGCGTTTTTCTTGCCAAAGCGATCGGCTTCTGGGGGATGTCGCCGCTGGTGGCCTTCCCGCTGGTGCTGGCGATGGGCTGTGCGTTTGGGGCTTTTATGGGGCTTATGATCGACGGACTTAAAATCCCGGCGTTTATCATCACCCTGGCGGGCATGTTCTTTCTGCGCGGCGTCAGCTACCTGGTGTCTGAAGAGTCCATTCCCATTAACCATCCCATTTACGACACGCTTTCCAGCCTGGCGTGGAAAATCCCAGGCGGCGGACGGCTCAGCGCGATGGGGCTGTTGATGCTCGGCGTGGTGGTGATCGGCATTTTTCTGGCGCACCGCACGCGCTTTGGTAATCAGGTGTACGCCATCGGCGGCAGCGCCACCTCGGCGAACCTGATGGGCATCTCCACGCGCAGCACCACCGTGCGCATCTATATGCTCTCCACGGGCCTTGCGACGCTGGCGGGCATTGTCTTCTCGGTTTACACCCAGGCGGGCTATGCGCTGGCGGGGGTGGGCGTCGAGCTGGATGCCATCGCCTCGGTCGTGATTGGCGGTACGCTGCTAAGCGGCGGCGTCGGTACGGTATTAGGCACGCTGTTCGGTGTGGCGATCCAGGGATTGATCCAGACCTACATTAACTTTGACGGCACGCTCAGCTCGTGGTGGACGAAGATTGCCATTGGCATTCTGCTGTTTATCTTTATCGCGCTACAGCGTGGCCTGACGGTGTTGTGGGAGAACCGCCAGAGTTCGCCGGTTACACGCATTAGCACGGCGGCAACAAAGCTATAACACACTGAATTACCTCAAAAACGCTAAAGATTTTCCGGTGGCAGCCGATAACTCAAAATTACGCTCTGTTTGCGCCACGAAGTATCCCTGCTACCGGAATCATCATCATGCTAAAAACGCTATCGATTCGCACCGGCTTGCTGTCCTTACTGGCCGTTATGACATTACTCCTGCTGCTGGTCAGCGGCATGGGGATTTACGCCCTCACGCAAAGTTCCTCTTCTCTGCAACGCATTAATCACCTTCAGGGTGAGCAAATGGCGCGCCTGAATGGCGGTTACAACCTGATTTTACGCGCCCGCAACGAGGCCGGTCAGGCCGTACGCATGATGGAGGTCGGGCTGCTGGATGACGCCGGAAAATCCGTCAAGGGCATCAACAATGAAATCACCCAGGCGCAAAAAGGCCTGCAAGCGGTGATCGAGGCTGGCGTGGATGACGAGGCCGGTAAACCGCTGCTGGATCGGCTGGCGAAAAGCTATGCCGCATACAATACGCAGGGCATTGTGCCGATGCAGAAAGCGCTCAATGAGCAAAGCCCGGACAGCTATTACGATCTGCTGGAAAACACGCTGATCCCGGTATCACGTCAGTTTGATAACGACATGCAGGCCTTCCTCACGTGGGGCGAAAACCGCGGCAAAGACGAAGTGAAGGCGGTGCAAAGTAATAAAAACCGCGTCATGGTGTTGATCGTCATCGCCGCGCTGCTGACGGCGGGGGTGATCGTGCTGGCATGGCTGGTGCTGAGCCACATGCTGTTAAAACCGCTGGAAGCGTCCATTCGTCAGCTGGAGCAGGTAGCCGCAGGCGATCTTACGCCCGTCAGCGCCGCTCCTGCCAGCCAGGAGTTCAACCGCCTGATCGCCGCCATCGATGAGATGCGCCATGCACTGGTGGGCTCCGTGACCCGCGTACGTGACGCCAGCGCGCATATTGATACCGGCAGCCGGGAGTTGACCGCCGGCAATATGGATCTGGCGCAGCGTACCGAATCTACCGCCAGCTCCCTTGAGCAAACGGCGGCGAGTATGGAGGAGATCACCTCCACGGTGAAGCAGAATGCCGACAACGCCGAACAGGCCCACCAGCTGGCGAAAACCGTCTCGGACACCGCCGATCGCGGCAGCGAAATGGTATGCTACGTGATTGAAAAAATGAGTGATATCGCCGGCAGTGCCAACCGCATCGCCGACATTCTTAGCGTTATCGATGGTATTGCTTTCCAGACCAATATCCTCGCGCTGAACGCCTCGGTAGAAGCCGCGCGGGCAGGGGAGCAAGGGCGCGGTTTTGCCGTGGTCGCCGCTGAAGTCCGCAACCTTGCCGGTCGCAGCGCCGATGCCGCGAAAGAGATCCGCACGCTGATCAGTGATTCCAAAGCGCATGTCAGCGAAGGTAACGATCTGGCGATGCAGGCCGGGGAAACCATGGATGAAATCGCCGGAGAAGTGATGCGCATGACCACGTTGCTGCGTGAAATCGCCAGCGCCTCGCACGAGCAGAGCAAGGGTATTGAGCAGGTGAATATCGCGGTCAATCAGATGGACGAAACGGCGCAGCAGAACTCCGCGCTGGTCCAGCAATCCTCTGCCGCAACCCGCTCACTGGAAGAACAGTCCCGTGTACTGATGGAAGCCATGGCGTCGTTCAGATTGCAGACGGCGGGGTAATATAAATCTTCATTTAACGTGAGTGTTAACACTCAAGGAGAACGCGAAAAATGACCTCAAATACCGAGACTGATGAACCCCGGAAAATGATCTGCATTCAGTGCGATAACGAAGCGCTAAAAGACAGTGATTATTGTGCCGAGTGTGAAAACAAAGCATTCCAGAAAATTGGCGGCTGGTTGTATCTTCCTGCACTGGGGATCCTGTTGACGATAATTGTTAATCTGATCGGGGCAAGTAATACGCTGGGTATATTGCTCGAACATTACTCGTCACTGTATTCAGCGGCAAAGGGGATTCTCTTTTTTGAAGTATTCGCTCACATCGGCATGGTAGGGCTTGCGATCTACGTGGGAAGTCTGTTTTTCAGAAAGAAACGTGCGCTACCGCGTTATTACATCATCCTGCTGCTCTGTAGCCTGGGTTATCTGATCATCGATCTGATGCTTGGCTATCACTTACTGGACATCGCGCTTAATAAAGAGAACGTAAGCCCGGTGCTGCGTAATCTGGTGAGCGCAGTGATCTGGGGCTCTTATTTCCGTGTTTCGGTTCGTGTTAAACGCACCTTTATCCATTAATTCACAACGCAAGGTGCCGCCCATTGGCGGCACCTGATTTACCTTACGCGTCCGGATACTCGCGCATAAAGCGTTCGACGTCATCCACCATATGCTCGTTGCCGACGAAGAACGGGCGGCGCTGGTGCAGACTTTCCGGCACGATATCCAGAATTCGCTCTTTACCATCGCTCGCCTTACCGCCTGCCTGCTCCGCCAGGAACGCCATCGGGTTACCTTCATACAGCAGACGCAGTTTCCCTTGCGGGTGGCTCGCGGTGCTTGGGTACAGGTAGATACCGCCTTTCAGCAGGTTACGGTGGAAATCTGCCACCAGAGAACCGATATAGCGGGAGGTATACGGGCGGTTGGTCGCCTGATCTTCTTCCTGGCAGAACTTCAGATACTTCTTCACGCCCTGCGGGAATTTAATGTAGTTACCTTCGTTAATGGAGTAGGTATTGCCCTTGGCCGGGAAGCGCATACGCTCCTGGGACAGGCAGAACACGCCCAGTGACGGATCGTAGGTGAAAGCATGTACGCCGCAACCGGTGGTGTACACCAGCATGGTAGAGGAGCCATAAACCACATAACCGGCGGCAACCTGTTTGTTACCCGGTTGCAGGAAGTCTTCTTCAGTGACCGGCGTACCCACGGGGGTCACGCGGCGGTAAATAGAGAAGATGGTCCCGACAGACACGTTGACGTCGATGTTGGAAGAGCCGTCCAGCGGATCCATCAGCACCACATACTTCGCGTGTTCGCACCCTTCGAAAACCACGATTTCGTCTTCTTCTTCGGAGGCAATGCCCGCTACGATGTCGCGTGCTTTCAGCGCGGCTTTCAGTTTTTCATTGGCGAACAGGTCGAGTTTTTGCTGCACCTCACCCTGTACGTTTTCGGTACCACTGGCACCCAGAATATCAACCAGACCGGCTTTGTTAATGTCCCGGTGGATGATCTTGGCACCCAGTTTTATCGCCGACAACAGAGACGTAAGCTCGCCCGTAGCATGGGAAAACTCATGCTGTTTTTCAACGATAAATTCACCTAACGTTTTCATAACACTTCCCTACATTCAATGTGGAGTAAAGCGACTGCAACAATCTTAACAAAGTTTCAAAACATTGCGCACAGGTGAATCGCGCCAGCACCGTACGGAATATCCTGAAATGCATTTATCTGACGCCTGACATGTGGGTAAAATGTGCGCCAGATTAAAGAGGGATAACGACGTATGCGCATTCATATATTGGGGATTTGTGGCACCTTCATGGGCGGACTGGCGATGCTGGCCCGTTCACTGGGTCACGAGGTAACGGGTTCGGACGCCAATGTGTATCCGCCAATGAGCACGCTTTTAGCCGATCAAGGGATTGCGTTAATTCAGGGATACGACCCTTCCCAGCTCGATAACGCCCCGGATCTGGTGATCATCGGCAACGCCATGACGCGCGGCAATCCGTGTGTGGAAGCGGTGCTGGAAAAGAACATTCCGTACATGTCTGGCCCGCAGTGGCTGCATGATTTCGTACTGCGCGATCGCTGGGTGCTGGCGGTGGCCGGTACCCATGGCAAAACCACTACGGCGGGTATGGCGGCCTGGATCCTCGAGGTCTGCGGCTACAAGCCGGGCTTTGTGATCGGCGGCGTACCGGGCAACTTCGACGTCTCCGCGCGTCTGGGTGAAAGCCCGTTCTTCGTTATCGAAGCCGACGAATATGACTGCGCCTTCTTCGACAAGCGTTCCAAATTCGTGCACTACTGCCCGCGCACGCTGATCCTCAACAACCTTGAGTTTGATCATGCAGACATCTTCGACGACCTGAAAGCGATCCAGAAGCAGTTCCACCACCTGGTTCGTATCGTGCCGGGGCAGGGCAAAATCATCTGGCCGGAAAACGACATCAATCTGAAACAGACGATGGCGATGGGCTGCTGGAGCGAGCAGGAACTGGTGGGCGAGCAGGGCCACTGGCAGGCGAAAAAGCTGACTACAGATGCCTCCGAATGGGAAGTGTGGCTCGACGGCGAAAGCGTGGGCCGCGTGAAGTGGGATCTGGTTGGCGAGCACAACATGCATAACGGTCTGATGGCGATTGCCGCGGCGCGTCATGTGGGCGTTGCCCCCGCGGATGCAGCCAATGCGCTGGGATCGTTCATTAACGCCCGTCGCCGCCTGGAACTGCGCGGCGAAGCCAACGGCGTGACGGTATATGACGATTTCGCTCATCATCCGACGGCGATCCTTGCCACGCTTGCCGCGCTGCGCGGAAAAGTGGGCGGCACCGCGCGCATTCTCGCCGTGCTGGAGCCGCGCTCTAACACGATGAAAATGGGCATCTGCAAAGATGATTTAGCGCCGTCGCTGGGACGTGCCGATGAAGTGTTCCTGCTTCAGCCGCAGCATATTCCCTGGCAGGTTGCTGAAGTGGCGGAAGCCTGCATTCAGCCTGCGCACTGGCATGCGGATGTGGATACGCTGGCGGAGATGGTGGTGAAAACCGCGCAGCCAGGGGATCATATTCTGGTGATGAGTAACGGCGGGTTTGGTGGTATTCATCAGAAACTGCTGGACGGGTTAGCGAAGAAAGCGGCGGCGGCAGCGGAGCCGGTATAAAACAGCGCCCGGTGGCGCTTCGCTTACCGGGCCTACAACAGCACACAACTCCGCAGTTTTTGTAGGCCGGGTAAGGCGCAAGCCGCCACCCGGCAAAACCTTCACCGGCGCTTGCCACCTTATTCCGCGTCGGCTTCCGCCAGCTCGCGCAGATACTGGAAAATCAGACGCGCAGACTTCGGCGCTTTATTCCCTTCTTTCTCTTTCTGGGCATTGCGGATCAGCGAACGCAGCTGCTGGCGATCGGCATGCGGCCACAGGTTCAGCACGTCCGGTACCGCGTCATCGCCTTCTTCAATCAGACGATCGCGGATATGTTCCAGCTTATGGAAAAACGCGACCTGCTGGTTGTGGCGGTTTTTCAGCTTATCCAGCGCCTGGCGGATCGGATCCACATCGCGCTGACGCAGCATTTTGCCGATCAGCTGCATCTGGCGGCGGCGGCCTTCTTTCTTGATACGCTGCGCCAGTTCAATGGCGGCGCGCAGATCGTCATCCAGCGGGATTTTGTCGAGGGCATTTTTGCCCAGATCAACCATTTCCGCGCCGAGGCGTTTTAATTCTTCGGCATCACGCTTAATTTCACTTTTACTGACCCAGATGATCTCATCATCTTCATCGTCGATATCATCACCGGGCACGTCGTCGAGCCAGTCTTCGGGCTGCTTGGTCATCTCAGGTTCCTTAAAAAAGAGGCTAATACTAACACCCTGGGAGCACACTGAGAATGGGTTCTCTGTTAGACTTCTTTGAAACTCCCCTTACATTATGGCATTGGCGATGAAAGTAATCACACAAGTTGCAGAGCAACGCAAAGCTCTGGAAGAAGCCGTCTCCACCGCACTGGGTTTAGCCGCTGGCAAATCGGATGGCGCGGAAGTGTCGGTATCGAAGACAACCGGCATTGGCGTGAGCACCCGTTACGGTGAGGTGGAGAACGTTGAATTTAACAGCGATGGTGCGCTGGGCATCACCGTTTACCATCAGAATCGCAAAGGCAGCGCCTCGTCCACCGACTTAAGCCCGGACGCCATCGCGCGCACCGTGCAGGCGGCGCTGGACATCGCACGCTACACCTCGCCGGATCCCTATGCTGGCGTGGCCGATAAAGAGCTGCTGGCCTTTGATGCGCCGGATTTAGATCTGTTCCACCCGGCTGAGATCACCCCGGATGAGGCGATCGCCTTTGCCGCGCGCGCTGAGCAGGCATCTCTCGCCGTCGACAAACGCATCACCAACACCGAAGGCGGCAGCTTCAACAGTCACTACGGTATTCGCGTGTTTGGTAACAGTCACGGCATGCTGCAAAGCTACTGCTCCAGCCGTCACTCGCTCTCCAGTAGCGTGATTGCTGAAGAAAACGGCGATATGGAACGCGACTACGCCTATACCATCGGGCGCGCGTTAGGCGATCTGCAATCCCCGGAATGGGTCGGCGCAGAGTGTGCAAAACGCACGCTGTCCCGCCTCTCCCCGCGTAAACTCTCCACCATGAAAGCGCCGGTTATTTTTGCTAATGAAGTGGCGACCGGGCTGTTTGGCCATCTGGTGGGTGCCATTGCCGGTGGCGCGGTGTACCGCAAATCTACCTTCCTGCTGGATTACCTCGGCAAACAAATTCTGCCGGAATGGCTGACCATTGATGAGCATCCGCATCTGCTGAAAGGCCTTGCCTCCACGCCATTCGACAGCGAAGGCGTACGCACGGAACGCCGTGAAATCATCAAAGACGGTATCCTGACCCAGTGGCTGCTGACCAACTATTCCGCGCGTAAACTGGGGCTGAAAAGTACCGGTCACGCGGGCGGCATCCACAACTGGCGCATTGCCGGTCGCGGCCTCAGCTTTGAACAACTGCTCAAAGAGATGGGCACCGGTCTGGTGGTCACCGAGCTGATGGGGCAGGGCGTAAGCGGCATTACCGGCGATTACTCCCGCGGTGCGGCGGGCTTCTGGGTGGAGAACGGTGAAATCCAGTATCCGGTAAGCGAAATCACTATTGCGGGCAACCTCAAAGACATGTGGCGCAATATTGTTACTATTGGTGACGATATTGAAACACGCAGCAACATTCAGTGTGGTTCAGTGCTGTTGCCGGAGATGAAGATCGCCGGTCAGTAAACAAAAGGGCGCCGCCTGCCGCGCCCGATCTAAAAACAAAAAATGGAAGCAACCTGATGCGTAAAACACTCTTAGCAATGTTAGCCGTTTCGTCCCTGGTTATGGCCTCTTCTGCTGTTTTTGCAGCCGATCTTGAAGAGGATATGGAGACGCTTGGTGAGAATCTGAAAGTCGTACAAACCACGGATAACGCCGCAGACATGAAAGAGGCGTTAACCAAAATGCGTACCGCTGCGCTGGACGCGCAGAAAGCCACGCCGCCAAAAATGGAAGATAAAGCGGCAGACAGCCCGGAAATGAAAGAATACCGCCATGGCTTCGATATTCTCATCGGTCAGATTGACGGCGCGATGAAGCTGGCAAACGACGGCAAGGTTAAAGAAGCGCAGGCTGCCGCCGAAGAAATCAAAAATACCCGCAATACTTATCACAAGAAATTCCGTTAAGCCTGTTTACCCGGCCTACACCCTGTAGGTCGGGTAAGCGCAGCGCCACCCGACAATACACGTGCCTCCGCCCATAAGCCTTTCCAATATTTCCCGTAAAAAGCCCCTTTAACTCACAGAACCGCATTTTCTTTTATGCCGGATGACGGGCGGCATACGTCGTCATACCGTGATTAAACTCACACTATTCCAGCCAAAAATCCCTCATGCCGCTATTTCTGTGGAACAGATCACTGCCGCCACGGCCCTTTCCACTTCGAAGTGGAAAACAACTCGCTACAAACTATTAACCTTCGCCGTTAGTTTTAATCCGGAGACATTAACGGGGTAAGACGAGTGAATAACGGAGCGGTAAACAACGACGCGGGGCGTCTGGCGGACAACATGTTAGCGCAGGTCTACAGCCTGCTGGCCCGCCACAACATCATCCCCAACGCGGTACAGGAACAGATGCTGACCTCGCACGTCCGTGCCATGGCGCACCGTTCGATAACCGGCGAGCCACTGCCGGAGGTCGATGCCAGCCTGTTTGACGAGATCTCAGAAGATTCAATGTCACTCGCCCATGAAATCGTGGCGGCGTTTGGCAACCTTCCCAAAGAAGAGGCCTGGCTGCTGTCGGTGCACTTCGAAGTGGCGAAAGACAACCTGTAAGGAGCAAAAGATGGAACAGATTACCGTAGTGATTGGCGATCGCCTGGGCAAAGGTCAGAAAGTGGCGGCGGGTGTGGAAAAAGCGGGCGGACGCGCCGTGGTGGTGCCGGGTGTGGCAGCGGACATGAAGCTGGGCGACGTCATGAAGGCAGAAAACGCCACCTTTGGCATTTCGTTCTGCGGCAGCGGCGGCGCAGGGGCGATCACCGCGCAGACCAAATATGGCTACAAGGCTAAATACGGCATGCGTTCAGTGGATGAAGGCGTCACCGCCATCAACGAAGGCTGCAATGTGCTCGGCTTCGGTTTTATGGATAAAGAAGAGTTAGGCGAGCGCCTGGTGCTGGCATGGCAGAAAAAGCACGGCGCATGAGCATGAAAGAGCACTTCACCACGACGGTGCGCGTTAACGGCAAAGGCGAGTCGAAATCGCGCGCCTTTGCGGATGCCCTGAACCAGGTTCAGGGGGCGGTGATGAAAGCATCGCCGCATATTTTACTGCGTATAGAGCCACAGGATGTGCAGGTTGTTTATGCGCGTGAAGCGGTGCGCAAAGAAGCATTTCTGTTTTTCTTTCTGCGCCGGGAGCGACGCACGTTCAGCGTGGAGCTGGACGTTACCGTCAACGTGACCGCCATTAATCTCGATAAAGTGGACTTCGTCACGCACACCTGATTTTCACCATAGGGTTTAACTATGTTCCTGATAATTTTAATAAAATCTCTCATCATCGGCGGCCTGGTCGGCGTGGGTGTGGGGGCCGGGGCTGCACGCATGTTTCACGCGCCAACCACCCAGGGGATGGGGGCGTTTCGTACCTTAGGCGAGCTGAACTCCTGTGAAGGGGATCCGGCATCGCACTTCTCCTTTGGACTGGGCTTTTTCTTCAACGCCTGGGCCTCGTCCGTGGCGGCGGGATCCTTCACCCAGGACGTCGATCATCGCATCATCCCGAACTGGGGCGCGGCGGCGTTGATGATCAAAAACCGCAACGTCGCCGAGACGCTGCACGATCCGAAAAAGATGGCTATTGCCTGCGGCGTGATCGGCATGATCGTCGTCGCCTTCCTCAACTCCACCGCCTCGGCGGTACCGGCGGCCTTACAGGTGACGGCGGTCAAAGTGCTGGTGCCGGCGGCTAACCTGCTGGTTAACACCGTGATGCCGGTGATCTTCTGGCTGGCAGCGATTGATGCCGGTAAAAAATCGGGCTTCTGGGCGACCATTTTCGGCGGCGCAGCGCAGCTGATCATGGGCAACGCCGTACCGGGTCTGGTGCTCGGCATTCTGATTGGTAAGGGCGTGGAAGAGAGCGGCTGGAACCGCGTCACCAAAGTGATGATGGCGGCTATCGTTGCGCTGTTTGTGCTGAGTGCCTTCTTCCGTGGCTTCGACATGAAAATGATCGAATCTTTCCACCTCACCGTGCCGAACTGGCTGGATCTGATCCACAACGCGGTAAGCGGCAAATAACAGGAGCCTGACATGGAACAGAACAAAGGTTTTTGGTACGCCGACTGGTCATTCCCGATCTTCGTTGGCCTGCTCTCGTCCGGCGTCTTTGCCGGGACACACATGTATTACCTCTATGGCATCGGCGCGTTTAACGAAGTGGCGTTTGTGTCGATGCTGCGGGCGGGTATGGACACCGGCGTCTACGGCGCTGTGGCGGCGTTCGGCGCGAGCTTCCTGTTTGCGCGCATCATCGAAGGCTCGCTGGTAGGTATCCTCGACATCGGCGGCGCGATCCAGACCGGCGTCGGCTTAGGCGTCCCGGCATTGCTGTTAGGCGCAGGCTTTGTCTTCCCGGTGGCGAACTTTGCCGCGTCGCTGGTTACTGGCCTGCTGATTGGTCTGGCGATCGGTTACCTGATTATTCTGGCGCGTAAATTCACCATCAATCAGAGCGACTCCACCTACGGGGCAGACGTGATGATGGGTGCGGGTAACGCCTCCGGGCGCTTCCTCGGGCCGCTTATCATCCTCAGCGCGATGGCGGCGTCGATCCCGATCGGTATCGGATCGCTGATTGGTGCACTGCTGTTTTACATCTGGCAGAAGCCGATCACCGGCGGGGCGATCCTGGGAGCGATGATCCTCGGGTCCATCTTCCCGGTCGCGCTGTAATCACACTCAAGGAGATGCGCATGTACGATTTACTCCTGCGCCGTGCGCGGCTGGTGGACGATACGATCGTCGATATTGCCGTGCAGGACGGGCAGATCGCGGCGATCGGCGAGATCGACGCCGGGGCCGTGAAAACCCTCGATCTGAACGGCGAACACTATGTGAGCGCCGGCTGGATCGACTCTCACGTTCACTGTTACAGCCGCTCGCCGATCTACCGCGATGAGCCGGACAGCATCGGCATCGCCACCGGCGTCACCACCGTAGTGGACGCAGGCAGCACCGGTGCCAATGACGTGGATGATTTTTATGCCCTGACGCGCAGCGCGGTGACGGACGTTTTCGCGCTGCTCAATATCTCCCGTGTCGGGCTGATCGCCCAGAACGAACTGGCGGACATGGCGAATATCGACGGTGAGGCGGTGCGGGCGGCGGTAAAACGCCACCCGGACTTTATCGTCGGATTGAAAGCGCGCATGAGCAGCAGCGTGGTGGGCGACAACGGCATTGCGCCGCTGGAGCGCGCCAGAACCTTCCAGAAAGAAAATGGCGATCTGCCGCTGATGGTGCACATTGGCAACAACCCGCCGAACCTCGACGACATCGCCGCGCGGCTGACCGCCGGAGACATCATCACCCACTGTTACAACGGCAAACCGAACCGCATCCTGACGCCCGCAGGTGAACTGCGTGCCTCGATGACCGACGCCCTGCGCCGTGGCGTGCGTCTTGACGTCGGCCACGGCAGCGTCAGTTTCAGTTTTGAAGTGGCGAAGCAGGCGATCCGTCTTGGCATTTTGCCGCACACCATCAGCTCGGATATCTACTGCCGCAACCGCATCAACGGCCCGGTGTTTTCTCTGGCACGGGTGATGTCGAAATTTCTCGCCATCGGCATGTCGCTGCCACAGGTGATCGAATGCGTGACCGCCAGCGCCGCCGACGGTCTGCGGCTGAAACGCAAAGGCCGCCTGGCGGTGGGCTTTGACGCCGATCTGACGATTTTCGACTGGCGGCACCAGCCGGTGCTGTTCACCGATGCAGAAAACGACAGCCTGCATGCCGACAGCGTGCTGGTACCGCTGGCGGCCATTCGTGCAGGTAAAGGTTATATGACCCCACAAGGGAGTGAAGAACATGTCTTCGATTTATGAAAAATACGCGCTGAAACAGGTGATTAACGCCTCCGGCCGCATGACCGCGCTTGGCGTCTCCACCCCGCGCCCGGAAGTGGTCGAGGCGGTACTGACCGGCATGAATCACTATTTTGAGATGAAAGTCCTGGTGAATAAAACCGGGGACTACATCGCAAAACTGCTGGAGGTGGAAGGCGCGACGGTCGTCTCCTGCGCCTCGGCAGGCATTGCACAGTCGGTAGCGGCGGTGCTGGTCAAAGACAGCGACTGGCTGCTGGAAAATCTGCACAGTACGCCGATTGAGAATAACGAAATCGTGCTGCCGCGCGGCCATAACGTCAACTTTGGCGCGCCGGTCGGTACCATGGTTGCGCTGGGCGGCGGTAAAGTCGTGGAAGCCGGTTACGCAAACGAGTGTTCGGCAGCGCAGCTGGCAGCGGCCATCACGCCGCGCACGGCGGCGATCATGTACATCAAATCGCACCACTGCGTACAGAAAAGTATGCTCAACGTCGAACAGGCGGCGGTGGTGGCGCGTAAGCACAATCTGCCGCTGATCGTCGATGCCGCCGCCGAAGAAGATTTGCAGTGCTACTACCGCGCCGGGGCTGATCTTGTGATCTACAGCGGGGCGAAAGCTATCGAAGGGCCGACCAGCGGGCTGGTGATCGGCAAACAGCAGTATGTGGAATGGGTAAAACGCCAGACGGCGGGTATCGGCCGCGCCATGAAAGTGGGCAAAGAGGGCATTCTTGGCCTGACCTGCGCCATCGAACATTACCTCACCGCGCAGAAAGAGAGCGGCGCAGAAATGGTGGCAAAAATGACGCCATTCATTGATGGGCTGAATGCGCTGGACGGCGTGACCGCCCGCGTGGTGTGGGACAGCGCCGGCCGTGATATCGCCCGCACAGAAATTAAATTTGATGAAGCCGTCACCGGTATTGCCACCGGCGAGCTGGTTAACGCGCTAAAACAGGGCGAGTACGCCATCTATTTCCGTGGCTATAAAGCCAACGAAGGCATTATCGAAGCGGACGTGCGCAGCGTCAGCGCCGACCAACTGGACATTATCATTCGCCGTATTGCCGACGTGCTGAACAAGGAGCAAACCGCATGACCCTGACGCCCAATTTTTACCGCGACCGTGTCTGCCTGAACGTGCTGGCAGGCTCGAAAGAGAATGCCCGTGAAATCTACGATGCCGCCGAAGGCCATGTGCTGGTGGGCGTGCTGTCGAAGAACTATCCGGACGTGGCGAGCGCCGTGGCGGATATGCGCGAGTATGCCGCGCTGATGAATAACGCGCTCTCCGTCGGCCTGGGGGCCGGGGACCCAAACCAGTCGGCGATGGTCAGCGCGATTTCACGCGAGGTGCAGCCGCAGCACGTCAACCAGGTGTTTACCGGCGTGGCTACCAGCCGCGCGCTGCTCGGCCAGTCAGATACCGTGGTCAACGGTCTGGTTTCGCCCACCGGCACGCCGGGGCAGGTAAAAATCTCCACCGGGCCGCTGAGCGCTGGCGCACCGGCAGGGATTGTGCCGGTAGAGACTGCCATTGCGCTGTTAAAAGACATGGGCGGCAGCTCGATCAAATATTTCCCGATGGGTGGTCTGGAATGTCGTGAAGAGTATCAGGCGGTGGCGGAAGCTTGCGCCCGTCACGACTTCTGGCTGGAGCCGACCGGCGGTATCGATCTGGATAATTACAGTGAGATCCTGCGTATTGCGCTGGACGCCGGGGTACCGAAAATCATTCCTCATATTTATAGTTCCATTATTGATAAAGTAACCGGTCATACCCGCCCGGCGGATGTGCGCCAACTGCTGGCGATGACCCGGGCACTGCTGCCGTAACCAGAGGACACCGACGTGCGATTTCCGAACCAACGTTTAGCGCAACTGTTCGACATGCTGCAAAACGAGACGCTGCCCCAGGATGAACTGGCGCAGCGGCTGTCGGTATCCACGCGTACCGTGCGGGCCGATATCACCGCGCTGAATGCTCTGCTCGCCAGCCACGGCGCGCAGTTTATCCTCAGTCGCGGCAACGGCTATCAGCTGAAAATCGACGACGCCACGCGCTTTAACTCTCTGCAAACGGATCGCCCCCGCGCGCTGCGTATTCCGCGCAGCGGGCAGGAGCGGGTGCACTATCTGGTAGTGCGCTTTTTGACATCGGCTTTTTCCCTCAAGCTGGAGGATTTAGCCGATGAATGGTTTGTCAGCCGGGCGACGCTGCAAAGCGATATGGCGGAGGTGCGCGACTGGCTACAGCGCTATCATCTGACGCTGGAAACGCGCCCGCGTCACGGCATGAAGCTGTTCGGCAGCGAAATGGCGATCCGCGCCTGTCTGACGGATTTGCTGTGGGAGCTGGCGCAGCAGGACGCCCATAACCCGCTGTTAACCGAAGAAGCGCTGAACCGCGGCGTGCCGGAACAGCTGGAAACGCTGCTGCACCAGTGCTTTACCCGCCATCACATTCGCCTGACCGATGAAGGTGAGCTGTTTATCCGTCTGTACTGCGCGGTCGCGGTACGGCGTATCAGCGAAGGCTATCCGCTGTCGGAATTCACGGCGGACGACGGCGATGAAAATGTTCACCTCGCCGCGCGTGAGATCGCCGCCACGCTGCAACAGCTGGCGCAAAAACCACTCGCCCCGTCGGAAGAGGCGTGGCTGCGGGTGCATATTGCCGGGCGACAGGTACAGGAGATCGCCCCCAGCGCCATCAATGCCGATGACGACGAAGCGCTGGTTAACTATATCCTTGGTTTTATCAATACCCACTACAACTACAACCTGCAAAACGATGCCCAGCTGCATGCGGATCTGCTGACGCACATTAAGACCATGATCACCCGCGTGCGCTACCAGATCATGATCCCTAATCCGTTGCTGGATAACATCAAACAGCACTATCCGATGGCGTGGGACATGACCCTCGCCGCAGTGTCGGGCTGGGGCAAATACACGCCCTGGACGATCAGCGAAAACGAGATTGGCTTTCTGGTGCTGCATATCGGCGTTGGCCTTGAGCGGCACTACAACATCGGCTATCAGCGGCAGCCGCGCGTGCTGCTGGTGTGCGACGCCGGTAACGCCATGGCGCGAATGATCGAAGCGGTGCTGCAACGCAAATACCCGCAGATTGACGTCACCAGCACGGTGACGCTGCGGGATTATGAACAGCGCGAGAGCATCAGCGAAGATTTTGTCATCGCCACCGCACGCATCAGCGACAAAGACAAGCCGGTGGTCACCATCGCGCCGTTCCCCACGGATTATCAGTTAGAGCAGATCGGCAAACTGGTGCTGGTGGATCGCACGCGCCCCTGGATGCTGGAGAAGTATTTCGATGCCAGCCATTTCCGCATTATCGATCGCACGGTCGATCAACAGACGCTGTTTGCGATGCTGTGCAGCCAACTGCACGAGGAGGGCTTTGTCGATGCGGAGTTCGTCGATTCGGTAGTGGAGCGTGAGGCCATTGTCAGCACCCTGCTCGGTGACGGGATCGCACTGCCCCACGCGCTGGGCCTGCTGGCGAAAAAAACCGTGGTTTATACCGTGCTGGCACCGGAAGGGATCCAGTGGGGGGATGACGTCGCGCATATTGTTTTCCTGCTGGCGATCAGCAAAAGCGAATATGAAGAAGCGATGGCTATCTACGATATTTTTGTGACATTCCTGCGTGAACGCGCAGTGACCCGCTTATGCGCCTGCAAAGACTTTACCGAATTTAAAACCGTTGCCATGGAATGCGTGAGCCGATTTTAATTAAAGTAACGTCTTTATATTTCTGCCTGCGCTAGCGGGTATTTTTAATTTTACAAGTTTCCACGTGAAGTTATTTATCTTTTCGGTGGAAGATCCTGCGGCAGTATTTCCTGCCCGGTAATGGCATCGACAATTTGCTCTGAGCCATCAGGATATTTGGTCACGGATACCAGCCGGCCACCGTACAGCGGGATGCCGGACATCTCCAGCGTGTAATCCGTTTTCTTAATTTCCTGTTTCTTAAGTTCTTGCTGCTTCTTAATTTCTTCCAGCGTCTGCGAAGACAAGGTGATCTTCGTACCGCTTTCTTCGGCGTCCAGGGGCGACTTGTCAGTATTAACGTCTGTGGATTTACTATTATTCCAGACAGTCGGGTTATTATCGTGATTAGATAAAAGCGATTCACCGTGCGTATTAGTCGCGGTGATTTTCTCAATACCGTTCATCATCATCTCCGGGTCGAAAATGCAATAGGGTGCAGGACGCGGCGCGTGCTTTTTTGAGCGCGCGATGCATCTGCAAGGGATAAACGTGACAAAGAGGTTATCGGCGGCGTGGCGAAATAATTTAATACAAAATAATCAACGCCCGGTCGTTCTGTTTTTTTGAAGGATAAGAACAAATTGTTCTACTTTCACTATTGCGCCGTCAGGCTTACTCTGTAAGAACAGCCGACAGAATTTGAAGTGAAAAACATTCAGGAGAACCTATGTCAGACAACTTTATTTCGCTCGCGACACAACGCAGAACCATCTATGCACTGGGCAAGGAACTGCCGGTACCGGAAGATGAAGTGATTGCCACCATTCAGGAAGCCATTCGTCAGGCACCTTCGGCATTCAACTCGCAGAGTTCTCGCGCGCTGATCCTGCTCGGCAACGAACACAATAAATTCTGGGAGCTGGTGCGTGAACAGTTAAGAAAAATTGTTCCGGCAGAGAGCTTCCACGCCACCTCCGACAAGCTGGACGGCTTCGCCGCTGCCGCGGGTTCGGTACTGTTCTTCGAAGATCAAGAGGTGGTAACCCGTCTGCAGGAGCAGTTTGCTGCTTATGCTGATAACTTCCCGGTCTGGTCAGAACACAGCACCGGTATCGCTCAGTATGCGGTATGGCTGGCACTGGCTGAAAAAGGCATTGGCGCGAACCTGCAACACTACAACCCGCTGGTTGATATTGACGTACAGCAGACCTGGAATATCCCGGCAAGCTGGAAACTGCGCGGGCAGATGAACTTCGGTGCGATGCTGGCACCGGCAGGCGATAAAGCCTTTATGGACGACGACAAACGTTTTGTGGTTGCCCGTTAATTAAAAATGCCGCCAGAAGGCGGCATTTTTATTATTGTAGGTCGGGTAAGCGCAGCGCCACCCGACAAATCACCCCAACTACCGCAAATGATGCACCACCTGGTTACTGCTACCGCGCCAGATCAACGACGGATCTTTCAGATCCTGCACGAACTTCCCGTCCACCAGCACGTTAATCAGATCCACCACCGCCATTTGCGCGGCATCCAGTTCCTCAAGTTTATACCCCGTCCACACCCAGATATCCTTGCCGGGACATTCGGCACGAATGCGCTGCACCAGCGTCAGGATCTCCGGCACGTTTTCCGGATGCAGTGGATCGCCGCCAGACAGGGAGATCCCCTGGCGTTTGATCCGCGTGTCGTTTAAATCGCGGATAATGGTATCTGCCTTTTCGCGGGTGAACGGCTGCCCGGAATTGAGCCGCCAGGTGCTTTTGTTGTAGCAGCCGGGGCACTCGTGCACGCACCCGGAGACAAACAGCGTGCAGCGAGTTCCGGGGCCGTTCACGATATCGACGGGGTAATATTGATGGTAACGCATCAACCGATCTGCCCGTTTCCTAAATGCTTAACGCGGCGCTTCACTTCTTCCTGCTTACCGGCGTTAAACGGACGCGCATCCGGGCTGCCCAGATAACCGCATACGCGGCGGGTCACCGACACCCGCGCGGCGTCGTGGTTGCCGCATTTCGGGCAGGTGAAGCCTTTGCTGGTGCATTCGAACTCGCCGGTAAAGCCGCACTCGTAGCATTCATCAATCGGCGTATTGGTGCCGTAATAGGGCACATGCTGATAGCTGTAATCCCATACGTCTTCCAGCGCTTTCAGGTTGTGCTGAATGTTCGGGTATTCGCCGTAACAGATGAAACCGCCATTCGCCAGCGGCGGGTAGGGGGCTTCGAAATCGATTTTGTCGTACGGGTTCACCTTCTTCTCCACGTCGAGGTGGAAGCTGTTGGTGTAATAACCTTTGTCGGTGACGCCCGGCACTACGCCGAACTCGGCGGTATCCAGACGGCAGAAACGATCGCACAGGTTTTCGCTCGGCGTACTGTAAAGACTGAAACCGTAGCCAGTTTCCGCTTTCCACTCATCCACCGCCTCACGCAGACGTTCAACGATGGCAATGCCTTTCGCGCGCAGCGTCTCGCTGTCGTACATATGAGTGCCGCCTGCCAGGGCGTTAATGGTTTCATGAATGCCGATATAACCCAGCGAAATGGAAGCACGTCCGTTTTTGAAAATTTCCGATACGTCGTCATCCGCTTTCAGACGCACGCCGCAGGCCCCTTCCATATAAAGAATGGGCGCGACGCGGGCTTTCACCCCTTCCAGACGGGCGATGCGCGTCATCAGCGCTTTACGTGCCAGTTGCAGGCGCGCGTCCAGCAGTTGCCAGAACGTGGCTTCGTCGCCTTTGGCTTCCAGCGCGATGCGCGGCAGGTTCAGGCTGATCACGCCGAGGTTGTTACGCCCGTCGTGGATCTGCTCGCCGTTTTCATCTTCCCAGACGCCGAGGAAGCTGCGGCAGCCCATCGGGGTTTTGAACGAGCCGGTAACTTTCACCACCTGATCGTAATTGAGAATATCCGGGTACATGCGCTTGCTCGCGCATTCCAGCGCCAGCTGTTTAATGTCGTAATTGGCATCACCGGGTTTGTGGTTCAGCCCGTCGCGGATGGCGAACACCAGTTTCGGGAACACGGCGGTTTTACGATTTTTGCCGAGCCCGGCAATGCGGTTACGCAGGATCGACTGCTGGATCAAGCGTGATTCCCAGCTGGTGCCCAGACCAAAACCGAAGGTGACGAACGGCGTCTGGCCGTTGGCGGTATGCAGTGTGTTCACTTCGTATTCCAGCGACTGGAAAGCGTCGTAGCACTCTTTTTCGGTACGGGAACGCGCGTAACCGTCGGCATCGGCAATCTGCCACTCTTCCGCGGTCTTACGGTGTTTTTTGAAGCTGGCGGTGACAAAAGGTGCCAGCACTTCGTCAATGCGGTTGATGGTAGTGCCGCCGTAAATATGGCTGGCCACCTGGGCGATGATCTGCGCGGTGACCGCCGTGGCGGTGGAGATGGATTTTGGCGGTTCGATCTCGGCGTTACCCATTTTAAAGCCCTGGGTCAGCATGCCTTTCAGATCGATCAGCATGCAGTTAAACATCGGGAAGAACGGCGAGTAGTCGAGATCGTGGTAATGAATATCACCGCGCTCGTGCGCCAGCACCACGTCGCGCGGCAGCAGATGCTGACGGGCGTAGTGTTTGGCGACGATGCCTGCCAGCAAGTCGCGCTGGGTCGGGATCACTTTGCTGTCTTTATTGGCGTTTTCGTTAAGCAGCGCCGAGTTGGTTTGCTCTACCAGACCGCGAATTTCCTGGTTCAGGCGACCACGTGTTTCACGGGCGATATCACGGTCATGGCGATACTCAATGTAGGCGCGCGCCAGCTGCTTGTACGGGCCGGACATCAACTGGTTTTCGACCGCCGTCTGGATGTCATTGATATCCACCTGGCTGCGGCCCTGCATCTGCTGACCCACTACGTCTGCGACGGTGGCGCAATAGTCTGCGTCATCGACTCCCGCTGCTTTAGCTGCACGCAAAATTGCTTCCTGAATGCGCTCTGAGTTGAAAGGCACTTTACAGCCATCTCGTTTCATCACATGCGGTGTCATGATCTCTCCATTAGTAAAAAACAGGTTATCCACAGAGGTGGGAATTTATTCACGGGCTGTATTCGTTTGTGTCATCAGCCTTTCCCTCTCTGCTGGCCCTTTTTATCCACAGTATTCACGGTTAAGAGTGATGCAATAATAGTCTATGAATACAACATGTAGGGCCGGCGACGGATTTTAAGTCCTATATATAGTGATTTGCATCAAACAAGTTTGCGGTTTTATTGATGCAGGACAAGGTAAAAACATGACCGCACAGATGGCGGGCGTTGCGAGGAATGTAAATTAGGAGCGGGCGTTTCGTGGTTTATTGCGCTCTTATTAACGTTGCGGAATAACGTTTGCTTCTGGTGCACAGAGCGCGCAGGGGGCGGCCAGTCGCCGCCGCCCCCTGCACCCCCGGGCTCCCGGCAAGAAAATCGCCGCTGCGCGGTGCCTTCGGCTTATCCCTTCCGGCATCGGGTCGGGCGCGATGCAGCGTCCCTGCAAATCGCGCCCTCAGCCCGCATCCATGCGGGCTGCCCCGGCCTACAGGGAACGCCTCAGCGATTTTCAGCCGACTCCCCACACTTCACGATTTCTAAAAAACACCACTCACAGCTTCCTGTAAGTTCAGACAAAATCAACGCCACTCAGTCGCAATATAAAAAACGCGGTAATGACGCGAGGGGTTGAGTCCCCGCTGAAACCGGCGAGCCGGAGGCCGGATGACAAGGGCTGGCCGCCATGGATGGCGGCCAGAGGCGACATGAGGCAGGAGGCCGAATCGAGCCGACCGCGGGCAGACGGGCGGGAGGTGAGCGCAGTGCGCAGCACCGGTTTCGGTGCGGGGCCGCGGTGGCCCCCTTAGCACGTTCACCGTCAGCGGCGTCACGCCTGACGCGAAACCCAAAGTGAACGGAACATTCCCCTGAATCAAACGAAACAATCCCCTGAGCCAAACGGAACATTCCCCTACCAAGTCATAACGCTAACCGATCCACCACACCGCCTCATACGGCCTTAACACCGCCGCCGCAGGGGCCTGCGCCACCTCCGCATAATTGCTCATCACCACCCGCCAGTCGCCAGCCATCTCCTCCGGCTCCCACGCCTGATTCTCCCCGCTCAGATTCGCCACCACCAGCAGCGTCTGTCCTTGCCACTGGCGGCGATAACACCACACGAACGGATGCGCGGGCAGCAGGTCCTCGTAATCCCCCCACGTCAGCACCGGCTCGCTTTTGCGCAGTGCAATCAGCGCCTGATAGGTATAAAACACCGATCCGGCATCACGCAGCGCTGCTTCCACGTTCACCTGCGGATAGTTCTCACACAGGGCGATCCACGGTTCGCCCCGGGTAAACCCACCATGCGGCGAGGCATCCCACTGCATCGGCGTGCGGCTGTTGTCGCGGGATTTGGAGGCGAGGATCGCCAGCAACTGGTCGGCGTCCTGACCGGCGGCGCGGCGTTCGGCAAACATATTGTGGCTCTCCACGTCTCGGTAATCGGTAATGCGCGTAAAGTGCGGGTTGGTCATGCCGATCTCTTCGCCCTGATAGATATAAGGCGTGCCCTGCATACCGTGCAGCACCATGGCGAGCATTTTCGCCGAGGTGACGCGGTATTCGCCCTCATCGCCAAAGCGCGAGACGATGCGCGGCTGATCGTGGTTACACCAGAACAGCGCGTTCCACGCCACCTGATGCATCCCCTGCTGCCAGTAGCGGAACAGCGTTTTCAGCGCCACAAAATCCGGCGCCGCCAGCGTCCATTTCTCGCCGCCGGGGTAATCCACTTTCAGGTGATGAAAGTTGAAGGTCATCGACAGCTCGCGGCCATCCTGGGCGGCATATTGCTGACAGTGTTCCAGCGTGGTGGAGGACATTTCGCCCACCGTCATCAGCCCGCGCGGGCGGAAAACGTCGCGGCTCATCTCCTGCAAATACTCATGAGCGCGCGGCCCGTCGGTGTAAAAACGACGCCCGTCGCCCAGTTCATCCGACGGGAAATCCTGATCTTTGGAAATCAGGTTCACCACATCAAGACGCAGCCCGTCAACGCCGCGATCGGCCCAGAATTCACACACCTTCTTGAGTTCGGCGCGCACCTGCGGGCTTTCCCAGTTCAGATCTGCCTGCTCCGGGGCGAACAGATGCAGATAATACTGCCCGCTCTCTGCATGCCAGCGCCAGGCGCTGCCACCAAATTTGGAGCGCCAGTTGTTTGGCGGCGTCAGCGGCGAGCCGTCGCGCCAGATATAAAATTCACGGTACGGACTGGCAGGATCCTGCGCGTGACGGAACCAGGCGTGATGGGTGGAGGTGTGGTTTAGCACCATATCCAGCACGATGCGGATGCCGCGCGCATGCGCCTGCGCCACCAGCTCGTCGAAATCGTCCAGCGTGCCGTAGCCCGGATCGATGGCGGTATAGTTCGCCACGTCGTAGCCGTTATCTACCTGCGGCGAGATATAAAACGGCGTCAGCCAGATGGCATCGATGCCGAGGATTTTCAGATAGTCGAGGCGGTGTGTTACGCCGCGTAAGTCGCCGCGTCCGGTGCCGGTCGTGTCCTGGAAGCTCTTAGGGTAAATCTGGTAGATCGCGCCGGTCTGCCACCAGTGGGGAAGTGTATTCATCGTGTCGTCCCGATCAAAAAAGGGGGCGCTATCGCGCCCCCATAGCGTCAAACAATCTGTAGCGCACCCTGGCGGGCTTTGCGCTGGTACATAAAGGTCGTGAGCACTAATGGCACGACAATCGCAATGATCATGGCGATGCCGTAGACCTGCCAGTAACCGGTCTGAATGGAAAGAATACCCGGCAGGCCGCCGACGCCAATGCCGTTCGCCATCACGCCGTACAGGCCGCACAGCAGCGCGGCGAGGCAGGAGCCAATCATCGCGCACAGCATCGGGAAGCGGTATTTCAGGTTGATACCGTACATCGCCGGTTCAGTCACGCCGAGGAAAGCGGAGATCGCGGCAGGCACCGAGATCTCACGTTCATTCTCTTTACGGCTGACAATGATGATGCCCACTACCGCGGACGCCTGAGCAATGTTCGACAGCGCAATCAGCGGCCACATTGGCGTGCCGCCCATGCTCTGGATCATCTGCATATCAATGGCGAGCGTGGTCTGATGTACGCCGGTGATCACCAGCGGCGCATAGAGGAAGCCAAACAGCGCCGCGCCTATCGGTGCGAAACTGCCGGTCATCAGATGGCGCATGGCGAAGGCCACACCGTCACCAATCAGGCGACCAAACGGCCCGATAAACGCATGGGCGAGGAAAACCGCGAGGATCAGCGAGCAGACCGGCACCACCACCAGATAGAGGTAAGAGGGGACGATGCGTTTTAACTGCAATTCAATATAGCCAAGCGCCAGACCGGCCAGCAGCGCCGGGATAACCTGCGCCTGGTAGCCCACTTTATCAATGCTGAACAGGCCGAAGTTCCACGCTTCCGGTACCTGCTGGCCTAGTAAGTAAGCGTTCATTAACTGTGGCGATACCAGCGTGATGCCAAGCACGATGCCGAGGATCGGCGTGCCGCCCATTTTCTTCACTGCCGACCAGCAGATGCCTACCGGTAAGTAGAAGAAAATCGCCTCGCCAATCAGCCACAGGAAGTCATAGATGGTTTTCAGCGTCGGCGACATCTGCGCCAGCGTCTGACCGTTGCTCATCGGCAGATCGCCGATAACGTTGCGGAAACCCAGGATCAAACCGCCGCTGATCAGCGCCGGCAGCAGCGGGAAGAAGATCTCTGCAAAGTGCGAGATCAGCTGCTCGTGCCATTTCATATTCTGCCGCGCCACCCGTTTGGCGTGCTCTTTATCCGCATGCGCCTGGCCGGTAGTGGCAAGCAGAACTTTGTAGTAGTCGCCGACATCGGTGCCGATCACCACCTGGAACTGCCCGGCGTTGGTAAAGCAGCCTTTGACCATTTTGAGTTTTTCAATGGCTTTCGGATCGGCCTTCGCCGGGTTATCCAGTACAAAACGCAGTCGGGTAATACAGTGGCTGACGGTGGCGATGTTATCCCGCCCGCCCACCAGCTCGATTAATTTATCGATGTCAGCTTGATCTACTTTTTTGCTCATCGTGAAGCCTCACAGAGGATTTGGAATTGTGCGTAGGGACAGCTGAAAGAGTATCTGCGGATCGGCAAAAGCGGAAAGGGAACGTTCCCGAAACCGGTTAAGGATCACACAAAATCATCCAGGATGAGGTTAACCGAGGCGGGCGGGGACGATAATGGTGCGCGGATCGGCGCGGCCAGTGATCTGATCGATAAGCTGGGTGGCGGCCATACGGCCCGCTTCTCCATAGCCGGGATCGACGGTCACGATTTCCGGATGCAGGAACTTCATCAGCGGCGTATTGCCGACGCTGGCGAGTTGCAGGTCGGTAATGCGCTGCTCTTGTAAGTACTTACTCGCGCCGAGCGCCAGGGTATCCGTGGCACAGACCAGCGCGGTGGTGTCCGGCATCAGCACACGGGCGACCTGTTCGTAGCCCTGCTTCATGGCAAGGCCGGGCAGCACGGCGACCGGCTGCATCTGGTGTTGTTCGCAAAAGTGCAGATAGGCGTCGTGGCGACGCTGGCCGGTGGTGGTGTCGCTGGCAGGCACGCCGAGATAGCTGATATGCCGGTGCCCCTGGGCATAGAGCTTTTCCAGCAGCATCTGGATCGCCCGTTCATCGTCATAACAGACAGAGGCAAAGCCGCTGGCATCCCGCGCCATCAGCACCAGCGAAGACTGCCAGGGCGCAAGCAGGGTTTCCGTCAGGCCGGTAAAGCCAAACAGCACCACGCCGTCGATATTACGGCGGCTCAGCATGCCAAGATGTTCTTCCACCAGCGCCGGGGAAAACTGACTTTCCATCATGATCGGATCGTAACCCTCGGCGTAAAACGCAGGCAGCATGGTCTGCACCGCGAGGTTTTCCGACAGCGAATCCAGACGCGTGACGATGATCGCCACGATTTTATCGCTCTGCCCGCGCATCGCCCGCGCCGAACGGGACGGGGAGAAGCCATGCTGTTGCATGACGGCTTCCACGCGCTCGCGTGTCTGGATGCTGACGCCGCTCTCATTATTGAGCACGCGCGAGACGGTGGATTTCCCCACGCCGCTTAGACGGGCGATGTCTTTGATTGTCAGTCGGTTTTGCATGCGTCCTTTCCTTTGATGTCGGTATCAGCCTAATGATTCTGCGACAAAATACAATGCACAACGTCTGGTTTACGTCTGGTTTAGTTGCCGGGCGTTATTATGCGCCGCAACATCACCTTATCACTTTTACCGGAGGCAACATGGATCCTGATCCCACCCCTCTCCCCGACGGGAGTTTTCCCGCGTCCCGGTAAGTCAGTTCTCGCTGCCTTGCCAGACGCGTAAGGCAGCGACGTTTCACGTCCCTGCAAAATATCATTTGCACCTGCGGGTGCAGAGGGACTTTTTATGCTGAAAAATTTTATCCGGCAGCGCGTCTTTGCGCTTAGCCGCCATCTACCACGCCGTCTGGTTGACCGCAGCCCGCTGCCGGATGCGACCACCGCGGGCGTGACGCCGATCCCGGCTTCACTCAGCGCGCACTGCCTGCGGGTGGCGGCGATGGACGAAACGCAACTGTGGCACAGCTTCGGCAGTCATCCTGAAGGGTTAAACCCGCAGGAAGTCAGCGCCATCCGCGAGAAGCACGGTGACAACCGCATTCCGGCGCAGGAGCCGTCGCCATGGTGGGTGCATCTGTGGTTGTGCTATCGCAATCCGTTCAATTTATTGCTGACGCTGCTCGGCGTGATCTCCTATGCGACGGAAGACCTGTTTGCCGCAGGCGTTATCGGCCTGATGGTGGCGATCGCCACGCTGCTCAATTTTATCCAGGAAGCGCGCTCGACCCGCGCCGCCGACGCGCTGAAAGCAATGGTCAGCAACACCGCCACCGTGCTGCGGGTGATCAACGATAAAGGTGAAAGCGCCTGGTGCGAACTGCCCCTTGATGAGCTGGTGCCGGGAGATATTGTCCGGCTGGCGGCAGGAGATATGATCCCCGCCGATTTGCGCGTCATGCAGGCCCGGGATCTGTTCGTGGCGCAGGCCTCGCTGACCGGTGAATCGTTGCCGGTGGAAAAGGTCGCCACCACCCGTAATGCCGCGCAAACCAATGCGCTGGAGTGCGACACCCTGTGCTTTATGGGCACTAACGTGGTGAGCGGCACGGCGCAGGCGATGGTTATCGCCACCGGCGGCAATACCTGGTTTGGTCAGCTGGCCGGGCGCGTCAGCGAACAGCCCACCGAGCTGAATGCGTTCCAGAAAGGCATCAGCCGCGTCAGTATGCTGCTGATCCGTTTTATGCTCATCATGGCACCCTTGGTGCTGTTGATTAACGGCTACACCAAAGGCGACTGGTGGGAAGCGGCGCTGTTTGCGCTGTCGGTGGCGGTGGGCCTGACCCCGGAAATGCTGCCGATGATCGTCACCTCGACGCTGGCACGCGGCGCGGTGAAACTCTCTAAACAGAAAGTGATCGTGAAACATTTGGACGCCATCCAGAACTTCGGCGCGATGGACATCCTGTGCACCGATAAAACCGGCACCCTGACGCAGGACAAGATCGTGCTGGAGAACCACACGGACATCGCCGGAAAAGTTAGTGAGCACGTACTTCACACCGCGTGGCTGAACAGCCACTATCAGACCGGCCTGAAAAACCTGCTGGACGTGGCGGTGCTGGAAGGCGTCGATGAAGACCGCGCCCGGGAACTGTCGGCACGCTGGCAAAAAATTGACGAGATCCCCTTTGATTTCGAGCGCCGCCGCATGTCGGTGGTGGTAGCGGAAACACCGGATGCGCCGCTGCTGATTTGCAAGGGGGCGTTGCAGGAGATGCTCAGCGTCTGTAGCCACGTGCGACACAACGGCGAGGTGATGGTGCTTGATCAGGCTATGCTGCGCCGCATCGAGCGTGTCACCCAGACCCTTAACCGTCAGGGCCTGCGTGTTGTGGCGGTGGCCAGCAAATACCTCGCGGCGCGCCAGGGGGATTATCAGCGTGCCGATGAGTCAGACCTGATCCTTGAAGGCTACATCGCGTTTCTCGATCCGCCGAAAGAGAGCACCGCACCGGCGCTGAAAGCGCTACACGCCAGCGGTATCACGGTGAAAATCCTCACCGGCGACAGCGAACTGGTGGCGGCCAAAGTGTGCCATGACGTCGGGCTGGACGCCGGCGAGGTCGTAACCGGCAGCGAGATTGAAAACATAAGCGATGACGAGCTGGCCGCGCTGGCGCAACGCACCACGCTGTTTGCCCGCCTGACGCCGATGCACAAAGAGCGCATTGTCACGCTGTTAAAACGTGAAGGGCATGTGGTGGGCTTTATGGGCGATGGCATCAACGATGCCCCGGCGCTGCGGGCCGCCGATATCGGCATTTCCGTGGACGGCGCGGTAGATATCGCCCGCGAAGCCGCTGACATTATTCTGCTGGAAAAGAGCCTGATGGTGCTGGAAGCTGGAGTGATCGAAGGGCGTCGTACTTTTGCCAATATGCTCAAGTACATCAAAATGACCGCCAGTTCTAACTTCGGTAACGTATTCAGCGTGCTGGTGGCGAGCGCCTTCCTGCCGTTCTTACCCATGCTGCCGCTGCACTTGCTGATCCAGAACCTGCTGTACGATGTGTCACAGGTGGCGATCCCCTTTGATAACGTCGACGATGAGCAGATCCAGAAACCACAGCGCTGGAATCCCGCCGATCTGGGACGCTTTATGCTGTTCTTTGGGCCGATCAGTTCCATCTTCGACATCCTGACGTTCTGCGTGATGTGGTGGGTATTCCACGCCAACGTGCCGGAAGCGCAGACGCTGTTCCAGTCCGGCTGGTTTGTGGTGGGGCTGCTGTCGCAGACGCTGATTGTGCATATGATCCGCACCCGTCGCGTGCCGTTCTTCCAGAGTCGCGCCGCCTGGCCGCTGCTGATGATGACGGCGGTAGTGATGGTGCTGGGCATCGGGCTGCCGTTCTCGCCGCTGGCAAGCTATCTGCAACTCCAGGTGCTGCCGCTGGCGTACTTCCCGTGGCTGGCAGGGATTTTGCTGGGGTATATGGCGTTTACGCAGCTGGTGAAAGGATTTTATAGCCGCCGGTATGGGTGGCAGTAAGAGGGGGATTGTGTGCCGGGTGGCGCTACGCCTACCCGGCATACGTTCCGGACATATCACCTGATGGTTTGCCCGGCGGCGCTGCGCTTGCCGGGCCTACGATCCCACGTCTAATCGGTAAGCCGCCACCCGGCAAACCATCACGCAAAATTAACGGCGTACCGCAATCGCTTCGATTTCAATCTTCACATCTTTCGGCAGACGCGCCACTTCCACGCAGGAGCGTGCCGGGAAGGTGGCATTGTGCTCGGTAAAGAATGCTTCGTAGGTGGCGTTAACGGTAGCGAAATCATTGAGATCTTTCACGAACACCGTGGTTTTCACGATATCGCCCACTTTCAGGCCCGCTGCTTCAACGATAGCTTTCACGTTTTCCAGTGACTGACGCGCCTGCGCAGAAATGTCGTCCGGCACGGTACCGGTTTTCGGATCCACCGGGATCTGCCCGGAAGTGATGATCATACTACCCAGATCAACACCCTGAACATAAGGACCAATAGCTGCTGGTGCATTTTCCGTCGCGATGGTTTTTGTCATGATTTCTCCTGAATAACAGCGAAAATAAGGGTTCTGCGCCATTATAGGCAGCGCAGAACCCATTACCAACCTCAATTAGCTGGCCAGCACCACATAATGCGAAAACTCTTTTTCGCAGTATTTGCATTTGAGCGCGATGTCTCCGGCGCGTTTTTTCACTGCGAAACTGGAGAAAACCGGTTCGGCATGGCTGATGCAGTTACTGTTCGGGCACACCAGCACAGCGTCGATGCGCTCCGGCAGTTTCGGACGCGATTTACCCACCACTTCGTACTCATCAATACGGTTTACCGTGGCATCCGGCGCATATAAAGACAGCTGATCCACCTGCTCATCGGTGAGAAAGGTATTTTCGATTTTGATCAGATCCTTGCGGCCCATTTCCCCTGACGGCAAATTCAGGCCGATGGTGATGCGCTGGTCGGTTTCCGTCAGCTTGAACAGCGTCAGCAACTTAAAGCCCACTTGCGCCGGGATATGGTCAATCACGGTGCCGCGTTTGATGGCTTCGACCTGGAGTTTGTTATCGTGTGTCATCTCAGTGCTCCTTACAGAACCAAATCGCGATTAAGAACCAGCGCCAGCAGCGCCTGACGGGCGAAGATGCCGTTACCGGCCTGCTGGAAATACCAGGCGTGCGGGGTTTTATCGACATCCGTATGGATCTCATCCACGCGCGGCAGCGGGTGCAGCACTTTCATATTGGCGCGCGCATGGGTTAAGTCGCTGGCGCGCAGTACAAACTGCGCCTTCACGTTGGCGTATTCCGACGGGTCGAGGCGCTCTTTCTGCACGCGGGTCATATAGAGGATATCCACTTCCGGCATCACCGCGTCGATGCTGTCGTGCACGCTCCACGCAATGCCCTTTTCATCGAGCATATCCAGAATGTACTGCGGCATTGCAAGTGCTGTGGGGGCGATAAACAGGAAGCGGTTACCGCTGAATTTCGCCAGCGCCTGCGCCAGCGAGTGCACCGTGCGGCCATATTTCAGATCGCCGACCATCGCGATATTCAGATTTTCCAGACGGCCCTGGGTTTCCTGAATGGTAAACAGATCGAGCAGGGTCTGGGTTGGATGCTGGTTCGAGCCATCCCCGGCATTCAGTACCGGGATGCCGCCGGAAAACTCTGTCGCCAGTCGCGCCGCGCCCTCCTGCGGGTGACGCATGACAATCGCATCGACATAGGTGCTGATCACCGAAATGGTGTCCGCCAGCGTCTCGCCTTTTTTGCCAAGCGACGTGTTGCTGCTGTCAGAGAAGCCCACCACGCTGGCCCCTAAGCGATGCATGGAGGTTTCAAAAGAGAGACGCGTGCGCGTGGAGGCTTCAAAAAAGCAGCTGGCGATCACTTTGTGCTTCAGCAGCTCCGGCTGTGGCGTGGCCTTCAGACTGGCGGCGGTTGCCAGCACCCGTTCCAGTTCTTCGCGACTGAGATCATTTATGGAAATGATATGTTTTTGATAGAGCGGATTAGCCATCGTTCTCTCCTGACGCCTGCGCAAAAAAAAGCCCCTCAAAATGAGGGGCTGTGAATATCATGAGCAACGGGAAGAAAAACGGCAGGCCTGCGTCTGTTTTCAGACGCGGTAAGACGCGATGTCGTACGCAGTTGACCATGCTTTCCTCCCGGCAAATTGCCCGGCATTATACTCAGCTGCTTTTGCGGATCAAGTGATTCAATGCACGATTTGTATAAGGCAAACGGTTATTCTGCATATTAATGCATTCTTAGTAGATAATTAACGCGCTTGTGCACCAGCGCCGTGCGAGACACATCCCGCGGTGCGACCCAGACAATGCTGCTGCTCGCCACCACGCCGAGGATGTCCGGGATCGCATGGTAATCCAGTATTCTGGCGACGGCGCGGCCATATCCGGCGGCAGTATGGATAAGGATAAACTCGCTGTTGTGCTCGACGCTGACCACCATTTCCGACACGGATCGCGCGGCATCGGGTGCCGGGCGTAACTGTGGATTCACGGAATAAATCTTTTGTCCCTTCGCATTGCGAATTTTTATTACGCCCAGCAGCTTTAACAGCCGCGAAACGGTGGACTGGCTGATGCTGTCAAAACCGTGCAGCTGTAAATCGCGGCGGATCGCCTCCTGCGATAAATAGCTTTTTTCCACAATAAGACGCTGGCAGACAGCGAGCTGAAGTTGCTCTCTGGCGGTGCATTCTGCGTATTCCTTCATCGTTTTATTCCAGTTAGTTGCCAAAATGCCCGGTGGCGCACGCCATCCGGCGAAAACTAGAGCAGGGCGCCGAGACTCAGCACAACGGTGATCACCACCGTGAGGATCAACAGCAACGGCGCAACCCATTTCAGGTAACGCACATAAGGTACGCGCGCAATGGCCAGGCCGCCCATCACAACGGCAGAAGTTGGTGTGATCAGATTCACAATGCCGGAGGCGGACTGGTAGGCGGTGACCACCAGATCGCGATTGACGTTAGCAAAATCTGCCAGCGGCGCCATGATCGGCATGGTCAGCACCGCCAGCCCTGATGAGGACGGCACCAGGAAAGAGAGCACCACTTCCAGCCAGTACATCACATTGATAAAGGCGACGGTGGACAGCCCGCTGACCAGTCCTTCGGCGCTGTGCAAAATGGTATGGGTGATCATGCCTTTGTCCATGATCACCACGATGCCGCGCGCGATGCCGATGATCAGCGCCACGCCGAGCAGATCCCGCGCGCCGTTAATAAAGGTGGAGGTCAGATCCTCTTCGCTCATGCGGGCGATCAGCCCGACGACGATCGCCGCCGCCAGAAACACCGCCGAGATCTCCGCCATCCACCAGCCGAGCACCGCCACACCGTAGATCATTACCGCGAAGGCCAGCGCGAAGATCACCAGAATGAACTTGCGTACCGGGGTAAATTCCAGCATCTCCTGCGGCTTATCACCGAGAAAATGCGCGCGATTTTCTTCCAGCTTATCAGCCACGATCGAGCAGGCCGGATCCTGGCGTACTTTACGGGCATAGCGCATCACCCACGCCACGCAGATTAGCCAGCCCACCGCCAGCAACAGTACGCGCAGTAAGATCCCGTTGGTAAAGGGGATCCCGGCGGCGTTGGCGGCGATCACCGTGGCAAAGGGGTTGATAGTGGAGCCGAGCGTGCCGATCCCCGCGCCCAGCAGAATGGTCGAGGCGGCCACCAGCGGATCGAAACGCGCCGCCAGCATCACCGGCACCAGCAGGGTGTAAAACGGCAGTGATTCTTCGGCCATGCCGTAAATAGTACCGCCAGCGGCAAACAGCCCCATCAGGATCGGGATCATCCACTCTTCGTGGCCGTGCAGTTTCAGGGTAACGCGGGCGATCCCGGCATCGATCGCCCCGGTTTTCGTGACGATCCCCAGAAAGCCGCCGATGATCAGAATAAAGAGAGCCACGTCAATCGCGCCCGCCTGCCCGGTGACGGGATCGTACAGCCCGCCGATGGGGGCCATCAGCACGGCAACCAGCCCCTGCGGATGGGCCGCAACCTGTGCGTAAGTGCCGGCCACCGGCACTTCTTTGCCGAGCGTCTCATTCATCATCATCTGATACTGACCGGCGGGGACGATCCAGCTCAGCGCGGCGACCAGCGCGATCAGGATAAATAAAATGGTGTAAGCGGAAGGAAATTTGAACTTGCCCATGGGGTGATCTCCCTGTGCGGGCGCGCCAGCTCACCGGCGCGCCCGGATAATTACTCGCCGAGTGTCGCCACCATGACCGCTTTAATGGTGTGCATTCTGTTTTCTGCTTCGTCAAAAACGATGGAGTTCGCCGATTCAAACACCTCTTCGGTGACTTCCAGCCCCTTCAGCCCGTACGCCATTTCGATTTCCCGTCCCATGGTGGTGTGCTCGTTATGGAACGCGGGCAGGCAGTGCATAAATTTGACGTTCGGGTTGCCGGTGGCTGTCACGACGGCACGGTTAACCTGATAGGGCGTCATCAGGCTGACGCGCTCGGCCCAGGCTTCTTTCGGCTCGCCCATCGACACCCACACGTCGGTGTAGAGAAAATCAACGCCGTTCACGCCTTCTTCGACATCTTCCGTCAGCATGATGCGCGCCCCGGTTTCACGGGCAATGGCGCGACACTGCGCCACCAGCGCCTCTTCCGGCCAGAAGGCGCGCGGCGCCACCAGACGGACATCCATGCCCATTTTCGCGGCGCCCACCATCAGATCGTTGCCCATGTTGTTTCGTGCATCCCCCAGATAGGCGAAGCTCAGCTCTGGCAGGGTTTTGCCTGGCGCGTGTTCCAGCATGGTCATCAGGTCGGCGAGGATCTGGGTGGGGTGAAATTCGTTGGTCAGGCCATTCCACACCGGCACGCCCGCAAACTCGCCCAGCTCCTCGACAATCGCCTGGCCGTAGCCGCGGTATTCAATGCCGTCATACATGCGTCCCAGCACGCGGGCGGTATCTTTCATCGACTCTTTGTGGCCGATCTGCGAGCCAGTCGGCCCGAGATAAGTCACCTGCGCCCCTTGATCGAACGCTGCCACTTCAAAGGCGCAGCGGGTGCGGGTGGAGGTTTTCTCAAAAATCAGCGCGATATTTTTCCCGGTCAGCGTTGGCTTTTCGCGACCCGCTTTTTTGGCGGCTTTCAGTTCGATGGCCAGATCGATAAGTGACTGGATCTCCGCCGGGGTGTAGTCCAGCAGCTTGAGGAAATTGCGGTTTTTCAGGGAGTGGGACATAAGTATTTCCTTATTCAGATTTTAACGCCGGATGGCGGCTTCGCCTTATCCGGCCTACGATCTGTAGGCCTGATAAGCGCAGCGCCATCAGGCAAAAGGGCTTAAAAATTTAATGCCGGATCAACGTACCTTTCTCGCCCGCGAGGATCGCCGGGCCGTCCGCCAGCGCGCCGATCCCGGCGATGCCGTGGCACTCGTCGACAAAACGGCAACAGGCGGCGACTTTCGGCCCCATCGATCCGGCATCAAAGGTCATCCCGCCAAGCTGCGCTGGCGTGACCTGAGCGAGCGGGCGCTGTCCGGGCATACCCCAGTCGACATACACCGCATCGGCGTCAGTGAGGATCAGCAGCGCGTCGGCTTCGATTTGCCGCGCCAGCAGGGCGGCGGAGAGGTCTTTGTCGATCACCGCCTCGATGCCGTGGTAGCCGTCGGCTTTTTCCACCACCGGCACGCCGCCGCCACCGTTGCAGATCACCAGATGGTCACGGCTGATTAGCGCGTTAATGGCATCGCGTTCGACGATGCGCTGCGGCTGGGGCGAAGGCACCACGCGGCGGAAATAGTTGCCGTCGGCTTTAAAGATCCAGCCTTTTTCGGCTTTCAGCGCGGCAGCCTGGGCGTCGTCATACACCGGGCCGATGTATTTGGTCGGGTGATGAAAGGCCGGATCGGCGGCGTCCACTTCGACCTGAGTGAGCAGCACGCTGATCTCGCGCTGCGGCAGCTGGTTCTTCAGCGCCTGTTGCAGCATGTAGCCGATCATTCCCTGGCTTTCCGCGCCGAGCACATCGAGCGGGTAGGGCGTAACCTTGTCGTAAGCGCTGTTTTGCAGCGCCAGCAGGCCAACCTGCGGCCCGTTGCCGTGCACCAGCACCACCCGCCAGTCGTGGGTCAGTCGGGCGATGGTTTTCGCCGCGAGCAGAATATTTTTGCGCTGAATATCGGCTTCCAGCGGTTCGCCGCGTTTTAACAGCGCATTGCCGCCAAGGGCGACGACGAGAGTCGGTTTCAGTTCCATGGGGCGTCTCCTTAAATGCCGTCGCGTTCAAGCGGACAACTCATGCAGCGCGCGCCGCCGCGACCGCGGCCCAGTTCGTCGCCGGGGATCGGCAGCACGGTGATGCCTGCCTTGTCGTATTTTTCGTTGGTCCAGATGTTGCGCTCGTAGCCCACCACCACGCCGGGGCGCAGGGTCAGCACGTTGTTGGCGTCGTTCCACTGCTCGCGTTCCGCTTCAAAGGCATCGCCGCCGGTGGTGATCAGGCGGATCTGCGACACGCCGAGGGCTTTTTCCAGCGCCGTTAACAGGCCTGGTTCCTGCAAGCGGCTGATCCCGCCGCGCCCGTCCGGCGTCAGCGTCCAGCACTGGGCATCTTTGCGCACCACTTCCGGGTAGACGGAGAAGGTATCGACGTCGATATGGGTCATGACGGTATCAAGGTGCATACAGGAACGGTGCTTCGGCAGCTCGACGGCGATGACCCGCTCGGCCTGACGATGTTTAAACAGCGCGCTGGCGAGGAATTCCACGCCCTGCGGTGTGGTGCGTTCAGACATGCCGATTAATACCGCGCCGCGACCAATGACTAATACGTCGCCGCCTTCGATAGTGGCGTGATCATAATTAATGTTTTCATCGCCGAAATATTTAATGAAATCGCCATCGGCAAATTGTGGATGCCAGCGATATATGGCGCGCAGATTATTGGTTTCACGCTGACGTGCCGGTTTGGCCATCGGGTTAATAGACACGCCGTTATAGATCCAGCAGGAAGTATCGCGGGTGAATAAATGGTTTGGCAGTGGCTTCATAATAAAGTCATTGGCCGAATGGGTATCCACCACCATATTTTTGATGAACGCCGGAATTTCCCCGTAGGTCAGGCCGCCGCTTAAGCGACGCGCCAGTTCGCGATGCGGCATATCCGCCAGCCAGCCGCGCACATCGGCGGCAAAGGCAGGGCCCAGGCGGTAATCTGACACCTGAGTTTGCAGCAGCCAGCCTTTGGCATCCGGCACATCCAGCGTCTGGGTGAGCAGGTCGGTAAGCAGTAAAACTTCCACGCCCTGATCGCGCAGCGTACTGGCAAAAATATCGTGCTCTTCGCCTGCACGCTCAACCGATAACACGTCGTCAAATAACAACTCCTGGCAGTTCGATGGCGTCAGTCTTTTCAGGCTAAGATTAGGGCGATGTAACATCACGCTACGTAATTGGCCAATTTCAGAACCGACATAATGCTTTTCCATATTTATTCCTTGAGCTTTTTTAGAAATAAAGGGGCCAACGTTATGAAAAAACTATTTTCATAACCCTTCGTGTTCAGTTGAATTCGGGAGTCATACTAATCGCTGTCGCTATTAATAATGTGATATTGCTCACGTGAAACTGCCACTGCCGGGGTTTATTTCTTATTGCATGATGGGCATCAGAGAATACTCAATTCCATATATTACTGCGGTGAATTGCTACGCATTAATCGCTGTCATTATTTTTAGATGTTAATATTTTGTACAATTAGTTATTAATTCATGTTCATCTATCTAATTGAAATGTATTAATAAAATTAAAATCCCCGCATGGCTATGCAAAACCGCTAATAAATTATTTCGGCGTTAAGCTGAATTAAAAAATAAATATGAAGGTGTGTGCCTGAATATGCCGTAAGGCAAAGTGTGAGCGGCAAGTGGTTTTTTTGATAAGCACCCACTTTTCAGCGGGTTGTGAGGGGACATTCTGCGCAGCCGTAACAGGTTATGCAGTTTTAGTGCATATGTCCGGCGAGGGTGTTAACAGGCTGATAACAGGATGTCGGATAAACATGCGCCATCGCAAATCTTTTCCATTTAGAGGTGGTGCAGCAAAAGGATTTTTCGTATAACACGTAAAAATTGAAACAGTGTTTTATATGAGGGGTTCATCATGATCGTTGGCAACATTCACCACCTCCAGTCCTGGTTGCCGCAGGAACTGGCGCAGGCAATCGACTACATCAAGCAGCACGTCACGGATGCGACCCCGATCGGGAAGCATGATATTGATGGCTCGCGCCTGTTTTACCTGGTCTCTGAGGATACGACGCAGCCGTTCGCCGATCGCCGCGCCGAGTATCATGCGCGTTATCTGGATATTCAGATCGTGCTGAAAGGCCAGGAGGGGATGACCTTCAGTACCCTGCCGCACGGTACGCCGGACACCGACTGGCTGGCGGATAAAGACATTGCGTTTTTACCGGCAGGCGAGCAGGAAAAAACGGTGGTGCTGAGCGAAGGGGATTTTGTGGTGTTTTATCCAGGGGAAGTGCACAAACCGCTGTGCGCCGTGGGTGAAGCCGCGCCGGTGCGTAAAGTGGTGGTGAAACTGCTGGTGGCGTAATTTTTGCCGGGTGGCGGCTGCGCCTGACCCGGCCTACGTGATGTGTGGCATATGATCGCGTTGCATTGTAGGCCCGGCAAGCCTGCGCCGCCGGGCAGTGCCGGGGCGCACATCACTCCGCCAGCGTCGCCACCATCACCGCTTTAATGGTATGCATACGGTTCTCCGCCTGATCAAACACCACGCTGTTTGCCGATTCAAACACCTCGTCGGTCACTTCCATGCCGCCGTGCAGGCCATAGGTTTCGGCCATCTGTTTGCCGAGCGTCGTTTGATCGTCGTGAAACGCGGGCAGGCAGTGCAGGAATTTCACCTGCGGGTTGCCGGTCAGTGTCAGCATCTGGCGGTTCACCTGATAGCCGCGCAGTAACGCAATGCGCTCCGCCCACTTTTCTTTTGCTTCGCCCATCGACACCCAGACATCGGTATAAACAAAGTCGGCGCCTTTCACGCCTGCGGCAACATCTTCGGTCAGCGTGATATTACCGCCGTTTTTCACCGCCAGCGCCGTGCACTCGGCTACCAGGCTCGCATCCGGCCAGCAGGCTTTGGGGGCGACAAGGCGTAGATCTAGGCCAACCAGCGCGGCTGCTTCCAGCATCGAATTGCCCATGTTGTTACGCGCATCACCGGCATACACCAGCGTCATCTCATTGAACGCTTTGCCCGGCAAATGCTCCTGTATGGTGAGCAGGTCCGCCAGCAACTGCGTCGGATGAAACTCATTGGTCAGGCCGTTCCATACTGGCACTCCGGCATATTCTGCCAGCGTTTCAACGACTTCCTGCCCGTAACCCCGGTACTGAATGCCGTCGTACATGCGTCCCAGCACGCGCGCGGTATCCTTAATTGATTCTTTATGCCCAATCTGACTACCGGCTGGACCGAGATAAGTGACGCGTGCGCCCTGGTCAAATGCGGCAACTTCGAAAGAGCATCGTGTACGGGTTGAGTCTTTTTCGAAGATGAGCGCGATGTTTTTGCCAGTAAGCTTCTGTACTTCTTTGCCTTTTTTCTTGTCGTCTTTCAGTTTTGCGGCGAGCGCCAGCAGGGCGTGGATTTCAGCGGGTGTAAAATCGAGCAGTTTAAGAAAGTGCTTCCGGAATAATGCAGACATATTTCCCTCACATGGCTTAGGCCACTTATTGAATTAAAATTCACTTTATATGTGTAAATATTCATTTGCAACCCTGTTTAACAAATCTTTTCGGTCAGGAGTGGAGGCATTGTCAGTGGTGTGTGAAAATAAGAGTATCTGCCGCACATTAAGAGGAACGAGCCATGGCAAACCCGGAGCAACTGGAAGAGCAACGCGAAGAAACGCGTTTGATTATTGAAGAACTGCTGGAAGATGGTAGCGATCCTGACGCGCTGTACACCATTGAGCATCATCTTTCCGCTGACGATTTTGAAACGCTGGAGAAAGTCGCGGTTGAAGCGTTCAAACTGGGTTATGAAGTGACCGAGCCGGAAGAGCTGGAAGTGGAAGAAGGCGAAGTGGTGATCTGCTGTGACATCCTGAGCGAATCCGCGCTCAAGTCAGAGCTGATCGATGCGCAGGTTGAGCAATTGATGACGCTGGCAGAAAAATTCGACGTTGAATACGACGGCTGGGGAACCTATTACGAGGATCCAAACGGCGAAGAAGGCGACGACGAAGATGATGAAGATCTGGTGGACGAAGACGACGACGGTGTTCGCCACTAAGTAAGACGTGCGGCGGCGCTCGCTGCCGCACAGCCATTCCCCTCACTCCCAAAAAAACAACCACAAAAACTCCCATTAATGCACCATTTCTGGCAGGTGCGCCCGCATCCGATGTTGCGTAACATATGCCTCCTTTTTTTCACAATAAACGTTTAACAACCTTTGCAGAGAGCCAGGATGAAACTGTCACGGATCGTCATACCGCTTGTCGTTGTTGTTGTCGCCACTGTCGTCGGTTTTTTTATCGGCGCCCGCCCTACGCATAGCGGACTCACCGATGAGCAGCAATTTGACGCCGCGATGTCGCAATTCCCTTCCTTTATGGTGCTGAAAGAGCAAGAGCCGGCCTACTGGTCCACGCTGCGCACTCGCGCGCTGACGATGCAGAAGGAGGGAAAAACGGAGCAACAAATCATCGACGTCATCCAGCCGGAAATTTTGCAGATCCAGATCTCGCGTCTGCAATCGGCACCGGACGATCAGGTGGTGCGTTATATGAAAGTGAATATGGAGCAGACGGCGGCGATCCAGAAAGTCAGTGATGATGACTGTTACCGTTTCCTGTTCCCGACCGTGAAAGGCGGCATCAACCCGATGCGTGTCCTGCCGAAAGAGATGCTGACTTACCGCGCCACGGTGGATGCTGAGATGATGCGTTCGGCTTACGGAGCGGGCAAACACACCGCAACGCCGCAGGAGCAGGAACGTGCCCAGCAGGATCTCCAGCCGGTTGCCGAAAAGCTGATGCAGAAATATGGCGCTGATGTAGCCATCCTGTCGGAGCCGCAGAAGGGTGTCGGAAAAGAGAAACTGACCTGCGATATGGTAGAAGAATTGTGGAGCAACGTGCTGGCCTTACCGGCCGATAAAGCCGCGGGTATTGTGCGCTTTATGATGGCGCAGTAACGCCACGCCGATAAGCCCTCCCGCAGGGGAGGGCCAGATGACCAGCATTTACAACGTCTTCAGCATGCGGACTTCGCAGTCCACGTGGCCGGTGCAGCCCAGCGGCGCGTCGATATGCGTAAAGCCCAGGCGCTCATAGAGCGCAATGGCGTCTTTAAGGAAGGCGGTGGTTTCGAGATAGCAGCGGGTAAAACCCTGCTCACGGGCAAAATCGAGGGCGGCGAGGGCGAGCTGGCGCGCCAGACCTTTGCCGCGAATGCCCGGCAGGAAATACATTTTTTGCAGTTCGCAAATGTCCGGATCGCTACAGCTCAGCGGCGCGACGCCACCGCCGCCTACCACCTGGCCGTCCTGCTCAACGACCCAGTAAGCGTGGCGGGGCTGGCTGTAGAGCTGAAATAAGACATCCAGATTTGGATCGGCAACGGTGTAGCCTTTATCCGCCGTCAGTCCGAATTCAGCCGACACCTCGCGGATCACGCGGGCAATGGCCGGATTATCTTTTTCCTGGAGAGGGCGAAGCCGTAATTCGCCTGTCATACTGTGTGCATTATTCTGCATGGGATAACCTGGAAACGTGGGACAGTAAAAATCTGTGGACAAGCCCCACTATAAAACAGACCTTGCGAGATGAAAAATAAAAGCCTGCATTAACCCTTTTCCATTTTATTGCCGATATACGGCAATGAAGTACGGCGCAGTACATTGTGCTGCGTGACGTTAATTCCCCCTTTTAATAAGGGTTTTAATCATTCATTTCAGGACGAAAAAGTATGGATTCCTTAAGTAAAACACAGCGTCATCAAATCAAGTTTCACGGGGATGGCGGCAACTATTTTGCAATATGGCTGGTGAATATCTTCCTGTCTGTTATTACCCTCGGCATATATTCGGCCTGGGCGAAAGTCAGAACTTACCGTTATTTTTATGGCAATACCGAACTGGCGGGCGATCGCTTTGATTATCATGCCCGTCCGATGCAAATTCTCATTGGCCGCATCATCGCCTTTGTGGGTATCGTTATTTTTTACCTCTGTTTCCTGGCCAGTGAAGTGCTGGGAATGGTGATCATGCTGGCGTTCATTGCGCTGCTGCCGTGGATTATTATCCGCAGCTGGCGCTTCAATGCCATTATGTCCAGCTACCGTGGTGTCCGTTTTAACTACCTTTGCCGTGTCGGTCGCGCCTACTGGGTATTCCTCGGCTTCCCGTTGCTGGCTTTCGCGGCGCTGATTGTTGTCGTATCGCTGTTGAATTTCTTCACCAACCCGATGCTGGGTATTCTGCTGATGGTGGTGATTTTTGTGCCGGGTGCAATCCTCATTCAGGGGATTAATTCCGCGCTGACGTACGACCTCTACGTGAACAACCTTTTCTTTGGCGATGCCGCGTTCAAAGGCGACATGAATAAAGACGCCTTTGTGAAAATGGCATTTAAAGCCGCGCTCTTTGTGGTGCCGGTGCTGATTATCCTCGGGCTGATCTTTGCCAAAATGTTTTACTCCATCATGCAGGCGAGCTTATACGGCGGGACTGAAGATGCGATCGCCATGATGGTGCTCAGCAATATGGGCCTGATTATCCTGGCGTATCTGGTGGCGCTGGCTGGCGGCATGGCGGCGGCGGCCTGGCTGATTGTCGCGCACCGTAACTACGTGGCGAATCAGACCACGCTGAACGGCGGCGCGCTGCGTCTGCACTCCAGCATGAAATTCACTTCTTACCTCGGCCTGCTGTTCACCAATGCGCTGATCGTCATCTTCTCTTTAGGCATTGCGTCGCCATTTGCCCATGTGCGTCATGCGCGCTACGTGCTGCAAACGCTGGAAGTGGAAGGCGATCTGGATCAGCTGACCGTGCACGCCCATGGCGAGAAAGCGCCTGCTGCCGTGACGGAAGAACTGGTGCAGGCTCTGGATATCAATGTCGGCCTCTGATCTCAGCGGCTTTTATCAGTATCCCGGTCGGGCTGCCCGTGAGGCGGCCCGTCTGACGTTGCATGACGGGGCGGTGACGCTGCATCGGGACAGCGGCGACGAAACGTATCCGCTGGCGGCGCTGACGGTGTCTGAGGCGTTGGGAGATATTCCGTTGTCCCTCACCTTTGCCGACGGCGGCCGCTTTGCGCCCGGTGAAGATAATACCTTTCGCCAGTGGTATTTCCGTCACCGGCGTCCGGGGCTGGTCCACCGGTTAGAGCAGCACAAACGTGGTGTGGTGGCGATGCTGTTCGCCACCGTGCTGGTGGGCGTGTTTTACGTCTGGGTGCTGTTGCCGTGGCTGAGCGGCGTGATTGCCAGCCAGTTGCCGGTCAGTATCGAGCAGCAGCTTGGCCGCTACAGCGCGACTTATCTGGAAGAGCAGGGGCTGACGGAGAGCAAACTGAGTACGGCGCGCCAGCAGCAGTTGCAGACGCTGTTCCGGGCAGTGATCCCTGCGGATATGCGCGAGCAGACCGGGCTGCGCCTGCGCATCATGCATTTCCCGCTCGGGGCGAATGCGCTGATGCTGCCGGACGGCACCATGATGCTCAGCGACCAGCTGGTGCGACTGGCGAAAAGCGACGATGCGCTGGCCGCCGTAATGCTGCATGAGATCGGCCATTACCGTTACCGACATTCGATGCAGATGGTGGTGCGCTCATCGCTGATCTCTATCACCATGATGTGGGTGATGGGCGACGTCAGCGGGATCGGCGATACCCTGTTACAGTCGGCGGTGTTGGTGAACGAGCTGCGCTTTTCGCGGCGCATGGAGAGCGAGGCGGACCGTTTCGCGCTGGAGGAGATGCAGCGCCAGGGACGATCGTTAAGCGCGATGCTGCAAATCTTTACCGCGCTGGGCGAGCAGGGTAAGGATGACGAGAAGTGGGCGATCCCGGACTGGCTCAGCACGCATCCGGCGATGCAGGAGCGGCTGGAGACCATCCGCAATGCCGCACAGTAAAACGCATAAAAAAAACCGGGCGCAGAGGCCCGGTTTTTTTTATCAGGGATACACCGCTTACAGCGCGGTGATCACGCCCTGTTGCTCAATCAGCTTCGCTTTGGCCTGGGCAAACCCGTCCAGACGCTCACGCTCTTTGGCAACCACGGCTTCCGGCGCGCGCGCCACAAAACCTTCGTTACCCAGTTTGCTTTCGATTTTCGCGATTTCCTGCTCGATCTTCGCCACTTCTTTTGCCAGACGTTCCAGCTCAGCGGCTTTGTCCACCAGACCGGCCATCGGGATCAGCAGCTCGGCACCGTCAACGATTTTGGTGACCGATACCGGCCCTTTATCGTCAGCAGGCAGCACGGTGATGCTTTCCAGACGCGCCAGCGTTTGCAGGAAGCTACGGTTTTCCGTCACGCGACGAATTACCGCCTCGCTGCAACCGCGCAGCAGCAATGCCAGCGGTTTGGCAGGGGAGAGGTTCATCTCAGCGCGAATATTACGCACCGCGACGATCGCCTGTTTCAGCCACTCGGTATCCGCCAGCGCCGCGTCGTCTGCCAGTGCCGCATCAAACTGCGGGAAGGGTTGCAGCATGATGGTGTCAGCAGTAATGCCTTTCAGCACTTTCACGCGCTGCCAGATGGTTTCGGTGATGAACGGAATAATCGGGTGCGCCAGACGCAGCAGACCTTCCAGTACCGTCACCAGCGTATTACGCGTGCCGCGCAGTTCCGCTTCAGAACCGCCGTTCATTACCGGCTTGGTCAGCTCCAGATACCAGTCACAGAACTGGTTCCAGGTGAACTCGTACAGAATGCCCGCGGCGATGTCGAAGCGGTAGCTGTCCAGCGCTTCACGGTAGGCTTTCACCGTGCGGTTGAACTCGGCGAGGATCCAGCGATCCGCCAGCGACAGCGTCAGTTCGCCGCCGTTGAAGCCGCAATCCTGATCTTCGGTGTTCATCAGCACAAAGCGGCTGGCGTTCCACAGTTTGTTACAGAAGTTACGGTAACCTTCCAGACGCTTCATGTCCCAGTTGATGTCGCGGCCGGTTGAGGCCAGCGCCGCCAGGGTGAAACGCAGGGCGTCGGTGCCGTGCGGCTCGATGCCGTCCGGGAACTGTTTCTCGGTACGCTTAGCGATTTTTTCCGCCAGCTGCGGCTGCATCATGTTGCCGGTGCGTTTTTCCAGCAGATCCGGCAGCGAGATCCCGTCCACCATATCCAGCGGGTCAATGACGTTCCCCTTGGATTTGGACATCTTCTGGCCTTCGTCATCACGGATAAGACCGGTCATGTAGACGGTTTTAAACGGTACCTGCGGCTTGCCGTTTTCATCTTTGATGAAGTGCATGGTCATCATGATCATGCGCGCGATCCAGAAGAAGATAATGTCAAAGCCGGACACCATCACCGAGGTCGGGTGGAACTGGCGCAGCGCGTCAGTGTTTTCCGGCCAGCCGAGGGTGGAGAAGGTCCACAGCGCGGAGGAGAACCAGGTGTCGAGCACGTCTTCGTCCTGGCGCAGGGCGATGTCGGCAGACAAGTTGTTTTCGCTGCGCACTTCTTCTTCCGTGCGGCCAACGTAGACGTTGCCGTCGTTGTCGTACCATGCCGGAATACGGTGGCCCCACCACAGCTGGCGGGAGATACACCAGTCCTGAATGTCGCGCATCCAGGAGAAATACATGTTTTCGTACTGCTTAGGTACAAACTGGATGTCGCCGTTTTCTACCGCTTCCACCGCCGGTTTCGCCAGCACGTCCGCACGGACATACCACTGGTCGGTCAGCATCGGCTCGATCACCACGCCGCCACGGTCGCCGTAAGGCACGGTCAGGTCGTGCGGTTTGATCTCTTCCAGCAGGCCGAGGGCATCAATGGCCGCCACTACCGCTTTACGCGCCGCAAAACGCTCCAGATTCTGGAACTGCGCCGGGATAGCGCCTGAGTAAACGTCGGATTCGTTGCCTTTGGTGTCGTACACTTCGGCTACGTCACGAATGTCGCCGTCAAAGGTCAGGATGTTGATCATCGGCAAATGGTGACGACGACCCACTTCGTAGTCGTTAAAATCGTGCGCCGGGGTGATTTTCACGCAGCCGGTGCCTTTGGTCATGTCGGCGTGCTCATCGCCGACGATCGGGATGCGACGATCCACCAGCGGCAGCATCACGAATTTGCCGATCAGATCTTTATAACGCGGATCTTCCGGGTTCACCGCCACGCCGGTATCGCCCAGCAGGGTTTCCGGACGGGTAGTGGCGACCACTAAATAATCTTTACCGTCAGCGGTTTTCGCGCCGTCAGCCAGCGGATAGCGGATATGCCACATGGAGCCTTTCGACTCGCGGTTTTCCACTTCCAGATCGGAGATAGCGGTGCGCAGCTTCGGATCCCAGTTCACCAGGCGCTTGCCACGGTAAATCAGATCTTCTTTATACAGACGCACGAAGACTTCTTTGACGGCATTGGACAGGCCTTCGTCCATGGTGAAGCGCTCGCGCTCCCAGTCCACGGAGTTACCAAGGCGACGCATCTGACGGGTAATGGTGCCGCCGGATTCCGCTTTCCACTGCCAGATTTTTTCGATAAAGGCATCGCGGCCATAATCGTGGCGGGTTTTACCTTCTTCGGCGGCAATTTTGCGCTCAACCACCATCTGCGTGGCAATACCCGCGTGATCAGTACCGACCTGCCACAGGGTATTTTTCCCCTGCATACGCTGGTAGCGGATCATGGTATCCATGATGGTTTGCTGGAAGGCGTGACCCATATGCAAACTGCCGGTGACGTTCGGCGGCGGGATCATGATGCAGAAGCTTTCCTGGCTTTCATCGCCATTTGGTTTGAAATAGCCCTGCTGCTCCCAGTGCTCGTAAAGCGGCTGTTCGATATCTTGTGGGTTATATGTCTTTTCCATTATTTCCAGGTTGCCGTATTCAGGTTAAAACCAGCCAGGCGATAGGCTTTATAGCGCTCGCGGGCCAGTTGTTTCAAAGTTTCTTCGTAGGGGACGAAGTCTACCACTTCTGTGAAAGCGGTGGCAAAATCTGCGAAGTTAACGCGTAAAGCGATTAACAGATCGCGCGGGCTGCTGTTGCGTTTCTGCGGCCAGGCGATTTCCACCGGCGCGCCGCCCCGTGGTCCTTCTCCCGCCAGATTATGCGGCACAAAGCTTTCCGCCGGACGCGCCCACAGGGCCTCGTCAAGGCGGATCGCCTGTTGTTCATCTTCGCAGGCGATCAGCACGCGCTTGCCGTTGCGCCAACGTTCCGCGGCAATTTCACACACCAGTTGTTCAACGGCGCTGAGGCCATCTACGGTGTCGTCATTGTCCAGAAGGTAGAACGTCGCGTTTTTCATGATATGGGGCTTCTTGTGGTGGATTTAAATGCAAAGCCGGGTGGCGCTTTGCTTACCCGGCCTACGGTTGAGAGGCGTGTAGGCCGGGTAAGGCGAAGCCGCCACCCGGCACTTTACATCACTCGTCGCCGTTAAAACCCGCACGATTGAGCAGGAACTGCGACAGCAGCGCCACCGGACGACCGGTTGCGCCTTTGGCTTTCCCGGAGCGCCATGCGGTGCCGGCGATGTCGAGGTGCGCCCAGTTATATTTACGGGTAAAGCGCGCCAGGAAGCAGCCCGCGGTGATAGCACCGCCAGGGCGGCCGCCAATGTTCGCCATATCGGCAAAATTGGACTCCAGCTGTTCCTGGAATTCATCGGCCAGCGGCAGACGCCACGCGCGGTCGCCCGCCTGTTCGGACGCGCCGATCAGTTCGTGCGCCAGCGGATTGTGGTTCGACATCAGACCGGTGATGTGATGGCCCAGTGCGATCACGCAGGCACCGGTGAGGGTCGCCACGTCGATTACCGCTTCCGGATCAAAACGTTCAACGTAGGTCAGCACGTCGCACAGCACCAGACGGCCTTCGGCGTCGGTGTTCAGCACTTCCACCGTCTGACCGGACATGGTGGTCAGCACATCACCCGGACGATAGGCCCGTCCGCCAGGCATGTTTTCACAGCCCGCCAGCACGCCGACGACGTTAATCGGCAGCTGTAGCTCGGCGACCATACGCATCACGCCGTACACCGCCGCCGCGCCGCACATATCGTACTTCATCTCGTCCATGCCTTCGGCAGGCTTGATGGAAATACCGCCGGAGTCGAAGGTCAGGCCTTTACCCACCAGCACAATCGGACGCGCGTCTTCGTCGCTGCTGCCTTTGTATTCGATAACGGACATCAGGGATTCATTCTGCGAACCCTGACCGACCGCCAGATAAGAGTGCATACCCAGCTCTCGCATCTGCTGCTCGCCAATCACGCGAGTGACGACGTTCTTGCTGAAGGAGTCTGCCAGCTGGCGCGCCTGCGACGCCAGATAGCCCGCATTACAGATATTTGGCGGCATATTGCCGAGATCTTTCGCCGCTTTAATACCGGCGGCAATCGCCAGGCCGTGCTGAATAGCGCGCTCGCCGCTGGTCAGTTCACGGCGGGTCGGTACGTTGAACACCATTTTACGCAGCGGACGACGCGGTTCGCTTTTCGTGGTTTTCAACTGATCGAAGCTGTACAGCGTCTCTTTTGCCGTCTCAACCGCCTGGCGTACTTTCCAGTAGGTGTTACGGCCTTTGACGTGCAGTTCCGTCAGGAAGCACACCGCCTCCATGGAGCCGGTATCATTCAGGGTATTTATCGTTTTCTGAATCACCTGCTTATACTGACGCTCATCAAGCTCGCGCTCTTTGCCACAGCCAATCAGCAAAATACGTTCGGAAAGCACGTTAGGAACATGGTGAAGCAATAACGTTTGTCCCGGTTTACCTTCCAGTTCGCCGCGACGCAGCAGCGCACTGATATAGCCATCGCTTATTTTATCGAGTTGTTCGGCGATGGGAGAAAGTCGGCGTGGTTCAAATACGCCAACAACGATGCAGGCACTCCGCTGTTTCTCCGGGCTACCGCTTTTTACACTGAACTCCATGCACTACGCTCCTGAATCTTAAAGACAACAGCCATGGCTACGGATAGAATTGCAAGCTTTCGTAACTCATGTCCGCTGTTGCGGTGACTTCGTGTTAATCTTAACGTTATTACGGTTCAACACGTCAGAACTTATTCTAAACCGCGAATCCGCTGAGTTTTGTTATCTTAGCGATGATTTCAACGACTCAAGAGAATAAATGACGTTTAAGCCATGAAACAAGCGATTTTCCTGCAAAAAACGGGTTTTTACGGGCGTATTTAAAGTGATAATCATAAGATATTTGGTGCGGGAGACGCTCAAAAGCCAGTTGGCGATCCTATTCATCCTGCTTCTGATTTTCTTCTGTCAGAAACTGGTCAGGATCCTCGGCGCGGCGGTGGACGGTGAGATCCCGACAAACCTGGTGCTCTCTTTACTGGGGTTAGGCGTGCCTGAAATGGCGCAGCTGATCCTGCCGCTCAGCCTGTTCCTCGGGCTGCTGATGACGTTGGGCAAACTCTACACCGACAGCGAAATCACGGTGATGCATGCGTGCGGACTGAGCAAAGCGGTGCTGGTGAAAGCGGCGATGATCCTCGCGCTGTTTACCGGCATCGTGGCGGCAGTGAACGTTATGTGGGCCGGACCGTGGTCGGCACGTCACCAGGATGAAGTGCTGGCGGAAGCCAAAGCTAACCCTGGTATGGCGGCGCTGGCGCAGGGCCAGTTCCAGCAAGCCACTGACGGCAGTTCGGTGCTGTTTATCGAAAGCGTGGACGGCAGCCGCTTTAACGACGTCTTCCTCGCGCAGATCCGCCCGAAAGGGAACGCCCGCCCGTCAGTGGTGGTTGCGGACTCCGGCGAACTGTCGCAGAAGAAAGATGGCTCGCAGGTCGTGACCCTCTCCAAAGGCACGCGCTTTGAAGGCACAGCGCTGCTGCGCGATTTCCGCATTACCGATTTCCAGGACTATCAGGCGATTATCGGTCATCAGGCCGTGGCGCTGGACCCGGATGATACCGAGCAGATGGGCATGCGTACGCTGCTCAACACCGATAACAAACGTGCTAACGCCGAGCTGCACTGGCGCTTAACGCTGATCTTCACCTGCTTTATGATGGCGCTGATGGTGGTGCCGCTGTCGGTGGTGAACCCGCGTCAGGGCCGTGTGCTGTCGATGCTGCCGGCAATGCTGCTCTATCTGGTGTTCTTCCTGCTGCAAACGTCCCTGAAGTCCAACGCGGCGAAAGGACGAATCGATCCGCTGATCTGGATGTGGGCCGTCAACCTGCTGTATCTGGCACTGGCGATTGGCCTGAACCTGTGGGACACGGTGCCGATGCGCCGTCTGCGCGCCCGTTTCACGCGTAAAGGAGCGGTATAATGCAGGCATTTCGCGTACTTGACCGCTATATCGGTAAAACCATTTTTACCACCATCATGATGACGCTGTTCATGCTGGTGTCGCTTTCCGCCATTATCAAATTTGTCGATCAGCTAAAGCGCGCCGGGCAGGGCAGTTATGACGCGCTGGGCGCGGGCATGTACACCGTGCTCAGCGTTCCGAAAGATATTCAAATCTTCTTCCCGATGGCGGCCCTGCTGGGCGCGCTGCTCGGTCTGGGGATGCTGGCACAGCGCAGCGAACTAGTGGTGATGCAGGCATCCGGCTTTACCCGTATGCAGGTGGCGCTGTCGGTAATGAAAACCGCGATCCCGCTGGTGCTGCTGACCATGGCGATGGGGGAATGGGTGGCACCGCAGGGTGAGCAGATGGCGCGTAACTACCGCGCACAGCAACTCTACGGCGGCTCGCTGCTTTCCACCCAACAGGGCTTATGGGCGAAAGACGGCAATAACTTTGTTTATATCGAGCGCGTGACCGGCGATGCCTCCCTTGGCGGCGTTAGCATTTATGGCTTTAACGATCAGCGCCGCTTGCAGTCTGTGCGTTACGCTGCGTCAGCCACTTTCGATGCAAAAGCTAAAGTTTGGCGTTTATCGCAGGTAGATGAATCGAATCTCACCGATCCGAAACAGATCACCGGCTCCCAGACGGTGAGCGGCACCTGGAAAACCAACCTGACGCCGGACAAACTGGGCGTAGTGGCGCTGGATCCGGATGCGCTGTCGATCAGCGGTCTGCGGGATTACGTGAAATACCTCAAGTCCAGCGGCCAGGATTCCGGGCGCTATGAACTGAACATGTGGAGCAAGATCTTCCAGCCGCTGTCGGTTGCGGTCATGATGCTGATGGCGCTGTCGTTTATCTTCGGGCCGCTGCGCAGTGTGCCGATGGGCGTGCGCGTGGTCACCGGTATCAGCTTCGGCTTCGTGTTCTACGTGCTGGATCAGATTTTCGGCCCGCTGACGCTGGTGTACGGTATTCCGCCGATCATCGGCGCGCTGCTGCCAAGCGCCTCGTTCTTTGCCATCAGTCTGTGGCTGATGCTGCGACGTTCCTGATCCGCTTTCCCCTCTCTGTACCGGAGAGGGGCATCCCCCCGATAATTCTGTACTTTGCGACGTTCTCTGCTACGCCGACTATGCTATGCATACGGTTAACCAAAATATCAGGTAGTTATGTCCAGATTTTTCTTTAATGACCGCAAACAGCTGGTCAACGACGCCATCGAAGGCCTCGTCATCTCCGCCCCTCACGCCAATCTCGTCCGCCTTGATATTGATCCTGCCATCCGCGTTGTCGCCCGCAGTGACTGGAGCAAAAGCCGCGTGGCGGTGATCTCCGGCGGCGGCTCCGGTCATGAACCGGCTCACGCGGGCTTTGTGGGCAAAGGTATGCTGACCGCTGCCGTCTGCGGCGATGTGTTTGCCTCGCCAAGCGTGGACGCCGTGCTGAACGCTATCGTGGCGGTAACCGGCGATCGTGGCTGTCTGCTGATCGTCAAGAACTACACCGGCGATCGCCTGAACTTCGGCCTCGCGGCAGAGAAAGCCAAGCGCTACGGCCTGAAAGTCGAGATGGTGATCGTCGCCGACGACATCGCGCTGCCGGACAACAAACAGCCGCGCGGTATCGCCGGTACGGCGCTGGTGCATAAAGTAGCCGGATTCGCCGCCGAACAGGGCAAATCCCTCAGCGAAGTGCGCGACCTGGCGCAGCAGGCCAGTGACAATGTCTGGAGCCTTGGTCTTGCGATGGAAACCTGCAACCTGCCGGGCAGCGATGGCGAAGAAGAAAACCGCATTCAGCGCGGTCAGGTGGAACTGGGCCTCGGCATTCACGGCGAACCCGGTGCCACTACCGTCGACACGCACAACAGCAAAACGCTGATCGACACCCTGGTCGGCCCGTTAAAAGAGAAGGCGGGCAATGACCGCGTGGCGGTACTGATCAACAACCTCGGCGGCGTCTCTGCGCTGGAAATGGCGCTGCTCACCAAAGAGCTGGCGCACTCGGCGTTAAAAGATCAGATCGCCTATCTGGTTGGCCCTGCGCCACTGGTCAGCTCGCTGGATATGAAAGGCTTCTCGCTGTCGCTGCTGCGTCTTAACGACACCTTTGAAAAAGCGCTGTGCGCCGATGTTGAAACCGTCGGCTGGCAGAAGCCGGTCGCCTTTGCGCCGATGCGCACCGTCAGCCACAACGCCATTCACGACAATCTTGAGATCCATCCGTCCGAAAACCCACAGGTGAAAGCGCTGGTACAGACCGTTACTGACACGCTGATCGGCCTTGAGAACCGCCTTAACGCGCTGGATGCCAAAGTGGGCGACGGCGATACCGGTTCGACTTTTGCCGAAGGCGCGCGCGATGTGGCGCAACTGCTGGCGGACGGCAAACTGCCGCTTAATAACACCGGGCAACTGCTGCAACTGGTGGGCGAACGCCTGGCGACGGTGATGGGCGGCTCCAGCGGCGTGCTGATGTCGATCTTTTTCACAGCCGCCGGACAGGCGATCCACGACGGGCAGCCGCTGCCGGAGGCGCTGTTAAGAGGGCTGAAGCAGATGAAGCATTATGGTGGTGCCGATCTGGGCGACCGCACGCTGATTGACGCGCTGCAACCGGCGCTGGAAGCACTGCGCGATCATGATCTGACGGCAGCCATCAGCGCGGCGAAAAAGGGCGCAGAAGCTACCGCATCGATGCAAAAAGCGGGGGCGGGACGATCGTCTTACGTGAACCGCGAGAACCTGGAAGGCGTGACCGATCCGGGCGCGGTCGCGGTGGCAGAAGTCTTTGCTGCTCTGAAGAAGGTCTAAATACGCAGGCCCGGCAAGCTACGCGCCGCCGGGCGTTTTACCCTTTAAAAATCCGCTTTTAACACCACGCGATAACGGGCTTTGCCGTCACGCACATGTCGCAGCGCATCGTTGATTTTTGACATCGGGAACAGCTCGGTGGTCGGTGCCACCTGCGCACGACCGGCAAACTTCATCAGCTTGCGCAGTTCGTACGGCGTACCGGTGGCAGAGCCGGAGATGCTGCGATCGCCGCCAATCAGCGTGAACGCCGGCACCGGCAGCGGTTTCAGCACCGCGCCCACGGTATGGAAGTTACCGCCGTAGGCCAGCGCTTCAAAGTACGGCTGCCACTCAAGATCGACGTTAACGGTGTTGATGATCAGATCAAACTGACCGGCCAGCGCTTTCAGCGCTTCCGGATCGCGGCTGTTCACCACTTTATCCGCGCCAAAACCACGCACTTCCGCTTCTTTCGCCGGGTTAGAGCTGAACGCCGTCACTTCGCAGCCCATCGCGCGCAGCAGTTTAATGGCGATGTGACCCAGACCGCCGATGCCGATCACACCGACACGGCTGGTGGCGGTGACATGATGCATCAGCAGCGGTTTGAACACCGTGATACCGCCGCACAGCAGCGGGCCTGCGGTTTCAATATCAATGCTGTCCGGCAGCGGGATCACCCATTGCCAGTCGGCACGAATTTTTTCAGCAAAACCGCCACGGTTTAAAATGGTCGGCACCGCGCCTTCCAGACAGTTGATCTGGTTACCGCTGATACAGGCATCGCAGTGCCCGCAACTGCGCGCCGTCCAGCCGATACCCACACGCTGACCCACTTTCAGGCCTTTGTCCTGTGCGTCACGGCCAAGGGCCACCACGCGACCAATCACTTCGTGACCTGCCACTAACGGGTACTGCGACATGCCCCACTCGTTATCGATCATCGACAAATCAGAGTGGCAGATGCCGCAGTAATCAACCTGCACTTCAACGTCAGCCGGCAGCAGTTCACCCGCATCGAATTCCTGCAATTCCAGATCGGCACCGGCCTTGGGCGCGGCGTAACTTTTTATGATGCTCATCACAATTTCCTTCGGTTGGCATTGATTAGAAAGAAGTGTAGAGCATTCCGCGGGGGGCGATTTGGCAATAGAGGGGGTGAAACGTCACGCTTTGTGTAAGAGGGTATTTAGCCACCGCGTCTTATACTTCATCCTGATTGATCCTCATCCTGAACGGAGAACCCAATGACTTTACGCGCGGCAATCGTGTTGCTGGCGGGCGGGCTGCCTTTTTTCGCCCTGGCCCATAATTTTGTGGAAGGAGAACGCGTGCCGCCGGTCGGCGTGGCGGATCGCGGCGAATTGCAGCTCCGGCAGGAGGCGATCCGCTATCAGGCCTGGAACAGCGCGCGGCTGGGCGGAAAAGTGGGCGTGGTGCTGCATATGGCGGGACGGCTGTCGGCTAAAGATCAGAACGCCGCGCTGATCGACGCCATCGGCAAGGCGAAGCTGCCTGCGAGCCGCTTCGCGGTCACCACCATCGTTAATACCGATGACGCGATTCCCGGCAGCGCGCTGTTCGTGCGTCGCAGTCTGGAGGAGAGCAAACGGGAAACCCCCTCTGCGCAGTTCGTGGTGGACGATCGCGGTGCCGCGCTGCGCGCCTGGCAGCTACAGCCGGGTGGTTCCGCTATCGTGGTGCTGGATAAGGACGGGCGGGTGCGCTTTGCGAAAGACGGCGCGCTGACCGCCGCCGAGGTGGATCAGGTCATGACGTTACTGCATCTGTTGCTGGCGTAATCGTGTATTGTTAAAGCCAGGTAAATAGTTGTGATGATGGCGTTGCGTAAAAGCAAACATCTTTAGATTACGCTACGCTTTCCAGACACAGCAGGATATAAATAGACAGGCAAGCGGCTGTTCAGGCTGCAAAAGTTCCTGGTCAGATTATTACGGCTTACTGGCAGCCGTGACATGCGCCATTCGCATCAAACCGCCACGACGAGGAACCATGACTGTAACGATGAACGTCAACGCCGATAACTGCCTGAACCATGAAGATGAGCTACAGGCGCTGCGCGAGGCGCTGCAAGTCCGCCTCGATGAACTGCTGCCCGCGGGGCAGCAACAAGACCTCGTTTATACGGCGATGCGCGAAGGCACGCTGGTAGCGGGCAAGCGGGTGCGTCCGTTGCTGCTGGTGCTGGCGGCGCGCGACCTCGGCTGTCATGCCGATCAGCCCGGTCTGCTCGATCTCGCCTGCGCGGTGGAGATGGTCCACGCCGCGTCGCTGATGCTCGACGATATTCCGTGCATGGACAATGCACTGCTGCGTCGTGGTCGTCCCACTATTCACCGCCAGTATGGCGAAAACGTCGCTATTCTCGCCGCCGTGGCGCTGCTCAGCCGCGCGTTCGGCGTGGTGGCGGAAGCCCAGTCGCTGTCTCCCGCCTGCAAAACCCTGGCGGTGGCAGAACTCTCTACGGCGGTCGGACTACAGGGACTGGTGCAGGGACAGTATCTCGATCTGCACGAGGGCGCAGGCGCGCGTACCGCCGAGTCGATCCTGCTCGCCAATGAACTCAAAACCAGCCGCCTGTTTGATGCCACGCTGCAAATGGCGGCCATCGTCGCCGATGCCCCGCCGCAGGCGCGTCAGCGATTACGCTGTTTCGCGCAGGATCTGGGGCAGGCGTTCCAGTTGCTGGACGATCTGGCAGATGGCCTGAACGGTACCGGTAAAGATATCAATAAAGATCACGGCAAATCGACGCTGGTGGCGATGCTCGGCGCGGATGCCGTGCATCAGCGACTGCGGGACCATCTGCGCAGCGCGGACGAGCATCTGGCCAGCGCCTGCCAGCGCGGCGTCGCCACGCGGCGCTTTATGCACGCCTGGTTCGACAAGCAGATGGCGCTGTTCGGCTAAGACAGGGTTTTCATCTCAGGATGCCATAGCGACTGGAGCGGCAATGAAGGACAGGGAACTGACTCAACGCAAAAACGATCATCTGGATATCGTGCTGGATCCGGCGCGGGCGCTGAAAAAGCGCGGCACCGGTTTTGCTGAATGGCGTTTTGAACACTGTGCGATGCCGGAACTGCATCTGGATGCGATCGATTTAAGCACCGCGCTGTTCGGCAGAACGCTGCGTGCACCGCTGCTGATAAGCTCGATGACCGGCGGTGCCAGCCGCGCCAGAGAAATCAACCGTCATCTGGCAGAAGCGGCGCAGGCGCTCGGGCTGGCGATGGGCGTCGGCTCCCAGCGTGTGGCGCTGGAAAGCGAAGATAACTGGGGGCTGACGCGCGAACTGCGCCGTGCCGCGCCGGATATCCCGCTGCTGGCGAACCTGGGGGCCGCGCAGATCGCCGCGCCTCATGGCATCGACTATGCCCGCCGCGCGGTGGATATGATCGAAGCGGATGCGCTGATTATCCATCTTAATCCATTGCAGGAAGCCTTGCAGAGCGGCGGCGACCGCGACTGGCGCGGTGTGCTGACGGCCATCGCCCGCACGGTGAACGCCCTGCCGGTGCCAGTGGTGGTAAAAGAGGTCGGCGCGGGGATTTCCGTGCCGGTAGCCCGTCAACTGGCTGACGCGGGGGTGGCAATGCTGGATGTTGCCGGATCCGGCGGTACCAGCTGGGCGGCGGTCGAAGGTGAACGCGCCGCCACGCCCCACGCCCGTGCGGTGGCGATGGCCTTTGCCGACTGGGGCATTCCCACCGCGCAGGCGCTGCGCGATCTGCATCAGGCGCTGCCGCAGATGCCGCTTATCGCCTCCGGCGGCGTCAGCGACGGCATCGACGTTGCCCGCGCCATCGCGCTGGGCGCGACACTCGCAGGGCAGGCCGCTGGCGTGCTCGGCAGCGCCACCGCCTCCGCCGACGCGGTTATCGCCCACTTCCAGATTATTATCGAGCAGCTACGGGTCGCCTGTTTCTGCACCGGCAGCGCCAGTCTGCACGCGCTGCGTCAGGCGACGCTGGTGCGCGCCGGGGACGGGGAATGAGCCACTACGCGGTTATCGCGCCCCCGCTCTACAGTCACGTGCGGGCGCTGGAAGCCCTCGCCCAGGCGCTGATCGCCCGCGGGCATCGCGTCACCTTTATGCAGCAGGCGGAAGCGCGCACGCTGCTTGGCGACGCGCGCATTGGTTTTTATCCCCTTGGCGAACGCAGCCATCCCCCCGGTAGCCTGGCGCATACGCTGGAGTTAACCGCGCATCCTTCCGGGATGGGCATTTTTCGGCTGATCGCGGATATGGCGAAAACCAGCGATATGCTCTGCCGTGAACTGCCTGCTGCGCTGCAACAGGCGGGTATCGACGGTCTGATCGTCGATCAGATGGAGGCGGCGGGGGGACTGGTCGCGGACGCGCTGGGACTGCCGTTCGTTTCGGTCGCCTGCGCGTTACCGGTTAACCGTGAGCCGCATCTGCCGTTGCCGGTAATGCCCTTTAATTACGGTACCGGCGCGCGCCGCCAGAAACTCTATGCCACCAGCGAGCGTATTTATGACTGGCTGATGCGCCGCCACAGCGAGGTGATCGCACGCCATGCGCGTGCCTTTGGCCTCGGCGAGCGGCGATCGCTGCAGGACTGTCTGTCGCCGCTGGCGCAGATCAGCCAGACGCTGCCCGCGTTTGATTTTCCCCGTCGCCAGTTGCCCGCACACTTTCACGCCGTCGGGCCGCTGCGCCACGTCCACGCCACGCCGGAGGCGGCAGCACCTTCCTCGTCGCCGCTGGTGTTCGCCTCGCTGGGTACGCTCCAGGGCCACCGCTTTACGCTGTTTCGCACCATCGCCCGTGCCTGTCGCCAGTTGAATGTCCGGCTGCTTATCGCCCACTGCGGCGGCCTGAACGCGGCGCAGGAAGCGCGACTGCGACGTTACGGCGCGGAGGTGACTGATTTTGCCGACCAGCCCGCCGTGCTGCGCCAGGCGCAGGCGGTGATCACCCATGGCGGACTGAATACGGTGATGGACGCGATAGAGAGCGCCACGCCGATGCTCACTATTCCGCTGGCGTTTGATCAGCCGGGCGTCGCCGCGCGCGTCGTCTACTGCGGTATTGGCCGTCGCGCCTCCCGATTCACGACCGTGAACGCGCTGGCGAAAAAACTTGGCGCGCTGCTTAACGACCCTGGCTACCGTCAGCGGCTGACCCTGATGCAGACGCAGCTTGCGCAGGCGGGCGGCGCGACCTGTGCGGCAGCGGTGGTGGAGCAGGCGCTCGACAGCCGCCACCCGATCCTGGCGGACTGCGCATGACGCGGCAGTACGATCTGATCCTGGTCGGCGGCGGGCTGGCCAACGGGCTGATCGCCTGGCGGCTGCGCCAGCGTCAGCCGCAGCTCAAAGTGCTGCTGCTGGAGGCCGGTGCAGAGCCGGGCGGCAATCACACCTGGTCGTTTCATCACGAGGATCTCACCCCGGCGCAGCACACGTGGATCGCGCCGCTGGTGGCCCATCGCTGGCCCGGCTACGACGTGCGCTTTCCGGCGCTGACCCGGCGGTTCGACGGCGGCTATCTGAGCATCACCTCTGAGCGCTTTGCACTTGAGATAACGCAGGCGCTGGGGGATAGCCTGAGAACGCAGACACCGGTCAGCGCGCTGACGCCGCAGACGGTGACCCTGGCGGACGGCACAGTCCTGCGCGCAGGCGCAGTGATCGACGGGCGCGGCTATCAGCCGGGCGAGCATCTGACCATCGGTGCACAGGCGTTTCTCGGGCAGCAGTGGCGGCTCAGCCAGCCACACGGGCTGACGCGCCCGCTGCTGATGGACGCCACCGTGGATCAGTCGGCGGGCTACCGCTTTGTCTATACGCTGCCGCTCTCCGCCGACCGCCTGCTGATTGAAGATACCCATTACATCGATCGCGCCACGCTTGGTGACGATCAGGCGCGCCAGCATATCGCCGACTACGCGGCGGCGCAGGGCTGGGCGCTGGAGACGCTGGAGCGTGAAGAGCAGGGCAACCTGCCGATCACCCTGGCGGGAGACTGCCGCGCGTTCTGGCAGCAGAAAGCGGGCCAGCCCTGTAGCGGCCTGCGCGCCGGGTTGTTTCACTCCACCACCGGCTACTCCCTGCCGCAGGCGGCGGCGCTGGCGGATGTGATCGCTGACCAACGCGACCTGTCGTCCGGCGCACTGTTCGCGCTGACGCGGGATTACGCGCAGCAACAGTGGCGTCGCCAGCGTTTCTTCCGCGTACTCAATCGTATGCTGTTTCTTGCCGGACGCCCTGACGGTCGCTGGCAGGTGATGCAACGTTTTTACCGACTCAACCCAGGGCTTATCGCCCGCTTTTACGCCGGTCAGCTTACCCTGGCCGACAAAGCGCGGATCCTGACGGGCAAACCACCGGTACCGGTGGGCGAAGCCTTACAGGCCGTACTCAAACACACTCCCCGGCTGCGAGCGTTCAGTGATGAATAAAACAGTAGTAATAGGTGCTGGTTTCGGCGGCCTGGCTTTAGCGATCCGCCTGCAGGCGGCAGGCATTCCCACGCTGCTGCTGGAGCAGCGCGACAAGCCCGGCGGCCGCGCCTATGTTTATGAAGATCAGGGTTTTACTTTTGACGCAGGCCCCACGGTGATCACCGATCCCACCGCCATCGAAGAGCTGTTCACGCTGGCGGGCAAGCGCATGGCCGACTATGTCGATCTGCTGCCGGTGACGCCCTTTTATCGCCTCTGCTGGGAGTCGGGGCAGGTCTTTGACTATGACAACGATCAGGCGCGGCTGGAAGAACAGATCCGCCGCTTCAACCCCCGCGACGTTGAAGGCTATCGCCGCTTTCTGGCGTACTCTCAGGCGGTGTTTAAAGAGGGCTACCTGAAGCTCGGCACGGTGCCGTTTCTGTCGTTCCGCGATATGGTACGCGCCGGTCCGCAGCTGGCGCGTTTGCAGGCATGGCGCAGCGTTTACAGCATGGTGTCGTCGTTTATCGAGGATGAGCGCCTGCGCGAGGCGTTCTCCTTCCATTCGCTGCTGGTGGGCGGCAACCCGTTCGCTACCTCGTCCATCTACACGCTGATCCATGCGCTGGAGCGCGAGTGGGGCGTGTGGTTCGCCCGTGGCGGCACCGGCGCGCTGGTGCAGGGGCTGGTGCGGCTGTTTGAGGATCTTGGCGGCACGCTGGAGCTGAGCGCCGAAGTCACCCGGCTGGAGGCCCGCGGCAACGAGATCGGCGCGGTGCAACTGGCGGACGGGCGGCGTATCGAAGTGGCGGCAGTCGCCTCTAACGCCGACGTGGTGCACACCTATGAAAAACTGCTCGGCCATCATCCGGTGGGCGCGTCCCGCGCCGCCTCGCTGAAACGCAAGCGCATGAGCAACTCGCTGTTCGTGCTCTATTTCGGGCTTAATCATCACCACAGCCAGCTGGCGCACCACACCGTCTGCTTCGGGCCGCGCTATAAAGCGCTGATTGACGATATTTTTAACCGCGACACCCTGTCGGAAGATTTCTCGCTCTACCTGCATGCGCCCTGCGTCACCGATCCTTCGCTGGCACCGCCCGGCTGCGGCAGCTACTACGTGCTGGCGCCGGTGCCGCACCTCGGCACTGCCGATCTCGACTGGGACGTGGAAGGGCCGCGCCTGCGTGACCGCATCTTCGCCTATCTGGAGCAGCACTACATGCCCGGCCTGCGCGACCAGCTGGTGACGCAGCGCATGTTCACGCCCTTTGATTTCCGCGACCAGCTCGGCGCGCATCATGGCTCGGCTTTCTCCGTCGAACCCATCCTGCGCCAGAGCGCCTGGTTCCGCCCGCACAACCGCGACAGCCGCATTCCTAACCTTTATCTGGTGGGTGCAGGTACCCATCCGGGCGCAGGCATTCCTGGCGTGATCGGCTCGGCGAAAGCCACCGCAGGGCTGATGCTGGAGGCGCTGGCACGATGAACAGCACGCTGATGGAACACGCCACCGATACCATGGCGGCCGGCTCGAAAAGCTTCAATACCGCCGCTAAGCTGTTTGATGCACCGACACGCCGCAGCGCCCTGATGCTCTACGCCTGGTGCCGCTATTGCGACGATGTGATCGACGGCCAGGTGCTGGGTTTTCGGGATGCCTCCGCCGTTAATGGCAGCGCCACCCAGCGGCTGGCGATGCTGAGAACCGAGACAGAGCGGGCCTATGCGGGCGCGCCGATGCAGGAGCCCGCTTTCGCTGCCTTTCAGGAGGTGGCGACGCGCCACGCCATTCCGCCGCAGCTGGCGTTCGATCACCTGGAAGGTTTCGCCATGGACGTGCGCGACACGCACTATGAGACGTTCGGGGATACGCTGCGCTATTGCTATCACGTGGCAGGCGTGGTGGGGCTGATGATGGCGCGGGTGATGGGCGTGCGCAACGAGGCGGTGCTGGATCGCGCCTGCGATCTGGGGCTGGCTTTTCAGCTGACCAACATTGCGCGGGATATTGTCGAGGACGCTGAGACCGGACGCTGTTACTTACCGGCGCAGTGGCTGGCGGAGGAGGGCATCGAACGCGAACAGCTTGCCGATCCCGCTAATAGGGAGAAGCTGGCACGGCTGGCGGCGCGACTGGTGGACGCCGCAGAACCTTACTACGCCTCGGCACGCGCTGGCCTCGCCGGTTTGCCGCTGCGTTCCGCCTGGGCGATCGCCTCGGCGCACGGGGTGTATCGTGAGATCGGTGTGAAGGTGAAAGCAGCCGGCCCCCGCGCCTGGGATCGGCGGCAGGGCACCAGCAAGGGTGAGAAACTCGCGCTGCTGCTCAAAGGCGCTGCGCAGGCGGTCAGCTCTCGCGTCGCGTCGGCGTCGCCGCCGCGTTCTTCCGCGTTGTGGCAGCGTCCCCGGCATGACGATCGCGCGGTGTAGCCTGCTCGCCCTGAGGCGGTCTGCCGTTACGGCTGCGCAGGATCGCCTGGAGTTTTGACACCGGCGGCGCATAGAGAAAGCCGAAGGAGACGCAGTCCTCTTTGCCGCGCACCGCATGATGCAGACGGTGCGCCATGTATAAACGCTTCAGATAGCCGCGGCGCGGAATATAGCGAAACGGCCAGCGCTGATGCACCAGCCCGTCATGCACCATAAAGTAAATGGCGCCGTAGAGCGTCATGCCTGCGCCGATCCACTGGAGCGGCCAGACGCCGGACGAGCCGACGGCGATCAGCGCTATCGCCAGCACGGCGAACACTACGGCATAGAGATCGTTGACTTCGAACCAGCCGGTGCGCGGTTCATGGTGGGAAAGATGCCAGCCCCATCCCCAGCCGTGCATGATGTATTTATGCGCCAGCGTCGCCACAATCTCCATGGCGGCGACGGTCGCCAGCACAATCAGGGTGTTCCACAGCACGAGCATCGTGATTCCTTGTTTTGAGATGATGCAGAGTATAGCAACGGAGTCGCCCCGCTGCCGGACAGATGGCAGAAGGGCAGGGCTAAGGCGAAATTTTCGGCACTTAGCGCACGCTACGGACAATTGAGGTTGCGAAGGTGGCCGGTAAGGGTATAATCCTCAACGTTTTCCGCATACCTTTCCGTGCCGGAGTGGCGAAATCGGTAGACGCAGTTGATTCAAAATCAACCGTAGAAATACGTGCCGGTTCGAGTCCGGCCTTCGGCACCAAGTCACTAAATTTCTTATAAATCAATGAGTTAGTGTGAAAAACCCATCTCATTTGCATGTAAGAAATACCAGTTTCTCATCAAGTACAAAAGCCACTGTGAATGTTAATGGCTTTGGTATGTTATCACGCAGTGGCAAGTAGTTACCAGGCTCAACCTTGTACAGCTTTTCCCTTTGAAGCCGGAAGACGTGCCACCGTCTCTAAACTCTATACCAAAACAGATTGATCATACGCATTCAAGCCCGATGTGCGGCCTTATGAGCCACGTAAACAGGTTTATGGTGATAACGTACCTACAAACGACATGTAGGCTCTATCAGCGCTTCAGCCACGCTCCCGCAAGGGTACACGGTTATCCTGATAAGGTATGATCCCTCTGACAATCTGATGAAGTCGCTACGCTCCGCTTGTTGCTGTATCACCAACGGGGCTTTATGGCTTCTATTGTCCAAAATCTGTTAGTTGCGCGTTTTATGCTCCCTGGATACCCTGATATAAATCATACAAGGAGGACAGTTTATGAGCGCACAGGCAGAGGAAGGAACATTACGCCGGATGACGTTAGGCGAGATTGCAATGGCTCGTAGGGTATTCGGTGATTCGATAGTGTATAGCCGTGTCTGGATTCATTGCGACAGCTATTTACCGTTCGGACTACAGAAACAAAACTACGCGATGACCCCCAACGGGGAGTTGTGGTACAGAAAACAGATGTACAGGGAAGACTTTTCCGCAAACTCGGTTTTCGTTGAAGATAAATATGTTTTCATCCATGAGCTGGGGCATGTCTGGCAACACCAACACGGGCAATGGGTGAGAATGCGGGGAGCTTTTAGCTGGGCTGCTGAATATACCTACAGGCTGGATAAAGAAAAGCTCACTGATTACTCACTTGAACAGCAAGCCTCTATTTTAGCTGATTACTGGTTACTGCTGGTTTATGGGATAAGTAAGTGGTCTTACTATCAGAGAGCTGGGCGCATGGGGATGTACAGGGGCGTAGATATGTTGCAGGATGTCCCCTTGCTTTATCAGAAAATCGTGACAGGGAAGGGGCGTTAAACATGAAGAACAAAATGTTGCTGGGTGTTGTATTCCTTTTAACGGGATGTCCTGGGCCTGGTGATCGAATGGTAGATCGAGAATCGACAACAGCATTAATCAAAGATAATCAAGTTTGTGTGGTGTCACCACTGGAGCCACAGGAACGGATCACTGCTATCCAAATCAATGGCGATAGTAGCGAGTCTCTTCACAAGATTTTTGATGACAAGCCCGTTTATGTACCGAAGGGGGAGTGTCTTCCTGTATTCGGATTTAAGTTTACGCCTGGAGAGCGGTATAACTTCGCGTATGACGTCCAATCTGGTAAATCAGATTCGCATTTAGTCACTGCTGAACTTTCTTATCCTAAGGAATAAGGGGGGCAAACTGCCCCCTTATGTTATTTCTTCAAGTCACCAGTACATTGATACTCCATTGTGACCATTGTTTCCATACAACCGCTTGAGGATGGCTGAGAACAAACAGAGGTATAACCGCCGAAAGGCTCGGCACCAGAGTAGCCCCATGCAGCGCAACGCTGTGCTGCTGCTTGAGCGCCTTGCTGAACGTTCACTTTAGGGGATTCGAACATCCCGAAAGAGTAGCTCATTTTTACAGTCCCATCGGCCTTGCTACCGCCAGTAGGAACCAGTTGTTTCTGTACAGCACACCCAGAGAGAAGCAGAGTTGTAGCTACCAACACCAATAAACCTTTACGCATAGAAATCATCCCGATTGATTGTTTTATTTTGAAGCGTCTGTAATGGTAAAACATAACTTTAAGAAGTTTAAGTGGATTCTGATTGTGATGTGATGGCGGAAGTGTATGCGTCTTTGTGGAAGTCTTCCCCTTACTGGTACGCTCATTAAATCGGCAGTAACATATTCTTCAAATCAATACATACGCAGGAGAGGTTATGGCAGGTGTATTAGCAAGCACGGCGGCAGCTATAGGGATTCTTGATAAAGCGGTAAGCATTACTCAGAAGCTGGCAAATAACAGTGATGAACTGGACAAGGCTACGCTCAAACTTGAGTTAGCCAATCTAATGGTCGAACTTGCTAACGCCAAGATCGAAGCGATAACAACACAAACCCTACTTTTCGACGCTGAACAGAAAAATAAGCAGCTTGAAGACCAGTTGAAAGATAAATCGACATTTATCTTCAAAGAGGGATTGTATTGGAAAGAGGGCGATAAAATAGCGTTTTGTCCAAAATGCTATGAAGTGAGCCAGTTAAAAACACATATGGTTCATAGAAAATCTCAAAAGTTAGGTCTTTATTGGATTTGTAATAACTGCAATCTTCGTAAATATGGATGATATTTAATCAGCTATAAATCCATCTCATTGATCACACGGCTAACGGCTTGCTTGTCTAAGTCCAGATAGCGCCTGGTGTCAGTGATGTTGCTGTGATTAAGCACGGTCATAGCTAAAGCGATGTTGTTTGCTGAACGCTTGTAGATGGCATTCCCGCCAGCTTTGCGGAAGCTGTGAGCCGATACAGTGCCATGAATCCCGATAGCTTTCGCGGCTTCTGCGATTTGCTTGCTCACTTCTTCGCGTCGTACAGGTGCTTGCTTGTTCATCGAGCGGTTACGCTGGCTCCTGAACACATGCACGTCATGAGGAAACTCAGCACGGCGACGTGCAATCATCTGCACCACTGGAGCAGGGAGGGTGAGGGCTTTACGCTTCCCTGTCTTCTGTTCTTCTATGTCTATCTCACCGTTGATCACTTCGTCGAAGCGCAAAGCTACGGCATCCCCCACACGCAATACGGCGGCTTGCATCATTAACGTAACGTCAGCTATCAGGCTCTTGTTATGAGCGTTTAGCCACTCCCTGATCGCTTTGGCTTGCTGTTCATCTAACACCACTGCTCTGTTCAATTAACCCTCCTGTAAGGTCACACATCTAAAACGATGAAATAAACATTATGATCAATTTCAGTAAGTTGCAAGATAAATGATCAAAAGTTGATCTTTGTTGTGTGTGGTAAATGGCGCGGTTGTGTCCACCGCTTAACGACCTGCAAGGCCACCTCCTGTTCAAAATTCGAACGATTTTTAAATATCTTCAACTAAATCATTATGTTGGCATTTATAACCATGTGTTTGAACATTGCCAAATCCTCAACTCTGCACGAAGAACGGCGGCAACAGCGGAACATCACACTACCAATGATTGTGTGTGGTTGTTATCTATCTCATTGATTTATAAATGATAAATGTAAGGTTGTTAGGCAAGGGCTGCGCTAACCTGCCTGTATGCACAGATTATGCGGAGTTTATGCACTTGAAACTGATTGCATCAAGAAATGATTAGAATGCTAACTAATTAACGGGTTTAGGCATGGAAAATCAGCGGAGTGATCTTTCGAGAATACTCGTTCAACGAATCCGGCACGGGTGCAAAGTGGTTTTCATGGCAAACAGCGCTGTATCCCGCACTACACAACGGTTTAGCTAAACTGATCATTCTGACAATGAAAGTGAACAATCTACTTTGGCTTACATCTACACCTATTCTTTACCTGTCATTTAATATAGGTTTGACGTTATTAATGTATGATTTCGATAGATATAACCTAATAATTGCCTCTGGCTGTTCTTAGGATTGTTGCATGTGCGATTCGGAGTGAGCAGGGCGACGGTCTACCGTTGTATAGTGACGTATTGTCACTCTCTGCATGAGAACACACGGAAAAACCCGACTATGTGACGGAGCGTCACACATACTAATCATCCTATCTGTGACGTTATGTCACACTTACAAACTACTTCTGTGACGCTGCGTCACACCTGGGGCACGTTATCTGTGACGTTATGTCACACTATAAGACTACTTAATTATAATACTAAGATAAATAAGACTATTTCTCATGGTTTGCGCTTGTCGCAAGATCATTTGCGGGCGGCTCTTCGCCGTCACTCATGGCAAGCAGCCTTACTCCGCTACCTTTCGGGCTACGTTGGCTGGCCTCGTTCCGCTCACAGCGCTGCGCAAGCTACACCTCTTTACAAGTTGGGATTGTGCCAGGCTTTGGCCTTGACGTGAGTCAGGCACAAGCATATTACGCCCACGGCGTAATTCATCTTTGCGCTGTGCGCGGAATTACCATCTGACCAACCAACTACCGTTGATTGTCCATCTGATAAGCTGACTAACTTCAACCATCCATTCATGAACTAACGTTCACCCATGCAAGGTTTCAGTAAGTCAGGGGCTAAAGCTCACTTACTCTCGTACCTCGTGCAAGTTCACTAAGCCAACATATCCAATCATCTACACCTATCCGATCTCACTGCCGTTCAATCTTATGAGTGCAGATTCTTGGTGTTGGTGTGGGAAAGTGCCAGAGGGCAGGAGTGATGCAAACAGAATGCCTCAGACGCGCTGTAAGCGATTTTAAGATGGGAGGGAATGCAGATGTACTACCGATGTAACAAAAGCTCTCAGAACGCGATATAGAAGGTTTTGACACTGATGTACAGTATAGCCCATCGGGAATGGATCATACCACAGATTCATGTTGACAGGTAGTGTTATTTTTTGATATAAGGAGCACTAATTGCAAAGCAAAAATGCAACACGTTGAAATTGATCAAAAATTTTTAGAGAAATTACCGTTGAGGGGTTGACAAAAGTTTAGAAATCGGTTAGAATAACCATATAGCACAAAACTTTATCCACACAATCCAATCAACGCACTTCGAAACCATCAGGTTTGCGAGGTGTTTTTGTTTATACGTTTAACCAAGGAGACTGATATTGAGATATTTCGACGTTGAAGACACACTTCAACAATTAAAAGACGGAACCACCAACCGTTACCGCATCCGAGCATTACGCAACGCTTGCCGCGCTCGCGGATATCACGAAAGGGAAGCCTTTCTCACAGAAGTGTTGAAGCGATGGGATGAAATCCGCGCTTCGACTACCAACGAATAAACCAGAAGGAGAAATCATATGATCGAGAAGAAAACCAAATTACCACCGTCCACATCGTTAATGATCCCTGATGCGACATTTCAGATTCTGTTCAAAGAAGCAAAGCGCCGAAAAATGAGCGTAAGCGCACTCCTTATTGAAGAGTGTCAAAACCTGGCGGTTAAATATTCGAAAGCTGGCGCGTAATAACCACGAGACAGCATTAACAACAATACACGAATGAGAAGCGGAGAAAACCAAATGAAGAGCATTCGTAACTTACTGAGCATACATAGGAGCATAGAACAATGGCAAAAACCCTCGCCGAGATTAAGGCAGACTACCAATACACCGACAAGAAAACTGGTGAAGTAAAAGATCGTACAATTAACACCCCACATTATTTCCGAGACATTCCCAGAATTTATTCTCCCAACCTCCAGGATGGTTACATGGACTTTTGCCCCAAGGCGCAAAAGTTGTATTGCTATTTTCAGGGGTGGGAAAATTCAGGGAATTTCTGTTACGAAAGTCAGGAAGAGCTTGGAAAGGTGATCGATTTATCCAGGGAGAGAACCTGCAAACTCATTAAGAAGCTGCAAGATGCAGGGCTAATCACGAAAGAGAAAAATCCTGGTTATCGTTCCAAAGTTTACCGGACGTTTCCGATCACTGATGCGCACATTACCCCACCAGAAGCACTGACAGTGCAACCTGTTATAATTTCTGATGTAGTGCCACACCAACCAGCGCCTGAAACAGCGAAGACCGCAGTAACCCACGAAGAGAAACCAGCGATAACGCCTCAAAGAATCCGTACTTCTGACGCAGTGAAACACCTGTTTGAAAATCTGTCACAACGACGAGAGGACGAGAGCTTTTATTGCTGGTCATCAAGGGTGTTACAACGGCTTGGAATAGATCATTCAATGGGAATAGAGCAACTATTTCAGGAAACACACCCGTATGAATACACCCAGATTGAACAATCAACGATACCATTTTAACCAGGAGGATTATGAATAGCCTTTACCTACTGAACGAAGATACAAAGTTTCAACTCGGATGCAACGAAGTATGCAGACGAATCTATAACCACCTTGCAAGCCTCCACCGTGAGAATGGAACATTCCGTTCCAGCGTCAAAACCCTGGCGTCTGCCTTGGGCTACTCGGAAAGCGGGATCAGATATTGGCTATCCCTTCTTCGCGATGCCAAAGTGATTACCATTACTCGCAGGGGGGGATATTATGACTTCGACGTTAATCACAACGTTTCTTTCATCACTACAACCAACTGATGAACAACGCGAATACTAAATAACAACAAATGGGAAACTTTTATGATAACTGCTTTATGGTGGTTCACCAGACACGGAAGTTTCCCCTCAACGAGGAATGAATGGGACGAAAAGAACGAAATCCAATTAAACGGATAGAACAAGCAACACGCATCAGCAAACGTAAATACACCTCTTCTCTACAAGACCTCGCACGAGAGTCTATTCCTGGTGAGATGGTGACAACTATTAAAGAGTATCCCGCAGTAGTACCAACTGGATTAGAGTTTGAACTATTGCAGGATGTTCTATCGTCAACGGATAACGTTTATTACAAACCACGATGCAGACGCGAATATATTATAGATAGTAGCCATCTCAAGAAATGGCAAATAGCAGGATTTGAACATTACGCCGATTATATTGGGTATTGTCAAACCTGGGGACTATCCCAGCACACACAAGACTTTGATATTCTCTTTGACGACAAGGAAAACAATGAATAATAAAACTATGGACACCGTGAACACCCTAATTAACTCCTTCCACGACAACTGGCATTTACCAACCTTACAGCTTGTTAATGCAGCGTGGCGTGACAGAACGCCAGAGGCGCTTTTAAGCGCGGCTAAACAGGCGGAGCAGGGGATTGATGCGCTGATGTATCTCCAGGAGGTTGTAGAGCGTCTGGTGAAGCGTGGAGACAGCACTATCACACCAGAAGAAGCCTGGCGTGTAGCTAATGACCTTGAAGAGCTGGCTTGCTCTCTGCAATACATCACCGTTGAACTCGGAGAGCTTGCCATCCAGATCGCGGAAGGATGCGCCATAACATAAAAGTTACGAAAAGTCTTGACAATATGTGCTATATGTGTCATAATGAGTTATAGGGTAAGTATTCGAATCACCTCACCCTCGTATGTCAATACGCACTCCTTGAGAATGCCGTTCCCATAGCGGCATTCTCTCCCTCTGAATGCTATTTCTGAAAGTGTTGGTTCTTTCCTCTTTGTCTTGTTTAGTTCCGAAGGAATGCGCGGGATGTAATATCTCGTTGTGTTGGTATTGCATCGCAATCACCGCGCATCTCCGACTTTTTCAGAAAGGGCATTCGCTCTTTGCTCATTCATTCCGTTAGGATGAATGTAGTCAGACTGAATAAACGCCGTCAGTAGTAGTTACGTTCAGGCTGGCAATCTCTTATTACTATTCCAGTGGTGATAAGAAATTCCATTCCCACTTCTCGCCATGACAGAAGGGCTTCTGTTTTGAAGTGGGAGCAATGACGGGCGATCCTACTTCTGTTATTCGTAACAGTTGCGCCCTTCATTTTTTCAAGAAGCCATTCTTTAACATCATAATCCTCCGAAACGAAAATGATTTTAACAGAATGCTTTCTAACAAGGGCATATTCTCCAGGGGCTTAATCGCCCCTTTTTAACAATCTGCATGTAACACTTCCGTTATTAATGGAAGGATAAACGCAGTTATAACGCGAAGGAACAACACAATGTTCTTAATAAACAATCGCGACCGAATCCTAAAATACAAATCCGAAGTGATTCAAGTTAATCCTGAGCTAATAGCTAAAGTGGCTGAAATGGCAGGATGTACCGTTGAAGAAATAGAAAAAGCTGTAGAACAGTATTTCCCTTCTGAGGAAACACCTCAACTTAGTATGCAGGAACGGATCGCAATCAAATCAAAGGAAATAAAACAACAATGATTGTAGACCTAACCGAACTTTTCCCCATTCGTAAAAGTTTCACCGACGTAGTGAGCTACGCCACGGATTCTTTTGCAGCCGTAGAAGGCCGTGTTTTCGACCTGCCAGCAGATATTGAATGCGGCGATGTTATCGGCGCTGATGGCGCTCTATACACCTCCGGCGATGATGCCTTTGTGGTGGTAAGTGATTTTGTCAGTACTGGCGACGGTAAAACCGTGAATGTCCTACGTGCGCCTAATGTTGGCAGCTTCGTAGCACTGAAAGCCGACAACCTGAACGCAGCGAATCACGCCGCAGCTATCACCACGCTCGAATCCAAAGGATTCGTATGCCGTCCATTCTTCACCTCTTAATCAAGGATGACTAATAAATGAGTAAAATCGCAATTGGGCGTGAGATGGTCGATTTAGCGCCAATCTTCCAGGCCCTGCCAGAACGTAACTACCTTATGAATGCCCTCGACCTCTTCGATGGGGTAGGCGTTCAGAATCCGAAAGTGGTGGTGACACAACTTCTTGATGATAACTACAGCCTGTTTAACACCCCTCAGAGCCGTTATTCATCAAACCACGACACAACCGCGCGTCAGAATGGGAAAGAGTATCTTATTGAAATTCCTTGGTTTGCAAGGGAGGACACCTTTAAACCTGTTGATGTGCAAGGAAAAAGGGTGCAAGGCACTGATTACGAACAAACCGTTACCGACCTGTACACCGAGTACACTGGGAAACATAAAATTGCTTACCTTCGTACCCGTGAATCTTACCTGGCCCGTGCTCTGTTCAAAGGTGAAGTTTATACTCCTGCAACAGATGACCTACTGATCTCTTATGCTGAACTGTTCGGCGTAGTGCCAATGACAGCCAGCGTGAGCGCAGCGACAGCGGCACAAGATTTTGATGCCATCTTAGACAAAGTTCAGGCTGCCGCAGGTGGGCTGGCTGGTCAGATTGAACGAGTGATCGTATTTGCCAAGCCTACCGCATTCAGCCAGATTCGATTCTCTGACAGCATGGCTAAGGCATTCACCTACGTAGCGCCATACGATGAACGTAACCTGTTCTACCAGCGTCACGAGCTTCTTCCTGGTGTTTCAACCTTTAGCTTGCCTGGTGCGCCTATCGACATTGTTAAAGTGACAGATCCGCTGATCCTTGCACAGATGCCGGATGATGCCGACATGGTGGCGGTTCCGGTGTTTAGCAAAGGCACAAATGCTTATCAGAACATCTACGGCGCTGCCTCTGGCAACTTCGCGCTGATCGATGCAGCACCCGCTGAATACTACTCTTGGGGCTACCTGAGTGAGCGCGCCGATGCGTACCACGTTATGCACGAAAATTCGGCGTTGCCTGTCAATCATGCGTTAGGTATGCAGGTGAAAATCACCATCACTGCTTAATGAGCAAGCGGGAGCCTGACTCGCTGGAAATATTCAGGCGCTTTAATGAGGGATGTTTACTAACCCACAGCGCAATTGTGGCTCTGGTTGCATCCCTTTTTTTATTTCCCCCATAACAAGAGGAAAAATAGAGGTGGAACTTATACTCAAATCCAATCGTGGCCTACACGTCCGACTGAGTGCAGACGATGCAGAAGGGCTGCTCAAGGTGAGCCAGCTTTGCGAGCTATTAGAGATTTCGTATACGGGCGTTAGAGCGCGTATTTTCCGTGGTGAAACCGTCGAAGCGGCAATTCATCACTTCTTGGATCAGAAAGGCGGTGGTAATGCTTGAGATTCACACCAGTTCTATCGTCAACACGGTACGTTTTCAAGTTTCGAAAGAGTACATTGCAGAGGCTAAGGCCGCAGCGGATAACCTTCAAAAGCACTTCCAGAAAATAGCTGATCCCAAGATTCGCTTCCAGGCCATGAAGCAGCGCAGAGCTAAAGCGCGTGAACAAGTGGCAGATGTTAAGGTGGCTCCTTCTAAAAGCGCCAGTGATTTAAAACAACAGCGTCAAGCTGAGAAAGCGGCAAAAGTTCAGGCTCGTGAGGCCGACAAGCTACGCCGTCGCAATGAAACCGCCGACCTGAAACGCAGATCATCCATTCTCCAGATGAAAGGTGTAGCTGGTAAGTATGGGATTGACCCGCTCAAACAACTGGAGTTTGCTCGCTTCGCCAAACAGCAAACAGAGCTTTTCCGTAATAACCAGATCAGTAGCGCGAAGTTAAACTATGAACTTCGTGAAAGATTGGCCTTGATGCGGAGAGAGGCAGCGTTACAAGCCCGTATAACCGCCAGTACCCAACAACAAGCGGCTGCACAGCGTCAAGCGAAGAGAATGGATTATAAAGGCGCGGCGGCTGGTATCAAAGAGAAGGGGCTGAATGTGATCGGCGGCGGTGCTGGTTTTATTGGTGCTACTGCTGCATTAGCGGGTGGGGCAGGAGTCTTGTCTCGTATCAAGCAGCAAGGAGATGAAAATCTGGAGCTTGTCCGAATGTCCGAACGTACCAAACTGAATCCCAACGCTGTTAAGGCGATAGTCACTTGGGGACAGCAACACGGTGTTGATTCCGCATCTGTGGACAAAGTAACGGATGGCTTCGGTAAAGATACCCGCGAGAGAATCAGCGAAACGGTATTAAACAGCCAGTTCAAAGGCGGTAAATGGTCTGGTGGAAATAGCGCCGTTGACGAAGTGTTAAATAAGTTTGGTTGGAACAAATCGCAGCTATCACAGTATGAAGATAATCCGCTTGATTACCTACAAGCAATAGTCAATGAAGGCCAGCGTCGTGGGATGAAAGACGGTGAGATCGGGCATCTTCTCGAAAATACTTTTGATGATGGGATGCACTACCTCGATCTTTTCAAAAATAACGGTGAACAATTTATTTCGACTCTGAAAAAGCTGGTTGATTCCGGTCAGACGCTGAACGACGAGCAGATCAAACAAGCCTACGCTTACGGCGATCTGTCCGTTGCAATGGGTAATCTGATGAATGGTGTTGATAACAGTCTATTCACTGGCTTTATGAAAGGCTTCGCTGACGGTGGCGACGAGCTTGTCAAAAACACTCAAGTTATCACTGAATCGGCTGGAATGCTTGGAGAGGGCTTAGGAGATCTGGCTAAACAGGTGACGGGCTTTGTTGGTGAGATTTCCGGCGTAGTGTCTGATCTGAATGCAGGGCTTCGTTCTCGTTTCCCTCAGTGGTTCACTGATAGCGATAAGCCAGCGGCCCAGGCTCTCTACGATGGTGCTGTTACAGGCTCTGCCAATGATGCTGCGCAGTGGATCGCTGATAAGACGGGCTTCGATACCCGTTCAGTGGCTCCGGCTATCAAAGATTGGCTGGGCTTAGGTAATCAGCAAGCAGGGACTGCGGCGAATCAATATAACCTTGCAGGTGATTCTCTGCGTGATTCTGCAATGTCACTCAGTAGCAGCAATGCACCAGCGTATAATCTGAATCCTACATTTAACCTGACGGTTGCACCGTCCGTACCACTGACGATCCAATCTGACACAGGCAGATTAGCCGACTATGTAGACTTCCAGGCGAGAGCCTCACAAGCCAGCTTCGCACAGTCGTTAACGCTTTCAATGAGTAGCGGTCAAAGCAGTATAGGCGGGTAAATATAAAGAGGCGGAATGCCTCTTTATATTTGATAGGGTTATACTATATCTCACGGTCAACCATACTTTGATAAAATTTACTTTGGATCTTAGTTTCTCTTAAATACCTTTCTATGCTTATATCCCATAATGCATTGTGAAGGTATAAATTTTGATGAGCACGATATAGTTTAAGGCAAGCAATGAAAATGTCATTTAATTTATGAATGGCTTTGGGTAAGTCTTGGGTAGTGTCTCTGTTCGTTATTTCTTTGGTCGAGAATGTATTGATGAAAGAAATTTGAGCGTATGCTTCATGTATACAACGGCGTTGTTCCCTTGTGTAGGATTTAATAATCTGCGGGTAAAACGAGTTGAAACATACATTGCTCATTTCGCTAACATAAACCCAAGGGATAGTTCCCTTTTCTACTTTTTCATCAAGTGATTCACATAGCCTTTTAGCTAAGTCAATGCTATCTTCCAAAGCTAAATCTAATTCTTCTTTGAGTAACTTGCAGTTCAGTTTTTCTGATTTCCTTGTTGAAATCAGATCGCGAATATAATTTAAACTGAAACCAACAACGATACCCACCAATGTAGTGGCTATTGGAAGGAAATCCTTTAAGGCTGAATTTGGTGTTGCGGTTTTAATAACCTCTAAAATTTCCTGCTGTGTCATAGATATCCCTTAATTGTATTGGTCTTGTTGTTTATAGAATTAGAGCAGAGATAAAAATAATGGTTGCATATTAAATATACGGGCATCACTGCCCGTTTACAATATTCTCTGTTACATTCACCATCCGCCCGCAGGCTTTCCTGCGGCTGGAGTCATTTCTCAATCTCTGGATAGCGCAGCAATTCGATGTACTGCTGTAGCTCAACAGGAGAGGCAGCATTCTTGCTGTACGTCTTGAAACTCTCTGTAGAGCCGCGCTCGTGACCGAGTAAAAGCGCAATTCTATCCTCTGGTACGGGATTTAGCTTTCCTTTGCCCACGCCGCCCCTATCCAGAATTTGAGCCACCTGGTGACGTAACGAGTGGAATACTTTCAATTCTGATCCCGTTTCGCCTAAAGCCTTTCGTTTAGCCCTCGTAAAGCGCTGGCTATGCCACGTAGAACGCTTGCCGTCTGCTCGGTCAGTGATGGACGCACGATAGAATAAAAAACCGTCGTGAGGCTTCTCACGCAGCGACAGCACCAACGGAGTGATCAGGCTATGGCATGGGATAATACGAGCGGCTGATTTGGTTTTACCTTCCGTAACTTCGAAGCAGAGCACCCCCTCGATCTCCTTGATGTTGGGTGCACGTAGTGAGCAGATCTCATTAAGACGCATACCGCTATACATACCGATCAGCGTTACATTCAGCATCTCTTCATCATCTGCCATTACAGCGAATACCTTCGCCAATTCTCCAGGCTCAAACACCTCATAGCTCACCTTGCTACTTTTGGCCTCCAGTGCATGACCTCGCCAGATGTTTTCCTGTGGCGCATCGTGATATCTGTTACGAGCCAGATCCCAGATCTGAGCAAGTGCGCTGACGTAGTTTTGTATGGTCTGTGGTGCTTTCTCAGTCTTGAGCTTATCAAGCCAGCCTGTAACGATGGTTCGGTTAATGTCACGAAGCTGAACATCGCGCTTTTTCAGATGTACTAAGAGCACTTCTACAGCCTTGTTTGTCTTTGATAACGTGGTGAGTTTGCGCTTCTCGCTGAACTGGAGAATGTATTGATCACGCATCCTCAAGAGGGAAGGGCAACTCATTACAGGGGCGCTTAATGGCTCCGGCGCTTCATGTGCATACGTACCAACTTGACGTAGTTCATTAAGGATTTGCTCTACCTTCGAGCCTCGATCACGCTGCGGCTTTATCAGGTTACGAATCTTAAACCACTCCAGAGCAACCGCATCACGAAAGAGACGGGCTTCGCGCACATCTCGTGTCCCTGTGCTCTTCACGTAGTTATGTCGTCCTCCGAACAGGTGACGCATGTACTTCGGTATGGCGATCCTCACCAGATAGTTTCCGCATGGATCTAAAACTAAGTAACGATCTCTCTTGTAAATCATGCAAACCCCAGCTATTTTGTCAGGGCTTTTGCACTTGAATTTGAATAGTGTGAAATGTCGAAGTCTTTTCCTGTTTTTGCAGTTGATTCAAAGCATTACAGGAGCTTGCCAGACAAGCGAACGACCGTAGAAATACGTGCCGGTTCGAGTCCGGCCTTCGCACCACTTAAAGCCGCCACCGGCGGCTTTAAGGCTCTTACCTCAGACCCACTATATTTCACTCTCTCCCTTACCACCAACTTCTCGCATCATCCTTCGCCTGTCCACCTTCTTCCCATTCTTCCCCACATACCTTTCCGGCCATATCACGCTCGGATCCACCCCCAACGCCTCCGCAATCAAATGCTCACCCTTCGGCCATGGACGCGTAAGCGCATTTGCCAGCGTAGAGGAACTCAAGCCCGACGCGCGCGACAGCGCTGCCAGTGACGTCCCTTTTTTACGTAAGCCCGCGATGATGTCAGCCGGATGCCATCCTGTATTCATGATCCTCTCCATTAATCCTGATAACGACTCTTGTTAGCTCGTGGAATAATGTTAAAGGAACCAAACCCCCTGGATACTACGTACTTCGTAGTCCCGTCTTACCCCCGTTCCACCACCCCCATAATCACCGTCGTCAACTCCTCAACCGCCGCGTCCGCCTCCAGTTCCCCGGTCTTCGCCGCATAGCTCAGCCCTTCGGCGGCACCGAAAATCGCCCATAAACCGGCATCATGCAGCGCCTTATCAGGCGAGAAGGGCAGCAGAAGGTCGCGGCACAGGTGCACGAAATCCCGCGCGTATTCCAGCTTAAACACCTCCATCTCGGGCGATGCGCTCAGCGCGGCCAGCACCTCGGGGATCTCAATGCCCTGGGTCAGCACACAGTTGATGTATGCCCGGGCAATAGCGCTGGCTTTGTCGTGCAACGTCGGGCCGCTGCGGGAAATCGACTGGTTGAAAATTTGCGCCTGGCGCGCTTCAAAGTCCCGGTACAGCGCAATAAACAGTCCGGTACGGGAGCCGAAATGGTTATACACCAGCGGCTTGGTCACGCCGGCAAACTCCGCCAGTCTGCCGGGCGTCAGGGACTCGGTGCCCTCCTGGCCAATAAGTTTCCAGGCCGCTACCAGTAATTGCTGAAAACGGTCTTCTTTGCTCATGCGCTTTTGCGTCATCGTCGGGCCTCCTGTTGACAACAGCATCGTCCATCGCTAAGTTACTATTGGTAAGTTACTAAAGGTAACTTCAGCTTTAAGAGTAAAAGAGTTCTCTGGCAGAAGCAATGAGGAAAACCTATGCAAACTCTGATCGTCACCTCTCACCCGTCTCTCACTTCGCTCACCCGCAACGTGGCGAACCATATTGCCGATGGCATTACCAGTGCCGACAGCGCGCATCGCGTGGAGATTGCCGACTTACATCAGGAGAACTTCGCGCCAGCGTATCAGGACGTGGATTATCAGGCGTTCAGCGGCCAGCGTACGGTGCCTGACGACGTGCGCCGGGAGCAGCAGCGCATCGACGCCGCCGACAATCTGGTGCTGGTGTTCCCGATTTACTGGTGGTCGATGCCCGGCATGATGAAGGGCTGGATCGATCGCGTCTTTGCCAATGGCTGGGCCTACGAAGAGACCCCCGACGGCAAACTGCTTAAAAAACTCGGTCGGCTGAACGTCTGGCTGGTGGGGCTTGGGGCGGCATCGGAGGACGTCTACCAGCGGCACAACTATTTTGACGCGATGAAAACGCAGCTGGAGCACGGCATTTTTGGTTACTGCGGGGCGCAGTTCCGGGCGGCGGAGTGGATGTTGCCCTCGCAGTTGCCGCGCCCGGAGGATTATCTGACCGCCGCCCGCGAACTGGGGCAGCGTATCGGCAGTGGTGCGCGCTAAACGGCAGCCCCCGTCACGGGACGGGGGCGTCAGCTTACTTTTTGCCGTTCGGTTTTAACTGCTCGCCCGGTTTGAGTTTGAACAGCTCATCGTCGCGCGTGGAATAACGTACCGTGCCGTCCGTCAGCAGATACGCGCCCTCGGTGAAACCGGCACCGTTAAGGAAAGGGGCCACCGCGTCGGGTTGATTACGGAAGGCGGCTTCCAGCGCCAGTAATGCGTAAGGCGCGATATTGTCGATGCTGGCAAACTCGGCCTGCGGATCATCGACGAAGAAGCCGTTCAGACGACGGGTATTCAGGATGTTGGTCGCCACGCGGTCTGCCAGCGTCAGATAAGCTTTATTGCCGGTGGATTGCCACAGGTCGATCAGCGCGAAAATGGCGTACGGCTCGTTGTTGTCGGTGTTGAGGTTAAGCTTGTTGTCCGTTCCGCCCGGCGCGCCGATGTCGCCCAGCCCCTGACCCTGCGCAATGCCGCGCGCCACTTTCCACATCGCTGGATCCGGCTCCAGCGTCCAGGCTCTGGCATAGGAGAGCAGGAACTCGTTACCCGCCGGGTATGGTTTCAGCGTGGTGCCTTTTTTGCCGTAGTAACCGTCCCGTTTTAGCTCATAGCCCGTCAGATCGGTGCCATTTGCCAGCATTGGGCGGAAGGTGTTGGTCTGCGCGTCATAGGCATAAGTGGCGAAGGCTTTCAGGCCGTCGAGCGTCCATTTTTTGATGTCGTCGCCATCTTTGCCGAGGGATTTTGCCAGCGCCAGCTGCATCAGCGCGTTCTCGGAGTAGAGCGTGCTGGTGCGGCCTTTGAGCATCATATTGCCTTCCAGCGCATCGGCACCCAGCTCCGGACCAAACTGACGCTGGGCGCGGTCGCCGTATTTTGAGTTGGTATCCGTGTCGTCAGTAGTTTCCGCGCGTTTGAGCGGCTGCGTGAACTGGTAAACGCCAAGGCCGGTCTTTTTATCGCGCGGTAGCACGTACTGTTCCGCCAGCCGCTTCGCCCAGCGCAGCGCGCCTTCATCATGATCGTACTGATAAAGCAGCGAGGCGGAGTAGATCAGGTCGTTTCCGGCATTCAGGAAGCTCAGCCCTTTGGTGGCGAAAAACGGCGGCTGCTGTTCGAAATCACTCTGCCACAGTTTGCCCATCGCTTTGCCGTATTCCCCGTGGCGACTGGTTTCCAGCGTTTTCCAGTCGTTAACGTGCGCATTCCAGAACGCTTTGATAAAGCGCGTGGTGGCAGGTTTATCCACGGCAAACATTAAATCGTAATAGGGGTAAGCATTTTTCAGTTCGTGGACCATCTCTTTTTCGCTCGGCCCTTCCGGCTGGAGCGTCTTTAGATCCACAAAACGGTGGCCGCCCCACAGCAGCAGGCCGCTGGCGTCCTGGTAATGATCAAAGTAGTAGCGCACGTTGTCTTCGGCGCGCTGTTTATATTTCGCATCACCGGTGAGATTGCTCAGGCCGACCAGCACGCGCATCAGGTTTTGTTGGGCGGAGAAGTTCGACAGCACGGCTTTTTTGCCATCAGGGAAGATCCACTCCATTTGCTTACCGGTGCGCGGATCCACGCCGTTCGCCAGCAGCGGCACGTTGTGGCCATAACGATCGCCAGCTTTATCGAATACCGTGTCAGCGAACTGTTTTACGCTGTTCAGACGCTCGTTCTCCTGCGCCATGGCATGAAAAGAGAGCAGACTCAGACAACCCACCGCCAGTGCTAATCCTGAAATGTTCATTATTTGCCTCTCAGTCAAATAAGGGTTTTATTTTTATGATGCTGCCCGAATGTCATCAGAAGGAATATTTCACGCCGACGCGATAACGGGTTTGTCTTTCATCGGTGACTTTGCTGCCGGAAACATTACCAATCGCCATATAAGGGGACCAGTTTTTATCCCACTTATAGGTCAGCTTAAAATCGTGCGTCCAGTCGTAGCTTTCGTTATCAGCCAGTACGACGCCAGCGGAATTCGCTTTTTTGTAATCCAGCTCGTAATCCAGTTGATAGTCTTTGAAAATTTTCCATGACAATACGCTCGTCAGGTTGTAGCCGTTCTCTGAGGTGTTTTTCTGCGTGCCAATATTGTTGGAATTACGCTTGTAGTACGGGCGGTAGCGGAGGTTAATGCTGACGTCGTCGCTCAGATTAGCTTTACCGCGCAGATACGGGCGGTAGTTATTTGATGACGAGCTGGTATCCAGCGAGAAGCCCGGCTCAATCTGGAAAGTCTTGTCAATTTTGTAGACGTAGCTGGCGACCACTTCGGTGCCATTACTGATCGTTTCGTCATAGGCTTTGTCTTTATCCTGCGAGCCTTTCCATTTCCCCTCCAGCGATAAGCCAAAGCCGTTGGCAAAACGGTGCGACATCAGTAAGCGATCTTTATGGTTATTCCCGCCGCTGTCGTTCATTTCGTGACGATAATCAAAGGTCACTGCGTGGGCGGCAATACTCATGAAAGGTACGGTTAATAATAACAATGAGCGCAACATAGGATCCCCTATTTTAGTAGTAGTCCAAAGGTATAAGATGCTCTCTGCTGTGCGGCAGATAGAGGCTTTTGTATTTTTGTGGAATAGACTTTTGCACAAAATGAAATGATGTTTTGAGGTTGAGATCAAATTATTATGAATGGGCAAAAATAATTTAAAAGGACGTTTATAAAGAAAATCCTAATAAACATAGTCTTTTATTTTCAATGAGATATTTGCATTGCCTCAATTTTTTAATGTCATGTTTTAGCTTTTTTTAAGAAATAGGCTGTTTGACAATAAATTTATTCCTGGATATTAACTAACTAAAAGATAAAACGTCGCTGCGTGAATGACGAAATTAGTTCGATGGCAGCTATTCGTAGCCGCAATATGCGATCGCGCGGCAACCTAAACAAAAGGTAAACGAGCAGGGACATCGGTCTGACGGCCTGCACAAAACGCAAAAAAACCTTCCACTGAGAAGGCGAATAAAAATGACTACCTCTGGAGAACTGAAATGCCTGTCTACGGAAAGGATCGTTTCTATATTTATGGAATAGAGAAAATACTCAAACAGCTGTATCAGGAGCGGGGCGGGGGGAACGGTGCCAGTCCGTCGTGCATCTATGTCACCTCTGGTATGGATGTTGTGGAAATCTATTCCCTCTATTTCTCTCACCCGCCGGTTCACCACGCTATTTTCATTACCGCCGAGCGCCATTTCGATGCGTTAAACCGCCTGTTCCCCGGACTGATAAAACTGAGCCTCGCGGAGCATCTCAGCGTGGAGGAGCTGCGGCAGGCGCTGACCATCATGATGCTGCTTGCGGAGCAAAATCAGGGCGCGGGCTACCGTGTCGATCCCTTTAAATTCACCGCCGCCGAGCAGCAGATCATGCGGCTGTTGTTGCGCGGGCATTCGCTGGAAGAGATCGCCACGATCCGCGGCGTCAGCCCGACCACCGTCAGCGTACAGCGCAATGGCCTGATGAAGCGCACCGGTACCAAAAGCCTGCTTGAGCTGTGTTCGCTGTACAGCGCGATGCGCGTCGGGCGGCGCCACGCCAACACTTGACCCATGACAAGGCGGCCGGGCCTGCACCCTCTTTATAATCAGAGCCGTTTATCTTCTCGCAGGCAGGATCGTATGGCGTACCAACTGAATCTCAACTGGCCGGAATTTCTTGAAAAATACTGGCAGAAACAACCCGTTGTACTGAAAAACGCGTTGCCGAATTTTGTCGATCCGATCACCCCGGACGAACTGGCGGGCCTGGCGATGGAGCCGGAGGTGGATAGCCGCCTCGTCAGCCACAAGAATGGTCAGTGGCAGGCCAGCAACGGGCCGTTTGAGGATTTTGACGGGCTGGGCGAAACCGGCTGGTCGCTGCTGGCGCAGGCGGTGAACCACTGGCATGCGCCTTCTGCCGAACTGGTACGCCCGTTCCGCGTGCTGCCGGACTGGCGGCTGGACGATCTGATGATCTCTTTCTCCGTACCGGGCGGCGGCGTGGGGCCGCATATCGATCAGTACGATGTGTTTATTATTCAGGGGATGGGCAGCCGCCGCTGGCGTGTGGGCGATAAGCTGCCGATGCGTCAGTTCTGCCCGCATCCGGCGCTGCTGCATGTCGATCCTTTCGAACCAATCATTGATGAAGATCTGGCGCCGGGGGACATCCTCTATATTCCGCCGGGCTTCCCGCACGATGGCTTCACCCATGAAACGGCGCTCAACTATTCGGTGGGCTTCCGTGGGCCGAACGGCCGCGATCTGATCAGCAGCTTCGCCGATTATGCGCTGGAAAACGATCTCGGCGGCGAGCATTACAGCGATCCGGATCTGACCTGTCGCGACCATCCGGGACGGGTGGAAGAGTACGAGCTGGCGCGCCTGCGCGAGATGATGATCGACATGATCAACCAGCCTGAAGATTTCCGGAACTGGTTTGGCCGCTTTGCCACCACGCCGCGCCATGAGCTGGACATCGCGCCTGCCGAGCCGCCCTATGCGGAAGACGAGGTCCTCGACGCCCTCCAGGGTGGCGAAGTCCTCTCCCGCCTGAGCGGTCTGCGGGTGCTGAACATCGGCGGGCGCTTCTTCGTCAACAGCGAGCCGCTGGATATCGTGGATCCCGTCGCTGCCGATGCGCTCTGCCGTTATACGCAGGTAGGGCAAAACGAGCTGGGCGATGCGCTGAACAACCCGGCGTTTATCGCCGGGCTGACCGCGCTGGTTAACCAGGGCTACTGGTTCTTCGACGAATAATCCCACCATGCCCGGCGACGCACGCTTGCCGGGCCTACAGCTGGTATTGCGCCATGCCCGGCGGCGCATGCTTGCCGGGCCTACAGATAATATTTCGTCATGCCGGATGACCGGCCTGTTAATCCCGTCGCAAATGAATGCCAAACCCCGTTTCGCCGGGGGCGAGCTCTTCTTTTAACGTCAGGGCCGGTATAACGTAATCCCCGCCATTTTGCTGGCGATAGGGCACCGGCGGCGTATCCCATAGCGTATCCAGACGCTCAGCCAGCGCCGTGCAATACGTATGGAAACGTGCCTCGTCTGTACGGCTGGCGCGATAAATCACCATCGGCGGCACTACGGTAAAGCCGGGGTAATGCAGCATGCCGTGCTGAATGGGAAACAAAATATCCTCGATCGGGCCGTTGATCCCGCGCGCTGAATAATGGGATCCCCAGCCGCCGGTGGTCACCAGCAGCATGGCCCGTTTTCCGGTCATCGATCCTTCGCCGTAGCGATCGCCCCAGTGTGTGTCGCTGTGTTCACCCACGCCGTATGCAAAGCCATAAGCGTAAACGCGATCAAACCAGCCCTTCATGATCGCAGGCATAGAGAACCACCACAGCGGAAACTGGAAAATGACGGCATCTGCCCACCGTAATTTCTCCTGTTCGGCTGCGATGTCCGGACGTTGCGTGCCGTGGGCGTACGCATACTGGCTGTCTGCTGACGCATCAAAACGATCGCTCACTGGCGATGCGGTGCTGTCATCGGCATCAATTTGCGCTTTCCAGTGCATCGCATACAGATCCGATACCTGGACGTTGTGACCGCTTTTTTGTAAATGCGCTACGGCAAAATCTTTCAGCGAGCCATTCAGGGAGCGGGCCTCGGGGTGCGCAAACACAATTAATATGTTCATTTTTTTGTTCCTGGTGAGAGAAAGTCTCAGCAGAATAGGGCGCGGCTGGATATAGTAGAAATGAATAGAATAAATCCGTGGTATAGCGATGATTAATATCAACAGGCTTGATTTGAATTTACTGCGTACCCTTGATGTGCTGCTGCGCGAGCATAACGTTACGCGGGCGGCGCAGCGGCTAAATTTGTCGCAGCCCTCGATCAGCGTACAGCTGGCACGGTTGCGGGAGATCTTTGACGATCCGCTTCTCTTGCCCGGCCCACGCGGTATGGTGCCTACCGCCCGCGCAGATGAACTGCGCATGCCGCTGCGCCAGGCGCTGGAAGCCCTGTCAAGCGCGGTGTCGCCCGCCAGCGCATTCGATCCGCTGAAAGCTAACGTGACATGGCATATAGCAGCCACCGATTACATGGCGTCATCTATCGTGTTACCCGCCCTCAATAACCTGCGCGAGGCGGCACCCGGTACGCGGCTGGCGCTCGTGGAGATGAAACCTGACCGCTTTGAAAAACAGGCGGAACGGGGAGAGATGGATCTGATTTTTCATACCCGCGACGGCGCGCCCCAGGGGTTACATCAACGGCTGTTATTTACTGAACGCTATGTGCTGGCGGGGCGTCTGGATCATCCGCAGCTAAAACGTCGCCCGACGCTCACGCAGTTCTGTCAGCTGGAGCATGTGATCGTCTCCCCGGACGGCGGTGGGTTCAGCGCCGCCACCGATACGGCACTGGCAGAAAAGGGGCTTTCGCGCCGCGTCGTGCTCTCGGTGCCGCATTTTTTATTTATGCTGGAGGCGCTGGCACGTACCGATCTGGTTGCCGTGCTGCCCGAACGGCTGGTGAAAGAGACGCGCACATTGCGGGTGGTCGAACCGCCTGTTGAGGTCGCCGGATTTGATATGATGATGCTCTGGCACGAGCGGCTGCACCGCGATCCGGGCCATAAATGGCTGCGCCAGCATATAATTGAACATCTTCACTAATAAGGAATATCACGTGAAATTACGCATCACCCTGGCGGCGCTGACGCTGCTTGCCGCACATAATGATTAACCTAAGATAAAAAATGAAAAAATCATTACCTGATACTATTCCGCTCGCCAATTTAATTGCCGCCATTGAGGCTTTTGATGCTGGCAGGACGCATCTTTTTGAAGCGCCACGGCGGTATGAAGTGGTTTATAAGGGGCGCGGCTATCCGCCAAAGGCAATTGTAGGTATCGCGGCCAGCGACCTGCTTGGCGTCGAGTTTGGCCCAGAAGATTTCACCGGTGGGATAAAATCGAAATGCCACAAGCTATTAACGGATCAAGGATTTAAAATCCGTGCGAAAGCCGATGTCGATACGCTTCCGACACAGACGTCATACCCGGGAGAACTTGATGAAGATGAAAATGCACAATTTGCCGAAGGCGCAGTCATACGCGTTACCGTAAACCGCTTCGAACGCGATCCCTACGCCAGAAAGGCTGCATTACAATTTCATGGTAGCCAGTGCAAAGTGTGCGAGATTGCTATGGCCGACGTGTATGGAGAAATCGCTGAAGGTTTTATTCATATGCATCACCTGGTGCCGCTTTCGGCGATACGGGAAGAATATAAGCTCAATCCCCAGACTGATTTGATTCCGGTTTGCCCCAACTGCCATGCCATGCTGCATAAACGTCATCCGCCTTTCACGCCTGATGAACTGCGGGAAATCATGCGCAAGAATACTTAACGGTTACCTTCAACCCGCACTGGCTTCACTCCTCCATCGCAATCTGCACCGCCTCGCCGAGCTGTTTAAGCGCCTGGCGGTGATGCTCGTTGGGGGGGAGGGCGCAGTTGATGCGCAGACAGTTGCGGTATTTGCCGGAGGCGGAAAACAGTGAGCCGGGGGCGATCTGGATCTTCAGGCGGCGCAACTGTTTTGCCACGCATACCATGTCCACCCGTTCAGGGAGTTCGATCCACAGCAAAAAGCCGCCTTTCGGGCGCGTCACGCAGATCTCAGCAGGAAAATACTGGCGCACCCAGCAGGTAAAGGTGTCCATATTATTTCGGTAAAGCTGCCGCATACGGCGCAGGTGGCGATGGTAATGGCCGTCGCGAATAAACGCGCTCATCGCCATCTGTGTGGTGGGGGCCGTGGTGGCGCTGGCGGCGTATTTCATGTGCAGCACGCGATCGTGATAACGCCCCGGCGCGATCCAGCCAACGCGCAGGCCAGGCGCAATGGTTTTGGTGAAGGAGCTGCACAGCAGCACGCGGCCATCGATATCATAAGATTTCAGCGTGCGCGGACGCGGGTAATCAAACGCCAGTTCGCCGTAGACATCGTCTTCAAAAATCACAATATCGTGCCGCTGCGCCAGGGTGATCATCGCCCGTTTGCGCGCATCAGGCATGACAAAGCCCAGCGGGTTATTGCAGTTGGGTACCAGGATCACGCCTTTAATCGGCCACTGTTCAAACGCCAGCTCCAGCGCTTCCACGCTGATGCCGGTATCAGGATCGGTTGGGATTTCAATGGCTTTGATGCCCAGCCCGCGCAGCATCTGCATGGTGCCGTGAAACGACGGTGATTCCACCGCCACAATATCCCCGGCTTTGCAGATCGCCAGCAGGGCGGTGGCGAGCGCGCTGTGGCAGCCGCTGGTGATGATGATCTCGTCGGCGCTCAGCACCGCGCCATTGTCGAGCATCAGCCGGGCGATCTGCTCGCGCAGTTCTTGTCGCCCCGACAGTTCGTCGTAGCTGAACGCATCAAGCATCTGGTGCTGCACCACGCGGCTCATCTCGCGCCACAGCGGTTTCAGGGTGGCCTGGGTGATATCCGGCGAACCGCCGCCAAAGGAGGTGATGCTGGGATCGCAGCGTGCTTCCAGCAGGGTCAGCACTTCATCCCACTGGGTAACCTCAACCGGACGCTGTACCGGACGTGACATCGCCGGCACCGGCGGCTGCACTTTGCGATGGGCGACGAAATAGCCCGAGCGCGGCTGCGGCAGGATCAGCTGCAAATTTTCCAGCACCCGATAGGCTTCCTGGACGGTGCTGATACTGACACCGTGCTCGTTGCTCAGGCTGCGCACAGAAGGCAGTTTTTCACCACTGCGATACAGCCCCTGCTCAATACGATCGGCCAGCAGAGTAGCCAGATGTTGGTAACGCGTCATGCTGTATCCTTTGTCACATCCATACAGATCCCAGGACCAGTACAGAGCAGCGGCAAAAATGCCATTCAGCTGCTGTTTTAGCGGATCTGTATGGTTAAGAAAAGCGTTTTTTGCATCTGTATTGCAGCCCGGTATTTCCCGCATGATAAGGCTCAGTTCCGGCGAGGAGAGCAATCATGGAATTCTTTGAAAACAGGCCGAAACGGCCTTTTATCGGGTTTGTGCTGATCTGGCGGGCGTATAAACAATGGCGTCGACAGGCGCAGACGCGGAAACTGTTTAGCCGCATGAGTGATGCGCAATTGCGGGATGTGGGACTTAAACGTGATGATGTCTGTTAATAGAAGCCCGGAGGCGAAAGCTGACCGGGCATTTTTTTAACGCGTTAATGTGATCACGATCACTTTTTCGCATTCCATGCTCTCTTGTTGCCGCTTTCTTGATCCTGCCCCTGATTACCATTAGCTTAGCCGGCTGCCCGTCGATAAAGAAACCACGAAGACATAATAATTATGATGACGCCTGAACAAAAATTTGCCCGCTGGGTAAGGGTGAGTATTGCCTCTTTCCTGCTGATGTTTGTCTATTTTATTGTCGCGGATATCTGGATCCCGTTGACGCCGGATGCCACCGTGATGCGCGTGGTGACGCCGGTTTCCTCCCGCGTGTCGGGCTATGTCGCGCAGGTGCATGTGCGCAATAACAGCCCGGTGAAGAAGGGCGACCTGCTGTTTGAACTGGATCCGACGGCATTCATCAATAAAGTGGAAGCGGCGCAAATCGCCCTGCAACAGGCGCGTCTGACCAATCAACAACTGGATGCGAAAATTGCCGCCGCTCAGGCCAGCCTGAAAACCGCCACCCTCACCGCGCAAAACGATAAGGTCACTTATGACCGCTACCAGCGTTTAAGCGCAATGCAAAATGTCTCGCAGCAGGATCTGGATAAAGTGCGTACCGCCTGGCAGAGCAGCGAACAGTCGGTGAATGCGCTGCGCGCTAACATCAGCGAGCTGATTATCGAGCGCGGGGAAAAGGACGACAGCCGTAACGTGACGCTGCAAAAATACCGCAACGCGCTGGCGCAGGCCGAGCTGGATCTGGCGTGGACCAAAGTGCGCGCCGAAGCCGATGGGATGGTGAGTAATCTGCAATTAAGTCCCGGCTGGAATGCCGCAGCGGGATCGGCGGCGCTGGCGCTGGTCAGCGAACAGACGGATATCATCGCCGATTTTCGGGAAAAGAGCCTGCGTCATACGCATACTGGTGCCGATGCGGCAGTGGTGTTTGATGCGCTGCCAGGCCAGGTGTTTCACGCGCACGTTACCAGCCGTGACGCCGGGGTGCTGGCGGGGCAGGAAGCGGTGAATGGCGAGCTGTCAGCGCCGGAGTCCTCTAACCGCTGGGTGCGTGATGCCCAGCGTATGCGCATTCACGTCGCGCTGGATGAACCGCTGGATCAGCGGCTGCCGACCGGCGCGCGCGCTACCGTGCAGCTGTATAACAGCGAAGGCCCGTTCGCCCGCTTCTTCTCCGGGCTGCAAATCCATTTAGTCAGTCTGTTGCATTATGTCTATTAACAACACGCTGACCCGCGTTTTTACGCCGCACGACAATATCGTATTCACCGCCAACGATCTGCGTCAGACGATCCGCATCGCGGTGGCGGGGGTGATCGCGCTCAGCATCTCAAGTTTTTATAACACCCAGTACGGCGTCTTTTTCGTGATCTATCCGCTGATGCTGATGTCGTTGGTGCCGGTTTTTAATCGCCACGTGGCTAAACAGTTCATGTTAAGCGCGGCAGCTAACTGCGTCGAAATGGTGCTGATCATTGGCTACTTGTCGCAATGGCCGGCGATCATGACGCTGGTGGTCTTTGCGCTGTACGTGATCCGTTTTCGCTTAATGAGCCAGGGGCCGCTGTTTCTGTTCGGATCGATGGGGGTGGTGTGCCAGAGCGTCATGCTCAACTTTATGAGCTATCCCACCAACGACTGGCATGTGCTGCTGTTCTCCAATATGGAGGCCAGCGTGATGGCGGTTTGCCTGAGCGCGGTGCTGCACTATTTGATCCCGGATGCTGAACCGCGTATGCGCCCGCCGTTGATCGAGAAAAACGCCGCCCGGGTGCGCCACGAGTCGCTGTTGTCCGGCACAGTGGCGACGATGATTTTTGTTGTCTTTCAGGTCTGTAATCTGAGCGATTCGCTGTCGGCGCTGATGGCGGGCGTGTTATCCCTGTTTCCGATGCATTACCGCGGCGCGGTGCTGAGTTCGCTGTGGCGTATCGTCGGCGTGGTGCTGGGCTGTCTGTATGTGATGGTGGTGCAACTGGTGCTCTACGATCACAGCAGTCATATGCTGCTGATGATGCCGCTGATCGGCCTCGGACTCGCTTTCGGCGCGCGGCTGCACACCATGGAAAAAGTCGGGGCGGGCGTTGGTTTTGCCAGCGTCACCACCCTCGGCATTATGTTCGGGCAGAACATGCACCCGGATCAGGATCTGGTGTTCAGCGACGTTTACCGCATTGCCTCGGTGACGGTTTCACTCCTGATCACCCTGACGATGGTCTTTCTGGTGCACCTGTTCCTCAATCGCTTTGAGGCGACCCGCTACGTGATTGATCCGCCGCAGGCCGGAGTGTGACAAGGCGCGTTACAGGCTGAAAGAGAGGTGTGAAAACAGCGCCGGAAGTTGTGACAGCAGGAATAAAATCAGCCCGATTGTGCCGCCGACCAGCGTGCCGTTGACGCGGATGAACTGCAAATCCTTCCCGATGTTCAGCTCAATTTGCTGCGACATGTCTTTCGCGTCCCAGCTTTTCACCGTGTCGCTGATATGGCCGGTCAGGAAGCGGGCAAACTCCGGGGCGACGCTGCGCGCGGCCTGTTCCAGATGCTGATTGAGCGAGGCACGCAGGGCGCTGTCGGCCACCAGGGTTTCGCCAAACCACAGCCCGGCTTCGGTAATGCGCTGTTTGACGCGGGAGTCTTCGCTTTGCATATCCGCTTTCAGCCAGCCGCGCAGATCGCCCCACAGTTCACCGAGATAGCGGTTAAACGCTTCATCCTCTTTCAGATACCTTTTGGTGCTCTCCGCTTTTGCAGCCATCTCCGGATCGGTTTTCAGCCGTTCGATCAGCCGCACCGTGGCGCGGTCAAAGGCAAGGCGGATCTGGTGCGCCTGATCGGCGCTGATGTCGGCCAGCAGGGAGTTCACCGCGCTGGTCACCAGTTCAGCGCTGTGCTCGCCAAGCCATTCGGTGGGCAGCAGTCGCGCTTTATTCGGGTGTTCGGTCTTCAGCCAGCGCACCACCTGCGCGGCGATAAAGGTGCGCGTGCTTTCGCGCCCTAACAGCGTCACCAGCTGCGCAATCAGCGCATCCAGCAGCGCCTGATGGCGGTTATTTTTGGTCAGACTTTCCAGCACCAGCGCGGAAGTACCGCTCAGATCGACCTTATCGATAGCCTTATGCACCGCGCGTTTGAGCAGTTGCTGGATACGCGAGTCGTCAGTCAAATCAAGAAAGCCGCTCATCACCTGCAACAGGTTCTGACCAATACGCGTGGCATTTTCCGGTTTACTGAACCAGTTACCGATGATCAGCGCCGGTTCGTGTCGCCGGATCAGGTCGATCAATGACTGGGTATCGAGGAATTTTTCCTGCACGAAGACCCCGAGATTTTCGCCGATGCGGTCTTTATTGCGCGGGATGATCGCCGTATGGCGGGAAATAAACGGCAACGGCACACGGCGAAACAGCGCCACCACCGCAAACCAGTCCGCCAGCGCGCCGACCATTGCCGCTTCGGCAATCGCTTTTACGCCATTTACCCAGATTGAGGGCGGCAGAAACAGGGTCGTCACAAAGGTCGCCGCTGCAATCAGCAGTAACGACAGCGCCAGACGCTTGGCGCGTTTAAGTTCAGCGAGTTTATCCATGGTTTAAGCATATCCTCTGCCCGGAATTAGTCATTTTTTAAAACATTTTGAAACTAAGAACCCTCTGGTTATACCCAACTTTACCCCTGATGCCAGCGTTAGCGTCTACCATTATTAACCCAAGCAGCATTTTTTACTGCCCATCAGGAGGTATTTGATATGGCGTACCAGACAATTAATCCTTTTACCAACGAGCTCGTAAAAGAGTATCCGCCCCACAGCGATGCCGACGTCGAAAGCGCGCTGCAAAAAGCCGATGCGCTTTACCACTCCGACTGGGCGAAAGGGGATATTGATCAGCGGCTGCCGATCCTGCGCCGCCTGGCCGATCTGATGGAAGAGCAACAGGAATCTCTCGCGAAGATCGCCACCCAGGACATGGGTAAGCTGATTGAACAAAGCCGTGGCGAAGTGGCGTTGTGCGCGAAAATCGCCCGTTACTATGCCGATAACGCGAAAGCGTTTCTCGCCCCGGTGAAATATGACTCCGATCTGGGCGACGCCTGGGTTGAGCACCATCCGATTGGCGTACTGCTGGCCGTAGAGCCGTGGAACTTCCCCTATTATCAGCTGATGCGCGTACTGGCACCGAATCTGGCCGCCGGTAACCCGGTGATGGTAAAACATGCGAGCATTGTGCCGCACTGTGCCGAAGCCTTTGCGCATCTGGTGCGCGAAGCGGGCGCGCCGGAAGGGGCCTACACCAACCTGTTTATCACCTCCGATCAGGTGTCGAACATTATTGCCGATGACCGTGTGCAGGGCGTGGCGCTGACCGGTTCGGAAAAAGCTGGTGGTATTGTGGCTGCACAGGCAGCGAAGAAACTGAAAAAATCGACGCTGGAACTGGGCGGTAACGACGTGTTCGTGGTGCTCGACGACGCCGATATGGACAAAGCGGTGAAAGTCGGCGTGACCGCACGTTTACAGAACGCCGGGCAGGTCTGTACTGCCGCGAAACGCTTTATCATCCATGAAGCCGTGGCGGATAAATTCCTCGAAAAATATACCGAGGCGTTCCGTCAGGTGAAGATGGGCGATCCGCTGGATGAAAGCACCACCCTTGGCCCGCTCTCTTCCAAAGATGCTGTCGAAACCCTGACCAAACAGGTGGACGAGGCGGTGAAAAACGGCGCGACGCTGCACTATGGCGGTAAGCCGGTGGATCACAAAGGCAACTTCTTTGAGCCGACCATTCTGACCAATATTACCCGCGATAACCCGGCGTACTTCGAAGAGTTCTTCGGCCCGGTGGCGCAGGTCTACGTGGTGAAAAACGATGATGAAGTGGTGAAGCTGGCGAACGACTCCCACTATGGTCTGGGTGGCGCAATCTTCAGCCAGAACATCGAGCGGGCAAAAGGCCTCGCCTCGCGTATCGAAACCGGTATGGTCTACATCAACTCGCTGACCGATACCGCGCCTGAGCTGCCGTTCGGCGGCGTGAAGCGATCCGGCTTTGGCCGTGAGCTGTCGGATCTGGGGATCAAAGAGTTTGTGAACCAGAAGCTGGTGGTAGTGAGTAAGTAAAAGTTTCCCCTCACCCTAACCCTCTCCCACAGGGAGAGGGGACAGTTCGCGCACCATCCTGCTTTCTCCCTCTCCCACAGGGAGAGGGGACAGTTCGCGTACCATCCTGCCTTTCTCCCTCTCCCTTAGGGAGAGGGCCGGGGTGAGGGGAGCAAGATTATTTCTTCAGCCCGGCAAACGCCGCTCTGATCTCGTCTTCCGGCAACTGAACCCCGATAAACACCAGCTGGCTGTGCGGTGGCTCATCGCCCCATGGCCGGTCCCAGTCGGCGCTGTACAGGCGCTGCACGCCCTGGAACAGCAGGCGATTCGGCTCGCCGTCTATCCACAGCATCCCTTTGTAACGCAGCAGTTTCTCCGCGAAGCTCAGCAGCAGGTTTTCCATCACCCGTGATACCTCGCTGATATCCACAGGGTAATCCATCTCCACCACAATAGACGCAATATCGTTCTGCTTATCGCTCATAAAGTGGAAGCGCGGCTTCGCCGGCACGATGGTTTCTTCCAGCATAAATCCGCTGGTGTTAAACAGCAGCGCCAGATCGGTTTCGCCGTGGATCACGGTATAGATCGGTGCGCGGGCGTTGATGCGTGCCAGCCGTTCACGCAGCGGTTCGGCTTCACCGGCAATATCGGTTTTGGTGAGCAGGATGCGGTCGGCATAGCCCACCTGTGACTGGGCAAGGGTGAACTGGTTCATCTGCTCGTCGGCGTGTACCGCATCGACCAGCGCAATGACACCGTCCAGCAGGTAGCGCTGGCAAATGATTTCATGGTTGAAGAAGGTCTGAATAATCGGGCCGGGATCGGCCATGCCGGTGCATTCGATCACAAGACGGTCAAATTCAATGTCGCCTTTGTCGAGGCTGTCGAGCAGATCCAGCAGCGCGTCCTGTAGCTCGTTCGAACGGCTACAGCAGATGCAGCCGTTGGTCAGGGTTTTGATCTGCGTGGCGCGGTCGCCGATCAACTGCGTATCCACGGAGACTTCCCCGAATTCATTTTCAATGACGGCAATTTTATAGCCGTGCTGTTCATTGAGGATATGGCGCAGCAGGGTGGTTTTTCCTGCGCCAAGAAAACCGGTGAGGAGCGTGACGGCAATCGGGGTCATGAGGTTTCCTTCTTAACAGCAGCTGCTTCCGCCGCTGCCATAGCGTGCTTCCTGACGTTCGCGGAAGAACTCGTTATAGGTCATCCAGGGCTTGTCCGGGTGATTGGTTTTCATGTGTTCGACGTAGTTATCGTAATCAGGAATACCAATCAGCATTCTCGCGGCCTGGCCGAGATACTTTTTTGCTTCGCCTAAGTTACCAAACATTTTACCCTTCCGATAAGTAAAAGCCCGGCGGCGCTACGCGTGCCGGACCTGAAGTGTTTTGTAGGGCGGGTCAGCGCAGCGCCACCCGCCAGGCTACTTAGTGATGCGAGGAGGTTTTCACACCGCCTTCCGGCACCGGCACATACGGGGTTTCTTTATCCGTGCGCACCGCGCTGTTGCGGGCTTTCATGCAGGTTTTGAAACCGTAGAAAATGATGCTGTACACCACCACCAGGAACAGAATGCTCAGGCCCGCGTTGGTGTAGTTGTTCACCACGATGTGATTCATGTTCGCCACTTCCTGCGCGGTCAGCTCGCCGCCGGCGGCAATACGCGCTTTGTACTGGCTCGCCATGTAGAAGAAGCCTTCCATCTGCGGGTTGTCGCTGAACAGCTTCAGACCGAGCGCCCAGGTGGTGCAGATCAGCAGCCATACCGCCGGGACTACCGTCACCCAGATGTATTTGGTGCGCTGCATTTTAACCAGCACCACCGTACCCAGTACCAGCGCCACGGCAGCCAGCATCTGGTTAGAGATCCCGAACAGCGGCCACAGGCTCTTCACGCCGCCCAGCGGATCGACCACGCCCTGATACAGCAGATAACCCCACAGACCAACGCAGCCCGCCGTGCCAATAATACCGGCTACCAGCGAATCGGTTTTCTTCAGGAAGGGCACGAAGTTACCCAGCAGATCCTGCAACATGAAGCGACCTGAACGGGTACCTGCATCCAGCGCGGTCAGGATGAACAGCGCTTCAAACAGAATACCGAAGTGATACCAGAAGCCCATGTCAGCCCACGGCAGGATCTTGTGGAATACATGCGCGATACCCACTGCCAGCGTCGGTGCGCCACCGGCACGGTTCAGCACCGACGGTTCGCCGATGTCTTTCGCGGTTTGCAGGATCTGCTCAGGAGAAATCACAAAGCCCCAGAAGCTGACGGTTGCCGCCGCGTGTGCGGTGACGTCTTTCAGCTGCGCCATGATCATCGGCCCGTTTTCGCCGCCCAGCTCATGCAGGTTCGGCATCACGATCCCCAGACCGGCAGGCGGGGTGTTCATGGCAAAGTACAGGCCCGGCTCAATAATCGAGGCCGCCACCAGCGCCATGATGGCGACGAAGGATTCCATCAGCATCGCGCCATAACCAATAAAGCGGGCGTCGGTTTCACAGGCCAGCAGCTTCGGCGTGGTGCCGGAAGCGATGAGCGCATGGAAGCCAGACACCGCGCCACAGGCGATGGTGATAAACAGGAACGGGAACAGCGCCCCTTTCCACAGCGGACCGGTACCGTCGATGTACTGGGTCATGGCAGGCATTTTCAGTTCCGGATTAAGGATCACGATACCGATAGCCAGGCCGACGATAACGCCGATTTTCAGGAAGGTTGCCAGATAGTCACGCGGTGCGAGGATCAGCCATACCGGCAGCAATGCCGAGACAAAGGCGTAACCAATCAGCGTAAAGGTGATGGTGGTGTCTTTGAAGGTCAGCGCCGGCCCCCAGTAGGGATCACTTGCGATCACGCCACCGAAATAGATCGAGGCCACCAGCAACACAATCCCAATCACCGATACTTCACCCACGCGTCCCGGACGCAGGAAGCGCATGTAGATGCCCATAAAGAGCGCGATAGGCACCGTTGAGCAGACGGTAAAGACGCCCCACGGCGATTCCGCCAGCGCTTTCACCACGATCAGCGCCAGTACGGCAAGGATGATGATCATGATTAAGAAACAGCCGAACAGCGCAATGGTACCGGGTACCGGGCCCATCTCTTCTTTGATCATCTCACCCAGAGACGCGCCGTTACGGCGGGAGGAGATGAACAGCACCATAAAGTCCTGTACCGCACCGGCCAGCACGACACCGGCCAGTAGCCACAGAGTGCCTGGCAGGTAGCCCATTTGTGCGGCCAGCACCGGACCGACCAGCGGGCCTGCCCCGGCGATGGCGGCAAAGTGGTGACCGAACAGAACGTTACGGTTGGTCGGCACATAGTTCAGGCCGTCGTTATTAATGACCGCCGGCGTCGCGCGCGTCGGGTCGAGTTTCATCACCTTCTGGGCAATGTAGAGGCTGTAGTAGCGATACGCCACGAGGTAAACCGAAACCGAAGCGACGACGATCCACAGTGCGCTTACGCTTTCACCCCGTCGTAAGGCGACGACCGCCAGACAGAATGCACCGAGGATCCCGAGTATCGCCCAGGGTAAGTGCTTAAGTAGCTTTTTATTATCCATATCAGACCTGGCTTAAAGATCAGTTAAGAGTTGAATGTGCGTGTAAAAAATGACGTTTTTCAGTGACAACGTGCTGGGGCAGATCATGGCAAAAAGCGCGCAAAAAACGGGCGCTATCTGCCTGAGCGGTAGTTAATCGGGGGTAAGCGGTCAGCCTGGGCGGTAAGCGGTAAATGACGACAATAAGCGGCGGGAAATATGTGATTGAGATCACTTGAAAAATCACGCTTCGGAGAAGTGTTTGGCGTCAGCCGCTTCTCCAGAAGTCATTCAAATAACGATAAAGCAGTACGGTGTATTATCGATAGGTTGCAGCAGTACGTGTCTGTCACGAGATTTTGTCTGGTAATACTTATTTTTAAGATACCGATCGATGAGGTGATCCAGTCGTTCGTGATCTATCAACGTAGTAATACCCAATGTCCAGAAGCTGCGCAGATCGATTTCAGAACGTTTAATACGTGCGCTCTTTTCCAGATCCTGAATCATATTCTTCACACAGCTTGTGGGATCGCGGTTCTGCTTCACTTCAAGGGCGATATAGGTATCCAGTGCCCAGCCTTTTTTTCGCAGCAGAAAATCGGTGCGAAGACTGTTACGTACCGGTTTTTTACGTAAGTCACATCCCAGCGTCTGTTCACGCCACCACTCATGCCCGGTGGTAACCAGCAGGTTGGCGAATTCAATTTGCATCCAGATTTCCCAGCCGGAGATATCGTGCTGGTCGATAATGTTGAGTTTCTGCCGAATATCTTCCCGTTTAAAAAAAAGGTGAAGCAAGGTCGTCAAATGGTCATAGTCGCGATCAATCACAGGAGCCCTCCTGAAAAAAAACACATTATATGCATGGTTTTTAGATTGAAAAACCATAGTGTAATAATTGTTATTAAACTCGTAACTTAATGAAAATTAGCGGGATATCATGCTGACTTTGATGTGCCCCGGGAAGGAGGGCGGCACACTCGCCGACTAACGTTTATACGATTTACCGTAAAGTTTTTCTTATCCAGGCCGAAAAAGTGTTATTCGTCCAAAGGAATGAAAAACATGTTAAATCGTATCAAAATTGTTACCAGCTTACTGCTGGTATTGTGTTTATTTGGCCTTTTACAACTCACCTCCGGTGGTCTTTTCTTTAACGCCCTTAAGCATGATAAAGAAAACTTCACCGTTTTACAGACCATTCGTGCCCAGCAATCCACGCTGAACGGCAGTTGGGTGGCACTGTTGCAGACCCGTAACACGCTCAACCGTGCCGGGATCCGCTACATGATGGATCAGAACAACATCGGTAGCGGCGCGACCGTGGCTGAACTGATGCAGATTGCTACCACCTCCCTGAAGCAGGCAGAAGCACGCTGGAACGAGTATCAGGCGCTGCCGCGCGATCCTCGCCAGAGCGAAGCCGCTGCCGCCGAAGTGAAGCGTAACTACGATATTTATCACGGTGCGCTGGCAGAACTGATCCAGTTACTGGGTGCAGGCAAAATTAACGAGTTCTTCGATCAGCCAACCCAGGGTTACCAGGATGGCTTTGAGAAGCAGTACGTGCAGTACCTTGAGCAGAACGACCATCTTTATGATGTGGCCGTGGCGGATAACGACAGCTCCTACAGCATGGCGGTATGGATCATTATCAGCGTGCTGATCGTGGTGCTGGCGGTGATTATTGCTGTCTGGTTCGGCATTAAAAACGTGCTCATTTCCCCGCTGCAACGTCTGGTGGAAAGTATCCGCCATATCGCCAGTGGCGACCTGGAACAGGATATCCACGTACACGGCACCAACGAGATGGGACAACTGGCAGACAGTCTGCGCCATATGCAGAGCGAGCTGGTACGTACCGTAGGTGACGTTCGCAGCGGCGCTGATGCGATTTACAGCGGTGCCAGCGAAATCTCTGCCGGTAATAACGATCTCTCCTCCCGTACTGAACAGCAGGCCGCTTCTCTGGAAGAGACTGCTGCCAGCATGGAAGAACTGACCGCTACCGTGAAGCAGAACGCCGAAAACGCCCGTCAGGCGAGCCATCTGGCGCTCAGCGCGTCGGAAACCGCGCAGAAAGGCGGTAAAGTGGTGGATAACGTTGTGCAGACCATGCGCGATATCGCTGGCAGTTCGCAGAAAATTGCAGACATTATCAGCGTGATCGACGGCATTGCCTTCCAGACCAACATCCTGGCGCTGAACGCCGCGGTGGAAGCGGCACGTGCGGGTGAACAGGGCCGTGGCTTTGCGGTGGTTGCCGGTGAAGTGCGTAACCTCGCCCAGCGTAGTGCCCAGGCCGCGCGTGAAATTAAGAGCCTGATCGAAGACTCGGTAGGGCGCGTTGAAATCGGCTCCACGCTGGTGGAAAGCGCCGGTGAAACCATGGATGAGATCGTTAGCGCGGTAACGCGTGTGACCGACATCATGGGCGAAATCGCCTCTGCATCTGATGAGCAGAGCCGCGGTATCGACCAGGTGGGTCTGGCGGTCGCCGAGATGGACCGTGTGACGCAGCAGAACGCCTCGCTGGTAGAAGAATCTGCGGCTGCGGCTGCGGCGCTGGAAGAGCAGGCGAGCCGTCTGACGCAGGCTGTCGCCGTGTTCCGCACCCGTCGTGTGGCACGTACAACCCCTGCGGCACCGTCGCAGACCATGGCGCCAACGGTGCTGACGCGTAAAGTCGCGACCACAGATGAGAACTGGGAAACGTTCTGACGCTCAGCCAGTTGCCCGGTGGCGCTGCGCTTACCGGGCCTACGGGATAGTCTCTGTAGGCCCGGCAAGCCTGCGCCGCCGGGCATTTAACGTTTCGATGGTTCGCTGATTGTAGGCCCGGCAAGCTTGCGCCGCCGGGCATTAACGTTTCGATGGTTTGCTGATTGTAGGCCCGGCAAGCTTGCGCCGCCGGGCAATTTTCAGTTGATACGCGGATCGCTGATTGGCTGGCGAACCAGCGCCACATAGGCGAGCGCGCCGAGCACGGTCACGCAGCCGCAAATCAGTAACGCCAGGCGGAATGAATGGGTGGTATCGACGATAAACCCGGTCACAATTGGCGCAAATGATGCACATATAAAGCTCGCAAAATTCTGAATGCTGCCCACGGAGGCGGTCATTCGCGACGCCACCGCGACGTGGATCAATCCCCAGCACGACGTACCCGCAAAATGAATGCAAAATAGTGCCATGCCGATCAGCAGCACTGCCACCATTGAAGTGGTCGCTTGCGGCACGACGAATGTAAAGGCCGCTGAACAGAGCATACCGGCGATAATACAGATCTTACGACTGCGGATCGGCGCCATGCCGCGCTTCACCAGCCCGTCGGTTACGTAGCCGTTCACCAGCATCCCCGCCGCGCCAAACAGAAAAGGAATGGCCGCCATCAGGCCGGTACTTTTCAAATCCAGGCTATACGCCGTTTGCAGATAACCCGGTAGCCACGCCAGATAGAGCCATGCCGTGTAGTTAATACCGCTAAAACCAAGCATCATGCCCCACATCGTCCGGTTACGGAACAGGCTGCGCCACTCGGCAAAGCTCAGCGGATCGCGCCGTGCGTTAACGCTGCCGGCATTCAGATAGGCCTGTTCAACGGCGGTGAGATCAATACTCTCGCGGTTGCGATAGAGCATGTACCAGCCGATGGCGAGGAAAATGCCCAGCACGCCAATGGTAATAAACATGCCGCGCCAGCCCATCACCAGCATCATTGCCGCGAGGATCGGTGGACTCATGGCAACGCCCACCGTCGATGCCGCGTTAAAAAAGCCCATCGGCCGTCCGCGTTCTTTGATATTAAACCAGTCGTTAATCACTTTTACGCCGCACGGGTTCATCGGCGCTTCGCCAATGCCCATGCCGATGCGCATCAGCACAAACTGCATGAAATTCTGCACCAACCCGGAAAAGGCCTGAAACAGCGACCAAAAAAACATCCCCAGCCCGAGCATGATGCGCGGGCCTTTGCGATCCAGCAGCGGGCCACACGGCAGCTGCGCGATGCCGTACGCCAGCGAAAATACCGACAACAGCGCGCCGATTTCTGTGGCACTTAATCCCAGCTCCTGACGGATCGTCAGATTGGCGACCGACAGCGAACTGCGGTCGAGATAATTAATCACTGCCGCCAGAAATAACAGCACCATGGCAGTGGTCTGGATGCGTTTAATTCGCGGAGAGCGCTGTAACAAGCTATCCGATGGCACGGGTATATCCACAGGCTGAGGTTTATCAAAAGCTGCCTGCGGGTCGAGGGTAATATTATTTTTCTCCACGCCTGACTCCTGATGTTCAATTATTTCCTTTCGCATTCACCACAATGAAAAAGGATGAGGTAAGAAAGTCAGAGAATATGATGGCGGTCAGCGCGGTAGATTATCTTTATGCAAAAGCGTGCTCGCGCTAATGCTTTGCTGCTTTTAATCGGTACTTAATGGGTGGCAAGGGCAGTCTGATTAATTGAACGGATCATCGACTGTTTAGCCGTATTCAGATGATTACGCAGCGCCAGCGCGGCGTTAAGATCGCTGCGGCAGATGAGCGCGCTGAGGATGGTCATATGCTCGTCAATAGCGATGATATTGCGTTGGATCAGGTCACTTTCATCCCACTGGTAATGGAAGTGAAAAATAACCGAGATAATCTCAAGCGACTGATTAAAAAATATATTATCCGCAGCAGAGAGCAGCAGTTCGTGGAAGTCGCGATCCAGTTGCGAGAACATACGGAAGCTGTTGCCGATGCTGTCGCGCAGCATCCGGTGCCGCTCCAGCAGTGTTTTCGCTGCCAGCCAGCGCGGGTCGTCATCGGGCAGATTAAGGAAGTGTTGCAGTGCGTGAGTTTCCAGCATTTCCCGCAGTTCAAACAGCTGCTCGGCATAGCGACGGTCAAACTGCTTCATGTTCCACTGGCCACGTTTCTGGCTTTCGATCAGGTTATAGCGACCAAACTTCAGTAAGTATTCACGTACGACCACCGGACTGACTCCCGCAGCCCTCGCCAGTTGCAGTTCGGAAAAGGTCTCACCAGCGCGTAGCTGGCGCTGATTGATCATAGTGAAAAACGCCTGCTCAAAAATGCGTGTCTGTTCGGCCAGCGGCGCATCAGAACAGGTAAAACCGTCCCGGTGCTCGGGTTTGCGAACCAGCCGATATTCACTGCCCGCTGCCGTCAGTACGCCGCACTCGCTCAGGTGGGTAAGGATATGCCGCACGGTGGTACGGCTGACGTTATACATTTCCGCCAGTGCGCTTTGCGACGGTAATGGCGACGGAAGATGACCGCGCGCCATATCATTAATGACCTGGTTAATCACATTATGACGCAGGTTTTTTGAGCGGCTCATCGCTTCCTCCGGGTTTTTTGCTATTAAAACCAGATTTAAAACCGTTTAGTGCGCGTTCATTCACACTTTGACGCTGTTATTTTCCGACGACGCTTTTTTTACCGGATATCTGTGGCAACGACACAGGAGAGCGTAATAATGACCACAATGAATATGCTGGTTTGCCAGCAGCCTGAGCAATTAATCTGGAAAATACGTGAAGTACCTTTGCCAGGGGATGATGAGGCGCTGATTAAAATAAAAACCGTCGGTATTTGCGGCACGGATATCCATGCCTGGGGGGGCCATCAGCCTTATTTTAGCTATCCCCGCGTGCTGGGCCATGAAATATGCGGCGAGATTGTTGGCCTCGGTAAAAATATCCAGTATCTGAAAAATGGCCAGCAGGTATCGGTAATACCCTATGTTGCCTGCCGTAAATGTCCGGCCTGCCGCAGCGGGCGCACCAACTGCTGCGAGAATATCTCGGTGATTGGCGTGCATCAGGACGGTGGTTTTGCTGAGTATCTGGTGGTACCGGTGGCGAACCTGTTAACGGCTGATGGCATCGATCCGGAGACCGCGGCGCTGATCGAACCTTTCGCCATCAGCGCTCATGCTGTAAGGCGTGCAGTCATCAGCCAGGGCGATCAACTGCTGGTGGTAGGGGCGGGGCCAATTGGTTTGGGCGCGGCGGCAATTGCCAGCGCGGACGGTGCAGAGGTGGTGGTGGCCGATACCAGCTTGGCACGGCGCGAACATGTGCAAATGCAGCTTGGTCTGGACACGCTCGATCCCTCACAGGCGGATTTTGTAGAACGGTTACGGGCGCGCTTTGGCGGTTCGCTTGCGCAAAAGGTGATCGACGCCACCGGTAATCCGCAGGCGATGAACAATACCGTCAACCTGATCCGTCATGGGGGCAGTATTGTATTTGTCGGCCTGTTTAAAGGCGAACTGAGCATTTCCGATCCTGAGTTTCATAAAAAGGAAACCACGCTGATGGGCAGCCGTAATGCCACTGAAGAGGATTTCGCGAAAGTGGGTCGCCTGATGGCGCAGGGGTTACTCAGCGCCAGCATGATGCTGACACACCGCTATACCTTCAGCACCCTGGCGGAGGTCTATGAGCAGGAGGTGGTGAAAAACCGACAGTTAATTAAGGGCGTGATCCACATGGGCTAAAATGGGTGGGTCGCCGGGCGGCACTGCGTTTGCCCGGCCTGGACGTTATGTGCCGTAGGCCCGGTAAGCGTAGCGCCACCGGGCAATTTTTCATCCGCCGATTTTCACCACTTTAATTTCCACCATACCGATCCCCAACTGACGCGGCGAATGGCCGAGAATATTGCCTTCGTTGGTCGACTGCGGTTCAGGCGGGACGATCTCCAGCGTATTACTCTGCGCCGGGTTGCGAAAACGCAGCGTGGTGGTGGAAAGATCGTGGCCAAGCGTCAGCGTCTGTTCGCTGTTGCCGACGCGCACCGGGATTGGGCGATCCGCATTCGGGCCATAGGCTTTGGCGGTGATCACCAGATCAAATTCGTCGGGCAGCGGCGCCTTATATTCGATTTTCACCGCTTTACCAAGCTGGGCGTTGGACCAGCGGCCCCAGGATTCCGGGCGGGAAATGCCACTGAACTGCTTCACTTCTTCCGGCGCGCCTGCGACGTTAAATACAAAGCTGTCGGCTTTATAGCGAATATCGTTATCCACCACTTTCAGCTTATCGACGTTGGCCTGATAGCGCAGGGTGTCGATCACCGTCTCGTTAAACGCCGTTTTGCCTTTCCATTGTGTTTTGTCAACGCGCTGCACCCGCTGCTCGCCCCCCAGTTGCCCCTGAGACACGCACCAGTCGGTGGAGAGCGCCAGCTCTGGCGCCCACAACTGCGCCATCTTGTAACACTGATCGACCCAGACGAAATTATCGCGCGGCGCGAAATCCGCCAGCTGGAAGCGCAGCGGGGCGGAGTATTCGCTCTCCGGCAGCGGCTCGACGCGCTGGTCGGAAATGCGCAGCAGCAGCGGCAGGCGGAAATGGCTGCCGGAAAACGCGATCATTTTTTTGTCGGTATCGACGGTGAAATCCTTCATCTCTTTCGGGAAGTTCCACAGACGAATGATGTCCGGCTTCCAGGACAGCACTTTCTCTTTCATATTCAGGAAAGACTCCGACAGCGACTGGCCGGAAAGGCTGCTGCGGCCGAGGCCGATAAAGTTATCGCCGCCAAGAATATCCAGCACCGTCGCGCCGTTATCCATGGTGTTACGCTTCAGGCCCGACACGTCCTGCTGGGGGCGATCGCCGCGCAGCACGAAGAACAAATTGTTGCGATCCTGCTTATTGAGGTATTTCCACGCCGTGTTATTCATCGCCAGATGATCGGACGAAACCACTATCACCGTGTTCTTGTACCAGGGCGACGCCTGGATTTTCTGGATCAACGCCGCGATGTTTTGCTGACTACAGGTGACGGCGCTGAAGGACTGGTTGAGTTTGCCTTCGATTTCATAACGCTTGCGATCGCAGGCGCGGGAGATAAAGCCATCGGGATGGTGCGTGTCCACCGTCAGGGTGAACAGTGAAAAACGTTTACCGCTTTTTGACAGCGTTTCGTACTTTTTCCATACCTCATCCAGCACGGTGTCATCGTAAAAACCCCAGTCATTACGATACGCAGGATCGGCGACCTGACTTTTCAGCTCTTCCGCCCCCACCAGATGATCGAAACCATGGGATTTCAGGAACACGTCTTTACCGGCGAAGCGCAGGTTCGCGCCCTGCACGAAATGGTTTTCATAGCCGGAATTTTTCAGGATATCGCCCAGGCACAGGTTCTGCGGGAAGAAGCTCGACATCGATGCTGAGGCGTTGCCTTCAAAGGGCGCAAACAGCGGAATACCGCACTGGGAAGCCACCATACCGGCGATGGTGTAGTCCGTGCCGGGCAGCTGTGCGGTATGGGTAAAATCAATGCTGTTATTTTTGATCGCCCCCAGCTCCGGCGTCAGATCCGGGAAGGCAGCGTTATCGAAATAGGTGCGCTCCAGGCTTTCACCATAGATATAAACCAGATTGAGTTTGGGATCAGGAATGCTTTTGGCTGGCACTTTGTACCAGGTGGTAAAGTCCGGTGAACTTTCCCGCGACTGGGATTTTACCAGCTCGGTGATCTGCCGAAAGGCCGGGCTGGCATCCACCGATCCCAGCGCCAGCAGTAGCGCCAGCAGGCTGTAACCGAAATGATAAGGTCGATGGCTGCGACGCCGTAAGATCCAGCCGAGCGCGCCAAATACCGCAATCAGGGCGCAGATCAGCCCCGCGCCGGGCAGTATATATTTGCTGATGCCCGCGCCGGTCAGACTGTTGGTCAGCGTGTAAAGCACCGCATCGTTGATGCCATCACCGGTAAAATAATCGCTCGCGTACAGGGTAATGTTAAGCACCACAAAAAGGCCGAGCACAATCAGCGTGGCGGTAAACCACCACGTGTTACGGCCTGCTTTCCAGGCGTAAATCACCACGGAAGCAAGAAAAAGGGCAAGAGAGAGCAATTCTGACAACAGCCTGTCCTCATCAGTCGCCAGTCGTGCGGCTGGCCAGTCTTATCGTTTTTGAGCGATACAATGTAATGGCGATGACATATTGCTGCAATTCTAGTGTCATTAAATCGTGCAGTGATTCGGATTTGGTTTAGATGTGTGACTATTTGAAGGCGGTCGCATCTTTGATGCAGGGGGCTGAAGGGCGGGAAGGGGGGAAAAGCGGCAGGCTAACGTCGCGTCTGTCCTGAACGCGACGTTTACGCTACTCATGACAGGAAGCCTATCCCTTGTTTCAGTACGATATCACAGGCTTTGGTTTTGACTTTCTCCGCCAGCGGGGAGTTGCCGATATTACTCAGGCTCAGTTGTTCACCCTCTTTGGTATTGAGCAGCCCCTGCAGGCCGTCCAGATAGTTGGTGTCCTGCTGCTGGGCGGCGGGCGTACTCAGACCCAGCTTTTCCATCACCTGGTTTTTTACGTTTTCCGCATTCGTGACCGACGCCAGCTTGTTTTTGGCGCAGTACTGCAAAATCCCGGCGGCATTGTTCATGTTGTCGGCACTTAACGCCTGGTTGCCACCGTTAAGTAAGCTGCCCAGGGACGAGAGCGACAGGCCGCCCTGCTGAGAATCATTGTTCTGGCTGAGCTGCGTGGCAGCGCTGGAGAGGGATTCCTGCCAGGAGGCGGCGCTGGCGGCCGTGGAGAGAAGGGCGGTGCCGACAAGGGCGCAGCAAAGCATACGTTGGGCTAATTTCATCTGGCGTACTCTTGGGTAATGCCCTGACGGGCAGGATCGGCCCATTATTACAGGGCCGATGCGCATTACGGGTTCAGATTGCTCTCAATACTCTTTACCGGTGACGCGGCTGCGGTAGCTGTCCCAGTTGAAAATCACCCACAGGCTGTTACCCAGACGCATCCGGTCCATCACGCGCTCGCCGAGCAGTTTGGTCATTTCGTCCATATTGCTGTTGGTCAGCATCCCGGTCGGGCGTTTGGAAGAAGAGCGGCGATCGACGATCTGGTTGATGATCACTTTTTCATAGCGTGATTCGGACTGCATGCCGATCTCGTCGATCACCAGCAGATCGACGTTGCTCAGATCGTTGAGCAGCTGTTCTTCGCTGATCTGCCGATTGGTAAAGGTGTCTTTCATCGCCGACATAATATCCGCCACGGTAATGATCAGCACCGATTTGCCGCGCAGCAGCAGTTCGTTGCAGATGGCCGCCGCGAGGTGATTTTTACCGGTGCCGGGCTTGCCGGAAAAGATAAAGCTGGCGATGTTGCCGTCGAAGGCTTCTACGTACTGACGCGCTTTGGCAAGGGCGTTCATCTGGCCTTCGTTCTCGACTTTATAGTTATCGAAAGAGCAGTTCTGGTGCAAAGGACGAATGCCGGAGCGGTTAAAGGTGCGCTGCATTTTCATGGCGCGGTTTTCACGCGCAAGGGCAGCGGCGCGGATCTCACCCTGCTCTTTTTGCCACGCCAGCAGCTCTTCACCCGTTTTAAACGCGGGTTTCACGTGCTCTGGCATCATCTTTTGCAGACGTTTCATCAGTTCGCCGACGTTTTTCATCATCATCCTCTGAAACCGGGTGGAATTTGATTATCAGGCTCGCTCACCGTGTTCACATCACGCTTGAGCGATGCGCCCTGGCTGGCGCGGCTCATTTGTACGCTGCGCGCCAGTTTTTGCTGCCACTGGATGTGGTGGAAGACTTTGCCTTCCGCCTGCCAGTAAGCCACGAACGAGGCCAGCTCTTCCGGCGTGACCGGTTGCGTCAGGCCGATGCCCCACAGCGCGGCCTGACGCTGGAAATCCGCATCGGGCTGCCAGGCGGCATACATGGCAAATTTGCCCATCGGTACGCTCACCGGCGTGGCGACGGGTTCTTCATAAAACTGCGCGTCCAGTGCAACATCGCTGGCCGGACGTTCCAGACGGGCTTCCAGTTCCAGCAACTCCGCCAGCCGCGCAGGGGTGAGCGCGTAAAAAGCCGGGGTATTATTGGCAAACACGGCCACTGTGCCGTGCGGCGCTTGCGCCAGGACGGTAGCGTGCTGACGCATAAAATCATCGATGCCGATGACGTTCGTGGACAGGATTCTGGAGGACATTGTGCTATCTCAAACTGACTGGTACAGACATTGCGAAGGGTTCCGCAACTGATATGTGCACATAGTAGCACAGAGCGCTGCCCGGAAAGCAGTGCAGAAAAGAAAGCCGGGTTTCCCCGGCCTTAAGTGTTGATGAATCAACAGGATAAAGGAGGCGGCTGCACAAGCGGGCAACCGTCTTATCCTCCCGAAAAGCCCCCTGGTGAGGGTAATAAATCAGGCAATAATGTTCAGCGTAACGTCGATGTTGCCGCGCGTTGCGTTGGAATACGGGCAAACGATATGCGCGGCATCAACCAGTTTTTTCGCTTCGCTGGCATCCATACCCGGCAGGTGGATGTTCAGTTTGGCTTCGATACCAAAACCGGTCGGCAACGGCCCGATACCCACTTCGCCTTCAATGAACGCGTCTTTAGGCATGGTGATTTTGTCGCGTGCGCTGACGAACTTCATCGCGCCCAGGAAGCAGGCTGAGTAACCCGCCGCAAACAGCTGCTCCGGGTTAGTCACTTCACCGCCAGCGCCACCCATCTCTTTCGGTACGCCCAGTTTCACATCAAGTACGCCGTCAGAAGAGGTTGCGCGGCCATCACGGCCACCGGTAGCTTTGGCAACAGCGGTGTAGATCACTTTTTCGAGAGACATCATGCGTTCCTTATGTATGCTATAAAATAGCGTGCTATTTATCTGCGCGCATAACCACTCTTAATGAGTCATTATGCGCGGTGTAAGTTCTCGCGTAACTTTTCCAGCTCCAGCTTCAGCGCCGTCATGGTGGCGGTGTCGCAGGCGGCAGCACAGCCCACCCGTTCAGGGATATCGCGTGCCTTTTCCTGTAACGCCCGACCCGTGTCGCTCAGCGTAACCACCACCTGGCGTTCGTCCTGACGGGAACGCTGGCGGCTTACCAGCCCGGCGCTTTCCAGACGTTTCAGCAGGGGCGTCAGGGTGGCAGAATCCAGAAACAGGCGTTCGCCGATCTCCGATACCGTAACATCATCCTGTTCCCATAACACCAGCATCACCAGATACTGCGGATAGGTCAGCTGCAACGGTGCCAGCAGTTGCCGGTACACTTTGTTGAGCGCCAGATTCGCAGAATAGAGCGCAAAACAGAGCTGGTTATCAAGGTCCAGCATACGGCTGGATGGAGCGGTCTTCGTCTTCATGATGTGAATATAGATAGTGCACGATTTAATTGCAAGTTATTTTGTTTGCTTATTTTACGGGCACAGATAACGCAGCACCACCTGTACCGCCATCGCGCGGTAATGCGCCTGCTGCGCGGCGCTGTCGGCTCCGTCTTCAAACAGCAGGGTGAAAGTGTAACTGTTGGCGACGAAGTGGAAACTGAAGCTGCTCATCAGGCGGTGCACATCACGGGCATTGACCGTGCTATTGAACAGCTGTTTGCGCTGACCGCGCTGGAGAATATCTTCCAGCAGATCCAGCGCGCTGCGGTTAACGGTTCGCAGTACGGCGGATTGCTGCATAAAGCGGCCCCGCTGCATGTTTTCCATGCAGATGATGCGAATAAAATCCGGGTGAGCGGCATGATAATCAAAGGTGCTCTGCACCAGTTGCACCATCGCTTCTACCGGCGGCATCCCGGCAAGATTCAGCTGTTTCTCGCTGGCGCGGATTTCGGTATAGACGTGTTCAAGAACGCGTAAGTACAGGTTCTCTTTAGTTTTGAAGTGATAGACCACCATGCGTTTGGTGGTGCCGGCTTTTTCCGCGATCTGCTCCATGCGCGCGCCGTTAAGCCCGTATTCCGCAAACAGCGTGATGGCGCTGTCAAAGATCTTCTCTTTCAGGCTGGCTTCGTCAGTCTTCTCTCCAGAATTACTGCCATGGTGTTCCACGCTCACTCCTTACACGCCAAAACGCAAAGAGGGATTATCACCATGGCAGCAGCAGAAAACAAATTTCAAACGCGCGGGCGCTTGCGGTAGATCCACAATCCCGGCACCGACAGGCCGATGGAGAGGGCGGCAACAATAGAGGTGGCCTTCAGGAAATTGGTCAGCAGCAGGATCATCAGATCCTCGCTATAACCGAGATGCCCAATCTTCACCGCCGAGATCATCGCAGTGTAGGCTGAAATGCCCGGAAACATCGGGATCACCGCCGCCACGGTAAAGACTTTCGGGTGCGCCAGATACCAGCGCGACCAGCGGATGCCAATGGCACCGACCAGCATCGACGCCATAAAAGTCGACCACTCAATATTAAAACCCGCGGTGACCATCGTCATGCGTGAGCCGTGGCCGAGCGCGCCCAGCAGCGCACACCAGGGCAGGGCGCGATGCGGAACGTTAAACACCATCGCAAAACCCACTGCGGGAATGGCCGACAGCGCCATGTCCTGCATCAGCGCCAGCAGAAAATCGATTATGCCCATCCGCGCAGCCCCCATAACGTCATCGCCATCACCACGCCCACGCAGGTGGCGAGGGTCAGCAGACTGGCGATCGCCCAGCGCGCCAGTCCGGTATTAATATGGCCTTTAAACATATCCGCCACGGCGTTGATCAGCGGAAAGCCCGGTACCAGCAACAGTACGCTGGCGGCCATTGATACCGTCGAGGTCAGGGCGAAGACAGGCAGCATTAGTAACAAACCCGCGACCGTAGTGGCGACAAATGCGGTGATGCAGAAGTTGATCTGCGGATGCATATGCCGCTGCGCCAGCGTCAGCCGCACGTACATCGCGATACTGCTAGCAAAGAAGGTCACCACCGCGCCGTCCCAGCCGCCTTTATTCAGTTGACAAAAGCAGGCGCAGGAGAGACCCACCATCAGCACCATCAGCCAGCGCGGATAACGCAGCGGTTTGACGTGTTCAAAGCGTTTTGCGACGTCCTCATCATCGAGCAGTTTATGCTCGGCCATGATGACAATATGCTGCACTTCGGTCACCACATGCATGTTGATCCCGCGATCGCTGTTCTTGCGCGTCGACGTGAGACATTCACCGTCTTTAATAGTCGTCAGCACAATGGCATTGGCCGAAATCGAACTTTCCACGCTGTCCACACCCAGCGCCAGCCCCAGACGGGTGGATAATTCCTCCACCAGGGCGCTCTCGGCACCGTGCTGTAATAAAAGAAGACCGCACTGAATACACAGTCGCGTGATGGTCCGCTGTGACGCCTGCTCTGCTTGCATGTCGTGCCCTGGTAGTAAACGCCGAAACGCCTGAAGGCCAGGCGGAAAGCCTAGTTTTAGCACAAAGCGCCCATGGCCCTGCCGGGAGGCAGATCAATATTTATTCATTATCTTTTAGATTTCTTCTGCTTTTTCAAAAGCAGAGCCTGCGCCAGCTGCTGAGCAGCATCTGTACTTTTAATATTCATAAAATGAATAATTTAATTTTTACTTAATTTTCTTTGTATTTTTTAACCATACCGTTGGTTATTTATTTTGCAGGATTTATGCGATATTAACGCGGTGAGAGCAGGATGAAAGAATCTCATGGTTAATCTCTCCAGAAGGAAAAGAGGTGCCGGGTGGCACTTTACGGTTAGTATCCAGGGAAAAGTGACGGAAAACTCAGGGGCGAAATATAATGCTTATTTATAGTATTCATTTCTGCCTGGAGTCTCTGAGCTTAAAAAGGAGACGGATGAATTATGGTTACAGGAAGTTGTAAGTTCGGTATCGTTATTAGTAAAGCACCTATCATACAAAATGGTCTTGGCAATATTATTGCTAATCATTTTCCCGAATATGAACTCTCGTATTGCCGCGCATTAGAAGAACTCACGTTGCTTCAGCTGCGGCGCGCAGATTTAGTGATTGCCGATTTGTCAGGCGACATTCGCCATCCCAAAAGTATCTGCGAGCAGTATTACAAGTTATTGACTCAGTACCTTGATATCCACTGGATTTTTATTGTCCCGCGTCTGCTTTACCCGCTGGCGGTAGAGATGCTGCTGCGCCCGGAAAGCACCTTGCTGTCACAGGTTGATCCGGTCGATGTGGTGGTGAATGCCATTCGCGCCGGCAGTATCAGCGCGGAAAGGATCAGTCAAAGTCTGCTGTCCCCTGAGCCGGGTGATTTTGACGAGGAAGAGGACAAGTCTGCCCTGTTAACGTTGTCTGAACGCCGCGTATTACGCCTCATCGGCAAAGGCTGGGGGATTAATCAGGTCGCGATGTTACTCAAGAAGAGTAATAAGACAGTGAGTGCGCAAAAAAATAGTGCCATGCGCCGCCTTTCACTGCGCAGCAATGCTGAAATGTACGCATGGATTAATAGTGCACAGGGAATGAGAGAGCTGAATTTAGCGTCAGCCTACGGAGAGCAAACGGAATGGAAAAGAAATGTGCAAAGCGGCATGTTGCTGTCATCGAAAGCTGTGTCATGAGTGAGATGGGATTATCCCATCTTTTCAGTGCATCAGCGTTCAGTGCGTATAAGCTCCATTTTTTTAAAGATTATCCGGCGTTCGAAGCGGCCGCGCCCGGGATGCCTTTTTTTTCTGTCATATTTTCGCTTTCCGGACTGCGGGCGCAGCGTATTGAGTGCCTGAAGAGCCTGTTAAAACTTGCCAATGCGTATCCGTCCGCTCAGCGGATCGTGCTGGCGCAGGATGATACTGAAGTTCGCCTGATGAGTTTGCTTTCCCCTTCCAGCCTGCATGGCATCATCAGCAAAACGCTGGCCATCGGGCCGTTACAGGAGCAGCTCACGATATTGCTGCACAATACGCATCGGCTTAATGAGAATGTGATTAACGACTGGTATATCAGTAAAAATAACGGGCTGAGTCCAACTGAACGCGCCATCCTGCATTATATGACTTACGGTTATTCAATGCCGGAGATCGCCAACTGCCTGTCGCGCAATATCAAAACGGTGCGGGCGCACAAGTTTAATGCCATGACCAAGCTGGGCGTGCATTCGGATGCGGGATTGCTTGATGCGGCGGATATCCTGATGCATATCTCCGTTGACCGGAAACCGCCTGCAGTGCATATGTTTGCCTGAGTGCGGATGCTTTTGACGAGCTGCGCCAGGCAACAGACTGGCGCAGGCTGTTTTATTCACATACATCTACCCAGGTGGCAGCGGTCAGCTCCGCCATGCGCGCCGGTGAAATACGCACGGCGCTGTGGGTTGCCCCGGCGGCAGGTAACACTTCCTGATACTGCTTAAGGGACACATCACAATAGACCGCCAGCGGATTCTCCAGCCCGAACGGGCAGACGCCGCCAACCGGATGACCGGTGGTCAGTACCACTTCATCACTGCTCAGCATGCGGGCTTTCGCGCCAAACGTCGATTTTAGCTTTTTATTATCCAGCCGGGCATCGCCTTTCGCCACGATCAGGATGACCTCATCCTTAACTTTTAACGACAGCGTTTTAGCGATTTGTCCGGGTTCGACATTATGCGCCGCTGCGGCCAGTGCCACGGTTGCCGTACTCTGACTTAGTTCAATAATCTCAATATCGGGGGCCTGGCTTGCAAAAAACTCCCGCACAGAATGCAGACTCATTGTTATCTCCTGGGAACGACTGGCAGTAATCTGTCATAAGCCTTCGTGTGCTGTAAATATTAATTAATCACAAACGGATCTGCCGGATTTCTCGATCCTCTTCACAATCACGGAAACCGGTTACAGTAACCGGTTGCAGTGTCCGTAACGGAGATTAATACTCGTTTGACCCTTCCTCTGTCTCAGATAAAAAGAGCCGTCTATGAAACGTATCCACCTGAGCTGTAATGCTGGCCCTGCGCCCGGCATGGTTGTAAACCCACATAATGGATTGCCGCACAGCACGTTATTTAGCGCTGCTGCGTTTAACTTGTTCGCCTGACAGGAGAGCTGCTATGTCTGATAACCATGCTGCGTTTAATCTGATTTTCCGTTTTGTTGAAAATTATGTCAGCCCGATCGCCGGGCGAATTTCCTCCCAGCGCCATGTAATGGCGATCCGTGATGGCTTTATTTCCGCCATGCCTTTTATGATCGTCGGCTCATTTTTACTGGTGTTTGCCTATCCGCCCTTTTCACCGGATACCACGTTAGGCTTTGCCCGCGCCTGGCTGGATATGGCAAAACAGTTCGAAGGGCAGATCCTGACGCCTTTTGATATGACGATGGGGATCATGTCGATCTACATCTGTGCGGCCATCGCCTACAACCTGGGCAAGCACTACGTGAAATCGCATCAGCTTGATCCTTTCATGTGCGCCATGCTCTCGCTGATGGCGTTTCTGCTGGTGGCGGCGCCGAAAACCAAAGGCGCGATGCCGGTAGACAGCCTGGGGGGAACCGGCATCTTTACGGCGATCCTCGTCGCCATCTACTGTGTGGAGATGATGCGTTTTCTGAAGGCGCATAACATCGGCATTCGCCTGCCGGATCAGGTGCCGCCGATGATCAAAAACTCATTCGACCTGCTGATCCCGGTGCTGGTGGTGGTGGTCACGCTGTACCCGCTGAGCCTGTTTATCCAGTCGCAGCTGGATATGCTGATCCCGCAGGCCATCATGTCGCTGTTTAAACCGCTGGTTTCGGCGGCGGATTCCCTGCCGGCTATTCTGCTGGCGGTGCTGATTGGGCATCTGTTGTGGTTCGCCGGCATCCACGGTGCCGCGATCGTTTCCGGGATGCTGCAAATGTTCTGGCTGACCAACCTCGGCATGAACCAGAGCGCGCTGGCGCAGGGCGCGCCGCTGCCGCACATCTTTATGGAAGCTTTCTGGACCTTCTTTATTGTGATCGGCGGCTCCGGGGCAACGATGGGACTGGTGCTGTGTTATTTACGCAGCCGCTCGGTGCACCTGCGTTCGATAGGTAAACTGAGCGTGGTGCCGAGCTTCTTCAACATCAACGAGCCGGTGATCTTCGGTACGCCTATCGTCATGAACCCGGTGTTCTTCATTCCGTTCCTGCTCGCGCCGATGGTGAACGCCGTGATCGCCTGGGGTGCCATGAAAATGGATCTGATTGGCCGGGTGATTTCCGTGGTGCCCTGGACTGCGCCTGCACCAATCGGTGCGGCATGGGGGCTGGGCTGGGATTTCCGCGCGGCGATCCTCGTGGTGATCCTGGCGGTGATATCCGCCATCATCTATTACCCGTTCTTTAAAGTGTATGAGAAGCAGTTGCTGGCGCAGGAAGCGGAAGAGGCATTGCGTGCAGAGGAAGAACGTCAACAGGTGGCGTGATATGAATTGCCCGGCGGCGCGAGCCTGCCGGGCAAGCAGAAGTCTGACCGTCGGCCGTGTAAGCGTAGCGCCACCTGGCAGACCACAATCTGGTTTATTTCAGCGTGCAGTCACCGCATTGCTGCACATCCGGCAGACGGTAACGCTGGCAGCAGGTACGGCGAACCAGTAACCCATCACGCCGCACCACGGTGCGCCACAACGGATTATCCTGACCATCGGAAAGCTGTTTTTCAAAGAAGCAGAACTGACGCAGCGCCGCGACGCGCGCCTCGCCGAGCAGGGGCTTCATCTCGTTGAGATACCAGTTAATCAGATAGCCGGTGTTGCTCCAGATAAGCTTGCCGTTGATGTCGCCTGTCGATTCCAGCGCCTGCACCACCGGGATCATCGCCCGGACGATCAGCCGTTCAATACGTTGCTGATCCGACAGACGGGGGGTGACATGATCCGCATGCACATCCATCCAGAAACAGGCCGCGCGGCCTGTTTCATGAAACTCCACGTGGAAATGCTCCGGGGAAACATCCGGTGCGGTTTTCTGCGTTAACAGCGCCAGCAACAGCGGCGGCACCATCAGACCCAGATACCACTGCGCCCATAACGATAGCAGCGGCTTATTTTCCCGCGGTTGCGTCGGCTGATTACGGTAGATGTGATCGGCATAAACCGCCTGCAACGACTGAAGCGTCGAAGGCTTTGACCATTCGGCCAGCGTCATGGCCTGGGGCGGGTGAGGCTCGTCGAGTTTAACCACATCCAGGAAATGCGCACGATGCGTGGCAAAAGCATCACGCAGGGCATCGGCCAGCGAAACCGTTTCAGGACGAAGCGGGATACGCCAGACAGCATCTTCAGTGATCGGAGCGAAGCGATAGGCCATAGTGCGCGACTGAAATGGAATCTAAATGATAATGATTGCCAATCCTAACTATAGATAAAACCGATCGCAAGATCTTTGTCCGGAAAGTGGAGGGCGATCCCGCTTCAGGCGACTTTCAGCTCACCGCTGAACAGGATATTGTTACGGCCAAGGTGTTTGGCTTCATACAGCGCCTTATCGGCCTGGTCGAGCGCCGCCTCAATATTGGCGTCCGTCAGGGGCGCGATGCCGATGCTGACCGTCACATTGGTCGCCACGCTTTCGTTAAACATGTGCGGGATTTTCAGATCGTAAACCTGCTGACGGATACGCTCCGCCGCCAGGCGCGCGCGCTCCAGGTCCACGTTGCTTAACAGGATCATAAATTCTTCGCCGCCGAAACGCGCCACAATATCCCGCGAGCGCACCGCATCACGAATGGCAGCCGACACGCGGATCAGCGCCTGATCGCCCATCATATGACCGTAGTGATCGTTGTAGGCTTTGAAGTGGTCGATATCCAGTAGCAGGACATAACGCACGCCGTTATCCAGCGTCAGCAGATTATCAATTTTGTTTTGCAGCCCGCGGCGGTTATACAGCCCGGTAAGCGGATCGAGCATACTTAAATCATTCAGCGTCTCTCTTTCTTCCAGCAACCGGTACAATAAATCGAGCGCAAACTTATCATTACGCGCCTGGATCACATTCTGGATGGCAATACCGGTCATCGGCAATGCAAAGGAAAATATCATGCGCAGCATATTTTCACCCTCGCTAAACCACAGGCAGCATAAAAACACCGGCAGCGAGTGCAGCGTGAATGCGATGATATTATTAGAAAAAGCAATTGAGCCAATAAATAACACGCTAATTAGCGCGATCAGCAGATAAGGCGAACCGGGATCGGCAAGACCAGAATATTTCATGGCGATTTGCCACGCCCATAATACGCCAAATAACGCTGAGACCAGCAACACATTTAATTTCTTTGTCGGAAAACGCCAGTGCCACAGCAGAAGCGTCACGCTGACGGTAAACAACAGGCACAGCGGGGCCGTCAGCGATCGCACGTTATAAAGCGGAAGCATAAAAGAAAAGAGGGCCGAAGCTGCATTCAGAAACAAGAACAGGCGCAGGGATAAACGGTATTTCTTGTCACAAAGGGAATGCCATGAGTGTGCTGTCATCTTTAAACTTAATGTCGTTATTAATCTGCAATTTAAAAAATGTAATGGTTGCCAAAACGAAAAATAACGCGGGGGAAAATTAATCGCGAAAGTATTATTTAATTGTTATCGGTCTTCCTGAGCGCACAATTTATCACCTTACTGAATGTCTGTCATCAGGCGATGCGTAAAGTTCATGCAGCGCCCACAACACGGGCTGACAAATGAGAAAACATATCATATGATATTGGTTATCATTATCACTGTGAGAGGTGAAAGCATGTTGCAACGGGCGCTGGGAAGTGGATGGGGACTTTTACTGGCGGGTCTGATCGTCACCGGGCTGGCCTATGCCGATCTTTCTCTGAATACGTGGCGAATGTTGATCGTTCTTGGGCTGGTATTGACGCCAGTGATGCTTTATCACAAGCAGTTACGGCACTTTGTGCTGTTGCCATCGGGCATTGCGCTGGTCAGCGGGATGATGATGCTACTGATGAATTTGAAGCGAGTGATGTAACCGGGAAGGAAAGCAGGAAGAAAACAAGATAAGTGGTGCGAGGGGGGGGACTCGAACCCCCACATCCAAAGGACACTAACACCTGAAGCTAGCGCGTCTACCAATTCCGCCACCTTCGCACTGTTATCTTATTTTTTTGATATTGCCTCGTTGGTGCGAGGGGGGGGACTCGAACCCCCACATCCTAAGGACACTAACACCTGAAGCTAGCGCGTCTACCAATTCCGCCACCTTCGCCCAGTGCGAGCAATATCATGTGATTTATGGTGCGAGGGGGGGGACTTGAACCCCCACGTCCGTAAGGACACTAACACCTGAAGCTAGCGCGTCTACCAATTCCGCCACCTTCGCATACCATCGATACTCTTGAAGTATCGTAACCACGGAGGCGCATTCTAGATGTTTTAGGATTTTCGTCAACAGTTAATTGTGTGCCGTTTCTTAATTTGCTGCAAAAAACGGCACTTTAACCCTTAGCGTTTTGCCTGGCGCGTCATGACCGTACGGTAAACTTTAAAGCGACCGGTTTGCGCGACCACTTCGTGGAAGCCAAAGGTCTCGTCCAGCGCCTGCGGATAAGGCAGGAAGGCGTTCGCGACAATACGCAGCTCGCCGCCGCTGTTCAGATGACGAACCGCACCGCGGATCAGCGTCTGCGCTGCTTCAAGACTGGTCTGCAACCCATCGTGGAACGGCGGGTTAGAGATGATCATGTCATAGCGACCGGTCACTTCCGAGAAGACGTTACTGGCGAACACGTCACCTTCAATACCGTTTGCCGCAAGCGTCGCACGGCTCGCTTCCACTGCCGGGGCGCTTACATCACACAGGCTCAACCGCACTTTTGGCGAGTGGCGGGCCAGCGCGACGGACAACACGCCTGCGCCACAGCCCACGTCCAACACCTTACCTTTGGTGTGCGGCGTCAGGGTGGAGAGCAGCAGCTTACTGCCCACATCCAGACCGTCGCGGCTGAACACGCCGGGTAAGGTCTTGATGGTCAGATCGTCCAGCGGGTATTCATCCCAGAAGCTTTCGGCATCGAAAGTGGGCTGTTTTTCCAGGCGGCCATGATACAGGCCACAGCGACGCGCGCTGTCGACTTTGGTCAGCGGGCAGTACGCTTCCAGAATTTGCTCGGCGCTACGCACGCCGCTTCGGTTTTCACCGACCACGAAAATATCGGTGCCGACCGGCAGCAGCGACAAAATGTTCATCAGCTGGAACTGGGCTTCCGGCTTATTTTTCGGCCAGTAGTAGATCAGCGTATCGCTGTCTGCCACGTCAGTCGCGTCGGCAACGAGGCTGAAACGGACACGATCTTCCATCTGACGGCTCAGCACTTGCCAATGGTGGAACTGCTGGGTGTGCGCACGGCTTGCCGCCGTCTCCAGGCGAGCAGGCAGGTCATCCTGCATATCTCCGGCAAACAGAATACGGCTCTCTTCGAAATCATCACTGTGGCGCAGCAAGACTTCACTTGCCGGGGTAAACGCAGACATTAAACACTCCTCATTAAACTCAGGCGGCGATTATAGTAGTTTGTTGGCGCAGATACGACGAATTTGCTATATTTGCGCGCCTGACAGACAGGAGTGATCCGCTATGACATCCCGACGCGACTGGCAACTACAGCAGCTGGGCATTACCCAGTGGGCTTTGCGCAGGCCCGCGGCGTTGCAGGGCGAAATTGCGATTTCGCTGCCGGCACACATTCGGCTGGTGATGGTTTCCTCCGCACTGCCGGCGTTAACCGAACCGTTGATCGGCGACGTTTTGCGCGCGCTGACCGTCTCTCCCGATCAGGTTTTACAAATTACGCCGGAACGGATCGCGATGTTGCCACCGGGCAGCCGCTGTAACTGCTGGCTGCTGGGCGCTGACGAAAACGTGGCGCTGGAGGGCGTGAAGGTGACGTCCCCGCTATTCGATGAATTACGGGTTAACCCTGCGGCTCGCGCCGCCCTATGGCAACAAATCTGCGAACATGAACACGATTTCTTCCCTCACCACGACTGATTTAGCGGCCGCCTTCCAGATTGAAACCCGCGCGCACGCGTTCCCGTGGAGTGAAAAAACCTTCGCCAGCAATCAGGGTGAACGCTACCTCAATTTCCGGCTGATGGCCGGTGACACCATGGCCGCGTTTGCCATTACGCAAGTCGTGCTCGACGAAGCCACGTTGTTTAACATCGCCGTCGATCCCGCTTTTCAGCGCCAGGGACTGGGCAAAATGCTGCTCTTGCATCTGATTGCCGAGCTGGAAAAACGCGATGTGCTGACGCTGTGGCTGGAAGTGCGTGCGTCGAACGCCGCCGCCATCGCGCTGTATGAAAGCCTGGGCTTCAACGAAGCCACCGTCCGGCGTAACTATTACCCGACGGCAACGGGCCGCGAAGACGCAATTATTATGGCGTTGCCGATTTAACAAGACGTAAGGTGATGTAATGAACTGGGACTGGATTTTCTTTGACGCTGACGAAACGCTGTTTACCTTTGATTCGTTCGGCGGCTTACAGCGGATGTTTCTTGATTATAGCGTGACTTTCACCGCTGACGATTTCCAGGATTATCAGGCCGTTAATAAACCGCTGTGGGTGGAATATCAGAACGGCGCCATTTCAGCGCTACAGTTGCAGCACCAGCGTTTTGAAGGATGGGCGGCGAAATTAAATGTTCCGGCGGGCGATCTGAATGAAGCGTTTCTTAACGCGATGGCCGAGATCTGCACGCCGTTGCCGGGCGCGCTATCGTTACTGAAAACGCTGAAAGGTAAAGCGAAGCTGGGCATTATCACCAACGGCTTTACCGCCCTGCAGGAAATTCGCCTTGAGCGTACCGGACTGCGGGGCTATTTCGATCTGCTGGTGATCTCCGAGCAGATCGGCGTGGCGAAGCCGCATCCGGCGATTTTTGATTATGCGCTTGAGCAGGCGGGAAACCCGGCGCGCAGTCGTGTATTAATGGTGGGGGATACCGCCGAGTCGGACATTCTGGGCGGCATGAATGCCGGACTGTCGACCTGCTGGCTTAACGCCCATCAGCGTACTTTACCGGACGGTGTGGAACCCACCTGGACCGTGACCTCCCTTGGCGAACTGGAGCAGCTGCTGTGTAAACATTGATTGTCTGTCCTCCATTGATGGGTAAAATAGCCGCAATTTTGAATTTCATGCTGCGTGGCTTCGCGCCGCGCATTGACTAAGAAGAATGTAATTATGACGTTGTCTCCTTATTTACAAGAGGTGGCGAAGCGCCGCACGTTTGCCATTATTTCGCACCCCGATGCCGGTAAAACCACCATCACCGAAAAGGTGTTGCTGTTCGGACAGGCGATCCAGACCGCCGGTACGGTAAAAGGCCGTGGCTCTAACCAGCACGCCAAATCCGACTGGATGGAAATGGAAAAGCAGCGTGGGATCTCGATCACCACCTCCGTGATGCAGTTCCCGTATCACGACTGCCTGGTGAACCTGCTGGATACCCCCGGCCACGAAGACTTCTCCGAAGATACCTACCGCACGCTGACGGCGGTGGACTGCTGCCTGATGGTTATCGATGCGGCAAAAGGCGTTGAAGATCGTACCCGTAAGCTGATGGAAGTTACCCGTCTGCGCGATACGCCGATCCTCACCTTTATGAACAAACTTGACCGTGACATCCGCGATCCGATGGAGCTGCTGGATGAAGTGGAAAACGAACTGAAGATCGGCTGCGCGCCTATCACCTGGCCCATTGGCTGCGGCAAGCTGTTCAAAGGCGTTTACCACCTCTATAAAGATGAAACCTATCTTTATCAGACCGGTAAAGGCCACACCATTCAGGACGTGCGCATTGTTAAAGGGCTGAATAACCCGGAGCTGGACAGCGCCGTGGGCGAAGACCTGGCACAACAACTGCGTGACGAACTGGAACTGGTGCAGGGCGCGTCCAACGAATTCGATCAGGAACTGTTCCTCGCCGGTGAAATTACGCCGGTGTTTTTCGGTACCGCGCTGGGTAACTTTGGCGTTGACCATATGCTCGACGGTCTGGTGGACTGGGCACCTGCACCAATGTGGCGTAAAACCGACACCCGAACCGTGGAAGCGAAAGAAGAGAAATTCACCGGCTTCGTCTTTAAGATCCAGGCCAACATGGATCCGAAACACCGCGACCGCGTCGCTTTTATGCGTGTGGTGTCCGGGAAATATGAAAAAGGCATGAAGCTGCGCCAGGTGCGTACCGGTAAAGATGTGGTGATCTCCGATGCGCTGACCTTTATGGCGGGTGACCGTTCGCACGTTGAAGAAGCCTTCCCGGGCGACATCATCGGCCTGCATAACCACGGCACCATCCAGATTGGTGATACCTTTACCCAGGGCGAGATGATGAAGTTCACCGGTATCCCGAACTTTGCGCCTGAACTGTTCCGTCGTATCCGCCTGCGCGATCCGCTGAAACAGAAACAGCTGCTGAAAGGTCTGGTACAGCTGTCGGAAGAAGGGGCGGTACAGGTATTCCGTCCGATCTCCAACAACGATCTGATCGTGGGTGCCGTAGGTGTGCTGCAGTTTGACGTGGTGGTTGCCCGTCTGAAGAGCGAGTACAACGTGGAGGCGATCTACGAATCCGTAAACGTTGCCACGGCGCGCTGGGTTGAAAGTACCGACGTGAAGAAGTTTGAGGAGTTCAAACGGAAGAACGAAATCCAGCTGGCGCTGGACGGTGGCGACAACCTGACGTATATCGCCCCGACCATGGTTAACCTCAACCTGACGCAGGAGCGTTATCCTGACGTGCAGTTCCGTAAAACACGCGAACACTAATCCCGACCCCTCAGAGCGCGGCAGCCGCCGCGCTCTGTGACTTTCCCTGTCTTATTAGCCTCTTGCGGAATGTTCTTAATTACCCCGCTTTTTCAGTTTGTTGCTCACTTTTTAGCCTTTCGCGCAAGCGCTTTTAATTTTGTTAGCTATATTTAACAAAGTGGTTACCGAAGGGGCGGCTGAAAGCACTGTTCAATGCGTGAATGTTGACCTTTCATCCTGGCTTATCGGATAACCATAATATTAATAACTGGAGCAGGGCAGTGCGCCACGGGACATCCTGATTTGTGACCCATGCCATTGAATTCTGCATTAGGTGAGATTCACCACAGCAACGAAGCAGCCAGTAAGGCGGCTTGACGCCCGGGTGCGGGCAAACTGAAAGGAATAAATCGATGACTACGACAAGACTGAAGATTTCTAAAACTCTGCTGGCAGTAATGCTGGGTTCCGTACTGGCAAGTGGTTCTGCTCTGGCTGAAACCAGCGCCACTGACAAAGCACAGTCTACCGCAAGCGACGCAGGGCAAAAAATCGATAGCTCTATGAATAAAGTCGGTAACTTCATGGATGACAGCGCCATTACCGCGAAGGTAAAAGCGGCACTGGTGGATCATGAAAGCATCAAGAGCACAGATATTTCGGTGAAAACGGAAAAAGCGGTCGTTACGCTGAGCGGTTTCGTCGAAAGTCAGGCACAGGCTGAAGAAGCGGTTAAGGTTGCTAAACAAGTTGAGGGCGTAGCGTCAGTAAGCGACAAACTCCACGTACGTGATGGCAAATCCGAATCCGTGAAAGGGTACGCAGGCGACACTGCGACCACCAGCGAAGTGAAAGCCAAACTGTTGGCTGATGACATCGTCCCGTCACGTAAAGTGAAAGTTGAAACCACGGATGGTGTGGTTCAGCTGACCGGTACGGTGGATTCCCAGGCACAAATCGATCGCGCGGAAAGTATCGCTAAAGCGGTCGATGGTGTTAAGAGTGTGAAGAACGACCTTAAGGCGAAGTAATACATTCGCCCGGTTAGCGCCGGGCATTGTAAGCAACACACCGAAAAAAAATCGCAGTGAGTAGCCTGAGCGCTCGCGAGCAGCGATCGATATTAAATTATGGTAAAGGAGAGTCATATGTTTCGTTGGGGCATTATTTTTCTGGTTATCGCGTTAATCGCTGCAGCCCTGGGCTTCGGTGGTTTAGCTGGTACCGCAGCTGGTGCGGCAAAAATCGTATTCGTTGTAGGTATCATTCTGTTCCTGGTTAGCCTGTTCATGGGCCGTCGACGTCCATAGCAGTTTGTCATACCTCGATCCATTGCAAAGCCAGTCCTCGTGACTGGCTTTCGTTGTTTCTGGGACCACGGTTCCAGGGACGGCAAAAGTGCGCTACTTTGTAAGTTATAGCGACGTAAAAAGGATGACAGGGTGGGACAACGAATTCCAATAACGCTCGGCAACATCGCACCGTTAGCGTTAAGTCCATTTCGCCCGGGTCGACTCGCACTCGTCTGTGAAGGCGGCGGTCAACGGGGCATATTTACAGCCGGCGTGCTGGACGAGTTCATGCGCGCCAACTTCAACCCGTTCGACCTGTACTTCGGCACCTCCGCTGGTGCACAAAATCTCTCTGCTTATCTCTGTAACCAGCCTGGCTATGCGCGAAAAGTCATTATGCGCTATACCACATCGCGGGAATTCTTTAACCCGGTGCGCTTCGTGCGCGGCGGGAACCTGATCGATCTCGACTGGCTGATTGAATCCACCGCCAGCCAGATGCCGCTGGCCATGGACACCGCCGCCCGGCTGTTCGACAGCGGGAAAGCTTTTTATATGTGCGCCTGCCGCGGCGATGACTTCACACCCGGTTATTTTTCGCCCACCAGCCAGACCTGGCTGGATCTGATCCGCGCGTCGAGCGCCATCCCCGGCTTCTACCGCCCTGGCGTCATGCTGGAAGGGATTAACTATCTCGATGGCGGCATCAGCGATGCCATTCCGGTGCAGGAAGCGGCGAAGCGGGGCGCGCAAACCATTGTGGTGATCCGCACCGTGCCGTCACAGATGTATTACACCCCGCAGTGGTTTAAGCGTATGGAGCGCTGGCTGGGTGACAGCAGTCTGCAACCGCTGATGGCGCTGGTGCAGCACCATGAAACCAGCTATCGCGCCATTCAGCAGTTCATTGAAAAACCGCCGGGGAAACTGCGCATCTTTGAGATCTACCCGCCGCGGCTGTTAAAAAGCATGGCGCTGGGCAGCCGCCTGCCTGCGCTGCGTGATGATTACAAACTGGGCCGCCTTTGTGGACGCTACTTCCTGGCAACGGTCGGCAAATTGCTGGCGGAAACTCCGCCGCTGCTGCGCCATCCCCCGCGTATTGTCACCCCGCCGGGCGTGGTGGTGCCGCCGACCGTGGTCGTGCCGCCAGCGGTGGTGGCGAACGATGCCATTACCACGCCGCTGGTGGATGCACCCCAGGCCAACGACGATCCCGCCATCAGCAGTGAGGGAACGGCGTGACCTTTCGTTTTATCGACACCCACTGCCACTTCGATTTTCCGCCGTTTACCGGTGACGAAAGCGCCAGCATTACCCGTGCCGCCGAAGCTGGCGTAGAGACCATTATCGTCCCGTCAACGGAAGCGGCGAATTTCGCCCGCGTGCTGACGCTTGCTCATGAGCACGACGCGCTCTTTGCCGCACTCGGCCTGCATCCCATCGTCATCGAACAGCATACTGACCGCTGTTTGCAACAGCTGGAGGCGCACCTGGCCGCCCCGGACTCACGGCTGATTGCCATCGGCGAAATCGGCCTTGATTTGTATCGCGACAATCCGCAGTTTGAGCGTCAGGCGCAGATCCTCGATGCCCAACTGGTGCTGGCGAAACGCTATGAGTTACCGGTGATCCTGCACTCCAGGCGCACCCACGATAAGCTGGCGATGCACCTGAAGCGCCACGCGCTGCCGCGCACCGGCGTGGTACATGGTTTTGCGGGTAGCCTGCAACAGGCGCAGCGGTTTATTGAACTGGGATATTACATTGGCGTTGGCGGTACTATCACGTACCCGCGCGCCAGTAAAACCCGCGACGTGATGGCGCGCCTGCCGTTATCGGCGTTGCTGCTGGAAACGGACGCGCCGGATATGCCGCTGAACGGTTTTCAGGGGCAGCCTAACCGGCCCGAGCGGGTGGCGCAGGTGTTTGAAACCTTGTGCGAACTGCGGTCAGAGACACCGGAGATGATCGCCGAAACGATTTTTGCTAATACCCGCCGTCTGTTTTTCACAGATAGAGCGCGGGCAGAATAACCTTTTCCACGCCCCGTTCCCGCAGCGCCGCGGCCAGCGGTTCAACCTCTGCCGGGGTGGCGCTGCGCCACTGTGCCGCCTCGCCATAGACGCCGTGGGCATGAAAGGCGTTCAGCCTCACGCTGACGTTGCGCAGGCTGCCAATAAACGCGCTCAGTTCCGCAATGTGTGGCAGATAATCGCTCTGACCTGGGATCACCAGGAGCCGCAACTCGCTCAGTTTATCGCGTGCCGCCAGCCAGCGAATGCTCTGTTTTACCTGCGCGTTATCCCGCCCGGTCAACTGGCGGTGAATGTCGTTGTCCCAGGCTTTCAGATCGATCATCGCCCCGTCAAACAACGGCAGCAGTTTTTGCCAGCCGGTTTCACTCAGCAGACCGTTGCTGTCCACCAGACAGCTCAGCGCTGACAGCGCGGGATCGGCTTTTATCGCCGCAAACAGTTCCAGTAAAAAGGGCAGTTGCGTGGTCGCCTCGCCACCGCTGACGGTGATGCCGCCGATAAACGCGCGCACCTTTTTGATCTGCGCGATAACCTCCGCCACACTCATGCGCTGTGCCATCGGCGTCGCCTGCTGCGGGCAGCGCCGCAAACAGGTATCGCACTGCTGACAGGCGGCCGCATCCCACGCCACCTGCCCGTTAATCATCGACAGCGCCTGATGCGGGCAGTGCGGCACGCACTCGCCGCAGTGATTGCAGCGCCCCATGGTCCACGGGTTATGGCAGTTCTTGCAGCGCATCGTGCAGCCCTGTAAAAACAGCGCCAGCCGACTGCCCGGCCCGTCGACGCAGGAGAAGGGGAGCAGGCTACTGACTAAAGCGCATCTGCTGTTCATGGCTGACCACGCGGGGTTGACGTTCCAGCATGCGCGTATTGCGCGCGGCTTCTTCACCCAGCCAGGTGGTATTGGTGCGCGATCCCTCCGCCCGGAATTTTTCCAGATCTGACAGCCGCACCATATAACCGGTGACGCGCACCAGATCGTTGCCGCTGACGTTAGCCGTAAATTCCCGCATCCCGAGACTGAATGCCCCCAGACAGAGCTGCGCCACCGCCTGCGGGTTACGCTTGATGGTTTCGTCGAGGGTTAAAATATCGCTGATGCCCGCCGCATACCATGCGTGATGCGGGGCAACCGTCTGCAAATGGGTGATGGGGTCCGGCTCTTCGCCGTACGGCAGACGCGCCCCCGGCGTGGTGACGGTATCGCTGCTGATGCCGGACTGCGCATGCAGCATCGCGCGCTGTTGCCAGCCATGCTTCACCGGCGTCCGGGCGACAAAATCCGCCAGATATTCACTGATGCGCCAGGCCAGCTGATTCGCCGCCTCGTCTTTCCCGTAGCGAGCCGTGCTGCCGCTTTTCCCGCACAGTGTGTTCACCGCTTCCGCAAGGCCGTAAATACCGAACATCGGCACAAAACGTTGTGCATCGATCAGCCCCTCTTTCACCAGGAAGCTATTCTCAAAGAAGTGGGACTGCTGATAAAGAAAATCGCAGCGCGCATCAATAATGGCGATTTGCTGTGCGCAGTAGTGCGCCAGCGTGTGTTCAAAGAAATCCTCCACCGACGCGCTGCGTTCAGCAACGGCTTTCAGATTCAGCCTGACCAGCGTGCTGCCGCCCCCCGCCAGCGGCAGCGAGTTGTAACAGCTGACGACGCCATAACCGCCTTTTGTGAAAATTTTATCATTTACCGGCCCGTTGGAAATATGCGGTTTACTGCACTCGCAGATGTTTTCCGCCACCTGAAGCAGCAGCGATTCGGGGGTGATTTCCGGATCATAAATAAAGGTCAAATTCGGCGCGACCTGCTTTAGCTCTGCATCGGCGCGTAAAATGGCGCGGGTGACCGGCGTATCATACGGGCCAATATTGGCGTGCATAAAGGCATCCGGCAGCGTGCGATCCAGATAACACCAGAAACGTTTTATGCGACTATCGATCTCTTCTTGTGTTAGAATTCTAACATAAGGTTGCAGCAGGGCATCGAGATGACCGAGGTACACCGGCATCGAGGTGACCGACGGCACATGGTGGTAAAGAATGGTGAGCATCGACAGCGCATCGTCGACATCTTTTGCCGGTTCCAGCTCCAGCCATTCCGAACCCTGCGCCAGAAATTTTGCGTAATCGGGCAGCACATAGCGCGGTTTGTAAGGCGCATTGCCCTCGAACATATCGCATATCACGCCGTCATCCAGCGCCGCACGCGCGGCCTGCGGTAACGCGGGGTACGGCAGACTGTTTTCCGCCTCCAGTGCCAGAAAATGGCGCTTTTGTGCCGAGGACAGTACAGGGCTTGTCACAATGTGCTGGCAACGTTGCAGCAGGGATGGGGTCGCAGACGCGGGCATGGGCTTTCCTCGGGTTCCTTGAGTGAGGCAGGCAGTGTAAGAAATGCCGCAGGCGCGTCTTTTGATCCTGGTGCGGAGTCAGCGGAAAAACCCTGGCCGCGTCGCTGAAAAATATGATCTGAATCTCATATCAGTTATGCAAATGTGAATGTCGTTTTCATTAACTGTGATGAATGTCGAAGTGTCGTGGCGGGTGAATGTTAGAATACTCACACACCCGCCGGAATAAAATGTTAACCGGAGAATGTTATGACTGACTTAACTGCAAGCAGCCTGCGCGCGTTGAAACTGATGGATCTGACCACCCTGAACGACGATGACACCGATGCGAAAGTGATCGCCCTGTGTCACCAGGCGAAGACCCCGGTTGGCAACACCGCCGCGGTTTGCATCTACCCGCGCTTTATCCCGATTGCGCGTAAAACGCTGAACGAGCAGGGCACGCCGGACGTGCGCATCGCCACCGTGACTAACTTCCCGCACGGTAACGATGACATCGAGATCGCGCTGGCTGAAACCCGCGCTGCCATCGCCTACGGTGCGGATGAAGTGGACGTGGTCTTCCCGTACCGCGCGCTGATCGCCGGTAACGAGCAGGTCGGCTTCGATCTGGTGAAGGCCTGTAAAGATGCGTGTGCCGCCGCGAACGTGCTGCTGAAAGTGATCATCGAAACCGGTGAGCTGAAAGAAGAAGCCCTGATCCGTAAAGCCTCTGAAATCGCCATCAAAGCGGGCGCTGACTTTATCAAAACCTCCACCGGTAAAGTGCCGGTCAATGCCACGCCGGAAAGCGCGCGCATTATGATGGAAGTGATCCGTGATATGGGCGTGGAAAAAACCGTTGGCTTCAAACCGGCAGGCGGTGTGCGTACGGCTGAAGACGCCGCGCAGTTCCTTGCCATCGCAGACGATCTGTTTGGTGCCGACTGGGCCGATTCCCGTCACTACCGTTTCGGCGCGTCCAGCCTGCTGGCTAGCCTGCTGAAAGCGCTGGGTCACGGCGACGGTAAAAGCGCAAGCGCGTATTAAGTTGTTATTTGCCTGACCACATGCCGGGTGGCGCGTTGCTTACCCGGCCTACAGATTGGCCTTCGACTCTTTTTCCTCAGGGGGTTCCCTTGTTTCTCGCTCAAGAAATTATCCGCAAAAAACGTGACGGCATCGCATTAAGCGATGAAGAGATCCGCTTCTTTATTAACGGTATTCGCGATAACACCGTTTCCGAAGGCCAGATTGCGGCCCTGGCAATGACCATTTTCTTCCACGACATGGCGATTGAAGAGCGCGTATCGCTCACGATGGCGATGCGTGATTCCGGTAGCGTACTGGAATGGAAAAGCCTTAATCTCAACGGCCCGATCGTGGATAAACACTCCACCGGCGGCGTGGGCGATGTCACCTCGCTGATGCTGGGGCCAATGGTCGCCGCCTGCGGCGGGTATATCCCGATGATTTCCGGGCGCGGCCTGGGTCATACCGGCGGCACCCTCGACAAGCTGGAAGCCATTCCGGGCTTCGATATTTTCCCGAACGACCAACGTTTCCGCGAGATCATCAAAGACGTGGGCGTGGCGATTATCGGGCAGACCAGCTCGCTGGCACCGGCGGATAAACGTTTTTATGCCACCCGTGACATTACCGCCACGGTTGACTCCATCCCGCTGATCACCGCCTCGATCCTCGCCAAAAAACTGGCGGAAGGTCTGGATGCGCTGGTGATGGACGTGAAGGTCGGCAGCGGCGCGTTTATGCCAACCTACGAACTCTCTGCTGAACTGGCGCAGGCGATTGTCGGCGTGGCGAACGGTGCGGGTGTTCGCACCACTGCGCTGCTGACGGACATGAACCAGGTACTGGCCTCCAGCGCCGGTAATGCCGTGGAAGTGCGCGAAGCCGTGCAGTTCCTTACCGGCGAATACCGCAACCCGCGCCTGCTGGAAGTGACCACCGCGCTGTGCGTGGAAATGCTGATTTCCGGCAAGCTGGCCAAAGATGATGCCAGCGCCCGCGCCATGCTGCAAAACGTGCTCGACAACGGCAAAGCTGCCGAAATCTTTGGTCGCATGGTTGCCGCCCAGAAAGGCCCGACCGATTTTGTTGAAAACTACGACAAGTACCTGCCGACGGCGACGCTGACCAAAGCGGTTTATGCTGATAACGAAGGCTTCGTGTCAGAAATGGACACCCGTGCCCTTGGCATGGCCGTCGTGTCGATGGGCGGCGGTCGTCGTCAGGCGTCTGACGCGATTGATTACAGCGTCGGCTTTACCGATATGGCCCGTCTGGGCGACAGCGTGGACGGTCAACGTCCGCTGGCGGTCATTCATGCCAAAGACGAAAATAGCTGGCAGGAAGCGGCCCGCGCGGTGAAAGCCGCCATCCGCGTCGATGACAGCGCACCGGCGCAAACCCCGGTGGTATATCGCAGAATTACGGAATAACCGCCCGGCGAGCTTCCCGTTACAGGAAGAGTTCGGGTATACTGATCTGATCGCTTTTTTACAGCGCGCAAGGTACGGAGAAACTATGAAACGTGCATTTATAATGGTGCTGGACTCATTCGGCATCGGTGCGACTGAAGATGCGGAGCGCTTTGGCGACGTAGGTTCAGACACACTTGGCCACATCGCAGAAGCCTGCGCAAAAGGTGAAGCTGACCAGGGTCGTCAGGGTCCGCTTAATCTGCCAAACCTGACCCGTCTGGGTCTGGCGAAAGCCCACGAAGGTTCCACCGGCAAGATTGCGGCGGGTCTGGATGGCAACGCGGAAGTGATCGGCGCGTATGCCTGGGCGCATGAACTCTCCTCCGGGAAAGACACGCCGTCGGGCCACTGGGAAATCGCCGGTGTGCCTGTGCTGTTCGACTGGGGCTATTTCAGCAACGAGACCAACAGCTTCCCGCAGGAGTTGCTCGACAAGCTGGTGGAACGCGCAAATCTGCCGGGTTACCTCGGTAACTGCCACTCCTCCGGTACGGTCATCCTCGATCAGCTCGGCGAAGAGCATATGAAAACCGGGAAACCGATTTTCTATACCTCCGCTGACTCCGTGTTCCAGATCGCCTGTCACGAAGAGACGTTCGGCCTGGATAAGCTGTATGAGCTGTGCGAAATCGCCCGTGAAGAGCTGACCGAAGGCGGCTACAACATTGGCCGCGTGATCGCACGTCCGTTTATCGGCGATAAGCCGGGCAACTTCCAGCGTACCGGTAACCGTCACGATCTGGCGGTCGAGCCACCGGCGCCAACCATCCTGAAAAAGCTGGTTGAAGAGAAGAACGGCCAGGTGGTTTCCGTGGGTAAAATCGCGGACATCTATGCCAACGTCGGCATCACCAAAAAAGTGAAAGCGACCGGTCTGGATGCGCTCTTTGACGCCACCGTTAAAGAGATGAAAGCGGCAGGTGATAACACTATCGTGTTCACTAACTTTGTCGATTTCGACTCTTCATGGGGCCATCGCCGCGACGTGGCGGGCTATGCCGGTGGTCTTGAGCTGTTCGACCGCCGTATGCCGGAGCTGCTGGAGCTGGTGGGCGAAGATGACATTATTATCTTCACCGCTGACCACGGCTGCGATCCGACCTGGAAAGGCACCGATCACACCCGCGAACACATTCCGGTGCTGATCTACGGCCCGAAAGTGAAACCTGGCTCGCTCGGTCACCGTGAAACCTTCGCGGACATCGGCCAGACGCTGGCGACCTACTTCGGTACGTCACCAATGGAATACGGCAAAAACATGCTCTGATACCCGTTGCCGGATGGCGCTACGCTTATCCGGCCTACGGGAAGCGCTTAAAGTTATGTAGGCCGGGTAAGGCACAGCCGCCACCCGGCAAAAAATTTTAAAAAGGAATGAAAGATGGCTACCCCACATATTAATGCAGAAATGGGTGATTTCGCTGACGTTGTACTGATGCCGGGCGATCCGCTGCGCGCTAAGCACATCGCGGAAACCTTCCTGGAAGACGCGCGTGAAGTGAATAACGTGCGCGGCATGCTGGGTTACACCGGTACCTATAAAGGCCGCAAAATTTCCGTCATGGGTCACGGTATGGGGATCCCGTCCTGCTCCATCTACACCAAAGAGCTGATCACCGATTTCGGCGTGAAGAAAATCATCCGTGTCGGCTCCTGCGGTGCGGTACGTGCAGACGTAAAACTGCGTGACGTGGTGATTGGTATGGGTGCCTGCACCGATTCCAAAGTCAACCGCCTGCGTTTTAAAGACCACGACTTCGCGGCTATCGCGGACTTCGACATGGTGCGTAACGCGGTTGACGCGGCTAAAGCGCTGGGTGTTGACGCGCGCGTCGGTAACATTTTCTCCGCTGACCTGTTCTACACGCCGGATCCGTCCATGTTCGACGTGATGGAAAAATACGGCATCCTCGGCGTGGAAATGGAAGCCGCGGGTATCTACGGCGTGGCGGCGGAATTTGGTGCGAAAGCGCTGACCATCTGCACCGTGTCTGACCATATCCGTACTCACGAGCAGACCACTGCCGCTGAGCGTCAAACCACGTTCAATGACATGATCAAAATCGCGCTGGAATCCGTTCTGCTGGGCGATAAAGAGTAAGAGCCGTTGTGCCGGGTGGCGGCTTCGCCTGACCCGGCCTACGATTTTGCAGGCCCGCTAAGCATAGTGCCAGCGGGCTTTTGATCACCGCACTGCCGTTGCAATCCACGCCGACAACTCCCGCAGTTCCTTTTCCTGCTCAGGAAAATCCTCAATCAGCGCGTCACACGCCAGCTGTAACCGATCGGCGCGATACAGACAGCCCTGTAAACGTGTTGCCAGCGCTTCAAGCGGCGCAGGGTTCAGGCTGTCGGTAAAGACCTGCGTGCGGGTAATATGGCCTTTTTCAACGTCGAAATGCAGCTCCACGCCGCCCCAGGTAAAGCGCTCGTCCAGCAAATGGCTGAAGGCCGGGGCCTGACCAAAGTTCCACTCCCAGCTGCTCTGACGGGCAAAGGTTTCCGCGAAGTTTGGCAGATCCGGCGTCTTGTCCGGGGAGATGATCTCCGCGTCCACGCTTTCACCGTAGTGCTCGAAAAAGGCGCGGGTGACAGCCTCGCAGATCGCCTCATGGGTGATGCCGGGCAGCAGATCGACCAGGTTCGCCACCCGCCCGCGCACCGAAGTAATGCCTTTCGCCTGGAGCTTTTTCTTGTCCGGGTTAAGGTAGTTCGCCAGACGGCTGAGATCGGCATTCAGCAGCAGCGTACCGTGATGAAAGCCGCGATCCGGCGTTTCCCGGTAGGCGGAACCGGAGACTTTACGGTCGCCGTCCGGGGTTTTTACCACCAGATCGTTACGTCCGGAGGCTTCTGCCGTCGCTCCAAGGGATCGCAGCGCCTTTAAGACAATGGCCGTGGAAATGCTTTTATCGTATTCCGGCTTACCCGCCATAAAGGTAAAGCAGGTATTGCCCAGATCGTGAAACACCGCGCCACCGCCGCTGCTGCGACGGGCAAGACGCACGTTGTCTTCTTCCATGCGTCGGGTATTACACTCTTTCCACGGATTCTGCGCCCGGCCAATGACCACGGTATCCGCATTGCGCCACAGAAACAGCACGCGCTGAGTGGCGGGCATCTGGCGGAAAATGCACTCTTCCACCGCCAGGTTAAACCACGGATCGTAAGAGTCAGAAATCAATAAACGCAGGGTGGACATAGCCAGTCTCCTTGATACGGTGTCCCGTTACGGTTCCTTTTTATCACGCTCTTCTTCTTCCGGCACCGACTTGCTGGCCGTCAGCAGAAAAGGGGATTGCTGCCAGCGGGTGCGCTTGCCCTGCAACAAGGTGCGGGTCAGCACCACGCCGATGGCGAGGGAGAGCAGCAGCATCAGGCGTAAAATATTGGTGGTGTTATCGACCTGTTTCGCTTCGGTCGCCAGCGTATGGGTATCCAGCGTCAGGCGCAGATAGCCGAGCGGGCCGTTTTTACCCGGCACCGGCTCGACAATTTGCTGGTTAAAATAGCCGCCCGCTTTTTTGCCATCCAGCGCCAGCCGATCGCGCACATTGACGCTTTCGCCCGCGCGCACCACCAAATCGCCCTGTTCGTCATAGACGCCCGCATCCAGAATGCGGCTCTCGTCGGTTAACTGGCGCAGGATCTGGCCGATACGTTTTTCGTCCGGCGTTTCACTGCGCATCAACGGCGCGAGATTGATCGTCACCTGACGCGCGAGCGTGCGGGCCAGCTCCTCCAGTTGCGGATTGCGCGCCCGCTGATGGCTCTGGCTGAACCAGCTGGCCCCCTGCATCAGCGCCACCAGAAGGGCGAGACAGATCAAGACGATCACGGCGCGATGCAGCCGGAATTTTAATTTTGCGCGAGCCATAGTCTACCTGTTGAAATTTTTACGCTTCCGCTGCGGCATAATGGTCCGCGCTATGAGTGCATCTTAGTTAAATACCATCCCTCCATCAATCAGCAAGGACTGGCCGGTCATGTAGTTGGAATCCGGACCGGCAAGATACGATACGCACGCAGCCACATCTTCTGGTTCGGACAGTCTGCCGAGCGTAATACGTTTGGCAAAGGTTTCAGTGCCATAGCCAAGGGGTTTACCTGCCGCCTCTGAAACCTGACGGTCGATTTCTTCCCACATCGGCGTTTTGACGATCCCCGGGCAGTAGGCGTTAACGGTGATCCCCAGCGGCGCGAGATCGCGTGCGGCGGTCTGGGTTAACCCACGAACCGCGAACTTACTGGAGCTGTACACCGCCAGTTCCGGGTTGCCGGTATGGCCCGCCTGGGAGCAGGCATTGATGATCTTGCCGCCGTGTCCCTCTTTACGAAAGGCGTCAATGGCGGCTTGCATGCCCCAGATAACGCCTTTCACGTTGATGTTGTAGACCTTATCCACTATCTCCGGCGTAATAGATTCAATTGGCGTAGACGGGGCTACCCCGGCGTTATTGACGATGACGTCGAAGCCACCCAGCGCGGTGCGGGCTTTTTCCACCGCCGCAAACACCTGCTCGCGGTCAGACACATCCACCTTCACGGCGATGGCTTTACCACCCTGCCGGGTGATCTCCCCGGCAACGGCTTTCGCCGTCTCGTCGTTGTAATCCGCGATGGCGACGGCAAAGCCATCTTTCACCAGGCGAAGCGCAATCGCTTTACCAATCCCCTGGCCTGAGCCGGTTACGAGAGCAACTTTTTGCATTTTTCTGTCCTTATCGTGAGTTACAAAATCTGGCTGAGATGGAGCTGGCCCATCAGCAGCGGGTTATCGCTGTAGTCGACGGGAATGGCCACCACGGCCGGGCCATCGACATCCATTGCCGCACGCAGCGTCGGCTCCAGCGCGTCCGCGCTCTCGACAGCAAAGCCTTTCGCGCCAAACGCATCGGCATAAGCTTTGAAATCGACCGGGCCGAATTCCACGCCGGAAAGACGCTGATATTTTTTCTCTTCCTGGATCGCCACCATGTTGTAGGCGTTATCCACCCAAATGATGTGCAACACGTTAGCGTTGAGACGCACCGCGGTTTCCAGCTCCATGCTGGATTGCAGGAAGCCGCCGTCACCGGAGACCGACACCACCTTGCGGCCAGGGTTGACCAGCCAGGCACCAATCGCCCACGGCAGCGCCACGCCCATGGTCTGCTGACCATTTGAAATCATCACCTGACGGGCGCGGAAGCTGTAGAGATAGCGGGCGATCCAGATGTGGAAGCTGCCCATATCCACCGTGAGCGTGACGTCGTTATTGACGATGTCCTGGATGGCCCGCACGATGCGCAGCGGATGCAGGGCAAACTGGTTGAGTGATGCGCCCCGGCGGTCGAGGAGATCCCGCTGATGCTGGCGATCGACAAGAATTTCTGACGCGCGCTGGCTGAGTTCCAGCTTATGGTCAATACGGTTAGCGAGCAGATTCAGCGTTTCGGCGATGTCTCCCACTAACTCAAGATCAGGAACATAGTTGCGCTCTTCATACGCGGGCAGCACGTCAATATGGACCAGCGTTGCGTCACCGCTGTTCCACATGGCAGGCTCATATTCAACGGGGCTGTACCCGATACAGATAATCAGGTCAGCCAGATGCAGCAGCCGGTCTCCCGCCTGGTTGTTAAACAGGCCGACGCGTCCGGCAAAACGGGTAAAATGCTCCTGATTAACCGCCCCGGCGGCCTGATAGGTGCTGGTGATCGGGATCCGGCTTTTTTCCAGCAGCTTATGCAGCGCCGCGCTGTTGGCGGGTTGACTGGCCATCAGGCCCAGCAGGATGACCGGATTTTTGGCGTTTTCGATAAGTTTCGCCACATCGTCAATGGCTGATTCCGGTGCCGGCCCCATCAGTGCGGCGGTGCTGGCGGGCAAAATCGCGCCGGTGACCGGCTGGTCGACAATATCCTGCGGCAGGCTGACAAAAGCGCTACCCGGTCTGCCCTGCTCGGCAGCGCGAAAGGCGTTGGATACCACTTCGGCAATGGCGTCCGGCGAGTTAACCTCCACAGCATATTTCGTCACCGGGCTGAACATGGCGACCGTGTCCATACTCTGGTGTACCAGTTTTGCTTTGTCTGCCCGTTTTACCGCGCCTCCCAGCGCAACGACAGGATCGCCCTCGCTGTTGGCCGTGGCGATACCGGTTATCAGGTTCGAACAGCCCGGCCCGGAAGTGACCAGCGCAACCCCGGCTTTGCCGGTCAGCCGTCCTACCGCCGCCGCCATAAAAGCCGCGTTTGCTTCGTGGCGTACCGGAATAATGTCGATGGAGGAGTCCAGCAGGGAATCAAAGACCTTGTCGATTTTCGCACCCGGAATACCGAAGACCTGTTTCACGCCCTGCGCTTCCAGTTGACCGACAACCATATCGGCTCCGTGCGCCCACTGACGAGCCTGTTTATCACTGTTCACGGTGGTTCTCCTGTTAGTTTTCGACGGAACGGATCGCTTCATCAAGATTGCCGGGATGAAGGTTGGCCTGTAAAAACGCGCTGTCTGCGGGCAGGTCAATCATCAGCTTGTGAATTTCACCGAAGGTGAGCACGCCGCTCTCAAGCTGGTAATCGAGCAAATGGCCGCCACCCTTACGATCGTCGGTGATGAAATGTTCGTGGTAGCCCGCCACGTTAATGCCCTGCATATGCTGAGGCGTACGGAACCCGACCAGCACGCCCTTGCGCTGGTTAAATCGGAATACCGGCTGATCGTCCAGCACGTCGGTCATCGCCCGGTAAGGCGGCGTCTGACGCGGAACGGTACGGGTGTGCGCATGGCGGAACGTGCCATCAATGCGCAGGGCGCAGAACAGATTATCGGAGGGGATTTGCTGGTCGATGACGTCGTGGATCTGCTGGCGGCTGACCGGCCCGTCAAAGATTTTGCGATACTGCGGCTGGAACCAGGTCATCACCGCAAACGGCGTTTTCTGCTCGGGTTTTGCCGCACGGGCGCTGCCATCGGCGCGTAGCTGGTACACCTGGCTGCTGAAAGCGATCATTTCACCGTCCAGCTCGTTAAAGGTGCCCAGACCAAAATCGCCGTGGGCCAGCAGATCGGCGATGGTGGTATTCCCTTCGTACACGCCGCTTAGCAGCGCGCTCATGAGTGATGTCTGGTAGATCACGCTGTCAGGATGCTGTGACGAGAATCCACGGACGGTCTCGCACAGGTGGGCCTCACAGTCGCATGCTGATGAATGCAACATCATGCTCCTCCTCTTCAACTTTATTTAGAAAGGTTAAATAAATGTTGACCCGATTCAGCAGAGAGTTCCAATATAGAAACCATGCTGGTTTGAGAGGTTTTTGATATGGAACTTCGCTATCTGCGTTATTTTGTCGCGGTTGCAAACGAGCGACACTTCACCAGGGCGGCCAAAGTGCTGGGCATTTCACAGCCACCTTTGAGTCAGCAGATCAAACGGCTCGAGGATGAGGTGGGCACGCCGCTGTTCAGACGCCTGACGCGTGGCGTTGAATTGACCGAAGCCGGAGAGGCCTTCTATGAAGATGCCTGTCAGATCCTGGCGATGAGCGATGCCGCGCTTGAAAAAGCCCGGGGCATCGCGCGCGGGCTGAATGGCAGCCTGTCGATAGGCATCACCAGTTCAGACGCTTTTCATCCTGAAATCTTTGCGCTTATTCGCCGCTTCCAGATACAGAATATGGCGGTGAGAGTACAGCAGGTGGAAGCCAATATGTCGTCGCTGATGGCGATGCTGGCGGAAGGTGAACTGGACATCGCCTTTGTGCGACTGCCGTGCGAGAGCAGCAAAGCCTTTGATCTGAAAATTCTTGATCGTGAGCCGATGGTGGTGGCATTGCACCGCAATCATCCTCTGGCACAGCGTGATGCGCTGACGTTAGAGCAGCTTCGGGATACGCCGGTGATCCTGTTCCCGCAGGAGGTCGCGCCGGGGCTGTACGATCGCGTTTACGGCTGCTGTGAGCGGGCCGGCATTGATATGCAGCACACGCAGCAGGCCTCGCAGCTTTCCTCTTCTCTGAGTATGGTGGCCACAGGTGCCGGGTTCGCCCTGGTGCCGCAGTCGATGGCGGCCATTTCTCCGCCGGGTGTCACCTATCATTCATTACTCTCACCGGCGCTGAGTACCGATATCGCACTTTGCTGGCGGCGTTTTGAACGTTCGCGGACGGTAAAACGGTTTTTGACGATGTTTCGTGAGGAGTGAAGCCCGCGCGATAATCTCAGCTTCCTCTTTTAACCACCTTTGCGAGCCGCTACGCAAACCGTACCGCTAAATCCGCTTGCCGTTGATCGACTCCGGCAGTAGCATCTTCCCGCACCTGCAAAATCAGGTGCCGGGATTGGTCTCCTGGTTAGTCTTATCGGCGATATATGCTTTATGTATCGTTCGCTTTGCTACACCTCAATGGTGGGCCGGGCGGGGGCATCGCAAGATGCGCCGGTGTCCGATAAGGCCGGTAAGACCAACTCCGCCAGGTCCGCCACCTCAAGATTGGTCTCTTGGGTGGTGGTATAAAAAATCACTTATCGGAGGCTGCCTTATGGCTACTACCCTCAACCAGACTCACCCGTTACTTACCGTTCCTTTTACTGCCGACACCGATTTCACCCTGCTGGCGGATCACTGCGAGCACTTCGCCGAAGCGCTGATTGAAAGCGACGATCCGGCGCTGCGCCTCGCCATGTGCGGGCGGCTCAATGCCTGCCTGATGCTGCTCCAGCCCACGCTGAATGAGGTGATACCGCCGCATCTGGTTGCGGCGCTCACGGTGGATACACCGCCTGCGCAGCCACCCCGTTTCGAACCGGAATCTGACCTGTTATGTGAATACTGTCTGGCGTTAACGCGCCTGCTCAACAGCCAGTCGCTGCCCCCGGACATGGAAAAAACCCTCACCGGGCTGCTCTGTGAACTGGTGTGGTATTTCACGGACATCATGAAAGCCCCGCGCTGGATGCGAACGCAGGCGGGCGTGCAAGCACTGGAAGCGTAGCGTAACGGTAAACGTCCTGCCGGGTGCTCTCTTTCCAGGCCCGGCAGCACTGCACAATTCCACATGAAGCTGTTGCCAGAAGCGATGGTTACAGGGTAGCCTCATGCGTTATTTTCATTATACCCGTCATACTTCAGGTTGCAGGTGCGTTGGCTTTACTCGTTCACCCCGGTCACTTACTTAGGTAAGCTCCCGGGGACTCACTGCGTCGCCGCCTTCCTGCAACCCGAATTATTTAGGGTACAGACAATTTCCGACGCGAACGTGTAAACAGGAGCTTTAATGCTTAACAGTCTGACCTGGTGCGATCTGCCTGAAGAGGTTTCTCAGTGGCCTGGATTGCCGCTCTCGTTAAGTGGCGATGAGGTCATGCCGCTGGATTATCATGCTGGTCGCAGCGGCTGGCTGCTATACGGTCGCGATCTGAATAAAATGCGTCTGACGGAGTATCAGCGCAAGCTGGGTGCGGCAATGGTAATTGTCGCCTCCTGGTGCGTGGATGAGTACCAGGTGATCCGCCTGGCAGGCTCGCTGACGCCGCGCGCCACACGCCTGGCGCACGATGCCGGGCTGGACGTGGCGCCGCTCGGTAAGATCCCGCACCTGAAAACGCCAGGATTACTGGTGATGGACATGGACTCCACCGCCATCCAGATCGAATGCATTGATGAGATCGCCAAACTGGCGGGCACCGGCGAAATGGTGGCGGAAGTCACCGAACGCGCGATGCGCGGCGAGCTGGATTTCACCGAAAGCCTGCGCAGCCGTGTCGCCACCTTAAAAGGCGCCGACGCCACTATCCTGCGCCAGGTCCGCGATGACTTACCGCTGATGCCAGGCCTGACGCAGCTGGTGCTGAAGCTGGAAGCGCTGGGCTGGAAAGTTGCCATTGCCTCCGGCGGTTTCACCTTCTTCGCCGATTACCTGCGCGAGAAGCTGCACCTGACGGCGGTGGTGGCCAACGAACTGGAAATCATGGACGGTAAGCTCACCGGCCATGTGCTGGGCGATATCGTGGATGCGCAGTACAAAGCGAAAACGCTGAAACGTCTGGCGGAAAAATATGAAGTTCCCTTTGAGCAGACCGTGGCGATTGGCGACGGTGCCAACGATCTGCCGATGATTAAAGCGGCAGGGCTGGGTATTGCCTATCATGCCAAGCCAAAGGTGAACGAAAAGACAGAAGTGACGATCCGTCACGCTGACCTGATGGGCGTGTTTTGCATCCTGTCGGGCAGCATGAATCAGAAATAACGAGGTAAACGTGGCAAAAGCTCCGAAACGCGCATTTGTATGTAATGAATGTGGTGCCGATTATCCGCGCTGGCAGGGGCAATGCAGCGCCTGTCAGGCGTGGAATACCATTACCGAAGTGCGTGTGGCGGCATCGCCCGTGGTTGCCCGTAACGAACGCCTGAGCGGCTACGCCGGAAACGCAGGCGCTTCTAAGGTGCAAAAGCTTTCCGACATCAGCCTTGAGGCGTTGCCGCGCTTTTCCACCGGCTTTAAAGAGTTTGACCGCGTGCTGGGCGGCGGTGTCGTGCCGGGCAGCGCGATCCTCATTGGCGGTAATCCTGGCGCGGGCAAGTCCACGCTGCTGCTGCAAACCCTGTGCAAGCTGGGCGAACAGATGAAAACCCTGTACGTCACCGGGGAAGAGTCGCTGCAACAGGTGGCGATGCGCGCGCACCGTCTGGGTCTGCCGACGGCGAATCTGAATATGCTGTCAGAAACCAGCATCGAAGAAATCTGCACCATCGCCGATGAAGAACAGCCGAAGCTGATGGTGATCGACTCCATCCAGGTGATGCACATGGCGGATATTCAGTCATCGCCAGGCAGCGTGGCGCAGGTGCGCGAGGCGGCGGCCTATCTGACGCGCTACGCCAAAACGCGCGGTGTGGCGATTGTGATGGTCGGCCACGTCACCAAAGACGGCTCGCTGGCCGGGCCAAAAGTGCTGGAGCACTGTATCGACTGTTCGGTACTGCTGGACGGCGATGCCGACTCCCGCTTCCGCACGCTGCGCAGCCATAAAAACCGCTTCGGCGCGGTCAACGAACTCGGCGTGTTCGCCATGACCGAGCAGGGCCTGCGCGAAGTCAGCAACCCGTCCGCTATCTTCTTAAGCCGCGGCGATGAAGTCACCGCCGGCAGTTCGGTGATGGTGGTATGGGAAGGTACGCGCCCGCTGCTGGTCGAAATTCAGGCGCTGGTGGATCACTCGATGATGGCTAACCCGCGCCGCGTGGCGGTCGGGCTTGAGCAAAACCGACTGGCGATTTTGCTGGCAGTGCTGCACCGTCATGGCGGTCTGCAAATGTCGGATCAGGACGTGTTCGTCAACGTGGTCGGCGGCGTAAAAGTGACGGAAACCAGCGCGGACCTGGCGCTGCTGCTGGCGATGGTCTCCAGCCTGCGCGACCGCCCGCTACCGGACGATCTGGTGGTGTTCGGTGAAGTGGGGCTGGCGGGCGAAATCCGCCCGGTGCCCAGCGGCCAGGAGCGTATCTCGGAGGCCGCCAAGCACGGCTTCAAACGCGCCATCGTGCCTGCGGCTAACGTGCCGAAAAAGCCGCCGGAGGGGATGCAAGTCTTTGGTGTCAAGAAGCTTTCTGATGCGCTATCTGTTTTTGACGACTTATAATGATCTATTAAGCGGAAATAAACCGCACTGATGCAGGAGGCACCTATGTCGTCATTTGATTATCTGAAGACCGCGATCCGCCAGAAAGGCTGCACCTTGCAGCAGGTGGCGGATGCCAGCGGCATGACCAAGGGCTACCTCAGCCAGTTGCTCAATGCCAAAATTAAAAGCCCCAGCGCGCAAAAACTCGAAGCGCTGCACCGCTTTTTAGGACTGGAATTTCCGCGCCGTCGCAAAACCGTCGGCGTGGTGTTCGGCAAGTTTTACCCGTTGCATACCGGGCATATCTATCTGATCCAGCGCGCCTGTAGTCAGGTGGACGAGCTGCACATCATCATGGGCTATGACGACACCCGCGACCGCGCCCTGTTTGAAGACAGCGCGATGTCACAGCAGCCGACCGTGCCGGATCGCCTGCGCTGGCTGTTGCAGACCTTCAAATACCAGAAGAACATTCATATTCATGCCTTCAATGAAGAGGGCATGGAGCCGTATCCGCACGGCTGGGACGTGTGGAGCCGGGGCATGAAAGCCTTTATGGAAGAGAAGGGCATCGAGCCGAACCGCATTTACACCTCGGAAGCGCTGGATGCGCCGCAGTATCTGGAGCATCTGGGAACGGAGACGGTACTGATCGATCCTGAACGTACCTTTATGAACATCAGCGGCGCGCAGATCCGTGAGAACCCGTTCCGCTACTGGGATTACATCCCGACGGAAGTAAAACCCTTCTTTGTGCGTACCGTCGCCATTCTTGGCGGCGAGTCGAGCGGTAAATCGACGCTCATCAACAAGCTCGCCAACATCTTTAACACTACCAGCGCCTGGGAATATGGCCGCGATTATGTCTTTTCGCATCTGGGCGGCGACGAGATGGCGTTGCAGTATTCGGACTATGACAAGATCGCGCTGGGCCACGCGCAGTATATTGATTTCGCAGTCAAATATGCCAACAAAGTGGCCTTTGTGGATACGGACTTTGTCAGCACCCAGGCGTTCTGTAAAAAGTACGAAGGGCGTGAGCATCCGTTTGTGCAGGCGTTGATCGACGAGTACCGTTTTGACCTGGTGATCCTGCTGGAAAACAATACGCCGTGGGTCTCGGATGGTCTGCGCAGCCTCGGCAGCTCGGTGGACAGAAAAGAGTTCCAGGCATTGCTGGTGTCACTGCTGAAGCAAAACAATATCGACTTTGTGCATGTGGAAGAGGCGGATTACGACGCGCGTTTCCTGCGCTGTGTGGATCTGGTGAAGAAGCTGATGGGCGAGCAGGGCTAAAAACATATCCCCTCACCCTAACCCTCACCCGAAGGGAGAGGGGAGAGATCGAGCACGGACTTTCATCCCCCTCTCCCCCGGGAGAGGGCCGGGGTGAGGGGGAAAGAGAGCATTACTTCGAAATACGTTTGTACTTGATACGCTTCGGCTCCAGCGCGTCCGCGCCCAGCGTGCGTTTCTTGTACTCTTCGTATTCGGTAAAGTTACCTTCGAAGAATTCCACTTTGCCTTCATCCTGGTAATCCAGAATGTGGGTGGCGATGCGGTCAAGGAACCAGCGGTCGTGCGAGATCACCATCGCGCAACCCGGGAACTCCAGTAAGGCGTTTTCCAGCGCGCGCAGGGTTTCGATATCCAGGTCGTTAGTCGGTTCATCGAGCAGCAGCATGTTGCCGCCAACCTGCAACAGCTTCGCCAGGTGCAGACGACCACGCTCACCGCCGGACAGCTCGCCCACGCGTTTACCCTGATCAACCCCTTTAAAGTTAAAGCGGCCAACGTAGGCACGGCTTGGCATCTCGGTGTTGCCGATACGCATGATATCCAGCCCGCCGGACACTTCTTCCCACACGGTTTTGCTGTTATCCATCGCGTCACGGAACTGGTCAACAGACGCCAGCTTCACGGTTTCACCCAGCTCGATGGTGCCGCTGTCTGGCTGTTCTTCACCGGACAACATGCGGAACAGCGTGGATTTACCCGCGCCGTTCGGACCGATGATGCCGACAATCGCGCCTTTCGGCACGGAGAAGGTCAGGCCGTCGATCAGCTGGCGATCGCCATAGGATTTGCTCAGATTGGTGACTTCAACGACTTTATCGCCCAGACGCGGTCCAGGTGGAATAAAGAGTTCGTTGGTTTCGTTACGTTTCTGGTATTCGGTGTTGTTAAGCTCTTCAAAGCGTGCCAGACGCGCCTTACCTTTCGACTGACGGCCTTTCGCGCCCTGACGCACCCACTCCAGCTCTTTCTCAATGGATTTACGGCGGGCCGCTTCCTGAGAGGCTTCCTGCGCCAGACGCTGATCTTTCTGCTCAAGCCAGGAGGAGTAGTTACCTTCCCACGGAATACCTTCACCGCGGTCAAGTTCAAGGATCCAGCCGGCGACGTTATCGAGGAAGTAACGGTCGTGGGTGATCGCCACCACGGTGCCTTCGAAATCGTGCAGGAAGCGTTCCAGCCAGGCGACGGATTCCGCATCCAGGTGGTTCGTCGGTTCGTCGAGCAGCAGCATGTCCGGCTTTTCCAGTAGCAGACGGCACAGCGCGACGCGGCGGCGTTCACCACCGGACAGTTTTTCGATTTTGGCATCCCAGTCCGGCAGACGCAGCGCATCGGCGGCGCGCTCCAGCTGCACGTTCAGGTTGTGACCGTCATGTGCCTGGATAATTTCTTCGTATTTGCCCTGTTGCGCCGCCAGCTTGTCAAAGTCAGCATCCGGCTCGGCGTACTTCGCGTACACTTCGTCCAGGCCTTTCAGCGCGTTAACCACGTCGGCAACCGCTTCTTCAACGGACTCACGCACGGTATGTTCAGGGTTGAGTTTCGGCTCCTGCGGCAGATAACCAATTTTCAGGCCAGGCTGCGGACGGGCTTCACCTTCGATGTCTGTATCGATGCCGGCCATAATGCGCAGCAGGGTGGACTTACCGGCACCGTTGAGGCCCAGGACGCCAATTTTTGCGCCAGGGAAGAAACTCAGCGAGATATTTTTCAGGATATGACGTTTCGGCGGAACCACTTTGCCGACACGATGCATGGTATAAACGAATTGAGCCACGTTGGACTTCGCCTCTTTTATCGGGATGTGAATGGTCTTTAACTGCGCAGTGTAGCCGTTTTCACTGCGCAATCCCAGCAGGCCCGGGCGAGAGTGTTAAATCGCGCCGAAATGGTAAAAAAGTGTTCAGGGCGTGGCGCGATAGGGGATGCCTGGTTAGCATAAAGTATTCGAGCGCATGATGCGGCGAAGCGTTTTATTTATATGAGGAAAAAAGCCTGTGCAGAAAGCTAAACACGTCGCCTGGCAGATGCTGGTGGTGGGCAGTTGTTTACTGACCGTCACGCATACGGCACGAGCCGATTCGCTGGATGAACAGCGTAACCGTTATGCGCAAATCAAGCAGGCGTGGGATAACAAACAAATGGACGTGGTGGCGCAGCTGATGCCGACCCTCACCGATTATCCCCTTTACCCTTACCTTGAATACCGTCAGATCGCCGACGATCTCATGAATCAGCCAGCGATCAAGGTGACCAATTTTATTCAGTCAAACCCGACGCTGCCTCCCGCGCGTAGCCTGCAAAATCGCTTTGTGAACGAGCTGGCGCGGCGTGAAGACTGGCGTGGCCTGCTGGCGTTCAGCCCGCAAAAACCGGGCACCACTGAAGCGCAATGTAACTACTACTACGCCAAATGGAATACCGGTCAGGCGAGCGACGCCTGGCAGGGGGCAAAAGAGCTGTGGCTGAGCGGGAAAAGCCAGCCGAACGCCTGTGACAAACTGTTTGGTGCCTGGCGCGCCTCCGGCACTCAGGATCCGCTCGCGTATCTGGAACGTATTCGCCTGGCGATGAAAGCCGGGAATACCCAACTGGTGACGGTGCTGGCAAATCAAATGCCTGCGGAGTACCAGACCATTTCGACCGCCATCATCACGCTGGCAAACGATCCCAACAGCGTGCTGACTTTCGCCCGCACCACCGGGGCCACCGATTTTACCCGCCAGATGGCGGAAGAAGCCTTTGCCAGCGTGGCGCGCCAGGATGTGGAAAATGCGCGCCTGATGCTGCCATCGCTGGTGCAGGCTCAGCAGCTTAATGAAGATCAAACCCAGGCGCTGCGCGATATTATCGCCTGGCGTCTGATGGGTAACGACGTCACCGAAGAACAGGCGCGCTGGCGCGACGATGCCATTATGCGCACCCAGTCCACGTCGCTGGTGGAGCGCCGGGTGCGTATCGCCTTAGGGCAGGGGGATCGCCGTGGGCTGAACACCTGGCTGGCCCGTCTGCCGATGGAGGCGAAAGAGAAAGACGAGTGGCGCTACTGGCAGGCGGATCTGCTGCTGGAGCGTGGCCGCGAGGACGAAGCGAATACTATTCTGCGCTCCCTGATGCAGGCGCGCGGCTTCTACCCGATGGTGGCGGCGCAGCGTCTGGGGGAAGACTATCCGCTGAAAGTGGATAAAGCCCCGGGCAACATCGATTCGGCGCTGGTACAAGGCCCGGAGATGGCGCGTGTGCGTGAGCTGATGTACTGGGGGCTGGATAACACTGCCCGCAGCGAGTGGGCGAATCTGGTCACCAGCCGCACCACGCAACAGCAGGCGCAACTGGCGCGCTATGCGTTTGACCGTCAGTGGTGGGATCTGAGCGTGCAGGCGACCATCGCCGGTAAGCTGTGGGATCAGCTGGAGGAGCGTTTCCCGCTGGCGTATAAAGATCTCTATGAGCGTTATACCAGCGACAAGGATATTCCCCAGAGCTACGCCATGGCGATCTCGCGTCAGGAAAGCGCCTGGAACCCGAAAGTGCGCTCACCGGTCGGCGCTACTGGTCTGATGCAGATCATGCCGGGTACCGCGACGCACACGGTGAAGATGTTTAATATTCCGGGCTACAGCTCGCCGGGCCAGTTGCTGGATCCGGAAACCAATATCAACATCGGCACCAGCTATTTGCAGTACGTCTATCAGCAGTTTGGCAATAACCGTATCTTCGCATCGGCGGCCTACAATGCAGGTCCTGGTCGCGTGCGCACCTGGCTTGGCAACAGCGGTGGACGCATTGATGCCATTGCCTTTGTCGAGAGTATTCCGTTCTCGGAAACGCGCGGTTATGTGAAAAACGTACTGGCCTATGATGCCTATTATCAGTACTTCATGGGCGGCAAACCGACGCTGCTCACCGCCACCGAGTGGGGGCGTCGTTACTGATCTGCCGGGTTTGTGTTATGCTGCTGTACTCGTTGATGAGTATGGCGGTATGACATGACGCAGCAATCTCCTTATTCAGCAGCCGTCGCGGAACAGCGTCACCAGGAATGGTTGCGCTTCGTTGAGCTGCTTACACAGTCCTGTGAACAGGATTTGCATCTTCCGTTGCTCAATCTAATGCTGACGCCGGACGAGCGCGAAGCCTTAGGGACGCGGGTACGGATCATTGAAGAACTGTTGCGCGGCGAGATGAGCCAGCGTGAACTGAAAAATGAGCTGGGGACGGGCATTGCGACCATTACCCGTGGCTCGAACAGCCTGAAGGCGGCGCCTGCTGAACTGCGGTTGTGGCTCGAACAGGCGCTGCTCAAAAATCAGCGATAAACGGCGTTGTGAAACGGACTTAACGCCAGGATCACCGCCTGATGGTAGACGCTACTGCGCGTCAGCTTTCCGGCGGTGAACACGCCAATCGCCCCGTCTTTACGCCCAATCTCATCGATGCCGGTATACTGCGACATCACCGGACCAAGCGCTTCACCGGCGCGTACACGCTCAAGAATGACTGTCGGCAGTGGCAGGGTGGCGGAACGCGCTTCCCCACGGCGATCGCCGTTTTCAATCACTACCCAGCTGAACGTGCTGTCATCGTCAATTCCCGCTTCTATCGCCACCCAGAAATCCGCCTCCGGCCTTTCCCGGCGGGCATTTTCGACACGATTCCGTGCGCCAGCCCGCGTTTCCGTGCTGCCAAAAGGCTGTTCGGGCACGCCGCTCTCGACGGCGACGGCGTCTATATGGCAGGATCCTTCGCCGAAAATCTCGTGAAATGCGTGCAGAATAGCCTTAATTTTCGCTGGATTGCTGGTAGCACAGACAACATGGTGCATAATCAATATCACTCAGATTACTCAATTTTCATCGCAGTATAATGGATAAAACGCATGTTACAGGTATACCTTGTTCGCCACGGTGAAACGCAGTGGAACGCCGAGCGTCGTATTCAAGGGCAGTCAGACAGTCCGTTGACGGCAAAAGGTGAGCATCAGGCATGGCAGGTGGGAGAACGGGCGAAAACGCTCGGCATCACCCATATCATCGCCAGTGATTTGGGGCGTACGCGTCGCACGGCGGAGATCATCGCTGAAGCCTGCGGCTGCGAGATCACCTTTGATGCGCGTCTGCGCGAACTGGATATGGGCGTGCTGGAAAGCCGTCATATCGATTCCCTGACGGACGAAGAAGAGGGCTGGCGTCGGCAGATGGTGAATGGCAACGCAGAGGGCCGTATTCCGGATGGCGAATCGATGCAGGAACTGAGCGAGCGTATGCATGCGGCGCTGGCAGCCTGTCTGGATCTGCCGAAAGGCAGCCGTCCGCTGCTGGTCAGTCACGGCATGGCGCTGGGCTGTCTGGTGAGCACGATCCTGGGATTACCGGCCTGGGCTGAACGCCGTCTGCGTCTGCGCAACTGTTCTATTTCGCGTATCGATTACCAGCAAAGTGCATGGCTGGCGTCAGGCTGGGTGGTGGAAACCGCCGGAGACGTCTCGCATCTGGATGCTCCGGCGCTGGACGAGTTGCAGCGTTAACGACGCACCGGGATCAGGTATTCGCAGCGTAGTTCAATCGGCTGCCCCTGGTTCCGGGCTTCATCCTGCGGGAAGAAGCGCTCGATATCGAGGCCCTTGCGACGTTTCAGATCCAGCATCGGCATACAGGTGCCATAAAGCGTCAGGATAAATTCCTGTAGCTCATTACCCGGCCCTTCATAGGTAAACATCACATATTCCCCGCCATCGAGCGTCACCGGATGGGCATTTTGCAGATGACCATTCGCCAGTTCCGGCGTCACAGCGGTGGTGTAGAACACCTCCTGCTCGTCATCTTTTTCGCTACCAGGGCGCGTCTCATGCAGACCATACAGTTCGGCAGGCAACTGCGGCGAATTGCCTAAAAACTCACGCCAGAACTGAATACGCATCTGATTACGGAAGCTGGAGATCTCTTCCAGCGAGCAGGTATAGCTCTGGGTGGTGCCCACCAGATGCATGGTTGGCAGCGTGACAAACTGATGTTCAGGGAAATGGAATTCGCCCAGGCGCAGCGGCGGACGAATGCCGGAGGCGCTCCAGTCCGGAGAGCGGCGGTACAGCGCCGGGGTGAGGTTAAACTGTTTTTTGAACGCGCGGGTGAAGGTCTGCTGCGAGTCGAAACGGTATTGCAGGGCAATGTCCAGAATCGGACGTGCCGTTAAACGCAGCGCCACGGCTGCTTTTGATAAGCGGCGTGCGCGTATATAGGCACCAATCGCATGACCCGTGACATCCTTGAACATCCTTTGCATATGCCACTTGGAATAGCCTGCTTTCGCCGCCACATTATCCAGAGAGAGAGGCTGATCCAGATGCCCCTCCAGCCAGACAAGCAGTTCGCGAATAATCCCAGCCTGGTCCATATTGTGTCCTCATCCTTAATTACGGGTGCCTGATACTAAGGTAGCGGATAATAGCATTTTTCGTTCTTTTAGCATTCAGTGTTTTTTTTGCGCATAAATGCTTTTCGTGGTTGAATTTATTCCGATTTTTCGTAATTCAGTGATTTATAGCTATTTTCTGCGGTCGCGGTCAATAATCACTCAACGTAATTTTTATCAATGGTAACAATATGAAATACAAGCGTTTGCTGTTGTGCCTTTTCCTGTGTGCTGCCGGGCAGTCGGTGCAGGCGGAACAAATTGGCTCCGTAGATACCGTATTTAAAATGTTTGGCCCGGATCACAAGATCGTGGTGGAAGCCTTTGACGATCCCGATGTGAAAAACGTCACCTGTTATCTGAGTCGCGCCAAAACCGGCGGCATTAAAGGCGGATTAGGTCTGGCGGAAGATACCTCGGACGCGGCGATTTCCTGCCAGCAGGTCGGACCGATTGAACTGAGCGAAAAAGTAAAAGCCGGCAAGGCGCAGGGCGATGTGGTGTTCCAGAAACGCACGTCGCTGGTGTTCAAAAAGTTACAGGTGGTGCGTTTCTATGACGCGAAGCGCAACACGCTGGCCTACCTGACATACTCGGATAAAGTTGTTGAAGGCTCGCCAAAAAACGCCATCAGCGCCGTACCGATTATGCCGTGGAATAAATAACAAGGAACGGGTATGCAACAACCGCTGATCTGGCTGGTGGAAGATGAGATAAGCATCGCGGAAACGCTGATCTACATGCTTTCGCAGGAGGGATTTACTGTTAAGGCCTTTGAGCGCGGGCTGCCTGCGCTTGAGGAGGCCCGTCACCAGTTGCCCGATCTGGCGATCCTGGATGTCGGCTTGCCGGACATCAGCGGTTTTGAACTGTGCCGGAAACTGCTGGCACGGCACAGCGCGTTACCCGTGCTGTTTTTAACCGCCCGCAGCGATGAAGTCGACAAATTGCTGGGGCTGGAGATCGGCGCGGACGACTATGTCGCTAAGCCCTTCTCGCCGCGGGAAGTGTGCGCCCGGGTGCGCACCATCCTGCGCCGTCTGCAAAAATTTTCTGCCCCTTCGCCGCGGGTGAGCGTGGGGGAGTTTGAACTCAACGAGCCTGCCGCGCAGGTGCACTGGTGCGGTCAGCCGCTGGCGCTCACGCGCTATGAATACCTGCTGCTGAAAACGCTGCTGCTCGCTCCTGGCCGGGTCTTTTCCCGGCAGCAATTGATGGATAGCGTGTGGGGCGATACGGTGGAAAGCTACGATCGCACCGTAGATACGCACATTAAAACCCTGCGCGCCAAGCTGCGGGCCATCGATCCCGCACGTTCGCCCATTAATACCCATCGCGGCCTCGGCTACAGTCTGGTGATCGGCTGATGCGTATCGGTATGCGTTTGCTGCTGGGCTACTTTTTGATCGTCGGCGTGGCGGCGTGGTTTGTGCTGTCGATTTTTGTGCAGGAGATCAAACCCGGTGTCCGGCGCGCCACCGAAGGCACGCTGATCGATACCGCCACGCTGTTGGCGGCGCTGGCGCGTGACGATCTGCTCTCTGCCGATCCGGCGCACGGACAGCTGGCGCAGGCGTTCAGCCAGCTACAGCACCAGCCTTTTCGCGCCAATATCAGCGGCATCCATAAAGTGCGCAATGAGTATCACGTCTACATGACGGATGCGCAGGGCAAGGTGGTGTTTGATTCAGCCGGACGGGCGCTGGGGAAGGATTACTCCCGCTGGAACGATGTCTGGCGTACCTTACGCGGGCAGTATGGCGCGCGCAGCACGCAGCAGGATCCCCAGGATCCGCAAAGCACGGTGATGTACGTGGCCGCACCGATCAGAGATCAGGGGCGGATCATTGGCGTGCTCAGCGTTGGCAAACCTAATGCCGCTATGGCCCCGGTGATCCAGCGCAGCGAGCGGCGGATGCTGTGGGCGGCGGGGGCGCTTCTGGGGATCGCGCTGCTGATTGGCGGCGGCATGACGGGCTGGATCAACCGCTCCATCGGCAAACTGGTGCGCTATGCCGATTCGGTCACCGACGAGAAACCGGTACCGCTGCCGACCTCAGGCAGCAGCGAATTACGCAAACTGGCGCAGGCGCTGGAGAGCATGCGGCTGAAACTCGAGGGCAAAAATGCCATCGAACAGTATGTCTATGCCCTGACCCATGAACTGAAAAGTCCGCTGGCGGCGATCCGTGGCGCGGCGGAAATTCTGCGTGAAGGGCCGCCGCCTGAAGTGGTCAGCCGCTTTACGGACACGATCCTGACGCAGAACGCCCGTATGCAGGCGCTGGTGGAAACCCTGTTGCATCAGGCGCGACTGGAGAACCGCCAGGCTATCCGCCTGACGCCCGTCGCCGTGGATGAACTCTTCGCCCGCCTGCGGGGATCGCGCAGCGTCCAGCTGGACGCCAGAAACATCACTCTGCATATTACCGCTTGTGCACTGCAGGTGGCGGCGGACGCGGAACTGCTGGAGCAGGCGCTCGGTAATCTGCTGGATAACGCCATCGATTTCACGCCGCCGGGCGGCACCATTATCCTCGGGGCGACAGTACAGGATGACCGCATCCTCCTGCAGGTGACCGACACCGGCAGCGGCATTCCCGATTACGCGCTACCGCGTATTTTTGAGCGCTTCTATTCTCTTCCCCGCGATAACGGCCATAAGAGCAGCGGCCTGGGGCTGGCCTTTGTCAGTGAAGTCGCGCGTCTGCATCAGGGCAGCGTCGCGCTAAACAACCGCGCCGAGGGCGGCGTTGAGGCCACGCTGACACTTCACCGTCCCTTCACATAACTTCAAATTCTCCCCATATAGCCTTGTTACTTTGCTGGCATTGCAAAGGAGAAGGCTATGATGAAATCCCCCCTGTTCTGGAAAATGTTTACCCTGGTCGGCGCCGTCTTACTGCTGATGGTGCCGTTAATGATGGTCAGGCAACTGATCGAGGAGCGATCGGATTATCGCGGTCAGGTTGAGGACGCGATCCGCCAGAGCACCAGCGGGCCGCAGAAGCTGGTCGGGCCGTTGATCGCCATTCCGGTATCAGAGTTGTATACGGTGGTGGAAGATAAAAAAGAGGTGCAGCGGACCCGCGAATTTATCCATTTCTGGTTGCCGGAGTCGCTGGTGGTTGAGGGATCGCAGAATGTGGAATCACGCAAAATCGGCATTTATGAAGGGCAGGTGTGGCACGGCGATCTGGGCATCAAAGCGCATTTTGACGCCTCGCGGCTGGCCGCTCTTAAAAAAGAGACGCTTACCCTCGGCAAACCCTTTATGGTGCTGGGCGTCGGCGATACGCGGGGTATCGGGGTGGTGAAAGCACCGCAGATTAACGGCGTGACGCTGAACGTCGAGCCGGGCAGCGGGCTTTCGGACAGCGGTGATGGCCTGCATATTCCGCTGCCGGCGATCCGCTGGCCGCAGGGTAACCTGGATCTGACGATGGGGCTGAACCTCAACGGTACCGGTAATTTTTCCGTCGTGCCCCTCGGACGAACCAGCCAGATGAGCCTGAGCAGCAACTGGCCGCATCCGGGCTTCCTCGGTGATTTTCTGCCGGTCAAACGCGAGATCTCCGCCTCCGGCTTTCAGGCGCAATGGCAGAGCAGCTGGTTCGCCAACAATCTCGGGGAGCGGTTTCTGCGCGCCGGCAGCGGAGGATGGCAGGGGTTGCCGTCCTTCAGCGTCGCGGTCACCACCCCGGCCGATCAGTACCAGTTGACCGATCGCGCCACCAAGTATGCCATTTTGCTGATCAGCCTGACGTTTATGGCGTTCTTTGTGCTGGAAAGTATCACCGCGTTACGGCTGCATCCGATGCAGTATCTGCTGGTCGGGCTGTCGCTGGTAATGTTTTATCTGCTGTTGCTGGCGCTCTCAGAACATATCGGCTTTACGGCCGCGTGGATCGCCGCCAGTCTGGTGGGCGCGATGATGAATGGCGTGTACTTGCAGGCGGTGCTGAAAGGCTGGCGCAGCAGTCTGCTGTTTACCCTGGCGCTGTTGTTGCTGGATGGCGTGATGTGGATGCTGCTGCGCTCGGAGGACAGTTCGCTGCTGCTGGGATCGGGCGTACTGCTGCTGGCGCTGGGCGGCGTGATGTTCCTGACCCGTCATCTCGACTGGTATTTGCTGTCACAACCCAAAGGGGAGACGCGTAAATCCACTACGGGAAGCGACGAAGCGCTGCGTATCTGGAAGTAAACGCGGGGCGAGCGAAACAAAGGAAAACGGCGCATTATGCGCCGTTTTTGTTCTTATTCCGCTAAATCGCCGCAGAAACGGTAACCTTCACCGTGGATGGTGGCGATAATTTCCGGCGTGTCCGGCGTCGATTCGAAGTGCTTACGAATGCGACGAATGGTCACGTCAACGGTACGATCATGCGGTTTCAGTTCGCGGCCGGTCATCTTTTTCAGCAGATCGGCGCGGGACTGGATCTTGCCCGGATTTTCGCAGAAGTGCAACATGGCGCGGAATTCGCTACGCGGCAGCTTGTACTGCTCACCGTTAGGGCTGATCAGCGAGCGGCTGTTGATATCCAGCTCCCAGCCGTTGAACTTGTAGCTGTCAACGGTGCGACGTTCTTCGCTGATCGCGCTCAGATTCATCGTACGGGACAGCAGGTTGCGTGCACGGATCGTCAGTTCACGCGGGTTAAACGGTTTGGTGATGTAATCGTCAGCACCGATTTCGAGGCCGAGGATTTTATCCACTTCGTTATCGCGACCGGTCAGGAACATCAGCGCGACGTTCGCCTGCTCGCGCAGCTCACGTGCCAGCAACAGCCCGTTTTTACCAGGCAGGTTGATGTCCATGATCACCAGATTAATGTCATTTTCGGAAAGGATCTGATGCATCTCAGCGCCATCAGTCGCTTCAAAGACATCGTAGCCTTCTGCTTCGAAAATGCTCTTCAACGTGTTGCGTGTTACCAACTCGTCTTCAACAATAAGAATTTGCGGGGTCTGCATGTTTGCTACCTAAATTGCCAACTAAATCGAAACAGGAAGTACAAAAGTCCCTGACCTGCCTGATACATGTCGCAAATTAACATGCACGGCGTAACATGACTAAAGTACGTAATTGCGTTCTTGATGCACTTACCATCAACGTCAACAACATCATTAGCTTGGTCGTGGTTACTTTCCCTTTGGACCCGACAGTGTCAAAAACGGCTGTCATCCTAACCATTTTAACAGCAACATAACAGGCTAAGAGGTGCCAGACACCCAATAAAACTACGCTTCGTTGACATATATCAAGTTCAATTGTAGCACGTTAACACTTTGATGAAATATTCGTAGCTTTATATGAGTGGCTTTCACAATTTATCAATAAACCAACCAGTTGCAACAGTTAATTAATAAGCGTTGTGAATCCGAAAATGCAAATGCATTCGTGGCATAATTAACCAGCATAAACAGCAGCCTGAACCGCTTCTGTTAACATAAAATCAGGTAGTTAAGCTATGCAACAGTGTAGTTCTTTTTAAGCTTGCCCGGCGGGGATTTCAGTGATTTCTGTTGCAAAAATGTAAATTCGCATCGCGTAATATCTTGACGAAAGCGGCCTGGCGTAAAGCCTGACGTAATAAAAGAGAGTCCCACATGCAGGTATCTATCGTATTAGTTTCACCCGCCCGCGCTGAAAATGTCGGGGCGGCGGCACGCGCCATGAAGACCATGGGCTTCACCGATTTGCGTATCGTGGACAGCCGCGCGCATCTGGAAGAAGGGGCGCGCAGAGTGGCGCACGGTTCCGGGGAGGTGCTTGATAACGCAACGGTTTATCCGACGCTGGCCGCCGCCCTGCACGATGTGCAGTTTACCGTGGCGACCACCGCCCGCAGCCGATCAAAATTCCATTATTACGCGACGCCCGCCGAGCTGGTGCCGCTGATGCAGGAAAAAAGCCAGTGGCTGAATCACGCCGCGCTGGTGTTTGGCCGTGAAGATTCCGGCTTAACCAACGATGAACTGGCGCTGGCGGATGTATTAACCGGTGCGCCCATGGTGGCCGATTACCCGTCGCTCAACCTAGGCCAGGCCGTGATGGTCTATTGCTATCAGTTAACGACGTTAATGCAGAACGCCGCCGCGCCCGCCGTTATCAGTGACGAGAACCAGTTACGCGCGCTGCGTATCCGCGCGCGGGCATTACTGGAAAAACTGGGCGTTGATGACGACACAAAAATGGTGGACTGGCTGGAACAGCGCATTGGTCTTTTTGAGCAGCGTGACACGGCAATGTTGCACCGTTTGCTGCATGACATCGAAAAAAAGCTCGCCGGGTAATCATCTAAGATAAGTCTTAATTCCAGTCAGATCTACTGCATTGTGGCCGCTATGTGGCGGATATTCAGTAAAGTCTGCGCCCCGGCAGCGTGAGCGGTCCGTCATGCAAAACGGGGCAAAAGTAAAAATAAATTGACTTGGCCGGGCAGATACTTTAACCAATATAGGCATACAACACAGACAGATAATAATTACAGAGCACACAACATCCATGAAACGCATCAGCACCGTCATCATTATTACGACAACCACCATTACCACAGGTAACGGGGCGGGCTGACGCGCACAGGAAACACAGGAAAAAGCCCGCACCTCGACAGTGCGGGCTTTTTTTTCGGCTAAAGATCAAGGGGTAATTCCATGCGAGTCTTGAAGTTCGGCGGTACATCAGTGGCAAATGCAGAACGTTTTCTGCGTGTTGCCGACATCCTGGAAAGCAATGCCAGGCAGGGGCAGGTTGCCACCGTGCTGTCTGCCCCGGCTAAAATCACTAACCATCTGGTGGCGATGATTGAAAAAACCATCAGCGGTCAGGATGCAGTACCTAATATCAGCGATGCCGAGCGCATTTTCGCCGAACTTTTGCAGGGCCTCGCTGACCTTCAGCCCGATTTTCCCCTTGCTCGTCTGAAAGGGCTGGTGGATCAGGAATTCGCCCAGATCAAACATGTCTTGCACGGCATCAGCCTGCTTGGTCAGTGCCCGGACAGCATCAATGCCTCGATCATCTGCCGGGGTGAAAAGCTCTCTATCGCCATCATGGCCGGACTGCTGGAAGCGCGCGGTCATAAAGTGACGGTCATCGATCCGGTGGAAAAACTGCTCGCGGTCGGCCATTACCTCGAATCCACTGTCGACATCACCGAATCCACACGCCGTATCGCCGCCAGTCGCATTCCCGCAGATCATATGGTACTGATGGCGGGCTTTACCGCCGGTAACGATAAAGGCGAACTGGTGGTGTTGGGGCGCAATGGCTCTGACTATTCCGCGGCGGTACTGGCGGCCTGTTTACGTGCTGATTGCTGTGAGATCTGGACCGATGTTGACGGGGTTTATACCTGCGATCCGCGCCAGGTGCCGGATGCCCGCCTGCTGAAATCCATGTCCTACCAGGAAGCAATGGAATTGTCGTACTTTGGTGCGAAAGTCTTACACCCGCGCACCATTACCCCGATCGCCCAGTTTCAGATCCCGTGCCTGATTAAAAATACCGGTAATCCGCAGGCGCCCGGCACGCTGATCGGGGCCAGTTCTAATGAAGACGGTCTGCCGGTTAAAGGCATCTCCAATCTTAATAACATGGCGATGTTCAGCGTCTCCGGCCCTGGCATGAAAGGCATGGTCGGCATGGCGGCCCGCGTGTTTGCCACCATGTCCCGCGCCGGTATTTCGGTCGTGCTGATCACCCAGTCCTCTTCAGAGTACAGCATCAGTTTCTGCGTCCCGCAGGCGGATTGCGCTCGCGCCCAGCGCGCGATGGGCGAAGAGTTCTATCTGGAGCTGAAAGAAGGGCTGCTCGAACCGCTGGCGGTCATGGAGCGGCTGGCGATCATCTCCGTGGTCGGTGACGGTATGCGCACGCTGCGCGGCATTTCCGCGAAATTCTTCGCGGCACTGGCCCGGGCGAATATCAACATTGTGGCGATTGCCCAGGGCTCGTCGGAGCGTTCGATCTCCGTGGTGGTCAGCAATGACGATGCCACCACCGGTGTGCGCGTCACGCACCAGATGCTGTTTAACACCGATCAGGTGATCGAAGTATTTGTCGTGGGTGTTGGTGGCGTTGGCGGCGCGCTGCTGGAGCAGCTGAAGCGTCAGCAGGGCTGGCTGAAGAGCAAGCATATCGATCTGCGTGTCTGCGGTGTGGCGAATTCAAAAGCGCTGCTCACCAACGTTCACGGCCTGGATCTGGAAAACTGGCAGTCAGCGCTCGCGGAAGCGAAAGAGCCATTCAATCTTGGCCGCCTGATCCGTCTGGTGAAAGAGTACCATCTGCTTAACCCGGTGATCGTCGACTGTACCTCTAACCAGGCGGTGGCGGATCAGTACGCCGATTTCCTGCGCGAAGGTTTCCACGTGGTGACGCCGAACAAAAAAGCCAACACCTCGTCGATGGCTTACTACCACGAGCTGCGTAACGCCGCCAGCAAATCGCGGCGTAAATTCCTCTACGACACCAACGTCGGCGCGGGCCTGCCGGTAATTGAAAACCTGCAAAACCTGCTCAATGCTGGTGATGAATTACAGCGTTTCTCCGGCATTCTTTCCGGATCGTTATCCTTTATCTTCGGTAAGCTCGATGAAGGCGTGTCGCTGTCGGAAGCCACCCGCGTGGCCCGTGAAATGGGCTATACCGAACCGGATCCGCGTGACGATCTGTCGGGCATGGACGTGGCGCGTAAGCTGCTCATCCTGGCGCGCGAAACCGGACGCGAGCTGGAGCTGTCTGACATTGTGATCGAACCGGTACTGCCGGAAAACTTTGATGACAGCGGCGACGTGGAGAGCTTTATGGCTCGTCTGCCAACCCTCGACGATGCCTTTGCCGCCCGCGTCGCGAAAGCGCGGGATGCCGGTAATGTGTTGCGCTACGTGGGCAACATTGAAGAAGACGGCGTGTGCCGGGTGAAAATCGCCGAAGTTGACGGCAACGATCCGCTCTATAAAGTGAAAAACGGCGAAAACGCGCTGGCCTTCTACAGCCACTATTATCAACCGCTGCCGCTGGTGCTGCGCGGTTACGGTGCGGGTAACGATGTGACGGCGGCGGGCGTGTTCGCCGATCTGCTGCGCACCTTGTCATGGAAGTTAGGAGTTTAACATGGTGAAAGTTTATGCCCCGGCCTCCATCGGCAACGTGAGCGTGGGGTTTGATGTTCTGGGTGCGGCGGTATCGCCGGTCAATGGCGAGCTGCTGGGCGACTGCGTCAGCGTTGAGGCAGCGAGTGAATTCTCACTGACCAATAAAGGGCGCTTCGTCAGCAAGCTGCCTGCCGAACCCCGGGAGAACATCGTTTATCAGTGCTGGGAACGCTTTTGCCAGGAGATCGGCAAAACCATCCCGGTGGCGATGACGCTGGAGAAAAATATGCCGATTGGCTCCGGTCTCGGCTCCAGCGCTTGCTCCGTAGTGGCGGGCCTGATGGCGATGAATGAATTCTGCGGTAAGCCGCTCAATGATACGCGCCTGCTGGCGCTGATGGGCGAGCTGGAAGGCCGTATTTCCGGCAGCATTCACTTCGATAACGTCGCGCCCTGTTTCCTGGGCGGGCTGCAACTGATGCTGGAAGAAAACGGCATTATTAGTCAGGAAGTGCCAGGCTTTGAAGAGTGGCGGTGGGTGATGGCCTATCCGGGCATTAAAGTCTCTACCGCTGAAGCGCGCGCCATCCTGCCCGCACAGTACCGCCGTCAGGATTGCATCGCGCACGGCCGCTACCTGGCGGGATTCATTCACGCCTGCCATACGCAGCAGCCTGCGCTGGCGGCGAAATTAATGAAAGATGTCATCGCCGAACCTTATCGAACCAAACTGTTACCAGGCTTTAACGATGCCCGTCAGGCGGCAGCAGACATGGGCGCGCTGGCCTGCGGGATCTCCGGATCCGGGCCAACAATGTTTGCGGTGTGTGATAACGATGACACCGCGCAGCGCGTGGCAGACTGGCTCGGCCAGCACTATCTGCAAAACAGCGAAGGTTTTGTCCATATTTGTCGGCTGGATACGGCTGGCGCACGCGTACTGGGATAACGAATGAAACTCTACAATCTTAAAGATCACAACGAGCAGGTCAGTTTTGCCCAGGCAATCACGCAGGGGTTAGGCAAACATCAGGGGCTGTTCTTCCCGCACGATCTGCCGGAATTCAGCCTGACCGACATCGACGCCATGCTGGAGATGGATTTTGTCACCCGCAGCAGCAAAATCCTCGCCGCCTTTATTGGCGATGAGATCCCGGAAGAGATCCTTGAAGCCCGCGTGCGCGCCGCCTTCGCCTTCCCGGCACCGGTAAGCCAGGTGGAAGAGGATATCGGCTGTCTGGAGCTGTTCCACGGCCCGACGCTGGCCTTTAAAGACTTCGGCGGGCGCTTTATGGCGCAGATGCTGACGCACATCAGCGGCGACAAGCCGGTGACCATTCTGACCGCCACCTCCGGCGACACCGGCGCGGCAGTGGCGCATGCGTTTTACGGTCTGGAAAACGTGCGCGTGGTGATCCTCTACCCGCAGGGCAAAATCAGCCCGTTACAGGAAAAACTGTTCTGCACGCTGGGCGGCAACATCGAAACCGTCGCCATCGACGGGGATTTCGATGCCTGTCAGGCGCTGGTGAAACAGGCCTTTGACGATGAAGAACTGAAAGTGGCGCTGGGGCTTAACTCCGCCAACTCCATCAACATCAGCCGCTTGCTGGCGCAGATTTGCTATTACTTCGAAGCCGTCGCGCAGCTACCGCAGGAGGCCCGTAACCAGCTGGTGATCTCGGTGCCAAGCGGTAACTTTGGCGATCTGACAGCCGGACTGCTGGCGAAATCTCTTGGTCTGCCGGTGAAGCGTTTTATCGCCGCCACCAACGCCAACGACACCGTGCCGCGCTTTTTGCAGGGGGGAGAATGGTCACCGAAAGCGACCCAGGCCACGCTGTCAAACGCTATGGACGTAAGCCAGCCAAATAACTGGCCGCGAGTGGAAGAGCTGTTCCGCCGCAAAATCTGGCGTCTTAACGAACTGGGCTATGCGGCGGTGGACGACGAGACCACGAAGTCCACCATGCGCGAGCTGAAAGAGAAGGGCTATCTTTCTGAGCCGCATGCGGCGATAGCGTACCGCGCGCTGCGCGATCAGTTGCACCCGGGAGAGTACGGCCTGTTCCTCGGCACCGCGCACCCGGCGAAATTCAAAGAGAGCGTGGAAGCGATCCTCGGCGAACCGCTGGAACTGCCGCAGGAGTTGGCGGCACGCGCCGATTTACCGCTGCTGTCTCACTCCCTGCCAGCGGATTTCGCTGCGCTGCGCAAGCTGATGATGGCAAGAGCGTAATGTGATGATGATGCCCGGCGGCGCAAGCTAGCCGGGCCTACGTATGGCTAGGCTGGTCATGCCCGGCGACGCTGACGCTTGCCGGGCCTACGTGTGGCTGGCGTGTTGTTTTGTAGGCCCGGTAAGCGTAGCGCCACCGGGCAACAAGGGCATTAACGAAGGACGATTACTGCTCCCGGCGTTTAAAGACCAGTTCACCTTTCCCTGACGCTTCCTCGTCAAACGCATAACCGTCCACCGCAAAATCCTTCAGCTGCGCCGGCGTTTTCAGGCGATTTTCAATAATGTAACGGCTCATCAGCCCACGCGCTTTTTTGGCGTAGAAGCTGATGACCTTGAACTTGCCGTTCTTCTCATCAAGGAAGACCGGTTTGATGATCTCGCCCGCCAGCTGCTTTGGTTTTACGGCGCGGAAATATTCATCCGAGGCGAGGTTCACAATCACCTTATCGCCCTGAGCGGCCAGCGCCTCGTTCAGTTTTTCGGTGATGGTTTCGCCCCAGAACTGATACAGATCGCTACCCTGCGGATTATCAAGGCGGATGCCCATTTCCAGGCGATAAGGCTGCATCAGATCCAGCGGACGCAGCACGCCGTATAGACCGGAGAGCATGCGCAAATGCTGCTGGGCGAAATCGAAATCTTCTTCGCTGAAGGTTTCCGCCTGTAAGCCGGTATAAACGTCGCCCTTAAAGGCGAGAATGGCCTGGCGGGCGTTGTCTGGCGTGAAATCCGGCTGCCAGTCATGAAAGCGGGTGGCGTTAAGATCGGCAAGCTTATCGCTGATGCCCATCAGCGCTTTGATTTGCGGCGCGGAAAGCTTACGCGCAACGTCAATCAAACGCTGAGAGTGATCCAGTAACTCCGGCTGTGTATAACGGGTTGTCGCCAGCGGGCTTTGGTAATCCAGCGTTTTTGCCGGTGAAATCAGAATCAGCATATCCAGTCCTTGCGGGAAATTTTCGGTGACTGTAGCAAAAAAATCACCGTGGTTGATCGATTGTTGCGATTGCCGCGTTTACTCACGCGGCACGTCGTCCCAGGCACCGGGTGCCAGCTGGCGTTCGATTTCCGGGTAGCGCTTAGGATCGAACACGGGCCTGATGCCCAGCTTGCGCTGGCGCAGATAATCGCTGGCGATAATCGTGACCACCGGCGAGAGCAGCAGCAGCGCCGTCAGGTTGATGAGCGCCATTAACGCCATCACCACATCGGCGATCTGCCAGACCACCGGCAGACTCACCAGCGAACCGGCCATCACCATCGTCAGGGTCGCGACGCGCAGTAGCCAGACGTTCCGCTTGTTGTGCAGGCGCAGGAAGACGAGGTTATTTTCGGCATAGAGGTAGTTCACCACAATCGAGGTGAGGGCGAAAAGCAGAATGACAAAGGCGACAAAGCCCGCGCCCCAGGTGCCGGTCAGGGCGATCATGGCGTGCTGCATCAGCTGATTACCATCGCTGGCGGGTCGCGCGGCAAAATCCCCCGCCAGCAGAATTATCACGGCGCTGGCTGTACTGACCACAATGGTGTCGATCACCACGCCGATCATCTGCACGATCCCCTGCGCGGCCGGGTGAGGCGGCCAGGACACCGCTGCGGCGGCGACGTTCGGCGTCGAACCAAGTCCGGCCTCGTTGGAGAGCATGCCGCGCTGAAAACCGCTGGTGATCGCCTGGCTTAAGGTATAGCCCAGCGTACCGGCAGCGGCTTCCTGCCAGCCAAAGGCGCTTTTCACAATCAGCATGAGGATGTGCGGCAACTGGTCAGCATGCCACAGCGTGATAAGCAGGCTGGCACCCACCCACAGCACGGCCATCACCGGCACCACCCATTGCATCAGGCGCGCCACGCCGTGCATCCCGCGCAGGATAAACAGCAGGCTCAGCAGCGCCAGCACAATGCCCGCCGCGCCGCCCGGTATCGCGAAGGCAAAGTCAACGGCACCGGCCACCGCGTTTGCCTGCATGGTGTTGAAGATCAGCCCATAGGCAATCATCAGGAAGACTGAAAACAGTACGCCCATCCAGCGCATGCCTAATCCGCGGGAGATATACCAGGCCGGACCGCCGCGAAACTGCTGGTTCTGGTCGCACTCTTTGTACAGCTGGGAGAGGGAGCATTCGGCAAAGGCGGTCGCCATGCCGATCAGCGCGGAAATCCACATCCAGAACACGGCACCCGGTCCGCCTGCGGCGATCGCCAGCGCCACGCCGGCAAGGTTGCCGTTGCCAAAACGCGCGGCCAGGCTTACGCATAACGCCTGAAAAGAGGATAGCCCGCCAGGCTGCGGCCTGACGCTGGTGATCAGGCTACGCGCGAAGAGGCGGATATAGCGAAACTGAATAAAACCGCTGCGAAAGGTGAACCAAATCCCTGCACCCAACAGCAGGTAGATCATCACCGATCCCCACAGTATTTCATTGATGAATAAAAAGAAATCAGGCATTCACATTCCTCTTGTTCATGCCGTTACGCCGCGCCCGCTCGCTGCGCGCGCCGCCATCGAACTGCGAGTTTATCATACTCTGCGCTTGCCAATTGACTGCGGTTGCGCTGACAGAGTGGCGTGATATTATCTGGGCAGACCGGTTACATCCCCCTAACAAGCTGTTTAAAGAGAAACACTATTATGACGGATAAATTGACCTCCCTTCGTCAGTTCACCACCGTGGTGGCAGACACTGGAGACATCGCGGCAATGAAGCTGTATCAGCCGCAGGATGCCACAACCAACCCTTCTCTGATCCTGAACGCAGCCCAGATCCCTGAATACCGCAAACTGATTGATGACGCTGTCACCTGGGCGAAAAGCCAGAGCAGCGATCGCGCGCAGCAGATCGTCGATGCGTCGGACAAACTGGCCGTTAATATCGGTCTGGAAATTCTGAAACTGATCCCGGGCCGCATCTCTACCGAAGTGGATGCGCGTCTGTCCTACGACACCGAAGCCTCTATCACTAAAGCTAAACGTCTGATCAAACTGTATAACGATGCGGGCATCAGCAACGACCGTATCCTGATCAAACTGGCTTCCACCTGGCAGGGTATTCGTGCCGCTGAGCAGCTGGAAAAAGAAGGCATCAACTGTAACCTGACGCTGCTGTTCTCCTTCGCTCAGGCCCGTGCCTGTGCGGAAGCGGGCGTGTTCCTGATTTCCCCGTTCGTTGGTCGTATCCTCGACTGGTACAAAGCGAATACCGATAAGAAAGAGTACGCACCGGCTGAAGATCCGGGCGTGGTCTCCGTAACGGAAATCTACGAGTACTACAAACAGCACGGCTATGAAACCGTGGTCATGGGCGCAAGCTTCCGTAACGTCGGCGAAATCATTGAGCTGGCGGGTTGCGATCGTCTGACCATCGCCCCGGCCCTGCTGAAAGAGCTGGCGGAAAGCGAAGGCACCATTGAGCGTAAACTCTCCTTCAGCGGCGAAGTTAAAGCGCGTCCGGCACGTATCACCGAATCCGAATTCCTGTGGCAGCACAACCAGGATCCGATGGCGGTAGACAAACTGGCGGATGGCATCCGTAAGTTTGCGGTCGACCAGGAAAAACTGGAAAAAATGATCGGCGATCTGCTGTAATCCCCGAAGCGTGGCCGCCTCTGCGGTCACGCTTATCTGCTTCCCCTCTGTCTGTCCTTTCCCCTGACGTGTATTATCCCGCGATAGTGAATGACTAAAAACGGAATGACGATGGATACTTTACGCATTGGCTTAGTGTCAATTTCAGACCGCGCATCGAGCGGTGTATACGAAGACAAAGGGTTGCCCGCGCTGGAAAGCTGGCTGACTCGCGCCCTCAAAACCCCTTTTACCCTTGAAACCCGACTGATCCCCGACGAACAGGCCATCATTGAGCAGACGCTGTGCGAGCTGGTGGATGAGATGAGCTGTCACCTGGTGCTGACCACCGGCGGCACCGGCCCGGCGCGCCGTGACGTCACGCCAGATGCCACGCTGGCGGTAGCGGATCGCGAAATGCCGGGCTTTGGCGAACAGATGCGCCAGATCAGCCTGCACTATGTGCCAACGGCGATCCTCTCGCGGCAGGTGGGGGTGATCCGCAAGCAGGCGCTGATCCTCAATCTTCCCGGCCAGCCGAAATCCATTCAGGAAACCCTCGAAGGGGTTAAAGCGGCAGACGGTAGCCCGCTGGTGCACGGTATTTTTGCCAGTGTACCGTATTGTGTACAGCTACTGGATGGCCCTTATGTGGAAACGCATCCGGAAGTGGTAGCAGCATTTCGTCCTAAAAGCGCAATACGCGAGATAAACAGCTAAAAATAAGGCTTTTGTGACATAACCTGAGCTGCCTGTGGCGTGCTGATTTATTTACGATATAGTAATTTTAAGTTTACATACTGTATCGAAAATAACATCAATTCACCTCTGCACAATGGTCGGTTATGTCACATTACACTCGCCCTCTTAATCGTCAGGATGTCAAAACGCTCTCCCTCGCTGCCCTCGGCGGTGCGCTGGAGTTTTATGACTTCATCATCTTTGTCTTTTTTGCCGCCGTCGTCGGCGAACGTTTCTTTCCCGCTGATATTCCGGAATGGCTGCGCCAGGTGCAGACTTTTGGCATTTTTGCGGCCGGTTATCTGGCACGTCCGCTGGGCGGCATTATCATGGCGCACTTTGGGGATCTGGTCGGCCGCAAAAAGATGTTCACCCTGAGCATCCTGCTGATGGCGATCCCGACGCTGGCGATGGGTCTGCTGCCGACTTACGACGCCATTGGGATTGCGGCCCCGCTGTTACTGCTGCTGATGCGGTTATTGCAGGGGGCAGCGATTGGCGGTGAAGTGCCGGGTGCCTGGGTCTTCGTTGCCGAGCATGTGCCGGGCAACCGTATTGGTATCGCCTGTGGCACGCTGACCGCCGGACTGACGGTGGGGATCCTGCTGGGCTCTGTGGTGGCTACGCTGGTCAATACCAGCCTGTCGCAACAGGCGGTGCACGAGTACGGCTGGCGTATCCCGTTCCTGCTGGGCGGCGCGTTTGGCCTGGTCGCTATGTACCTGCGCCGCTGGTTACAGGAGACGCCGATTTTCCTCGAAATGCAGCAGCGTAAAGCGCTGGCGCAAGAATTACCGGTGAAGGCCGTGGTGGTTCGCCACCGGAAAGCGGTGGTCGTATCGATGCTGCTGACGTGGCTGCTGTCGGCGGGGATCGTAGTGGTGATCCTGATGTCTCCCGTCTGGCTGCAAAAACAGGTTGGCCTTGCGCCTGCGCTGACCTTACAGGCCAACAGTATCGCCACCATTATGCTGTGCATCGGCTGCCTGCTGGCGGGCCTCGCGGCGGATCGTTTTGGGGCGAGCAAGACTTTTATCATCGGCAGTATTTTGCTGGCCTGTTCAAGCTGGCTGTTTTACCACCAGGTGGGAGCGCATCCGGAGTATCTCTTCGCGCTGTACGGGCTGGTGGGGCTGTGCGTCGGCGTAGTGGGGGCAGTGCCTTACGTGATGGTGCGGGCATTTCCGGCGGAAGTGCGTTTTACCGGTATCTCCTTCTCCTACAATGTTTCTTACGCCATTTTTGGTGGTCTGACGCCGATTGCCGTGACCATGTTGATGGGCATCTCGCCGATGGCACCCGCGTGGTATGTGCTGGCACTATCGCTGATCGGGCTGGCGCTGGGGATCTGGTTACGTCAGGATCTCTGGCATGAGGACCGGGTAGCGGAGCGGCCGCTACAGCAGATGTAAAAAAAATGCAGAGCCTGGCTCTGCATTTTTGTTTTTACGCTCAGTGCAGAACAGAGACGTCTGAGAAGGTGAAGCGTTTTTTCTGACCCTCTTCCTGATAGCCAATGCGGATAAATACCCGCAGATCTTCTATCCACGCATAGTCGCTGCTCATGGCTTTGCCATCGCCACGATCGTCAGTACAGCTCAGTTCCAGATAACGTCCGCTGAAGCGTGGACTGAGCGCGGAGGCTGACTGCCACCGCTCCTGGGTCTGACAAACCTGGCTTTTCGTCTTCTCTTTGCCGGCGCTTTTGCCATCGGCGAGGCGCGTTTGCCAGCGGTACTCACTCCCCGGCTGCGGCGGCAGACTGAAGTTGCTTTCCAGCGTCTGTCCCACCAGCGGCGCAGGATTCATCGAGTCCCATTCGCGAATATTAACGATATTAAACAGCCGCTGGTATTGCGCATAAAAGGTGACGTTGCCCAGCGTCAGGGTATCGAGCGTGAGGGTGGACCCATCCGGCAGCACATCAATGCGGGTGACGGAGGTTTCACTGGTATCGTCGGCCCAGTGCTGGGTATAGGTCAGACGGGTAAAGCCGGGATGCTGATCGGGGCGGTTCATCACCTGGCTTACACGTTCGGCAGCCGCTTTGCCCAGCGGATAGCGCTGGATCGGCCCCGGTTCGTTCTGCGGGAAATCCGGCGGCGTCAGCTGATTTTCAGCCAGCGTTTTCTCCCGTGCCACCAGTGGACCGGTACCGGTAAATTCATGCAGATCTTTTACGCTGCACAGGGTTTTCGCCACTTTGGCCAGCGGGGGCGCGAGCGGGGTGAATTTCGCGGCGATAGGCGTTTCGTTGTCGGTCACAAACTGCTTATCCAGCGCGAAATGGTTGAGCGCCATGCCCTCGCCGGTTTCACAGTTGAACATCATGTCATCGATTTTCATCGACCAGGGCGCGGCGTACTTTTCATCGCGATAAACGCGCGCGTAATCCGTGGCGAGCCGCACTTTCAGCATCCGCTCTTCGCGCAGGCTGTTGTTCACATCCACATACAGGCGGTCAGCCTGCTCATCGGCAGAAGAAAGTCCGGCCCAGCGCGGTTCCGGGATGCTTTTCTGACAAAGATCCAGTTCCGGTTTCGTGGCAAACAGGCTGTCGGCATCGGGTTCGAAGGGGACGCCCGGCGTATAGCGGGAAATGGAACTCATGCCGTAGACGCGCAGAGGCGGACGGGATTTTGCCTGCACATCCATAAACAGCAGCGTCTTCTGCTGCGTGTGGCAGTCGATATTCATCCACATTTCGTTCGCATCACCGGTTGCGAGCGAGATGCGAAACAGCGCGTTAAGGGAATCGCCCACGCGGACGGTACTGCCGGGAAGCCATTCAACGTTGGTGACGGCGGGAGCCGGCGGCACAGGGATCGCGCCCGCCGGCGCTGTCGCTATCAGCCCCAGTATAAGGAACCCAGGCGAAAGGGGAGATAACCGCATCATCGGCAGTCCTTGTTAAATAAAAGAAACAGCTGATGAAAATACCGCATTTTTGCGCAGCAGGACAATTTCACGCGGCGAGGGGCAAAAAAAATGCAGAGCCAGGCTCTGCATTTAAATAAGAAGGGAGATTAGTGCTTTTCACCAATTGGCAGCACGGTGCGGCCAAATTGTTCGTTAAGGACTTCACCCATTGCCAGATAAATGGCGCTTGCGCCACACACCAGACCAATCCAGCCCGCGATGTGCACGATGCTTTCGTTGTCCGCCAGGTGACCGGCGCACAGCAGGGCAAACAGCACGGTCAGGCTCAGGAACACGAACTGCAACATGCGTGGGCCTTTCAGCGTACCGAAGAACATAAACAGGGTGAATACGCCCCAGATGCCAAGATATACGCCGAGGAAATGACCGTCAGCCGCGGCTGCCAGACCCATTTTCGGCAGCAGCAGAATGGCGACCAGCGTCAGCCAGAAAGAGCCGTAAGAGGTAAAGGCGGTTAAACCAAAGGTGTTGCCTTTTTTAAACTCCAGCAGACCTGCAAAAATCTGCGCGATACCGCCGTAGAAAATACCCATCGCCAGGATCACGCCATCCAGCGGGAACATACCAATATTGTGCAAATTAAGCAGAATAGTGGTCATGCCGAAGCCCATTAAGCCCAGCGGTGCCGGATTAGCCAACTTAGTGTCGCCCATAAGTCCTCAAAGAAAAAAATCATCATTAAAATGGTGAAAGTAAAAGCCCACGCCAGGGATAGAGGAGGCGGGGCGCGGCATCATAATGAGCGGCGGTCACGGTGTCTATGATCTGAACAGGGTGAAATTAAAAAATTTTTTCGCCGTCCCCCTTGATGCCTCCCGTTACGACCCCATCTTGTAGTCAACCGAAGTGAGTGGATCTGAAAAAAACACTCAGGGGGCAGTTGAAAGCGATTCATTTGCCCTTATTACAGATCCACAACCACATGATGACGATTTTTTAGTGGAGACGTTTAGATGGGTAAAATTATTGGTATCGACCTGGGTACAACCAACTCTTGTGTAGCGATTATGGATGGCACGACTGCACGTGTGCTGGAGAACGCCGAGGGCGATCGCACCACGCCTTCTATCATTGCTTATACTCAGGACGGTGAAACTCTCGTTGGTCAGCCGGCTAAACGTCAGGCCGTGACAAACCCGCAAAATACCCTTTTTGCGATTAAGCGCCTGATCGGTCGCCGCTTCCAGGACGAAGAAGTTCAGCGTGACGTGTCAATCATGCCGTACAAAATCATTGCTGCTGATAACGGCGATGCATGGCTTGATGTGAAAGGCACCAAAACGGCACCGCCGCAGATCTCTGCTGAAGTGCTGAAAAAAATGAAGAAAACGGCGGAAGATTATCTGGGCGAACCAGTAACTGAAGCGGTTATCACTGTTCCGGCTTACTTTAACGATGCGCAGCGTCAGGCGACCAAAGACGCCGGCCGTATCGCGGGCCTGGAAGTAAAACGTATCATCAACGAACCGACCGCTGCGGCGCTGGCTTATGGCCTCGACAAAGAAGTGGGCAACCGTACTATCGCGGTTTATGACCTGGGCGGCGGTACCTTCGATATCTCTATTATCGAAATCGACGAAGTTGACGGCGAAAAAACCTTCGAAGTACTGGCTACCAACGGTGATACTCACCTCGGTGGTGAAGACTTCGACAGCCGTATGATCAACTACCTCGTTGAAGAATTTAAGAAAGACCAGGGCATCGACCTGCGTAATGACCCGCTGGCCATGCAGCGTCTGAAAGAAGCGGCAGAAAAAGCGAAAATCGAGCTGTCTTCCGCACAGCAGACTGACGTGAACCTGCCGTACATCACCGCAGATGCGACCGGTCCGAAACACATGAACATCAAAGTGACTCGCGCCAAACTGGAAAGCCTGGTCGAAGACCTGGTGAACCGTTCCATCGAGCCGCTGAAAGTTGCTCTGCAGGACGCTGGCCTGTCTGTATCTGACATCAACGACGTTATTCTGGTCGGTGGTCAGACGCGTATGCCAATGGTGCAGAAGAAAGTGGCTGAGTTCTTCGGCAAAGAGCCGCGTAAAGACGTTAACCCGGACGAAGCAGTGGCTATCGGTGCTGCGGTTCAGGGCGGCGTGCTGACCGGTGAAGTGAAAGACGTTCTGCTGCTGGACGTTACCCCGCTGTCGCTGGGTATCGAAACCATGGGCGGCGTGATGACTCCGCTGATCAACAAGAACACCACTATCCCGACCAAACACAGCCAGGTGTTCTCAACGGCGGAAGATAACCAGTCTGCGGTAACTATCCACGTGATTCAGGGTGAGCGTAAACGCGCTGCTGATAACAAATCACTGGGTCAGTTCAACCTCGACGGTATCAACCCGGCACCGCGCGGTATGCCGCAGATCGAAGTGACCTTCGACATCGATGCCGACGGTATCCTGCACGTTTCCGCGAAAGACAAAAACAGCGGGAAAGAGCAGAAGATCACCATCAAAGCCTCTTCTGGTCTGAACGAAGAAGAAATCCAGAAAATGGTACGCGATGCTGAAGCGAACGCAGAATCTGACCGTAAGTTCGAAGAACTGGTTCAGACCCGCAACCAGGGTGACCATCTGCTGCACAGCACCCGTAAGCAGGTTGAAGACGCAGGCGATCAACTGCCGGCCGATGACAAAACCGCTATCGAGTCTGCGCTGACCGCACTGGAAACTTCTCTGCGCGGCGAAGACAAAGCTGACATCGAAGCGAAAATGCAGGCGCTGGCCCAGGCTTCTCAGAAGCTGATGGAAATCGCTCAGCAGCAGCACGCACAGCAGCAGGCTGGTGGTGCTGACGCTTCTGCGAACCATGGCAAAGATGACGACGTTGTCGACGCTGAGTTCGAAGAAGTTAAAGACAAAAAATAATCGCCCTTTGAACGGGTAAATACTGGCACGGGCGAAGAGGTTTCCTCTCCGCCCGTGCACGCATGTGAGGGGCAGAAAAAAAAGATGGCAAAGCAAGATTATTACGAGATTTTAGGCGTTTCCAAATCAGCGGAAGAGCGTGAAATCAAAAAGGCGTACAAACGCCTGGCCATGAAATTTCACCCGGACCGTAACCAGGGCGATAAAGAGGCCGAAGCCAAATTCAAAGAAATTAAAGAAGCCTACGAAGTCCTCACTGATGCCCAGAAACGTGCCGCTTACGACCAGTACGGCCACGCCGCGTTTGAACAAGGCGGCATGGGTGGCGGCGGTGGTTTTGGCGGCGGCGGAGCCGACTTCAGCGATATTTTCGGCGATGTGTTTGGCGATATTTTCGGCGGTGGTCGCGGGCGTCAACGCGCATCGCGGGGTGCCGATTTACGTTACAACATGGAGCTGACGCTCGAAGAAGCCGTTCGTGGCGTGACCAAAGAGATCCGCATTCCGACGCTGGAAGAGTGTGACGTTTGCCACGGCAGCGGCGCGAAAGTGGGTACGCAACCGCAAACCTGTCCGACCTGTCATGGTTCTGGTCAGGTACAGATGCGTCAGGGCTTCTTTGCCGTGCAGCAGGCGTGTCCGCACTGTCAGGGCCGGGGGGCGATCATTAAAGATCCGTGCAACAAGTGCCACGGTCATGGTCGCGTCGAGAAGAGCAAAACCCTGTCGGTTAAAATCCCGGCGGGCGTGGATACCGGCGATCGCATTCGTCTGTCCGGCGAAGGTGAAGCCGGTGAGCACGGCGCACCGGCAGGCGATCTGTACGTCCAGGTGCAGGTGAAACAGCACCCGATCTTCGAACGTGAAGGCAATAACCTGTACTGCGAAGTGCCGATCAACTTTGCGATGGCAGCCCTCGGCGGCGAAATCGAAGTGCCGACGCTGGATGGCCGCGTGAAGCTGAAAGTGCCGCATGAAACGCAGACCGGCAAATTGTTCCGTATGCGTGGCAAGGGTGTGAAATCCGTCCGCGGTGGCGCACAGGGCGACCTGTTATGCCGCGTGGTAGTGGAAACCCCGGTTGGTCTGAACGAGAAGCAGAAACAGCTTCTGAAAGATTTGCAGGACAGCTTCGGCGGGCCGACGGGCGAACATAACAGCCCGCGCTCGAAAAGCTTTTTCGACGGTGTGAAAAAGTTCTTTGACGATCTGACGCGTTAAGCGAAGCGATAAATCGTTAAAATAACCTCATTATTTAATTGCAAAAACCGATACTTAGAAAAGTATCGGTTTTTTTATGTAATAAATTCACAATATTAACAATAAGTTAAATGCTTAATTAGCATTTTATTACTTTTTAAGAAGGTCATCTTTGATAGTTTAAATATGTAATAAGATAATTCTTAATTAATATTGCGTAAATGAAAAATGATACTTGTGGGTATTTGAGAGAAAACGTTTGCTTTTTATTTTAACTTTCTTTATGAAATATGATTTCAGGTTGTAATGTGTCCCGAACAAAATGGTGAAAATCATGAAGAGAGGAACTTTTTAAAAATGCCTACTAAATGCGCGATGAAACAGTTCGATTATAATTTGATCAAGGTTTTCGACGCGACAATATCAACGGGTAACGCTACCCGTGCTTCTCATCAATTATCAGTAACACCTGCTGCAGTGAGTCTGGCATTACAACGTTTACAGGCTATCTATAAGGAAGAATTATTTACCCGTTCGCGAAATGGGCTGGTACCCACAGCCAAAGCAAAAGAATTACATCGATCTTTCGCACAAGTCATTGAAATTATTCATTGTACTTTGGATCAGCAAACCAATGTGCATTCGCGTGAGATACAAATATCCGGCAATGATATCACCGAGGAGTTCTACGTCTCGTTGTTATATGAACTGCATCTGTTTGATGATTATGTGTTAAGCCATCATCAACGTAAGGTTTTGTCTGATGCGGAAAGCAAAAAGTTACTTACTGAAGGCAGCACCGATCTCATTTTAGGCAATCAATTGTTAAGCGATGGCGACATAGAATCGGTGGTCATCGATCGCTTTAATGATTATGTGATCATTTGCAACAAAGAAAATCCGCTGGCAATGTTAAAAAAACTGTCGCTCTATAATTTTTATTCTGCTACGCATGCCACTTGTCAGGCGGTGATACCTGGTGGTCCATTTATTGAGGATAATGAGATATTCCCTTTCAGTTCCCCCTATTGCGGTAATCGTAACATTGCGTATCGCTCAGATTCATTAAATGGCATCGTCAACGTAGTTGAAAAAAGTGCGATGATTGCCATAATTCCCGAAAAACTAGCCCGTTTTTATATCGTCCATAAAAAACATAAACTTGCGAGGATGGCGCTACCGGATGAGCTAAAGTTAAAACCACAATGTATCTATGCTTCCTGGTTACGAAAAAGTAAAAAGTATGAACATCTAAAAGAATTGACAGGGATGCTGCAGACCATATCAAGCTTTCGTAAATAATTAGTAAAATATTATTTTATTAAATAAAAATTCATATTTCTTATAAATGTATCACAACAAAAGAGGATGGTTTTTTTATAGCGTCAGTGATTAGCATGCTTATCATTTTCTGGTTACTTTGTGTTCGTCGCACTCGGTGCTTGTTTTGAATACAGAGGTTTATATTATGAATGCAATCGGTCATATGGAGTCGTCGAGGGTAATCTTACTTGAACTGGAAGTTCTGGTGATAGTGCTGGTCATTGGCGGGTGGGGAGGGTTCGTCAGCTATCTTATGAAGCGTAAGGATAATGCCATCCACCGCAATATCATGGAGTGTCTTACGCAAATTGTCATTTCGTGTTTTACCGGGTTCATACTTAGCGCTATTGCCATTGATCGGCAAATGACAATGAATATGACTATTATAGTGGCTGGGTTGGGGGGCGTGTTTGCCACGCCCATCCTGCGTATCCTCGGCGTGAAGGTGAAAAATTTTTTATCGAATAATACGAAACTGCCGTGATCCTAAGCCGGGGCGTCCCGGCTTTTCTTATTTGATGATTACTCGTTCGCGCAGCCAGCCATAAATGAAAGTTTCATTTAGTTTACGGCCTTCGGTAATCTCAAGATAATACTGCCCCTGGCTACAATTTAGCGCCGTTACTAAGATACGTTCCCCCTCTTTACCACGTAGATCAAAGAATCGTTGTAATGCCTGAAGCGTATTATTGCCGATGACACCATCGACATTCAGATCCGGATAGTTTTTCTCGTTCTGGTTGAACGCATTGAGCCAGCGCTGCAACCAGCGGGAAGGGTGTGCCGGTCCGGTATTTACGCCAGCATCGCACAACTCAAAGGCCAGCGATAAAGAGAGATGCGCAATTTTGTCATAACCCGGCTTTTTCCAGTAGTTCGTTTCGAGAATTTCATAAGCCTCATCGCGAGTCAAATCTCGCATATCGCCCTTATAACCGAAGGCACGGGCGGTGGCTTCGGTGATGCCCCAGTTCGTCGCGCCACCACGGTCGGCCGGGTTATTTACATAACCACCTTCAAGAGAAAGAATGCCGTCAATAACAGGATTGTTACCCATAGTCGTGTACCTGAGTGTTAGTTAAAGAAATGTGCTATATCAAGCACGCTCACTACAGCGGAAATACATATCAACGCAACGGTAAAAGAGAGTCTTTTCCAGAAAGGAAGACGGGCAATGGGAAGCTTCTCTTCAACGATAACGTCGACAGGGATTGAATCATTCACTTTGATTCCCAAGCGTGGAATGGTGATAAAGAAATCATTAACGCCCATTGTTTTCAGATCGCGGCGAATCAAATATAAAATCTGCGTTAAATTAGCATCGCTGACATACTGTCCGCGTGATCCCCATAATGCAGCGGTGAGTTGTTGCTTTTCAATAACTCCATTGTGAGCATGTTCGATAATGTAAGACAGGCAGCGAGCTCGCATTGAAGTCATTTTGATGATAAAGGCATTTTCAGTGTTTTTTAATTCACTTTTTGCTTCGCTATACAAACAATTATTGTTGATGAGATAATTTTTCATAAGATACCCATTTGAATATTGCCGCTGGATAGTTTTACTGGCTGCTCAGAATTTTATTGGTGTGAGCAAAGCAACTCCAGTTAATTAAGTAAGTGAAATAAAATGTATACACATAAAAGGCAGGTGGCTCACAAAATATCGTGGTGATTAATTTTGAATTAACAGTAATTTAAATGGTGCTTGAAATGGAGGGGGCTAATATTGGCGATCATTAATTTATGATTGCCGATATTAATATGTCTTTTGCCATAAATGATGAATCAAGATGTGTTGTTATTTGAATGCGTGGGCGATCCTGAACATTCTGGTAGTACAGCAAATCGCTGTATTAACCAGTCAATGTAAGGATTATCACTATGACAATCAGTAAATTAATCAAGGGCGACGAACTCACTGAAGTAAGTAATGCCGCCGATGGTTTTAACCCTGCTACAGAAGTAGAGAAGTATAGCTACACTTCTGCGCGGGTGACGAAGCCTGTTTACAATAAATATAAAGGCACCGAGAAGCCTAAAGTGTTCGGTTATTACACCGACTGGTCACAATATGATGGCCGTCTGTCAGGCCAAAACGAACCTGCTAACCGTGGCCGTGGTTACGATCTGGCAAATGTCTCGCCGACCGCGTATGACAAAATCATTCTCGGTTTTATCGGTATCGTGGGTGATAAAGGCGAAAAGCAATACACCATTGAACAAGCCGCCTCGAACCTGAACAAATCCACCAACGAACCTACCTTCCTCGACCCGTGGGGTGATTTCCAGTCTTCAACCAACTGCAACGTTGAGGGTGGCTGGGCGGAAATGGACTGGGCGACAGTCACGCAACAAGAAGCAAAAGGGGTAGTCGGCGGCCTGCGTAATCTGCAAAAAGCGGCCAAAGCACAAGGACATAATCTTGTGCTGGCCATGAGTATCGGCGGCTGGACGATGAGTAACGGCTTCCATGAAATGGCGAAGAGCGAATCTTCGCGCAAAACGTTTGCTGCTGGTGTAGTGAAACTGTTCAAACAGTTCCCCATGTTCAGCGAAGTGGATATTGACTGGGAATACCCGAATAACATCGGTAACAACAACCCGCATGGCCCGGAAGATGGCGCGAATTATGCGCTATTGATCGCCGAACTGAAGAAGCAGCTCAATGCGGCAGGCCGCAGCGATGTGAAAATCTCAATCGCCAGTTCCGCCGTAGTAGAGACGCTGGGGTATTCCAATGTGAAAGCGTTACTGGATGCCGGCCTGTATGCGATTAACGTTATGACCTATGATTTCTTCGGTACGCCGTGGGCAGAAACGCTGATGCATCATACTAATCTCAGCCCGCTGACTGCCGGGAGCTGGAGTGTGGAAGCCGTAGTGGATTATCTGATCGCGGAAGGTTTCCCGTCCGATCGCATCAACATTGGCTACGCCGCTTACACCCGAAACGCTCGCAACGTTGATATTGAAAGTTTCTCGCCGCTGAAAGGCACCTATAACGCAGGCACTGGCACTACCACCGGTACGTTTGAATCGGGCTGTACGGAATGGTACGACACCATTTACAACTACCTGGATCTGGAAAATCAGAAAGGGCGCAACGGCTTTAACGTCTATACGGATAAAGTGGCGAATGCGGATTATCTCTATAACCCGCAGAGTAAGCTCTTCCTCTCCCTTGATACACCTCGTTCAGTAAAAGCCAAAGGCGAGTATGCCGCGAAGCATAAACTGGGCGGCCTGTTTACCTGGACTATCGACCAGGATAACGGTGTGCTGGTGAACGCAGCGCGCGAAGGTTTGGGCTATACCCTGGAGACGAAAGCAGTCGATATGAAGCCGTTCTATTTTGAAGGCATCAATATTACTGGCGAGAATGAAAGCGGAGATGAACAACAACCTTCGGTGAACCACGCGCCGGAAGCCTTGATCACGCTAAACGTTGTTGGCGGTTCTGTGCTGCAACTTTCTGCGGAAGGGTCAAGCGACGAAGACAACGACAAACTGAGCTATAGCTGGGGTATCCCGACGGGCATCACCGTGGCGGATAAAACCACTGCTGTGATCGAGTTTACCGTACCGACCGTGAGCGCGAAAAAAGAGTTCGCCTTCACTCTCTTTGTACGTGATAGCAAAAATGAGCCCTCTTCCCAGCAGCGTTTTGTCCTGACGGTAGTGCCGGGTATCAGCGAGCATGCGCCGGTAGAGGAAGAAGAGGAAGAAGATAATACGCCAGCGCCGGTCACGCCGGATGAGCCAGCGGCCGGTGAAACCCCGTACCCGCTGTGGAGTGCGACTACCATCTACGGCGCTAACTGGGGCACCTTTGAAACCGTAAGCTGGAAAGGTCACAACTACCGTGTGAACTGGTACTCCTTAGGTCAGGCTCCGGATAAAAACAGCGGGCCTTACGCTGTCTGGACTGATTTAGGCACCTATTAATCTGGTTTGATCGTGTTGCCCCAGGCCTGCCTTGGGGCTTTTTTTCTTTCTTCAGGCGCAGGAATTTCACTATGTCTGCTCAATTAACCCTTAAAACCAACAAGCTTGATAACCGCAGCTGGTATCAAAAAGTCATTGTGACCATCACCAATAGCGGGTCACACCCGGTCGATATTAATCGTGCCACGCTCAGTTTTTCTGCCAGCGGCCATCCCGATCCCTGGGGTGTTTTTGACGGCACGCTCACCGGCAATCTGCCGCTGACGCTCAATAACACGCCGCAGGGCGTCAATGAATATAATGAACTGGTCATCAACAACACTTCGCCGCTGCTACTGCAACCCAACGCTTCCGGCACGATAAGTTTCAGCCTTGCCGCCAGCAGTGTTCCCTTGTTGTTTGATCGCCTGGGATTAAGCCTGGCTGCTGAACCTGCCGATAAACCGGCACCGCCGCCTGAAGAAGATGCACCGCCGCTTATTCCGGATGAGACAGAAGAGGAACAAGACAAGAACGTTCAACCCGAGCCCACACCCGCGGAGCCAGTCCTGCCAGTGACGGGCAGTGGCATTACCATCAGCCATAGCGCAGTTAACAGCAATAGCTGGTACCAGCGTCTGACGTTCACCCTGACTAACGGCTATTCGCAGCCGGTAGATATCAACAAACTGGCGATTGCTTTTACCGCTTCTGCGCATCCGGATATTTATTCGCCTTTTTCCGGAAGCCTCGCCGGCAATCGTCCGCCGACCATCACCAGCGACGGCGCATGGCCGGTTGAGAAAACCAGTATCGTTATTAATCACAACAAAGAATTATGGCTGGCGGCGGGTGCATCCGGCACGCTGGAATGCGCCTTAAGCACCACCCAGACGCCAGTGCAGTTAAGCGATCTCAGCGCCCGGCTCGCCAACGATCCCGGTCACCAGGGTAGGCTTGAGGTGATTTTTCCACCACTGACCGCAACCGCAGGGCTGGTGCCACGTTTTACGCTGACTCGCCCTGATGGCAGTCAGCAACGTTATACTGGCGCATGGGGGGACACCTTGACCCTGACGGGCCTTGCGCGCGGAGAATATTTGCTGGACGTGGAGACACTGGAAAATGCCACGCTCAATCTCACGCCGAAGTGGGAAAAAACCGTCATCACCCTGCACACCAGCAACGCGCAACAGACGTGTGAGATCGACTATTTAGCGGCGATCTATTATGCCGATGTGGAACTGCAACTTGCCCCGTCACCAGCACTGGAAGGCGGCAGCGTTGAAGTGGAATTATGGCAGCAGGGCACCTTTGTCCGGCGGATCGCCTTAACGTTTGGCGCGACGGCGAACGTCAGCAAGCTGGTGGCCGGGGAGCAATACGACATCACTTTGATCCCCACCACCATTAATAATGTGCAGCTTGGAACGCCAGCTTTTGGCGATAGTTTTATTGCCGGACAACACCAGCGTGCGGTGCAGACGGTGCAGTATCAGGCGCAGGCGGTTAACACCGCGAATTTCGTGGCGGTGCAAGCCACTATTCTTGGTCTGCCTGCCGGGACACCGGGCCAGCGTTACCAGTTCACCTCCCTTAACGGCGACACGCAGTATAGCGTTATGCTTGCCAGCGATGCAGGGCGACAGCCACTGCCGATGAAGTTTGCCAGCGGTCAGTACCGCGTTCAGGCGATCAGGTTAAGCCGTGACGGCGCGGTTTATCACAGTATGTTTCCGGGTACGCTGACCCTCACGCAAACCAATAACATCATTACGTTACCGTTCGAGAAAGGGGTGAATTTACAGGTGCGCGGCTGGCCTGGTTATCTGGCGCACGGTGGCGTTACCGTGAATGCACCATCAAGCGTTACCAGCTATTCCGGCGTGCCGGTTGATGCCCTGTTCAAATACGATGGTTTTGACGGCGGGGGCGATCCGATCCCGGCGGCGGAAGTGGATCAGGATGGTGACGGTTTTCTCGATCTGAAGATGCTGCCGATCCACAAAACCATGGACGTGGCGCGCAAAATAGAAAAAGAGTCCGGGCGGCCCGTGATGCCCGTCATGGTGGTTTATACCGCCAACGCCAGCGGAGGCAGTGCGTTGCCGGATTTGCAGGATACGCAAAAGCTACGCAACCATTTCGGCAACTTTATTACCCAGTGCATTGCCGCGCAGTCCTGGAAGGACGCAGATCATCCGGTGCCAGCCACTTTCATAATGAACCCGGATTTTCTTGGTGCCATGCAGCAAGAGCCTTACGGCTACACCGCCGTACGCCAAAAAAACAGCATGCAGGTGAATCAGCAACTGGCGGAGGCGGTGAAGGCGCTGGCAGGAGTGCTGCATTACAGCGCACCGACGTTGCCGATGTTCAGCAACGATCTGTACGGTTATTTGCAGGCAGTCAATTTCGTGAAGCACCACTTTGCGCCGGACGTGCCTTTTGGCTGGCAAACTAACGTCTGGGCGACCGGCACCGCTGACTGGCTGCTACGCGATAACGCCGATCCCTCCGCACAGGCGCAACAGATCGTCGCTTTTATTGATGAACTGGGCGTCTATAAAGGCGAGTACGCTCCCGACTTTATCGTCTTTGATAAGTTCGAGCGCGACTGTTTTAGCCCCGATGCGCTGGCGCACTACGGCTGGAACGCCACCTGCTGGTTTAACTATCTCAATATGGTGAAAGGTACGGCTTCTGGTCTGAACAAACCGGCGATGATCTGGCAAATTCCTGGTGGTCATATGCCCACCCACGATGAAGGCACCACGCTTATCGGCGCTGACCATTTTGCTTCCGGCGGCACTTTCCTGATGGGAGACGCGCGGATCGGGACGAATATCAGCACTATCACGCCAGCGCTGACTGCTCTGGCGCTCAATCACGCCGTTTACGGTGCCGCGACGGTAGGTGAGTTCCTGTTAAAAGATAATGGCTACGACTGGGGACAGATGCAGGCGAAAAACCTGCCGGACTATAACGTTTTTGCCGTGCTGTGGGGCGGCGGCTCTACGGTCAGCATTACCACCATTTATTCTAACGGCGACGATGGCGGCTGGCTGGCAGACAAAATGCGCGAATATGCCATAGCGCCACGCTATTTTGCCTGATACTAAAAGATGCAGCGCGCCTGCGGGCGCGTTTTTATGGCGGCAATAGCTCGGGAAAACTGAGTTATTGCTCAGTGATAATCTACTTTTATCGAACCTTCATTCTCTTTAAGATGCCTCCACCTGTTCTTCGTTGTCGGAGAGAAAGAAATAATGAAGGTCTTACACCGTTTTATTAACAGCGACGCCTCCGGTGGCGTCACCCTGATCGTCGCCGCTCTGCTGGCGATGATCATGGCGAACCTCGACGCGACCAGTGGCCTGTATCATGCGTTTCTCAGCACGCCGGTGGAGTTAACCGTCGGCTCGCTGGAGATCCACAAAGATATGCTGCTGTGGATCAACGACGCCCTGATGGCGATCTTCTTCCTCGCCATTGGCCTGGAAGTTAAAAGCGAGCTGGTGCAGGGATCGCTGGCCACACGCCAGCAGGCGGCGTTCCCGGTTATCGCCGCATTAGGCGGCATGGTGCTGCCCGCGCTGATCTACCTGCTGTTTAACTTCCACGATCCCATCGCCCGTCATGGCTGGGCCATTCCAACGGCCACCGATATTGCCTTTGCTTTAGGCGTGCTGGCATTACTGGGTAATCGCATTCCCGTTGCGCTGAAGATTTTCCTGATGGCGCTGGCGATCATTGATGACCTGGGCGCTATTCTGATCATCGCGCTGTTCTACACCAGCCAATTGTCGATGCTGTCCCTCGGCGTGGCGGCTGCGGCAATCGTGGTGCTGGCGCTGCTCAATGCCCTTAACGTGCGGCGGACCGGGATTTATATCCTTGTGGGACTGGTGCTGTGGACGGCGGTGCTGAAGTCCGGTGTGCATGCCACTATCGCCGGGGTGATCATCGGCTTCTTTATCCCGCTGAAAGAGGTTAATGGCGTATCACCGGCAAAAAATCTGGAGCACGTTCTCAGCCCGTGGGTGAGCTGGCTGATCCTGCCGCTGTTTGCCTTTGCCAATGCGGGGGTCTCGCTTGCGGGCGTGACGCCGACCAGCCTGGCCTCAATGCTGCCGCTGGGTATTATCGCCGGTCTGTTTTTCGGTAAGCCGCTGGGCATTACCCTCTTTACGTGGCTTGCGCTGCGCCTGAAGCTGGCGAAACTGCCGCACGGGACGGCGTTTAATCAGATCATGGCCGTGGGCGTGCTGTGCGGGATTGGTTTCACCATGTCTATCTTTATCACCACGCTGGCCTTTGCCGAACTGGATCCGGCGCTGGTGGATCTGGCGAAGCTGGGGATCCTGATGGGGTCGCTGCTGTCCGCGGTGGTGGGTTACGTCCTGCTGCGCTCGCGGTTAAAGCCGGTATAACCGACACCTGCAGGCTGCCTTGCGCAGCCTGCACTGTCATTCAGGCAGGTAAGGGTTATGGCGCATATTAACTACAACCATCTTTACTACTTCTGGCAGGTCTATCAACAAGGCTCTGTCGTCGGCGCCGCCGAGGTGCTGCACCTGACGCCGCAGACCATCACCGGTCAGATCAAGGCGCTGGAAGATCGTTTGCAGGGCAAGCTGTTCAAACGTAAAGGCCGTGGCCTTGAGCCCAGCGAGCTGGGGGAACTGGTGTTCCGCTACGCCGATAAGATGTTCACCCTCAGTCAGGAAATGCTCGATATCGTTAACTACCGCAAAGAGTCTAACCTGCTGTTTGATGTGGGCGTGGCGGATGCGCTGTCAAAACGTCTGGTCAGCGGCGTGCTGGATGCGGCGGTGGTGGAAGACGAGCAAATTCATCTGCGCTGTTTTGAATCGACCCATGAAATGCTGCTGGAGCAGCTCAGCCAGCACAAGCTGGATATGATCATCTCGGACTGCCCCATCGATTCCACGCAGGAAGAGGGGCTGTTTTCGGTGAAAATTGGCGAGTGCGGCGTTAGCTTCTGGTGTCTTAATCCGCCGCCGGTCACGCCGTTCCCGGCGTGCCTTGAAGAACGCCGGTTATTAATTCCCGGTCGTCGCTCGATGCTCGGACGCAAGCTGCTCAACTGGTTTAGCTCGCAGGGGTTGAAAGTGGAAATTCTGGGGGAGTTTGATGATGCGGCGCTGATGAAAGCCTTTGGTGCGGCGCATAACGCCATTTTTGTCGCCCCGACGCTCTACGCACAGGACTTTTACGCCGACGAGCGCATGGTGGAGATAGGGCGGGTGGAGAACATCATGGAGGAGTATCACGCGATTTTTGCCGAACGCATGATCCAGCATCCCGCCGTCCAGCGCATCTGTAACCGGGACTACTCGACGCTGTTTACGTTACCACAGACGTAAAAAAACCCGCCTGAGCGGGTTTCTTCAACAAAGTACAACAAGCAGGCGATTAAGCCAGTTTGTTGATCTGCGCGGTCAGGTTAGCCTTATGACGCGCTGCTTTGTTTTTGTGGATCAGACCTTTAGCGGCCTGACGATCCACGATCGGTTGCATTTCGTTAAATGCTTTCTGCGCAGCTGCTTTGTCGCCAGCTTCAATCGCTGCGTATACTTTCTTAATGAAAGTACGCATCATAGAGCGACGGCTTGCGTTGTGCTTGCGTGCCTTTTCAGACTGAACGGCGCGCTTCTTAGCTGATTTGATATTAGCCAAGGTCCAACTCCCAAATATGATCTATGTGGACAATTCAAAGGCCGAGGAATATGCCCTCTTAGCCTTCTTTTGTCAATGGATTTGTGCAAATAAGCGCCGCTGCGTAGCGACACTCGTTACGTGTGATGGCGCAGGATTCTACCAGCAAGCCGCGCGTAGATACAGCTTTTCCGCCATAAAAATCACAGTCAGCGAACAGTTTTTTCGCAGACCTTACATAAGCACAATGAAATCAACACAGCTTTCTGTTTACGAAGGCCAATCGCCGGTTAACGTTGAACGCTGTACAAGGTATACTCTGCCGATTTCCCCGTTTTTGAGCCAGACATGAAGCTGATACGCGGCATACATAATCTCAGCCAGGCCCCACACGGGTGTGTGCTGACTATTGGTAATTTCGACGGCGTGCATCGTGGTCATCAGGCCCTGATCGAGGGGCTGCGTGAAGAAGGCCGCGCACGTGATTTACCGGTTGTGGTGATGATTTTTGAGCCGCAGCCGCTGGAGCTGTTCGCGGGCGATAAAGCGCCCGCCCGCCTGACACGCCTGCGTGACAAGCTGCGTTATCTGGCCGAATGCGGCGTGGATTACGTGCTGTGCGTGCGCTTCGACAGGCGCTTTGCCGCGCTGACGGCGCAAAACTTCGTCAGCGATTTGCTGGTTAACCGTCTCGGCGTGCAGTTCCTCGCCGTAGGGGATGATTTCCGCTATGGCGCTGGTCGTCAGGGCGATTTCTTGTTATTACAGAAGGCCGGGCTGGAGTATGGTTTTGACGTCACCAGCACGCAAACCTTCTGTCAGGATGGCGTTCGCGTCAGCAGCACGGCGGTGCGCCAGGCGCTGGCTAACGATGACATCGCGCTGGCTGAAAGCCTGTTAGGGCATCCTTTTACGATTTCCGGGCGCGTGGTGCACGGCGATGCGCTGGGCCGCACCATCGGTTTCCCGACGGCGAATATCCCGCTGCGCCGCCAGGTCTCCCCGGTAAAAGGGGTCTATGCCGTTGAAGTCACGGGGCTGGGCGATAAACCCCTGCCAGGCGTGGCCAATATCGGTACGCGTCCTACGGTGGCGGGCGTGCGTCAGCAGCTGGAGGTCCATCTGTTAGACGTTGTAATGGACCTCTACGGACGCCATATAGATGTCATACTGCGGAAAAAAATTCGCAGTGAGCAGCGATTTGCCTCGCTGGATGAACTCAAAGCGCAAATTGCGCGAGATGAATTAACCGCCCGCGAGTTTTTAGGGCTACAAAACCCGGCGTAACGCCAACATACGTTTTAAATACGGAACCGAGAATCTGATGAGTGACTATAAATCTACCCTGAATTTGCCGGAAACAGGGTTCCCGATGCGTGGCGATCTCGCCAAACGCGAGCCGGGAATGCTGGCGCGATGGACCGATGATGATCTGTACGGCATCATCCGTGCGGCGAAAAAAGGCAAAAAAACCTTCATTCTGCATGATGGCCCTCCTTATGCGAATGGCAGCATTCATATTGGTCACTCGGTTAACAAGATTCTGAAAGACATTATCGTGAAGTCCAAAGGACTCACGGGCTTTGACTCGCCGTATGTGCCGGGCTGGGACTGCCACGGTTTGCCGATCGAGCTGAAAGTCGAGCAGGAATTCGGTAAGCCGGGCGAGAAGTTCACCGCCGCAGAATTCCGCGCCAAATGCCGCGAGTACGCTGCAAGTCAGGTGAATGGTCAGCGCGAAGACTTTATCCGTCTGGGTGTGCTGGGCGACTGGTCGCATCCGTACCTGACCATGGACTTCAAAACCGAAGCCAACATCATCCGTGCGCTGGGTAAAATCATCGGCAACGGTCACCTGCTGAAAGGCGCGAAGCCGGTACACTGGTGCGTTGACTGCCGCTCTGCGCTGGCTGAAGCGGAAGTGGAGTATTACGACAAAACCTCTCCGTCTATTGACGTGGCCTTCCAGGCTGTCGATCAGGACGCGGTAAAGGCTAAATTTGGCCTGCCGGGCGTCACTGGCCCGATCTCGCTGGTCATCTGGACCACCACGCCGTGGACGCTGCCTGCTAACCGCGCGATCTCCCTGTCGCCGGAATTCGATTACGCGCTGGTGCAGATTGACGGCCAGGCGCTGATCCTTGCTAAAGATCTGGTCGACAGCGTGATGAAACGCATCGGCGTCACCGATTACAGCGTTGTGGGCACCGTGAATGGCGCTGCGCTTGAGCAGCTGCGTTTTGCGCATCCGTTTATGGGCTTTGATGTGCCGGCGATCCTTGGCGATCACGTCACCCTCGACGCGGGTACCGGTGCAGTACACACCGCCGGTGGTCACGGTCCTGACGACTACACCATCAGCCAGAAATACGGTCTGGAAATCGCTAACCCGGTTGGCCCGGACGGCACCTATCTGGCGGGCACTTACCCGACGCTGGACGGCATGAACGTATTCAAAGCCAACGACACCATCGTTGAGCTGCTGCGTGAAAAAGGCGCGCTGCTGCACGTCGAAAAAATGCAGCACAGCTATCCGTGCTGCTGGCGTCACAAAACGCCGATCATCTTCCGTGCCACCCCGCAGTGGTTTATCAGCATGGATCAGAAAGGCCTGCGCACGCAGTCACTGTCTGAGATCAAAGGCGTGCAGTGGATCCCGGACTGGGGCCAGGCGCGTATCGAATCCATGGTCGCAAACCGTCCTGACTGGTGTATCTCCCGCCAGCGTACCTGGGGCGTGCCGATGTCGCTGTTCGTGCATAAAGACACCGAAGAGCTGCACCCGCGTACCCTGGAACTGATGGAAGAAGTGGCGAAACGCGTTGAAGTTGATGGCATCCAGGCCTGGTGGGATCTCGATGCGAAAGAGATCATGGGCGATGACGCTGACAACTACGTGAAAGTGCCGGATACGCTGGACGTGTGGTTTGATTCCGGCTCTACCCATTCCTCCGTGGTGGATGTGCGTCCGGAGTTCGCCGGTCATGCGGCAGATATGTATCTGGAAGGTTCTGACCAGCATCGCGGCTGGTTCATGTCTTCCCTGATGATCTCCACCGCTATGAAAGGCAAAGCGCCGTATCGCCAGGTACTGACCCACGGCTTCACCGTTGATGGTCAGGGCCGCAAGATGTCGAAATCTATCGGCAACACGGTTAGCCCACAGGATGTGATGAACAAACTCGGCGCGGATATTCTGCGTCTGTGGGTGGCATCCACTGATTACACCGGCGAAATGGCGGTGTCTGATGAGATCCTCAAACGTGCTGCCGACAGCTATCGTCGTATCCGTAACACCGCGCGCTTCCTGCTGGCCAACCTGAACGGGTTCAATCCGGCAACCGACATGGTGAAACCGGAAGAGATGGTAGTGCTGGATCGCTGGGCGGTAGGCTGCGCTCAGGCGGCACAGGACGACATCCTGAAAGCGTACGAGTCTTACGACTTCCATGAAGTGGTACAGCGCCTGATGCGCTTCTGCTCCGTCGAAATGGGCTCGTTCTACCTCGACATCATCAAAGATCGCCAGTACACCGCGAAAGCCGACAGCGTGGCCCGCCGCAGCTGCCAGACCGCGCTGTATCATATTGCCGAAGCGCTGGTGCGCTGGATGGCACCGATCATGTCCTTCACCGCCGATGAAATCTGGGGTTATCTGCCAGGCGATCGCGAGAAATACGTCTTCACCGGCGAATGGTATCAGGGCCTGTTTGGTCTGACAGAAACCGACGCCATGAACGACGCTTTCTGGAGCGATCTGCTGAAAGTGCGCGGCGAAGTGAACAAAGTGATCGAGCAGGCGCGTGCTGATAAGAAAGTGGGCGGTTCACTGGAAGCGGCAGTCACGCTGTACGCAGAACCTGAACTGGCGGCTAAACTGACGGCGCTGGGTGATGAATTGCGATTTGTCCTGTTGACCTCCGGGGCCGCCGTTGCCGATTATGCAACCGCGTCCGACGACGCCCAACAGAGCGAACTGCTCAAGGGACTGAAAGTGTCGCTCAGCAAAGCCGAAGGCGAAAAATGCCCGCGCTGCTGGCATTACACGACCGACGTCGGCAAGGTGGCGGAACACGCAGATATCTGCGGACGCTGTGTCAGCAACATCGCCGGTGACGGCGAAAAACGTAAGTTCGCCTGATGAGTAAACCGATCTTTTCAACAGGGCTGCGCTGGTTGTGGCTGGTAGTGGTCGTGCTGATTATCGATCTGGGCAGTAAATTCCTGATCCTCCAGAACTTTGCTCTGGGGGATACGGTATCGCTGTTCCCGTCGCTTAATCTGCATTATGCGCGTAACTATGGCGCGGCGTTCAGTTTCCTCGCCGACAGCGGCGGCTGGCAGCGCTGGTTCTTTGCCGGTATCGCCCTTGGCATTTGCGTGATCCTCATGGTCATGATGTATCGCGCAAAGGCGTCACAGAAGCTGAACAACATCGCCTATGCGCTGATCATTGGCGGCGCGCTGGGTAATCTGTTCGACCGTTTGTGGCACGGTTTTGTGGTCGACATGATCGATTTCTACGTTGGCAACTGGCATTTCGCGACCTTTAATCTGGCTGATACGGCCATTTGTATCGGCGCGGCCTTGATCGTGCTGGAAGGGTTTTTGCCTTCCCGCGAGAAAAAGCCTGCGTAACACATCGCCGGGTGGCGCTACGCTTACCCGGCCTACGGTTTTGATTGTCTTTTGTAGGCCCGGTAAGCGAAGCGCCGCCGGGCAACACAATAAAATAGAGCAACCCGCATGTCTGAATCGATACAGAGCAACAGCGCAGTACTGGTGCACTTCACCTTAAAGCTTGAAGATGGTTCCACTGCGGAATCCACCCGTAATAACGGCAAACCCGCGCTGTTTCGTCTGGGCGACGGGTCGCTCTCCGAAGGGCTGGAACAGCATCTGTTGGGGCTGAAAGCGGGCGATAAAAAAGCCTTCTCGCTGGAGCCGGATGCGGCTTTCGGGGTCGTCAGCCCGGATCTGATCCAATATTTCTCGCGTCGTGAGTTTATGGACGCGGGCGAGCCTGAAATCGGCGCAATCATGTTATTTACCGCAATGGATGGCAGCGAAATGCCAGGCGTGATCCGCGAAATTAACGGCGATTCGATTACCGTGGATTTCAATCACCCGCTGGCAAACCAGACCGTCCATTTTGATATTGAAGTGCTGGAAGTCGATCCGGTACTGGAGGCATAACATGCAGATCCTGTTGGCTAACCCGCGCGGCTTCTGCGCTGGCGTAGACCGCGCTATCAGCATTGTTGAAAACGCGCTGGCGATTTACGGCGCGCCGATTTATGTGCGTCATGAAGTGGTGCACAACCGTTACGTGGTAGACAGCCTGCGCGAGCGCGGAGCGATTTTTATCGAGCAGATCAGCGAAGTGCCTGATGGCGCGATCCTGATTTTCTCGGCGCATGGTGTTTCACAGGCGGTGCGCAACGAAGCGAAAAGCCGTGATTTAACCGTCTTTGATGCCACTTGTCCGCTGGTCACCAAAGTGCATATGGAAGTGGCCCGCGCCAGCCGTCGCGGTGAAGAGTCCATTCTGATTGGTCACGCGGGTCATCCGGAAGTGGAAGGCACCATGGGGCAGTACAGCAACCCGAAAGGTGGCATGTACCTGGTGGAATCCCCTGATGACGTGTTCACGCTGAAGGTCAAAGACGAAAGCAAACTGTCGTTTATGACCCAGACCACGCTCTCGGTGGACGATACTTCTGAAGTGATCGACGCCCTGCGCGTGCGCTTCCCGAAAATTGTCGGGCCGCGTAAAGACGACATTTGCTATGCCACCACGAACCGCCAGGAGGCCGTACGCGCCCTGGCAGAGCAGGCGGACGTGGTGCTGGTGGTGGGGTCGAAAAACTCCTCCAACTCGAACCGTCTGGCAGAGCTGGCACAGCGCATGGGTAAAGCGGCGTATCTGATTGACGATGCCGACGACATTCAGGAGGCCTGGGTCGCCAGTGCCGCCTGTGTGGGCGTCACCGCAGGCGCTTCCGCCCCGGACATTCTGGTGCAGAACGTCATCAAGCGTTTGCAGGCGCTGGGTGGCGGGGAAGCCATTCCGCTCGAAGGCCGTGAAGAGAATATCGTTTTTGAAGTGCCGAAAGAGCTGCGTGTCGACGTGAAAGAAGTTCACTAACACAGACGCCACGCAGGATAAGCCAATGCCAGCCGGTGCAAACCCGCTGGCATTTTTGTGTCTGGCGCGCCGGTAAACGGGCAAGGAGCAGGGTGATGAACATAAAAAAAGGGTTGGCGGTCGTTCTGCTGCTGGTCATGGGCAAGGCCAGTGCTGCGGTGGAGTTCCCGGTCTGGCAACGGCATTACAGCGGTACCGTTGCCGGTAAAACGGTGGAAGTCGACCTGCAAAACAGTAATGGCGATTTACAGGGGAGTTACTGTTACGCGCCCTGCAATGCGAAAAAAGCCAGGCTGTCGCTTGCTGGTCCGCTCCAGGCCGACCGCATCACGTTGCAGGAAAAAGCCGCGGATACCGTCACGGGTAACTGGGACGTAACCCAGGCGGACGATACGTTAAAAGGGCAGTGGTCTTCCCCGGATGGCACGCGGCACTATCCCGTGATGCTCACCCAGGTTAAAGCCAAAAACGAACCCGACATCGATCTGGTGCTGGTGGCTGATGCGCTGCCGGAGAAGACCGGCGACTGCGGCGAACCGCCCACCGTCACCGGCATTAAACTTTTTCAGCACGGAAAGCTGCTCCAGCAGTTAACGACAGAATCGCACGGCACCTGTCAGATCTATTTACCGGAATGGCGGGATGTTAATTTCGATGGCAATGCCGATCTGATGATCGCGCAGTATCTGCCGGCAGGCCCCAACATCCCCCAGCAAACCTGGCTGTATGATGCCGGCAAAAAAATCTGGGTGGATGCGCCTGCCGCCTTTCAGGAGATCACCTCCCCCGAAATTGATACGCAGCATCAGCAAATCATCAGCTTCTGGCGCAGCAGTTGCTGTAGTCATGGTATTGATGTCTACCGCTGGCAGGGGAACGACGTAGTGCTGGTCGACCGCGCGGAGAGCTACCAGCAGCCCGTGCTGGATAAAGGCGTTTACCTGGCCTGCTATGTGATACCGGATTATCAGGATGGGCGGATAGTTTATCCCGTCACGCGGAAAAACGGGCAACTGAGCCGCTTTGCGGTGGATAAAGACGTGTGCGAAAAGCTCGCCACCACCGAGCGGTTACAGACGGTGATCCAGACTGGCAAGAACGCAGAGGTGCTGCCGATCACGTGGGTAAAACAAGCCGATCGCTACTGCCCGCAGGTCCCGTTCGTGGATGGCAATAAAATCACCAACCTCGTGGTAAATGATGAGAAAGTAGAAAATATCTGCCTCAGCGAAGCGGATCACCGGGCGATGAACGCGACGGCGCAACCCTGAGCGTGCCGCAGATGTGATTTTACCGACATAAGTTAATCGATTAACCTGCTATGGTTACTGGGTTGTTCTCCTCGGGCCGGAGATAACCATGAAACCTACTTTACCTCTGCCACCGCAGGTGGCATGGGCCACTGGCGTATTAACCAATGGCTCGCTCATCCGTAAATCAACCCGTCTTCACCAGCTGGAGGGCGTATTCGCCGATACGCTCGCCTTCCAGCAGTGCGATCCTGAGCGATGCGTCTATGACGTGGAAATGTTTAATTCTCCCGCCGCCGACGGCGCGCTGTTCGTCGGCGTCACGCATCTCTATCCCGGCAAGGTGGGCAATGAATACTTCATGACGCGCGGGCATTTTCACCAGCGCCGCGAGCAGGGGGAAGTCTATTTCGGGCTGCGCGGCAGCGGGGTGCTGTTACTGCAAAATGAACAGGGCGACGCGCGGCTGGAGAAGGTCACGCCCGGCTCGGTGCACATTATTCCCGGTTTTACCGCCCACCGTCTGATCAATACCGGCGCGGAAACCCTCTCGGCGCTGGCGGTATGGCCGTGCAGCGCCGGACACGACTATGCCGCGCTAAGTGGCGGTTTTGCGTTGCGCATCACCACTGAAAGTGAGGTGTATCATGGCTGAGCAACCGTTTGATTTCGGCCTTGATATGAGTATCCACCGCCAGCCGCTGGGTTTCAGCTATGGCGGGGAAGTGATCGGCCCGCTGGCGGAGATCCGCACCCTCGATCAGATCCGCGCATCACTGCGCGATCCGCACTGTCGCGGTCCGAATGAGGTGTACGCCATTGCAATGGATGTCGCGCGCATCCAGGATCGTGACGAGCTGAAAAAACGCATGCTGCTGTTCGGTGTGGTGACCTATGCCGCCGGACAACTGGGTAACGAGCCGGTGCGCAGCCAGGGACACGTACACCGCATCAGCCAGCACAGCGGCTGGTCGCCACCAGAGTTGTATGAAATCTGGCAGGGCAGGGCGATTATCTATATGCAGGAATATGTAGCAGACGATCCGGGCCGCTGCTTTGCGGTGATCGCCGGTCCTGGCGAGAAAGTGCTGGTGCCGCCTGGCTGGGGACACGCCACCATTTCCGCCAGCCCGGATGAACCCTTAACCTTCGCCGCCTGGTGCGATCGTGAATACGGCTTCGAGTACGATGCCGTGCGGGCGCACAAGGGGCTGGCGTGGTATCCGCTGTTACAGGAAAAAAAGATCGTCTGGCAGCATAATCCGCACTACGCACCGGGGCGCTTACAGGCGATCACCCCCCGGCACTATAGCGAATTTGGCATTACCACCGCGCCGCTCTATCAGCAGTTTATTGACGATCCGGCGCGCTTCCAGTTTATCTCCCGCCCGGATAAAGTTGCAGATCGGTGGCTGGATTTTCATCCGTAACAGACTGGCAAGCCGAATAATGCAATTGCATTACCCGGCTTGCCAGACTAAAATTGCCGAATAATTAAACACCATCGCTAATAAACACAGGTGACACTATGTACACGTTTGCTGAGGCTGCGCTGGAGGTGGATTCTAAACTGACCGCCCGTAGCCAGACCACTATCCCGGCGCCTGTACGTGAAGCGCTCCAGCTAACCCCGGGGAAAGACCGCATTCACTATGAAATCCTGCCGGGCGGCAAAGTGGTGATGAGCCGACTGGCAGAAGATGAAGAGGATCCGATTATCAATGCTTTCCTGGCGTTTCTCGCGAAGGATATGGAAGAAAATCCCTCTCGCTTGCAGCCACTTAATATGAACACCTTTGAGCAGGGCCGCAGCCTGATTGCGGGAATGACCGTTAATACCGATGACGAAATCACTGACGACGAGTAACAGGAATGGTTGCAATCATCAATGGATGGACAGTGTACGCTCACCCGTGCTTTCAGGACGTTTACGATGCGCTGGTGGTGGAAGTTACCGAACTCAAAACGCGTTTTCCGGATACTTATCAGCAGAAAAAGGCCACAAAACTGCTGGCGGTAGTGCATCAGGTTATTGAACAGGGAATTACCGTCAACCCCGCCAATCCCGCATACGCGCAGGGGAGCACGCTGGGCGATAAATACCTTAAATGGTCCCGCGCCAAATTTGGTGCCGCCCGCTACCGCTTATTTTTCCGCTATAGCCTCAGTCAGAAAGTGATCGTGCTGGGCTGGATGAACGACGAAACCACACTACGCACTTACAACAGCAAAACGGATGCTTATGAAGTCTTCCGCAAAATGCTCAGGAAAAAGCGTCCGCCGACCGACTGGAATATGCTCATTCATGAGTCTGTTGCCTTTCGCGACGCATCTGTAAAATCCCCGGCCGGGTAAGCGCAAACGCTACCCGGCACAACTCATCCCGCAAATACCCCGCTCACGACGCCCGCGGCGGCCAGCGCCAGCAACAGCAGCATCGCTTTGACCGGCGACACGCCGCGTTTCGCCATCAAATACCAGGTGCCGAGTACCACGACCAGCGGCAGCAGTTGCGGGAATATACCGTCGAGCATCTGCTGCACGTGAATATTCACTCCGTCCTGGGTGATGAACGCCAGCCCGGTGCCGAGCTTAACGTAGCTCGCCGCCACGCCGCCCATCACGAAGACCCCCAGCAGCGACAGCGCTTCCCGCAGGCGGGTGGATTTACTGCTCACCAGCATTTCCACCGAGCCGGATCCCATTTTGTAGCCTTTCAAAAACAGGAACCATGAACCGGGAATGATGATCGCAAGCCACGCCACGGCATAAAACAACGGCCCGAGGGCGCTGCCGCCCGCCGCCAGCGCCATACCGATACTGAGCAGGATCGGGATTAACATGCCGGGGATCATCGAATCACCGATGCCCGCCACCGGCCCCATCAGGCCGACTTTCAGCGTATTTATCATGTCGCCATCAATGGGTTCGCCGTTGGCTTTTTTCTCCTCCAGCCCGAGAACCATGCCGTTCACGATGGCGCCTAACTGCGGCTCGGTGTTATAGAAAGACGTATGACGGCGCAGCATCTCGTGGCGTGCTGCGGCATCCGGATAGAGCTTTTTCGCCACCGGCAGCATACTCAGGCAGAAGCCGAAGGATTCCAGGCGCTCGAAGCTCATTGACGACAAATTGTGCATCATCCACGCCCGCCAGCAGCGGCGCAGATCGGTTCGGGTAAGGGTGCGGTTTTCCATCAGAATTCATCCTCATCATCAACCGGCGCTGCGGCTACGGGCTGCGCGGGTTCTGGTTTGTAGTTGTAGTGGATCAGCGCCAGCAGCGCGCCGACGATCACCAGCGCGACCATATTGAGTTTTAAAAAGACGATGCAGACGAAGCCAACCAGAAAGTAGATCAACATGCTGTAGTTTTTGATGATCTGTTTAAGCAGAATAGCGATCCCTACCGCCGGCAGAATGCCGCCCAGCACGTTCATGCTGGAAAGCACCACTTTCGGCAGGCTCTCCATAAACTCGCTGATGTACTGCGCGCCAAAATAGACGGCAACAAAGGTCGGCACGAAGCGTAAAATAAAGTTCGTCGCCTGCGGCCAGAGGGCGCTGTTAAGCCACAGCCCGCGCTCGTCACCGCGATCCAGCGCCACATCCGCCCGATGGTTCCAGAATGAATTGAGCACCATCATGGCGTTAAACAAAATCGTCCCGGCGATTCCGATGGTCGCCGCCAGCGCCACCGCCACTTCCGGTCCCTGGCCGGAGAGAATGCCCAGCGCAATGGCCGGGTAAGCCACAAAATTCAAATCGGCGGGCATTGACCCGCCCGGCGTTACCATGGCGATATACACCGCCTGCACCGCCACGCCGATGATAATGCCGGTTTTCATATCACCGAGGATCAGCCCCACCAGCATCCCGGACACCAGCGGGCGGGTGATCAAATACCAGCCACCGGTTAAGCCCAGCAGCCACGGGCTGCTCAGCGCGCCCAGGTAACACAGCAGGCCAATCAGTATCGCGTCGATAAACATACTGCCCCCTTATTTCAGTTTCTGGCGGGCATCCTGCCAGCGGTAGCTGTTGGCATCCGGCACCAGACGAAACTCAATCAGATGCCCGTTCGCGGCCAGCCAGTCAAAGGCGGCGATCTCATCGGCATTCACCGACTGGTTCGGGCCGATAGTGGTGGTATCCGCGCGGGCGCTCATCGGCCCGACGTTGATTTTGCCGTTAGCGTTTTGCAGGTTGATCCCGGCCTGCGCCAGGCGTTGCAGGGTGACCGGAGATTTGCCGATCACGAAGTAACGCTTCCCGCTGGCGATGACCTTCGGCAGTTTTTCTATCGCCGTGGCGGTATCGAACAGCCACACTTTGATGTCCTGAACCGCGCCTTTCATCACCGACGAGAGCAGCGGATCGGCCGCGACGGCATCATCAATGGCGATAATGCCATCGCAGGGCAACTCTTTGGCCCAGCGCGTGACGAGCTGCCCGTGAATGACGCGATCGTCAATACGCACAAAAGAAAGACTCATAGCAGACTCCTTTAAAAATCATCGGATGGATCAGAAATGACCGGGACGGCTTTGACGAGGGTCGGCAGCGTCAGTGCCAGCAGCCGATCCGCCGCGCGGTGGACATCGATAAACTCGCCTATCTCTTCGCTTTGCAGCAGCATGGGAAAGTTCACCCCCGCCAGCACCGCGACCGGCGGCGTAGTGTGCGGGGAGAAGGCGTTCTGGCAGGCGACATTCCACGGCGTGCCGCTTTGCAGATCGCACAGCACCAGCACGCCGTCGGCATTCTCACTTGCGTGGGCCAGCACGTGGGCAAAATCGCGCTTAAAGCCGTCTATACCTGCCTGCTCGTTGAGCGTGACGTTGAAAACCTGCGGCAGCTCGCCGTACACCATCCGGGCGCTCTTCAGAAAAGCACGCGCCAGCGGGCCATGAGTGGCAATGATCACGTTTATCATGCTTAGCCCCTTACCCAGGCTTTGAGGGTGGCGAGCGGCTGCCCGTCGCTGTCGCCGACCGGCGAAATGCGGTACTCGCCAACGGCGGCGGGAATAATGAACGTCTCGGCGTAATGCACCACGAAGGGAGCAAAAGCGCCGCAAGGGCTGTCGACGATCGCTTGTGCGCCTTCCACCAGATTGAGCACGTTAACGCTGCCCTGCGTGTGATGAGTGACCGGCGCGGTAAACCAGTGACGACGGGTTTCGATAAACTCCCGCTCGTGCAGCCCGGTGCGCTCCTCGCGCCAGCCGTCGCCTTCGCCAACCGGTTCAATACGGTTGACCAGATGGTCGTGCACCCACGCGGTATCCCGCTGCCAGTCGATCACCTGCGCGCCGTGATGCAGATGCACCGGGCGTGGCAGGCCGTCCATTCCCACGCGATCCCAGTCCCACAGCTTGAAGGTGAAAATATAGGGCGTGGCGCTGACCTCCAGCACCATGGTTCCTGCGCCGGAGCAGTGCACCGTGCCTGCCGGGATCAGGAAGTGATCGTGTTTGCGCGCCGGGATCGGATTGATAAAACGGGCGTCATCGAAGCGTTTCTCTCCCCGGCTGGCGGCGTGCAGATCGTCCAGCATTGCCTGCGGATCGATACCGGTTTTCGTGCCGAGATAGACCACCGCCTCCGGCGTCGCGTCCAGAATGTAGTAACTCTCATCCTGGGTGTAATGCATGCCAAACTGCTGCTGGATGTATTCCGTCAGCGGATGCACCTGCAGGCTCAGATGCTGACCGCCGATGGTGTCGAGAAAATCAAAGCGGATCGGAAACTCTGCGCCAAAGCGAGCGTGGACTTTCTCGCCAAGCAGCGCGCGGGGTTGCAGCAGCACCAGATCCTGAGCGGGGATCTCGATCCGCACAGCGCCAAACCGTAGCAACAGGCTGTTTTCCTCGGGCACGCAGTCAAAACACCAGGCATAGTTTGGTTTTGTGGGATCGAGATCGAATTGCTGTTTCATCCACTGGCCGCCCCACACGCCAGGGTCGAAAAAGGGCATCACGCGAAACGGCTGCTGCACGGTCTGCGCCAGCCCGTCGCGCAACGCCTCGCCGCTGACCAGCGCCGGGACATCGCCTGCTGTGGTATCGAGCAGATAGTCGGCGCGTTTGAGCAGCGGCGTTTTATGGCGGTCGAACACCCCCCCCTCCATAAAAAAAGAGCGTTTGTTGCGGCGCCGAAAGGCCTCACCCTGATTATTCCCACCCCCCGTTCCCCCCCCCCCGCTGCGCCTCCGCCGCCGAGATTCCCCCCCCGGCAGATCCGCGGCCCCCCACCCACCCCCCGGGCCCCCCCCCCCCCCCCCGCGGCCCCCCCCCCGCCCCCCCCCCCCCCCCCCCCCCCCCCCCCCCCCGCGGCAAGCCTCGCGGGT